>Ga0315541_1000028_pt1 | contig 133505 bp, 102 predicted proteins | sample SalMarSW160190MG_FD_203095 | JGI IMG/M metagenome (GOLD analysis project Ga0315541, IMG submission 203095) | Salt marsh sediment microbial communities from the Plum Island Ecosystem LTER, Massachusetts, United States - Salt Marsh Sediment SW1601-190 ... | reverse complement strand
AAGGCCGGCATTATGAGAAAGGCTGCGATATTCCGATACTGGCTCTGCGAGTCCGCTCGGGATGCTATCAAGATGAAGAAGAAGCTCTGCATCGCCCATCATCCCCTGTTGAATCGACCGCCAGCTGAGGCGGTTCGTAGAGCCCGCTGGAACTGAGCTGCAAGCGAAGCCAATGCGTTTGATGTTCTTCCAACAATGGGTAGAGTTCGGATGTTTGACGGATTGGGGCATCGGGAGGGGCAACACGCCTCAACGACAGGATGGCAACGGTCTTGCGCCGACGGCGTGGCGAAGGCGATCAAGATGGTGTTAGGTAATGAAGAATAGCCGAAGAAGTTCTCACAGACTGAAACCCATGCGCGTTCTCAGGTGGCCCCGCCTGCGCTCACCCCACAGGGAAGAGAAGCCGCCTGAAACGCAGGCAAGATACCTCGTATGTGAAGAGGTGGCCGGGCTCCTTCGGCTTTCGCCTAAGACCATCTACAACATGGTTTATGAGGGACGTATCCCCTGCATCAGGCTGAGCAATAAATGCGTTCGTTTTGACCGAGTTGAAATCGAGAAATGGCTGAAAAGGAAAACCCAGAAGGATCTGACGCTCAGCTGAGATTGATCTTCTCAATAGCGCTCCTCAGATGGCCAGGAGCCAAGTGGGCATAGATCATAGTGGTCGTAATGCTTGAATGTCCGAGGAGCTTTTGAACAGTTGGAAGGTCCACGCCCGCCATGACAAGATGGGAGGCAAAGGTGTGACGGAGCATGTGGATCGTGATGTGTTCGATCCCCGCCCTCCTGGCTGCTCTCTTCAATTCTCTGAGTATATTGTTATGCCGGGGTTCACCGTTGGTTGTGCCAAAAACGTATGAACCATTCACCCTTTTTTTCTGTTTCTTCAGAACCGCCATCAGATCATCCTTGATGGGAATGAATCGCTCCTTCTGGCCTTTGGGGTGATATCGTTTCTTCTCCTTGTTGATAATTCGGATCTGTTTGTTTTGCCAGTCGATGTCCGACCACTCCAGATTGACCAATTCGTCCCGACGCATTCCCGTGTTCAGATACGTGTAGAAGATCGGTCGGTAAGTCGGAGAACAATTCTCCAGCAGCGCAGAGACCTGCTCCTTTGTTAAAAACTGGATCGGTTTCCAGGATGGCCCCTTGATCTTCTTCACCGCGGCAATGGGATTTGTTGGCATGATACCAAGCTGCACTGCCCGATTCAGCATGGTTTTGACGGCGCCGACCTCAATGTTGACAGTGCGAGGAGAAACCTCCTTTAGCCTGTGTGTTTTGTAGTCTTCAATCAGAAGGGGTGTGATTTCCGAGACCTTTTTGATACCTGTTTTATTGATGAAGGTTCGGAGCGCATGCCCTTCCCTCTCCAGTGTGCGAGAAGCGTTATTGCTGGAGGAAACTTGAAGGCTCCTTTCCATCAAACCGGACAGGCTAATCTCCGTGGGCTTGCTTTCTCCCGGAATTCCGTGACTGAGGAGCATTTCTGCCCGCAGTTCAGTGGCGAACTTCTCGGCATAGCCCTTGGTCACTTTGCCGATGCGCACGCGGGTACGTCGTCGCCGTACCGTGAAGTCGGTCCAATATGCTTCGCCTCGCTTGCGAACAAAAGAGCCCATGACAAAGTCCTTGATGAAATGGTCCGCTCCATGTTAGCTTATATCTATGTACCCTGAATTCGGTCGGAAGTCAAGGAGTTTCGTCACTATGTGTCACGAACGGCTGTATAGGGTGTTGAAGGTTTGTTACCGACGGACCGTAACTCCCTGCTGTTCAAAGGACTAACACTTGGCGCGCCCATAGCTCAATAGGATAGAGTTGCGGACTTCGAATCCGAAGGTTGGAGGTTCGAGTCCTCCTGGGCGCGCCATTCTTCCTTTTTGCGACATTCCACGATAAGGTACGAGGGTGAGGTCCATGCAAGGGCAGCAGTTGCGCGCCCTAAGAAAAGGTTCGAGAAGAACAAATCCAGGAATTCTCGTTTTTCCTCCCGATTCTGTGCAGCATAAGGGAACAGAGCACGTTGCGCGAGTTCGAGCGCTCGACGTGCGGTAGGAATAAGAAAAGCCTGGTCGGTCTCCAGCTGGACAAGCTTCGACTCTATCGGCGGCAATTGAGGGAAATCTCAGCCCGTACATTAGCGTAGTCCTCATCGGATATTGTCTGATCAAGGTATAGGTAACCCCTGACTTACGCGGGGCTCGGGGTGGAACCGCAGAGTGCGGTAGAGCACGCAGAGAGGCACACATATCGCCGGCGTCCTGTCCCGCCCCGCGTTCCGCGGGGGATGTCGAGGGGCTGCTCCCTTGCGCTCAACGGGCTCGGGCTGCACCCTTCACGGCAAAAAAACCGTGCCCCACGTGGCACGGGCATCCCGGCCGTGGGAATCATGGGCAAGATGGCCATGCTACGGCAGGCGACGACGGAGTCCTTCTCATTCTCCCCTCTGCGACCCTGCGCCTTTGCGTTACCCTTCTCTTCCCTTTTTCCCTCCGCCGCGTTCGCGGGGTATCCGCCCAAGACTGAGGCCATACCGCCAGCCCATCGGGTGCGGCTGTATTTCCGTGGCAAGTTATGGATGAATCCCTTGTTCGAGAAGCCCGGCTAAAGCCCCGCCAAGGCGGGGCTAAAGGCCGGCATGTCCGATGCAAGCACGACAACGAGGAGATTGAAGGAAGCCTGCCGGATATGCCACGATTTGGCAGCCACCCCCAGCCGTAATGCCTCAGTTACCGGCGGCTGGGAGTGGAACCGCAGAGTGCGCAGAGCACGCAGAGAGGCACACGTATCGCTGGCGTCCCGCGTGCCGCGGGATGTTGACGCTCTCACATTGCTTTTGCACAGGAGTCCGGTCGCCCCGGCGGAGTGGCTTTGGCGAGGCGGTGTTGGTCGTGTTTTCGGCGCCCAGAGTGCAGCGGCCCGCGCAGGGACCTTGAAATATGAGCGTCTATCTGGTATGCTAAAAGTCGGGTATTGGGGGGCCGGAACCGGCCGTACCGCCGAGAGGTTGTGTTTTTTCGGTGGTGAAGTCCGGGAAGGCTGGCCGGGCGGCATGTTATTATTGTCAAGGCGAGTGTGAATGATGTTTACGTGGCTTCTGAAAAAGACAATCGGAACGAGAAACGACAGGGAGCTGAAAAAGCTTCGCAAGACCGTTGCCCTCATCAACGAGAAGGAAGAGGAGTACCAGAGGCTGACGGACGAAGAAATCCGCGCCAAAGCTGGCGAGTTTAAGGAGCGGCTGCGGCCTCACGTTGAGGCGCTTGGCGCGAAGGAAGAAGAGGTTCATCTTCTTTCCCCGGAGGAGCGAGACGAGGCGACGAAACATTTGAGAGGGCAGCTCGATCGCGCTCTCGATGAGGTCCTTCCGGAAGCGTACGCAGCGGTGAAGAACGTCTGTCGCCGCCTTGTCGAGCGAAAAACGACCTTCGATGTCTGCGGTCATTCGGTGTCCTGGATTGAGATTCCCTACGACGTACAGTTGATGGGGGCGATTGTGCTGCACCAGGGAAAAATCGCGGAAATGGCGACCGGCGAGGGCAAGACGCTCGTGGCGACGATGCCGCTGTACCTGAATGCTCTCACGGGGCACAACGTGCATTTGGTGACTGTGAACGACTACCTGGCGAGAAGAGACTCTCAGTGGATGGGGAAAATCTACGAATCACTCGGTGTGACGGTGGGTTGTCTTCAGAATCAAATGGGGCCGGAGGAGAGGAAGAAAGAGTATTCCTGCGACATCACGTACGGGACGAATAGCGAGTTCGGTTTCGACTACCTACGAGATAACGGAATGGCGACGAGCGCCGAGAATCAGGTTCAGAGGGGGCATTATTACACGATAATTGACGAAGTGGACAGCATTCTTATTGATGAAGCGAGAACTCCACTGATAATCACGGCGCCGGTGAGCGTGTCCACGCACAAGTTCGCGAAGCTGAAGCCCTCGGTGGCGGAGCTTTCCCGAAAACAAACGATGCTGTGCAACCGGCTTGTGAAGGAAGGAAAGGACCTTTTCGAGGACCCCGAAGCCCGGAGGGAGGCGGGGATTAAGCTGTATCAGGTGTCGAAGGGGTCGCCGAAGAACCGGCAGCTTTTGAAAATGCTGGAGGATCCGGAGGCGAGGAAGCTTCTGGACAAAGCCTCGCTGGAGCTTCTCAGCGACGCCAGGAAAGAGGAAGGGGAGGCGGTACGAGAGGAGCTTTACTACGTCATAGATGAAAAGGGGCACGAGGTTGACCTGACCGATAAGGGGAGGCTTTTCCTTTCGCCGGATGACCCGGAGGCATTTGTACTTCCGGACATGATCACGCTTTACCAGGAGATTGACGAGGACCCCGACCTCCCGGACGACGAGAAGGCGCGAAAGAAAAGGCGACTCGACGAGGAGTTCGCTCATAAGAGCGAGACGCTGCACAATATCTCGCAGCTTCTGCGGGCATATTCTCTGTTCGAGAAGGACGTGGAATACGTGGTGCAGGATAACAGAGTGATGATCGTTGACGAGTTCACCGGCAGGCTTCTTCCGGGGCGGCGTTACAGCGACGGGCTGCACCAGGCTTTGGAGGCGAAAGAAGGGGTGACCATCGAGCACGAAACTCAGACCTTTGCCACAATCACCATTCAGAACTACTTCCGGCTCTATCAGAAACTGGCGGGGATGACGGGGACCGCCGAGACCGAGGCGAACGAGTTCCACCAGATTTACGATCTGGACGTGGTGGTGGTCCCGACCAACGAGCCGGTGAGGCGAATTGACAGCAACGACGCTATCTATAAGACCAGGCGAGAGAAGTATGCCGCCTTCGTGGAGGAGGTGGCGAGGTGGCATGCCGTCGGTAGGCCGATGCTCATCGGGACAATCTCCGTGGATACCTCCGAGATTCTCAGCCGCTATCTCAGGAGGAGGGGGATTCCGCATTCGGTGCTCAACGCGAAATACCACCAGAAAGAAGCCGAGATCATCGCTCGGGCGGGTCAATCGGGATCAGTAACTATTGCGACGAACATGGCGGGGCGCGGGACAGACATCAAGCTCGGTCGGGAAGTGGTCAAGTGCGAGAAGTGCATTATCAAGCCTGAGAATTACAGTCTGTCTCGCGAGGAAACAGAAAGACACAAGGAGTGCGCGAAGGAATCTCAGTGCGGGCTTTACGTCATCGGCACTGAGCGCCACGAGGCTCGCAGGATTGACCGGCAGTTGCGCGGAAGGTGCGCCCGTCAGGGCGACCCGGGGGGAACGAAGTTTTTCATCTCTCTTGAGGATGATTTGATGAGGCTGTTTGGGTCGGAGCGCATCGCCAGAATCATGACGCGGGTAGGGCTGGAGGAGGGGCAGGAGCTTTCGCATCCCCTTCTCAATAAATCTATCGAGAGCGCGCAGAAGCGAGTGGAGCAAAGGAACTTCGCCATCCGCAAACACACCCTCGAATACGACGATGTGATGAATAAGCAAAGGGAGATCATATACGAGTACCGCACGCGAATTATGAAGGAAGAGACCCTCAGCGACCTGCTGTTTGAATTCATCAACGAGCTGCTGGATGAGACGCTGGAGCTGTATCTTGTTCCGAAGGATCGCCCGGAGGAGTGGGACGTCGAATCGGTCGTGCGTTGGGTCAACAGCACATTTCCGGCGAGGGTGTCGGTGAAGGAACTGTCGGGCGAGGAGATGGAAGCTGACGGCGCTCGGAAAATCATCTTCGAGAAGGTCGAGCAAAGCTACGACTTGAAGGAAAAGATCGAGAGCCCGGACACAATGAACGAGCTTGTGCGCTACGTGATGCTCTCGACGCTCGACCGCCTCTGGAAGGACCATCTCTACGACATGGACCACCTCCGGGAAAGCGTGCGGCTGAGGGCGTACGGGCAGAAGGACCCGCTGATCGAGTTCAAGCACGAAGGGTATGACATGTTCGTGTCCATGACGGCGACGATGAAAAAGGAGATCGTGGCGAACGTGTTCAGAACCTCGTCTGTTCCATCGCAAGTCGCGTTACCTTTCGGCATCCGGCCGGAGGACCTGTTCTACGGGGACACGTCCGGCGCTTCCCTCCCGGAGACGACCACCTTCTCGGACGCGGAAGGCGGCATGCCGGCGCAGAAAGTGAACGCCCACACCCCGTACGTGCGTCAGGGCCGGAAGATCGGTCGAAACGAACTGTGTCCGTGCGGCAGCGGCAAGAAATACAAGAAGTGCTGTGGTGCCAACAAATGAGCGTCAGCTCTCCTCCCTCGACGGAGACGAGTGGGGGCCTCCGCCATCCCACAAGAGTTGCTCATGTCATCACCCGTCTGATCATCGGCGGAGCCCAGGAAAACACGATCTTCACCGCGGAGGGGCTGCGAAAAACGTACGGCTACGACGTGACGCTCCTCACGGGTCCGCCGCTGGGGCCGGAGGGGAGTCTGCTCGAGGGGGCCTGGAGAAAAAGTGTCAGATGCATCCTGCTTCCGCAGATGCGTCGGGCGGTCAATCCGGTGAGAGATGCCATAGCCCTCGCTCAGCTTTACTCGATTTTCCGGCGGGAAAAGTACGACATCGTTCACACCCACAGCTCCAAAGCGGGCATTCTGGGTCGGCTGGCGGCTGGGCTCGCGGGAGTCAAGGTCATCGTCCACACCATTCACGGCCTGCCCTTCCACCGGTATCAAGGCCGGCTTTCAAATCTGCTGTACATCTTTTTCGAGAGGCTGGCGGCGAAGGTCAGCACCAAAATCGTTTGCGTGGCGGACGCCATGGCGGAGCAAGCCGTCGCCGCACATGTGGCCCCCAGAAGCGAATTCACGACTATCTACAGCGGGATGGACCTCGACGCCTTTCTTCAATCACCTGCTCTTCGGGAACGGACTCGGCACGAGCTGGGTGTGAGAGGCGAGGGATTGGTGATTGGAATGATCTCGCGTCTATTTCCGCTCAAGGGGCACGAGTATCTGTTTGCTGCCTCGGGGGAGATCGTCCGCCGTTTCCCGAGCACTCGCTTTCTGCTGGTGGGGGATGGTATTCTGAGAGAAAAGTTCAATCGCACCTTGCAGGAATTGGGTCTGGCGGAGAGGTTTATATTCGCGGGGCTGGTTCGGCCGGAGCGCATCCCGGAGATGATTTCCGCCATGGACATCTTGGTGCATACGTCCTTGCGGGAGGGACTCGCTAAGGCTCTGCCGCAGGCTATGGCGTGTGGTAAGCCGGTGGTGTCTTTCAACGTGGACGGAGCGCGGGAAGTGGTGAAAGATGGTGTCACAGGCTATCTCGTCGAGCCGAAGGACGTTCAGGGCTTGACCTCCGCGCTGTCTCGGCTGCTATTGGATGCCGGTCTCAGGGACCGCATGGGGCGGAATGGGCGGCGGCTCGTTGAGCCGGCGTTTAGAAAGGAGCTCATGGTCGAAAAGATAAACGCGCTTTACCGGTCTCTCCATTTTCAGAAGGCGGGGCGTGCCTGATGTGGGCTTTGGTTTACGCATACATTTTCGTCTTCTCGCTGGTTGTTTCCCTGCTTTGCGTGCCGGTGGCGCGGCGGCTTGCCCAGAGGCTCGGCATCGTTTCTAAAACTCACCCTGACAAAGCTGCCAGCGGTCCGACACCGCTTCTGGGGGGAGTGGCAATCTACTTCGGATTTGCCTTCACTATCCTGTTGCACTGGGGCTTGTTGCTGTTCCTAAGAGATTCCGCTCTCCTGAAAGCAATCGTCCCACAGGCGGTACTCGACTACATACCGGGCGTCATCAAGCAAAGCGGGCGGCTTCTTTCCATCATCTTCGGGGGTCTGCTGATTGTGGTTCTGGGGATTATTGATGATAAACGAGAGCTTCGCCCGCTGTGGAAACTAAGCGGCCAGGTCGTCTGCTCGCTCGCTATTGTGCTGGCCGGCGTTCGCATAACGCTTTTCATCCCTGGCTTCCTCCCCGGGTGCCTTCTGACAATTCTGTGGATCGTGGCGCTGACTAACGCTTTCAATTTTCTGGACAACATGGATGGGCTTTCCGCGGGAGTTGCGGCGGTAGCTTCTCTTCTATTCTTTTTCACGGCGGCGTACCTGAATCAATATTTTGTCTCGCTCATTCTTCTGGCTCTGGCGGGCAGCACGCTGGGATTTCTTCGGTACAACTTCCCGCCCGCTTCGATTTTCATGGGGGACGCCGGCTCGATGTTCCTCGGATATACGCTCGCGTGTCTGACGGTTATCGCGACTTTCTATTCCGGGGAAAGCAGGACGTTCTTCCCCGTTATCCTGCCCGTGGTGGTTCTGGCGATTCCGCTGTACGAGTTGGTCACCGTCAGCTTCATACGCTGGCGCAAGAATGTACCGGTGTTCAGGGCAAGCAGAGACCATTTTTCATTCAGGTTGGTGAAGTTGGGGATGACCCGCCGAGGAGCAGTCCTGTTCATTTACCTGCTGACTTTTTGCATAGGAGTGGGCGCCACGCAGCTTCCGAAGGTTGACTTGCTGGGCGTGGCGGTGGTATTCGTTCAATCGGTTGCGATTCTGGTCGTTGTGGCTCTTCTGGAACATTTCGGCAAGAATGGGTAACGGTTTTTCTTTGCGTCATTGCGTCTTTGCGACCACGCGTAACGCGTGGCTCTCTCCCGCTTTTGCCGCCAAGTACACGCGTTCGCAAGTACGGTAACGTATATTGTAGGGGGAAAAGAATGCTTGGACAGGATAACAGGATAGACACGATTCCAAGAATCCCGTTCATCCTGTTATCCCGTCAAAAAAAAAGATACGTCACCGAACTTATGAATTAGAGGACTAAGACGCCGAGGTTTCATCAGTCATCGTGGAGTCCGTTGACAATGCCCGTCCATCACCTTTGCAGCTTCGCCATCAGGACGCTTGGCTGCAAAGCGAATCAGTACGACAGCCAGCTTCTCCGGGAGCAACTCCTCCGGCGGGGCCTCGTGGAATGTCGGGGCGAGGGGGACGCCGACGCGTGCATCGTCAACACCTGCACCGTCACTGCCCGCAGCGACGCCAAGTCCAGAAAGGCGATTCGCGCCCTCAAACGACAAAACCCCAATGCCCGAATTGTAGTCACCGGCTGCTACGCGCACATCAACCCAGAGGAGGTCCGCGGCATACCGGGGGTGGACGGGGTGTTCGACAATCCATCCAAGGAAACTCTCGCGGACAGTGTGTGCGCACTTTTGAATGTCGGAGAGAGGCTTGCCGAGCCTTCTTGCTCTGGCATCACGTTTTTCTCGGGTCACACGCGAGCCTTTGTGAAGATTCAAGACGGATGCGATAGGAGGTGTTCATACTGCATCGTCCGCGTCGCTCGAGGGAAAAGCCGCAGCCGCGAAATCGCCGATGTCCTCGGCGAAATAGAGGGGCTTGTCGCGAACGGGTACAGGGAAGTCGTCCTGACGGGAATTCACATCGGGAGCTTCGGCGCCGACCGAGTGGGCCAGGAGAACAAATTGCCGGAGCTTATCGAAAGCCTCCGGCGGATCGAAGGACTGCTCCGCGTCCGGCTAAGCTCGATTGACCCCAACGAGATAGACGAAAGGCTGATTGACGCAATTCGGCGCTCTCCTCAGACGTGCCGACACTTTCACGTTCCACTCCAAAGCGGTTCGGATGCGATTCTCCACAAGATGAACCGAGGCTACACGCGGGACAGCTATCTCCGGACGCTCGCTCTTCTCAGGGAGGCGCTGGCAGGGGTTTCAGTCTCTACCGACGTGATGGTTGGCTTCCCCGGAGAAACGGAGGAGGATTTCCAGCAAACCCGTCACACCGTTTCCGAAGCGGAGTTCAACAAGGTGCACATTTTCCCTTTCAGCAACAGGCCGGGCACGCCCGCCGAGCGGTTCTCCGGTCGTGTGAGACCGGAAGTTATCAAAGAAAGGATCGCTCAGCTATCCGAAGCCGCGAACGCGACCGCCCTCAAAATCAGGGAGATATTGCGCGGGCAGGTCGTCCACGTTTTGGTTGAGAGAGAGTTCTCGCTTCCTGATAGCAGGAAGATCCCGCCTGCGTTGAAAAACGGGGGGATGACATACGAGGGTTTTTCATCACATTATCTCAGGACCGCATTCCGCAGCCACAGAAACTCAATCGGCGACCTGAGAAACCGCATAGTGCACGTCTCCGTCGAGGATTTCGATGAGCGATACCTCTACGGCAGTCAGATTTGATGACCGTGCTCGTATTTCGGCACAAGTCATCACGGATTCAGGTCCTGCTGATCCCATCCCATCGCTCCCTGTCCAAATCCCGAACAAGCCCTCGCAGAACCTATCAGGTGCAGGAGCTCTTCGGCGGAGGACGTGATTATCTCTGGTTTGATGTACTTTCCCATCCGGCGGGCGCCGCTCGTAGGCTTTCTTTTTTCATCCGGCGCTGTGCTTCTCACGTTCCTTTCGCTCATTTTCATCCTCCTCTTACATCGTCTATCAATAGGACCAGCTCTCTCTCGCGTTCACAAATAACGAGGCAACGCGGACTGCGTTCCTCTCGTCAACCACAACAATTCACAATGCCCAGTTTCGTCATTTCCGATAACGTCGCGAGAACATCGGCTTCGATTTCCTTCGCGGAAGCGCCGCCAAACTCCCGAGCGAGATTCGCTGCGATCTCGCTGGCGCCCTTCTCTCCATCGCACAGCTTCCAGATTGCGGCTGCCGTGCCATTCAGGCGGTGCACCTGCTCGCCGCTTTTCTCGCACAGAAGCAACTCCTCCCCAACCTGCACCGCGTCGAGTTGTTTTCTCTTGTATCTCATGCCGGTGTATTGCTTCCGACAGGATGACAGGATGAACGGGATTTTTTTGAATCATCTCCATCCTTTATCCTGTGCATCCTGTTATCCCGTCAAAGGAACTCCCTCTTCGCGCCTTTGCGCCTCTGCGAGATGTCTGCCCCGTCCCGTACCCATTTTTTGGATCATGTGTATCCTTTATCCTGTGTATCCTGTTATCCCGTCAAAAAAGCTCCCTCTTTACGTCTTTGCGTCTTTGCGTTAGCGTCCTCTTGCCTTCCTATGCACAGCGCCTTCTACCGGGGCGGCGAAATGATGAGACGGTAGAAGCGTCTCGATTCGTCGCCTCCAGGCGCGCGCTCGAACCGCATGGCGCCGTTTGAGGTTGCCGACCTGGTAGAAACGACGGTCGGAAAGCCGTTCAGAAGCTCCGCCAGGGAATCGGCACATACCAGTTTGTATGTCCTTCCGGCTCGCCCCGGCCAGGTCAGAAGTAAGCCGTTGTTTCCATCGGGCCATTGAATCCGCAGCCGAGGGCAATCCAGCAGGTCCACGGGAGAGGTCCCGGCGAGATACTCCTGTAAATTCGTGGAACCATCATTGTCGGCATCGGCATCGGCGTCGGTTTCACTGCCAGTGTCAATTCCGACGGCCTGTTCCCAGACGTCGGGCATCCCGTCGCCATCGGCGTCGGTTAGGCCCTCATCCCAGACGAGCTGCGTAGTATAGCGTTGGCTGCCGCCGCCGGCGCCAACTTCCTCGATGCAATACCAGTAAACATTGCCCGCCTCTCTGCCTTCGTCCGAGAAGCTGTAGGACGCGCCATCCCAGGAGCTTCCCTCGGACGGAATAAGCCAGTCGTTGAGTCGAACCCACGGCCCCTCCAGCGTCTCCGCCCGAAGGACGTTGAATCCTGCGGTATCAACTTCCGCGTCCGTCTCCCACTCCAAGACCACCTCGGAATCGAGCGCGGTTGCGCGGAATGAGCACAGTTCAACCAAAGTGTATTCCTGGCTCACCGGGGCGGAGCAGTAGCTCCATGAACCGCCAACACGGACATCGTAGCTCGAAGCACTGTTGTTCGTTATCTTCATGGCGAGGCATTTGCCCGAGTTAACCGTGAACGAAGCGGCGTCCGTGGTGAATGTGAAGACTGTCGCTGAGCCATCTCCCGTTATGGTTGCGTCCGGGCCGCCTGCCTGAAAGTTCGTGCCGTTCTCGTCGTCGGCATAGCCTATTTCAACCGTGAAGGTGTGCGCGGGGCCTGGGTCTGGGCCTGTGGGCGCCGAGGTGAACGTTACCTGCCCTGTCCAGCCGGTGGCGCCGCCGAAGTTTGTGTTCGATGTAGCAGGCCCCATCGCCCAAGTTTGCGAGGCGCTGGCGCCCACCGTTACGGTGCCTCCAGGCTTCGACATATCCCCCTGATACATGGAGGGGTTGGAGAGCCACCACGCCTGGAGATCATAGCTGGCTGTGGACGCGACGAGGGGATAGTCATCCAGATGCCCTGCTCCTTCACCCGTGTCGTACGATGTATCCCCGATACCATCGCCGTCGCCATCGCTCCCCCCGTAATCGCTCCAGTAATTCCCCATATAATTCTGCTTGGATACGCTACTGTAGAAGTACCCCAGCATCGTCGGCGACTTCCAGGTGTTCGTTGAGTTCGACCAAACCTGAGCCGTTGTGTTGGCGCTGAAGTTGTTCAGGTAGATAGTGTTGTTGTTGGCAGACAAGCCCTCGTCCTCGAAGAGAGTGTTGTTCTTGGCGAACAAGGGCCACTCCTCGAAGTAGAGGTAGATGCCAAAACTGTTGTTGGAACAGGTGTTGCCCGAAATCGTGTTGTTGGAGAAGGAGGAGTCCACGTAGATGCCTCTGTTGTTCTCGGAACAGGTGTTGCCCGAAATCGTGTTGGAGGAGGAGGAGTACAGGTAGATGCCATAATCGTTACTGGAACAGGTGTTGCCCGAAATCGTGTTGGAGTCGGAGAAGGACACGTGGATGCCTGTGGCCCCGTTGTTGGAACAGGTGTTGCCCGAAATCGTGCTGGAGGAGGAGGGGTTCAGGTAGATGCCAAAAGTGTTACTGGAACAGATGTTGCCCGAAATCGTGTTGGAGGAGGAGCCGTTCAGGTAGATGCCATAGTAGTTTTTGTGGCTGGCGTCGTACCCGCAGCGGCTGTCGGATATCGTGCAATGGTCAGTGCCATTCCCAAGGTATATGCCTCTTTGACCAGCGGCTGTTGCTCCGTAAATGTCCAAAGCCCTTATCGTGACGTAGTCCGCCGATACCTCGAACACGTGGTCGGTGGTGCTACTTGCCTTAACCTGAGGCGCAGTGCCATCGTCGTCGTACGCTTCTATGGTCAGGCTCTTCCCGACGTTGACGTTCTCAGTGTAATCGTCGTTAGCAGCATTGTCATCATCCATGACCTTGATCGTGTCGCCGGCGCCAGAATTGTCAACGGCGTGCTGGATGGTGCGCCACGCCTCCCCGTCACCTATACCCGTACCGGTGTTCCCGTCATTCCCGGTGGGGCTGACGTACCAGGTAGAGGTCGCGCCTGCGACCGGTGCGATCAACATGAAAGGCAAAACCGCCAATAACGCCAAAATCGTACCCATTCGCTGCGTTGTGAACATGACTTTTCCCTCCTTCGTTATATTTCGTGTTACGGTTCCTTGGCCGCATCTGTTTGTTCGGGGCCGCAAGCGGCCCGTGCATTCCTCTGAAGCGATCCGGGGGCTTGAACGAATCGTTCCCGCCAGCTCCCGACAGCTTCGCAAGTGCCCTCATTCATAAATCCCGTCACGTATTGTTTTGACTGGATGACCGGATGAACGGGATTCTCCTCAATCATGTCCATCCCTTATCCTGTGCATCCTGTTATCCCGTCAAAGGAACTCCCTCTTTGCGCCTTTGCGTTTCATAGCCTGCATTTCTTAACGCAAAGGCGCAGAGACGCAGAGTATTTGATATTCGATTTCGTGCATCCTGCAGCGCGTCGAACTCCCTTCTCAATAGCCAGTTTTCCCATTTTTGTACCGCTGCCCCGCCATGGCGGGGCGGCAGTCCCGAGGGCGTCTCGCCCTCGGCGGGGGCAGGATGCCCCCGAGACAGCCGGCAAGATGCCGGCGTTACGGTCCCTCTTTGCGGCTTTGCGAGATGTTTCCTGTCTCCCGTATACTCTCGGCGAGACGCCAGCGTTACCGGACCGTCTCTGGCTCCTTTGCCATTCAAGCTGTTCGGGGAGTATTTCTTCTGACAGGATGACAGGATGAACCTGGATTTTCTTGGATCATGTCTATCCTTTATCCTGTGCATCCTGTTATCCCGTCAAAAAAGCTCCCTCTTTACGTCTTTGCGAGATGTTTCCTGTCTCCCGTATTCTCTCGCCAAGACGCCAGGGTTACCGGACCGTCTCTGGCTCCTTTGCCATTCAAGCTGTTCGGGGAGTATTTCTTCCGACAGGATGACAGGATGAACCTGGATTTTCTTGGATCATGTGTATCCTTTATCCTGTGCATCCTGTTATCCCGTCAAAAAAGCTTCATCTTCGCGTCTTTGCGTCTTTGCGAGATTGTTTTTGTCTCCCGTATTCTCTCGGCGAGACGCGCGTGCCACGATGCCGCCGCGTGCAGATACAGCACGGCCCCACGCGCGGACGTAGCGCGGCGCCACACCAGGAACCCAAGCACCATTTTCATGGTCTCCGGGTGAACGCAGCTCGTGAGAGACTGGAGTTATCGCTTGAAGACAAACCTCGGCGAGACAAAGTGGTAGGACGCTTTGTAGTACCCCCCCCCCTATTCTTCAAGAAGAATAAGTAGCATAGGCGCCCAGCGGTGTCAACAAAAAAGTCGGCGATTCGGTAATCCCTCAGTCTCGGGCGGATAGCCGGCCGAGGCGGAGGAAGCAAGAAGGGAACAGCAGATTAACGCAGAGGCGCAGAAGCGCGGAGAGGAAGATGAGAATGAGGCTGTCTTCGCCTGCCGTGGCATGGGCATCTTGCCCATGATTCCCACGGGCGGGACACCCGTGCCACCCGTAACTGAGACATTAGCGGTAATCTGCAATTTCTCTTGAAAAGGATTGGGCAATGCTATACCTTAAGGTGATGCTGTGCTCCGCATGACGAAAAGCGCTGTGCGAGGTAGTGGGCGAAGATAGGATGTAGAATGATTGATTTGCACACTCACACGCTTCACAGCGATGGAACGCTGATTCCGTCAGAGCTGGTGCGGCGAGCTGAGGAAGCCGGCTACAGAGCCATTGCCATCACAGATCACGTTGACGCCTCCAACGCGAGGGACGTGGTTTCGAGAACGGTGGAGGTGTGCGAAGCTCTGAGGGGGGCGGTTCAACTAACGGTCATCCCCGGTGCGGAAATCACCCATGTTCCGCCGTCGCAAATCGCGGACCTTGCGGAGAAAATAAGGCAGTGGGGCGCAAAAGTTGTGGTTCTCCACGGCGAAACTGTTGTCGAGCCTGTGGCAAAAGGGACGAATCTTTACGGCTTGAGGTCCGGGATAGACATCCTGGCGCATCCGGGGCTGGTCTCGGAGGAGGAGGCCAAACTGGCGGCGGAGAGAGGAATCTACTTAGAGCTGACGCTCCGCAAGGGGCATTGTATCACGAACGGGCACGTGGCGAGAGTTGCGAGCAAATTCGGCGCGCCGCTTGTGCTCAACACTGATGCGCACGAGCCGGGCGATCTTTTCTCACGGGAGTCCTGGTTGCAAGCGGCGCTGGGGGCCGGTCTGGCCAGGGAAAAGGTCGAAGTCCTGAGAAGTAACGCGGAGGGAATTCTCCGCAGGGTTACCGCGCCGAGGGAAGATACATAACCTCGAAGAAAGGGAAGCAATTGGTCGAAAAGGAACATGCCCTCCCCGAGGGCCAAGACGTGAAATTCCTGAGGTACACGACCTTCTTGTCCAAGAACAAGTGGCGTATTGTCGCGGGCGTCTGTTTGGTACTGGGAGTCTTGCTTGTAATCGGGCTTGTGCAGTCTCTGCGGAAAAGGAAGGAGACGAGGGCTTTTGAAGCTTATCTCAAGGCAGAGACGGCAGAAGACTATAAGCGAGTCAGCAAGGACTCTCACGGGACGCTCTATGGCTCCTTTTCTCTCATTGAGGCGGGCAATCTCCTCTATGAGAAGGAGAAGTACGCCGAAGCAAGAAAATTGTACTTGCAGTTCCTGCGTTCTTACGCGAAAAGCCCATTTCGTTCCTGGGCTTATAATCTGGTGGGAGCGACGTTCGAGGCGGAGAAAAAATACGACGAAGCAATCAAGCGATACAGGACGGCGGAAGCGAGTCGGTGGCTGAAGCTTCAGGCGAAACTGAATATCGGGAGATGTTACGAGTTCAAGGGAGACCTCGAGTCCGAAAAGGACGCGAAGCTTGCTCTGGAGCATTACGACAAGGCGCTGACATACTATCGGCAGTTGAGCGAAACGGGCTCGTCCACACCCCGGTCAGAGCAAACGTTCTCGCCGTGGCGGCGGCAGGCACAATCGAGAATGATTTTCCTCCAGGAAAAGCAGAGGAAGGCAAAGGAACGGGAGTCGTAAAAAACAGTTGACAAAGACAGGCGGCGATGTTACTTTAACCGCGACGATTCTGAGAATTATGGTTTTATGGCCGGGTGAGGGTTGGTTCTGGGCATTTTCGCAATCCCGCGGAAAGGTCTCCCCTTGCGTTACCCAGCATGTTTCGGTGCTGGCACATCTAACAAGCTCATCATAGGCAGCCCTAAACAAGCACCGGAAGGGGGGAAGAAGCTGAAGAGGGCTGGGGCTACCGCAGTGATGTTGAGATAGATTCGGACTGCACATGGTCAGAAACGGTTTTTCTGGTTTTATATAGTTGGATCTTCTTGAATCACCTCAGGAGGAGTTAAATGGAGAAGGTGCTACGGTTAACTATTTTCGTTCTTGCGGTAAGTTTGAGTGTAAACGCTTATTCGACACTAAACAACATGCTCGTTTCCGGAGAGCTTCGCACAAGGGTATATTATCAGGAAAACCTGACAGACCCAAACGGTCCGGCGGATGACGATTTCGGGCGAATCGAACAGAGGATTCGGTTGACCCATAACGCCGAGTTGACCGATGGGGTCTATGTTGTGCTCACGGGAGAAGCCACGGGGCTTTGGGGCAGCCAGGAGAACGGCTTCAGCTCCGAGTCAGCCGATGGCACCGGCGACATTCCGGAAGGATACGTGAACTTCCAGGACATCAGGGCGAGCGATTGGTCGGCAAAAGTTGGGCGTCAGCATATGAATTTCGGCAGAGGCTTCCTGATCAGCGATAACGAAAAGGAGGTCAGCTACGACGCCATTCGAGTCACGGGCGAGTTCCCGACGTGGACAGTTAACCTCGCAGCCGCGATGCTGCAGGAGGCTCAGACGCTGGGAAGCATCCGAAATAGTGCGGCGGTTAATGATACCGATTGGGGTCTTTTCGTCCTTGACGTGGGGTGGCGAGATGAGAACATCCTGCCGTTGGGATTGGGAGCCTACGTCATCTACGCCAGTGACGAGAAATCCAAGAACAGGGAGCCGTTGGTCTTCGGCGCCCGTGCTGACTACACGGGCGAAACGTGGGGCCTCTGGGGCGAAGTCGCCTATGAAACCGGCGATTGGGGGAAGCAGAACCTGGACGCCATAGCCGTTGACGTCGGCGCCAGCCTCTCGTTGGCGACCACCTGGTCGCCGAAACTGAAAGTGGCCTACACATACGCTTCGGGCGATAGCGAGCCATATTCCGGAGACTACGGGAGCTTCGAGCCTCTGGGGCAGTATCGCTACTACGGCCACGCTCTGTCGCCGAGGATGTCGAACATCCACATCTTCAACTTCTCGGCAAGCGTCCAGCCAAACGACCTGTGGAATCTGGCGATTGACTATTACCACTATATGCAGGACGAGAAAGTGGCAGGACTTGTCGGCAACCCATTACTCACGGACCCGGGTATCATGAGATTAACCACAGGGCTCGACGATAATATCGGCGACGAGGTGGATGTCAGCGCGACCTACGAATACACGGATGACGTGAAAGCTCAGATTCTCCTCGCTTATTTTATGCCGGGCGACGCTTACGGCGCCGACGATGACGATGCTCTTGAGATAAGAGGGGAAATCCTCGTCAGCTTCTAAGCCAACCGGCAAACAAGCAAAGCAAGCCCCGGTGCCCTCCAGGGCACCGGGGTATCTTGTTGCGCTGTGAGATTTCGACAAAACAAGGCTCGCTGAAGCAGGTGAAACTGGCAGCGGCTTGTCAGGCGCAGGCGCCTGGGGCAAAGCTGACCCGCACGGCCCAGAGAGCAAGCAAGGCCGGAGAGGAAGGGTCGGCGTGTGTCTCCGCAGCAAATGCAGCCCGGCAGGCCTGAGCGGTGGCGTGAAGTCCGCTTCCGTCTCTCCTGCTGCGGGGGCCTTGACAAAATGCCGGCCCTCGTGCGCCGATGCCCCTGCGAGAGCCCAAAACCCACCTGGGCGAATCTGCGCCGCCCTTTCCCTTGCCGCCTCCCCATCGAGAGCGGGACGCCCTCGGGACAGGCCCGCTATGGCGGGGCGGCGTTACACCTGACAAAACCACCCACTGAAATGAAGCCACACCCGGCGAACCAGGAGTTTGCTCAAAAACGGCGAGGGTGAGGTTGTGGCCTATTGGTGGCAAACCAGAAATCGAAAAGCGCAAGTGTGAAAGCCGTTTTATGAAGGAGGCGGGGTAATCCCTCAGTTACCGGCGGCTGAGGGTGGAACGGCAGAGTGCGCAGAGATGGAGATGAGAGGGACCCGGTCCTTGGCTGCCGTGGGAGGGGCATCTCGCCCTCGACACCGGGGGCAAGATGCCCCGGGACCCACTGAGTGGATTCCTTCAGGGTGATAACAATGCGCCTCACTTCTGCTGCTCAAACGCAGCCTCGCCTTGCTTGGAGCTTGACTTGCCCTTCGCGCGCGAATATATTGAATAGGGAACGGCGGGCGCCTTGAAGCGCCAATGCGTAGTCCGAGAAGGTTCGCCCCAGGAAGAGCTATCCCGGCATCTCGTGTCGAAGGAGAGAATGAACCGTTGGGAATGGAGCTAATGTCCGAAGGAAGAGTTGAGGAACAAGTCGAGCAGGATTTAGATGAACTGGAGGGCCGCGAGAGGAGGCGGTGGGCGGTGGTGCTGGCGATTGCTTTCCCGGTGCTGGCGGTGGGCCTGGTGGTCGTTCTCCTGGCGGGGCCCATCTTGCAGGGGAAAAACCGCCGACTCTTGAGGTACAAGGCGAAAGCCAGCGCTTTCGTGACCGAGCGGGAGTTTGCCAGGGCAATTTCAATGTATCAGCGAGCGCTCGCCCTCAACCCGAGCGATGTCGGCACAAGAGAGCTGATTGCCCGGTGCCGGCTTCAACAGGGTGACCTCTCCGAGGCGATCGCCGAGTATCGTCGCTGCCTCCGCAAGATACCGCAGGACACGCAACTCCAGCTCACACTGGCTTCGCTGCACCTTTTGGCAAAGAACGATGACCGCGCTAAAGAAATTCTCGATTCCATCCTGGAGGAAGAACCCGACAAGGTGCTCGCCCTGATAATGGAGGCGCAGTGCTATTACGAGCGGAAGAATAACTCTCATCCTCTGGTCAATGTCAACATGATCACAGATATTGTTCCCTCCACTGCTTCGCCGTACAATCTTCCCACCGGTTCGGACTCGGTCGGGGCGAGTTCCACTGACGAGAACGGACTCGTCCAAGCGGTTCAAGATAGCCCCGACAAGATCCAACCACATAAGAACCTCGCGGATTTCTATCGCCGCCAGAAGCGCCTCGCGGAGGCTGAAGCGCAATATAAGAAGATGGTCGAAGTCGCCCCCCAGGACCCGTATGTGTACCTTCATCTGGCGGATTTTTATCGCGCGGAAGAAACCGCGCGATTGCCGGAGGCCATCACGCAGTATTCCAAGGTGCTGCTCGCCATAGATCCTAAGAACCTTTTCGCCCTGCGAGGGATTTGCTCGCTGTTCGTGGCCACGGGTAAGCTCACCGATGCAAAAAGGTACGTTGACAAGCTTCTCTGGGAATATCCTTCGGACGCTTATGCGCGCTACTTCCGGGGTATCCTGGAGGTTTACGACGGGGACGTGGGGAGGGCGGAGAGGGATTTTCTCTTCGTCAGCAAGGAAGTGTCGGAGTACTCCGACGCTCATTACTTGCTCGGATATACCTACCTGGTCAATCACGCCATGGCGAAGGCGGAGAACAGTCTCGAGCAAGCCGCCAAAGTCGATCCCACATGCGGTCATCCCCGGCTGTTGCTGGCCGAGATCGCACTGAACCTCGAGGAGTATAAACGGGCCCTCGAAATCCTGGATCAACTATCAAGTATCGAGAAGCAAAAGGATAATCCCCTCGCATACCTTATGCGGGGAAGAATCCACGTCGCGCAGAACGACCCCGCCGGCGCCGAGGCGCCCTTCACAAAACTTGCTGAGTTGGACGGAGAAAGCGTCCATCCCATGCTTCTGCTGGGCGAGGTTTACAAGAGGACAGGCAAAAACGACCAGGCCGTCGCCCAGTATAAAGCGGCAATTTCCGCCAACCCTGGCTCCGCACTACCTTCATATCTCCTCGGCCTTCTTTATGAAGGGATGGGCGACCAGGTGCTCGCCATGAGCTACTACGAAGATGCCGTCAGAAAGGCGCCGAACCTCGCCGTTGCCGTGAGGAGTTTGGCGGACGCCTACTTCAGCAACTCGGGCGGCAAGAGCGCGGACGCAAAGGCACTCGGGAAAACGCTCCTTGACAGGTTCAAGAACAATTACACTTTGCTCGACGCCCTGGCTGCGGTTTTCTACCAGCAGAATGAATTCGACAAAGCCGTGGAGGTTCTGGAGCTCATCCCCGGACAGGAAAGGGACGTTCGCCCTCAGATCGTTTACCATTACGCCATGGCCCTCTATCGCAGCAAGAGGAACTCGGAGGCGCGAAAAGAGTTGGAGAAAGCTATTCGCTGGATGCGACAGCTTCCGGGAGCCGAAGACGTGGAAAAGACGCTCGATGAGGTCATTGGGGCAAAGCGTGCTGCCGGATAACTCCCCGGTGGTGCAGCCTGCGGATCCCGAGGTGACGCGAGTCCCTTCGCGCACGTGAGCAGGGTGCGGCTACGTTTCAGTGGCGAAACTATCCTTGGACCCTGCCCGTGCGTGAATCGCGACCCAGCTTCCACGCCGCCCTTTGGGAAAAGGAGAAAACGCCGGGCTATTCAAAGTGGCCTCGAGGACTCTTTCGAGTCGTGACGCACACATCCCGCCCTTTCAGGGCTCATCATTCTTGAACGGGGGCGGGGGTGGCTGTATTTGCGTGGCAACGGTCGGATGAATCCTTTGGTCGAGAAGCCCGGCTGAAGCCCCGCCAAGGCGGGGCTAAAGGCCGGCAAAGCAGCACTTTCGGTTGTGGGGTGGAGCCGAAGATTCAATAAACGTACGCCTGATGCGTGCCGCGGGGAGCCATAAACCAGCGCCCATGGATGCCACGTAACCGCAGCCCCACCCACGGGGTCCTTTCTCAGGGCGTTGCCCTGAGCTTTATTAAGTCTGCCCTTAGAGGGCGACCCCAAGTCGCCGCCAAGCTCTCGAACGGCGCGGTATCGGAGAACGGCCACTTTCTCTCAAAGGCGACCCGAAAGCAACCTTCAGCCCTGAAGGGGCGCAATATTTTAGCCCAGGGCAACGCCCTGGGAACTGCATGTGATAAAATGAAAAAGCCCTGAGGGGGCGCAATATTTTAGCCCAGGGCAACGCCCTGGGGAAATACGACGTGATGAAAAGCAAAAGCCCTGAAGGGGCGTAATAGGCTCATCCTCAATACACGGTTCCCTCCAGACACATCAGAAGCGGGCCCGCGTGCCACTGAAATGAAGCCACACCCCGTGAGCAGCCACCTCCTCGCGTGAATGCAGCGGCGGCTCACCTCGCCGAATCGAGTTTAACTCGGGGATGCCAATCGCGAGAGGAGGCCACGAACCTCCTCCTGTTTCTGGGGGTCGGTAAGTTTTCGGAGAGCTTTCTCCAGCTCGACCTTCGCCTCAACGAGTTGCCCCGCGTGGAAGAGGATGACCGCCCTGTGGTACACAGCCTCCGGGACCTGCTCCCTGAGTTTCTCGGGCATGCGGTTGATGACGTTGAGCGCGTCTATGGGGCGGTTCTTTTTGTAAAGAACCCACGCGAGAGTATCCTGGAGAGGAGATTGATTCGGATACTTCTCCGCCAAAGGTTGGATCATGTCCAGGGCCTTGTCCAGGAGCGAGGGGTCCGCGCCATATTCCGCATACATGTAGGCAAGGTTATTTATCGCGGGCAGGAAACTCTGGTCCTTATCCAGAGCTTTCCTGTACTCGTCAATAGCCTTCTGAGGCTCGTTCATCCTTCGGTACAACAGCCCGAGGTGATAATATATGGGGGCGAAATCCGGGTTGGCTTTGACCACTTCCACGAACATCTCCCGCGCTTTGTCATACTGCAACTTACCCTCGTAAATCTCCCCCAGGATCAACCGGCTGAACACCGATCTTTCGTCAAGTTCCACCGATTTCGCGAAGTACGCCTCCGCTTTTTCCGTGTTCTTCTCGGCGAGATATAGCCTCCCCAGAAGCATGTTCGCGTAGAGATTGTTCGCCTGGGCTTTGGCCACTTTCTCGGCCCTCGCGATAGCTTCCTTGCGGTCTCCAAGGGCGAACTCTATCTCCGACAAGAGCAAGTGCGCCCTCACAAACATTGGTTGCAGGCTCAGAGCCCTCTTCAGGGACTTGCGGGCCGATCTCAAATCGTTTTCCATTGTGTACGCCAGCCCAAGGAGGTAGTGAGCCGACGCCAATTCGGGCTTCTTCTTGGTGACGACCTTGAGGTCATTCAGAGCTTGTTTCGTCTTTCCCCCAAAAAGGTTGATGACGGCACGCTGATACATGGGCAGCGGCGAGCCCGGCGCCTTTTTCAGGAGTTGCGCAAGATAATCTTCGGCCCTGTCAATCCGGTTGACGGCGAGACAAACCGCCGTGCATTCTCGCAGAGCCTCGACGTTGTCCGGGTTTATGCTCAGAGCCACCTGGTACTGGCTCAGGGCCCTCTCCGGCTGATTGACCCGACGAAGAAATCTCGCAAACTGCAGGCGCGCAAACACCGAGCTCGCGTCGGTCTCTATCGCGGACAAAAACGCCCGCTCTGCGTCCTCATACCGGCGCTCCTGAGCGTAAAAGTTACCGAGAGCGACCATGGGGATGACGTCATTGATACTCGACTCCACCGCTTTCTTCAGCCCTTTCTCCGCTTCTTCCTTGTTGCCCTCCCTCAAGTACAAGCCGGCTAATGTCAGGTACCCCGGCGGATATGTCGGAGCGATCTCCACTATGCTGCTCAGGTCCCGAATCGCAGATTTCATCTGCTTTTCCTCGATGTAACATTGCGCCTCCAGCGCGAGCGCCGGAACGCTCCTGGGGTTTCGCTTCAGAATGTCGGCCGCGACCTGCTTCGCTTTGTAAACGTTTTTCGATGTGAGGTAGATATGCCCCAGAAGCACCCTGCTGGTAACATCCTCGGGCGCCGAGCGGATGTGAGTTTCCAACTCCCGAATGGCGCCCCGTGCGTCTCCGAGATTCAAGTACGTTCGAACGATGGCCTGGCGTATGTTGGCGTTGTCCGGGGAATGTGTCCGGGCCTTTTTCAACATCCGCAGCGCCTCGGCGTACTTCCCCGCACGGGAGAATTTCCTTGCATTCTCGATGTATCTCTCCCGAATAGCACGGGGAGAACGAGCCTTAACCATTTTTCTCACGCCGAATCCCGCTGCAACGGCAACGACGAGGATTGCCCCTACAACGATTATCCTGCGTAGGCCTCTCCGGCGAAAGGCTATCTCTCGCTCATCAACTGTGTCGCCTTCATTTTTCTTCCGCATATTCTTTCCACCCGTCCCGGCTTTTATCACCCTGCATTACAGCGCCGCCCCGCAAGGAGCGGCTATGTGGAAAAACGAAAGGGAGGACGGCTTGTCCTCCCTTTTATATCATCGCCTCCTGACGAAGTGAAAACTAAGCTTTTCTCGGGCTTCTCCTGCGCTTGCGCCACATCGCCCAGCCGAGAAACCCGGCCAGCGGGCCCGACAGCAGAAGAATGCTCGGCTCGGGTGTTACTGTGAACTCGTCAATGTTGAGCTTGCCGCCCTCCGGGGGTGTCCCCACATAGCCCAGCATGATGCCGACAGCGTCAACGCTCGCCAGGGAGTCCTCCCACGAGGCCGCTGTACCTCTCTGCTCGTCATGGACCGGCCCGACGGAAAACATGCTCCACTGCGACGGCGAAAAAGAGAGCGGTGCGTACACCATGCCCTCTCCGAGTTCCAAAGCCATGTTGGATGCCCAGAAAGTCTGCGTGCCGCCGGACCACGACGCTTCCTCCGTCACATAGACTTGGTCATCGCCAGCATCGCCAGCGCCCGCGAAGAAGAAATAGGCGAACGTCGGTGCTTGCGACCCCGAGTAAGACAGGGTCGCGCTGACCTGTCCGCCGCCCAGGTCCTTGTTTGAACCGAACCACGGGTTATTGGTATCCTTGTCCGCGAAAATGTACCGCACCGAGAAGAACGAGTAGTCCGGGTAATCAACCGACAGCACCCCACCGGATGGCGACACCGCAACCCCTCCGCCGGTGTCGTTGTCAAAATAGCTCCATCCTTGGTCGGTGTCGAAGGTGTACTCCCAAGAAAAAGCTGCCGGAAGAAAAACCACCGAGAACACTAACGCCAGGATAATACTTTTAACGCGCATTTCTTACCCCCTTCAGTATGGGACCGCACAACCTTCCATTTTTTACCGGGGTTATATTGCCTTCTCTCCAAAGCTTTGTCAAGAAAAAAAAGCAACAAATCGGTAATCCCTCAGTTACGGGCGGCTGAGGGTGGAACCGCCGAGTGTGCAGAAACATGTGTCATGGGCATCTTGCCCATGAGCCTTCACGTGCCCCTGCCCCCGCCGAGCGCGAGACGACCTCGGGACTGCCGCCCCGCCATGGCGGGGTGTCCTTCTCACCTTATTCTCTGCGCCCTTGCGTTAATCTGCTGTTCCCTTCTTGCCTCCTCCGGCTCGGCCGGCTATCCCCCCGAGACGGAGGGATTACAGCCGCCGTCCTTTTTTTCTTGTAACTGGTCTATCCATTTTGATATACGAAATACCTCTGCGGGTGGTCGCGGTTGCGTCTTTTTCCTTTTCCCGGAGGACAATGCGTTGAAAGTGAAATCCGATTTAGAGATTGCACATAGTGTTAAGCTCAAGCCGATAACGGAAATTGCGGCTTCCATCGGCTTGAAGGAGGAGGAGCTGGAGTGCTACGGTAGGCACGTGGCCAAGGTTGAACTTCGCGTCCTCGATCACCTCAAGAGGCGACGCAACGGGAAATACATTGACGTGACCGCCATCACCCCCACCCCCCTCGGCGAGGGGAAAACCGTCACCACCATCGGGCTGTCGCTCGCCCTAAACCGTCTGGGCAAGAAAGCCGTCGCCGCGATTCGCCAGCCGTCCCTCGGGCCCGTTTTCGGCATCAAGGGAGGCGCCGCGGGAGGAGGTTATTCCCAGGTCATCCCCATGGAAAGCATCAACCTCCACCTCACCGGTGACTTCCACGCCATCGGGCTCGCCAACAACCTTCTCGCTGCTTACATTGACAACCACATCCAGAAGGGCAACGCCCTCGACATAGACCCCTTCACCATCACCTGGAAACGCGTCCTCGACGTGGATGATAGAAACCTCCGCCGCATCGCGACCGGCCTCGGGAACAGACAAAGCAATGGCATACCGAGAGAGACCGGCTTCGACATCACCGCGGCGTCCGAAGTAATGGCCGTTCTTTCTCTCACCACCGGCATTCAGGACCTCAGAAAAAAGCTCGGACGAGTTGTCGTAGCCATGAACTCAAAGGGGCAGGTCGTAACCGCCGAGGACCTCAAATGTGCGGGGGCAATGACCGTCCTTTTGAAGGACGCCATCAAGCCTAACCTTCTCCAGACCACGGAAGGCACCGCCGCTTTTGTCCACACCGGCCCCTTCGCGAACATCGCCCCCGGAAACAGCTCCATCATCGCCGACAGAATCGGGCTTAAGCTTGCCGATTATGTCGTTACCGAAAGCGGGTTCGGCGCCGACATGGGGTGCGAGAAGTTTATGAACATCAAATGCCGTTACAGCGGTTTAGTCCCTGACGCCGCAGTCCTCGTAGTAACCATTCGCGCCCTCAAGGCCCACAGCGGCAAGTATAGAGTCGTCGCCGGCAAGCCTTTGGACGAAGCCCTGCTCGAGGAAGACCTCCCCGCGGTCAAGAAGGGCTGTGCCAACATGCTCAAACAAATTGAGAACGTCAGAATCTTCGGTGTCCCCGTGGTCGTGGCTATCAACCGTTTCGCTTCCGATACCGACAAGGAGATCGAGCTCGCCGCAAAAACGGCTGTGGGCGCCGGTGCAGAAGACGCGGTTGTCAGCGAAGTCTGGGCGAAAGGCGGAGAAGGCGGGCTCGAGCTGGCTCGCGCTGTGGTGAATGCGGCGAGGGAGCACGGCAATTTCAAGTTCCTTTACCCCCTGGACATGCCGATAAAGGAGAAAATCGAGCGCATCGCCACGAGAATCTACGGCGCCGGCGAGATCGCTTACGAGTCGCTCGCCGAGAAGCAAATCAAGCTTCTCACGAGGGCGGGTTTCGGCAACCTCCCCGTCTGTATGGCCAAGACACACCTGTCCTTATCCCATGATAAGAAAGTCAAGGGGAGACCTCGAGGGTTTAAGATGCCCGTCAGGGAAGTGAGAGCATCCATCGGCGCCGGTTTCCTCTACGCCTTGTGCGGGGACATCACGACGATGCCCGGCTTGCCATCTGTCCCGGCTGGCAATTTCGTTGACATTGACAAGCACGGGGGGGGTCGTCGGGCTTTTCTGACTCGGAATAGTTGAACCAGGGACGTTCGTCCCTATCGTGCGAAACGCTGCGTGGAGACGTCATGGCGGAAAAACATTACATCGCCGATTTCAAGGAAGGTGATTCCATTTCAAAGACCTTCTACGTTGGTTCTCGAAGCCGCCTCCTGACGAGGTCTGGTAAGCCCTACCTTTCTCTGACACTTCGCGACAAGACGGGGACCATCAACGCCAAGATATGGGAAGATGCCGATACGATTTACAGCAGCATGGGCTCGGCAGATTTCATTCGCGTCCGCGGGACAGTTGAGAAATATAAGGACGCGTTGCAGCTCAGGGTTGACCAGCTCACGGTTGTCCGCACGGAGGATGTTGACCTTGCCGATTTCCTTCCCGCCGGCGCCAGAGACCCCGAGGAGATGCTGAACGAGCTACGCGAGGTCTCTCAGACCGTGGAGAACCGCTTTCTAAGGGAATTGCTTGACCTCCTCTTTGCCGACGACGACTTCGTGCAGCGGTTGAAAGTCTCACCCGGCGCGAAGTATCTCCACCACTCTTTCATCGGTGGACTTCTGGAGCACACGCTTTCCGTCGCTAAAATCTGCGACTGGCTCTGCGGGCACTATCAGAACATCAACCGAGACCTTTTGCTCGCCGGCGCCATCCTCCACGACATCGGCAAGGTTTACGAGCTCACCGCCTCGCCCTCCTTTGATTACACGACCGAGGGACGCCTCATCGGACACCTCGTCATCGGCTGCAGAATCCTCGAGGAGAAGATAAGACAGATTGGCGGATTCCCCCGCGAACTGAAGATGGAGTTGCAGCACCTCATCCTCAGCCACCATGGAACATACGAATACCGCTCGCCCGTTGTCCCAAAGACCGTCGAAGCCATGCTCCTTTACCACGTGGATAACCTCGACGCCAAAGTGCAGTTGACTCAGGACTGGATCGAGCGGGCCAAAACCGACCCCTCCGCGTTCACCCCATATCACAAACTGCTCGAAAGATATTTCTACAAGGGCCAGCGCGAGCCCGAGGAGGGCTGATCTCCGCTGGCCACTTTGCTCACTCCGCATCCGTAGCGGTCTCGTCAACCCATCTTCGGCCTGATACGAGAGTTTGAGCCATACTCCTCGGCAAGTTCAGCGAGAGAAGGTCCTTGGCGTCTTGGCAAGAGAGGACGGAACACCAAGACGTGGAAAGACAGCGATGTAGAACGCTGGGGCAGGCATTTAGCGGGACATTTGCCAGCAGAAAAATGCCTTGACAGACTTCAACCAGGGGGCACAATTAAGCATGTGAGCGAAGAGCTGACGAACCAAACAGGGTCCAAATCGGAACCATCCGGGGACAATTGCCCTTGTCAGAGCTTAGGCTTCCGGGGATCCGAGGATGATGGAGGGTAGCGCGCCCAGTCCGGCCGACGCCCTTTACCAGGTGGGCACGGGGATATTACATAGAAGCCATGATTGGGCGGGCAGGTTGCCTTCACAGGAACGGACACGCCTTGGCGTTACTATCGCAATCAAGTGTTTATCAGATAGGAGAAATCCCATGCGTTTCAAAGTTGTCCTGGAACCCAGTGATGAAGGCGGATATACAGTCTATGTGCCTTCTCTGCCCGGTTGCATTAGCGAAGGAGAGACAGTCGAAGAGGCTCTGAAAAACATTCGAGAAGCAATTGAACTGTATCTCGAGCCTGTGGACGATGATTTGGTGATGGAAGATACTGCGCTGGTGCAGGAGATTGAATTGTGATTAAAGTGCCCAGCGTGCGGTATATCGAGATTATCAGAGCCTTACAAAGAGCCGGATGGACAGTAGTGCGTCAGCGCGGCAGCCACATTCGATTACAGAAACGAGTAGGCAACGAAGTGCTCAAAATAACTGTGCCAGCGCATCGTCCAGTCAAGCGTTCTACGTTGGCGCGTATTTTGAAGGAAGCGCGATTAGATGTTGATGAATTCCTAAAATTGCTCTGAGCAAGAACGCGCCAAAGCATGCCGGATGATAAGAGTGTGTTGGCTTGATGACCCATGAAACCTTGCCGTGTCTGCGTCTTGGCGAGAGAAAACCGAATCCGAACAAGTGGAACGCGGCTCAGAAGGCCATCTAATTACGTGTCTGCCTGCTTTCTCACGTCCCTGCCCGTCCGGCAGACTCGGTATGTGTTCACCGGACGCATACCCGCGTGCTCTCTTTGCTTGCACGACGGAACGCCGCCTCCGCATTATCTCAGGGGCTGACTGCGCAATATGTTTACCGGAGCGTGCCCGTCCGTCAGGATTCCCCCCTGCGGCGGATAGTCTATCTGCGGGTCGAATTCGCCCACTACCAAGCTCATCTCGAATGAGAACCGCCGTTTTTTTTGAAGTTCCTTCGCTCGATCGGAAAGTTCTTTCTTGCGCAACTCCACGTTTCGCGGAATCGCCACCAGTATTTTGTTGCCGCCACCGCCGAACGCATAATGGCTCGCGAAAACCTTTGCGAATGTCCGGCGCTGATATTCGTACAGTCGGTGGTCGTCCCACAGATTGGCGACCACCACGCCCCCCGGGGCCAAAATGCTACGGCATTCCTCGAGAAATTCCTTGGTGGTGAGATGATACGGTATGTATCCTCCCCTGAACGCGTCCAGGAGAATGACATCATATTTCGGCCTCCGCCGAGCAAGGCTTCTGATATGCACTCGCCCGTCGCGGACAAAAACTCTGGCATTGTTTCCCTCCCGGAAAAGAAAATACTTCCTCGCCACTTTTACAACCTCCGGGTCAAGCTCGACGCTATCCACCCTCGCGTCCGGGAAATAGTGCGCGATGACTCTGGGGAGCGTTCCCCCTCCCAACCCCACCATCAGCACCCTTTTCGGTTCGGGGACGAAGAGAAATCCCGCAAACATCAGCCTGTAGTAACGCATGCCCAGCCGCAGCGGCCGGGCAATATCCACCATTGATTCATCATACTCCGTTCCCTTGAGACGGAAGTGAAGCGTCCGCACGCTGCCGGTTTGCTCGACGCGAATGTAGTGGTAAAGGCTCTGGCGCTCGTAGAGCGCTTTCGAGGATGCCCCCTCCCGGATTCCCGTCAGGACCGTCAACCCCACGACGATGCACATTGCCTTGTTCATTCTGCCAATCCTTTCTCTCGCTCAGCGCTTGTCGGGTAAAGAACCGCGAACACCAACGCCACAACCACAAGCAATCCCCCCGTCAGGAGAAAGATCGTGTTCACGTGAAACCATAGGATCAAATAAAAGGAGGTCATCAGACACCCCAGAACACTCCCCACCGTTGAAATGGCGTATAAGACGCCAGCCCTTTCCCCGACGGAACTCACCTCGGTCGCCGCCAAGCGCACCGCGTACGGTGAGACCATCCCCAGCAGTGTCGTGGGGATCAGGAAAAGCACAGTCGCGGCCACCAGGCACGCCCACCGCTCGCCCGCCTGGGAGTCCGCAACCCACAGGTCGAAAATCGCTCCGTTCACTTTTTGATGGAGCAGCGGCAAAACGGCCAGACACACCGCCGCCCCAAGTATCACCGCAGACAAATGCCACCTCCCCGCGAGCCGTCTCGAAAGCTTGCCGCCGAGGAAATAGCCGATGGCCAGAGACAGGAGGAAAACGCTAATCACGCTCCCCCATACATAAATGTCGCTGCCAAAAAACGGCGTCAGAATCCTTCCGCCCAGAATCTCCAGCGACATCACCGCCCACCCGCAGACGAACACCGTCACCGCCAGTACACTTGATTTCCTTCTCGCGATTCGATCTTCGGGCATTTTCCTGCGTCTCCTTCCGACGAGAGCTTGTTCCATCCACGCTTTAAGGCAAATGAGGCGGCAGCGTTACACCCGCCCCGGCATCCCCACGTGGCATGGGTATCTTGCCCATGAGTGTTCACGGGCTGGACGCCGGTGCCACACCCCAAGTGTAACGGAGTACGCATTTCAGTTCAACACGCGCCTCCGTCGCCGCGTTGCATGAACTATCCGCAGACAGACAAGGGCGTTCGCCTCGGGCATCCGCAGCGTCATGCCTTGCCCAGGTCAGCGTTGCGAAACCCATTTCAACCGGGCGACCCGAATGCCCTTCTGGCTGGGGAGAAGGGACGCGATGTAGTATTGGCCTTCGTGAAGGATGACCTCCGGCGCCGCCACGGGAAGTGTGCACACGAAATACTTGTCGTCCTCGACACCGAAATCCATCGGGTTCTTGGAGCGATAAACGCTGGTCTGTGCGGCGACGCCGTAACGCTGCGTGCGGAAGAGGTAGTAGTAACCTGCGTGGTGAACCACGTGGGGACACTCGGCGGAGCTCGGCCCCGTACCGGCCTGCCCGCCGAACGCCGCAATTTTGGAGTTGCTCCAGTGGCGGAGGTCGAGGGAGAGTCTGCAATACACAGCCCCTTTTCGGCCCGGATAGGCGGTGTAATAGCAATACCATAGCTTACCGATGCGGATCACCATCGGGTCGCGAGTATTGGCGCCCGTTCCCTCCGAGAACATGCCAACAAGACCCTTTTCGTTCGGCCTGCGTGTGAACGTCTTGCCGTCTCCACTGGTGGCGAGACCGATGTTCCCCCAGTCGCCGTAGAACATGTGATAAACGTCGCCGACCTTCACGACGTGGGGAGCCTGAAGCCCGCCGGGGGTTTCGCCGAATTTCGGGTCAGCTTGCATGGCGATTCCCATAGGCTTCCAGTTCTCGTCCGTGAGGCTCTTGCCCTGCCAGCGATAAAACAGTCTCGTCTTGCCGCCGCATCTGGTGTGGCGGATGCAGGACCACAATTGCCACGAGCCATCGGCTGCCTGCCAGATGGCAAAATCAACCGGCTGTTGTTTCGGGCTTGTCAGCTTGCCGAGGTCGGGGTCGCCGGCGACCGCCCGCCACGGGCCGTCAATCTGCGGCACAAGCCGCTCATCTGCCGTCTGAGCAAACGCATTCAACGTCAGCGTCAACGTCAGCAGTCCCAACAAACCTGCCCGTATTGTCTCGGTGTATTGCATCGTTCACCTCCCACACATGACGCCGGTTCAACGATCGTCCCTTTTCATTTACGCAACAGTTCTCGCCCGCCTTCGCGCGAGTTGGAGCCCCGCCGATTCAGGGCCTCACCGCACCCGGATAATCTACCATTTCTCCAGCGATACTCGTCAAGATTTCAGGTCATTGCGGTGCGGCCATATTTGCGTGGGATAATTCGGATGAATCCTCTGGTCGAGAAGCCCCGCCTCGGCGGGGCTGAAGCCGGCTGTCACGAGAAGGATCGCGTTTCCGATACCACCGACTAAAGCCGGTGGCTAAGTGCGGTGCCCGCTGAGGGCAGGCGGAAAGAAAACCCTGCCGTTTTCCCTTGCACGATAGAGCGACAGACCGGACAGATGCACGGCGTCAACCTGAGGCGGGCAGGATCAAAGCCAGGCGTCGAGCATGCCACGGAGACGTAGCGGAACCCGGTCACCGAGTCGGAAGCACAGCCCTGCCGGGTGGCGAGCCCGAACCTGTCGAGCGGACATTCCTTCGTTTAAGGAAATGAATACGGGCAGAGAGCCGAAGGGGTCAACGCCTACGAGGATGAATATGAAAGCCAATCGGAAGTGCCCCAGGAGTTCCGCTTCCCGTTGAAGTCTGATTTTCGCCGGACTTTGAGGTTTTGCGAGAGGTTCCCTCTCTGCCGCCTTCTCTCGCCAAGGCGCCAAGAATCTACCCCATAGCCGGCAAATCGCTCCCGCTGCTATAAGGCGTAACCGAGGCCGAAATTGGTGAGGGTCGTGGTATCGGCGACGCCGTCGCGGATGGTGAATATGCCGGGGTGCGTTTGGCGCTCTTTTTCGGATGCGTAAGCTCTTACGAATTGGCGGGCATTGGACTCGACTCCCACCAAGCAATTGGTTCTCGCGGCGAAGCCCACGGAATGAAGGAGGGCGATGCTGGGATTGGTAAGGTCCTGGACGGAATAGGGCAAGCCCTCCATCTCAGCTCTGGCGAGGGTGAGAAGGGCTTCGGTATGGCCCTTGCACGTCTTGAGGGCGGGACCCGACCAGCCAAGCCGAAGGGCTTGGTCGAGAGCTTCGAGGGAGGTTAGCCCTTCGTCAAGGAGAACCGGCTTGAGCTTTGCGACCTCGGAAACATCGTAGGGATTGGTTTCCATGTCGCGGGAGGTCAACTGCTCGACATACTTAATGGCGTCGAAGGCAGCGGGCGAAGTTTCTCTGACCCGGGTGAGCATTTCGACGGCGTACTCGGCGTCGGGGCATATTTCGTTGGCGTCGGCGGTCATGGCGATGGAGTCTCGCTTTTGGGGCGGGAGGGTCTCCTCGGCGAGATGGAACACTTCGAGCAGCCTGTGGATGTCCCACTCGAGGTCGTTCCCGCGAAGTTTGGCCTTCAGGCAGAACACGCCGTCGCGGCGAATCCACTGGTCGAGGGAAACGGGGAGCCCGTCCTGCGGGTCTGAACCGTCAATCTCGCTTTCCCGCAGCTTGTCAAGCCCGCCGACGAGGTGGACGAGCGGGATGGTGGGCTTGTAGGCGCCGCGGAGAAAATCGGCGACGTAGCGTCCCTTATACTTCGGGCCGAGATAGGTCGCAAGATCGTGGTCAATGAAGTCGGGGCCGTAGCCGTCGTAAGTGGGGATACCGGTGACTACCCCGAAAGCGTCGTGAACGGCGGCATCGGCAGCAGACGCCGCAACCAGAGCGGCGAGAACGGGAACATCTGCCCCGGCTTTCTGTGACTTTTCGCTGCGGAGGCGCTCGAGATAGGGGCGGGCCGAGAACATAATGTTGAGGGGGTGCCCTTTGTAACCGACGAGGCTTTTTCCGAATTCGATGGCAATCTCCCGCATGAGAGAGACTTTTGCGGGAGAATCCGGGGGCGGTTTCGGCCAGGCCCATCCGTCCGCAATGAAAATGCCGCCCCACCCTTCCGCGGCCCGACCTCTGCCGTTGGATGCCAGGCAGCGCACGCGGCAGAAGTCCCAGCTTTCGATGACGACGGAGCCGAATTTCAGGGGCGTTCTGAAAGGCATCGGCTGGAAGGTTGTCTCGACCTCTTTTATGGTAATATCCGTAGTAAGCATCTTTTCTCCTTTGCGCGGGAAAGTCGGGCGTTCCCCGTTGCACCGTCAGCTTAGTATAGCAAACCGAGGCTTTTTGTGGCATCTTGAAAATGTGCACGAGCAATGTCCAGCGGCAAGGCTCGGCAAAAGAGATTTCGCTTCGGAAACAACAAACCAAAAAAGGGGGCGCGCGCAATGAAGACGATTGTTCGTTCCGGCGGAAAGTTTCGTTCGGCGGAGCTCTTGATAAGCATTGGCTTCGCAGTCGTTGTGATTGCTGTTTTTCCCGCGGCTGGCTTGGGGGCCGTGCAGGCAGCCGAATCCACGGAGGCGGCCTCTCATTGGCGGGTGGTCAAGCGGGAAGGAGAAGGCAGTCTTCTGCTGCTCAAAGGACAAAAGGTTCTCGTCCTAAAAGGCACTCCTTACCAGATGGGTTTTCAGCATGGGAGGCTGCTGGCGAAGGAGGTTGCCGAAGACGGCCGAGCTTTCGGGCAGGAATGGGCCGTCGGCAAAGCCGGCGTGTCCATATCGAAGCTCGGCACGATATTCGATTCTTTGCGGCCATTCATCCCGAGACGTTATTTGGATGAGATGAGAGGGCTTGCCGAAGGGTCCGGCGTTCCGCTGCGGGAAATTCACCTGCTCCACGCGATACCAAGTCGCTTCCACTGCACGGGAGCAGCCGCTTTCGGCAAGGCGACGGCTGACGGGCGGTTGTATCACACCCGGAGTCTCGATTATAACCTGGACATCGGCGATAGAAAGACCGTTCAGGAAAATGCGGTCGTCGTCATCTATCAACCAGTTGAGGGGAACGCCCATGCGGTCGTTTCGTGGGCGGGATTGATAGGGTGCGTCTCCGGCATGAACGCGAAAGGGATTTCCATAGGGGAGATAGGCAACGGCTGCCGGGACGAAAGCTATTCCGGGATGCCGATGATTCTCATGTTGAGAGAAGCTCTCAGAACTTGCGACACGCTCGATGAGGTCGTCGGATTTGTCAGCAAATCTCCTCGCACATGCGGTTTCACTTTCATCGTGGGAGATGGAAAAATACCCTCCGCCTGTGCGCTGGAGGTCTCGCACTCGAGGATGGCCGTCGGCTTGCCGGGCGACGCGAAGAGCAATCCTGCTCCGCATTTCCCCATCGCTGACGCGGTGCGGCGGGGAAACTACTTCGTGGACAGAGAAATGGCCGCCATTCAAAGGGACGTTTACGACCCTCAAATCTTCTCCCCGGCGGATTGGCTTGCCTATTCCGTCATGAGCAGTTTCATTCTCGATAACTACGGTCGCCTCAATGGCATCAAAATGATTGAGCTTTTGAGGAAGTATCCTCCGGAGCATCCCTGCCTTCACCAGGTCGTGTTTTGCCCTTCGACTTTGGAGTTGTGGGTATCCAACGCCGTCAGCCCCTCGGAGGCGAAGTTCGCCGGCGCCCAGAACCAACCTTTCTACAAGTACAGCCTTCCGAATCTCATTCGGGAAGCTCCATTCGAGATGAGGGTTGCTGAGCCGCCCGCAGCCGCCGCAGGCCAACTCCCGAGACCTGAAACCGGGACGGTCAGCATCGCCGAGAGGAAGCAATTCCTTTCCGATACCGCCGTTGCGCGGTTCCGCCTCAAGAGAAAAAACTTTCGCTGGGTTCTGACGTACGAGTCCGCAACGCAAAACTACCTTGTGGCAGACCTCTCCTTCCCGTCCGAAGTCAAAACACGGTGGCCGGAGGTAAGCACCGTGTTGGCGGAGTATTACATACCGAAAGCTTCCGGCAAAGTGCCCGCAGTGGTCGTCCTGGACATTCTGGAGGGAAACTTCATCGTCGCCAGAAGTCTCGCCAGGACGCTCGCGGACAACGGCATTGCCGCCCTGGCGATGCACATGCCATTCTTCGGAAAACGTACGCCGAAAGGTCAGCCGGAGGTAGGGCTGCTTTCCGCAGACATCTCTTTCGCGCGAGACGCCATAACCCAGGCGGTTCTCGACATCCGGAGTGCCGCGATGTGGTTGAGGACGAGAAAAGAGATTGACCCCCATAAAACCGGAATCGTGGGTGTCAGCCTCGGGGCGGTCATTGGCGCCCTCGCGGTCGGCGTTGACGATAGCTTCGCCAGAAGCGCTCTCATCCTCGGCGGCGGAGACGTTGCGCAGATTATCTGGGCCTCGCCGGAAGCCAGTCGGCTCAAGGCACAGTTGCTCGAACAAGGTTACACTCTCGAAAAACTGAGGAAGGAATTGAAGCCGGTTGATCCCCTCACCTACGCCAACCGCATTAACCCCCGCACGCTCATAATGTTCAACGGGAAAAAGGACCAGACCGTGACGAAGGAGTGCGCTGCCAAATTATGGCGGGAGGCGGGCAAGCCGAAAATCGTATGGTACGACACGACTCATCTGGGGATGGTCCTTTACACGAACAAAGTGCTGGAGCAAATTGTGGCTTTCATTCGCGAGTGAGAGCCGAGTCCGTCTTAGTACATGGATTCCCAAATCGGGTGAAGTATGAATGGTGTCGTGAAAGGAGCTATTTTGACGGGATAATCACGCCATCGGCGTGAACGGGATTGTTCCAGAGACGTGAAGCATCCGGTAAATCACAAGCCCCCGGGCGCCCGGGTCCAAGGCCTTCGCGCCCTTGGCGTCTTGGCGAGAGAAAATGGAAAAAGGGGAGGCCTCTCGCAAAGACGCAAAGTCGCAAGGAAGGAATTGGCGGAGATGTTGTTCGAGACCTCCCTGCGCAGTCATGGCGGGGTCGAAAGACATACGGTCATCGTCGAGCCCCGCGTGGCGCGGGGTCAAGGGGGTTGTTGTGGCCCCTCAGGAGATACAGCTCGTTAACAACCTCGTTGCCACCGATAAGCCAGTACGTGAGAAGTTGAGGTGAAGCGAAAGGCGAAGAACCTTTCGCAAGGATAAACGGGATTCCGAGAATCATGTCCATCCTGTTATCCTGTCAGAGCAAATACGTGACCGAATTTATGAACCAAAGCATTTAGTAAGCCCGACTCTTGCCGCCGATTTGCACAACGGGCTTTCTTACTGAAAGCGGCAAGCCTCGCGCGCTCAAGCGGAAGGCGCCGGGTGAGTCAATGAGTGCGAATAAAGGGGTGTGGCGCCATTTCAGTGGCCTGCGGCCTGTTGGCCCCTCCCACTGCTCCGTCGGGCCGCTGTGAGCCCACGCGTATTTTGGGCACTTTTGGGTTGAATGAGCCACAGCCTGGCTGGTACACTCGCGTCGTCGAAGGTTCGCGGAACCACTTGAATTTCAGGACAGAGATCGTAAGATACCGTTGGAGTGCCCGGGGAGATTTGGAAACCGATGTTGACAGGGCGGGCTCCAATCCCCCTTCACCTGTCGGTTTCAGGGCATAATCGGCGCCGATAAAGCCGAGCTCGCCCCCAATCTGAGGAGGCAAAAATGACTATGCTTGTTTCCAGAAAGTTGTTCCTTGTTCTTGTTGTCCTTTCGCATTTGGCGGTTTTCTCCGCCGCATGGGCGCAGCCGGACCTGAGTCCAACGGCAATCACGCCATCGCCGGCGTCGGTGGTGACGCAGCACGACGTGGAGTTTTCGTGGACGGTGGAGAATCAGGGGACAGGAGAAGCGAAGCCGAACTGGCACGACTGGGTGTACCTGTCGGCTGACGACGTGGTGGACGCGGAGGACATCCTGCTCGTCGCGGTGACCCATACGCAGGCGCTGGCCCCGGAGGGAGACTACAGCCCCAGTCGGACAGTCACGGTACCGAACGTTCCAGCCGGGACCTACTATCTGATTGTGACCATTGATGTTTACAACTATCTTTACGAAACGGACGAGGGCAACAATATTCGTTCGGTCGCAATTGAGATTCATACACCGGACCTGCAGGCCGTGTCAATCACGCCGTCGTCCACATCGGTGGTGACGCAGCACGACGTGGAGGTTTCGTGGACGGTGGAGAATCAGGGGACAGGAGAAGCGAAGCCGAACTGGCACGACTGGGTGTACCTGTCGGCTGACGACGTGGTGGACGCGGAGGACATCCTGCTCGTCGCGGTGACCCATACGCAGGCGCTGGCCCCGGAGGGAGACTACAGCCCCAGTCGGACAGTCACGGTACCGAACGTTCCAGCCGGGACCTACTATCTGATTGTGACCATTGATGTTTACAACTATCTTTACGAGGCGGACGAGGCGAACCCTCCGCTCTCCACAACCATAGAGATCCACACACCGGACCTGCAGGCCGTGTCAATCACGGCGTCGCCGTTGGGGGTGACACAGCATGACATTGAGGTTTCGTGGACGGTGGAGAATCAGGGGACGGGAGAAGCGAAGCCGAACTGGCACGACTGGGTGTACCTGTCGGCTGACGACGTGGTGGACGCGGAGGACATCCTGCTCGTCGCGGTGGCCCATACGCAGGCGCTGGCCCCGGAGGGAGACTACAGCCCCAGTCGGACGGTCACGGTGCCGAACGTTCCGCCTGGCAGCTACTACCTCATCTTGGTGACGGATCTTTACAACTACCTCTATGAGGCAGATGAGGGAAATAATCTTATCTATGAAACGATTTTGATTACGGATGTCGAAGGCTTCCGGATCGTCGCAATCGTTCAGATGCCGAACGGCAGGCTTCGAATTGATTTCACAAACATCGCCGATCGGCCATATCAGCTCGAGTGGTGCAACGCGATGGAAGAAGCGAGCTGGGAGCTTGAGCCATTCTACATTACCGAGGATGGAGTTGAGACGCAGGACACGATTGAAGGAACGGGGGCCATCCTTTTCATCTATGTCACCGCGACCGGAGACCGCTGTTTCTACCGCATGGTCGCTCAATGACCTTTTCGCAGGATCTGCCGTGAGGTGCGCTTTCGCGTTACGGTGAGGGCGTCTACACGCGTCACCGGAGTGAGAATGAGGGCGGCTTCATCCGCCCAGCAGATCATGACAGGCTTTGCAGGCGCGGAACCGACGTCGGATTCGCTGCTTGAGAGCCAAGAATTCCTGGGTGATTAAGCGTGTCCTCTAACGGCCCAAGATCGCTTCCGGGCGATTTCGGGTCGCGCTGTAAGAGCAGACTAATAAAGCTCAGAGCAACGGCCCCCGTCTGCCGACGGCGGGCAGGTGAGAAAAGGCCCCGGTTCGAGAACGATCAGCCCTGAAAGCGCAAGATATGTGCGTCACGACTCCGAAGATTCCTCGAGGCGAGCTCGTATAGCCCGGCGTTTTCTACTTTCCCCAAGGGGCGGCATAACAGCGGGGTCGAGATTCCCGCAGGGGCTGGGTCCAAAGACAATCCGCCACTGAAATGGCGCCACACCCGAATAAGCCTGGCGAAAAACTTATGCGAGACGATGTGGCGTGTTGGAAATGTCCCATTTTCTCAGGCTACAAGGCAATCCGCTCCTGCAGCCGGTCTGAACTCGAATACGACTTCGGCGCCCGCTTTGTAGGAAGCGTGCTTGTCGGGATGGGCGTGCTTGAGGAACTTCTCGTAATATCTGGTGATAATTTTTGACTTGATAGCTTCGGCATCTTGTTGGTGGACAAGATTGACCGTGCATCCTCCGAAGCCGGCCCCTGTGAGTCTGGCCCCCACGGCGCCGTTCTCCCTTGCGATTCTGGTAAGAAGGTCAAGCTCCGCACAACTCACCTCGAAATTGTCCCGGCAACTTCGGTGCGAAGCGTTCATCACCGCCCCGAAGGCTTTGCCATCCCCTTTACGCATCATGATCGCGGCATCTTCAACGCGTGCCGCCTCGCTCACCACGTGCACCGCCCTCGGTTTGAGGTCGAGAACTTTTTTGGAGGCGTTTTGCAGTCCGGCGGCTATGCCGTCGGCGAAACGGGTTTGAAGTTCGGCAGGGCTCATGTCGAGAACTCTTGCGACATCTTGGAGGCTGTAAGGGTCCCGATGTAACTCGGTCCTTATCAACCTCAGGAGGCTGGCCCCGCCCATTTCCCGATAGAGGTCACCGAGGCGCTGCGCGCGGGCGACCCCGGCGGATCGGAAAAGGATCGCCGCAGCCAGTTTGCATTCGAGGGCGCGTCGGTTGTATGCCTCGCGGGCGCCAGCGGTCTTGTTGGCGACAATCATCGAGTTGCACACCAGAACCGAGAACCCCTTTGCGATGTCCACTGGTTCCGCGCGCAACGGGAAGAAGTCTATCTTCAACGCCTTTCCGGATTCCGGTAGGAGCGAAGCCGCATGATCCATCCCTCCGCCCTGCGTGCCCACGTAACGTTCGGCAGAGGCCATTGCTTCCGCCAACTCAGCTTTCTCTATTTTCTTTTGGGCGTGGCTGAGGACAGCCAGGGCCGCGGCCACGACCAACGCCGACGATGAGCTCAGTCCGGCGGCGGTGGGGATGTTGCCGTCGAAGACCATGTCCATCCCTGGCAAACCGTTCGGGGAACCGAAGTGGTCCACCAAACCCTGAAAAGCGGCTTTGACGTAATTTCCCCAGTGCCCGCTCTTGAAAAAGGGGATGTGCCGGCGAACGGCGAACTCGAACGGCGGATATTCATCGTCGGCATTCCTTACGCGGACCTTCTTATCCCGCTTTTTGCTGCTGCAGCAGGTCAACTCCCGTGGAATAGCCATGGGGAGAACCGGCAGGCCGGAATAATCTGTGTGCTCGCCGATGAGGTTCACTCTCCCCGGCGCCCTCACGATGGAAACGTCCTTCCCCCGGGGGAACTCCCCCTTGAACACCCTGACCAGCGAGGCCATTCTGGCCTTGACCGCAGGTAGCTCTCGCAGCTCGTAAACCGCTGTCAGAAAACTGTCCTCAAACCCTTCTTCGAGTATTTTCAACAATGCGCGCGCATCCATTGGCATCACCACTCACTTCATCTGCGACCGGGCCTTCTTCAATATTTTTCTCTCTTTTCTCGTCAAGCTGCCCATTCCATGCCGAGAGATCTTCGCCAGGATAGGGTCCACTTCGCGGTCAATGAACTCCTCGGAATCAATAGACTTGTATTTGCTCCTCGGACGCTTCCTCCAAAGCCATTGCCTTTTCAGAGCGTCGAGGGGTTGCTTTGCGAAAGCGAATGGAAGCCCGAGCCCGAATTTCGATTTCATGTAAATATAGCCGAACAGAAGTCCACCCAGGTGGGCAAAATGGGCTACGTTGTCCCCGGCAGCCGAGATGACATAAAGAATCTCCAGGACCGCGAAACCCAGCACGAGGTGTTTCGCCTTAAGAGTCAGCGGGAAGACAAAAAATAGCAGCAGCGTCAGGTATCTATCCGGGAAGAGCATCGCATAAGCTATTAACAACCCGAATATCGCGCCGGACGCCCCGAGCATTGGGATTCTCGAGCCCCAACTCACAACAGCATGACACAGCCCGGCGCCCACACCGGATAGGAAGTAGAGCTGAAGAAATTGCTTTCTGCCCAGGCGAACCTCCAGCGTCGAACCGAACATCCATAGCACAAACATGTTCAGGAAAAGGTGCCAGACACCCCCGTGGAGAAACATGTATGTGAACAACTGCCAGGCGAAGAGCCTTTGAATCAGCAGCCCCGGCACCAGGCAAAAGAGATATTCCATCGGCCACCGGCCAAAGTTTTCGATATGGACCGCTGCGCGGCTTCGGAGCAAAATGACCTGCAAAACGAACACCGCCACGTTGATGATGATCAACGCCTTGACGGCGGGGCTAAGTCTCGGACCAAATCGAAAATGCGGCCGCGGGGGGTAATTTTCGTACTCCTGCCAGTTCATTTCTACCGTACTCCTCTCTACGCACTATTTTAGCGGGGTCGTGTTGCCTTTTCAACGCCTTTTTCATAAAATTGGCTGCGGTTCGGTCGCGTCGAGCAAAAAGGGAGTTAGGCCGGGAAGCACATTGCAGAAAAGAGTAGAAGCGTTGTCGGTTGATTGCCGCACTGGTTGATGCGCTTTAACCCGAGAAACCCCGGCAGAGAAAGTTCCGGAGAAAAGGGGCGGAGCTTCTGCGCCATCTCAAGGACGACTATCAATGCAAAGCCCATTGAGTGTTTTGCGAGGCGTGAGAAAGGCTCGCCTCGCCGAGAAAAAAGGAACGGCGTATTGCGAGCATCTTCCCTTCCGGTTAGTGGTGGAGACCAGCAGTGTGTGCAATCTCCGCTGTCCCATGTGCCCTGCAAGCCAGCCCGCCAAGTTCGCGCGTCGGCTGATGAAGTTCAGCACTTTCAAGAGAGTCATTGATGAGGCCGCTTCCTTCGTCAACGAGATAGACCTCAGCCACAGAGGCGAGCCACTCCTGAACGAGCGCCTCCCCGCCATGATTGCCTACGCTGACGATAAAAGAGTTTCCACTCACTTCAGCACCAACGCCACCCGCTTGACCGAGGAGCTCGCCCTTAGACTGATACAGTCCGGGCTGTCTTCGGTCACGTTTTCCGTAGATGGGCTGGACAGCGACGCCTACGAGAGAGTCAGAGTCGGCGCACGCTACGGTGAAGTGATGAGCAACGTCATCAACTTCTTGAAGATGAAACGGCGGCTTCGTTCGCGCACCCCCGCGACGAGCGTAGAGGTCCTCGACCTGCCGGAGGCGCCAGTTGATGAGGAGAAAGCAACGCGCTTTCTGAAAAACTTCCGTTCGCTGCCGCCGGTGAGGCTGGTAATCGCCTCGCCACACACCTGGGGCGGAGCCGTGGAACTGAATCCGGGACGTGAGCGTGTTCCATCGAGCCGGATTTCTTACGGCGGCTGCCCAAACATCTGGAACACGATGGTGATTCTCGCGGATGGATGCGTTGCGCTCTGCCCGCAGGACTGGTACAACGACAATCCTGTCGGCAACATCCACGCCTCCACCCTGAAGGAGATGTGGAACGGATGGACACTGACCTTTGTCAGACAGCTCCTTGCGGACCGACAGCACCACCAGATTGAGCTTTGCAGCCAATGCCAGCTCCTCTCGCGGGCTCGATCACGGCGCCCGAGCGCGGCGAAAGGCGGGGCGTGGGTTGCCGACAGAATCGTTCGCTTTGGGCGAAGCCGAAGCTATCTCGTGGATATGCGAGGATTCGTTCGACGGTTCTAAAAATGGGAGAGCGCTCGCCGCAGGGGCAGCCCAACAAACGGAGATTCGCGTCGGATTTCCTTTCGGGAGAAGGCGGTCCGACCTCCGGCAAAGCCAACTCCGTGCCGCGCCGTGCGTGCCGCACTATTTCTTGCTGAGGGGGAAATTTTCGAGTTTGACGTATTCGGGCAGCGGCCCGCCGAGAAGGGGCCTCGCGTAATCGAGGAACGCCGTCGTGACGCCGTTCCCCTCGTCGTTGATGAACTCATCCGGCATGAGCTTCTCCGCGTTCGCAACATCCTCCAATGCTGCCAGACCAGTCGTGCAGCGATATATTTCTCCCGGTTCGCGAACGAGCGTCACCATTTTGTCGGTTTCGCCTTCAAGGGCAAACCTCACCGCCTCCTTGCCGACCAGATAGGCTTCCTCGGCATCCACGGAGGAGATGCAAAGCCCGGATGACCTCTGCATCGTCCCCGGTTTATCCATTCTGGTCTTGAGCTTGAGGTTGTCAACGATGAGGTCGAGGAGAAATCGGCCCAGCCCACCAAGTTCCGGATGCCCGAAAGCATCAACGTTCATCTCCGCTTGAAATGCTGCAAGGTAGCTTCCGTCGGGATTCTTCAAGCCCTCGCACGCCGCTATCACGACCCACCCCTTATCCCTGAAAACCCTCTCGACATCCTTCAGGAATCTCTCCACGGAGAACGATTTCTCCGGAAGATAGATGAGGTCGGGGGCGAATTCCCCGCCAAGAGCCGTTGCGGCGGTAACCCATCCGCTGTTGCGTCCCATCGTCTCGATGACCTTCACCACTTCCGTGTAGCGAAGGGAAAAGGTGTCCATCGCCATCTCTCTGGCCGTGATAGCCTCGAACCTCGCCGCACTTCCAAATCCAGGGCTGTGGTCGGTGAAAGCCAGGTCGTTATCTATCGTTTTCGGGACACCCATCACGCGGATGTCATAGCCCGGCTTGCGAGCGAGCCGCCCGACCTCGTGAGTGGTGTGCATGGAGTCGTTGCCGCCGATGTAAAAGAAATAGCGCACGTCGTGAGCCGAGAAGATGTCCAGAATTCGCTCGTAATCCTCGCCGACAGCCTTGTAGCGACACGAGCCGAGGGCCATGGTGGGGGTGCGGCACAGCCCCTCGATTGTGCTCGGCTTCTCACGCCGCAGGTCCACGATGTCTTTCATCAACAGCCCTTGCACGCCATGACGCGCCCCGTAAATGCCCTCGATCTCCTCATGGCGCATCGCTTCCTGAATCACTCCGCAGAGGCTGCTGTTGACTACTGCCGACGGCCCCCCGGATTGTCCGACCAGAAGATTCCCTTTGAGCTTTTCGGCCATTTTCTCCTCTCTCGCCGACTCGTCTTTTTCGCACCGGCTCGGCCGCTTCACGGCGCCTGAGCAAAATTGCGACAGTGCCGATTCTGCGAGAGCGATTATGCCGCTCCCAGCCGTGCCTGTCAAAACAGATTTGTTTCGTATGGTCTCAGTCTCGGACGGATACTGAGTTGCGGGACAGAAAAGAGGAAGGAGAGAATAACGCAAAGGCGCGGAGTCGCTGAGAGAAGGATGAGACGGACTCCGTCCTCGCCTGCCGTGGCAGAGGCATCTTGCCCATGATTCTCACGGGCGGGACGCCCGTGCCACGTGAAGAGGACACCGGACCTCCGTTCCGCCGAAACGCAGCCGGACCCTCACGGAATTCAACGTCTTGAACAAACGGCGTCGGTACGCTAAGCTCTGTCGCGGATGGCGGGTCCGGTTTGGGAGGCCTCGTCAGGAAAGGATTTCTCGATGGGCGGAAGCAATTTCATCAAGGCGACGCGGTCCACTTTTGGTATCGCCCTGTCCGGGGTGCTTCAACATCCGGTCAGGTCGCTGTTAACGCTTTTGACGGCGTCGGTCGGTATCGCGTCGGTCGTCGCTTCCATGGCCATCCTGAAGGGAGGGAGGCACCGGATAAGCGAGGACCTCTCGAAGCTGGGTCTGGATATTATCGTGGTCCAGAACCTGATGCCTTCTTTCGGCGAAGTGCTAAAATCGAAATTGCTGAGCATGTCCGATGTCGAGCAGGTTAGAAACGAGCTGCGGGAGGAAATCGAAGCGGTGGCGCCCGCGGTTTATAGGCGATACTCCGCCTCTTTTCCGCCCGGGGGCAATTGGAGGATGACCACTGTCATAGGCACGACCGCCGATTTCGGCAGGATGCTCAATCTCAGGATGAAGGGCGGACATTTTCTTCGGGAAGAAGACGTGCTGGACGAACGCCGCGTGTGCGTGATGGACTCGTCACTTGTCGCGGACATCTTCGAGGGAGAGAATGCCGTGGGGAGAGAAGTGGAGATAGTCCGCGGCACGTCGAAGCTGCGGCTGAAGGTGATTGGTGTTCTGGAGGACCCTTACAAGCTCAGAAGGCAGCGGGGGACGATGGACACAGCGGCGATGTCGCGAAGCATCTTTGCCAGCCGGCTGGAATTCAAAAACATTTACGTTCCCCTCGGTCTGATATGGGCGCAGGGGGATACCATCGGCACCGTCCTGCTCAGGGTGGGCAATACTGACCGGGTGGAATCGGCGATGGCGAAGCTGTCAAAGCTCTTCGACCCGAGCGAGCGCTATGTCGCGGTACTCTCTCAGAAAGAGTGGATTCTGGAAACGTTGCACTCCATTCACGATTTCACCGGCTACAGCAATATCATCTGGATAGTGATGATAGGAGTGGCGGCGGTCATGATTATGACCATCCGATTCGTTTCCGTGAGAGAAAGGTACAGGGAGATAGGCATTCGCAGGACGGAGGGGGCGTCGAGAACGGCAATCGCCCTACAATTTGGCTTGGAGGGCATTCTCCTAAGCGTAAGCGGAGGACTGATTGGGATTGGATTAGGGATTGCACTGGGGAAGCTGGTGGAGGCGACCATCATACGCTGGCAGGTTATTTTTTCCGCGTCCTCGATTCTCCTGGCGGCGCTTCTTTCCGTGGGAGTCGGGATAATTTCAAGTATATTGCCAGCCGGAAAAGCTGCGTCCCTCGAGCCGGTGGAAGCTTTAAGGATGCCTTGAAAGTGGGGCGGGAAGTGCGAGGGAGCCTCGGAAAAATGAAGCGGCGACACCTATCGTCGAGGCAGAGAGCCTCATAGTCAGGCCTTGCTTCGGCGCCCTGCGCGAGATGAAATCATGTTCTGGCTTGCTTTGCTGATAGTGATATACAGTTATCTTGAAGCGCAATTCATCAGGGTGCGCCGAGACACCGTGTTTGTGAATGGACTCCCTCCCTCTCTCGAGCGGTTTAGGATTATCCACATCTCGGACCTCCACTTTTCTCGCTTCGGGGCGAGGGAGAAAAGGCTTTGTAGGATACTCGAAAAAACAGATGGCGACCTTGCTGTCTTCACCGGCGATTACAAGGCGCGAAAAAAGACCAACGAGGGAAAAGTCGCAGAAATCCTCCAGCGGGTCTCAGCTTGCACGCGGGCACGTTTCGGGAGCGTCGGAGTTTTGGGGAATAAGGACAATCAGGGGATGGTCGAAGGGATCGAAAGAGCGGGCATCGAAATCCTCTCCAACAGTGTCAAGCGGCTGACGCTCGGAAAAGATGACCTCTGGATAGCGGGAATTGATGATCTGCCGCTGGAGCGAGCCACACGAGCTTTGCTATCGGTAACGTCTATGATGCCGGAAAATAGCCCGAGGATTCTTCTGTCGCACAGGCCGGACGTTGCGCGGCTGGCACGGGCACTTGGTTACGCTGTGATACTCGCCGGCGATACCCACGGAGGGCAAATCAGGCTGCCTCTCATCGGGGCGCCGTACGTGAAATCGAAAGTCTCCCGGCGTTACTGTTGGGGAATTATCAGGGAGGGGGATTCGGTGCTTTGCGTCAGCAGCGGGATAGGCACATCCGGTTTTCCGCTGAGGCTGCTTTGCCCGCCGGAGGTGAGAGTGTTGACCGTGGTGGGCAAAGCCGGCGAGCCAGCTAAGTAGTCCTGTTCGCAAATACGGTGACGCATTGCCCTACGTGCAAGGAGGAAGCTCGAGACGGGATAACCCCGCCCTCGGCGGGGGATGGTTCGAGGCATGGGAGGTATCCCGTAAATCACGACCGGACCACCGCGAAAAACGATGAGGCACGAGGAACTGACGGAGAAGATTATTGGGTGCGGTTACCGCGTACACAACAGAATGGGGTATGGATTTCTCGAATCGGTAAACGAAAAATGCCTTGTCCTTAAACTGCGCAAGGCGGGACTGAGGGCTGAATCTCAACACCCAATCCGCGTCCGCTACGAAGGGGAAGTTGTTGGAGACTTCGTGGCCGACATTGTGGTCGAGGATACGGTGATCGTGGAACTGAAATCCGTCAGGCGTCTGGTCAGCGCTCACGAGATACCCCGCGAGACGCGGGGTCAACTGTCTCGTCACCACCCCGCGAAACGCGGGGTAGGACTTGTCCTGAATTTCGGAGAACGGAAAGTTGAAGTAAAGCGAAAGGTCAAGGACCTTTCGCAGGGATAAACAGGATTCCAAAAATCCCGTTCATCCTGTTATCCCGTCAGAAAAGATACGTCACCGAATTTATGAATTGCAGCACTAAGGGAAAAAAACTCGCGGCGGAGAGCGCGGAGGTCGCAGATGCGGGCCTGGCGCCCGCGCCCCAGTTGAGGCAGGCATGAGCGGCGTTGAGAACAAAATCAGTCTATTGAAGGAGAGGGTGGAGAAGGCGTTTTCGCTTCTCCGGAAGTGCTCCGTCTGCCCGAGGAATTGCGGCGCCGACCGCCTGGAGGGAGAAGGAGGGGTCTGCCGCGTCGGCAGAGAGCTCCTCATTTCCACGGCATCGCTCCATTTCGGGGAGGAGCCGCCAATCTCGGGCTGGCGAGGTTCGGGAACGATATTCTTCTCCTCGTGCAGCCTGAAGTGCGTTTTCTGCCAGAATTACACGATAAGCCATCAGAGACAGGGCTATGTGGTCTCGGAGAAGGAACTGGCGGACGCCATGCTCGCGCTCCAGAAAAAAGGCGCCCACAATATCAACCTGGTAACGCCGACCCATTTCGGGCCACAGATTATGGCAGCGCTCCTCAGGGCGTACGAAAAGGGGCTTGACATTCCTACCGTCTATAACTGCGGCGGCTATGAGTCCCTCGAGATGCTGAAGCTCTGGGACGGAATCGTTGACATCTACATGCCGGATATGAAATACGGAGACGGCGAAAGCGCGAAGAAGTATTCGTCCGCGCCCGATTACCCGCGAATCAACCGAGAGGCTCTGCTGGAGATGCACCGGCAGGTGGGAGACCTCCGGATGGATTCTCGTGGAGTCGCCGTGCGGGGAGTTCTGATTCGCCATCTGGTTCTTCCAAATGACATTGCGGGGAGCGAGACTGTCCTCCGCTTCATCGCCGAAAAGGTCTCCCGCAGAAGCTATATCAGCCTCATGAGCCAGTATTTCCCGCAGTACAGGGCGAGCGAGTTTCCGGAGCTTAACCGCAAAATAACTCGCGCGGAATACGCCCACGCCAAAGAAATCATGGATAAGCTCGGGCTGACAAGCGGCTGGCGCCAAAACGTGCCCATAGACCCTGAAATCTTCTCCCTCCGCCGGATTTTGCTCGGCGATACCGAGAAATGATGGGCGGCGTCCAACCCGGAGGGTGCGGCTGTGTTTGGTCAGCACGTCAGGCGGCTGTGTTTTATTGTTCTCGCAGGCCGCGTTTGTGCCATAGGTTGGGGAGTCGTACTCTTGCCGGCGTTTCACGGGTACCGCGATCAGAGGAAACCGGAAGAGAGCAATTAGAACAACGAGAATCGCATAATTGCCGGGCTTTAGCCGGCACCACGCTCAAAACAGACCGGGAGAGAGCGATGGGGTCAACCAGAATCGCATAATTGCCGGGCTTTAGCCGGCACCAATTATTAGACACCGGCTTCAGCCGGTGGTCATCGCATACGCCATGTTTTTTCCGTGAGAGCCGGCTTCAGCCGGGCTTCTCGATTTCGCACTTCACTAAGCTCAATAAACCCATCGTCTAACAGGGTTCTTGGTTGAACCTCCGATGGGCCGGTTTCCTTACCGCGTTGGGGGCGACCACATCCTCAAATACGAGGGGCCCTGGGACCCCAAGCAGTCCAGGAAGTCATGCGCCACAACACGCCATTTCCGTCGCGAGCAAATTGGGTTTTACTGGGAGAAGGTTTTTGCTACCATGCCGGTAACCGGCGGGGAGCTCGGATGATGATTGTGAGGGCCACCCGACGGGGAAAGGAAGCGTGTCGCTGCGAGTGCGCGACGCCGCTGTGGCGCCTTTCGCAGCAAGAGGCAAGAAGAGGAGGTATAGACCATGAGTGCATTTGTTCGGCGAAATTGGAAAGTGAGCGTCCTATTGTTTTGCGGCGTGGCTGTTTTGCTCGGGCTTGTAATGAGCGGGTGCGGGAAGAAGGAGAAGAGGCCCGTATATGCCCTTGTCCCGAAATCCATCGGGCAGATTTACTGGGAGGCTTGCCGGAGAGGGATGCAAAAAGCCGCTGACGAGGAGAAGGTGAAGCCCGTTTTCACCGGCCCGACGACGACCGACATCGGCCAGCAGATAGATATTATCGAGAACCTCCTCCTTCAGGGGGCGGCGGGGATAGCCATCTCGCCGAACGACCCGACGGCGGTCATCCAGGTCATCAATCGCGCCATAGAGCAGGGGGTGCCGGTGGTGACATTCGATTCCGACGCGCCGGACAGCAAGCGAATCGCCTACATCGGGACCGATAATGAGGGTGCAGGGAGAGTCGCCGGCGAGACGCTGGCAAAGTATATGAATGGAAAAGGAGAGGTCGCCATTCTCACCGGCGGGCTGGGTGCCCTGAACCTCAATCTGAGAATCAAAGGGTTCAAAGCCGCGCTGGAGAAGTATCCGGATATAAAAACCTTGCCCCCGGAAGCGGACGATGACGATTCGGAGAAAGCGACAGCCATTGCGGAGAACCTACTTCTGTCTCATCCGAACCTCGGCGGTTTCTTCGGAGTGTCCGCCCCGGGAGGGCCGGGGGCGGCTCGCGCGGTGAAAGCCGCCGGTAAGGTCGGGAAGGTGAAAGTTGTGGGATTCGATGACACGCCGGAATGTAGGGAGTACATCAAAGAAGGGGTCATTCAGGCGACCGTAGCTCAACGTCCTTTCGATATGGGCTATCAAGCCATCAAGGTTCTCATAGAGGCCCGGAAAGGAAATCCCCCCAAGAAGAAAATCATGGACACGGGCGTGGTAGTCATCACTAAAGATAACCTTGAGGCGACCGAGCAGAAATAGTGACGTGCAGATGACCTCAGACGCAGCAAAGAAACCGCCAGCGGTCGAGACGGGTGCAACTGTTCCGGCGGCGGAGATGAGAAACATAAGCAAGGCTTTTCCGGGCGTTCAGGCTCTGGAGGGGGTCAGTTTGACCATTCGTCCCGGGGAAGTTCTCGGACTCGTCGGCGAGAACGGCGCCGGCAAGTCCACGCTAATAAGGATATTGTACGGGGCGCATCAAGCTGATGAAGGGGAAATCTTCATTCGCGGAAAAAGAGTGAATATCCGTTCGCCCCAGGACGCCAAGGCCCTGGGCATCGTTGCCATCCATCAGGAGCTGAGTCTCTTCCCAAACATGAGCGTCGCCGAGAATATATTCATCAGCCGGATTCCGAGGCGGCGGAGAATCCCGCTGGTCAACTGGCCCCGCCTTCGGCAGGATGCGCGGTCCGCCCTCGACACTATCGGCGCGAGTTTTGACCCCCTGACTCGACTTGGTGACCTGGACGTCGCCCGCCAGCAAATGGTTGAGATAGCGAGGGCAGCCTCCTCCGACGCGAAAATCGTGGCGATGGACGAACCCACCTCCGCCCTTTCGGAGCACGAAGTCCAAACTCTTTTCGACATCATCGCCACCCTCAAGCAAAAAGGCGTAGCTATCATCTTCATAACCCACAGGCTCGAGGAGGTCTTTCAGGTTGCGGACCGGGTGACGGTTCTTAGGGATGGGAAGCACGTCGGCGACCTGAGCATCGCCGAAGCCTCCAAAGAGAAAGTCGTCCAGATGATGGTGGGCCGCTCCCTCAATCTCTTTCCCAAACAGCCGGTTCCCATCGGCGAGGAGGTCATGCGAGTGGAGGGGTTCTCGCGGAAAGGCGCCTTTTCCGACATTTCCTTTTCGGTCGGAAAGGGGGAAATCCTGGGCATCGCGGGACTCATGGGGGCGGGGAGGACTGAGATCGCCCGTGCAATTTTCGGGATTGACCCCCGGGATTCCGGCGACGTCACTATCGAAGGGCAAAAGGTCGTCATCAAAAGCCCTCTCGACGCCATTCACAGCGGGCTGGGGTTGGTGCCGGAGGACAGGAAACTTCAAGCGCTCATTCTATCCATGGCTGTCAGAGAAAACATCACGCTGGCATATCTGAGAGATTTTGCGACAGGCGGCTTCGTGAACAAGTCCACCGAAAGGAAAAGCGCCGCTCAGCACATTCAGGAACTCGATATTAGAACGCCCTCCGTCGAGCAAAAGGTGGCGAACCTCAGCGGCGGGAACCAGCAAAAGGTCGTTATCGCGAAGTGGTTGGGAGTCAAGCCGAAAGTGTTGATTCTCGACGAGCCTACCAGAGGCATTGACGTCGGCGCGAAAGCCGCCATTCACTCGCTGATGTGCAGGCTGGCGGGCGATGGCGTCGGGATAATCATGATCTCGTCGGAACTTCCGGAAATCATGGCCATGAGCGATAGGATTATCGTCCTGCACGAGGGCCGGATCACCGCCCGCCTCACCAGAGCGGAGTCCACCCAGGACACAATCATGATGGCTGCCACTGGCGGCTGATCTATCAAGGAAAATAGGTTCGCGATGGTTGAGAGATTACGCACGAAACCTCTATCAATACTGCGGCGAGTGGTTCGGGCGAGAGAGTTCGGCATCTTCCTGTTCCTGCTCGCGGTTTTCATTTTCCTGGGGGCTCAGAAGCCCCGGTTCAGGGAATTGGAGATGCAACTGATGGTAGCCAGACAGTTCTCCTGGATCGCCATCATTGCCGTGGGCATGACTATGGTCATTATCACAGCGGGGATTGACCTTTCCGTGGGGTCGGTGCTGGCGCTCGCCGCCTGTTCCATGGGAAAGCTCGTCGAGCATGGGACGAACGTGTGGCTGGCGGTGGCTTTGGGCTTGCTCATCGGGGCAGGCTGCGGCCTTCTGAGCGGCCTGACTATAACCAAGCTGAAGGTCCCCCCATTCATCGCCACGCTGGGAATGATGGGGATTGCCAGGGGAATGACCTACATCATCACGAGATCCACGTACTCCATTTTGCCGTCGCAGTTGGTGAATTTCCTCGGATGGGGCTGGTGGCTCGGCGTGCCGGTGCCGGTGTGGATTATGGCCGGGGTGGCAGCGGGCGGCTCCGTTTTCCTTCGCCACACGACGACCGGCCGCTACATCTACGCCATCGGGGGAAACGAGGAGGCAGCAAAGCTGTCGGGAATCAGAGTGGACCGGGTGAAGATAATTGTTTACACGATCACCGGTTTTCTCGCGGGCCTCGGGGGGATGGTTCTCGCGTCTCGTTCCAACACGGCGCAGCCCACCGCCGGTTTGGGTTCGGAACTGAGCGTCATAGCCGCGGTCATCGTCGGCGGCACGAGCCTCATGGGGGGCGAAGGGAGTGTCCTCGGAACGGTCATCGGGGCAGCTATTCTGGGAATCATTCCCTGTGCGCTGCTGCTCTTCTGGATCCCTGCGGAGTGGCAATACGTCGCCGTGGGAGGAGTCATCATCTTTGCCGTGGCAATGGATCAGCTCAAGAAACGCTGAGCTTCAGGCCGAAACCGTAAGGAACTCAGAGAAGGCGGAGAGTCAAGGCAACGCAATCCTCGCCTCGCCTGTGTGGCCGCGCCGACGGCGCGGTTTCCACCTTCTCGGGGCCCTCGTCTCACGGGCGCCCCGCGAAACGCGGGGTAGAAGCGGCATCTTGCCGCTTTGTTTGAAAACGGCTGGAAGCCGTTTCTACGCGAATCGCCTTTATGTCATCGCCCAGTCGGGACCGTGGCGCGAAGCCCCATGAGGAACCGGAAATGAACGAAGATTTCGAAGAAATTGCCGAGCTCCTCGACGGCGTGGTAAGAGAGCTGCTTGCCGCGTGCCGGATAGACCGCCCGCCCGTCCACGCAAAAGAAATCGCGGATAAGCTCGGCATCGTTTACGACGAGGCGGAGCTGAGGGGAAGACGAGGACAGAGCTTTCGGCGGCGAGGGCGTCAGCATGTCGAGGTGAAACGCAGAGACCGACCCGAGAGGAAAAATTTCGCCCTCGCTCACGAGATAATGGAGCTGCAACTGAAAAAGGTTCTCGACGACCCGCGTGAATGTCATCGCAGGGCGAACCTCGGCGCATCATTCCTCCTCATGCCCACCGAATGGTTTCGGGAAGAATGTCTCACGACCCGCTTTGACATCGCCCAGTTGAAGAAAGTCTTCTCAACCCCATCGTGGGAAGCCGTCGCCCTGAGAACGCTGAACTTTTCAGAAGCCATCATCACTATCCTCGATGACGGGCGAGTCACCAGAAGGAAATCGAGCTATCCTTACTACGTCCCCCGGAAACTGTCGCGGGAGGAGGAGGAGGTCGCGGAGCGGGTCTTTCGCACGGGGAAGCTCCAGAGAACGCCTTTCCCGTCGTGCCAGGTCGTGGGATACCCGGTCTTCGAAGAAGAACGCAGGCGAGTGATTCTCCGCACAACTTTTGATGAGTAGGGGAAATTCCTTCGTCCGGGTGGGGCCGAATGGCGGCCCATGCTTCACCAGAGGGACCTGCATTCTCAGTATCACCACAGAGGACACAGAGAGTTAGGAGAGCAGAAGAGCGATGTCAATCTCAACGGCAGTTTTCGATCTGGGCGGCACTCTTATCAAAGAGACCGCTTTCTATCCCGAGCAAGCCCGCCGTTTCCTCCTTTCCCGTGCCACCGCTTCCGATAGCCCGGGAGAAGAAGAGCTGAAAGAGTTCGACGAGAGAGTATTTCGAGATATGCTCGAGCGAAGAGAGCGCAGCGGGCTCGATTTTCAGTTGACCCAATACCTCAACCTCCTTCAAGCGTCCCTCGGCATACGCCTCGAAGGGGATCCCGACGAAATTGCCTTTCGGTGCTGGCTTCGGCAACACGAGCCGCGAGTCGAGGATGGCGCGGTGGAATGTCTCCGCCAGCTCCGCAGCAGCGGCGTCAGGATGGGCCTCCTCTCGAACACCGTTCTTTCGCGCAAAACCATTCAACTTCTCATGGAAGAGTTCGGAATCCTCGATTTCTTCGACGCCATCGTCTGCTCCTCTGAAGTCGCTTACCGCAAGCCGAACAGCTTGACCTACAAGGCGGTTCTCGCCCTTTTGCACGCGGAAGCCGCTCAATCGGCCATGGTGGGCGATAACCTCGAGGTTGACATAGCCGGCGCCGCCTCCCTCGGCATGACCACCGTCTGGTACAATCCTGAAGACCACCCGGCATCCGAAATCAAGCCCGATCACATCGTCGCAGACCTTCGCTCCGTTCCCCGCGTCCTCGGCGTGTGTTGAGACTTCGCTCCGGCTGACCGCGCAACCGGGTCCGACGTGAGCGCAGCGTAATGCCTCGGTACATCAGCTCGCAAATACGGTGACGTATGGTGTTGTGTGAAAGGGCATTCTTTTGACATTTCGCGAGATAAGCGGCCAGGCTGCGAGCGGGTGGTGCGCGGGAGGGTTTTCCGGTCGCCTACGAGGTGCTCGCAGGCGACATGCAGCAAGCGAGTCGGCAATCCGAGTGAGACCAGAGGCTGGAGGAGAGCAGCAGGGTACGCTGGGAAGTGAGGTCAAGTCAAGGAAGCACAGCCCTGCGGAAGGTTCCGTCTTCGAAGAAGCTTCAAACCGCGGACGCGAGCAGCCTGCTTAACAGAAATCCTGCTGTCAGGCACGTGCCGATAAGGAAGTGTAGAGCGATGGTCGCGGCGTTTGCCGGGAGAAGCTGCGGGTGGCTTGCATAGCAGCGTCTGGAAACCGCGATGGCTTTATAACCGAGGGGAGCGGTCAGCAGCGCCCCTAAACAGAAAATGGGGAAGACTCGCGCAACCACCATCGCAATGATAAAAATGTACGCCAGCACGAGCAATGAGAGATAGAGACCAACTGCTTTCCGCCTGCCGAGCAGCACCGCCAATGTCCTCTTTCCCACAGCCTTATCCGCCTCGTAGTCGGGAAACTCATTTATCAGCAGCACCAGCATGATGAGAATGCCTACGGGCACGGACGCCAATGTCGCGACCCGGTCGAACGAAAAGGTCTGAATCCAGTACGAGCCTATGAGCGTCAGGGGACCGAAGCCGAATCCCACCGCCAGCTCCCCGAGGGCGTGGTATCCGATTCTCGCCGGCGAAGCCGTGTAGAAAAACCCGCAGAGAATCCCGGTCAAGCCGAAGAGCACTATCGCCAACTTTCCTGTCGCCAGCAACAGGTGCACTCCCAGAAGCATCGCCGCCCCAAAGCATAACAGAGCCGCGAAAAGGATATGCCCGGCAGCGATTTGCCCGTTCTGAATGACCCGGCTGCCGCCGCTGAATGGGGAAAACTTCAGATTCACCTCATCGTTCCCGCTGAGGTGGTCATAGTAGTCGTTGCTCAAGTTTGTCCCGATATGCACCAGGGCGACCGTCGCCAGCACCACCGCGAAGTACACCGGATTAAACGATCCCGTCCGATGCCAGGCGATTGCCGTCCCGAGGACCACCGGCACAAACGTCGCCGTCAGAAAGGGAAGCCTCGCCGCTGTTATCCAGATTCTGGTTCTTTGCAAGGTCATAGATAAGGTCGTCATGGAAAGTCCTTATTTCTTGCTTGGCGACGTATGCGACTCATTAGGGAACGCCTCGTGCCACTTTTCATTATTGTACGCCCTTCTTGAGCGACATGCAAGGGAGGCAGAAGTCTGGGCGTAATGCCTCAGTTAGCGGCGGCTGAGGGTGAGACCGCAGAGTGCGCAGGGCACGCAGAGAGGCACACGTACCGCCTGCGTCCTGTGCCGCCCCGCGTTCCGCGGGGCATGTCGGGGAACTCCCCTGCCCCTGCCGAGGGCGGGACGCCCTCGGGACTGCCGGCGAGACGCCAGCGTTACATAGACGGCAACACTGAGCTGCACCTGGCAATCATGGGCAAGATGCCTATGGAACGACAGCCGACGATGGAGTCCTTCTCATTCTCCTCTCTGCGCCCCTGCGCCTTTGCGTTAATCTGCTGTTCCATTCTTGCCTCCTCCGCCTCGGCCGGCTATCCGCCCGAGACTGAGGGATTACCCGCCAAGGCACGATTTAGGTTGAAAACGGGGGGCGCGTCTTCTAAACTAATCTGTGTGCGGAGACGTCGGAAGCGAGAAGAGCCTCCGGGCGAACGGAACGGCTTGCTTATGCGGAAGGGCCGTGGTTCGCTGAGAAGGCGAAGCCTCCGCAAACGCTAAACGAGCTGCGCGAAAAGGTGTCAATTTGAAGGAGCGAGAGGGCCGATGAGAGGTCGAGAAAAAGTTGGCCGAAGACGTTCAAGAGCTGGCGCGCTTCGACTCTCGTGGATGATTCTGGCTGTGGCGGCAATCGCCCTCGTCATTTTTGCGCACAGGGAGGCAGAGTGCCTCGAGGTGACCCTGGTCACGAACACGCCTGACAAGCACCGGGTCGCCGGAGTTCTCAAGGATATCACGGAGGACGGCACGATAACCCTCACCGGGGCTTATGGAGAACAGACCTATAAGAAAGAACAGTATCTTTCTGCGACATGTCCCGAGCCGCCGGAACAAACTCTGGCGAAACAAAGCTATTTGCAAGGAGAGTACGCCAGGGCGTTGAAGCTGTACACTGATGTCCACGGGAAGTATCGGGGGCTGGGGTGGGGAGCGGCTTCTCTGGACGGAATGGGGAAGTGTCAATTGCAGATGGGGGAAGTGGGGGCGGCAATAGAAAGCTACTCCAACCTCCTCGAAGAATATCCGACCTACCCTGAGAGCAGACCGGTCAAGTTCTCTCTGGCGCACGCGTGCGAGGTCAAGAAAAAGGTGGGCCGGGCGGTGGAATTGTACGAAGGGGTGATAGCGGAATCGGATGACGAGCTTACGGCAATGTCTCTCCGCAATATAGGAAATATCTTCTACGGAAGAAGAATGTATAAGGAGGCGCTGCTGAATTATCTCAGGGTGGCGATCCTGTACCAGAATTTCCCCAAAGCGCCCGTGGCCGAGTCCATGTTCAGGGCAGGTGATTGCTTCGAGAAAATGGCCGGGGACGAAAAATCCCCGGAGGTCGCAGCGAGGTTCTTCCATAGAGCTAAGAAATATTATCTTGACCTGATGAACAAGTTTCCGCAGAGCGATTTTGCCAAGCAGGCGCAACTGCGATACCAGCAATTGACCGGCGGAGCGTCAAGGAGTGAGTCTTCGGCCGGGGAAAAGTCTCCAGCGACGGCAGGAGGGTGATAGTGAATTGCAAATCTCTTCTCATTGTTGCGGTGGCGGTTTGTGCGGTTTTTTTGGTTGTGAGTGAGCTGACAAGACAGATTGCTGCGGAGGAAGCCGGCGCCGAGGAGCTGGGCGGCGCGGTGCCGCCCTCGATGGAAGGCCCCCCCACGGAAGGCGTCAGCCCCGCACCGACTCCGCCCTCAGAGACCACCGAGAAAGCCGCACCCACGGAAGAAGCTCCCCCAAAAGAAGAGGGGATGAGATTGACCCTTTGGCAAATGATGCAAGCAGGGGGCGCGGTGATGATAGCGATTATCGTTCTGTCGGTAGTGGCGCTGTCATTGGCCATCGAGGGCTTCTTCTCCATCAGCATCAACAGGATGATTCCCGGCTCGTTCGTTTCCGAACTGGAACGCCACGTGGGGAAGGGAGATGTGGAGGGCGTGGTGCGCCATTGCGATGAAAACACTGGTCCCCTTTCCAACATCGTCCGGACGGCGGTTTCAGCGGGCGAAAGCGCAGAAAAACGTCTGGAAGCCGTCGCGGCGGCGGGCGAAGTCGAGGGGGAGGCTTTGTTTCACCGGGCGAATTATCTTTCGATTTTCGCCACCATCGCTCCCATGCTCGGACTCATGGGTACAGTCTTCGGGATGATAAGAGCGTTCAACACCGTCGCTTTCCAGGCAGGTCTGGGGAGACCGCAACTCCTGGCAAAAGGAATCTCGCAGGCGCTCATCACCACCGCCGCCGGCTTGATCGTGGGGATACCGACGATGTTCCTTTACTTCTACTTCAGGTCGCGCGGCAACAGAATCCTTCTGGCGATGGAATCGGGGGCGAGGGCACTCGTGGGGTGGCGCCCAGGGCAATCCTCGACGAGGCCCCAGGGCAACCTGTTCCCGATGAGACTGCGGGTGGCAATGGAAGAGGCCCTGGGAGAAGCGATTATCGGCGTGTTCTTCCTCGGATTCATCCTCGGCCCCCTCGCCATGAGAAAGGGTCTTCGAGCACGGAAAGAGGCCGCCAGCAGCCCCCAGGCGACACCCATGTGGAAAGGCGCCATAGCCGCGCTCGTGGGCGCATTTGACCTGGTGCTTTATCTTGCTGTATTTGGCTTTTTCCTTCTGCGGTGGGCTGCGTGAGACCTGTGCGCTGACCGTGGGCTCCCTTTAGCAGCGACGAGAGCAGAATTGAGAGGAGACAACTGCGATGCGACAGCGAAGATATGGCGGATTGCGGGTCGCGTTCCAGATGGCGCCGATGATTGATATCATTTTTCTCCTCCTGATATTCTTCATCTGCGTCAGCACATTCGACCGCCTGGAGAGCGAGGACGATCTGCAACTCGCAGCGGCTAAGTCCTGGAAGAAAATCGAGAAGCAGAAGTCCACTCTCCTCATCAACATCAGCGGAAGCGGAAACGTCAAGATCAATCAGATACCTTTCTTTCCCGGGCAGGTGGAAACGTTTTTGCGGAACCTCGTCGCAAGATACGGAGATACCTTCGAGGTCATTGTAAGAGCCGATAGAGCCGCTCGCTACGGGCGTACGAAGGATGTGATAAGCGCGTGCGCAAGGGCAGGCCTTACGCGGATCTCATTCGCCGTCGAAAGGAAAGAATAGAGAGAGAATGCCGCCCCCGACGGACGGCACGCGAAAAACCCTCACCGGAGAGAAGAAGTGGCTTTCGGGAGACGCCAGCGGGATTCTGAAGACGTGGAGTTTCAGCTAGCGCCTATGGTGGATGTGGTGTTTCTGCTGCTGATTTTTTTTCTATCGGCGACGAGCATCGGCCGGTTTGAGGGTAAGCTCGAAGCCAATCTGCCCAGGCTCCAATTGGAGAAGCCGAAAAGCAAGCCGAAACAAATCATCGTGAAGGTACAAAAGGGGAGGCTCCTCGTCAACGGCAAGCGTATGAGCGAGAAAGCATTCGTTTCCAGGCTCAAAGAGATCGTTGAGTACGACCCTGACCAGTATGTATTTATTGATGGGGAATCGGACGTGCTTCAGGGTGACGTGATAAAAGTCTTTGACCAATGTAATCTCGCCGGAGTCAACGTGACAATCGTTCCGCCGGGGAAACGGCGATAATGCTGCGAAAGAGGCTCGGAAACATTTCTGCGAAGGTTGACGCAAGATTGCGCCGCAGACGGCCTGTGCCGTAAGGGAGGCGAGCCGATGTCCAACGGCGATGTTCTTGCCCGAAGATATGGCGCGAGATGGCTTCGGGTGCTCATCGGAATTGTATTTCTCAACGGCATCGCCCTGTTGATGAGGATAAGCAGCTTACCGCCGTGGTATCGCATCGCGCTGGCCGGGCTCGCGGGCGGGGCCGGCGCGGGGTACCTGATATGGCTTTTCATCGTCGCCGATAAGATGACAGCAGCCTCGCGGGGCGGGGAGGCGCCCGAGAGTCTTGTCGGGCAACTCGGCGGAGGCGTGCGCTGCTTGCGATGTCGAGAAACCTTCAGCCTGGGAAGCCGTGGGTGGCGGCGGGGGCGCCTTGTCTGTCCGGCGTGCCATCGCGCCAACCCTAACCTCTACGTTCATTTCTTCGTTCTGGGTATTATCATTTCGGCAGGATTTCTGACGCAGGCTTCGTTTCTGGTGCTACGGGTCGCGCGGCAGGGGCAAAGTGCCGACCTTGTGCACATGACGGGGGGGATCGTTCGCGTGGCGTTGATGAGCCTGGCGGCGGCGGGCATATTCGGAAGAGACAAGGTCCCCATCTACGCCGTGGTCTCCATTCTGATTCATTCCGCAGCAGTGTTGTACCTCGCGCAGTGGGTGGTTGCGGAGGAGGAAGTCCCCAAACACCTTGCCAGCTTCGACATTGCCGCTCCGGCGACGATTGCCACCTCCTCGGAAGAGGTCGTGCCCCTCGCGGAGGAACCGTTGCCGCCGGCGAAGGAAGAGCTGACGATTTCGCCGTTGCCCCTCGAGCCCGAGACAAAGGAAGTCCCCGCCTTCGACCTGCCGGAGCCGGAACCGTACGTCACGGAGCGGAAAGTGACGTTTCGGATTGATGAGCTGACGCTTCCGCCGATGGAAAAGGAGGTTGCCCGGAAGCCGGAAAAGATTCCCGCTGTTTACAAAAGCCGTCTCGCCAAAGCAGCCGCTCTGGCGAAACAAGGGGGCTCCACCCGAACCGAGGATTCCGTTTTGCTTGCGCTCGAATGGCTCAAGGCGAATCACAACGCGGACGGCTCGTGGGATGATGGAAATGGAGTCCGTAAAACCTCCATGACGGCGCTGGGGCTGTTGTGCTTTCTCGGCCACGGTGAGACCCAGTTGTCGCCGAAGTACGGTGCGACAGTACGGTCAGCGATCGAATTCCTCCTGGGGCAGGCGGACGAGGAGGGTTATCTCTCCGGAAAAAAGTACCGAGCATACCAGCACGGCATGGCCGCGTATGCCCTCGCAGAAGCATACGCCATGACGAGGGTCCGTGCGATAAAGCCGGTGCTCGAAAGGGCGCTGGAGCTTATCATCGAAGCTCAGACCGAGGAGGGAGGATGGTTCTACGGCTACGCCAAAACGAAGGCGGACGACGCTACGAAGGAGACCGTTCGTTGGGCCGGCGGGGACACGTCAGTCTCCTGCTGGCAGATTCAGGCTCTGCAGGCGGCGTGGCTGACGGACATCAGGTACTCCCGGACCTTCGCGGATGGTTCCCTTGAGGGCGCCAGGCAACTGGCCGTGAAGAATCTCAAACGCTGCTTCACTCCGGGCGGCAAGGAGTACCAATACGACGCTGGCGGGGAGAAAAAGAAAGCGCTGACCAAGGCGGGGTTCGGCTACCGGGGACCGGACCGCAACGAATGGAACCTCTTCACGAACGACAAGCCCAACATGGGAACGACGGGGATGTCCGTTCTTTCACTGTATTTACTCGGTCATGGGGAGGACTCCGAGGTGAAGGCCGCCTTGCGAGTAATGAAGGGGAAAGATGCCGCCGGAAATTACAATTACGCCGCGGACTGGGAGAAGACCAAGGGCGTTGGCTACGTTCTTTACGGGTGGTATTACATCACGCAAGCGATGTTTCAGGCGGCTGACCCTGAGTGCTGGGAGTACTGGAACCCGAGGTTCAGCAAAATGCTGACCGAACGGCAGAAGAAAGATGGCAGTTGGGTCTATCCGAGCCAGAGCCAGGAGAAATACGGCCCCGTCTATTCGACGTCGTTATGCTGCCTGATGCTCGAGGTCTATTACCGATACCTCCCCACCTACAGGCGGATTTCGACAAGGCCGACGGCTGCCGTCTCTCCAGAATAGCTCCGTGATTAACGGCGCTTCAGCGAAGGCGGGACAGCCTTTATCACCACGGTAACTCGCGTCCCGAGGGGAGGAACCTGCTTTGTATTCGGAACGTAAACAGTGTCATCTCCGCTCCCTGGCAGTGGATTGTCTATGAGCGTGAAGGGGTCGTGGAAGGTCGTAACGATTTGCCCCTCCCGTTGAGCCATGAATCCATCCTTGGTCAGCACGGAGCCCACGTACACCCAGTTGGTGTGAAGCATCGGACGCTTCCAGTGGGTGTTATAAACCCAATCCTCTGCCCTGACGACTCTCTCGCTCTCCCCCTCCTTGACTTTGAGCCATATTTCCACCGGGCTGCCGATAGGCTTGGTCGGGTCCCCCTGATATTTCACGGCATGACCTCCCTCCAGACCGAGAAGGAGAAGCGAGACGTTCAAATGGAGCGGGTCAACTTTTGTGCTGAGCAAACTCTCGTGCGTTTTGCTGTACTCAGTGCAGAGCAGGACTTCCAGCACGCCCTCCCTGAGATTTACTCGCGCCCCAAAGCTTATCGTGCGCTCCTTCGTATTCACGGTTACATCGCCAATGCGGTACGTGTTTTCGGCGACCTTTTTAATAACGGGCGCCTTTTGCTGCTGCGATTCGCCGGAGGGCTTGACGATTTCGGAAGAGGCGCCGTTTTCCCTGTTTGGGCCGCTTGTAGCGCGTGCTGTCTTTCCTGGGACCTCATGTGATCCCGGACTCGCGACCGCACAATTCACCAAGCGGATGCTCACAAAGAAGGATGAAAGGAATACTGCCGCACTTAGTACCACTCCCCTTATCTTCCGGAAACTCTCGCTTGTCATGTAAACACCTCTCATCCGAAGACAACCAGCTGCCACATCGGCGCGCGGCGCATCGTTCACGGGCTGTCGCTCAAGCTGCGAGCGCGTGCCAGCACTTCCCGAGCCGCCAAACGGAACGTTACCAGAGTGGCGGCGCAAGGTCAACGACCATGCCATAGGGAACATGTAAGTCCTCACCTGCGGGCGGGATAGCGGGCCTCGTTGCAAGAGCAACGGGAATCCACCGACACCGGGATTTTTAGGCGCCGGGTCGGGTTGTGCCCTTCAGAGCGATCGGTCCTGCACACCTTTCCCCGTGTGCGAATACGAGAACCCATGAGAAATTCCTTGATAAAATACGACGCTTTGTGTTATTTTGCACAAGCATGAAAACTGATGAGAAGCGGTTTCTGAGATTCTTCATTTGTTTTCCGGACGCTGTATGTGCTTATGAGGAATTGGCGCTAAGGCTTCTTGTCAAACTCTTTTACAAAACGGCAGAACATGCACCGAGTTCGCGCGATTCGTGACTCGTAACTGCCGGTATTCCATGCGCTTGTTTTGGCGTGCGCCAATAGCTCAACTAGGCAGAGCGGCGGACTCTTAATCCGTAGGTTGTAGGTTCGATTCCTACTTGGCGCACCATCCTTATTTTTTCAGGCTGCCGCCTCTACATTAGAGCGACGCCGGCAAAGCTCCTCAGGCCGTTGGGGTGGCACTCGGACCCATCGTTCGGCTCTGCGAGGTAAAAGTCCCCCGAGCAGTAATCCCTCACCGCCCGTAACTGAGGTATGACTCCTGTGGGGAAATTTTTGTTGACAAGGCGGGAAATTTTTCTTACGCTGCGTACTTTGCTCAATCGTACGCAAGGGTCAGAGAAGAAGGCATGAAGACTTACGCGGCAAAAGAAAGCGAAATCAAGCGGCGATGGTATCTCGTTGACGCGCAAGGGCAGATCCTCGGGAGGATGGCGTGCAGGATCGCGGATGTCCTGCGAGGCAAGCACAAGCCGTGCTATACGCCTAACGTGGATGCGGGCGATTTTATCATTGTGGTCAACGCCGAAAAGGTGACGGTGACAGGCAAAAAAGCCCAACAGAAGGTCTATCAAAGTTACTCCGGCTACCCCGGAGGGCTTAAGGAGACGAAGTACGCCGACATGCTTGAGAGGCACCCGGAGCGCATCATCCGGCTGGCTGTAAGGAGGATGATTCCAAAGAACAAGCTGGGACGGAAGGTTCTGAAGAAGCTAAAAGTGTACCGAGGCTCGGAGCACCCTCACGAGGCCCAAAAACCGGAAGTTCTTTCTATAACTTGACTTCCCGCTGGCGGCAATGTAGGATAGAAAATAGAGCGATAGAAATAGGAATAGAGGTATGGCAGAGGCAGAGATGCCGACAGTTCACAGAGCGACAGGCAAAAGGAAAACCGCAGTAGCCACGGTGCGTCTCCTCGAGGGCAAAGGCGAAATATCAGTCAACGGGAAAACGCTTGAGGAGTATTTCGGGGCGGGCACGCTCCCGTTGGTTGCCAAACAACCTCTGACGGCGGTTGAGCGGCTCGCCAAGTACGACGTTCTGGCCACGGTGAAAGGCGGAGGGATTTCCGGCCAGGCGGGCGCCTTGCGCCAGGCCATCACCAAGGCTTTGGTAATCGCAGAGGAAGAACTAAGGCAGCAGCTTAAGCGACTGGGGTTTCTCACCCGTGACCCCCGCATGAAGGAGAGAAAGAAATACGGACAGCGGGGTGCGAGGGCGAGGTTCCAGTTCTCGAAGAGGTAGGGCGCTGCTGCTTTTGCGAGTCTGAAAGTAAGCGACAACTAATGAGATTTCCCGGAGCAGAAGTAGCGGTACTTCTGCTCCTTTTGCTTTAGATTGACATTACTTTTGGGGCTTTCGTAGAATACGAGGGCGGCTCGGTGGTGACGCGGGAGGCTTCGCGTCGCGGTTTACATTCGGGGAGCGTTGCTCAACTGACGACACCATCAACCCAGGTTTCCGAGCATTTCTTTTAGGAACGTTGCCAGTCGAGATTGCAGGCGTTGGGCGGGAGGCGCTTGGGGGTGCGGCTCTATTTGGGTGGCACAATCTGGATGAATCCTTTGATCGAGAAGCCCGGCTGAAGCCGGCTGTCACAAGAAGAATGTTTATCCGATACCACCGGCTGAAGCCGGTGGCTAAGTCCGGCGCCCGCTGAAGGCAGGCGAAAAGGAAGCCGTGGTCTTTTCTGTTGTACGACAGAGCGACAGAGTGGACACGTGTACGGCGTCAACGTGCGGCGGGAGAGGTTGAAAACGAGGCGTCAGGGCATGCCACGGAGATGCAGCCACACCCGGCGCTTGGTGCTGTGATTCGTAAGTCAGGTGACGTATTCTACTTTTGGGAAAAGGAGAAAGCGGAGAAATTGACCGGGTTTTGCGCCCGAAATACATGCTCGTATATACGAACACCTGTGCTTAGGAGATAGTTTACTATGGACCAGAGCGTTGGAGAAAATAGAGAAGAGAAGATAAAAGTCGCCATACTCGGGGCGACCGGCTATACCGGAGAGGAGGCTACACGGCTGCTTTTCAACCACCCCCACGTCGAGATCGCGCGATTGTTCTCCCTGGAGTTCGTGGGGAAAAGGATATGGGAGGCCTTTCCCCGGTTCAGCAAGAAGCTCGAGCTGGTGGTCGAGAAGTTCGAGGCGGATTCGTCTCTTGACGAGTGCGATGTGGTTATGGCCTGCCTTCCTCATAGGGTCTCGATGGGGTTTATCGGCCCGCTCCTCGAGAGAGGGATAAAGGTCATTGACCTCAGCGCCGATTTTCGATTCGCGGACCCGCAGAGTTACTCCGCCGCTTACGGAGTGGAGCACCAGTACCCCGATTTGCTGAAGCAGGCCGTGTACGGTCTCCCGGAGCTCAACCGCAATAAGTTGAAGGGATGCTCTCTGGTGGCTGTGGCGGGCTGCTATCCGACATCTGCCATTCTCGGCGCGGCGCCGCTTCTCAAGAACAGGCTGGTTCGGCCCCGCGGAATCGTGATTGACGCCAAATCGGGAGTAAGCGGCGCCGGACGAGCACTCTCCAGCGGGTCACATTTCCCGGAATGCAACGAAAACGTCTCGCCGTACGGTATCGGCAAGCACCGCCATCAACCGGAGATCGAGGAGCAGTTCTCGCGGCTGTACGAGGGTGAGGTAAAGGTGACTTTTGCCCCGCACTTAGTGCCGATGAATCGGGGGATTCTGTCCACCATTTACCTCGACTGTGAGGGCGATGTGAGCTTGGGCAAGGTGCGGACGGCTTACGAAGAGATGTATCGGGACGAGCCTTTCGTCACCGTGCTCGCAGATGGTTCGTATCCCCGAACGGCGGACGTAACAGGGACAAATTCGTGCCACATCGGTATCACTGTAACCCCGGAAGGTAAGCTCGTCGTCGCCAGTGCGATAGATAATCTGGTGAAAGGCGCGAGCGGGCAGGGCACTCAGTGCCTCAATGCGGTGTTCGGTTTCGACGAAACGGACGGGTTGGCTCAACTATGAAAAGGATAGAAGGCGGCATCACGGCGCCCGCCGGATTCACGGCTGCCGGCGTCGCGTGCGGAATCAAGGAGGGCGCGAAGGACCTTGCTATAATTGCTTCCAAAGCGCCGTGTGTGGCGGCCGGAGTATTCACGAAAAATAGGGTTAAAGCGGCGCCGGTTCAGATAACGCGAAGACGTCTCCGGCGTCAAAGAACGGCAAGCGCCGTGGTCGCGAACAGCGGAAATGCCAACTGCTGCACGGGGGAGAGAGGTCTTCAGGACGCGCTTCGAATGGCGGAAGTGTGCGGAGAGGCGGTGGACATTCCGCCGGAAGATGTCTTGGTCGCTTCGACAGGCCCGATCGGGAAGTTTCTGCCCATGGGGAAGGTTGAGAAGGGAATCAGGCAGGCAGCAAGAATTCTGCGAAAAGAAGGCGCTCACGAGGCTGCCGAGGCTATTCTCACGACCGATACTGTGCGCAAAGAAATAGCTGTTAGCGAGGTTATCGCCGGAACTGGAATACGGATTGGAGCGATGGCAAAGGGCGCCGGGATGATTCACCCGAACATGGCGACAATGCTCGCTTTTATCGCGACCGATGCGGTCGTTGCTGAGGAGGTTTTTCAGGAATGCCTGACGAAGGCGGTCAATAAATCATTTAACCGGATAACGGTTGACGGAGACCGAAGCACGAACGACATGGTCATCGCCCTCGCGAACGGCCTGGCGGAGAATGAGATGGTACGTCGAGGCGCCGCTGGCTACAGACTATTCCAGGAGGCGTTGGAAGCCGTTTGTTCGGAGCTCGCGAAGATGATTGTAAAGGACGGTGAGGGCGCGACCAAGTTTATCGCAGTTACGGTCAAGGGCGCTCGTTCCTTCGCTCAGGCGGACAAAGCAGCGAGAGCTGTTGCCAATTCAAACCTGGTCAAAGCCGCCTTTCACGGTGGGAGTCCCAACTGGGGTCGAATCATGGCCTCACTCGGGTATTCCGGGGCGAGCGTAAGGCGAGACCTCGTGGACATCTATCTCTGTGGCGTAAGGGTCGCTGCGGGGGGGGCGCCAACCGATTTCGACGCCGATAAGATGTCAGAAGCATTGCGGGGCAAGGAGGTTGAGGTAATTGCCGATTTGAACCTCGGAAGCTCTGAGCAAACGATTTGGACCTGCGACCTTTCAGCGGAATATGTCGCAATCAATAAGTAGGCGTCCCATGGAAGAATCCATTCGAAAAGCCGCAGTGCTCGTCGAGGCACTGCCATATATCCAGTCCTTCAGCGACAAGATCGTCTTGGTGAAGCTCGGAGGGAGTATGCTCTCCGAGGAGGACCAACTGAACAGTACGCTGAAGGATGTGGTGTTCCTGCACAGCGTGGGGATTAAGGCGGTGGTTGTGCACGGTGGCGGCGAGAGAATCAGCCGGAACATGAGAATGGCGGGGCTTGAGCCCCGGTTTGTTGCTGGTTATCGCGTGACCGATGACGAGGCCATACGAATCGTCGAACAGACCTTGCTCAAGGAAATCAATACGGAAATCGTCCAGAAAATCACGGAGTTCGGCGGAAAGGCAGAAGGGTATTCCGGGAAAGATGAGGGAATGCTCCGGGTTGAAAAGTTCTGCCCCGTTGTGAGGGGGCGGCCCAATGAGCCTGCCGAGGTGATAGACATCGGATTCGTCGGGAAGGTGGTAACGGTCAACGTCGAACCTATCAGGAGAAGTCTGGAAGAGAGGCGACTGCCGGTGATTGCCACGCTGGGCGTCGGGAAAGATGACTGCGTTTACAACGTCAATGCGGATGAGACGGCGGCGAAAGTCGCCGAGGCTCTGCGCGCGGAGAAACTCGTCTTTCTCACCAACGTGCAAGGGCTCCTGAGAGACCCGAACGATGAAAGCTCCCTCATCTCCTCTCTCGACGCGGAGATAGCCGAAGAGCTCCTTCGGGAGGAAATCATCACCGAAGGGATGATACCGAAAGTGAAAGCGGCTCTGGGGGCAGTGAAAAACGGCGTGCATAAGACGCATATCATTGACGGGCGGCTGCCCCACTCGCTCCTCCTGGAGATATTCACCGATAAAGGGATCGGGACACAGATAGTTTATTGAGTCACGCCGCCAGCGTGAGGTGAGAGGTGGGATATGCGATGAGGTTCAGCACCAGAGGGTGAAATATCTGGACAACAGCCGGGGAAGGGCGAGAACTCGCGCCCACGATAAGTTTAAGGCCAGCACGAACCAGAACACGAATTCGTTCAGAAGGGCTACAAGAAAATGGAGATGACAGCAGCGACCAAAAGAATCATCCAGGGCTTCGAGAAGTTCGTCATGCCCACTTACAAGCGGAATCCGGTCGTCATCAGCCGCGCCAGAGGTTCGAGAGTCTGGGACGTGGATGGGAAGGAGTATCTCGACCTTTTCGCTGGGTGGGGCGTCAGCGGCATTGGATACTGCCATCCCAAAGTCGTTGAGGCAATCAAGGGACAGGCAGAAAAGCTCATCCACATGCCCAATAACTACTACAACGAGCTGCAGGGGAAACTCGCCGAAAAAATCGCGCTTCATTCCTTCGGCGGCAAGTGCTTCTTCTGCAACAGCGGGGCGGAGGCGGTGGAAGGCGCGCTGAAGCTTGTGCGGAAATACGGGTCCGCGAGCGGAAGGCACGAGGTCATCACCATGGATAACTCCTTCCACGGCAGGACATTCGGCGCCCTTTCCGCGACGGGTCAGGCAAAGTATCGTGGGGGATTCGGCCCGATCCTGCCCGGTTTTCGGTACGTGCCTTTCGGCGACTTCGGCGCGCTGAAAAACGCCTTTTCTGCGAAAACGTGCGCGGTCATGGTCGAACCCGTTCAGGGCGAAGGAGGCGTGCACGTTGCCTCGCGGGCCTACTTTAGTCAGATGAGAGACCTCTGCTCTCAGCGCGACGTGCTCCTGGTTTTCGACGAGGTTCAAACCGGTGTGGGACGGACGGGCGAATATTTCGGATACCAGCTCTACGGCGTGGAGCCGGATGTCATGACGTTGGCGAAGGTGCTTGGCGGGGGATTCCCTATCGGGGCGATAGTTGTCCAGGCGAGATTGGCGGAAGTCCTTGTCCCCGGTAATCACGCTTCGACTTACGGCGGCAGCCCGCTCGCGTGCGCGGCGGCGCTGGCTGTTTTCCGGGCGATAGAGGAGGAAAACCTCCTCGAGAACGTTAAAGCTATGGGCGCCTATCTCAGGGAGAAGCTGGAGAGCCTCAAACTCAAGCATCCCATTATGAAAGAAGTCCGCGGCGAAGGCATGATGTTGGGTGTTGAGCTGACGACAGAGGGCGGCGCCATCGCCGCCAGATGCATGGAGAGGGGTCTGCTTATCAACTGCACCGCAGGCAACGTGCTGCGATTTCTGCCGGCGATGACGGTCTCCCGCGAGGAAATTGACCAGGGAATCCGAATACTGGACGGTGTCCTCGAGGAATCGGCGTAGCTACCGGCTGCCTTCTCCGAGATACCCTATTCAGAGCCAAAAAGAGAAGGATAGGAACTCCGATGAAAAAAGATATTGCTTCCGTCAGTGACCTGACGAGTGCGGATGTCGAGCGTATTTTTGACCTCGCTGCCCGGCTGAAAAAGCGGCAGGCTCCCGAGCGAAAGCTGGAGGGCAAAACCCTTGCCCTTGTCTTTGAGAAACCTTCCCTTCGGACACGAGTAACGTTTGAGGTGGCGATGACGCAGCTCGGTGGGCACGCGGTCTATCTCTCACAAAGCGATATCGCCCCGGGCAAGCGCGAATCCGTCCCCGACATCGCCAGGAACCTTGAGCGATGGGTTGACGGCATCGCCGCCAGGACTTTTCGGCACAGCACGGTTGTGGAGCTCGCGGCAAACTGCCGCATCCCTGTCATAAATGCCTTGTCGGATGAGGAGCATCCCTGTCAGGCTCTGGGGGATTTTCTGACCATTCGGGAGAAAAAGGGCGGCCTCGCAGGTGTGAGGTTCGCCTATCTCGGCGATGTCAACAACGTTTGCCGCTCTCTGATGATGCTGGCGTCGCTTACGGGTACTTCCATGGTGGTTGGCACGCCGGCAGCATCTCTTCGACCTCCCGCGACGAACCAAGCCAGCGAGGGAGAGAAATCGTCCGCCCTCGCGAATGCTTCTCGCGGGGTCGAGCTCCTCGCGGGCGAGGACCCGAAGGAGGTGGTGAAGGATGCGGACGTCATATATACTGACGTATGGGTTAGCATGGGGGAAGAGGACCGAGCGGAAGAAAAAATAGAGAAGCTGAAAGGTTATCAGGTAAACTCAGAAGTTATCGAAGCAGCGAAAGATGACGTGATATTCATGCACTGCCTCCCCGCCAAGAGAAACCAGGAGGTCACCGACGAAGTCCTGGACGGACCCCATTCGGTGGTCTTCGACCAGGCGGAGAACAGGCTTCATGCGCAGAAGGCGTTGCTCCTATTGCTCCTCGGCGGCGACAGCGGGAGCATAGAACCGTAACACACCAGTGTCAAATAGAAGGATTTTTGCAGGAGAAACCAAATGAAAATCGTGCTCGCTTATTCCGGTGGACTCGACACATCGGTCATATTGAAGTGGCTTATCAAGAAGTATCAGGCGGAGGTCATAGCCTTCGTCGCGGACATCGGGCAGAGGGAAAACCTGAATAACGTCAAGAAAAAAGCTGTGCTAACCGGAGCGAAAAAGGTCTATGTTGAGGACCTGAAGGAGGAGTTCGCGCGGGATTTCGTTTTCCCGATGTTCAAAGCCAACGCCATTTACGAGGGAGCATACCTTCTGGGGACGTCCATTGCTCGCCCTCTTATCGCCAAGGCGCAGGCGGCGGTCGCCGAAAAGGAAAAGGCCGATGCCGTCGCCCACGGCGCCACCGGCAAAGGGAACGACCAGGTGCGGTTCGAGCTGACCTACGCTTCTCTGTCACCGGGGCTGAAAGTCATCGCGCCGTGGCGAGAGTGGGATTTCAAGTCCCGCTCCGACTTGATTAAATACGCCAAAGCCAACGGAATCTCCGTCCCCGCCAGCAAGGAGAAGCCGTACAGCATTGACCAGAACATGCTGCACACGAGCTATGAGGGAGGAATTCTGGAGGACCCGTGGAGCGCACCGCCCGCCGAAATGTTCACGACCACGGTGGACCCCGAGAAGGCGCCGGACAAGCCCGTGAAAATCTCGGTTGACTTCGTGAGCGGCGTGCCGACCGCGGTCAACGGGCGAGAATACTCCCCGGCGAAGCTCCTGGCGAGACTCAATCAGGTCGGAGCGAAGAATGGAGTGGGGCGTGTGGACGTCGTCGAGGACCGCTTCGTGGGGATGAAGTCGAGGGGCGTCTATGAGACGCCCGGGGGCACTATCCTGCACGTCGCCCATCGGGCGATGGAGTCCATCACCATGGACAGGGAAGTGATGCAAATCCGCGACTCCCTGATTCCCAAATACTCCCAACTCGTTTACAATGGGTTCTGGTTCTCGCCGGAGATGGACGTCCTGAGGGCGATGGTGGATGAATCTCAAAAGGAGGTCACCGGAACCGTCCGATTGAAAATCTACAAGGGAAACGTCACGGTCACCGGGAGAAAATCTCCCAATTCTCTTTACAGAGAGGACGTGGTGACTTTCGAGGAGGATAAGGTTTACGACCAGAAAAAGGCGGAAGGATTCATAGACCTCAACGCTCTTCGCCTTCGAATAAGAGCAACCAGAAACCGTCAGTGATTCCCCGCCGTCAGCAGCTCTGAAAAGGGAGCGGGTAACGAAACCGTCAGGTCAACCGATGAAAAAGAGAAAGCGCGACGAGAAATTGTGGGGCGGCAGATTTGCCGAAGGGGCGGACCCTCTCATGGAGGAATACACCGCCTCCGTGCACTTCGACCGGCGGCTCTACAAGTTTGACATCCTCGGTAGCATCGCTCACGCGGAGATGCTTCACAGGGTCGGTCTGCTCTCAGGCCGCGAGCGAGACCTCTTGGTGCGGGGGCTGAAGGCAATAAGGAAGGAGATCGAGTCCGGGCGATTTCGGTTCGACGCCGCTCTCGAAGATGTACACATGAACATCGAGGCCAGGCTCACCGAGAAGGTGGGGGAAGTCGGGAAGAAGCTCCACACCGCGCGCTCACGCAATGACCAGGTGGCGCTCGACTTTCGCATGTACGTGAAGCATGAAATCGCCGAGGTCATCAAGCGGCTTCGCATTCTCCAGCGGGCGCTGGTCGGCCTCGCGGAAAGAAACCGTGCGGTCGTTTTTCCCGGATATACGCACCTTCAGCAAGCGCAGCCGATTCTTCTGGCGCATCACGTTCTGGCTTACGTCTCCATGTTCGAGCGAGATAAGCAGCGGCTGAAGGACGCCTATAAGCGAACGGACGTCATGCCCCTCGGAAGCGGAGCGCTCGCTGGCACGTCGCTCCCAATTGACCGCGAGTTCGTGGCGGCGGAGCTCGGTTTTTCCCGCATCAGCGACAACAGTATTGACGCCGTCAGCGACAGAGATTTCGCCATGGAGTATCTGAGCGACCTGACCCTCGTTGGGGTGCATCTATCGAGATTGGCGGAAGAGCTGGTTATCTGGTCATCGTCGGAGTTCGCCTTCATAGAAATCGGCGACGCGTTCTGCACCGGCAGCAGCATGCTTCCCCAGAAGAAAAATCCTGATATACCCGAGCTGGCGAGAGGAAAATCGGGCAAGCTCCTCGGAAACCTCGTCTCATTAGTGACGATGATGAAAGGGCTGCCGCTGAGCTACAACCGCGATATGCAGGAGGACAAACTGCCTGTCTTTGAATCCACAGACACCGTCAAGGCAACGCTGGAAGTTTTCAGCAAGATGATGGAGAGCGTCCGAGTGAAATCCGACTCCATCGCCCGTGCCATGAAGGGGGGATACCTCCAGGCGATTGACCTGGCGGAATATCTCGTCAAGAAAGGGATTCCTTTCCGCGAAAGCCACAGGATCGTCGGAAAAATCATCTCCTACGCCATCGAGAAAGGCAAGGCATTGGGCGAAATGAGCGGCGAGGAATTGCACAAGTTCTGTCCGCAGTTCGGTGACGATGCCGCAGGGTTGCTGGATGTCCGAAGCTCCGTTCGCAGCAAGACCTCCTACGGCGGAACGTCCCCGAGAAGCGTTGCCGCCCAAATCAGGTCCTGGAAAACCCGCCTATCGAAGGAACGCTGAGCGCATGGGCTCGCGGGTACGATGACGTACAATGGTGCTGTGAAAGGAGCTATTTTGACGGGATAACAGGATGGACAGGATAGTTCCAGGCATCTGAGCTATCCAGTAAATCACAAGCCCGGGGCGGCTGGGTGAAAGACCGCGAAGCGCAAGGAATTGACGGAGAAGTTGTTCGAGACCTTGCAGTCCGGTCATGGCGGGATCGAAAGAGGTACGGTAATCGTCGAGTGCAAATCTGTCAAGCGGGTTGTTGTGGCGGCTCAGGAGATATAACTCGTTGACAATCTCGTCGCCACTGGTAAGCCAGTACGTGAGCGGGAAGTTGAGGTAAAGCGAAAGATCAAGAACCCTTCGCAGGGATAAACAGGATTCTAAGAATCATGTCCATCCTGTTATCCTGTCAGAGGAACAATACGTCGCCGAGTTTATGAATCGGAGCATTAAGGGATGGATACGTTCGCTTACAAAAATGGGAGGCTTTTCTGCGAGGGCGTGGATGTCAACGCTGTCGCCGAGGAGGTGGGCACTCCCGTCTTCATTTACAGCGCCAACGCCATGCTCGACTGCCTTAGCGAGGTAGAAAAGGCGTGGGCGTCGCTGCCCCACATGATTTGCTATGCGGTCAAGGCTAATTCGAACGTCGCGATCCTGCGACTTCTCGCCGAGCACGGTGCGGGGATGGAGGTCGTCTCGCAGGGAGAGCTGTTCAGATGCCTGCGAGCCGGGGTCGAGCCTCAGAAAATCGTGTTCACTGGCGTGGGCAAAACAGCCGTGGAGATGGAGTATGCGCTTCAGGAGGGCATTTTTCTGTTCATAGTTGAGTCCCTTCCGGAACTGTTCCGTCTCAACGAAGTGGCGGGCAAGCTCAAAAAGACCGCACAGTTCGCCATAAGAGTAAACCCGGACGTGGACCCCGCCACTCACCCGCACATCACGACGGGAAAAGCGGACAACAAATTCGGCGTTGACCCCGCCTCTGCCCTGGACGCTTACCGGGAGTCGAAAAGCCTCCCTCACGTCTCGCCGGTGGGAATACACATGCACATCGGCTCTCAGATTCTTTCGAGCGAGGCTTACGCTGCCGCGATTGGAAAAATGCTGCCGTTAGTCCGGCAAATCAGCGATGTGGGAATTGAGCTGAAGTATCTCGACCTGGGCGGAGGCATGGGAATCGTTTACGAGGAGGGCGAAAGCCCTTTCAGTGCCGAAGAGTTGGCTGGCGAGCTCATCCCCCTGGTGAAAGACCTGAACATGACGATGATTCTTGAGCCTGGAAGGTCCATCGTTGGCGAGGCAGGAGCGTTGGTCACAAGCGTCCAGTATGTCAAGGAGACCCCTCTCAAAAAGTTCGTGGTCGTGGACGCGGGGATGAACGACCTCATCCGGCCCGCTCTTTATGGGGCTTATCATCGCATCCTTTCGACCGTGAACTCTGGGTCGGGGCTCATCGAAGCGGACGTCGTGGGGCCGGTCTGCGAATCAGCAGACTCCTTCGCCAAAAACAGACGCCTCCCCGCGGTCAAGCAGGGCGATTGTCTTGCCATCCTGACGGCAGGAGCCTATGCTTCTTCTATGGGCTCGGAGTATAATTCCCGTCCTAAGTGTCCGGAGGTTCTCGTCAGGGGCGGAGAGTTTTTCATTATCCGCGAAAGAGCCAAGCTCGGTCAGCTTATAGAAAGTGAGAGAATGCCCGATTTCCTGAGTACATGAACTGATAAGTGCCGTGGCGTATGAGACCGCCCTGTTCTTTCTTAGCGACCTTTGCGCCTTTGCGTGAGGTATCCTTTGCCCTATTTCTCTCGCCAAGACGCTAAGAGCGCAAAGGAAGACGGAATGCTGATGAAATGATTGCTTCGACAGGATAACAGGATACACGGGACTCTTCGTACGCTCCGATTTGACGCACGACACAGGTGGGAGAACGGTAGAATGGCGCAGCAGATAGAGTTCGCAAAATACACCGGCGCCGGAAACGATTTTATCCTCATTGACAATCGCGCCGGTCTCTTCCCGACCGAAGACAAGGAGCTCATCAGAGAAATGTGCGCTCGACGGACATCTATCGGCGCCGACGGATTGATACTGTTGGAAAACTCCGATAAGGCCGACATAAAAATGCGCTACTTCAACTCCGATGGAGGCGAAGCCGAAATGTGCGGGAACGGCGCAAGATGTCTGGTCGCTTTTGCCCGGCGAAAGGGTGTTGAGTCGAACGAGCTCACAATGGAGACAATGGAGCGGGTGCTGACCGCCCACGCGGACGGCGAAGAAATCTCGCTCGAAATGGGAGAGGCGACGGATACTCAGCTTGATATTGATATACATATCGAGGGCAAGACTTACCACGTCCACTACACGAATACGGGCGTGCCCCACGCGGTCATGTTTGTTGACGACGTGAACGAGGTGGATGTGGTCGGGCTGGGAAGTAAGATAAGGTTTCACGAGAGATTTCAGCCCAAGGGAGCGAACGCCAACTTCGTGCAGGTAACGGGCGAGGATTCTGTCGCAGCCCGCGTTTACGAAAGGGGGGTCGAGGACGAAACCCTTGCCAGCGGCACCGGTTGCACGGCTTGCGCGGTCATCTCCAACCTGGTGAAGGGCGTCAAGCCACCGGTTCAGGTCCGCACGCGAAGCGAGGCAACGCTGACGATTGATTTCATCAGGCAAGGCGACCAACTTTCTCAATTGACAATGACGGGCCCGACGAGGCTTGTCTATGAAGGTGTCTATTTTCCCTGAATCGGACAGGATTGCATCTTCCTTTGCGGTCTTAGTACATCGATTCGCAAATACGGTGATGTTTAATGGTGCTGTGAAAGGAGCTATTTTGACGGGATAACGGGATAGACGGGATAGTTCCAGGCACGTGAGCCATCCAGTAAATCACAGGCCACGGCCGCTGGGTGAAAGATCACGAAGGGCAAGCAATTGACGGAGAAGTTGTTGGAGACGTTACAGCCGGGTCATGGCTGGGCCGAAGCAGGTTGGGTCATCGTCGAGCCCCGGGTGCCGCGGGGTCGAGCGGGTTGTTGTGGCGGCTCAGGGAATGCAACTCGCTAACAATGTCGTCGCCACCGCCAAGCCAGTATGTCAGCGGCAAGTTGAGGTAAAGCCGAAGCTCAAGAACCCTTCGCAAGGATAAACGGGATTCTAAGAATCATGTCCATCCTGTTATCCTGTCAGAGGAAGAATATGTCGCCGGATTTATGAATGGGAGCACTTAGGGTCTTGGCGAGAGAAATAGGAGAAATGAGACCTCTCGCAAAGGCGCAAAGCTCCCCAAGGGAGGGTCGGAAACGTGTTTTTTGATGCGATAATCACGCCATCAGCGTGAACGCGGTTTTTGGAATCCTGTCATCCTCTCGAGGCCACGCGGTCGGCGTGGTCACACAGCAGTATAGGTGGCGGTGTTTGCGAATCCATGTGATAAGGAGGAGATACCAATGTTTGAGGGGTCAATCGTAGCCTTAGTGACGCCTTTTAAGGACGGCGCCGTGGATTATGATAAGCTGGCGGAACTGGTGGAGTTCCATGTCGAAAAGGGAACTAACGCCATTCTTCCATGCGGCACGACCGGCGAGTCCCCCACCCTTTCCCACGACGAGCACAACAAAGTCGTCGAGACCGTGGTCAAGAAAGTTGACCGGCGGATTCGCGTTCTCGCGGGCGCCGGTTCCAACAGCACCGAGGAGGCTCTCGCTTTGACGCGGCACGCAAAAGAGGTGGGCGCCGATGCCGTTTTGAGCATAACCCCCTATTACAACAAGCCGACCCAGAGGGGAATGATAGGGCACTTCACGCGAATCGCCACCCAGGTTGACATCCCCATGGTCCTCTACAACGTCCCCGGCAGAACCGGCGTCAATCTTCTCCCTGAGACCGTCGCCGAGCTTTCCCGCGTCGAGAACATCGTCGCCGTAAAGGAAGCAAGCGGGAGCATCTCTCAGATATGCGACATAATCTCCCGATGCGATATTACGGTTCTTTCCGGTGACGACTCCATCACTTTTCCTCTCCTGGCTGCCGGCGGCAAGGGGGTCATCTCCGTCGCGGCAAATGTCATCCCGACCGAGATGGCTGAGTTGGTCGGCAGTTTCAAGACGGACATCGCTCGCAGCCGCGAATTGCACTACAAGTACTGGCGGTTGTTCAAGGATCTCTTCATCGAGACAAATCCGGTCCCCGTCAAGACCGCCCTGGAGATGATGGGGCTTCTGGATTTCGAGGTGCGGCTTCCTCTCTGCGGGATGACCGACGCACACAAGGAGGTGCTGCGAGCTACTCTCAGCGGCTGCGGCTTGATTCCATAGGTCGAGCGCAACCCTATCTTCTGGAGGTTCTCATGGTAAAAGTAATCGTGAATGGAGCGGCAGGGCGAATGGGGCGGGCGATTATCGCCCTCGCCGGTGAAGACCCCGAGTTGGAAATCGTCGGCGCCATCGAAGCCAGCGGTCACCCGGACCTCGGAAAAGATGCCGGCTCAACCGCCGGAGTTTCCCCGCTCGGCGTTGCCATAACAAGCGACCTCGGTCAGGTTATTGCGGACGGCGACGTCGTGATTGACTTCTCCCAGAAAAGAAGCACCTTGGATTGCGTGGAGGTCGCCTCCGGGGCCAGGAAGGCTGTGGTCATCGGCACAACCGGGCTTGCCGAGGAGGAAATCGCCCGCGTCAAGAAAGCGGCCGAGAAAATCCCCGTCGTCCTCAGCCCGAACATGAGCATCGGGGTGAACGTTCTTTTCAAGATAGCCGAGGAGACTGCCAAGAAACTGAAGGGCTACGATGTCGAAATCATCGAAGTCCACCATAACAAGAAAAAAGACGCGCCCAGCGGAACCGCCGGAAAGCTCGCTCAGGTCATAGCAAATGCCACCGGACGGGACATCTCCCGCGACGCCGTTTACGGGAGAAAGGGAATGGTCGGCGAGCGGAAGCCGAGCGAGATCGGAATTCACGCGGCTCGAGCCGGCGACATCGTGGGCGAGCACACCGCCATCTTCGCCGGGCCGGGGGAGCGGGTCGAGTTGACTCACCGCGCCCACAGCCGCAACACGTTCGCCTCCGGGGCGCTCCGCGCCGCACGGTTTGCCGCCGCGGCGCAGCCCGGTTTCTATACGATGGCAGATGTGCTCGAAGGATGAAATGAGTCGCCCTTCCACACGCGGCCGATGCCGGGAGTGAAAAGCGCAAGAGGACATTTCGTCATGGCAAACGTGCTGATAGTGGTTGACATGTTGGAAGGGTTCTGCACAGAAGGGTATCCCCTTTTCTGCGGCGAGGACGCCGTGAAAATCATCCCCTTCGTGAAGAGAAAAATCGAAGAATACAGCGAAAAATACCTGCCCGTGATATTCCTCGCCGACAATCACGAGCCGGACGACAAAGAGTTCGAAATGTTCCCGCCGCACTGCATCAAGGGGACTAAGGAAGCGGAGGTTCTCCCTGAGCTCTTCGAGGCTGCGAGAAAAAAAGTGCTCATCCCTAAAGGAAGGTTCAGCGGCTTCTATAAAACAAATCTGGAACTATATCTCGCGGGCTTTGCCCCGGAAGTGGTCGAGGTGGTCGGGGTCTGCACAAACATCTGCGTGTTCTTCACGGTTGAGGGGCTGCGCAATCGCGATTACAAGGTGCGTGTGTACAGGGAAGGCGTCGTTTCTTTCGAGCGCGACGCCCACAATTTCGCCCTTCAACAGATGGAAAAGGTTCTCGGCGCGGAGGTGGTCTGAGGTGAGCATCGCCGACGGAAAAAGGCTGGCGCCGGAAATCTTCAAGATTGACGGCGAGAGAATGCGCAGCGGATGGTACAGCGACGCCTATTTCAGCAACGTCGCCCTCATCCTCCGAACCCTCGCGGACAATGGTTACCGATTCCGGGGCGAATACCCCGTCGTCAAAGGGCGCGACGTCAACTCGGAGAATATTGACGTCGGAAACATGGTCGTAGAAATGCAGTTGTTCACCAAGCGACAGCCCTTTTCCATAGCGGCGGGGACGGACGAGGCCGTCGCTATTCTGAAAGGATGCTGCGGCTATTTCGACGAGAAGAAAGGCTTCGTCTCGACCTACAATGACTTTGAAGTGTACGCGGTCCAGGATGGGACAAAACTTCTTCCGTGGGCGCCGGCGATGAGAATCCGAGGGCGATACCGGGACTTCGCCATTCTCGAAACGCCCCTCCTCGGAGCCCTCTCCAGAAGAACGCGAATCGCCACCAACGTGTACAAGGCCCTGGCGGCCGCCAGAGGCAAACCGATTCTCTTCTTCCCCGCTCGGTTCGACATTTACCAGACCCAGCCGGGCGACGGCTACGCGTACAGGATTGCCATCGAAGCCTACAACAGAGACACCGGCGGCGCTCTCACGCCGTTAATCTCCACCCACGCCCAGGGAGAATGGTGGGGCTTGAAAGGCGTCGGCACGGTCTCCCATTCGTACATTCTCTGTTTCCTGCGGGACACCGCGGAGGCAATGGTTCACTTCGCGCAAGTCCTTCCCCCAGAAGTCAAAAGAATAGCGCTCGTAGATACGAATAACGATTGTGTGGCCGACTCGCTCCGAACGGCCGTCCGAATGTTCCAAAAATACATGGATTGTGTTGAGGAGGGAAGAGAAGTCGAAGCCCCGAAGTACATTCTCTTTGGCGTCCGCCCCGATACTGCCAGCGACATTGCCGACGTCAGCGTCCAGAGGGTCGGCGATGATTCTCTCGATTGCGGCGTCACCCCCGCTCTTATAGCGAACCTCCGTACCGCGCTCGACAATGGCTACAAGAAAATGAACCTGCCGGAGAAATGGCGGGAAAGGGCGAGAGAATATTTCCGAAATATAAAAATCGTCGCCACGGGAGGGTTCGACCCACCTCGCATAAGGATGTTCGAAGCGTTGCAGGCGCCCGTGGACATGTACGGAGTAGGTTCCTTTTTCCTGAGAGGCGAGAACAACGATTTCACCGCCGACATCATTCGCGTCAAGCTGAACGGCCGGTGGCACGAGATGGCTAAAGTGGGAAGGAAACCCGTGGATAACCCTGACCTTGAGAGGGTGTAATGCGGACGAAAGAGGGAGCATAATATGGAAACTATGCTATTCTCCGCGGCGGCAGCCGATGTTGGGGACGCCTTGGGCGCGCTGGGTGCATTTGGCGTCCTGGTGTTCATCCTCCTTTGTATCATCCTGCCCATTTCCGCGTATGGTGCGCAGAAGTGGGCTTACAAATGCTACAAGGAGCTGCAGAGACTCAATCGGAACATCCAGATGCTGGGCGCGCCATCCGAACGGGGCGGGCGACAGCCGGAGTGACCGGGGCACCGGTCTCCCCTCGGGCTAGGTGTTCGCGTAGCCCGTCCGGGCGCTCTGGCCCCGCCAGCCGAGGTTGTCGCGCGCGGCGGGTGGCCGAAGGCACAGGAGGGACAGAATGATACGAACTGTTCGTGCAGTGTTCTGCATGTTTATCGCTTGCATAGTCGGCATCACTGCTGTTGAGACTGTCGGCGCCGGCTGGGAGGAGTTCCGTTGCGGGAGAATCGCTTTCGCCGCCGCACAGCGCAACCAGGGCGAAACCCCTGAACCGCAGTATGCTCCGGACCGAAAGGTTGACATCATTCACATTACGATAGACGTGACGCCGGACTTCGAGGCTCGCACGATTGCAGGCACGACGACGATTACGTTCGCGCCTATCGCCAAGCCGCTGACGGAGTTGCGGCTGGACGCCATTGACCTCACGGTTTCTTCCGTCACCTCCAGCGCGGAAATTGCCGGCTACACCGTGGCCGACGAAGCCATTACGGTCACCTTTGCCCCCGCCGTTCCGCCTGGAGCCGAGACGACCATCACCATCGCTTACGAGGCCGAGCCGAAAGGCGGCCTCTACTTTCGCACGCCTGAGATGGGCTACCCCGAGGAGGACATCCACCTCTTTACCCAGGGCGAGACCCACCGCGCCCCGCATTGGTTTCCAAATTACGACTACCCCAATGAACGCTTCACCTCGGAGGTAATCTGCCGCGTCCCCAAGGGTATGACCGTCCTCTCCAACGGCAGGCTTCTCTCCGAAAAGATAGACCCGAAAAGCGGGCTTAAGGTCGTCCGCTGGCTCCAGGATAAGCCTCATGTCAACTACTTGATTGCGCTCGTAGCCGGCAGATTCCGGAAAATCGAATCCCGTTACAGAAACGTTCCTTTGGCTTTCTATACGCCGCCGTCCGAAAGCGCTCCGGCGCGAAACTCATTCAAAGACACAGCCGACATGATGGCTTTCCTCGAGGGTGAGATCGGAATTCCCTACCCCTGGGACAAGTATTACCAGGCGGTCGTCCAGGACTTTGTGGCGGGCGGCATGGAAAACACCACCCTTACCATCCTCAACGACCGCACACTTTTTACCGACGCGACGGAGAACATCCGTTCCAGCCAGGGCCTTGTCGTGCACGAGATGGTTCACCAGTGGTTCGGCGACTATGTTACGTGCAAAGACTGGAGCCACATTTGGCTCAACGAGGGATTCGCCGTTTACTACACGCTTCTATACGACGGACATAAGAACGGCCGCGACTCAATGTTGTACGGGCTTTACCGAGACGCGCGACGGATATTATCCGACCGCCCGGTTCGCAAGCCAATCGTCAACAGGTCTTACGCGTCCGCCTGGGAGCAGTTCGATTATCGGGCCTACGCGAAAGGGAGTTGGGTGCTGCACATGATGCGCACGCAGCTCGGCAAGGAGTTGTACCGGCAGTGCGTGAAAAGCTATCTCGAGCGCCACGCGTTGAGCAGCGTGGTAACCGAAGACCTCCGTTCGGTCATCGAGGAACTGACAGGCCGGTCGTTCGACCGCTTTTTCGACCAGTGGCTCTACCACGCCGCTTACCCCGACCTCACCGTAAACTACAACTGGTCCGAGAAGGATAAGCTCGCGAAAATCTCCGTCAAGCAGACGCAGACGGTCAACGACAGCGTCATGCTTTTTCACTTTCCCACAAAGGTTCGTTTCATCTTCGACGACCGCTTCGTTGACCGCGACATCGTCGTGGACAGCCGTCAGCACGATTTCTACTTCCCGCTGGAGGCGCAGCCGATCATCGTCCGCTTCGATCCTGAGTATGGGCTTCTGGCCGAAATCACGTTTGAAAAGCCGACGGCGATGCTATACGCTCAGCTCGAAAATGAAACTGATGTGATTGGCCGGCTGCTGGCAATCGAAGCGCTCAAGAAAAGGAAAGACAAGAAAACGGTTGCCAAGTTGAAGAATATCCTGAACAACGATCCGTTTTACGGCGTCCGCATGGAGGCGGCAGCCGTGTTGCGCGCTATCCGCACGGATGAGGCATTCGAGGCGCTCACCGACTCGCTCGAGCAGCCCGATGCTCGCGTTCGACAATCGGTCGTCAGACATATCTGCGGCTTCTATCGGCCAGAAAGCTTGAGACTGACAAAGCGAATCCTGAAAACGGAGAGGAACCCGGACATCCTCTCTGACGCAATCCGTAACCTTGGCCGATACCATGGCGAAGATACACGCCAGTTGGTGCTCCATTACCTCGAATCGGAATCGTACCGCAGCGCGTTGGCGGACGCTGCCATAGTAGCCATTCGCATGTTGGACGATTCTTCCTTCATCGAGCCTCTCCGGAAAATCCTCGCGGAGCGCGAAAAGGAGTTCACGTCCGGAGGCTTCGCCCTCGCGCTCGACACACTCGCGCGCATTACCCGCAACGAAAAAGATGGGACAGAAGTGCGCAACTTTCTGGCCGCTTACGTCAACCATAAGAAAGAGCGCGTTCGAGCCAGGGCCATCGCCGCCCTGGGGACGCTGGGCGATCCGAAGGCCATCCCGGTCCTCGAAACGTTCTCTGGCGATGACCCTGATGACCGCATCCAACGCACCGCAAAGGACGCCCTCAAGAAGCTGCGAGAACAGAAACCGCTCGTTCCGTCCGAGATCATCTTTTTCCGCGAAATGCTCGACAAGTTAAAGAAAGAGACGGAGAAACTCAAGAACGAACTGGAAGACCTGAAAAAGCGCCTGGATGCAAAGGAGAAACCTCGGGAAACTCGTGGTCAGGACGGGGCGTTTGACTCGATAGCGGCGCTATTCGCACAACAACGACAGATGAGCAGAGAATAAGGAAGAAGGGAATAGGTAAGTGGGAGCAGCAAAAGAAAAAGAGGAACTCGAACGAATCTGTATTAACTGTAGTTTGTTTCTGCCGGCAGTTAAGGATGAACTGACAGAATTCGGCATCTGCTTAAATGATGAAGCATTTGAACCGTATATTGATGAGCTCCTGGGTAAGTCCAATTATGATTGCTGCAAGGACTTGATCGAGCTCAAGAAATTCTCGGGGGAGCGCGAAGCCTGTCCTGATTTTGACTTAGGGGAGCGTATTGAAATTGATGACAATAGTGAGCTTGGACGTGCGATTCTATCTGCTCTAAAGAAGGGGCCGCTCGATCCTGAAACGTTCGAAACACTGCTTCTCGAAGAGCAAATTCGGCGTATTGACTTCAAAACCTTGCCAATAGATAGGCATGTCAAAAACTTGAAAAGCCCTAAACCAGAAGAACGGGACGCAGCCCTAACGAATCTGGAGAATCTGGCTCGAGCCGGAAATAAAGCAGCATTTCGGGAGGTGTTGGACTATCTGAAGCAACTACCTCCTTTAACGACCATAGAGGAAGTTCACTTCAAGTTAGATATGCTGGAGCACTTGAAGCGTCCGGAATTCAGACCACTACTAACACAATTGCTACTCGACGAGTTGTATAATACGCCGTCAAATCGCACCACGAGGCAATGGATTTCAGCCATTTTGGAGTTCCTAAGGGGTTGCTCCGAGGAAGACGTTCGTGAACCTCTGGAAAAGATGATAAGCGAGAAGCGATTTTCCTATAAACTGAAAAAAAAGTTGAGTATCTTTTGGAGAACTTAGAGTACGGTATATAGCTTAGCTGGGCAATGCAGTTTACGAAAACCGGTGTGCTTTCATTCAGGTTTCGCCGCGCGAAGTTCAGATTGATTTCTCCTTTAGTCTGTCCGGGCGGTTCCTGCAACTGATTGCCCAAGGCGCCAGCCGGCTCGACCGGAAGAAAGGACATTTCTATTGTGAAACGCGTGTTGACAGTTTTGTTTTTGTGGTTACTGCCTCTTTCTGCTTGCGCTCTTTCTGAGATTGAGGCAGTATTGGACTCTTACGGAAAGCTGAGCACAGCAGCGGGTAGGGGTCTGATACGGAGCAAGGGCGTCAACGGTTGGACGGAGGACATGGAGGGCGGAAGTGCCGTTGACGCAGAGTTGTCCCGTCCGCATATAACCATGGCCGATGGTGATGGAAATCTCTACATAGCGGACAAGGACGCCCATGCCATCCGAAAGGTCACGACAGACGGAAAAATCCACACCGTCGCCGGAACCGGTGAGGCTGGGTTTAACGGCGACGGGATCGGAGTGGAGACACAGCTCGACCAACCGAATGGCCTATATACCTTTCCCGACGGGACCACTTATATCCTGGATCTCGGAAACGACAGAATACGGAAACTGAGCCCCGCAGGAGACCTCACCACAATTGTTCACGACCCGGGCGGAATCGTTTTGGGAAGAGGGTTGTGGGTGAGCGGCGATGAGATGTTGATTTACTACGCTTCCGGCGCCGTCATCAAGAAATGGACTCCAACAGAAGGCCTGACGACCTATGCAACCGGTTTCGATAATGTTGGGAATATTGATGTGGATCCCTTGTTCTGGAGCCTTCCTGTCGGGAACTTAGTCGTCACGGATAGAGGTGCAAACAGAGTCTATCGAGTCTTTCCCGATGGGAGCAAGATAGCCCTCGCGGGAAATGGCCAAACTACCGGCGGCGGCGACGGTCAAAAGGCACTGGAAACCGCACTGCACGGGGTGCGAGGAGTTTACTTCGCCCCGAATGGCGGATACTATCTTGCCACTCATGAAGGGGGGCAGGTCTGGTATGCGGACGTAAACGGATACATCCACTTGTTGATTGACGGTGATACCAGTCACACGCACGCCGGGGATGGGGAAGACATCAAAACTCCCGGCCGTAAGATCAGCGAGCCGCGCTCCGTTACTCTGGCTCCAAACGGCGACTTGATTGTCACTGAAAATGACTATGGCTACGTCCGTGTTGTGGAAAAGATATTCACAGTCCTCGACACAAGAGTGGATGGGACAGCAGGCTTCACGCTCACGTGGTCGAGCGTGCCCGGCACAACTTATCAGATTGACTTCAAAGATGACCTAAGCGAAAACCTCTGGCAGGATTTGGGGAACGTGCCAGCCCGAAGTGCAGACATCGTCACTTTCTTCGCGGACCCCGCCGCAGGTAAGATGAAACGATTCTATCGGGTTGGGGTGGTGGAATGATGCGAGAGTAAACGGCGAGCAAACGAATCCACCGGGCAATCACTGCGCGCCGCTTCGCGATTCCAGGGGATGCAAGCCGTTATCTGACGTCTCGCTCGGATTGCAATAACTACACAACGAAAGGTGCCACTATGGCAGTTTCAAAAGAACTCTCGCAAAGATTAAAAGCGCTGCCGGAATATCTTTTCTTGGAGATTGACCGAGCGAAACGAGAAGTCCAGGCGAGCGGGTCAGACGTGATTGACCTCGGCATCGTTGACCCCGATAAGCCGACTCCCGACGAAGTAATCCACGCCCTGCAAAAGGCAGCCCAGAATCCCGCCAATCATCAGTACGCCACCAATTACGGAATGATAGAGTTCCGTCGGCACATCGCTGCGTGGTTCTCGAGGAGGTTCGGCGTTGAGCTTGACCCGGAGACCGAGGTCCTTCCTATCCTCGGCTCAAAAGAGGGCATCGGGCACATCCATCTCGCTTTCGTCAATCCGGGCGATGTAGTTCTCGTGCCCGACCCGGGCTACCCGGTCTATCGTTCCGGCACCATCTTCGCCGGAGGGGAACCCTATCAGATGCCGCTGCTTGAGGAAAACGCTTTCCTTCCGGCCCTGGACGAGATACCTCTGGAACTCGCCCAGAGGGCGCGAATAATGTTCATCAATTATCCGAACAATCCCACGGCGGCCGTGGCTTCCAGAGAGTTTTTCGACGAGGTCGTCCGGTTCGCCGAGCAAAACGATGTTATCGTCTGCCACGACGCCGCCTATTGCGAGATGACCTACGATGGGTATGTGGCTACGACCTTCCTTTCCGTCGAGGGAGCAAAGGAAGTCGGCATCGAATTTCATTCACTCTCGAAGACATTTAACATGACCGGCTGGAGGATTGCTTTCGCCGTCGGCAATGCGGAAGTTTTGGCTGGGCTGGCAAAAGTCAAGTCCAACGTTGACTCCGGGATGTTTCAAGCCCTTCAGGAGGCGGGAATAGCCGCCCTGTCGGGAGACCTTTCCGAATTCAGAACCGCCCAGATGGCGACCTACCAGCGAAGAAGAGACCTCCTCTGCGACGGGCTAAACGCGATGGGCTGGCGAGTAGAGAAACCGAAGGGCGGGCTGTGCGTCTGGGTGCGTGTGCCGGGCAACCTCGATTCTTCCACGGCGGCTCTCGACCTTTTACGCAAAGCTGCCGTGGTTGTCGCCCCCGGCGTGGGATTCGGGAAGTACGGAGAGGGCTACGTCCGCATTTCCCTCACCGGGTCCGAGCAAAGAATCGAGGAGGCGGTCAAGAGAATCGCGCCGGTGTATTCGGAATGGATGAGAAGCGGAGATTGACCCGGAAACAAAGCACTACGATGGCCGCTACGCCCTCGGAAGCCCGCGCCTACATTGCCCTGGGCTCCAATCTGGGCGATAGGCGCCGGAACATGAAATCGGCCATTGATAGAATCGGGCGGATGACCGGCGTGCGAGTAACAAAAATCTCCTCGTTCCTCGAGACCGAGCCTGTCGGAGGGCCGCCTCAGGGGATGTACCTCAACGCGGCGATTGAGATTGACTGTTCCCTCTCCGCCGGTCAGCTCCTGAGCGAGCTGATGCGCATTGAAAGCGAGCTCGGCCGAAAAAGGCTCGGAAAATGTTTCCCTCGAACCATAGACCTTGATATTCTCCTTTTTGGAGGTGAGGTGATTGATGAGCCTGAGCTTCAGGTGCCTCACCCGAGGATGCACGAGAGAGGTTTTGTGCTCGATCCATTGAATGAGATAGCTCCGGAGGTTATTCACCCGGTTATCGGGTCAACGGTCGCCGAACTGAGGCGGGCCCTTCGGGAACGTCAAGCCAGCGGATGAGGTCGCAGACGAGTCGGAGGTTCTGAGACTGCGAGGAAGATAATCATGGAACAGGAGAAAGTCACCCTCGAAATCCTCGGGCGAAAAAAGGAAACGGGCGAAAAAATCACCGCCCTGACCGCCTACGATTATCCCACGGCTCTCTGCCTGAACGAAGCGGGAATAGATATAATTCTCGTCGGTGATAGCCTGGGCATGGTGGTTCTCGGTTATCCGAACACCCTCAAAGTCACAATGGAGGACATGCTCCACCATTGTCGCGCGGTCGCAAGAGGAAACGCAAGTGCCCTCCTCGTCGGCGACATGCCTTTCCTGTCGTGCACGGTCTCCGTTGCCGACGCCGTTCGGAACGCGGGCCGCATGATTCAAGAAGGACAGATGGAGGCAGTGAAAGTCGAAGGCGGTAGCGAGATGGCGCAGACCATTTCCGCAATCGTCCGGGCGGGGATTCCCGTCATGGGGCATATCGGCTTCACGCCCCAGCGAGTTCTGAGGTCTGGACGACAAAGGGTGCGGGGGAGAGACCGCGGTTCGGTCGAGAAGCTACTTGGCGATGCGGTGGCTATCGAACAGGCGGGGGCTTTCGCCATCGTGCTCGAGTGCCTCACCGAGCGCTGCGCGAAGGAAATAACCGAGAAGCTCGGTGTGCCAACCATCGGCATAGGCTCCGGCGTATATTGCGACGGGCAAATCCTCGTCACCCCGGACATGCTCGGGCTTTACGAAGCCGCCTCCTTCAAACACGTGAAGAGATATGCCGACTTCGCCGGTCTGATGAAAACCGCTTTCAGGGAGTATATCCGCGAAGTGAGGGAGCGAAAATTCCCCGGCAAAGAGCATAGTTTTGAGTAATCATTCTTGCGGCTGGCTTGCACGCTGACGCAACTGGCCGCTTATCGCAAGGTCACAAAGTGAAACTCATCACCGATATTTCGGAAATGCGAGCCGCCTCGCTATCCGCAAAAGGAGCGGGCAAGAAGATTGGCCTTGTGCCCACAATGGGCTACCTCCACGAAGGGCACCTGAGCCTCATCCGCGCCGCCAGGGCTGGAAGCGAGCTGGTAGTGGTCTCCATATTCGTCAATCCGACGCAATTCGGACCGGGAGAGGATTTCGACCGCTATCCGAGGGACATGGAGAGAGATAAGCGGATGGCCGAGGAGGCAGGCGCGGACATCATTTTCCATCCCTCGGCCGGGGATATGTATCCGGAAAACTTCTCAACTTACGTCGAGGAGACTGGACTCTCGAAGCACCTGTGCGGGCTGGCTCGCCCGACGCATTTTCGCGGGGTGACCACCGTCGTTCTGAAACTGTTTAATATCGTCCTCCCCGACGTGGCATATTTCGGCCAGAAGGATGCCCAGCAAGCTCTCATCATCAAGCGCATGGTCAGAGACCTCAATCTGCCGGTCGGGATAAAGGTTCTGCCCATCATCAGGGAGCAGGACGGCCTCGCCATAAGCTCCCGTAACGAGTATCTTTCTACTGAACAGAGAAGGCAGGCGAGCGTGCTTTACAAATCGCTCATGGAGGCCGCGAGGCTTATTGGTTCCGGAGAGAGAAAAGCGCACAAGGTCAAACAAAGGATAGAGGAAACAATCGAGTCGGCGGAAGAGGCAAGGATTGACTATCTCAACATCGTCAACCGCGACACCCTCGAAGACGTCGAAGAACTGCGAGGGAACATCCTCATCGCTTTGGCCGTTTTCATGGGTGAGACTCGGCTAATTGACAACCTTGAACTGAACCTTACTGAGGAGTGAAAAAGCGAAAAAGATGATGCGAACTGTGCTGAAATCCAAAATTCACCGGGCGACAATAACCGCCACTGAGCTTGAATACACCGGCAGTTTGACGCTCGACCCGGACCTCATCGCGGCGGCTGCTCTGGTCCGGGGCGAAAAGATCCTCGTCGTGAACTTCAACAACGGCGCCAGACTCGAAACGTATATCATCGTCGGAGAGAAAGGTTCCGGCACAGTCTGCCTGAACGGCCCCGCCGCTCGCCTGGGGATGACCGGCGACCTTGTCACCATCATGTCATTCGCCGTGGTGGACGATGCGGAGGTGCACCAGCTCAAGATAAAGACCGTTCACGTGGACGAGCGTAATCGCATCACCGAAGTGAAAGAACAGGCAATTTAGTGCAGCAACGCGCCAGTGCGATGACATATGAGACCGTGGCAGAAGATTCTTTCGACGGGATAACAGGATAGTCAGGATTATCAAAGAAGTGAAGAACGTAGGGTGTGGCTCCATTTCAGTGGCAGCGGGGACCTCTTTCCACCGTCTTTTCTCAGGCACGTGGTTCGGGTTCAACACCACAGCAGACGCACATTTCTGCCAGGCTTTAGCTGGCATCCCCGTTAGCCACCCGCTTCAGCGGGTGGTCACAGGGCGCGCCTTTTTCCTCTCTGGAGCCGGCTTCAGCCGGGCTTCTCGACCGGAGGATTCATCCGAATTATGCTGCGCAAAGACGGCCGCACCCGAACGTATCCTGTTATGCTGTCGAAGCGAATATCTCGCCGAAGCTATAAATCAGGGCACTTAGGATGGAGTTTTCCCAATGCTCAGAATTGCCGAAACAACCGGACTTCTCGATGAGGCAGAGCGAAAACACCGCTCCGAGATGGCTGAGAAAATTGCCGCCCTCAAAGAAAAGAGGAACGCCATCCTCCTCGTCCATAATTACCAGCGTGATGAGATACAGGACATCGCCGACATCATGGGCGATTCCCTCGGTCTTTCCCGTGCCGCCGCGGAGACCGACAAGGATGTCATCGTCTTCTGCGGCGTGGTGTTCATGGCGGAATCCGCGTCTATCCTCAATCCCGACAAAACGGTTCTCCTGCCTGTGAAAGAAGCAGGGTGTTCCCTGGCCGATATGTCCACGGTTGAAGAACTGAGAAAGATAAAAGAGCGTTTTCCGGACGCCGCCGTTGTCAGCTATGTGAACTCCTCCGCCGGGGTCAAAGCCGAAAGCGACATCTGCTGCACGTCCGCCAACGCCGTTAAAATCGTCAACTCCGTCAAGGAGGACAGAATCCTCTTCGTGCCGGACCGAAATCTCGGTCGCTACGTTGCCCAGCATACCGATAAGGAAATCATCCTCTGGCCGGGATATTGCGAGACCCACGATTCCCTCCGGGCTGCCGACGTTCTGGAGTGCAGAGAGAAGTACCCCGACGCAGAAATCATCGCTCACCCGGAATGCCGGACCGAAGTTCTGGGGCTTGCCGCCGCTGCCCTGAGCACCTCAGGGATGGTCAGGTATGCCAAAGAATCGAAAGCCGCATCCATCATCGTGGGCACGGAGATGGGGATGGGATACCGCCTGAAAAAGGAGAATCCCGATAAGACCTTCGTTTTCCCTTCCGAATGTCTCGTCTGCGAGACGATGAAGCTGACCACTCTCGACGCCGTCCATAACGCCCTCGAAAACATGGTCCACGAGGTCCGCGTGGACGAGGAAACCCGCCGCAAAGCCAACGTCGCGCTCACGCGGATGCTCGAGGTCGTCTGAGCAAGCCCCGATTCCCCTGGCGCCTCCCCTCGGACGACGTCTCCTTATCCGCGTCAGACACTCCGAAAGCCAATGCTTACAGGGGTCTCTTCCCGGCCACACCCCCTCTCACAACGCTCTTGACTTTGCCTGCGAGGTTTGGGAATATCTGCGTAGCGGTGTGCTGCGGTTCGCCGGGCGTCCCGTCACAACAGTATGCGTCAGAGGAGTATCATCTCTTCCAGTCATGAATTTGTTTGCACAAGATAAGAAATCACAATATCTTAAGGAGACAGGCAAATGAAAAAAATCGCCATCGGTAGCTGGGCTTATGTTTTCGGGCCCTACGAAAACAATCCTATACCTTTGGACAAGGTCGTGGAGCGTCTCAGCGAGCTGGGGTTTGACGGGATTGAGCTTTGCGGCTTCAAACCGCACGCCCATCCGGACGATTATCCCACCAAAGAGAAACGCCAGGAGCTGGTCAATTTGCTCCAGGACCACAACCTGGAACCCATCGGCATCGCCGCAGACTTCAGCGCCGTCCCTCCCGCCGCCGAGGGCGAGGCGGCACAGAACGCCTATCTCGATTGTTTCAAGAGAAATATCGAGCTTTGCGCCGACGTGGGCATTCCGAAAATCCGCGTTGACACCTGTGAGGAACCGCCGGAGGCGGTCACCGACGAATATGAAAAGAAATTCGGGCGTGTCGTGGAAGCCTGGCAAAAAGCCTCGCAGATAGCCCAGGACGCGGGAATCGGCCTCATCTGGGAGTTCGAGCCGGGGTTCATCTTCAACAAACCGAGCGACATTACCAGAATGGTGAACGAAGTTGCGCATCCCAACTTCAAGATTCTTTTGGACACATGCCACGCTCACATGGTCGCTTCCCAGGGCGCCAAGCAGCCTCCTCCAGTGGAGACCCTCCTGGGCGGCGCCGTGGAGTTAATCGGCAAGCTCAAGGGGGAAATCGGGCACCTTCATCTCATTGACTCGGATAACACGCTGCATGGTAACATGACCAGCACACACGCTCCCTTCGGGCAGGGCGTTCTCAATTTCGATGAGCTCATGCCCGCCATTCTCGAGGCAGGCTACGATTCCGAGTGGTGGAGCGTGGACCTCTGCTTCTGGCCGCAGGCCTGGGAGGTTACAGAAGCGGGTCTCAAGTTCGTCCGCGCCCTCGCGGAGAAGTACGGCAACTAACGCCGGGAAAGCCCTTCGCGCCTCTGCGCCTTTGCGTTGAAGAATAAGACGGTATAAAACGCAGAGACGCAAAGACGCGGAGAGAGCTGCATGCTTACGTTCTCTCTATGCAACAGCATAAAAAGGAGGTCTTCTATGGCTGAGAAAATGAAAGCCCAAGTGTTTTATGAGCCCCTCAGCATGAAGCTGGAGGAGCGGGACAAGCCGGAAATCGCCCCGCACGAAATCCTCGTCGAGGTCAAGTCGGTCGGCATCTGCGGCTCGGACGTAGCCTACTATTACGGCTGGAGTCCGCTCGAGACGCCCGACGGCAAGGGACCTCTCGTGCTGGGGCACGAGTTCTCCGGCGTTGTCGCGGAGGTCGGGGATGTCGTCGCCCAGAGAAAACTTTTCTCTCCCGGGGAGAGAGTGGTGCTTGACCCGGTGCAGTACTGCAACGCCTGCGAGATTTGCAAGCGAGGTTACGTGAACCTCTGCGAGAACAAAACCGTGTTGGGGGTTTCCGCAGACGGCGGCTTCGCCCCGTATTGCAAATCACATTATACCGGCGTGCACCGCATTCCGGAGGCTGTTTCCTTCGAGCACGCGGCGCTGACCGAGCCACTCGCCTGCGCGACTTACGGTGTGCAAAACATGGACATCAGCCCGGGGAATTTCTGTGTGGTGATTGGCGCGGGCGCCATGGGGCTGATGATGCTTCAGTTGGTCAAGTCATCCGGCGCCGGCAAAGCAGTCCTCGTGGATATACTGGACTACCGACTGGAATTGGGGAAAGAGCTCGGCGCAGATGAGATCATCAACACCAGCGACAAGGATTCCCCTTACTACGCCGAGGATTTGGCCAAGAAAATCGAGGAGATGACCGACGGGAAATTCGCGGACCGTGTCATCACGCCCACCGGCTCGGTGAACGCGATGGAATCGGCTTTCGCCATCACAGGCCGGCGTTCCCGTATTGTTTTCTTCGGTCTCCCCGGGGCGACTGACATGATCAAAGTCCCCGCTCTCCAGTCCATCTTCTGGGACAAGACAATTCGCTTCTCATGGCTGGCGCCATTCACCTGGCCGACAGCGCTTCAAGCCCTGGCGGCTGGCTTGGTCAAAGTGGATAAGCTCGTCACGCACAAGTATGCTCTTGAAGACCTCGAAAGAGCTATCGGCGAGGTCAAGGAGCGAAAAGGAAACGTCGTCAAGGCGGTCGTGACCGTTTCGGAATAGGAGAATCGTGTGATGAAATTCGGATTGAACTTGCTTCTATGGACGGGGGCATTCTCCAATGAAACGCTGGACCTCATAGATAAGGTCGCCGACATGGGCTTCGACGGCGCCGAAATCACCCTCATTGACCTCGACCCAATTGATGTCAAAAAGACCGCCGAAAGGCTGAACGCTCGGGGACTCGAATGCATCGCGTGCGGCGTCATGACGGAGGCCGCCAACCCCATCAGCTCCGATGTCGTGGTGCGGAACGAAGCTGTGAAGCGGTTGGAGCGCTGCATAGAGATCGCCGACGGCCTCGGGGCGAGGATGCTCTCCGGCCCCCTCTATGCCCCAGTGGGTTACCTCGTTGGACGACGCCGCACCGAAGACGAATGGGGCTGGTGTCGGGACGTGTTCAAGGAAGCCGCAAAGAAAGCCCAGCACTACGGCGTGACCATGGCTCTCGAATTCCTTAACCGCTTCGAGACGTTCTTCATCAACACGTCCCAGGATGCAGTGAAGATGTGTAAGGAAGTCGGTGAGCCTTGCATGAAGGTTCACTTCGACACCTTCCACGCCAACATCGAGGAGAAGAACGTTGTGGAAGCCGTGAGAAAGACGGGCGAATTCCTGGGGCATTTTCACGCTTCGGAGAATGACCGCGGCGTGATAGGCTCCGGGCACATCCCCTATCCGGAGATCTTTGGCGTCCTCAAGGAGCTCGGATACGACGAATGGGTTGTCATCGAGTCTTTCGGTTCGAGCTTCAAGGAGCTTGCAGCAGCCTGCTGCATCTGGCGGGACCTCGTTCCCGATCCGGATGCTTTCGCAAGAGGAGGCCTCGAGTACCTGAAAGGGATTGTTTCCGCCTGAGGAAGAATGCCGCCAAAGGAAAAGGATACGTTGAGCCCTGGGGGTGCTTCTTGACTTCGCCCCCAGGGCTGTTTTTCACAAACGGTCGTCAACCCTTGCCATTCTCGAAATGGACAGATGATGGCGCGTGCGTTGAAGGGAAAAAGAGTCGCAATAACATCGGGCCCGACCCGCGCCGCGATTGATGCGGTCAGATACATCTCCAACCGCTCAACCGGCGCCCTGGGAGCGGCCATTGCGGAGCAGTGCCTGCGTCGAGGAGCAAGAGTCACCCTCTTCCACGGCCTCGGAAGCCTTCTCCCGCTTCGCCGGGCTGCGCTTGAAATCATCGAGATAGAGACCGTTGATGACCTGACCCTCGCCTTGAAAAAAGAATTGCCCAACCGCGGGTACGATCTGTTTTTTCACGCCATGGCTGTACTCGATTACGTGCCGGAGACGCAGCTAATGGGCAAGACGCCGTCAGGGAAAGACGCTTTCACCGTTCGCCTCGTGAAAACTCCGAAAGTCATCAATCTCATCAAAGAGCTTTCCCCGGACACAATTCTTGTCGGCTTCAAGTTAGAAGTCGGCGCCACCGAACATGAGCTGGCGGGAAGGTCGAAACGGATGATGAAATCATCCAAATCCGATTTTGTCCTTGCCAACGACCTGCGCACCGTCGAAAAAGGCCCCCACACCGCCTATTTGCTCGACAGCGAAGGGAGGTTTCGAGGGCCTTTCAAAGGAAAAGAGAATATCGCCAGCGCCCTCGTCGAGGCCGTCACCGAGAGGCTCGATTGAACGGCTCGCAGACCTCAATGCGCTGCTGTTCCCCTGGGCGCATCGCACTCGGAGGAACCTCACCATGTATTTGCTTGGGAGATTGCTCACTATACCACAAGCCCTGAAAGCATCCCTGGTCATTCTGAGCAGCTTTAACTTTCTCTCCCTTCTGACATTGCTTCGCAGTCCCCACCGCTTTTGGGAGATGTCCAGGGACATGTTCGCAGCCTTCAACAGGTATGGCAGGCCCCGGGCTATACCGGAGCGCCCCTTGCGGGAAATCCTGCCCAGTCGTAGCACCGGCATCTCCCTTTTCCTGTCCCTCGATAGGGAAATGTCGGTCTCGCTGACCGAGCTGGTCTGCCTCTGTTGCCTCGCGAAGTCCGCAAAGGCTAAGAACATCCTGGAGATAGGGACCTTCGCCGGTGTGACCGCGTACCACCTGGCCAACAACACCGACCCCGATTGCAAGGTCTTTACCATGGACCTCCCGGAAGAATATCGCAAAGCGGAAGTCCTCCACGATGTCCGTCGCAAGGGGAAGCGCTACACCGACCTGCCCACCATTCAGCAGCGCCCCGCAAAAGAAGAGCTTTGCTACGCGGGCACGGATGTTGAGCATAAGATAGTTCAGATTTACGCCGACTCCGCCACCTACGATTACGCCACCAACTTCTCCCAGAAATTCGACCTCATCTTTATAGACGGCTCGCACGATTATGACCACGTGAAAATTGACTCAGCCAATGCCCTTGAATGGGTGGCGCACAACGGGTTCGTCGTATGGCATGATTACAAGGACTTTCCCGAGATTACCCTCGGCGTAAGGAAGTGCTTGGGCGAACTTCGCCCCAGGTTCAACATAGTAAGGATCTCCGGGACCTGGCTCTGCGTGTACAAAAATACCAAGCCGCTGTCAGACAACGGGCACACAACTTCTGGTGGGGTTAGCCAATAAAGTGTCGGTTAATAAAAACATCAATATAGCTGTTCTGGGACTTGGATGGTGGGGGAGCAAAGTCCTGCGGAATTTCTGCGAGAAATCCCCCTTCTCGAAGGTCTTTGCGTTCGACAAAGACCCTGCGCGCACTCGCCGAGCTCTCGAACGGTGGAGCTTCGAGCCTCTCCGGGACCTCTCGGAGCTATGGCAGCGAGCCGATATCCAGAGCGTCGCGGTGGTCACTCCGCCTGAAACGCATTTTGAGCTCGTGCGGGACGCGCTCCAGCACGGCAAGCACGTCATAGTCGCTAAACCGCCCTCCCAGACGGCAGAAGAAGCGGAACAGCTCTGCGCTCTCGCCGAAAACAAGGGACTTGTGTTCATGGTGGACTCCACATTCGTGTTCAACCCGGCGACGCTTAAAGTTCGCCAGCTCGTGCAAGACGGTCTTTTCCCCGTTCTCAATTTCGTCCAATCAGTCCGCTGCGGCGATGACCTCCGCTTCCACAATCTTCAGCGCATCCTCGATCTGATTCGCATCAGCCGCACGGATGTTATCGAGGACCTTGTCTTCCACGATATTTCTGTGCTGCGAATCGTGTTCAATCGGCCCCTTGCGGTACGATCCGTTCGCCGCGTGCACATCCTCGACGAGAGCCTCTGCGACACAGCCTTCATCGAACTTGATATGGGCGGCGTCCCCGTGCACGTCAGCTACAGTTGGTCCCTCCCCGAGCGAAGACGCCAGCTTCTCCTCTTCGACGCCGAGAAATTCCTGCTCTTTGACGACCTCAAGAAAGAGAAAAAAATAGAGATTTACCGCCTCACCACGAAAGAATCCACTTTCCCAGATTATCCCGAAGGCGAGCCCTTGCGAAAAGTAGTGGAGCATTTCTATACTTGCGTTACGGAGGGACAACAGCCTCTGACCGGCAAAGACTTTATGCTCGACGTGATGCGAACGTCAGAACAAATCCGACAATTTGATGCGCCCGGAAGTGCCTCAGAATGAAAGTTCCGTTTCTAAATCTCCACGCACAATACCTCGAAATCAACGACGAGATTCAAGCCGCTTTCGGGGACATATTCGAGCGGACCGCTTTCATCGCCGGCAAGTACGTCGAGAGATTTGAAAAGGAGTTCAGGGAGGCGATTGGCGTCGGTTTCTGTCTGGCGACCAGTTCCGGAACTGACGCCCTGCACATGGCGACCTGGGCGCTGGGACTCGGCCCCGGCGACGAAGTCCTCGTCCCTGTCAACACCTTCATCGCCACCGCCGAAGCAGTCTCGCTCACCGGAGCCAAACCCGTCTTCGTTGACCACGACCCTGATACCTACAACATTGACATCGGCAAAATCGAGGGCTCCATCACCACAAAGACCAGAGCCATCATCCCCGTCCACCTCTACGGACAGCCTGCAAATATGACAGCCATCGGCGAGATCGCCCGCCAAAAAGACTTAATCGTCATCGAGGATGCCTCTCAAGCCCACCTCGCCCGCATCAACGGGACCGCCGTCGGCAACTTCGGCCGCGTCGCCGCGTTCAGCTTTTTTCCCGGCAAGAACCTCGGCGCTTACGGCGATGCAGGGGCAGTCGTTACGAATGACAGCGCTCTCTACGAGAAGATGCGTCGCATCAGAGTGCATGGAGGGGTCGAGAGGTATATCCACGAAATGGTTGGGCACAATTACAGGATGTCCGAGTTCCAGGCGGCGGTGCTCTCCGTGAAACTTCCGCACCTGGAACGATGGACCAGGCGCCGTCAACAGGTCGCGGAAATCTACCGTCAGCTTCTCGGCGGCATCGAGGAGGTGAGCTTGCCCTCAGTCCTCGATGGCGCGGAACACGTGTATCACCTGTTCGTCATCCGCGTTCCGGCTGAAAAGCGAGATGCGTTGCGCTCCTATCTGAAGGAGAACGAAATCGCCACGGGATTGCACTATCCTATTCCCCTCCACCTTCAAAAAGCCTATGCTCATCTCGGTTATCGGGAGGGGGATTTCCCCGTCGCGGAACGTGCGTGCGGCGAGGTTTTATCGCTCCCAATGTGCCCCATGCTTGAGGATTCACAGGTCGAATATGTGTGCGAAAAAATCGGAGCATTCTTCTCAGCGTGAAAGGAAATGAAGCGTGCCATCTCCCTACTTCAAACATCCTCTCGCCCTTGTGGAGTCCGAGGAGGTCGGTGAGGGAACTCGCGTCTGGGCGTGGACTCATATAATGGCAGGCGCAAAAGTCGGCAGCGACTGCAACATAGGCGAGCACTGCTTCCTCGAAAGGGGCTCCTCCCTCGGAGACCGCGTCATAGTCAAGAACGGCGTGTGCGTCTGGGAGCTTGTCACCGTCGAGGACGATGTGTTTCTCGGGCCGAATATGATTTTCACGAACGCCACAGACCTTCGCGCCGGTTTTCGCAGGCCGCTTGTGCCGACGCTCGTCCGCAAAGGCGCGAGCATCGGCGCCGGCGCCGTCATCGTCTGCGGCAACACCCTCGGCAAGTACTGCTCCGTCGGCGCGGGGGCGGTGGTGACAAAGGATGTTCCCAATTACGCCCTCGTCTATGGCAACCCGGCGAGGCAGCACGGGTGGGTCTGCGGCTGCGGGATCAAACTCGACTTCGCCGACGGAAAAACTCGCTGCTCCTGCGGCAGGGAATACACCTGCGACGGGACGATGGTTCATCCCCTCCGCGACCAAGAGTGACTGCGCTCGAGGAGGGTGCGGCTGTGTTTGCGTCGCAGAATTCGGATGAATCCTCTGGTCGAGAAGCCCCGCGGCGGCGGGGCTGAAGCCAGCTCTCACGAGAAGAATTCTGCATCCGAGACCACACCACGGGCTAAAGCCCGTGGCTAAGTCCGGTGCCCGCTGAAGGCAGGCGAAAAGGAAGCCGTGGCGCTTTCCGTCGTACGATAGAGCGACAGACTGGACACGTGCACGGCGCCGACGTGGCGCGGGAGAGGGTCATCAAGACGAGACTCAGAGCTTGAGACGGAGATGCAGCCAGACCGCTTGCGGAGACCGAGGGCTGGAGACCGGCAAGAAACTGTTCATCAAATCGTTCGGGAAACAAATCGCAATGAAAGTTGTGCTGCTTGCAGCAGGCGAAGGAAAACGCCTCGGAAAGCTCACCGAAAAGGCGCCGAAGGTCATGCTGCCCGTGGATGGCGTGCCGATTCTGGAGCACACAGTCCGGCGGCTTCAGGCTCAGAATTTCCGCGACATTTACATCAATCTCCATCATCTCCCGGATGTCATTCGCGACCATTTCGGGGACGGGAGGCGTTTCGGGGCGAAGATAACATACTCTTACGAGCCGGAAATCCTCGGCACCGGAGGAGCGGTCGCAAAACTTCTGCCGCAGCTCGGCGAGGGCCCTTTCCTCGTCGTCTATGGCGATAACCTCACCGACTGCGATTTTCGGCAGCTCGTCGAGTCGCATGAGAGCCGCCGTGCCGCCGCCACCATTGCCGTCCACTTGCGGGAGGACGTCACATCGTCCGGAGTGGTCGTGTTCGATGAAAAGAGCGGGCGGATTCGGAGACTCGTCGAAAAGCCGCCTCCCGAGGAGGCTGCAAGCCTCGGGCATTGGGTCAGCGCAGGTGCGTTCGTTATCGGAAGCGAAATCGCCGACCTCATTCCGGCGGGCTTCTCCGACTTCGGGAGGGACATCTTCCCGCTGGCCATTCGACGCGGAATGCAGCTTTACGCTCACAAGGTCAATAACGTAATCTGGATAGACACGCCCGAGGCATACGCCCGGGCGCAACATCTCTGGAGGAAAATAGGAAAGTCATGATTATCACCCGCACGCCTTTTCGCATACCCCTCGGCGGGGGCGGCACCGACCTCCCCTCCTACTACTCCAAGCACGGCGGATTCATCTTCAGCGCCACCATAGACAAGTATATGTACGTCCTAATCCACCGCCCCATCGTGGACGATCTCATCCGAATCATCTACTCCCAATCCGAGAAGGTCGAGAAAGTCTCCGAACTGAGACACGACATCGTGCGGGCCGCTCTCGAGCACATGGGCATCGAGAGCGCCATCCAGATAGCGTCTATCGCCGACATCCCCGCCGGAACGGGTCTCGGCTCATCTTCCGCGTACGCAGTGGGGCTTCTCCACGGCCTCCACGTCCTGAAACGAGATTACGTCCCCCTTGAGACCCTTGCGGAAGAAGCATGCCACATCGAGCTGGACATCCTCAAGAAGCCCATCGGTAAGCAGGATCAATATCTCTCCGCGCTCGGAGGCTTCGTCGTCATGGAAATTGATCCGGACGGGAGCGTCCATGCCCGAAGGGCCAAAATCTCCGACCGGACCCTGAGCCAGCTCAACGCCAACGTCCTGTTCTTCTACACGGGAATCTCCCGCAGCGCCGACGAAATCCTCAGCCACCAAGCGGCAGCCGCCGAGCGGAACGAGTCCGCCATCGTAGAAAGCCTCCACCGAATCAAAGAAATCGGACGCGAAGTCCTCCAGTCTATCGAGGAGGGAAACCTCACCAACTTCGGGCGGCTCCTCCACGAACATTGGACTGTGAAAAAGAACTTATCCTCGAAAATTTCGGACTCGCGAATGGACCGCATCTACAAAATCGCTCGCGACTGCGGCGCCCTCGGCGGAAAAATCATGGGCGCCGGAGGAGGGGGCTTCTTTCTGTTCTATATCGAAGAAGGGCACCATCGCCTGCGCGAAGCGATGAGGGGAGAAAATCTCCGCGAAATGCGGTATAGTTTCGATTTCGAGGGCACAAAGCTCCTGTTCAATCTCTTCTCCTGGAGAAACCGGCAATGGCCGTGACGGAACCGGCGCGATTGCCCTGTGGTGCGTCAACCAAGCAAAATCGAGCAGCGTCAGCACGGAGAAAAAAATAATGCAGAATGAAGAATTCCTGACCACCTATTTTTCGGAAATGAAGGAGATCATTGACGACATGCCGCTTCAGGAGATAAGCCGGGCAATCGAAGCTCTCTTCGACGCCTGGAGAAACGAACGGCAGGTTTTCCTTATCGGGAACGGCGGTTCCGCCGCCACCGCGTCCCACACCGCCAACGACCTCAACAAAGCCACTCTCGTCGAGGGGAAAAAGAGGTTTCGCGCCTTGTGCCTGAGCGACAACATGTCGTGGATCAGCGCCCTCACCAACGACCTCGGGTGGAGCGAGGCGTACGTGGAGCAATTGAAGAACTACTTCCGACCGGGCGATTATGTGGTTGCGTTCAGCGTCCACGGAGGAAAGCCCGAAGACCCGACCCGCGAACAATCGCAGAACCTCCTCAAAGCTCTGCGCTACGCGAAACAGCACGATGGTAACACCATCGCCTTCGCGGGCTTCGACGGCGGGGCGATGAAGGAGCTGGCTGACGTCTGCGTTATCGTCCCCGGAAACTCCACGCCTCACACCGAGTCGTTCCACATGGCACTGGAACACCTCATCGCAAGCTGCCTTCGGGAGAAGATTGCTGAGTACAATGAATAAAGCCGTTTTCCTGGACAGAGATGGGGTCATCAACGAAACCTGCGTAAAGGAAGGAAAACGAGTTTCCCCGCGCAAGGCGGAGGATTTTCGATTTTTGCCCGGAGCGAAGGAAGCCCTCACCGCGTTGAAGGCGAAAGGGTTCCATCTGTTCGTGGCGACCAATCAGCCTGAAATCGCACGCGGCACTCTTCGGATGGAAGACCTCGAAGCGATGCACGGTATCATCTCGGAGAGCCTCCCCATTGATAAGATATACGTATGCGTGCATAATAACGGAGATAAATGCGATTGCCGCAAACCAAAGCCCGGAATGCTTTTTCAAGCGGCAAGAGAATGGAACATTGACCTGGCTGCGTCGTACATGGTCGGTGACCGCTGGAAGGACATCGAAGCCGGCGCCCGAGCCGGATGCACCACCATTCTCGTCAAGAGCGCTTGTTCTGATGAACAGCCGCGTGGCAGAACCGTCCGAAGCGATTACACCGTGAATAGCCTTCTGGAGGCTTCGGAAATCATCTTGTCGAGGGAAGGAGACCGCAAATGAGAATGTTCGTTGACTCTGCAAACCTGGAGGAGATCGAGGAGGCTTTCAAAAGGGGTTTTGCGAGCGGGGTCACAACGAATCCCTCAATCCTCTCCCGTGAGAAAAAGTGCGACTTCAAACAACACATCCGAAAAATCATTGATGTCATCCGAAAATACGGTCCCGACAAACCGCTCAGCGTCGAGGTCTTCGCCACCGAGCCGGGCGAAATGGTCAAGCAAGCGGAGGGTTTCGCAAAGGAGTTCAGCGATTACGCGGAACTTTACGTCAAGGCGCCGATAGGCTGGGAGGAGCTATGGGTCATCCACGAACTTCGGAAAAGCGGGATTAAGATCAACTGCACGTGCTGCATGTCATTCAATCAAGCCGTCATGGGCGCCCTGGCGGATTCCGACTTCGTCAGCCTCTTTGCAGGGAGGATACGCGATGCCGGATACGACGCATTTCAGATCGTGAGACAGACCAAAGATGCCTTCCGCGAGGGCAATCTCCGCTCCCAGATCATCGTCGGAAGCATTCGCCACATCATGGACATCAATCAGGCTTTTCAGGCGGGGGCCGACATCGTTACAGTCCCGCCCCGATTCTTCAGGCCGCTCGTGAGCAACCCCAAAACCGACGAAGTCGTCAACCAGTTCCTGACCGACTTCGCCGACTGGCTCAAGTGAAGGCCCCGCAAGCCTCTTTTGCCCGCTGCAGTCCCGGTGGAAGGGAAAAACTAACGCCATCAAAGGCAAGGTCGAAAACGACAAAACAAATCAAGATGTCGCCTGTGAACCTCAACTCCAAACGGTTCTTTGATATTCTTCTTTCCGCGGGAGTCTTGGTCATTTGTTTTCCACTTCTTCTGTTCCTGGCGTTCGCGGTGAGAGTTACCTCTCCCGGCCCCGTTCTTTTCAGGGGAGAGCGAGTCGGCCGGGGCGGCAGGCTGTTCCGCATCATAAAGTTCCGCACGATGGTCGGAAACGCGGTGAATCTTGGGCCGACGGTTACCGCCGAGGGCGACGCCCGCGTCACGCGCATTGGCCGGTTGCTCCGCCGAACGAAGCTCGACGAGCTGCCGAGTCTCATTAACGTTCTGCGAGGCGAGATGAGCATTGTCGGCCCCCGGCCGGAAACCCCTCCCTGGATTCCGCTTTATACGCCGGAGGAGCGTGGGGTGCTCCTCGTCCGGCCCGGCATTACCAGCCTTGCGACGATCCAGTACCGACACGAAGAAAAGCTCCTCGCCGGAAAGAGAGTCGAGCAGGCGTATCCGCCGGTTATGAGAGACAAACTCCGAATCGAGCTTGGCTATCTCCGAAGCCGCTCTTTTCTCACCGACTTGAAGGTTATCGCTCTGACGATGCTGGCTGTATTCCAAAAGCACACGCCGAAATCGAGGTTGCCCCTTTCCGTGTCGGACCGGCCGACGAGCGAGAGAGCAACGCCACAGAAATCGCTAAGGATGAGAAAAAGCAACCAATGAAAGTTCCCTATTCTCGACCACACCTCGGCGACTCTGAAATATCGGAGATGCTCGAGACGCTGCGCTCCGGATGGCTGACCACCGGCAGAAGAACCGCACGGTTCGAAAAAGAGTTCGCCGCATTTTGCGGCGCGAAGCACGCCGTAGCTGTTTTCTCTTGCACGAACGCACTGCACCTCGCCCTCCTCGCGGTTGACTTTCGCCCGGGGGATGTCGCCATCGTTCCCACCTTGACCTTCGGTTCAACCGCCAACGTTGTCATCCACGCGGGGGGAATTCCGCTGCTGGTGGACTCCGAGCCAAAAACCCTTTGCATAGACCCAGAGAAGCTGGAGCATTCCCTCCGGCGACTCTCTCGTGAAGAGAGCGTTTCGGGCGTGCAGTGCCCCCTCAGCCGCGTCAAAGTAATTGTCCCTGTGCATTACGCCGGGCAGATGGCGGATTGCAGTCGAATAAGAAAGATCGCCGACCGGTTTGACCTCAAAGTTATCGAAGACGCCGCTCACGCCAACCCCTCCCGCTACCGTTCCGCTCCCGATAAGCCCTGGCGCAGGTGTGGAGAAACCAGCGACTTGACCTGCTTCTCCTTTTACGCGAACAAGTGCATGACCACCGGCGAGGGCGGGATGGTTGTCACGGACAATGACAACTGGGCCGCCAGAGTTCGGCTCTTGAGACTCCACGGTATGGCTAAAGACCACACTCTCTCCACTTCGTCGTGGGAATATGATATAGTCTTCCCCGGATTCAAGTGCAACATGACCGACTTGCAGGCGGCTATTGGCATCCACCAGCTCCGGCGCCTCCGCCACCTATGGAGCCGCAGGAGGGAGATAGCGTCCACCTACGACCGGGCGTTCAGCTCGCTGCCCGCAATCGAGACGCCGACGATCCTTCCGGACAGAGTCATGTCCTGGCACATGTATGTCATTCGGCTGAGACTGGAAAGGCTCAGCTTAGCCCGCCGCTGCTTTGTACGGGAGCTGGAGCGTCTTGGAGTTGGGACAACTGTCTGCTGGAAGCCCGTGCACATGCACACTTACTACCGAGAGCGTTTTGGCTTCAAGGAGGATGATTTCCCTGTCGCCTCGCGCGAATCCAAGCGGCTGATTTCTCTGCCGATTTTCCCTTCCATGACGGAGGAGGAAGTCAACAAAGTCATTGACAGCGTAAGAACGGTGGCACAAAAACATCGCCTCTAACCGGGGGTGTAGGCGAGAGTGAGCACGATTCACCGAAAGCTAACAAGCGTCAGATACTACTTGTTCGGCTCCTTTCAAGCGAGCCAGATCACGTCGCGCATCATTATTGACGCGGCATCCCTGGCTATATCTCTCACGGTCGGACTGGCCATTTGGGCGGTTCTTAAAGACCCCAGAGGAATCGCAGCCACCCTTAAAGACTTTTATGGAATCCAGCTTGTCAACTTCGTCCCCATCTATACTCTGGCGCTGCTAAGCGTGGGCATTTACAGGAGCATCCCTTCCTACGCTTGGAAAAGGAAAGCCTATGGCATCCTGAAGGGGATCATCCTTGGCCTGCTCATTTACACGTCGTGGATGCGTTTCGCATTCAACGAGCCCGTCGCCGGCCGCGCCGGAAGCATCATCGGTTCATTCTTCGCTTTCGGCATCCTCTCTTTCCTTCGCTACCTCAGCGCCTGCGTCCAGAGGAGATTCTCTATCCGCAAGCTCAATGGAACAGCCCGCCGCCGTATCAACACCGTCCTTGTGGCGGGCGGAGCCGGCTACATCGGCTCTGTCCTCATCAGAAGCCTTCTCCAAAGAGGGTATAAGGTGCGGGTGCTCGACATGCTTGCCTACGGACGCTCGCCCATACAGGAGCTTCTCGATTCAAAGCAGATCGAGCTAATTGAGGGTGACCTGCGAAGGGTGGATTCCGCGGTCGCCGCCCTGAGAGGAGTGGATTGCGTTGTCCATCTCGGCGCCATCGTCGGAGACCCTGCCGGCGACCTCGACGTGACCGCGACCGTTCAGATCAACTGGAACGCCACCAGGATGCTCGTTGGCGCCGCGGCTGCCCTCGGAGTGTGGCGATTTATCTTCGCCTCCAGTTGCAGTGTCTATGGCTACTCGGATGCCGTCGTGGATGAGGAGTCCATACCGGACCCTGTCTCTCTTTACGCCGCCTCCAAGCTCGACGCGGAAGACGCAGCTCTCAACTGCCCCGGCGACACCTGCGTCACCGTCCTTCGGCTGGCAACGGTTTTCGGATATTCTTATCGTCCCCGGTTTGACCTGGTGGTCAACCTCCTGACCGCCAAGGCTGTCGCAGACGGCCAAATCACCATCTTCGGCGGACAACAATGGCGCCCCTTCATACACATCAATGACGTCGTTCGCGCCATCCGACTGTCCATGGAGAGCCCCGAGCACCTCGTTTCCCGCCAGGTTTTCAACGTTGGAGAAAACTCGCTCAACGTTCAGATCGCCGAGCTTGGGCGAATCATCGGCAAAACCGTGCCCGGCACGCAGGTGAACATCCGACCGGAAAACCGCGACGTAAGAAGCTATCGGGTCTGCTTCGATAAAATTCGCGACCGCCTCGGATTTCGTGGCAGGGTCAGCCTCCAGGAAGGCATCGCCGAGATGGCCCGCGCGTTAAGAAGCGGCGAGGTCGGCAACTACCGCGACCCGAAGTACAGCAACATTGACATGCTCTCCTCTTCGTACGAGACCGTGCTCAACCTTCCGCAGCCCGAACCTTCCGCAGCCATCAGGTTCATCAAAACGGCAGACACCGTCACCCCAAAGCCAACCGCGCCTTCCCCCACGGCTGCGGACTGAGCCCCGTCAACCAACCCCACCGCTTGCGTCAACCCCGCCGGACAGCGTTTCGTCCGAAAGCGCGTTGGATAGCCCGTATAATAGGAGGAACGCAAGGAAGACGACAACAACTCCTATCAGCGTGTGCGGCCAGCTTAGCGCGATCTTCTTGCCGAAGTTGTGGGCGAGAACGGCGGTCGCGTCCAGCCGGACAACGTTCGCCGCCAGAGCCAGCGGCAATGAGACCAATACGATCAGAACTCTTTTCCGAAGCCGCGAGTTCATCAGATACGCCACTGGAAGACTCGCCACCACCAACGTGACGAGGCTCTGCAAGCCGCTGCATTCGTCCGCCACAACCAGAGTGAAAGCGGGGAATTTCAGGATCGCTCCGTCGCGTACAACCGCGAACCCCATCCAGGCGAGCGTCTTCCCTGCGACCGCCGCACCGACGGTCTTCAATGAGCCGGTCGCGGCCACAAGAACCGTTCGCGGCAAAGGAACCGCGAGGAAAAGATAGAGCAGCGGAAAAGCCAAACCCCGGTAAACATCCCCGCCCCAAACGTAAAGGACGAAGCCCTGGATGAAGACGACCATTCCCATCTGCGAGGGCATCGGATGCTCGAGCACGATCCCGAAAAGGTTCAGCAAAGCCCCTCCCAGCATCAGCGGGAAGCTGACCCACAAACTTCCCCGAACCCCTATTCCTCGCACCTCCGAGGCTCGCTGAGAAATCACCATCAACGAAAGAAACGGCACGAACACTAATTGCCACGGCTCGTCCCCGGCTCGCAACTGTTCCGCCGCCCACTTGAAAGCCGGCCAGAAAAACATGACGAGAAGCGTGCCCGCCGCCAGCAGGTGTATGACGAACCGGATTTTCCTGTTGCCGCTGTGAATCGCCGGGGCTTCACCCGAGGTAACGTTTTCGCTTGGTTCTTCCTTCATCTCAGCACGTTCGGCAGAATCCGATGGACCTCTCGTGTGAACTCCACCACCGCCTCTCTCGCCTCGTCGTTCTGCGATTCCTCGGGATAAATCACTTTTGCGACAACATCGCTTTTCTGAAAAAACGACTTGATTCGCCGATGCGTCCTCCCCAACAGCCTTCCGAGCCTTCCTTTAACCCCTGTATTCTCCGTCAGGGCGCCTCTCCGAACGACCGCCGGCTCAAGGAGGTCGCTCTCCCAGAAGAGAACAGCCATCCTCTCCCCGTTCTTTTGTATCCAGCTTTCCCTGACGCCTGCCGCTCGCAGCATCCGTCCCTGTTCTCCGGTCAGAAGAGGAGTGTCGCTCGCCCCGATCCGCCAACCGTGCAGCTCGTAACAACTCAGCGGGTCGAGCCATCGGCAAACCTGAAAATAGAGCTTTTCACTCGTCCCCCTTCTCACATAGCTTCGAACGAAGAGGCTGTATCCTCCTCCGGTCACGTGCAACACGTTCGCGCCTTTGTCCGTCTCGCTCCTGTCCCATTCCCACCCGCCTATCGCATCCGGAATGTCGTGCAGCTTCTGCACACTTTTCCTGATTCTTTCCGCGTTGAGCCTTGCTCCCAAAGAGCCGAGGAGCAGCCGAGACGCGAACAGCACAAGCAGCGATACTTCGACCAGTAGCAATCTTCTTGTCAAAGCTCGAAGTTTCATTTCTGTCTTGGATTCCTCCGCGAGGCAGTTTCCGCCGCGCCCATATACTCAGGCTCGAGAACCGCGCTGCCGCATTGCGCACACATGGTATCGTACGCTCCACCCGCCCCGGCACGGTCGAAGGAAACCGTGCCCGATGAACAACGTCAACACTTTTCGTCAGCCTCGCCTTAGACTGCTACGGCCTCGGGCTGCTCGCGATGGGCGGATAGACTCTGGCCTCCAGTTTCTCGTTCGCCTTCCAGACCTTGTCCCACACCGCTTCCTTGCCGGTATATCCTGCGGTGCGACCCAGAATGGCTGTGAACGTCCCCTCCGCTCCCCGACGAGTCTCCGAGAGAATCTCGCCGCTCTTGATGCTCTTGACGAAATCGTCGTATTCGCTGCCACCGCCTTCAGCGTGCCACTCGCCCGCGCTCGACTTGATGGTTCCGGGGCTGTAATAAGAGCCTTTCGTCCCGTAGAGTTCTCGCTGCACGCCCGGAGCGTTTCTCACAACCTGTCCCGAGAGGTAATTCAGGTGAAAAGGCCCCGGATAGTCGAAGACGAGATTGAAGTGATCGAAGATGTCGCCGTGCATCGTCCGAACTCTCCGCCCTCCGTAGCCCGCGCACCGAATCGGATGGCCGCCGATGAACCAGTTCAGGACGCCAAAGCAGTGAACGTTCTGCTCCGCGATGAAATCGCCCGAAAGCCACCGGAAGCAATACCAGTGGCGAACCATCCAGTCCATTGTCAAGGGGCTCGGCGCCTGCTCTCCAACGTGAAATGGACCGAACGTGTAAATCGCTCGCCCTTGAACCAGCGTGCCCAGGGCGCCCGCCGCCACTTTTTCGTACGCGCCGATATATGCCTTATCGTGATGATGCTGCATCCCTACCATTACACTGAGCTTCTTCGCCTTCGCCTTTTCTCCCGCTCTGAGAACCTCTCGGCAGCCCCACGTGTCCACCGCAACCGGCTTCTCCATAAACACGTGCTTGCCGGCATCAACCGCAGCCACGACGTGGGAAGGGCGAAAACCGGGCGGCGTCGTCTGAATGATCGCGTCCACCTCCTTCAGGTCTAAAACCTTCTTGTAGCCATTCTCCCCCACAAAGCAGCGCGATTCATCAACCCTGAACCTTTTCTGCGCAGCCCTCGCCCTGTCCTCAAACCAGTCAGATACGGCGACGATCTCGCACTCACGCGTTCCCATAAAGCCTCTCGCGTCAGCATTGCCTCGTCCACCGCAGCCGATCCAGCCAAACTGAATCTTGGAATTCGCCGCTGTCCCGCTGACCGATTCCGCCTTCACAAGCCCAAACGTCGAAGCCGCAACGCCCGCCATCGCAGCCTTCCTCAGAAAATCTCTCCTGCTGACCTTCTTGCTCCCGCCTTTTTCCATTTCGCTCCTCCTTTCACCACGAACCTATCTCGTCAATCATCATGCCGTGCAAAACGCTCGCTTCACCCCGCCAGAATACCACTTTCCGCCAGCATGTCAATTGCCGCGCGCCCCAGGGGTGGGCTACGTTTCAGTGGGTAAGGTTGCTTAGGGTAACGCCGCCGTCCCGGCGGCAAGAGGCCCTCCCGCGGAACGCGGGACAAGATGCTGGCGGTACAACCCAATGGGCCACAAAGAAGACTGCGGCGACCATCAACCCGCTCAATTTGCCCATGATTCCGACGGGCGGGACGCCTGTGCGGAGCGGCTCTATTGGGGGGCAAAAATTGGGAGTAACGCCGCCTCGCCAGGGCCAGTGCGCCGCGGTGACTGGACTTCCGCTGGAGCTCAGGCCTCGCTCTTCTTTGGACGACATGGTGTCGTTGTGAAGGAATTGATTCAACGCAAAGGCGCGGGGCGCGGTGTCCGGGGGCCAATCTGCACGCCGGCGTGCGTCAGAAGGGCGCTGACCAGCAAAGCCATTATCAGGCCGCTCAGAACGATCAATAATATCAAATCGGTGTGGGTGAGCGTCGCGTATTTGTTGGTCACGAACCGCGCCACGAAACTCGGAATCAACCTGCCGCGAAGCGTGTGGGCGGAGTCGGCGGCCACGAGGAGCATGGCAACCGTCGCGAGCAGCGCCGCGGGTATTGTGAACTTCACAAATAAGATAATCAGCGCTGCCTCCGCCAGGACTATGAGGCATAGGTCAATGGCAAAAAGGTTTGCCTTGTAAAGCGCCGTCAGGTCGTGGGCAGTCCCTCCTTCCACGCCGGAAGGCTCCCCTGCGTCACCGTTAACCGTGGAGGAACTACCTCTTGCCGGCGGCGCCCCGTCGTAGTGGACCATGAGCGAGAACATCAGGAACATTGATAGGAGAACGCACAGGAACAGGATGAAGAAACTGTAAATAAACTTGCTCGACCTGTCAGGCATTTGCCACCCTTGCTCTCCGTCGAAGTGTCGGTGAATTTGCCATCCCCTACTCGTGCGCGGCTCAACGTATCACGTTTCCTTGCGCCGGCCTCTATCTTTGTCTGCTCAGGGCGCCGTCATACTCCTTTCGGGAAAGCGCCTCCGGCGGGGAAGCTATTTCAGGCCGTGTTTTTTCGCCATTTGATGGACCGCCTGGCGGCTCAATCCGGCGCGGCTGGCTGCTTTTGACACGCTCCCACCGCATTCGGACAGGAGGGATGTTAAGTACGCCCTCTGAAATTCGCTCTGGACAATCCCCTTCGCCTCACGATAGCTCATAGACAGCAGGTCCGGGCGACGTGAGACGTTGGGCAAGACAGGTTTTCTCAGGTCTATCTCGCTCGCTGTGATGACTCGTCCGCTCGACACTATCAGTGCTCTGCGGATGACGTTCTCCAGTTCGCGAACGTTGCCGGGCCATCTGTACTTCAGGAGTTTTGTCATCGCCGGTTTGCCGAGCATCTTTGGCGTCGCTTCTCGTTCCCGACGATATTTCTGGAGGAAATGCTCCGCCAATAAGGGGATGTCCTCCTTTCTTCCTCGCAGGGGAGCAAGGGTTATTTCGATAACGTTAAGCCTGAAATACAAGTCCTTCCTGAACTCGCCCGACTCGACCATCGCCCTCAGGTCCCTGTTTGAAGCCGCGAGCAATCTGACGTCTATTTTGATTCTGTCCGAACTGCCCACCGGCAGAATCTCGCCATCCTGCATGGCGCGCAGAAGTTTTCCCTGAAGGCGCTTGGACATGGAGCCCACCTCGTCCAGAAAGAGCGTTCCACGGTGGGCGCTCTCCAACAGCCCAATCTTGTCTGAACGGGCGCCTGTGAAAGCTCCTTTTCTGTAACCGAACAGCTCACTCTCCAGAAGCGTCTCCGGCAGAGACGCGGAGTTTATGACGAGGAGCTTTTGATTTCTCCTCCGGCTGTTGTTGTGGATCGCCCGCGCCACCAGCTCCTTTCCCGTTCCGCTCTCTCCCTGAATGATGACTGGGGCGGTCGTGGGCGCCACCTTCCTTATCAAGCAGAATACTTCCTGCATTGGCTCGCATTGGCCTACGATATCCTCGAATGAGGATGGCTTTTCCGTCCGGTCTGTCGGGTGCATGCTGCCGGTTCGCATCGCCCTTTTTCGCATCGCTCTTTCGACCGACAGGGTCAGGCGATTGACGTCGAGCGGCCCGCTCAGGCAGTCGAACGCCCCAAGCGACATCGCGTCAGCCGCCCGCTCCTTGAGACCGTCGCCGGAAAGAAGCAGCACCTCGGTGTTCGGATGAAGCGCCTTGGCGAGCTTCCAAAACTCGACGCCCATCATCTCCGGAACGTTCATGTCCGCGATAATGACGTCGAATTCCTTCTCTTTCAGGCGAGTTACAGCCTCTGCGGTGGTGCGGATTTTCTCGCTCGTCAGGCCCTCCTTTTCCAGGGTCTCCCCTATCCAAGCGAGAGATTCAGGGCTGGCATCAACCACAAGAATAGACGCTACGCTCATATTCCTCGTCTCATCCCCTGGGGCGCGGACGCGTTTTTCCGCCTTTGCCATGACTGAATGACCCCCGTGAATGCGAACTGCAAGATCGGGCGAAAGATTTACTCATCCCACCATCAAACCGGGTGCATCGCGTTTCGACCCACACATGCCGTCAGCCAACAAGCCCTCCAAGGCCATGATAGGATAATTATATCACATCTCCCAAATCGGGTCAACACCATGCCTGCGGCTGATTTCAGTGGCGGAACTGTCCCTGGACCCTGCCCGTGCGGGAATCGCGACCCAGCTTCCACGCCGCCCTTTGGGAAAAGGAGAAAACGCCGGGCTATTCGAAGTGGCGTCGAGGAATCTTTCGAGTCGTGACGCACATATCTCGCCCTTTCAGGGCTCATGGTTTTTGAACGGGGGCCCTTTCTCAGGGCGTTGCCCTGAGCTTTATTAAGTCTGCTCTTACAAGGGCGACCCGAAAGCAATCTTCAGCCCTGAAAGGGCGCAATATTCAAGCCCAGGGCAACACCCTGGGGAAATACGACGTGATGAAATACAAAAGCCCTGAAGAGGCGTAATAGGCTCATCCTCAATACACGGTTCCGTCCAGACACATGAGGGCGGGCCCGCGTGCCACCGAAATGGAGCCACACCCAACACCGTTCAGGGCAATAAGTGAAGGCGCCTCGCCGACGGCGCTATCTCCTGCGCGTGAGGGATTTTTTCCGGCGTGGGCTTTGTCAGCCAACTTCTCTGAGGCTTGTAGAGGAGATTCACAGCGCGGGGGAGCGCCGACGCCAGCCCAACAAAACGCCACAGCACCCGAGGCGATATCCTTCTGAGCGGTTCACATCTGAGCCGCCAATGCACAGCTCCCACCAGAACCTGCCCCGCTTTTCGGACCAATGGGCGACCCTTTATCTCAGCTCCAGGATGCGAAGGCTGCGAAACCAGACCTTGTCCGCGGGAAGGTGATTCTGCAACCCGATATATCCGTCCTCGCCCCTTTCGCCGGTGAACTCGTTGATTTTCACTCCGTTTTCGACAATTGTGTATTTCTGACCGACGACGGTAATCTCGAACGTGTTCCATTCGCCCTCGTCGCGCGAAACGAGGGCTGTCGGCGCCTTGATCGAATAGATGCTGCCGGTGCGATGAATCGGGTCGTAGGAATCGGCGATCTGGATTTCGTACCCCTCGTTCACGGCGTCCCAGGGCGATTTCGGAGCATTGGGAAACCGGACGAAAATCCCCGAATTGGAACTCTTCTTTTCGGCTTTCCATTCCACGACCAGGACGAAGTTCTTGAACTTTTTCTCCTTGTACCAGAGAAGTCCCATTCCGCCTTCAGTTCTCAGAGTGCCATCTTTCTCGAGCACGAACTTGCCCGGCCCGGACATCTGCCAGCCGGTGAGGTCTTTGCCGTTGTAAAGCTCGACGAATCCCGCCTTGGGGACTTTCCTTCCCGCGACCCAGGCAATGCCCTGTGTTACCAGGGTCAGCACGCTCGGGTGACTGCACGATTCCACCGAATGCCCCAGCGCGCTGAAGAACACCCGCCCTTTTCCGTAAGTCTTTGTCCACGCGATTGGCCGGAGAAGTCCGTCATCCGGGCTCTGGCATACCAGCAAGACGTGGTTGTCTTCGAGGTTGAACTGGTCGTGATAATAGAACTCGTCTATGGTGTCGAAGTTCTTAATTCCTTCCAGGATCGGACTCTCTCCCTCGATGCGCAAAATGCGCATTTTTCGGTAAGGCTCGTGATTGAGGAAGCTGCCCCCAACCATCCGCACATATTCCGGGTTTGACTGAAAAGTCTCACTGGAACTGTGAATTCCAACCCATCCTCCGCCATTGCGAACGAAGCTGAGGTATCCGTCCATCTGCCGCTCGCTGATCTTTGTCCAATCGCTCTGGTTGTATGCGACTATCACATCGTACTTCTTCCCCAAATCCGGGTCCTCGAGAATTGCGATGTTAGATGGAATCGTCGCCTTCTCCGCTTTCGGGAATCCTTTCGGCGGGTTATCTATGCGCACAAAATCGGCCTTAATGTCGAGCCTTTGACTCGCCGCATCCAGCATGATTTTCGATCCCGCCTCGTAGGGATGATACTCGCCTCCCAGCAACACGAGCACGCGGATGGGCTTCGCTTGCGCAATTCCGCCTATCCCCCACAGCACGAAACCCACCGTTACCAACATCGCGACTGCGGCCCAATGAGCTTTCTTCATGGCTTCTCCTCCCATAAGGGTTTGGCATTTCCTCAGTTGACCTCCGCCTTCTTTCTTCAGCAACTTCTCTCTCGACTGACCTTCCCCCCCCGGACGCTCAGCTCCACGTTGAGGTCTGAATCGAGAACGAGAAGGTCTGCATCGTAACCTTTGGCAATCTTCCCTTTTCTTTTCTCCAAACCCAGCACGGTCGCGGGCGTCAGTGTCGCCATCGTCACGGCCTCCGGCAGAGATAATCCTGCCAGCTTCACCGCGTTCCTTACCGCTCTATCCATCGTCAAAATGCTTCCTGCGAGCCATCCCTTGTGCCTTCCCGCCGTGTATCCAGGTTCCGTCACCGTGACCTTCTCTCTTCCCTTGCGGTACGTCCCGGGCGGAAGGCCCGCGACAAACGCAGCGTCCGTAATCAACGCTACATTCTCTACTCCTTTGCATTTGACGATAGGGCTCAACATTGCCGGATGAAAATGAAACCCGTCCATAATCACGCTTCCGCGAAGCTCGTCCATGCACAAAAAGCTCCCCACCACTCCCGGTTCGACGCCCAGCCATCCCCCTTCCTGCTCTTTTCGGTGGGGCCAGTCGGTGGTGTTGCCGACGTGCGTGACGAACGATAGCCCCTTCTTTAGCGATTCGGCCATGCACTCATAACCGGCGAGGGAATGGCTCGCCGCCGTTACGATTCCTTGCTCGCTCAGCAGGCTAATCACTTTTCCGGCGTTTTTCAGCTCTGGGGCGAGAGTGACCATTTTTATCTCCCCCGGGGCGGCCTTGAGCCACCTGCGAACCTCCTTGACATCCGGCTCTCGCAGAAGACTCGCCGGGTGAGCACCCCGACGTTGGGCACTCAGAAACGGCCCCTCGACGTGAATGCCCGCCACAACGCTCGCAAACTCCGATTTCGACGACCGGAATGCCGCCACCCGCCGTATTGCCTCCAGCATTTTCTCCGGCGTATCGGTCAGCACTGTGGCCAACATCGTTGTCGTGCCGCGACCGGCGAAAAAGCGGACGATCTCGTCGTATTTTCCCAGTTCGCTTTGAGAAAACTCCTCCCCTTTCGCACCGTTCACCTGGAGGTCAATGTACCCTGGGACCACAATTTTGCCCGAGGCATTTATCGTCCTTTCCGGCCTCTCCGGCAATTCAATCTCTCCGGCGGCTACTTTTTTTATCTTCCCTCCCTCAATAAAAACAAAGCCCCTCCGCAGCGTCTCTGTGGGCGTGATGATTGTGGCGTTCCTTATAAGAATGGAGCTCATCAGATGCCGAAGCGTTCCGCCAGTTGTTCGAGGAATCTGGTTGATTCTCGATAGGCTTCGTCGAGGTTCTCGACGCCGCCGATGTCAATGGCCACATAGCCATCGTACTTGTGCTTCGCCAAGGCGCCGAAGACGCCCTCCCAGTCAATCGTCCCCTTTCCCAGCGACAGATGCTCGTTCGTTCGGCTGTCGTTGTCGGAGGCGTGAACGTACTTAATTCGCCGTCCCAGCTTCTCCACGCTGAGCGGCAATATCTCCTTTTGCGCGTTTTGGTGTCCCGTGTCCAGAACCGCCGCAAAGTTCTCGTCCGCGACATGGTCCATCAATCGCAGCATCGCGTCAGTATTGCTTATCAACTCTCCCACGCGAGGCTCCATCGTCAGAACCAAACCGGCTTCCGCGGCCCTTCGAGCGCAGTGTTTCACCGTGTCAACCAGCACGCTCCACTGCTGCTCCCATCGGAATTCGGGGTCAATCTCGACCTGAAATGGCTTCCCGAACTTTATCGCCTCCTTGTACGGCGCCTCCCCTTTGAACTTGAGGGGTGGCGTGAAACTATCGAGCTGGACTGTGTCGCACTCGAAATATGTCGCCAACTCTATCCCCATTTCGAAGAGGTCCAGACCCTCCTTCCTCTCCCTCGGGTCCAGGCTGACTGTCGAATGGAGCACCGGGCAGAAATTAACCACGCGAAGCCCCAATCTCTCGCAATGGGCTTTCAACTCCGCCCGCCGAGAATGGATTGCCTCGAGATTCTCTTTTCCCACACCTTCCAGTTCGACGTTCACGAACCCGAGCCGTGCCATGTCTTCCAGAGCGCCAAAAGTGTCCGGAATGCTCGGCGGGTAACCGTACTTGCTTATCGCATAGAGCCAGCAGCAAGCGATCTTCATTTCTCCGCACCTTTCTTTTTCACGTTCGTGTCCGACCCCGACCCGAATGCCCTCTGCGTTGGCGCCTTACATGGAAACTAACAAAATGCCAGGCGCCTTTCAACCGTTTTGCCCGCCGTGGGGTAATGCCTCAGTCTCGGGCGGATAGCCGGCCGAGACGGAGGAGGCAGGAAGGGAACAGCAGATTAACGCAAAGGCGCAGAGAATAAGGTGAGAAGGACACCCCGCGTCTCGCGGGGCGTCGTTCCATGGGCGTCTGGCGCTTGATTGCCAGGTGCAGCTCAGTGTTGCCGTCTATGTAACGCTGGCGTCTCGCGGGCAGCCCCGAGGGCGTCTCGCCCTCGGCGTGGGCAGGATGCCATCAGCACAAGGGCTACTCTGCGTCCTATGAGATCCGAACCTCAGCCGCCGGTAACTGAGGCATTGCCCGCACCCTCGCCTTCGGCTGGAGTGCCTGCGCCGATTGTGCTATCATATAAATAGGAATTGTGGCTGCGTTTCGGAGGAAATGAGAATGTTAGTGGATTTTCGCCAAATCTCCTTCTTCAGATCGGAAAATCTACGGCGTCTTTTGTTCAGGGTGCTGGCGGCGGCTGTGCTGATTTTCTTTTATGAGCCGCTGGCACGCGGCGAGCTCCTATCCGCCAGCCACCTGCGTCAGACTACCGGCGAGGAATCAATTTCCATCATCCGCGTCGAAGACGACCTCATGGTCAGGTGGCTTTGCCCGCCCTTTCAGAAGACCTCATTGTTCATTTTGAATGCCAACGGGGAATGGAAGGGAATGGATGGCGCTTCTACTGCCTCGGCGGAGACACAGTTCTATTGCGTTCCTCGCGCGTCGCGAAGGAGTTTGTTCAGGAGCAGTTTCGAGGAGCTTCAGGAATTCCCGCGCCTGCGCATCATGGCGCCGAGCCGGTTCATCCCCGGCCTGCCCACCCCCATACGCATCGAGGCATTGAGGCCCGACGGCTGCGTGGATTGGGAGGTCTGGGAGGGAGAATTTCAGCTCTCTGCCAGCGGTGATGGCGTCACGCTTTCGCCCGATACGCTCTCTTTGCACAACGGCGTCGCAAGCGGTCTCCTGACGATCGAGGGTGACGGCGCGGCGGTCATCAGGGTGGATTACGAGGGTAGCTCGGCGGACAAGACCATCTCGGTTCTCCCTCCTTCCCCGGGCGAGATGACAGTTGCCGGAGAGCTTACTCGCACCATCACGACATGGAAACCTGTGGAGAGCGTTATTCACGTCACAGATAACATAATCATCCCCGCCGATTACCTCCTCAGAATCTATCCCGATACCATCGTGCTTCTCGACCCGAAAAAATCCATCACCGTCAACGGCGCCATCGAATCCCTCGGCACCGTCGAGCACCCTGTGCTTTTCACCGCGGCGGATCCGGATAATCCCTGGGGCGAGATTTCTCATGCCGATACCTCGGGAAAATCCATTTACCGAGGCACATTCTTCATTGAGGGGGGCGATTCGCCAGGGGCGGGGCATACCGGCAGGGGGCCGGTCATCCGCGTCAATCACGCTGAGCTCGAATTCGACCGCTGCAATATCATGGACAACTATGGAAAGGGCCTTTATGGCAGCCACGGTAAGCTGACGTTCACGCATTGCCTCTTTTCGCGCTGCGCCATGGGGATGGAGGTTGTGGATACAGACATTTCCGTGGACAGATGCTTTTTCCTGGAGATGCCCCTGGGTGGCGACATCGCCGATAACGACCCCATTTACCTTCACGGTGGGGGCGACATGTCCGTGACGAACAGCATCTTCGCCATAGGCGGCGACGACGGCATTGACACGCTCGGCTCCCACCCCGTGATAGAGAACTGCATCATCCGCGGTTTCCTGGACAAGGGCGTCACCGTTTATTATGGCACGACCCGCGTCAAAAATTGCCTCATCCTCTCCAACGACTACGGCGTTTCCGCGAAAGGAGACGGCAGTGATGTTTACGTGGATAACACGACCATTGCCGGAAACCGCTGTAGCTTGCAGTCGCGGGACAAATACAACGTGCCCGACGCGGTCATCAAATACTATGTCACCAACTCCATCCTCTGGGGAACCGAGCGAGAAGTTCAGACCGATTACCCCATCGAGGACATCAGTATTACTTATTCCGTAGTGCAGGGGGCAGAGCCTTTCCCCGGCGATGGCAACATCACCGATGACCCGCTCTTCGTTGACTCCGACGCCAACAACTTCCGGTTAGACGGGGATTCGCCTTGCCGTGGCGCCGGAGAGAACGCCGCGGATATGGGATGTGTTTACGCGGACCTCCCCTAACCCGCTGAAGAACTTCCGCTGGGACGGGTTTTCGCGCTATGCAGTAAGTCTTTTGCGTGCCCCTGTCTTAGAGCGAGTGCACCCAGGAATGAGAAAGAAAGTCATCATTGGAATGAGCGGGGGCGTGGACAGCAGCGTTGCCGCCGCCATCCTCAAAGAAGAGGGATATGACGTCATCGGCGCCATACTCGTTCTTCTCCCGCCGGAACTCGACAGTGACCGCCCCGACGCATGCTGTGGCTCTCAAGCGGTCGAGGACGTTAGGGCTGTTTGCGGCCAACTGGACATACGCTTCTATCCAGTGAACCGGAGGCAGAAATTCCGCGAAAGGGTAATAGACTACTTCTGCGACGAATACGCCGCTGGACGGACGCCGAATCCGTGCATCGTCTGCAACCGCGATCTCAAGTTCCCCGAGCTTGTTCGCTTAGCCGGAATTCTCGAGGCGGATTGTGTCGCGACCGGCCATTATGCGAGGGTTGAAAGGAGCGAGAACGGCGTTTTTCGCCTGTGCAAGGGGATTGACGGCGCCAAAGAGCAATCCTACTTCCTTTACATGCTCACCCAGCAAATGCTCGCGAAAATCATCTTTCCCCTCGGAGAAATGAGAAAGGAGGAGGTCAAACGGCTGGCAGGCGAGCTTGGGCTGAAGGTTCACGGAAAGCCTGAGAGCCAGGAGGTCTGCTTCGTCGCCCCGCCCGAGGCGGGGTACGAATCATTTCTCAGAAAAAGGATTTCAGAAAAGCTTTGTCCCGGCCCCATTTACGACACGGAGGGAAAGGAGATCGGGCGGCACAAGGGCATCCCTCTCTACACCATCGGGCAGAGAAGAGGACTCGGAATCGCGAACGAAACGCCGCTGTACGTCCTCTCGATAAACCCGGACGACGACAGCATTATCGTCGGCTCGGATGACCAGTTGTTCAAGACTGAGCTTTTCGGCAGAGAATCGGTGTGGGTTTCAGGGCACGCCCCTGAAAAGCCGGTCGAAGCCGAAGTAAAAATCCGATACAACCATCCCGGAGCGAAAGCTCTGGTCGTTCCTCTTGAAGGTGGGCGAGTGAAAGTCGTCTTCGAGCGGCCAGAACGAGCCATTGCCCCCGGCCAGGCGGCGGTCTTCTACCAGGGCCAGACTGTACTCGGCGGCGCATGGATTGAATCGAGCTGATTTCCCGCCCCGCCACCCTTTTCGTTCAGGCAACCCATTAAGTGGCCGGGGTTGCTACTGTTCGACGACCCTGTAGAAGCGCTTCCTGCGGTTCGCGGAATCCAAGTCGAACCATATTTGCGGACTCTCCGTAAGCGTCACCTCCTCCAACGCCGTCCAGTCGGTCTGGCTCATGTCTGAAACGTACTGCACTGCATAGGTGCTCCCCACTGTCCCGTAAATCGTTATGCCCGCGTAGAAGGCGATTGACGGTTCCGGAGGGCCAGCCGGAAGGATGGCGAAGGTGGAGCTCAGTGCCTCGCCGCCATCCCACGTCATTTTCAGCACGCACGTGTTCAGCGGCGAATCCGTGTCCGGAACCTGCCACGTGTACTGGCCAACTGCCGGGTCCGGAATCTGCGCCACTTCAGTCCAGCTTCCACCACCAGAGGGGCTGTAATAAAGTGTTCCCTCGCCAATGTCTCCCACGAGGTCCCAGGTCACATTCTGCTGTGCGCCCGCCAACCATTCCGCGCCATCCTGCGGCTCCAGGAAGACGACATAATTCTCTGCGTACGCGACTAATTCGATGTATCCCACGGCGTGCGTTGACTCCCCTTCCGCCTGTATCGTGAATCTTCCTGCCTCGTGAGCCGTGACGAGTCCGGTTGAACTAACCGAAGCTATGGCCTCGAAGGACGATGCCCAAGCGTAGCTCGAATCCGTTCCTCCGGTAGTTGTTGCCGTTAACTGCAAGGTGCTGCCCACCGCAACCCGGGGTTCTCCGGAGGCAGGTGCTACGTTTACAAACACTGTGGGAGCGTTTGTGTCCAGCTCCAGAGACAAATCGTCGAAATACCCGTCGTTATCATAGCCCACGTACCGTGTGGCGATGAGCAGCACCCGCAACGTTCTCGTTGCAGAGGGCACGCGCCCTTCAATGACGTAGCGAGTCCACTCGGGACTGCGGTGGCTGCGCGACAGGTAAAGCAGTTGCTGAGCGTCAGCAGTCATCGCCTGGATAGCGAGTGTGGATTGATCGTGGGGATACTGGTCCCAATTCGCCAACCAGCCCGAGAGATGCAAGTAGGCATCCCCCGAATCAATGATGTCGGCATAAGGCGAAACATCCACATCCTGGTACATTGTTGTTTGGGGCAGGGCCTTGCGATACGGCCAGAAGTGGTACTCGCCGCCGTGCGGCGTTGTCTCTGCACGCGCACTCCAGGCGTCGTCTGGGTCCGTCCAACCCTCCGTGCCACCTGTCTCCGCACCCGGATTAATTATCAAATTGCCACAAACGGCCGTACCGGCGCCGAGAGCGGCAATCAGCACCATCACAACCCTCATGACAACACATTTTGCGAACGGTCCGTAGAATTTTGGACAGCGCATACTTTCCTCCTTTCACTGATCGAACCACGATTGCTTTTCTTGCGGATAGACCCTTGACATTGCAGTTCGCTCTACGCCGCACGCTGGCCGGGAAACAATCGCTCAAGTCGCCCAAAGACACAGCCATCCTGGCAAAAACCGACTTTCATAAGGGCTGTCAAGTGCCCCGGGCAGGCCGTGCCTGGCGAGTAGGGAGACTGAGAAGGCGCATCTGTTCTAAACAGGACCAACGGTGCCATAGGCCGCCTTGAATGTCAAGGTTATTCTCGGACCTTCAGGTAACCCCTCAGTTACGGGCGGGACACTGGCATTGGGGAACAAGAGCAACGCGAAACCATGAACACCGGCATTTTTCGTCGCCAGGTGGAACTCCATCCCTCAGGGCAAAAACAACGGCCCTCCCCCATGTGACATCCCGCTGGAGGCGGGACCCGTGAGAGTCATGGGCAAGATGCCCATGCCACGGCAGGCGACAACGCAGTCCTTCTCATGCTCCCCTCTGCGACTCTGCGCCTTTGCGTTATTCTCTCCTTCCTGTTTTCTGTCCCGCAACTCAGTATCCGCCCGTAACTGAGGCATTACAGCCCCACACCGTTTTCGGTTGACAGATGGCGACGCTCAAAGTAATTGTGGTGACAATAAAGCGGTCGGGAGGGCTGAGCAAGCGTCTTTGTGCGGATTGTTCCGAGGGGCTCGGGAGTTTGGCGCGACCAGCCCGGGAGCTCATAAAAAACAGGAATGGAAAATCAGTCGTTGATTCAACCTTTCATAAGGAGGAGCTTGCGATGGAGCGGAAGCTGACACGAAGGGAGTTTTTGCAGGCGACTGCGGCAGGGGGCGCACTCTCTCTCGGCGGCGGTCGGATCCTTGCTGCGGGAGCGTTCTCAGGGAAACCGGCTCTGATAAGTCCGGGTTGCCGGGGGACAAAGGTTCGCGTCGGGAAGGTCTATCTGGGAAGGCCGGGGGCGCTCTGGCCGACGCCGAAGATGGACATCAACGCCGAGGTTCGGAGGTACGAAGCCAGGTTCGCCCGTATGAAAAAGGAGCTTGCGGACGTGGAGTTCGTCGGGAACGAGTTGGTCACGACCTCCGAACAGGCCAAAAAGATCAGCGAGAAGTTGAAGAGCGTTGACGGAATCCTGGCGATTCATCTTTCCATGGGGATAGCGGGGATGCTCCGCGATGTCCTCGCCGCCGGGAAGCCGACAGTCCTTTTCGCAGCCCCATATTCCGGACATGGATGGACGGGGTTCGGCTCTCTGCGAAATCAAAAGGAAGGCTCCCTGCTGGAATGTATCCTGACAACCGATTACGACCAACTCGCGGTTGCGGTGCGTCCCTTCCGGGCGATTCACCACCTAAGGGAGGCAAAAATCCTCAACATCACGAAGGGCAACTTCGCTGGCTTCGCGAAGGCCATGAAGGAGAAGTTCGGCACAGAGATAAAAAGGCTCGAACGCGACCGAGTAATTGACTCGTACAATTCCATTCCCGACACGGACGCAAAGGCGGAAGCGAAACGTTGGATTGAAGGAGCGGAAAAGGTCGTCGAGCCTTCCGAAGAGGAAATCGTCCGGTCGTGCAAGCTCGCGCTCGCCTTCGAGAAGCTCATGGACGAGGAGAAAGCGACCCTGATAACGGCGGATTGCTACGGGACAATGTGGCGCCAGTTGCCCGCCTATCCCTGCATCGGCTTTGTAAGACTGAACAACATGGGATTGTGCGGCATGTGCGAATCGGACCTCCAGTCCTCGATGACCAACATCATTTACCAGGGCTTGGTCGGAAAGCCCGGCTTTGTAAACGATCCCACAATGGACGTTTCCCGCAACGCCATCATCGGCGCCCACTGCATGGGCACGCCGAAGATGGATGGGCCGGAGGGGCCGGCTGCTCCGTATCGCATTCGAACCGTCATGGAGCGAAGGGAAGGGGCTGTCCCGCAGGTGTTTATGCGAATCGGGCAAAAGACCACATGGGCCAAGCTCCTCTCACCCGACCAGTTGCTCTACTTCACCGGCGACATCATCGAGGCGCCCGACCTGCCCAGAGGCTGCCGAACGAAGATTACGGTGAAGGTGGACGGCGACGCGGAGAAGCTCTGGCAGGGCTGGACGCACGGGCTGCACCGGGTCACCTGCTATGGCGACCTCACGAAAGACCTCCAGCGGTTTTGCCGCTTCAAAGGGATCGAGTTGGTCAAAGAAGCGTGAGGCGCGCCGAAGAAGCCGGATCGGCTCCTCGAACAGGGAAGACCGAATTAGAAAGCGATGAGGAGACTACGGTTCCTGGTCGCGATGTGCGGAGTTTTGTCGCTCGAGAACGTCCTGACGGGCGAGAAGCTGGGCGATTTCAAGGTCAAGGCTCTGGATGTCATTGAGCGGACGCGCCCGGCCATGGAATCGGCGGCCTTCAAGGCACTGCAAAGGGAGTTCAAGGAAAAGCGTATTGCGGTGCGGTTTCTCACCGAGGGAGCATATACCGCCAAGTTCGTCAACGCGAAGGACCAAAAGGAATACTTCGTAATGCGTCAGTTACCGGCGGGATAGGGGGGTCTTTCGGGCAAGAGCCGCGCGAAAGCATCAACATCCCGCGGGACGCGGGACGCCACGTAACGCTCTGCCCCTCAGGTCGAAAAGAACAGCCCCCCCCATGTGGCATCCCGCCGAAGGCGGGACCCGTGGGAATCATGGGCAAGATGCCCATGTCACGGCAGGCGAGGACGGCGTCCTCCTCATCTTCCTCTCTGCGACCCTGCGCCTTTGCGTTGTTCTCCTTTTCCCTTCTTCCCTCCCCCGCGAAGGGGGGGTATCCGCCCGAGACTGAGGCCATAGTGTCAAGACATTTTTCCCATTGAGACGCTCTCCGGACGGGATAATGGACCACTCGAACAACACAGGTTATCCCGAGTTGGGATTCGTTTTGCTCGGTTGGAAATCCTTGATGACAAGTTGGAGGGTTTCGATGCCTCTGTACAGGTTCATGCGGGGGGCATAGGCGAGGTCAAAGGGGCGGCTGGTGTCCTGGAGTTCTTCACGCCTCTGTGCCATGTCGAAGCCTATCGCCTCGAGCGGAATGTCGGGCCCCTCGATTACGATCTTGAGGTGGCGCTTGCCGACGACTTTCGGAGGGGACTTCAAGAACAAACCTCTCGAGACAAATACAGGCTGCGGATTCGCCTCCCCGAAAGGCTCGAGCCTCCTCAGGGAACCCACGAGGCGGGGCGAGACCTCCGCGACGTCTATCACCGAATCAACGAAGATTTTGGGAGTGATGTCTGCGGGGGAGAGTTTTTCGGCAGTGATCTCTTCGAATCTTTTCCGGAAGGGGGGGAAGTTCGACATGTGAATCTCGAAGCCAGCGGCGAGGCGATGCCCGCCGAAAGTCGCCAGGAACTCTCGACATTCCCTCAGGCCGTTGAGGAGGTGAAACTCCGGTATGCTCCTTGCCGTTCCCCTCCCGAGGTCCCCTTCAACGGAAATGATGACCGTTGGGCGATAGTACTTTTTGGTGAGGCGAGACGCAACGATGCCGGTGACACCCTGGTGCCAGTTCTGGGAATGCACGACGATGCATTGGCCCCCGCAGAGGTCCACTTCTGTCAAAATCTGTTTCTCCGCCTCCAGCAGGATTTTTTGTTCGGTCTTCTGGCGGTTTCGGTTGGTTTTCTCCATGACCGAGGCGAGATTGTACGCCTCGATCTCATCCTCCGAATTGAGAAGGCGGAGAGCAGATTCGGCATTGCCCATCCTGCCAGCGGCGTTCAGCCGCGGGCCGATCCGGAACGCGATGTCATACGTGGTGACTCTGCGGTCAACATTGCACACCGCCTTGAGTTCCTGAAGGCCGATGTTGCGGGTTTTCGCGAGTTCCACCAAGCCGGCTTTAACCAAAAGTCTGTTCTCGTCAACCAGCGGCGCCAGGTCCGCGACGGTCCCGAGGGCGACCATGTCAATCATCTGGCCAAGGACTTCGCGGGGCTGCTCCGGCAAATAGGAGCCGGCAGCCGCCGGGGTTGGAGAAGCGTCCCCCTTTTCGTCGGGGCTTCTGCTTCCGGTGTCGTCGGCGCCTCGTTGGCGCTCGCGGTAGCGCGCGGGCATTTTTTCCAAGAGCGCCTGACAGAGTTTGTAAACGACTCCCACGCCAGCCAGCTCCGAGAAAGGGTAGTGGCAATCCGGACGCTTCGGGTCAATGACCGCGCAGCATCGCGGCAAAGTAGGTTCCGGCTCATGATGGTCAGCGACGATCGCGTCCATTCCGATGCTGGCAGCGTACGCGAGGGCCTCGACGGAAGATATTCCGCAGTCAACGGTAATCAGGAGAGTCGCTCCTTGGGCCCGGCATTTCGAAACGCCATCAGCGGACACACCGTATCCCTCGACGAGCCTGTTTGGGACGTAATAAGTGCACTCTATCCCCAGCGAGGAAAGGAAGCGCCCCAAAACGTGCATGCTCGTGAGGCCGTCAACATCGAAATCACCGTATATCGCAACTTTTTCATCGCGCGCGGCAGCCTTGAGAATGCGGTCCACAGCCTTTTCCGCATCCTTCAACAGGAAGGGATCGTAGAGAGCGTCCAGGCCCCCGTGGAGAAATCTCTCGACCTTGTGGTCGTCGCGTATCCCCCGGTTGCAGAGAACAGCCGCAACCGCGGGTTCAAGGGAGAACTTCTGCCCTATGTGGCGGCAGGTTTCCTCTTCAGGCTGGGAATATCTCCATATTCTTTTACGGTTCATCATTATCGGTTCTCTTCCCCGAGGTGGATGTTGCTAAATCCGTGTCCTATAGCAGAGTTGGGCACATGCGTGCAGAGTGCAGACACGGACATGAAGCGGTGGGGAGCGCCCGCCGAAAATGCGGACTCTTTCCGGCAGTCCCCCACTTGCCGCTCGCGGTTTCCCACCTCCCACCTCAACAACCGGACAGCACAACTCCCCGCCGACATGCGGAAGCTCACGCCCGTCTATCGGTTATCTTTTCTTTTCCAGCAGAAGGACTATGGGGCTGGCGATGAAGATGGAAGAATATGTTCCCACTATGACGCCGATCAACAACGCAAAGGCAAAGTCGTTGATTGCCTCTCCCCCGAGGACGAACAGACAAAGCACCACCACCAATGTCGTCAAGGAGGTCAGCAGAGTCCGGCTCAACGTCTGATTGATGCTCGTGTTGATAATCTTTTTGAGGCCAACCCCCTTCATGATTTTCATATCCTCGCGGATTCGGTCGAAGATGACGATGGTGTCGTTGATTGAATAACCGATGATAGCTAAAAGAGCAGCCACGATGGGGAGATTTAGCTGACGCCGCGCGAGAATGAACCAGCCTGTGAAAACTCCCACGGTGATCAACACGTCGTGAACAATCGCGAGGATCGCACCCACAGCGAAGCGAAACTCAAACCGCCACGAAATGTAAATGACCATTCCCAACATCGCTACCACCAGCGCAATCGTAGCTTGCCTCCAGAGGCGATGAGCGACTGTCGGGAAAACCTTCGCAACCGTTGGCGGGTTCTTGGCATCGAGGACATTGTCGGCGCGGAGCACGTCGGCGACCAGCCTTTCCAGCGAAATAGAACGGTCGCTGCCCGCGATTTTCGCGTCAACCTTAACGCCCCTGTGAAGATTGTCTCCTTGAAGCTGGAGGCGCCTCAGATTGAAGCCCTCGATATGACGATTCGAAGCCAGGGCGCTGCGGATCTTCGCCATCTGTCCCGTTGTGACCTCCTTCTCAAAAACGAGAGTTGCGCTCTGCCCGCTGGAGAAATCAATCCCGAAGTTCCTCGACCACTTCGCTCCGAAGGAGGTCATCCCCACGACGATGAGGACGAGGGAGATAACAAATGCTTTTTTCCTTTGCCGCACGAAGTCCAGCTTCGGGTTATGGAGGAAAGCGAGCATGGGCAGCCCCCGAAACTTTCTGGATTTCAGGAGGAGGTCGAAAACCACCCTCGTGACGACAATAGCGGTAAACATACTGGTTGCGATGCCAATCATCAGCGTGACGGCAAATCCCCTCACAGGGCCGCTCCCGACGTAGTACAGGACGAGGGCGCTGATGAAAGTTGTCACGTTTGCGTCCAGAATTGTTCGGAACGCTTTCTGATAGCCGCTATCAATCGCGGCGGCGATTTTCTTTGCGGCGGTGAGCTCCTCGCGTATTCTCTCGAAGATGAGGACATTGGCGTCAACGGCCATGCCGATGGTCAGGATTATGCCGGCGATTCCGGGCAACGTCAGGGTCGCCCTCAGAGATGCCAGCACCCCAAGAATGATTACCATGTTCAAAGCAAGGGCGAAGTTGGCGATCATTCCCGCGAGGAGGTAATACACCGCCATGAAAATGACAACCAAAACCAGCCCCAGGATTGCCGCGGACACCCCCTTGCGGACGGAATCAGCTCCCAGCGTCGGCCCGATTGTGTTTTGTGCGATGGTCTTGAGCTTTGCGGGGAGAGCTCCCGCTTTGAGCTGAATGGCGAGGTCTCTCGCCTCCTCGGGCGTGAAGTTTCCCTCGATCTGACCGGAGCGCACGATCTGCGTTCGTATCCCCGGCGCGGAGATGACCTTGTCGTCAAGAAGAATAGCCAGCTGCCACCCCCTGTACCCCCGAGGCGTGCGAATGCGGTTCTTCGATTCCGCGCTAAATTCCAGGGTTTTTTCGCCGAATCTGCGAGTTCCCTCGCGGTTAAGCGCAAAGGCGATGACCGGTTCCCTCGTATTCGGGTCGCGGGTCGCCTGGGCTTTGGTGAGCTCGGACCCTTTAACCACCTCCGGTTGCTCCGGAGAGGATTGCAGGAGAAGCGGTGTCGTTTGCTTAACTTTCCTCCCCCCGTGACGCTCCTCTCGCTCGTAAACCCTCAAAATGGTGTCCGGGGGGAGAACTTCCTTCAGCTTCTCGTCGAGGTCGCTCATCGTCCACTCGACCGGATTACCCTGCTCGTCCTTCTTGCCTTGAAACTCCGTGCCGAGCTCGTCCACAATCCTCTGATATAGCTCGAGCAGCCTCTTTTCGGAAAACTGCGAAAGTTTCAGACGGTCCTCATCCACCAGCATCCATCGCATCGAAGCCTGGCGTTCGATAAGTCTTCTCTGCCGACTGACATCTGTGAGCCCCGGCAGTTGCACGATTATCTTGTTGAGCCCTTGCCGCTGGATGATAGGTTCCCGAACACCCGTCCTGTTGACCCTTTCGCTCAGGACACCGATGGCGCCTTCAGTGGCATCGGCAAGGGACACGCCCTTCGGTTTCTCAACCTCCAGGACGAAGTACGATCCCCCCTTGAGGTCCAGACCCAGACTTATCACCTGGCTCTCATCACCCTCCCACCATCTTTTCAGCCACTGTCTTATGTTGCGGGCCACGGTGGGAGTGCGGGGAACTCTCTTGCCGGTGAGCTGAAGGATAACCCGCCTGTATTCTTCCTTGTCCTTCTTGCTGAGAGTCTCCCACTTCGGAGCCTGCACCCAGTTCCAAAAACCCTTATCGAGCTCCTTTCGGAGGTTACGAATGGGCGCGACGAGCCCTTTCAGTTGCTCGCTGGTCGCGTCGCGGGGGATTTCCTTTTTTAGGAGCTTCTCGCAAAAGGAAAGAAAACTCTCCTTTTCATCTTCGCTGAGAGCCGTGAGATCGGGGTTGTTGACTCGTTCCCAGAACTTCTTGTCCGGCTTGTTGTCTTGATACGCTTCCTGGAGTGGGGAGAGAATCTCGCCGATGTCGGCAAGCTTCGCCTCAGAAGACAGCCTATCCCAGTTGAGGTCTTCCCTCAGCTCCTTCGATTGCTTCTCCCAACGAGCCGTCAGTTTCACCCTGCCGCTTTGTGAGAGGCTCGCCCATTTCAAAGTGGGGTATAGATTGAACAGGGCGAAAGCAAGCACAATTCCGATTATGATCAACCGCCGCCTGACGCTTGCTGTCATAGAGTTTTGTCCTTCCCGAGAGATTTTGGATAAGTTTTTTTTCGGCCTTTCTGCCCGGCGCTCACACCGAAGTCATCGCCCCGGCCCGGCGAGCCAACGGGACTGCCTCGTCACAAAGAACTTCACCGGCGGGAGAGTGAACCCGAACCTCCCTGCGATTGTTGAGCTTGCGAATCTTCACTCCCGGTGATGATCGTCCGGATCGCATCTCTGGTCACCTCTATTTTGACGCCCTCCGCGATCTTCACGACGAGGATCCCGTTCTTCACGTTCGTTACCAGCCCATAGATGCCTCCGACCGTGATGACCTTGTCGCCGGTTTTAATCCTTGTGAGCATGCTTTGGTGTTCTCTGCGCTGCTTCTGCTGCGGCCGCAGGAGAAGAACGTAGAAAAGCACTCCGATGATTACAAAAGGAAACCACATCCCCAGCCCGGGGGAATCTTTTCCCGCCGCGATGTACAACCACTCAATCATCCGTCCTCACCTTCCTTGCAAGCACCAGCTTCGTTGTGCGGCGCTTCTTCTATCGGCACGCCCCCAATTGAGAACCTTCCCTCCCATTTCTTGAGTGCTACCCTTATATGCGAAATGGCGGCTCCGTTCAAGGAGAAAAACGTGCGGCCGCGTAATCGCCCACTTACCGGTGGCTGAGGGTGGAACCGTAGAGTCCGCAGAGCACGCAGGGAGGCTTACGTATCGCCGGCGTCCTGTCCCGCCCCGCGTTCCGCGGGGGATATCGAGGGGCTCCCTTGCCTTCGGCCGGCTTGGGCTTTACCCCTGACGGCAAAAAAAGGGCGTCCCCGACGTGGCACGGGCGTCCCGCCCGTGGGCCCGTGGGGAGCATGGACAAGACGCCCATGGCACGGCAGCCCCGCCATGGCGGGGTGTCCTTCTCACCTTATTCTCTGCGACCCTGCGCCTTTGCGTTACCTTCCTCTGGCTTTCTTCTCTCCTCCGCCTCGGCCGGGGCTATCCGCTCGAGACTGAGGGCATACTGCGGCCGCCAATTGTAGCCCGAGGCGATGCAGTGGAACCCCTAAACACGCGGGCGAATGTAGGGGAGAACGGGTTGGGGCGAAAGTGGGCGCAAGCTGTCGGTGCTATTCCGCCGGATGGGAACGGGCCCTGCTGTAAGCCGTAGCGGGCTTTTCTGCGATGATACCATCTGCTCGGGGCGGAAAGGCTCGGGTTTTTCCCTGTGTGACAACTGATATCGAAAAGACCCACGTTCCGCACTCAGCAGACCCGCTCCCATCCGGGAGGGGTGGTTTGGGTACTTTAATCAAGTGCAATTTATGTGCCACGACGCAACGGCCCGCACGCCGCCTTTTCCCAGGGAGGACCCCTTTTCCCTGTTATGCCTTCCCCCTCAACCGACTGCGCAAAAGGCAGTTCGTGCGAAGTCCAGCCTTAAAGGCGCCATGGGACATACCTTCCCTCCGGCCGATGCGTGAAAGTGACGCACAATGCGCCATTCTCACACCTCCCCGCAAACATCTATTGGCCCGCCCACTCCACGAGAGTGGCCTTCACGAGGTAAAATAACGCCCGATCATCCCGCTGCGTCAGTAATCCGTGGCAGGAGGGGAAAACCTGACGGCCCGGCGCCTGGTGCAATTGTGTCGAACAAAATCAACACGAAGCCCCAACGCAAGCGGGCCGAAACTCACGTTTTCCTGTGCGTGCTCGCATACAACCTCCTTGTGGCGATTGAGAACATCCTCCTCGACAAAGGAATCCATACCGCCTGCGCTGCAATCAGGGAGACCCTCGAGACCCACCGCGTCGCAGCCATCGTATTGCCCACCGATGGCGATGTCATCCTCAAAATCCGCAAAGCCTTCACCCGCGAACCCCAACACGTGAAGCTTTACCGACTCCCGGAAGTCCCTAAACAAATCATCCGGCCAAAGACAATCGTCATCGCGAACGCTTAAATGTAGTGACTCAAAAATCGGGGTTCTCCTCTATTCCCAATTATAAAGTCCGGAAGTTATGCGAAGCGGCGTTGCAGGTAGCAATTCCCCCCCCCCAAAAAAGAGACCTGCGCCTTTTCCGTAAGACCTCACTTACGGGCGGCTGAAAGTGGAACCGCAGAGAGCGTAAAGCACGCAGAGAGGTTTACGTATCGCCGGCATCCTGTCCCGCCCCGCGTTCCGCGGGGGATATCGAGGGACTCCCCTGCCCTCGACGGGCTCGGGCTGTACGCTTCACGGCAAAAAAGGGCGTCCCCCACGTGGCACGGGCGTCCCCCACGTGGGGACTGTGGGCAAGATGCCCATGCCACGGCAGGCGACGACGGAGTCCTTCTCATGCTCCTCTCTGCGACTCTGCGCCTTTGCGTTACCTTCCTCTTGCTTTCTTCTCTCCACCGCCTTGGCGGGGTATCCGCCCGAGACTGAGGCCATACCCTTTTCCGACGAAAACGGTTGACAACCAGTATGGCGCGCGGTAGCAATTGGCGGCAGGTGTAACCATCCGAACAAGGCAGAGGCTTCTCGCAGGGAGGCCGCTGAAATGCAGCCGCACCCATGTATGTTGTCGCCCCAATCCCGGCAACATGAGGTTCTGTCTTGGAATAGAACGTAAAACAGAATTGGAGAGTCAGAAATGAGAAAAGCGGTCAGGATCTACGTTTTTGGTGTTGTGCTTGTGGGCATTGCATTAGCTGTGGGTATCGCACACGCGGATATTCAGTCTGGTCTGGTCGGGTACTGGCTGCTGGATGGAGATGCCACGGATGCAAGCGGGAACGGCCTTGACGGGACGATTGTCGGGAACGTGACATCAACCGACGACAGGTCTGGTAACCCAGATTCTGCGCTGTTGTTTCCCGGTACGTCCGATTCTTATGTGGATATTGGCGACCCGGCAGGGCTTCAGATAAGCGGTGCGATGACATTAGCTGCATGGGTGTACTTGGATAGCGGCAATGCCGACAACGGTCGAATCATCGCCAAACAAGGAGGGGGCGGAAGTAGATCATGGTCATTAAATACTGAAGCCAGTTCCGGCGGCATTACGAATCCGGGGGCCTTTCAGATTGCCGGCGATGGCAACACCATAATACCTGTTTCTACCCAAGGTTCGCTGCCAACAGATGAGTGGGTTCATCTGGCAGGAGTCTATAGACCCGGCCAGTCCATAGAGGTTTACTTGAATGGGGTGCTTGCTAACACTAACGCTTCTGGTATTCCGGGGACTCAGTTCAGCGACAACGGACAGCCTGTTCTAATTGGCAGTCGTAATGCCTGTGGAAACTGTGCATGGAACGGCTCCATTGACGAAGTGCGAGTCTATAACCGGGCGCTCAGCGCTGAGGAGGTGGAGGATGTGTTCAATTGGAGCGGCCTGGCAAACGCCGGCCCGGACCAGCAGGTCATTACCGGCGATAGAGTAACTCTCACCGGCTCCGGCCCCGATGACGCAGCGTTCACCTGGGAGCAGATCGGTGGGCTGGATGATTTTGTCGCCACATTGGAGCCTTCGCCGAATCAGGCAGTCGTGGAATTCAATACACCTGAACAGGACGTAGGCTTTCTCCTGACCTTCAGCCTGGCGGTGGACTCTCCCACGGAGGGCACAGCTTTTGACGAAGTCAGAATCTTTGTCTATGCCCCCAACCCGCCTCACGTCGCTCCCGGGAATTTGCGAGCGGTCCGGACGGACAGGGGTTTTACGCTCAAGTGGGATGACGTGTTTGACGCCGACGCTTACTCGGTAGAGATAGAATACCTCCCGGATGTCTGGGTGCCTATCGCGCCGAATGTCACCGTTCTTGAATATGAATTCAAGGAGCAGACTCCCGGCGACACAGTTTCCGTGCGGGCAGTGGCCAAGAACAGCTATGGGGCCGGCGCCGCGTCCGAGCGTCTATCTGTCACCATTCTGCGGAATCTCGCGTTGCCGTCTGGCGCGGGCGGAGCTACGCCTCCCCTTCCTCAGGCTGGCCTTCAGGGCGTGACATACGCCGTTTCCCATTACGACATCAACGGCACGAACAATGGGGCTCATGGCGACAACAACGATAGCTGGTACAACAATGAGTTTAAGGCGCAGGATTTCTGGGGCTACCTCTGGGATACCCCGCTGTGGTTCGACGAGATAACGTATTACACTGGTGGAGTTTTCTTCGATGGCGGCTGGTTTACCGACCTGACGATCGAATATACCGAGGATGGAACGACCTGGGTGGATGCCCCGAACGTGAATTTCGCCCCCGAGTACGACTTCGCTAATGGTCCCGGTGGTCGCGATAACTTCAGCAGATACACAATCACATTCGGCACAGTCAGGGGCACCGGCATCAGAATCTTCGGGACGCCCGGCGGCATGGCGACGTTCACCTCCGTGGCGGAGCTGGAGATTTATGGCGACCAGACGCGAGGTGATCTCGTCGTTCAGGGATTGGACGCAGAAGTTCCGGAGAGGGCCACTGCCACTCTCGACGGAAGCTACTCCATGTCGCTGATAGGAGACATTACCAGCTACTCGTGGGCCCAGACCAGCGGGCCCACCGTGGCCATCGCCGACGCGACCGCTGCCGTTACAACCTTCACCGCTCCGGCTGTGGAGGCGGACACGCTCCTCATTTTCTCCCTGACGGCGGGCGACGGCAGCAATGAGGATACCGATGTGGATGTCCGCATCACGGTGAAGAACATCACCACCACCGCTGTTGCCGGCGTTGACCAGACGGTCGAGGAGGGAACAGTTGTGAGCCTCGATGGCACGGGCTCCCAAACCGCCACCGGTAACCTCACGTATTCCTGGACTCAGACGGCGGGCCCGCAGGTCACGCTGAGCGACCCCGCCGCCGCGA
>Ga0315541_1000024_pt1 | contig 137554 bp, 152 predicted proteins | sample SalMarSW160190MG_FD_203095 | JGI IMG/M metagenome (GOLD analysis project Ga0315541, IMG submission 203095) | Salt marsh sediment microbial communities from the Plum Island Ecosystem LTER, Massachusetts, United States - Salt Marsh Sediment SW1601-190 ... | reverse complement strand
TTCTATAACCGGCAGCGCAGACAGGAAAGACTGGGATTCCTGTCACCGGCGGCATATGCCCAGAAATTCTATGCCGGACAGATGGCGGTATGAAAGGTTTGGTGTCTATTTTTGACATCCGACCTCACAGTTCATTATTGGGCTTCTGTCGCAACTCCAAATGACGCCTGCCTTTATTACCCAGTAGTATATATAGTAACTCACGGAGTTGCAATAGTTCAGTGGCTTCGGGGAGAACCTGCGACTTTTGGAAAGAATCAGCCGCATTTTGTGAGAAATTAGCTTCGATGGTGGCAGCGGCGGGATTTGAACCTGCGACCAAGGGCTTATGAGTCCCCTGCTCTACCACTGAGCTACGCTGCCAGCATAGAAAAATATATCATCAATGTTATCAGACTGTCAATGTCGCCTGATGACATGGATACTCACCGCTTTAAAGGTGGCGTAAACCTGTGTTCCCTTTTTCAAACCCATTTCCCCGGCAGACCTGATGGTAACCAGTGCCACCATCGGAAAACCGCAGTCTATCTCGACACGACAGAGCGGTCCGGCGGACACTGTCCAGGTTATATTACCCGCCAGGCAGTTCCGGGCGCTGCTGGAAAGTTTAGCCAGGGCCACCGTTACATCTTCCGGACGCATGCAGACCGAGACCTCCTCCCCGACATCGTATTCGGTCACCGCCTCTATAATCCTGCCATTGATGTCTATAGCAGCCATTTCACCCTCGTTGGATGTAACCACCCCGTCGATGATATTTTCCATACCAACGAACTCGGCTACCTGCCTGTTTCCGGGCGAAGCGAATATCTCCCTCGGGTCGCCGGATTGGACCATCTCTCCGTTAACGAGCACGCCAATCCTGTCGGCAAGACGCTGTCCCTGCGACATATCATGGGTCGCCATGATTACGGTAATGGTACCACGCTTTATGACGTCGGCAATCAACTCCTCAATCTTTGAAGCCGAAACGGGGTCGAGATTGGCGGTGGGTTCGTCAAGGAGCAGCACTTCCGGCTGGACGGCAATCGCCCGGGCTACGGCTACCCTTTGCACCTCGCCCCCGGATAGCGTCCGGGCATTTCTGTTCTTATACCCGGTAAGCCCCACCGTTTCCAGAATATCATCCACTTTTTCACGAACGCGCCGGCTACTCATGCCACGCCATCTCAAGCCGCAAGCAACATTATCATAAACGCTCGTGTTGAAAACCACCGGCTTCTGAAGGACGAACGATATCCGACGGCGCATTTCCAGTCTTATCTTCTCGGAGGCGTTCACGTCAGCGCCGTCAAAAAACACTTTCCCCGCCGCGGGTGTATCCAGCATGTCAATAAGGCGCAGCAGCGTCGTCTTACCGGCACCGGTAGGACCGATTAAGGCAAATATTTCACCTCGTTCTACTCTCAGGTTGATGTTTTTCAGGATGTCCTCTCCATCCCACCGCTGCCATAAGTCTCTCGTTTCTATTAAGGGCATGATTTACCTCTGCTGTATCCTGTTCATTAATATGTTGACCACCAGCGCTATGAAAATGAGAATGATTCCCAGCGCCATGGCTAGCTCAATATCACCCTTGGATGTTTCCAGCGAAATAGCCGTGGTGATAACACGCGTGAAGCCCCTGATGTTACCGCCGACCATGAGGGATATACCCAACTCGGAGATGGCCCGTCCAAACCCCATGATGACCGCCGCCACGACGGCGAACCTCGCTTCCTTCACGACAAGCACCGCCATCTGCCGGCCACCGGCGCCCAGAGAACGGGCCGTATCCAGAATCGCCCTGTCCACACCACTCAGTGCGGAAATGGTCAGTCCGAGCAGTATCGGGGTAATCAGAATCACCTGCCCCACGACGATAGCTGGGGGGGTGAAAACGATGCCCAACCCGCCCAGCGGCCCGGCGCTGGAGATAAAAACGAAAACAAAGAGCCCGACGGCGACAGTCGGCACGCTGTAGAATGTCTGAATCAGACTGACGAGGAACCTTTTACCGCGGAACCGATTGAAGTGAATGAAACTGGCGATGGGTATGCAAATCACGGAACCGATGACAGCCGAGCTTACGGCTATCATCAACGACCTCCCGGCTATCTGCATAACCTCCGGGTCAAAGGAAATAATAAGTTCTACAGCCTTTACCAGGCCGTGCCATATCTCTGTCAATTAACTCAAGCTCCATCATATGTTATTTCATATATTCAGGAACAGGCTTGGTGTAGTCTTCAACCGGGGGACAACCAGGCATATCGCAGCTGGCAATCGGGAAGAAAAGGGGACGTCCGTACTCTGCCGTCCCGTAAGTGCCGATTATCTCCTGGACTTCAGGGGAAATAAGCCAGTTAATAAACTGATTGGCGATATCGATTTTGGCCTTTGGATGCGTTTCCGGGTTAATGGCTATCGCCGCATATACATTGAGGAATATCGAGTCTTTATCCACAATCGGCTCTAAGCTCAGGTCGCTCTTGAAATTATAGGCCAGGAAAGTCGATATATCCGCCAAGACGTATGCCTGCATCTCGTTAGCCATCAGCAGCGTGGGCCCCATACCTTTACCGGCCTCAACATACCAGTTACCCGAATTGCGGACATCCTCGTAATCGAACCCGGCTTCCCTCCAGATAAGTTTTTCCTTGGCGTGGGTGCCGGAATCGTCGCCCCTGGAAACGAATTTTACAGTGTCGGCGTCCTTCATACCTTCGTCGTGCAATTTCTTTAATGCTTCAGCCGCCGTTGAACCGGTGATACCCGCCGGGTCATCAGGAGGTCCGGCAATCAGGAAGAAATTATAGCCGAAATTCCTGCGGTTGATACCGTAACCATCGGCGATGAACACGTCTTCTCTAGCTCTATCATGCACAATGATGGCATCGACATCACCTCTTCTGCCGTACTCAAGAGCAATACCTGTGCCGGCATAGACAATATCCATTTCCACATTGGCCAGCTCCTCGAATATCGGCTCAAGGTGATACCAGAGACCGGTATCGTAGAGACTGGTGGTAGTGGCTATTTTAAATCTCACCAGAGGGTCGTGTAACGCGAATTGCGCTTCCGATTCTTCTTCGGTGCAGCCGATTACGCCCGGAATCAGACCAATCAGCAAGGCTACAATCAACAGAGCACCGGCTATTTTGCTTCCATTGTTAAATTTCAAAGGCACAGTTTCTCCTCCTTTCGTATACTGTACCATGTGTTTGTTCTAATTGCAATAGTACAAATATATAATCAGACACCGGTGGCACCGCGTCTTTGACGCGATTTAAGCCCTGTGTTACAATTTATATCGGTATTCTTCCTGTTGAAATATACCCCCGAAAATGTAATATCCTGTCGGACGAGGAAGTAGCTACGCTTATGAAAATCAGTAAAGTCGGCGTGGTCGGCTGCGGGCAGATGGGCGGTGGTATCGCCCAGGTATGCGCTCAATCGGGATATACGGTCGTCGTCTCCGAAATTAGTAATGAGCTGTTGAAGAAGGGATTCGCGGCAATCGAGTCCTCGCTGGACAGGAGCGTGCAGAAGGAAAGGATAACACGGCAGGACAGGGATGCCACTCTGGCACGCATCAGGGGAACGACCGATACCCGGGACTTCGGTGAATGCGACCTGGTAATTGAAGCCGCCGTGGAGAACCTGAACCTGAAGAAGAAGATATTCGGCGAGTTGGACAGGGTCTGCCCGGAACATACGATACTGGCCACCAATACCTCCTGCCTTCCCGTCACGGACATGGCAGCGGCTACGGGACGACCGGACCGGGTGCTGGGGATGCACTTCTTCAATCCGGTGCCGGTGATGAAACTGCTGGAGATAATCAGAACGACCGCCACCAGCGAGGCGACCATCGAGGCAGGCAAGAGCTTCGGTCAGTCCCTGGACAAGACGTTTGTCATCGTTCAGGACTCGCCCGGCTTTATCGTCAACCGTCTCGTCACGCCGCAGATTCTCAACGCCATCCGCATGGTCGAATCCGGCATCGCCACTGCCAAAGATATCGATACCGCGATGTCCCTGGGCTTGAATTACCCGATGGGACCGCTAGCCCTGACCGACCTCATCGGACTGGACACGGTCTTATTTATCGCCAACGGCATCTACGACAAGCTCCGCGACGAGCAGTACGCCACGCCGGCACTCCTGAAAGACATGGTCGCCGCCGGGCAACTCGGACGTAAAACGGGCAAGGGGTTTTACGAATATACGTAGAAGGATGAAAACCATTCCCTGGGCGAGCGGTAAGGTAGAATGAGAGTGTTTAACAATAGCCTGGTGTCATTCCCGCACACCAATTGTCATTCCAGCGAAAGCTGGAATCCAGAACTTCCACGCTGTCATTCCCGCAAAGGCGGGAATCCAGAGGGGGTAAGGGGAGCTGGATTCTCGGGTCAAGCCCGAGAATGACATTATCAAACAGTCTCTAGTATTCTATCCGTAACTATTAAAGGAGAACGATGATGAGTATCGAAGGGAAAGTAGCCCTGGTCACGGGCGGCTCCGGCGGACTGGGAAGGGTGCATTGCCTGTCCCTTGCCAGAGCCGGCTGTAACGTCGCCGTTGCCGGTCACAGCCACATGGAGAAAGCGGAAGCAGTAGCCAAGGAAATCAAAGCTATGGGGAGTCAGGCGCTGGCGGTGGCGATGGATGTCGCCAACCTGGATGAGGTTGAAGCCGCCGTCAGTATGGTGGAGAAAGTGCTGGGGCCGGTGGACATTCTCGTTAATAACGCCGCTTATGGCATCGTGCGCGCGGTGACCATCGCCAAGATGAAAATCCGGGACTGGGCCAAGGATTTAAGCGTCAACCTGACCGGCCCGTTCAATACCATCAAGTGCTGCCTGCCGGGCATGCTGGAGCGGGACTGGGGACGCATTATCAACATCTCTTCCATTGCCGGTACCATGGGCGGCGCTGGCCAGTGCAGCTACGCCACGACCAAGGCCGGACTTATCGGTCTTACCAAGACGGTGGCGCTGGAGGGGGCCCGCAAGGGCATCACCTGCAATGCCATCGTGCTCGGGGTATTCGACGGCGGCAGCTGGCACGAGGTAGCCCCGGAATTCCAGGAGCGCATCGTCAAGCGCATGGCCATACGCCGAACGGGTACCCCGCAGGAACTCAGCAATGTGCTCCTTTTCCTGGCTTCCGAAGAATCGAGCTATGTCACCGGTGAAGCCATCGAGGTCAGCGGTGGCGCCAGCCTTTTCACTTTCTAATGCAGGCTATGTCATTCTGGCGAAGGCCAGAATCCAGACCTCTCCTTATCCCCGCCACTGGATTCCAGCTTTCGCTGGAATGACAAAATTAAGAAACAACGAACGAAAGGAGAAAATACATGAGTGAAGCTGTCATTGTCAGTGGTGTCAGAACAGCGATAGGTAATTATGGCGGTGCCCTGCAGGACGTACCGGCGGTAAAGCTGGGCAGCATCGTTATCGAGGGGGCCCTCAAGAAGGCAGGCCTGAAACCGAAGGGAGACGCCAGCTACGCACCGGAGTCACTTAAGGACGAAGGACTTATCGAACTGGAGAAGAAATACTATAACTGGGATGATTCCCTCCAGGAAGTCCTGGTGGACGAGGTAATCATGGGGAACGTCATCCAGGCAGGTCAGGGACAGAACCCCGCCCGCCAGGCAGCCATCTACGCCGGCATCCCCAAGGAAGTCAGCGCCTTCACGGTTAACAAGATTTGTGCCTCCGGCATGAAAGCGGTAGCCCTGGCCGCGCAGGCAATCAAGACCGGCGATGCCGAGGTTATCGTGGCCGGTGGTATCGAAAACATGAGCGCCGTCCCCTACTATGTCCCCAGGATGCGGTGGGGAGCCAGGATGTTCAACGCCGAGATGGTCGACGGCATGGTTCACGACGGACTCTGGGAGATATTCTACAACTACCACATGGGCGTGACCTCGGAGAACATCGCCGAGAAATACGGTATCACCAGAGAGGAACAGGACAAATTCGCCCTGGAAAGCAACAACCGCGCTCTGGCGGCCACCAGAGATGGCATCTTCAAGGAAGAGATAGTGCCGGTGGAGGTTAAGGTCAAGCGCGAGACCAGGATGTTCGATATCGATGAACACCCCAGGGAGACCTCGATGGAGCTTCTGGGCAAGCTGCCAACGGTATTCAAAGCGGATGGCGGCGTCACCGCCGGTAACGCTTCGGCCATAACCGATGCCGGAGCCGCTCTGGTAGTGATGTCGGCAGAGAAAGCCAGGGAACTCGGCCTGAAACCGATGGCGACCATCCGTGCCTATGCCGCCGGCAGTGTCGACCCGGCTTACATGGGCCTGGGCGTAATACCGGCCACCAAGAAAGTGCTCAAGCTGGCCGGACTTACCCTGAAAGATATCGACTACATCGAGCTGAACGAAGCCTTTGCTTCACAGTCGCTGGGCTGTATCAAAGAGTTGAATTTTGATATGAGCAAGACGAACCTCCACGGCGGCGGAATATCACTGGGGCATCCCATCGGCTGCACCGGTGCCAGGATTCTGGTGACGCTTGCTTACGAGATGGCGCGGCGTGACCTTCAGCTCGGCCTGGCGACACTGTGTATCGGTGGCGGTCAGGGGATGTCAACCATTATCGAGAGAAAGTAAGACTAGCCCCGTTTTTCGTATTCGGGACACCAGGTGGCGTTGGGGCGTGCTGGATTGTGGCAGGCCCCGCGCCAGTTCCACTTGCAGCTATCGCAGAGGATAACATTCATCCCCAGCCACTTTTTTACACTGATGGTGAACCTGTCTTTCCAGCCGGGCCCCGCCTTTGATTTCATGTTCAGTCCTTCTCGATTCCAATTTTAGTTTAACAAACATGATGCTATCGGGCAATAATTGTGCTAAAATACCTTAGAGCTTGACCTGAGGGGTAAACAGTCATGGCCAGAATAACGGGCAGGAAAAAGGGGACCGACTGGAAAAAGGGAATAAAAGAGGAACAGGTACGGGAAGAACCCCTGCACATCGAGACGATTAAGTGGGGCGATTTGACCTGGGTCAATATTCAGCCCCCGACCGAGCGGGAGATTGAATACCTGGAGGAAAACTACCATTTCCATCCTCTGGACCTGGATGACTGTCTCAGTCGCAAGCAGATTCCCAAGGTAGACGAATATCCGGATTACCTGTTCGTCATCTTCCACCTGCCGGTTTTCGATAAAGAAACGAGGGTTACCACCAAGCGGCAGTGGTCGGCCTTCGTCGGCGAGAAATTCCTCATCACGCTGCATACCGGGGAATTGAGAACACTGACCGCCCTTTTCCGGGACTGCCAGGCTAACGAGGATTCCCGCGAAGAGTATTTCAGCAATGGCTCCGGTTACCTGCTGTACCGGATACTCGACCGTTCCATCGACTCTTATTTCCCCGTCCTAGATAAAATCCTCAGCCTGATGGAAGACATGGAGGACAATGTCTTCGATGAGGATATCGAGACGGCTAAAGAGCTAAGTATATTACGACGGGACATCATCGCCCAGCGGCGCGTGATGTTCCCCACGCGCACGCTCTTTATGTCCCTGGAAAGAAGACTGAAAAGATTTACCAAAGTGGACCTGACCGTATATTTCGGCGACCTTATGGACCACATGAACAAGATATGCGATACCCTGGATGAATTAAAAGAGGTTATAGAGGTATTTAAAGATACGGACTATACCCTGGCCACCTATCGCATCAACCGGGTCACGCGTCTGTTGACCATCTTTTCCACGATTGTCCTGCCGTTCTTAATAGTTTCCAGCCTTTACGGGATGAACGTCACACTACCCGGCGGACTGGAAGGGGGAAGCATACAATCATTCCTTATATTGCTGCTGGTGATGTTGATTATTGCCGGCGGCATGCTCTTCTTCTTCCGCCGCCGCCGCTGGATTTAGGAAATGAATATCTCATACCGCCTGGTGATAATCATCGCCGTTTTTATCACCTGCCTTATTACCGCCAACATCGTTGCCGTTAAAGTAATCAGCCTCGGCCCATTTACCCTGCCGGCGGCCATTTTCGTCTTTCCGCTGAGCTACATCTTCGGCGATGTCCTAACCGAGGTCTACGGCTACCGCGTGGCGAGGAGGGTCATCTGGCTCGGTTTCATCTGCAACCTGATTTTCGTCTTCTTCGCCTGGGTGGGGCAGGTACTGCCCGCGGCTGTCTTCTGGGAGGGGCAGGGGTCTTACGAAAGCATCCTGGGCTACACGCCACGGCTGCTGGGCGCCTCGTTCCTTGGTTACCTGGCCGGGGAGTTCGCCAATTCTGCGATACTGGCCAGGATGAAAATACTGACTAAAGGCCGCTGGCTGTGGAGTCGGACCATCGGCTCGACGATAATCGGGCAGGGACTGGACACCTCCATATTCATTACCCTGGCCTTCATTGGCACGGGCGCTTCCGTGCCGACAATGATACTGCACCACTGGTTTGCCAAGGTAGTCATCGAGGGCGTATGCACACCGGCCACCTACGCCATCGTCAGATGGCTGAAAACTAAAGAGGGAATCGACACTTACGATTACGAAACCAGCTATAATCCTTTTAGAATAACGGAAAAGGGGCAATCGAAATGATAGTTAAGATTCTCGGCGCGCACAATATAGAGTTACAGGACACCCGATGTATCAGCCTGTTAATCGACGATGTTATGGCAATAGACGCCGGCGCCCTTACGTCCAGCCTGTCCTTAGCGGCGCAGCAAAAGCTCAAGGCCGTCCTGCTTACCCACCAGCATTACGACCACATGAGGGACATACCGGCCATAGGCATGAATTTCTATCTTTACGAGAATACGATCGATGTCTACTCTACCATCTCCGTCCGTAAAGCCCTGTCCGAGTACATGCTGAACGATATCCTTTACCCCGATTTTATGGAGAAACCCCCGGGGAAACCGGCGATAAGGTTCAACACGATGGAATCCGGTCGTAAGGAGTCAATCGCCGATTATAATGTATTGCCGGTATCCGTCAATCACGCCGTGCCCACGGTCGGCTACGAGGTTACTTCTCCCGACGGTAAAAAGGTATTTTATACCGCCGATACCGGGCCGGGACTGGACGAATGCTGGCGGCAGGTATCGCCCGACCTGCTCATCATCGAGGTTACCGCGCTTAACAAGTATCATGATTCCGCCTTACAGTCGGGTCACCTCACCCCGGCCATGCTTCAGCGGGAAATGGAGAGCTTCCGAAAACTGAAGGGTTACCTGCCGCAGATAGTCACGGTGCATATGAACCCGCTGGACGAGAAGGAAATCAAAAAAGAAATCGACGTGGTATCCAGGGCATTAAATACGGAGATACGACTCGGCTACGAGGGAATGATTATCCAGTTGTAATGATGAGCGGAAACGGTTCAGTCAGCGAGATACGGTTTATCGTCGACCATAACGTGGGCAAGCTGGCCAAATGGCTCAGGATGATGGGCTATGACAGCCTGTTCTTTAATGGCGAAGATGACTCCCAGATGGTCAGGCAGGCCCTGGCCGAGGGCAGGATAATATTGACGCGGGACACCGGGATTATGAAGAGGCGGGTTGTTAACAACGGGCGACTCAAGGCGTTATTGATTGAGAGCGAGGAACCGGAGCGGCAGATGCGGCAGCTTATGACCGCCCTGGACCTGATGAAAGACCTGCGCCCTTTCACACTCTGCCTGGAATGTAATCATCCCCTGGTCGAGAGAAGCCATGAAGAGGTAAAAGGCCGCGTGCCGCCCTACGTTTATAAAACGCAGACCCAGTACATGGAGTGCCCGGCCTGCCGCCGCATCTACTGGCGGGGTACTCACTGGGAGGCCATGACACGAAAGCTGGAAAAACTGGCCGGCATGAATGACAATTAAATACGGCGAGGAGGCATCATTATGAATGTTTACGAAGCAGCAATAAAAAGGCGTTCGATAAGACGCTTCAAGGATAAGCCCGTGCCTTATGAAGTGCTGGAAAAGTGCCTGAACGCCGGCCGGCTGGCGCCGTGCGGGCGCAACCACCAGGTATGCGAGTACATCATCATTAACGATGCCGAAGTGCTGCCCGGTGTATTCGAGAATATCGGAGGCTCGGTGAAGCTGCCCCCTGAGAAAGGAGGCCCGCGACCCGAGAATGCGCCTAAAGCCTACGTTATTGTCCTGATAAACAAGTCGTGGGAAGGCGATGCCAACCGCCGGAGAATCTCACTCTATGACGTCGGCCTGGCGGCGGAGAACATCATACTGGTCGCCTATGAACAGGGAATCGGGGCCTGCCCGATACTGATGTTTAACGAAAGCAACCTGAAGCCTGTTCTTAATATACCGGATGAATACGACATGGCCCTGGTGATTGCCATGGGTTACCCGGACGAGAGCCCGGTAGCCGAGGTGGCTACCGACTCCGTGGAAGGCTGGCTGGACGATAATCTGGTACGCCATATTCCCAAGAGAAGGTTAGAGGATATCGTACACCGCAACAGGTTTTAGTATCAAACATATTGACCGAAGCTGAATATATTGCTACACTCAATTCAACGGGAGATTGGATACTCACTTATGAAAATCGTAACCGCCGAGCAGATGAGGCAAATCGACCGGGAGTGCATTAAACTGGGCACGCCCGCCAGTATGCTTATGGAGAACGCCGGTAAAGCCGTGGCCGAGGAAACCCGAAAAAACATGGGCGCTATGGATAAACAGCATGTCCTGTGCCTGATAGGCGCGGGGAACAACGGCGGGGACGGGCTGGTGGCCGCGCGCTACCTTCACAAATGGGGAGCAAAAGTCAGCGTTTACCTCTGCAGCCAGAGAGCCCCCGATGATAAAAACCTCAGGCTGGTGCAGGAACGCGGCATCACCTGTACCGAAGCCGCCAATGATAAAAACCTGAAAAAGTTCGACGACCTGCTGGCACCGGCCAGGTGCGTCATCGATGCGCTACTGGGTACGGGGAAGATGCGCCCGCTCGAAGGTGTCTTCCGGCAGGTGCTGGAAAGAGTGAACGCGACACGGAATAACCGTAAACTCACTGTCATTACGGTCGATTTACCATCGGGGATGGATGCCGATACCGGCGCCATCGACCCCACCTGCCCCCACGCCGATACTACGGTCACGATGGCTTTACCCAAGCTGGGCATGTTCGGTTTCCCCGGCGCGGAAAGAGTCGGCAAGCTTAAAATAGCCGATATCGGTATTCCGGAGTCGCTGGCTGAGTCTATAAAGACCGAGCTCCTTACCAGCGATTGGGCCGGAGCCACTCTACCAGCGCGCCCGCTTAACGCCAACAAGGGGACGTTCGGCAGGGTGCTGGTCGCGGCCGGCTCAATCAACTACATCGGCTCGGCCTATCTGGCCTGCAGCGGCGCCATGCGGGTGGGAGCAGGACTGGTAACATTAGCTACGGCCAACAGCCTGCAACCCATCCTGGCCTCCAAGCTGACCGAGGCAACTTTCCTGCCGCTGCCTGAATCTCAACCCGGCATCACATCGGCCGAAGCAGCCGATATCATCAACCAGCAGTGCAGTCAGTATAAGGTGCTTCTCCTCGGCTGCGGCCTGGGGCAGAACCCGTCCACCGCGGAATTCGTCACCTCCCTGCTCTCGAAGAAAGGGTTGCCGGCGCTGGTACTCGATGCCGACGCCCTCAACATACTGGCCAGGACACCCGACTGGTGGCAACGGTTTACCGGTAATGCTATACTTACCCCGCACCCCGGGGAAATGTCCCGACTATGCGGACTTTCGATTGACGAGATACAATCGGAGCGTATCGGCGTAGCCGGAAAATTCGCGGTGGAATGGAACAAGACCATCGTCTTAAAAGGGGCCTATAATGTAATTGCCAGTCCCGATGGCTACTGCCGGGTCAGTCCTTTTGCCAATCCCGGGCTGGCCACGGCGGGAACCGGCGATGTACTGGCCGGTATTATCGCGGGGCTGGTAGCCCAGGGGCTTTCGCTTGCCGATGCCGCCTGCCTGGGTGTCTACGTGGGCGGCGAGGCCGGCGAGATGATAAGGAATGTGCTGGGAGATGCCGGCATGATTGCGTCCGACCTGCTGCCGGCGCTGCCGGTGACCATAAAACAATTAAAAAATACAACCGGTGCCGGTGAAAGTTGAGGGAAACGCCATGTTGTTAGCTATAGATATCGGCAATACTAATATCACCGTGGGCATGTTCAAGGACGACGAGCTTAAGGCCACCTGGCGTATCGCTACCGGGGTCCACCGTATGCCGGATGAGTACGCCGTGATACTGCTCAACCTGCTGCGCCACGGCGGCGTGGACGTTGCCGACGTTACCAAGGGAGCGGTGAGCTGTGTCGTCCCGCCTTTGCTGACCACTTTCAACGAGCTATTCGAGAAATACTTCAATATACAACCGCTGGTTGTCGGACCCGGTGTCAAGACCGGGATACGCATCCGCATGGATAACCCGAGAGAGGTAGGCGGCGACCGTATTTCCAACACGGCGGGCGCCCTCAGCCTTTACAGCGGGCCGATAATCGTGGTGGCTATGGGTACGGCGACCGCATTCGATACAATCTCCAGGGAAGGCGATTACCTCGGCGGGGCTGTCGCCCCGGGTCTAGCCATTGCCGCCGAAGCCCTGTACACCCACACCGCGGCTCTCCCCAGGGTGGAACTGGTCCCCCCCAAGCGGGCCATCGGCACCAATACCCTGACCGCCATGCAATCCGGCATCATATTCGGCTATGCCGGGCTTATCGACGGCATCGTGACACGAATTCAGGAGGAACTGGGAGAAAAAGGAACGGTCGTGGCCACCGGAGGCTACGCCAGCATCATCGCCAGGGAAACCAGGACGATTAATCACGTTAATCCCGATTTAACACTCATCGGAATAAAAACCATCCACGCCATGAACCAGGCCTAGTCGACCAAGGAGATAACCATGTTGAAGAATAAGACCATAGTTCTGGGCATCACCGGAGGCATCGCCGCTTACAAGGCGGCGGATATTGCCAGCAAGCTGACTCAGGCAGGAGCCAGTGTCGACACAGTCATGACCGAGTCGGCTACCAGATTCATCACCCCGCTCACCCTGCGTAACCTCACCGGTCGGCCGGTGGTGACCGATATGTACGAGCTGGCCCCCGAGTACGGCGAGGAGCACATAGCCCTGGCCGAAGCGGCCGACGCGGTAGTTATCGCCCCGACTACGGCCAATACCATCGCCAGGCTGGCGGCGGGAATTGCCGACAACATGCTCGGCTGCGTCGTGCTGGCGACCGAGGCGCCGGTAATCATCGCGCCGGCCATGAACGACGTGATGTACAAGAACTCCATTACGCAGGAAAACCTGTCGAAGCTTAAAGCCAGGGGCTTCACGATTATCGAACCCGAGTACGGTCGCCTGGCCTCGGGGAAAATGGGTCAGGGACGTCTGCCCGAGACCGCTACGATAATCGAGGTTATCGAGAAGGCTCTGAGTGACTAAGGAAGATTTAACCGGCAAAAACATCGTGGTGACGGCCGGCGGCACCCGGGAGGCAATCGACCCGGTAAGATATATAGGCAATCGCTCATCCGGTAAAATGGGATACGCCGTGGCCGAAGCAGCGCGGGACCGCGGCGCTACGGTCATACTGGTGACCGCCCCAACCGCAATCCCCGTACCGGGAGGCATGGAAGTCATCCACATAAGGACAGTCACCGAGTTGAAGGAAGCCGTTACCAAAGCGGTAAAAGGGGCCGATGCCCTGATTATGGCAGCCGCCGTATCCGACTTCCGTGCAGCCAGGCCGGCGGACAGTAAAATTAAGAAACAGGGCGGGAAGCTGATACTGGAACTGGTGGAAACCGAAGACTTCCTGCCGGAGCTTCCTGCCGATTTTAAAAAGATAGGCTTCGCCGCCGAAAGCGAGGACATGGTGGCGAACGCCACGAAAAAGCTGAGAGAGAAACGACTGGACATGATAGTCGCCAACGATATTACGGCACCCGACAGCGGCTTCGAAGTGGATACCAATAAAGTGACACTGATTGATAAGAACGGAAAGGTAGAGGAACTGCCCCTGATGAGCAAGAGGGAGGTGGCGGACAGGGTGCTGGACAGGATAGCGGAATTATTAAAGGGCTAAGCCGCGTATAATACGAGGGCGGCCAGCCTTCGCTGAAGCTACGGCGGGCAAAGGGGGTGGAAAAAGATAACAAACGAGGGGCGGCGGGGGTCTTAAATTTAACAAATAAAATGGATACTTCTATTCAAGTAGTTGAAATTTCCTTGCTGAGATACGTGCCGGAACTCGTAGCCTGGGTTATCGGCCTCGTTCTGGCGATAATCATGGTGCGGCAGGGAGGCGGCAAAGCCGAGAAACTGCTACTGGCCGGCTGCAGCCTGATGTTTTTGGTCGGGATAATCTCAGTTTTACTGGGCAGCATGACGCCATGGCTGCTTGAACAGAGAATATCCGCACAGGAATTCGGCCTCATCAGGTCAATATCAATTATCCCTTCGTTAGCGGGCTTCATTTGCCTTATCCTAGCTTTCTTTGTAAGGTTCAAAACAAAGAAGCAGGAAGCGACATGATGGGTATATTTGAATATTTAATGTTTCTTCTCGGCTCTCTGCCAGCCCTGGCGCTCTGGATTGCGGTTATTATCTTCGGCATCGTCATGCTCAAGCGTGGGGGAGGACGAGCGGAACGTTTCCTAATAGCGGGGGGCAGCATTAAATTACTCGGAAACCTGCTCATTGTCCCGTCGTTTATGATTATGTCCTGGCTTTTGCGGATGGATTACAGCGTGGAATATGCCAACACGGTGAACACGGGCTACGGTATATTCCGTAACATCGTCAGCATGGCGGGTATCATTTGCCTTATCTATGCTTTCTGGGTTAAATTCAATACAAGAAATACTGAGCCAGTGGCTTCTTTACCCAATAACTAGAAAGAGAAAATCATGGCGAAAACACCAGAAATTGAACAGGAAATGGCCAAAGCCTACGAGCCGGGTAAGGTCGAGCAGAAGTGGTACGACTTCTGGATGGAGAGGGGTTATTTCAAGCCCAGAATAGACCCTAAGAAAAAGCCCTTCGTTATCATCATGCCGCCGCCCAATGTCACCGGCGAGCTTCACCTCGGCCATGCCCTGGAAAGTGCCCTGCAGGACATCATGACACGCTGGCACCGCATGAAGGGCGAGCCGACTCTCTGGCTACCCGGCGTCGACCATGCCAGCATTGCGGCCCAGGTTGTGGTGGAGAGAGAGCTGGCCAAAGAGGGACTGGACCGTCATCAGCTGGGCAGGGAGAAATTCCTGGAGAGGATGCGCCAGTGGGTGAAGGACTGCCGTCATACCATTACCGAGCAGCGTATGAAACTGGGCGCCTCCTGCGACTGGAGTCGGGAACGCTATACCATGGACGAGCGGTCGAGTCGGGCAGTCCGTACCGCTTTCGCCAGACTCTACGAGAAAGGGCTGATATACCGGGGCGAGCGGATTATCAACCGGTGCCCCCGCTGCGGCACAGCCCTATCCGACCTCGAGGTAGACCATCAAGACGTGAGCGGTCACCTGTGGTACGTGCGCTACCCGATGGTGGAAGACAAAGAGAAATTTGTTACCGTGGCCACTACCCGCCCGGAGACGATACTCGGTGATACGGCGGTGGCCGTTAATCCAAAAGATAAACGCTTCAAAGGGATGGTGGGCAAGAAGGTGATTCTACCCGCCGTGAACCGCGAGATACCCATCGTCGCCGATGAAGCGGTCGACCCCGAATTCGGCACCGGCGCCGTTAAAATCACGCCGGGGCACGACCCCGTGGACTTCGAGGTAGCCCAGCGGCAGGGGCTGCCCCTGATAAATATCCTCAACCCGGACGCCACCATGAACGAGAATGCCGGCCCCTATAATGGCATGGACCGCTACGACTGCCGCAAGGCGATATTAGAGGACCTGGAAAAAGCCGGACAGCTTGTCAGGACGGAGGACTACAGCCATTCCGTGGGGCACTGCCAGCGCTGCCAGACCGTCGTCGAGCCTATTGCCAGCCAGCAGTGGTTTGTCAAAGCGGCACCATTAGCCGGGCCGGCTCTTGCCGCCGTACGTGACGGGCAGATTAAAATAACCCCACCGCGTTTCACCAAGGTATACATCAACTGGATGGAGAACATACGGGACTGGTGCATCAGTCGCCAGCTCTGGTGGGGACACCGCATACCGGTATGGTACTGCCATGACTGCAAAGAATTAATAGTAGCCGTAGAGACTCCACAGTCATGTTCCAGCTGCGGCTCAACCAATATCGAGCAGGACCCGGACGTCCTGGATACCTGGTTCAGCTCCGGCTTATGGCCACATTCCACGCTTGGCTGGCCGGATGACACGGAAGACCTGCGATATTTTTACCCGACTTCAGTTATGGAGACGGCCTATGACCTCATTTTCTTCTGGGTAGCCAGAATGATAATGATGGGTATCGAAGACGCCGGTGACATCCCGTTCCGCACGATATATTTTCACGGTCTGATACGCGACGACAAAGGCGAGAAGATGAGCAAGACGAAAGGCAACGTGGTAGACCCGCTTGTTTTACTGGAGAAATACGGCACGGACGCCCTGCGCTTCGCCCTGCTGATGGGGACATCACCGGGAAACGACTCGCGACTGTCCACGGATAAGACGGAAGCCGGCCGTAACTTCGCCAACAAGCTGTGGAACGCCACGCGGTTTGTCGTCAGGAGCCTTGAGCCCGGCGCAAACATCGACCGGGAAATAAACCGGGATAACCTAGTGGCGGAAGACCGCTGGATTCTATCGCGACTGAATAGGACTATCGCCAGTGTCACCGGCCTTATGGAAGACTTCCAGTTCGGCGAGGCACAGAGGCAGATACATGATTTCCTCTGGGGCGAGTACTGCGACTGGTATATCGAGCTGGCCAAGATAAGATTACAGGCAAACGACACCTCACCCCTACCGATACTGGTACACGTCCTGGAGAAATCACTGCGCCTCCTGCACCCCTTTATGCCCTTCCTCACCGAGGAGCTGTGGCAGAACCTGAAAAAACTGGCGAAATGGCTGGATACCGAGTCCATCATGGTCGCCGCCTACCCGGAGTCCGATGAAGCGATGCTCGACCCGGCGGCCGAATCCGAACTTGAGGCCATAATTGAAATTATACGCAGCATACGCAATACACGCGTAGAATTTAAGGTAGAAAGTAGTAAACGGATACCAGTACATATTGATGCCGGTGACCTACTCTCGGCTATCAGTGCTCACGCTCAAACCATCCAGACCTTAGCCAAGGTAGACCCGCTTGCCTTCGGTGATACTAATATAGAAAGCCCGGTTCGGGGAGATGCTATGACAATTGGGTTTATACTCTCACAAGGGATTAAATTGAGCATACCCTTTTCAGGTATGTTTGACCTCGAGGCGGAAAAGGAAAGAGTAGAGAAGGAACTGCAACAGACTCAAAACGAAGCCAACCGGCTCGGAACCAGGCTTAAAGACAATGCCTTTTTAACCAAAGCTCCCAAGGCAGTTATTGAAAAGGAACGACAAAAACTTTATACTCTGAATGATAAGCTGGAAAAACTAAAACAACAGAGTGCCAGATTGTAGGAGGTGAGGTAATGTTCGAGAGAGTGCTTGTACCGCTGGATGGTTCTAAAGTAGGTGAAGCCGCTTTGCCGGTTATCGAGCAACTCGTTGAGAAATGCGTGCCCGTAGTGAAGGTAGAAATTACCCTCCTGGGGGTAATAACGTTGCTGCGACACTGGGTGGTGGTCGGGGAGGCGAGTGCCCCGGTTTCTTATACAGAGGAAGAGCTGAAGCTTATTAAACAGAGGGTTACAGACTACCTTGTAAGGACCGGCGAGCCCCTGAAGAAACGAGGAGTCGTTATCAAGACGATGGTCAGCAGCGGAAACGCCGCCGAAGAGATACTTAAAGCCGCCGAAGAAACCAGGGCGGATTTAATAGCCATGTCAACACACGGGAGGTCGGGGCTGCGCCGCCTGGCATTCGGGAGCATTACCGATAAAGTATTGCACGGCGCCAGCGTGCCCGTACTCATGGTACGAGCGCCGGAGGGCACCGTCAACAAATAGCTGCTAAAGTGTCATTGCGAGTCCTTCCTTTGAAGGACGAAGCAATCCCAACCAGCGATGAATAGATTGCTTCGTCGCTATGCTCCTCGCAATGACATTACGGTCAGGCCGTGTCTTCCGGGGAAAGGTCGGCGGCAAGTACCTTAAAAACGCCCCTTTTCTGCCACTGTCGCTTGAGGTATCCCAGCGCTTTCTTGGTATCGCTGGCGATTTTAGCTTTTTCACACCGCTTCAGTCTGTATTTGAACAGCCAGTAGGTAAACTCCTTTAGCTCGGCGAGGGTAATAGACTTCAATTGAGCGTACCGCTTTTCCTGCCGGAAGAGTTTTAATAAAACATCCCGGGTGGTATTGTAAATCCGCTGGTAGGTCTCATCGGCGGACTCGCCCTGACTCCGGAAGCCGCGCACCCGCCTTTCTTTATCTATCTCATCCTGCACCGCCAGGAGGAGGGCTTCCTCGACGGTAACACCGTAGAAATAGTTGAGATACTGGCCGTACTTACGCTCACCGATGAGTTTTTTAACTTCCCCGGCGTGCAGCTCCAGCGGGGGTATGCCGCGAAAGAGAAGGGAGTTCTTTTCATCTTCGGGCAGGAGACCATCCACCGTCATGCAGAGTCGTTCCGCCAGCAGCAGCCAGTCGAAGGCTTCCCCACCAATGAGGTAGCAATAGGTACGGTCGTTGCAGACTTCCTCGGCGCTGGTCCACAGTCCGATAGCCCCGAGCAGGGCAAGATACCAGTGCTGGCCGCCGGCGACATGCTGCTTCAAGTAGCTTATGGCTTCAGCATCGCTGGCTGAGGTAGATTCCGAGGAAACTAATGGATTCTTTACCTCCGTCATGCCACCCCTTATGTCCGGGCCGGACGGGCCCGCTCCGGGAATTCCGCTTTAAGTCTTTCGTAGTAATCGAGCTTGCCGGTGGTCACCAGCTCGGTAATCTTTTTGGTAATGGCCTCGCCCGCCCCGGGGATTTCTTTAAGTCTATTTTCGGAGACCAGCTGCTCAACGGGCACGGCCAGCTCCCCGATGGCGCGCGCCACCTTCTGGTAGGCCCGTATCTTGAAGATGTTGTCCTTCTTGAGTCCGAGCATTTCGGCGATATCATTAAATATAAAGGCGATTTCTGAGTTTGTCATAGTGTTGAGCCTCTAGTTAATTTATCCTTCGTAATTCGTTAAACTTTTTATCTATCTCAGTCCTCAAGTCTTCCCCAACCTCCTGAAAAACATCTAACAACGCGTCATAAATATTGTCGCCCGCAGTAAAATTCCAGAAATCCTCACCTACCAAAATTTCACCACTCTCAAGGTCATACAATCCTTTTAACGTCCACCGTTCATATGGTTCAGGATGATAGGGGTTATATGGAATTGCCAGCCTCATAAAGACTTTAGCATTTTTATCTTGACTAAGCCTCAAGGCAGTCCATCTGAGGAGTTTTAATTTTAATGCGACAAATTCCTTCATGTTAGGTTTTACACTCGTAATATCAAAATAATTTTCTTCTTGATTTGTTTTAATAAATAGGTCAACAACAGAATCGGGATCGAGTTTAGCTTGCCCTAACTTTATTCTGCTACTAATATCTTTAGTCTGTTCTATCATGCATGGGGTGATATTACCTTCTCTCAACTTATATTGAATACTTCTTATGAACTCTTCTGTCTCTCTGTCAATTTCCCCAAGCAGTTTGTACTGCCTTTCTGCATGGTCACCCCTACCCTGAACTAGAACAACAGCAACTTGTTCCCAAATTGACATACCAAAGGTGGTATTCATTGATTGTATAAAAGAAAACATGGCATACCTATCCCTACCGAAAAGTCTATGGTGAAATGGCATATGTGATGTCTCCGGTTTATACTTTCGCAGTTTATCTCGTACTGTTGTTATAAGAAGCTCAGAAACCCTGTCCTTTGTCTTTACTGACAAGCTCATTATTATCCCTTCCTGAAATAAAATATGGATTCAAAATACTTATTAGAGTCTCGTTCTGTCCTCATTAAAACTGGCCTGTGGAAGATATCTAGTAATTCAAAACTACATTGTTTTCCAATCTCCGGATATAGATTATACTTGTCATTAGCTACAACAAATACCAATGCCCCATCACATAAATTCTTTGATATATTTTTAAAAGTATTAACTATTCCTTGAACATATTCCCTTTTTGCATTGCCATTTTGTCCTTTAGTAGCAGGCCCTATCTCTAATTCATCCTGTCTTAAAAATTCAAAGAGTTCATAAGCATACCTGTGTTGTTCATGATAGTCAATAATGCCAACATAAGGGGGTGACGTAAATATACCACTAATTTTTAAATTATTAGATAATTTTATAGTTCGTGCATCTCCTTGTATAATCTCTATAGAAGCATCTTTTCTTAATTTATCAAATTCTTTGATTCTTTTAATCGTATCCCAACTGTAGCGGTTAATGAATTTCAATGCTTCATCAATAGGCTCACAATATCTCTTATGCTTGATACACCAGTAAGTTTTACGGACAGCTTTCTTAGGACGAGCCAAATCATAGTGAGTAATGAGTCTAGCAGACCTCGCTGACCGCGATAGAATCACTTTTAATATATCTTGGTTTTCATAGTCTTTAATAATACCTCTATAAAAGAGTATTTCCTGTAATGCTCGCTCAGAAAACCAATATTTTAGGTATTCGCTACTTGTCTCGTATCTTTCTGATTCTAAGTCAAAAAGGGGCATTGTTTTACTTTTTAGATAGTAGCTAAAAGCTTTTAACCTTTGTAATGCATTCTTTATCTCTGCTTCAACTTCTGGAATGTTATATTTCCTAGTCTTTACATGTTGAATCAAGACATTGAACGGTGATAACTCTATGCCAATTGAGTGCATTCCTAAAATATTCGCTTCTACAAGAGTTGTTCCTGAACCTGCGAATGGATCAAGTATAGTATCTCCAGCCCTGAAATATTTATGTAGAAATACCTCCACGAGTTGCGGGATGAATTTGCCGAGGTAAGGGTGCAATCTATGTACATGCTTTGTTCTCTCGAACTCTCTTACACCAATAAAAGTTAAATCATTCCCTAGAATCTGGATATTTCTTTTTGTGTCACTTTTCCTCTCAATGAAATCTAGGTCTAATCCGAATTTTGCGGCTATTTCTTTATTATTTTTGTTATTTACTTCAACCACGCTTGTATTACCTCCTTCTCAATCCCCCTCACAACCCCCGCCACCAGCACAGCCGTGCTTTCATTAAATTGTATAAAAATATGTTTCTTTCTCCGTACTCCGTTATCAGGCCGTAGTCCAGGCAGGCTTTGACTTCCTGATTGATATTACCCTTCTCCTTAGCTGCCCTTACCTGTTCGAGCGCCTGGTGCCTGGCCCGGAGCACGAGTTTGTGCTTCCTTTCGGCCCGGTTCAGCGGCTTCTCGGGGTCGTCGGGCAACTGCTCAATCTGCCCCGATAGCTCCTGCGTTAGCTTATCCAGCTCTTCGTCGGTCATGACAGCTTACCTTCCGCAGCAGTGCTTGTATTTCTTACCGCTGCCGCAGGGACAGGGGTCGTTGCGGCCTATTTTCTTACCGGCTGCCCCGACCCTTCGGGGCTTACCGCCGCTCTGAGAGCCACCGGCCGCCCTGGCCATCGGCGACTCCGGTTGTTTGGCTTCCCGCTGTTCAATCCTCACGTGGAATATGGTATGAGCAACATCCTGCTGGATGGTATCGAGCAGGGTCTGGAACTGCTCGTAGCCGGAGCTCTTGTAGGCATCCACGGAACGCGTCTGACGCAGTGTCTGCCACCCCGCCTGGAGTCGCATATGCTCCATGGCCGTCAGGTGCTCCACCCAGAGACGGTCGATAATCTGGAGCATCACCAGCCTTTCCAGCAACCTCATTTTCTCGGCGCCCGTTTCCTTCTCCCGCTCCTCGTAGAGAGCCTCCGGCAATTCAGCTAACTTTTTTTCAATCTCCTTCGACTCCATTTCGGCGAGGGTTCTTTCGTTGAGAGTCGGCGGCACCGGCAGAATTCTATTGACATCATTAAGAAAGCCGGCGACATCCCAGCCATCACTGTACCGGCCGGCGAGGCGCAAGGCAGCGATGGCCTTGAGCTCGTCGTTGACCATTTTCAGTATGTTTGTCTTGAGGTCGGCGCCGCTGAGTATCTTGAGGCGCTCCTGGTAGATAAGCTCGCGGTGCTTGTTGACGACATCGTCGTATTCAACCAGATGCTTGCGCACATCGAAGTGATAGCCCTCGACGCGCTTCTGAACATCGGTGATGGCGCGAGTAATCAACTTATTCTCGATGGGCGTATCCTCGCCCATACCTACCCAGCCCATAAAACCCTTGATGCGGTCGCCGCCGAAGCGGCGCATGATGTCATCCTCCAGCGACACGAAGAAACGCGAGCGGCCGGGGTCGCCCTGACGCCCGGCCCTGCCCCGAAGCTGGTTGTCAATCCGCCTGGCCTCGTGGCGCTCCGTGCCGATAATATGCAGTCCGCCCAGGTTAATAATCCTGTCGTGTTCCGCCTGCCAGTCTTTATCACCGTCACCTTCAGGGTTGCCGCCCAGAATAATATCGACACCCCGCCCGGCCATGTTGGTGGCCACGGTGACCGCCCCCGGCTCCCCGGCACTGGCGATAATTTCCCCCTCCTTGGTGTGCTCCTTGGCGTTAAGCACCTTGCAGGTAATTCCCTGCTTCTTGAGCAGGTCGCTCAGGTACTCCGATTTCTCGATGGAAACCGTGCCGACCAGCACCGGGACTTCTTTATCATAAAGCCGCTTAATCTCTCCCACCACCGCGCGGAACTTGCCTTCCTCCGTCTTGTAAATAAGGTCGGGCAGGTCCTCACGAACCATCGGCTTGTTGGTGGGAATCTCCGTTACCTCTAGCTTGTATATCTTATAGAACTCCTCGGCCTCGGTAAGCGCCGTACCGGTCATGCCCGCCAGCTTTTCGTACGTGCGGAAATAGTTCTGGATGGTGACCGTTGCATAGGTCATCGATTCCCGCTGGACTTTAACATGCTCTTTGGCCTCGATAGCCTGGTGCAGTCCCTCGGAATAGCGCCGACCGTACATCAAACGACCGGTAAATTCGTCGACGATGATAACCTCGCCGTCCTTAACGACGTAGTGGCGGTCACGCTTATACATCACCTGTGCCTTCAGAGCATTGTCCAGATAGCGGGTCAGGGCCTGGTTTTCCGGGTCATAGAGGTTAGGCGACTTCAGCAACCCCTCGCGCTTGAGCATCCGCTCTATGTTGCTCATGCCATTATCAGTGAGATTTACCGTGCGCGACTTCTCCTCGACCGTGAAGTCCTCTTCCACATGCAAACGGGGCACGAGCCGGGCAAAGACCTGATACGTCTGGCCCGATTCCTCCGCCGGGGCGCTGATAATAAGCGGCGTGCGGGCTTCATCGATAAGGAGATTGTCCACCTCATCGACGATGGCGTAGTTCAAAGGACGCTGGACACACCGGGATAAATCCGTAACCATGTTGTCCCTGAGGTAATCAAAACCGAACTCGCTGCTGGTGCCGTAGGTGATGTCGGCCTGGTAGGCCTCTCGACGAGATACAGGCCTGAAATGCTTCCAGCGGCTGTCCCCGGAATCATATTCCGGGTCGTAAATACAGGAGGGGGTATGTTCGTCCGGATTCTGCATCGGGTAAATACTGGCGACGCTTACTCCCAGAGCGTGATAAACGGGCGCCATCCAGTACGGGTCACGCCGCGCCAGGTAGTCGTTCACCGTGGCCAGGTGGACTCCCTTACCGGTGAGTGAGTTGAGATAGAGGGGCAGGGTAGCCACCAGGGTCTTGCCTTCGCCGGTCTTCATCTCGGCGATTTTCCCCAGGTGCAGGGTAACGCCGCCCAGCAACTGCACATCATAGTGGCGCTGGCCTAAAGTACGTCCGGCAGCCTCGCGCACGGTGGCAAAAGCCTCGGGCAGCAGGTCATCGAGTGAAGCGCCGTCCTTGAGCCTTGCCTTGAACTCGTCCGTCTTGGCCCGAAGGCCGGCATCGCTCAGCTTCTTAAACTCAGGCTCCAGCTCATTGATACGGTCGACCTTCGACTGTAGCCGTTTCAGCTCTTTTTCGTTGGAATCAAACAGACCGCTTAAAAACTTAACCATTCCTATCACTCACGATCAGTTCTCTGGCCCGGTCCGCCATGGAATCCAGAACCAAAACCCTGACTTCGGCCATGCCATCGACCGTAAACAAATGCACCGAAGGCGCGGCGTTAGATTTCAGAAAGCACGGTATATCATAGCTTTCCAGCAAGCCCCTGATAACCTGTGCTTCCATATCACTGCGGGCCTTATAAACCTCAACCAGTTTGTCGTTTTTACTCAAACATGGCCCCCACGGACTGCCCGGTATGAATACGCCTGATAGCCTCACCCAGTAGCGGCGCTATCGGCAGTACTGTAATTTTATCAATTCTCTTTCTTGCGGGAATGGGAACAGTATCGGTAACGACTACTTCCTTTACCGGGCTTTCCGCTAAACGCTTGATTGCCGGGCCAGAGAAGATAGGATGCGTGCAGCAGGCATGCACTTCCAGAGCACCGCGGTCCATAAGGGTAGAAACAACCCCCACCAGCGAGCCGGCGGTGTCGATTTCATCGTCTACGGTGACAGCCGTCTTATTTTTAACATCACCGATTACGTTCAGCGTTTCGGTTTTATCATCATTACCGAGTCGTCTTTTTTCCATGATAGCCAGGGGAGCGTTCAGCAGGGCTCCCAGGTCACGCGCACGCTTGGTAGCGCCGATATCACTGGCAACGACCACCACGTCCTTATAGTCTTTCTCAATAAAATAATTACCTAAAATATTAAGAGCTGTTAGCTCATCAACAGGTATGTTAAAGAAACCCTGAATCTGCGCCGCGTGTAAGTCTACGGTCAGCACCCGGTTGGCACCGGCTACGGTAAGCAGGTCGGCCACCAGTTTGGCGGTGATGGGCACCCGGGGCTGGTCTTTTTTATCAGTACGTCCGTATCCGTAGTACGGTATTACCGCCGTAATACGGCCGGCCGAAGCCCGCTTCAGGGCATCAAGCATAATGAGCAACTCCACCAGGTTGTTATTGACCGGAGAGGAGATGGGCTGAATGACAAAAGTATCCCGCTGACGGACGTTCTCCTTAATACGAACAAAGGTATTTTCATTACTGAACTGCTTTACTTCACACTTTCCCAAGCGTATCTTCAGATACTTGGTTATCTCCTTGGCCAGAGCCGGATGAGCTCTGCCGCATAATACCTTTAATTCATCCATCGGTTATCTTCTCCTCTCAGTTTTTGCCTTTTTGCATACATATTATAGATTATAGCACTATTTATTAGTATCCTCACCCAATTAATTTTTCTGTTTGTTTATGGTGGAAGGTTTTTACCTCACCCCCTTAATCCCCCTCTCCAACCGGTGAGATTAACTACCCCGTGAAAACAACTGGTTGGAGAGGGGGAAGGAAAGAAAGAGGGGCTGGCGCCCCTCTTAGACACCCCACAATGAGTAACTGAGGGGGAGAGGTTTTGAGAGGGGGGCTTCGCCCCCTCCCGCTGCGAACTCCCAATTTGGAGGTGGGGGGTATCTTACGGGATAATCCGTAGATGATGCTGGGCGGCTTGCCTTCGCTGACCTGCTCGCCAAACAAATTCTTTGGCAGGCGAGGGCTTTAGCGCAAGCAGGCCTGGGTGGGAAAAGATAACCAAAAGGCTGGAGAGGGGCCGGGGGTGAGATAAAGATATCAACCAATGCCAACAGAGCCTGCTTAATTACCTTGACAGGAGCGGACTATATATCCTTACAAGTAAAGAATGTAGATACGATAATTGAGCGGACTGTCATTGACAGAACTAGATTCTACCACCCAGCTTTTTGGTTGGTCTTAATAGTGCTGCCAGTATGATACCGACAACGGCAAAAGCAGCACAGACAAGCCAAGCCATCTGATAACCACCGGTGATATCAAATATATAACCGGTCACAAACGGACCGACAGCAGCTCCTACTGTAAAGCCAAGGTGAACAACCCCGTAAATCAAACCATGCGAGCTCAGCCCGAAAAGCCTGGCTACTATAGGTGACTCGGCCGCACCCATACCCCCAAAAGCGAAGCCAAAAATAACAGCAAAGAGGAAAAACATCCATATCTCTCTGGCCGGCACCATCCAGAACAAAGCTGCCGACATCATAATACAGCCAATAATGAAAATCTGCCTGTTGCCTATTCTGTCAGCAAGTCCACCCAGCACATAATTGCCAAAGATACCTGCCCCACCCATAAAAGCCAAAATGTTGGCGGCACTGGCGGCTGAGATTCCCAACTCAATGGCATGCGGTACAATATGCACTATAATGGAGAAAGCACCATACCCGTGGCAGAGGAATAAGAAGGAAGCTAACCAGAATTGTGCCGTATAAACGGACTCCTTGAAGTAAAAGTCCTTTGTTCCAGATTCTGACTCCTGTCGTTCCCCTTCATTTTCGCCGTATGGTCGCTGCCCGATCTGAGTCGGGTCACGCTTCAGTAATTGAGCAATTAAAACCACAGCTAGTAGAAGTACACCGCCGATTACGATAAAGGATAGACGCCAATCATAAGTATAAATAAGCCGGGTAATCACCGGTGGTCCGATCAACTGGCCTATGCCCGCGCCAGCAATAACAATACCAGTCATCAGGGTCCTTCTGCTGATAAACCATCTGGCGACAGTCGATAATTGCGGGACCCAGACGCCACTCATGCCAATACCTATTATCACGCCGTAGAACAGATATAGCTGCCAGGGATTGCTGACCTGTGACATCAGTAAATATCCCAGACCTAATAGTAAGCCACAGATTGTTATCACCACCCGAGGACCGAATTTATCGGTGAGTACCCCCACCACAATACCCAGCACGCCATATACAATCATGGAGAGTGAGAAGGCGCCTGAAATCATAGCACTGGTCCAGCCAAACTCGGTCATCAGAGGCTTGAGGAAGACGCCAAAGGAATTATATGCGGCCCACGACACCACCATAATGAAGGAGGCGGCTATAACCACGATATAGCCATAAAAAAATCGTGGCTCATTCTTACGGAGTTCGCGAATCTCTTTATTGGTCACGATAAGCTAGTTTGATAGCAGTTCCCCTGATTATATTAGCCCCATTATAGCATAAAATGGGGGTGATGCTGTTCAGGGGTCAGAGCAGCATATCCTTGAGGGTCTTCAGGTTTACTACATCTTCCCGGTTATACTCAAGAAGTATCTCCAGGGCATCTAAATCAAAGGAATCAACGTATTTCCACCAAAGCCTGATAGCTTCATAACCGTTCATATCCACAAGCCTACGGTAGATGCCCAACCGCCGTTCCACCGCTTTGAGTCCGCCGAACAGGTTATTTCTCCAGCAATCATACATCAGGTCGTGGTGGGTGAAGAGTTCTGCCAGATTTATGCCGAATTGCGAGTGAATAAACGGTAAATCGAACCTGCTGCCGTTATAGGTATAGATAATATCAACACCGCCGAGAGCCTCCAGTATGCTATCGGCGGTGATATCTCTCCCGACCAATTGAACAAACTCGGTATCATCTCCACGACAGAGATAAATACCGACTACGGTGATTTCACAACTGGAAGGGGCGAGACCGGTCGTCTCAATATCCAAATATGCTTCGGCACTCGGCATTTGCCCAATCATCTACGGCGGACACCTGGCTCAGATAGAACGGAACAGTGTGGTACTAAGGTAACGGTCGCCGCGGTCGGGCAGGATAGTCACAATAGTACCCTTTTTCATTTTCTTGGCAACAGTCAGGGCTCCGGCCACGGCGGCCCCGCTGGACATACCTACGAAAAGTCCTTCCCTGACGGCCAGCAGCCTTGCCGTCTCGAAGGCATCACCATCTTCGATAGTAACTTTCTTATCTAAAGCCGCCCGGTCGTAAATTCCGGGGACGACACCCTCCTTCATGTTTTTCAGCCCCTGTATGGCATGCCCCAGAGTAGGCTCCACCCCGACGATTCCGATACCGCGAATCTTCTCTTTTAAATACGTGCCGGTACCTATCAGGGTCCCCGTCGTTCCCATGGTAGCCACGAAGACATCAACCTTACCTTCGGCCTGGTTGAATATTTCGGGTCCGGTGGTCTCATAGTGGGCCAGTATGTTATTTTCGTTATCGAACTGGTTGGGCATGAAATATCTATCCGACTCCGCCTTCAAAGCCTGATGGGCCTGCTTTATGGCCCCGTCAACGCCTTCTTTATCCGGTGTAAGCACGACCTCAGCGCCGTAAGCCTGAAGAACCAGCTGCCTCTCCACGCTGACGCATTCCGGCATGAACAGCTTTACCCGGTAACCCTTGGCGGCACCTATCATGGCCAGGGAAATACCCGTATTCCCGGAAGTAGGCTCGATTATCGTCTTGTCCGGGGTAAGCTGGCCGGACTCTTCCGCCATTTTAATCATGTAGTAAGCCGGGCGGTCTTTTACGGAACCCCCGGGGTTATTGCCTTCCAGCTTGGCGAAAATCTTCACCCCCGGATTGCCGCCATCCAGGTTCACCAGCTGCACCAGGGGAGTATTCCCGATAGCTGCCAGTACATTTTTACGAGTATTTTTCATATATTTTCACCTTATCTACGACCGCATGCTTATCTTTATGGATATATCAGCACAATCCGAGCCGGGTCAGTCATCAATCCCGGGCAGGGGAAAGCGCCGGGACATCTGCGCTACTTCCTGCCTTACTTCATCCCGTACTTTCGGGCTGTCGGGATGGGCAATTACTTTCACAATCATCGTGGCAATAAGTTTCATTTCTTCTTTCCCGAAGCCGCGCGCGGTCACGGCCGGCGTACCCAGCCTGATGCCGCTGGTCACCCGCGGCGGGCGGGAGTCAAACGGAATGGCGTTTTTATTTACAATGATACCGGCGGCTTCCAGGGATTCCTCGGCCTGTATGCCGGTCACCCCGGTCTCGTTAAGGTCTACCAGCATCAGGTGGTTATCGGTACCGCCCGATACCAGGCGGAGTCCCAGCTTCTGTAACTCCGTAGCCAGGGCAAGGGCATTTTCCAGGATAGACCGCTGGTAATCGACAAATTCCGGCTGCATGGCTTCATAGAACGTCACCGCCTTGGCGGCGACGGCATGCATAAGGGGTTTACCCTGTGTTACCGGGAAAACAGCGGCATCGATGGTGCGAGCCAGCTCCGACCGGCATAGTATTAAACCGCCGCTGGTACCCCGCAGTGTCTTATGCGTGGTCGTAGTGACAACATCGGCGTAAGGGACGGGGGTGGGGTGCAATCCGGCGGCCACCATTCCGGCGATGTGAGCCATGTCAACCATGAGCCTGGCCCCGACCGCGTCGGCAATATAGCGGAAGCGCTCGAAATCGATAATCCTGGAGTAAGCGGTGGCCCCGGCGACGATTAACTTCGGCTTGTGCTTTTTAGCCAGCCTCTCAACCTCCGGGTAATCGATACGTTCCGTCTCCCGGTTCACCCCGTAATGCACAAAATTATACGACCTGCCGGAAAAGGTAACCGGGGAGCCGTGGGTCAGGTGTCCGCCGTGTGCCAGACTCATGGACAGAGCCGTATCTCCATACTCCAAAAGAGCGAAGTAGGCAGCCATATTGGCCTGAGAGCCGCTATGCGGCTGGACATTGGCGTGCTCGGCGCGGAACAACTCTTTGGCACGCTGAATGGCCATTCCCTCGATGGCATCCATGTTCTCACAGCCACCGTAGTAGCGCCTGCCGGGATAGCCCTCGGCGTATTTATAGGTCAGAAACGAGCCCTGGGCTTCAAGTACCGCCCGGCTGGTATAATTCTCGGAGGCGATAAGGTTTACCGTCTCCTTCTGTCGCTGTTTATCCTTATCAAGGACACGGAATATTTCCGGGTCGGTCCGGCCTAAGAAACTCATTCAAACTCTCTCCTCGGGGAAAACAAATACTTTAAATAGTCTACACTGGCGCCTTGAGAGTGTCAATTGCACCTCAGGGGGTTATGTTACCAAATCGGCGCAACCACTTGACAAAGCAGAAACACCTCCCTATAATAAGAAGAAACCCCCACTTGATTTAACAGTCTATCCCTATTTCAAATAGTAGTAGTGCGAATGTTTATACGCGAGGCACTGTGTACAATTCCCGTTCTGGTTCCCTAGTAGACTCCCTGAGATAAGACTGGAAGTTTTCCAGATTTTTTAGAGTTTGGTTCTCATATATGCCAAAGTATATCTTTGTAACCGGAGGCGTGGTCAGTTCCGTAGGGAAGGGCATCACCGCCGCCTCAATCGGCACCATTTTGAAGAGTCGCCAAGTCACCGTAGCCGTCCAGAAGCTCGACCCCTACCTGAACGTCGACCCGGGCACGATGTCGCCCTACCAGCACGGCGAGGTATTCGTCACCAAAGATGGGGCGGAAACGGACCTTGACCTGGGCAACTACGAGCGCTTTATCGATGCCGAGTTTACGGCGGATTCCAATGTCACCTCGGGGCAAATCTACAGCACCCTTATCGCCAAGGAAAGGCACGGCGACTTCCTGGGCGGCACCATCCAGATTGTGCCCCACCTGACCAACGAAATTAAAGGAAGGTTCAAGACATTGGCCGATAAATCCGGGGCCGACGTTATTCTCATCGAAGTAGGCGGCACGGTGGGCGATATCGAGGGGCAACCATTCCTGGAGGCTATCCGGCAGATGAGGAACGATGCCGGCAGGAACAACGTGCTCTATATCCATGTCACTTTTCTCCCTTATCTCAACTCCACCCAGGAATTGAAGACCAAGCCCACCCAGCACAGCGTTAACGAGCTGCGCCGTATCGGCATCCAGCCCGATGTTATTATCTGCCGCAGCGACTACCCCATATCGGAAGGAATTCGGGACAAGATATCGCTTTTCTGCGACGTGGAGAAGCAGGCCGTTATTCCTCTACCCACCGCGGAGACGATATACGAAATACCCCTGATACTCGAAGATTGCGGACTGGGGCAGTTAATTGTCGAGAGGCTCGGTATCAAGGGGCGTCCTACCGACCTGCGGGAGTGGCGGGGACTCGTGGAACGTATCAAGACACCTCACGAGCCCGTAAATATCGCCCTCGTCGGCAAATACGTCGAGCTTAATGACGCCTATTTCTCAGTCCGCGAGGCGCTGTACCACGCCGCCCTCTATAATGATAGAGAGCTTAATCTATTCTGGATACACTCCGAGGAACTCGACAAGGATAGAGTCGATAATTTATTGCGCACGGCCCAGGGCATCATTGTTCCCGGTGGTTTCGGCGACAGGGGAATCGAGGGTAAAATAGAGGCGGCTAAATATGCCCGGGAAAATAAAATCCCGTACCTGGGATTGTGCCTGGGGCTGCATGTTATGGTGATTGAGTTCGCCCGCCATGTCTTCGACTCGGATGAGCCTGACTCTACCGAATTTACCCCCTCCACCCCCTACCCGGTCATCGACCTTCTGCCCGAACAGAAGAAGATAAAAGACAAGGGGGCCACGATGCGCCTGGGCAACTACCCGTGCAAGCTTCTGGATAACAGCCTCGCCGCCAGGGCTTACGGTCAACCTCTGGTCCAGGAACGCCACCGGCACCGCTTTGAATTTAATAATGAATTCCGCGAGCCGCTGCACAAGGCAGGCATGATTTACAGCGGCGTTTCTCCCGACGACAAACTGGTTGAGGTCTGTGAGCTGGCCGACCACCCCTGGATGGTAAGCTGCCAGTTCCACCCCGAATTCCTTTCTCGCCCCGGTCGCCCCCACCCGCTCTTCCGCGATTTCGTCGGCGTGGCTAAAGATGTACTGCGTGAAGGAGCTCAACCCCCACTGCCCCTTTCAACCTAATTGAGGAGGAGAACCGTATGCATATCTTTCTGGATACCGCAAATATCGACCAAATCAGGCAGGCTGCCCGGCTGGGTATTATCAGCGGGGTTACCACCAATCCTTCGCTTCTATCCAAAGAGGCGACATCCGACTACGAAACCGTGACTAAAAAAATCTGCTCTATAGTCAGCGGCCCCGTTTCCGTGGAAGTACTGTCGGAAGACGCCGAATCCATGATAGAAGAAGCCCGTGCCAAAGCGTCCTGGGCACCCAATGTTAATATCAAGATACCAATTACGGCTGACGGCCTCCGGGCAACTTCTACCCTGAGCAAGGAGGATATCAACGTAAATATGACCCTCTGTTTCTCGGCAAACCAGGCGCTCCTCGGAGCGCTGGCCGGGGCTACCTACGTCAGCATCTTTGTCGGCCGGCTGGACGATGCCGGCCACGACGGCATGCAGGTGGTTCAGGATACCGTCGACATTCTGGATAACTACCCCGAGCTGGACGCCCAGGTGATTGCCGCCAGTATCAGGCATACGATGCACTGTACCCGGGCCGCCCTGATAGGCGCTGATATCGCCACGGTCCCTTATAACGTGCTGATGCAGATGATACAACACCCGTTGACCGATGTCGGCATCAAACGCTTCCTGGCCGACTGGAAAAGCGTGGCCAATAAATAGAAATTAAGAAAGGTAAAAATACCCCTTCCTGTCGGGGAGACGGGATGAGAGTGAGGTGGAATCATGAACATTACAGAACTGGGAAGTAAGACCAAGGAAGAACTGGTGGAAATGGCCAAGGAGAAAGGTGTTGCCAGCCCAGCCACCCTGAAGAAGCATGACATCATCATGCGCCTGCTGGAAATGCACACCGAGGAGCAGGGCAATATCTTCTGTAGCGGTATCCTGGAAATCATGAGTGACGGCTACGGCTTCCTCAGGCAGGAAACCATGCTGCCCAGTCAGACGGACGTCTATATCTCGCCGTCGCAGATACGCCGCTTCGGCCTGCGCAACGGCGACCTGGTTACCGGACAGGGCAGGCCCCCGAAAAGCAACGAAAAATACTACAGCCTGCTCCAGGTAGTGGCCATTAACAACCTCGACCCCGAGGTTGTCAGAACCCGGCAGCCTTTCGGTTCGCTCACACCCACCTTCCCCGACCGTCTCATCAACCTCGAGTACTCCCCTTCCGACCTCTCCTCCCGCCTTCTCAATTTAATCGCCCCCATCGGGCGGGGGCAGCGCGGCATGGTGGTATCGCCGCCCAAGGCCGGTAAAACACTGCTGCTGAAATCCATCGCCGCTGCCATTACCAAAAGCTACGAGGATATCCACCTGATTGTCTGTCTCATCGGTGAGCGCCCGGAAGAGGTCACGGATATGAGGCGCTCGGTCAGCGGCGAGGTAATCGCCGCCACATTCGACGAGGCGGTGGAAAACCAGACACGCGTGGCCGAGCTGGCGCTGGAAAGGGCCAAACGCCTGGTGGAAAGCGGTAAGGACGTGGTTATTCTCCTGGATGGGGTCACCCGCCTGACCCGCGCCTACAACCTGGCCATGCCGTCCAGCGGCCGCACGTTGTCCGGCGGTATCGACCCCGCCGCCCTGCACCCGGCCAAACGCTTCTTCGGCGCCGCCCGTAACACCGAAGAAGGCGGCAGCCTGACCATCATCGCCACCTGCCTCATCGATACGGGCAGTCGCATGGACGACCTTATTTACGAGGAGTTCAAGGGCACGGGCAACATGGAGCTTCACCTCGACCGGAGGCTTTCAGAGCGGCGCGTCTTCCCGGCCATGGATATCCAGCGCAGCGGCACCCGGCGTGAAGAGCTTTTGCTCGGTGAGGAAACACTGAAGCAGGTATGGCTCCTGCGGCGCATAGTGGGGATGATTGCTTCCGACTCCAATAGCTTCGTCGAGGCGACTGAGAAGATTCTGAACCGCATGCGCAAGACCAAGAACAACGCCGAGTTTCTGGTCAATTTAAACAGGGATATGTAGCATTCCGCCCAATTTTCCCGGGAAGCAGCCTTATCTTTAATCCTTTACTTGAATAATGTCCGGCGTAGGCTTATTATTATGTCAGGACAGGGAGAAATAACCCATGATACAAATCAGAAAAACATATATGGAGGTCAACCCCGAGCTGCTCTATGCGGAGATAAGGGACTTTACCCTGAAGCAGGGGACCAGCCTTGGTCAGAATAAGATGGAGACCTATACCCTGCCGGACGAATCGGCGTCATTTATTTCACGCGGTACGTTGACCTTCAACGTCAAAGATAAAACAGAAAAAGAGTGCCTGCGCGTGCACGTGGTCGGCTCGGCCAGGGGTGAGACGAAGCTGATGATTGACATCGATGAGAAGCTTTTCCCGCAGGAGAAACTGGCCGCCCTCCAGGCCGACCTCGACTTTATCTTCAGGCCATATGAGGCGGAGTGACCTTATAAACCTTCCACTATCCGGTACACGTTCTCGTAAGACTTCACGAAGTCGGGAGCAACCTTTTCCAGCTTGTCTTTCATGGCTTTCATGCGCCGGATAAATTCCCGCCTGTCCTTACCTGCCACCAGATTCACCCATTCCCCTGTTCTCTTCTGAAACAGTTTCTCAAACTCCGTTACCTTGGGCAGGCTCATTTGTAAAGAGGCGTAAAGCTCCGGGTCTTCGGAGAGCACGCTTTCTACCAGGGTCAGCAGCACCTTATAAGTAGAGCTACCGGCTGCCGCCATCGGTTTTAACTTGCCCGAACTGAGCAATGTATCGGCGGCAACCAAGGCAATAAAATGAGATAAACCGAGGACCAGACTCATCGTCTCATCATGTTCCTGGGGAGTCATCAGGGTCACCCTGGCGCCTCTGGTTTCCAGATAATTTTTAATTTTTTGAGCCAGTGCTCCCTCTTTATCGCTGGTGGGTGTCAGCACAATATTCTTATTGGCTATGCCCCTGGCACCGGGGCCAAACAAAGGATGGGCACCAAGCACCAAGCCGTTTTTTACATGCTCGTGCATTATTTCAACCGGGAATGCCTTGGTAGAGGTAATATCTATAACCACCTGCTCCGACTGTATATTGGGGCCTATCTGCCTGATTACCTCCTCAAGACTCTCTATCGGCACAGATATCAGTACATAATCGGCTCCCCTGACCGCTTCCGCATTACTGGCAGCAGTTTCAACACCGAGTTGACATCCGGCTTCCAGGAGTTTCTCGCTATTCCGGCCGGTTACTACCACCTCCCGGCCATCTTTCAACAGAAAGTCAGCCAGCCACCGCCCCATTTTACCCGAGCCACCGATTATGGCTACCTCCACACTCCCACCTCTAATCATATTTAAACTTTGAAAGCTGATTTGCTTTCGAGAAAATGCAGCTTTGGTAATCTGGCAAGGCTATCTAGCCTTCGGGTACGACCCCAGGATTTTCACAAATACCGCGTGCTCTTCCAGCGCTTTTAGAGCCTCAGCTATGTCCTTCTGTTCACGATGCCCGGAGACATCCATGTAAAAGTTATATTCCCAGGGCTGGTGCCGCATCGGGCGGGACTCGAGTTTGGTCAGGTTTATCTCCCTCGAAGCGAACTCCCGGAGGCAGTCGTACAGCGCCCCCGGTTTATGCTTGAGAGAAAAGACGATGGATGTCTTGTCATTGCCCGTAGGCGGGGAATCCTCTTTAGACAGGATAAAGAACCTGGTGAAATTGTGGGGATTGTCCTCTATTTCCTGCGCGATTATCTTCATGCCATAGATTTCAGCAGCCTTAGCGCTGGCAATAGCGACGCTGTCCAGTCGACCCTGCTCTTTTATCATCCTGACGCTGCCGGCCGTGTCCGAGGCGGGAATAAGCTCACAGTTCAAATGGCTTAAGAAATTGCGGCACTGGCCGAGCGCCTGCGGGTGAGAATAGACCATTTTAATGGTGTCCAGATTGGCTCCCTCAATGGCTATTAAACAGTGGCTGATGCGTAGCTCCGTCTCGCCGCAGACCATAAGAGGCGAGTCCAGCAGGAGGTCATACGCCCTGGTAATGCTCCCCTCCAGGGAGTTTTCGACGGGCACCATGGCGAAAGGTACATCGCCGACCTCAACCACCTCGAAAACCTCATCGATACTCTCGTAAGGGATGCCCTTGGTCGATTTGCCGAAGAAGCAGAAGGCGGCCTCCTCCGTGTAAGCACCCGGCTCGCCCTGGAAAGCGACGGCTACCCCCTGAATCTTCCGGCAGGCATCGATGATATTCCGGTAGATGTTTTCCATATCGCTGGGGCTTACGTTTTTATCCCGCGCCAGGCTCCGGACATTGCGCATGACTTTAAGCTCTCTTTCCCTGTCCTCGATGAGCCGGCTCTCCTCTTTCTTACCCCGGCCGATTTCTTCGGCTAATTTTATCCTCTCGCCGATAAGCTCCACCAGTTTGGCGTCTATCTCGTCAATCTTTTTTCTTAAATCGTCAAGGCTCATTTTATTACCCTCGGAATCAGACCCGCCCTCATGGCGAAATCACAGAGCGTTACCGCCATCATGGCTTCAACCACCGGCACCGCCCTGGGGACGATGCAGACATCGTGCCTGCCCTCGATATCGATTTTGGCGCTCTCCATTTTTTGTATGTCGACTGTTTCCTGTTCCCGGGCGATGGAGGAGGCCGGCTTGACGGCCACCCTGACCACCACTGGCATGCCGTTGCTGATGCCGCCGAGAATCCCGCCGGCATTATTGGTCGCCGTGACTATTTTACCGCCTTGAATGACAAACGGGTCATTATTTTCCGAACCCTTTTTGCGGGAAGCCGAGAAACCGGCGCCGAACTCCACTCCCTTTACCGCCGGTATGGCAAGCAGGGCTTTGGCCAAATCTCCATCAAGGTTATCGAAGACCGGCTCGCCGAGACCGACCGGCACATTGCGGGCGATACCTTCGATAATGCCGCCGAGGCTGTCGCCTTCCTGCCTGGTACTGGCGATAATTTCGGTCATTTTCTTCGAGGCGGCGGGGTCGGCACAATACAGCGGGTCGGCCCCGGCCTTCTTCTTTATTTCATCGAATTCCACGGGCCCGGCTGCGACGCCGCCGATTTCCACCGTATGCGCGACTACTTCGACGCCAATCAGGTCAAGAAGTTTCCTGGCCACGGCTCCTGCCATGACGAAGGTGGCGGTAATCCTGCCGGAAAACCTGCCCCCGCCCCGCCAGTCGTTGAAACCGCCGTATTTCATATATGCGGTGTAGTCGGCATGTCCCGGCCGTAGCTTGTACCTGATGCTCTCGTAATCGGCATCTTTAATATCCTCATTCATTATCAGCAGGCAAACGGGCGCGCCGGTAGTGAAGCCGTCGCTGACCCCGGCCAGAATCTCGACTCTATCTTTCTCCCGCCGGGTAGTCGATGCCGCGCCCTCGCCGGCCTTTCGTCTATCCACCTCTTTCTGGATATCCGCCCCGGTGAGGGGCAAACCGGCGGGGCAGCCGTCAATAATGACGCCCACACATTTACCGTGGCTCTCGCCGAAGCTGGTTACGGTAAATAGGCTGCCGATACTATTTTGCATCTATCTCCAGCTCCCCTCCGGCACTTTTCAGGACTTCCCAGAAATCCGGAAACGTCTTGGCAACACACTCGGCGCCATCGACGATAATGCCGCCGAGAGCAGCACCGAGCACGCCGAAAGCCATGGCTATCCGGTGGTCGCCGTGACTATCAATAAGAACGGGCTCCGCCTCCTGAGCGGCCTCTTCCGCGGCTTCACCCTCTTTGGTCTCTTCTTCTTCCTCGTCATCTTCCTTCGACTTCGGTGCTCTTAAGCCGACGATGGTAAGGCTGTCCTGGCCTTCAGTCACGGTAACGCCCAACCTTTCCAGTCCCTCTTTGACGGTAGCCACCCGGTTCGACTCTTTAATACGAGCCCGCTCGATACCGACAAACACGCTGGTGCCTTCGGCCAGAGCGGCCAGCACCGCCACGGTCGGCAAAAGGTCAATACAGTCGGAAAGGTCGGCCTGTAGTGCCTGCAGGTCACCCTCACTCACAGTGACGGTATTCCCGGTTACTCTAACCTTGGCGCCCATACCGCGCAGGAAGTCCAGTATCACCCGGTCGCCCTGAAGGCTGGAGGTGTTCAGATTTTCCACCGTTACCCCCTCGGAAACCGCCCCCAGCGCCAGGAAATACGAAGCCGATGACCAGTCGCCTTCAATTTCCAGTCGGGTCGGTTTATACGCCTGGCGGCGCACGACGAATTTATCAAACTCGGTACGGACGTTTATGCCGAACTTCTTCAGGCACCAGAGCGTCATCAGGACATAAGGCCGCGATGTCATAGGAGTCGTCAGCCTGATGCTCACTTCCTGCTTGGCAAAGGGAGCAATCAGGAGCAGGGCCGAGATAAACTGCGAGCTTATATTTCCCGGCAGTTCCGTCGGGCCTCCCTTCAGGGTACCGCCTTCGATGGTTACCGGAGGTGTCGTTTTGCCTTCCATGGAGCCTTTTATACCCAGCTTTCTCAGCGCCTCGACAATAGACTTCACCGGTCTTTTGGAAAGAGAGGGGCCACCGATAAGCGTGTGCTTGCCCGGAATAAGCGAACACACGGCCGTCATAAATCTCAGGGTAGTCGCCGATTCGCCACAGAACAGTTCTTCTTTCGGTACCCGGATACTACCGCCGGTTATCCGCCACACATCTTTTTCTTTATCGATACTCACGCCGATTTTGCTCAGGACATCGGCGGCGGCATTGGTATCTTCGCTGACCAGCGGATGTACAATCTCGCTGTTCCCCCGGCTCAGAGCGGCGCATATCAGCGCCCGGATAGTCATGCTCTTGGAAGCAGGGACGGCCACTTTCCCTTTTACTTCGCTTTTCTTAACGCTAACTTTCATTTTCTTTCAATTTCTCCATAATTCTCTCGACTACCGAGTCGGCGCTAATCCTGGAGGTATTTATCGTAATATCGGCCGACCGCTCATAAAAAGGCTCGCGGAATTTCATAAGCTCTTCGATTTGCCGCACCCGGTCAGGCACGGCGAGCAACGGCCTTTCATCCGCATCACCCGACGTACGCTCTATGATTACCTGCGGCGATGCCGTCAGGCAGACGATAATACACTCCTTCCTGAGTCGGTCAACGTTTATTTTATTAAGTACGATACCGCCACCGCAAGCGATAACGGCGTTTTTTTTATCGGCGACTTCCCCGGCGGCCTCAATTTCCAGCTCCCGAAAGCCAATCTCGCCGTCCTCCCGGAATATCTCGGGGATAGACTTCCCGGCTTTCTTTTCTATTATAGCATCCAGTTCGAGGAACTCCTTGCCCAGTTTTTCGGCCAGCAGTTTGCCCACCACCGTTTTCCCCGTACCCATAAAACCTGTCAGGGCGACACTAGTCTTCATGTCTCTCCAGCATTTTTATGGCTTCTTTCCGCATCAAATCGAGCGGGGCCGACTGCCCGGTCCACTTCTCGAAAGCCAGGGCTCCCTGCCAGGCGAGCATATCAATCCCGCCTATCGTCCTGGCACCGGCCGCTTTAGCTTCCCCGAGTAACCTGGTCATAATGGGATTATAGACGACATCGAAAACGATAAGGTTATCCTTAAGCAATTCGGCGGGAACCGGACTCTCATCGCCGGCCGGACTCATACCCACGCTGGTAGCGTTAACGAGAATATCCGCCCTTTCCAGCGCCTGGGCCAGATACTCGTTACAGAGTTCCAGCACCCACACCACCCTGCCGAAGTCCTCACTAATAAGCTCGGCAATATTTTCCGCCCAGTCGAGCTCCATCTGCCGATTGAGGATAGTCAGACTGGCGCCTCTATCTGCAAGGATATAGGTAATGGCCCGCGAGGCACCGCCGGCACCCAGAACGACGACATTCTTACCCGCCGGCTCAACCTCCCGCTCCAGTAACGCCTTCAGAAAACCATCGGCATCGGTATTATAACCCCTCAGTTCGCCGTCGTTATTCACCACGGTATTGACCGCGCCAACCTTCTCGGCCAGGGGGTCGAGTCCATCCAGCATGGGAATAATCGACACCTTGTGGGGGATGGTGACATTGAAACCACATACGTTCAGGGCCCGCAGGCCATCGACGGCCGCCGCCAGCTGCTCCGGGGCCACCCGGAACGGAATATAGACATAGTCCAGCCCCAGCTTTTTATAGGCGGCATTGTGCATCACCGGCGACATGGTATGCTCGACGGGGTCGCCGATGAGCGCGCAAATTTTGGTCTTGCCGGATATCTCTTTATCAGACATCTTCGAGCATCCCGTAAAGTTTTTTCAGGTCCTTCGCCGTTATCTGTCCAGAAGCCGACTCCCGGCCTTCTTCAACGGAAGCGTAGGTGAAATAACCACCGACCAGCGGGCAGAGAACCCTGGAAATTTGCCCCATGTCACCCATAGCGAAGGCGACTACTCTTGTCTTCGGAAAGTCGGTTATAAGCTGTAAAACAGCTATATTATCCGTGAAAGCACGGGCGGTAGTAACCACCTTGCAGATATCGGCGCCGGCGGCCAGCTGGTTTTCAATAATCTCCCGCATCTTCACCGGAGGCGGCGTTTCCTTCAGGTTATGATATGAAAGCAGGCAATCGGCCCTCCCTTTAATATCCCGGACCACCTTTTCAACTCCCGGTGTGCTGAGTTCTACATCGATTATTGATGCGCCGAGTTCGATAGCGCTGAGGAGCACTTTGATTCTTTCCGACTCGCCACCCCGCCAGCCGCCATCTTCAGCCCTGCGGTTGCAGGCCAGCCACGGTTTACTCAGATTTTTAGCTACCTCCTGCCAGCCACTACCGATAAGGTCGATGCGCAACTCGAACAGGTCGACCAGCGACCCGACTTTTTTTACAGCTTCGAGGTCGTTATTTACGATAGAGGCGCATATTTTGGGTCTATCCCCAGCCAACTAAAACCTCCTCTACCAGAGAAGAATCTACCTCGTCACTGATAAAGGCATTCCCGACTGATTTAAGCAGCACGAACCTTATCCTGTCCTGCAATACTTTCTTATCGTGCTGCATGGCCTGCATTACCGCCTCTTTGCCGAGGTCCGGCATTTCCGTGGGCAGCCCGGCTTTCTCGATAATTCTCTCCAGCTTGACGACTTCACTCTCGTCAAGTATTCCCATCCGGCTGGAAATTCTGGCCGCCGCCACCATGCCGATGGCCACGGCCTGGCCGTGCTTAAGTTCATAATTAGAAACGGCCTCTATGGCGTGGCCGATGGTATGGCCGTAGTTAAGGATACCCCTCAGGCCCTCCTCTTTTTCGTCTTTCTCGACTATTTCGGCTTTTATCCTGGCCGTCTCCAGGACGATAGTTTCCAGCACCGCCGGGTGATACTCGAGGGCCTTCTTCATGTTAATATCAAGGAAATTAAAGAGGTTCCTGTTCCTGATAGCGGCGCTCTTGATGACCTCGGCCAGACCGTTGGTCAGTTCGACTTCCGGGAGAGTTTTCAAAGTATCGATATCGGCCACGACCATTCTCGGCTGATAAAATACGCCGATGATGTTCTTCAACCGGCCGTAGTCAATGGCCGTCTTGCCGCCGATGCTGCTGTCAACCTGCGCCAGCAGGGTGGTCGGCACCTGTATCAGCGGCACTCCGCGCACATAAGTCGCCGCCACGAAACCGGCCAGGTCGCCAATCACCCCACCCCCCAGAGCTAAAACAGGAGTCATCCTTTCCGCATAAGCCTCGGTCAGGTCACCATAGAGCCTGCCGGCGGTTTCCAGAGATTTCTGCTCTTCTCCCGACGGCACCTCCAGAATGGTCACATCGAAGCTGGCATTGGCCAGGCCCCGCTCGAGAACTTCAGCGTAAAGACCTTCCACGGTAGTATCGGTAATAATGACCGCTTTACTGGAAAAACCCCTCTCTTTCAGCCAGAGTCCTACCCGGGCCAGCAAACCGGTCCCGACACGTATGCCATAGCCATAGCTGCCGAGTTCTATTTTTACTTTTTTCATTTATGCCATTTTACCTCTACTTACCGTAGCATGCAATAACGGCGGAGCGTGAATTGTAGATATATTTATCGTTACTTTTTCCATTTCTATAGAATCCAGACTAATTTATTCACGGATTCCTTTTTAAAAATGTTGACATATAGTACCTATTTGTGCTAAATTTAATATTTAGTGCTCAGAATTCAGTAATAGTGGATATACCGAGCAATAATACCCCGGTATATCACTAGAATTCTAGAATGGATGGGCTACGGCTCATCCATTGCAATTGTAGGGGGATAGGAAGGAGACCATGCCAACAATAAATCAACTGGTTCGCAAGGGGCGCCGTAAGGCCACCAAGAAGGATAAGACGCCGGCACTGGGTTATACCTACAATGCCCTGAAAAACAGGGTACAGATGGGTAAGAGCTGCCCGCAGAAACGCGGTGTCTGTGTGCAGGTAAAGACGACGACTCCCAAGAAGCCCAATTCCGCCCTGCGCAAGATAGCCAGGGTAAGGCTAACCAACCATATGGAAGTCACCGCCTATATACCCGGTGAAGGTCACGAATTGCAGGAGCACTCGGTAGTCCTGATTCGCGGTGGCCGCGTTAAAGACCTGCCCGGCGTCCGCTATCACATCGTCCGGGGGGCACTGGATACTACCGGCGTTACCGACCGCAAGCAGGGCCGCAGTAAATACGGGTCCAAGAGAGCTAAAGAAAGGGCCGAAATTACTTAGTCCGAGGGAATACCATGCCGAGAAGAGCCAGAGCAGAAAAAAGAGAAGTCAATCCTGATGCCAAATATCGCAGCACCACCGTATCCCAGTTGATTGCTAAAGTCATGCAGTGCGGGAAGAAAAGAACGGCCGAAAATATCGTTTACGGCGCTCTTGAGAAACTCGGACAGCAGGTCTCCAAAGACCCGGTGGCGGCACTGGAGCAGGCGGTGAGAAACGCCACGCCGCTCCTTCAGGTCAAGCCCAGGCGTGTTGGCGGCGCTACCTATCAGGTACCGGTGGAAGTCCAGCCCGAACGCGGACTCTTCCTGGCCCTCACCTGGCTGATAAGCTCCGCCCGGGCCCGAAAAGGCAAGACGATGATGGATAAACTGGCTGAGGAACTCTCTGAAGCCTTCCAGGGGCAGGGAACCACGATTAAGAAACGTGAAGATACGCATAGAATGGCCGAGGCCAACCGGGCCTTTGCCCACTATAGATGGTAAGGGGATTATTGATTAATAGCAGTGTTAAAGAAAAAAATCCAGTAACGGCGGGAGAGAAGAAAGTGCCCAGGGATTTCCCACTAGAGGACATCCGCAATATAGGCATTATCGCCCACATCGATGCCGGTAAGACCACCGTCACCGAGAGGATACTCTATTATACCGGGCGTACCTATAAAATAGGCGAGGTGCACGAAGGCACCGCCGTCATGGACTGGATGGAGCAGGAAAGAGAACGCGGTATCACCATCACGGCGGCGGCAACTACCTGCTACTGGCGGGAGCACCGCATCAATATCATCGACACGCCGGGGCATGTGGACTTTACCGCCGAGGTAGAGCGCAGCCTGAGGGTGCTCGATGGAGGGGTTGTCGTGTTCGACGCCGTGGCCGGTGTCGAGGCGCAGTCGGAGACGGTCTGGCGGCAGGCCGACAGGTACAGGGTGCCCAGAATCTGCTTCATCAACAAGATGGACCGTATCGGCGCTAATTTCAACCTGACGCTCTCCATGATTGAGGCGCGGCTCGGAGCGACGCCGCTGCCGATACAGCTTCCTCTGGGCGCCGAGGACACTTTCCGTGAAGTTATTGACCTGGTCGAAAACAAGGCCTGGCGCTTTATGAACGACCCCGATTCCGGGCCGGAAGAGATACCCGTTCCGGACTCCGAACAAGGCAGGATTGCCGAACATCGTCAGGCGCTGATAGCCAAACTGGCCGAACATGATGAGATTATGATGATATCGTATATCGAGGGCGATGAAGTTACCCCCGATGAATTAAAGCAAGCTCTGAGACGGGCGACCCTGGAAAATAAAGGGGTGCCCGTTATTTGCGGCAGCGCCCTGAAGAACATGGGCATTCTGCCTCTCCTCGATGCCATCGTCGATTACCTCCCCTCCCCACTGGAAGTACCGCCGGTCAGCGGCGTGCGAAAGAAGACGGGTGAGAAGGTTACCCGCGAGGCTGACGACGACGCCCCGTTTTCGGCGCTGGCGTTTAAAGTGGTCACCGACCCGTTCGTAGGCCGGCTGGTCTATTTCAGGGTCTATTCGGGCAAGGTCAAAGTGGGGGCACAGGTCTACAACCCCACCAGGGGACGGTCGGAACGCATCGGCCGTCTTTTATTGATGCACGCCAACCACCGCGAGGACGTCAACGTGGCCGATACCGGAGCGATTGTCGCCACGCTGGGCCTGAAAAACACCTTCACCAGCGATACGCTCTGCGACTCGCACAAAGCGGTGCTCCTGGAATCTATCGAATTCCCCGAGCCGGTGATATCCGTCGCCATTGAGCCCAAGACCAGGGCCGACCAGGACAAGCTGGGCGATTCCCTGCAGAAATTGACCGAAGAGGACCCTACCTTCAAGGTGGCCCATAACGAAGAAACCGGGCAGACCATTGTCTCGGGCATGGGCGAGCTTCACCTGGAAGTAATCGTCAGTCGGCTCATCAGCGAATTCAGGGTGGGCGTAAAAGTAGGCCGGCCACGCGTCGCCTATAAAGAGACGATTACCGTGCCGCTACAGATAGAGGGCAAGTTCGTCCGGCAGAGCGGCGGCCGCGGCCAGTACGGTCATGTCAATATCGAGCTTGAGCCCCTGGAACGCGGTAAAGGCTTTGAGTTCGTCGATGCTACAAAAGGCGGCACCATACCCAGGCAATACATTCCGCCGGTCCAGACGGGCATTAAAGAAGCCATGGAGACCGGCGTTCTGGCCGGCTACCCGGTGGTCGATGTCAAGGCCACTCTCTACGACGGCAGCTATCACGAGGTTGACTCCTCGGAACTGGCCTTCAAGATGGCCGGCTCGATAGCGCTGCGAGACGGCGTGAAAAAAGCCAGGCCTATCCTTCTCGAGCCTATTATGAAGCTGGAAGTCGTGGCGCCGGAGCAATTCCTCGGTGATATCATCGGCGACCTCAACTCCAAGAGGGGTCACATCGGCAAAGTCGATACACAGGGTGATATGTATGTTATCCATTGTCTGATACCCATGGCCGAATCTTTCGGCTACGCCACCCGGCTGCGTTCACTGACCCAGGGCAGGGCGACGCACTCCATGGAATTTCACAGCTATGAGCAAGTCCCGACAGACCTGAGGGACGATATTATAGAAAAAGCTGTAGGCAGGAAATATGGCTAAACAAAAAATTCGCATCAAACTAAAGGGGTTCGACCACAGGGTGGTCGACCAGTCGGCACGGCAAATCCTGGAGGCGGTGGAAAGCACCGGAGCCGTAGCCGTCGGGCCGGTACCGCTGCCGACCCGCATCCAGAAATTCAGCGTCATCCGCTCTCCTTTTATCGACAAAGACTCGCAGGAGCAGTTTGAGATTCGCACCCACAAGCGTCTCATCGATATTATCGAGACGACCTCCAAGACGATTGACGCCCTGACCAAGCTGAACCTGCCCTCGGGAGTAGAAATAGATATTAAGCTGTGATAAATGATGTTTTTATATTTAATTGCTCTAGCTGTCATTCCGAGCGAAGCGTGGGAATCTCACACGGTATACAAATTGAATGGGAGATTGCCACGGGGCTAAAGCCCCTCGCAATGACAACTAGCTTTAATTACGGTAACCAAAACCGAACAGAAACTAAATGGGTAAACTGGTAAAATTATGACTGAAGGAATGATAGGCAAGAAACTGGGCATGACCCAGATATTCGGTGAAGGCGGCAAGGCCGAGGCGATAACCGCCATCGAGGCCGGCCCCTGCACGGTAATGCAGTTAAAAACCGTGGAAAAAGAAGGGTACAGCGCCGCCAAGCTCGGCTTCGGAGAAGTAAAAAAGGCGAAGTCCGGCAAGCGCGGTAAAGCCAAGGAGAAAGAAACGACGAAATTCAAGTATTTGCGTGAATTTAAACTTGACGAGAGCCAGCCGGTTGAGGCCGGCCAGACGGTTGATGTCAGTCTGTTTAAAGCGGGAGACATGGTGGATATTACCGGCACGTCCAAGGGCAAGGGTTTTGCCGGCACGGTGAAACGCTATCACTTTAAAGGCGGCCCCAAGACGCACGGCCAGTCCGACCGCCACCGCGCTCCCGGCTCAATCGGCTCCACCACCACGCCCGGTCGGGTCTACAAGGGAATGCACATGTCCGGGCACATGGGAAGCCGGCGGGTAACTGCCAGCAACCTCGAGGTGTTGGAGGCAGACCCGGCCCGCAACCTGTTGCTGGTCAAGGGAGCCGTACCCGGGACGTTAAACAGCCTGTTACTGATACGAAAGTCCAGGAGGGGGAAGAAATAAGGTGAAGGTCCCGGTTTATAACCTTTCCGGAGAGGAAGTCCGGCAGATTGAAGTGAGCGACACGGTCTTTGCCGTGCCGTTTAACGAAGCGGTGGTGCACCAGGTAATGGTAGGCCTGCAGGCTAATGCCCGCCAGGGAACAGCTTCAACCAAGACCAGGGCTAACGTTCGCGGCAGCAGCCGTAAGCTTTTCCGGCAGAAGGGCACCGGTTATGCCCGCGCGGGGAGCAAGAAAAACCCGTTGCGCCGCGGCGGCGGTGTTACCTTCGGGCCTCACCCCAGGGACTACAGCCAGGACACACCCCGCAAGATGCGCCGCCTGGCCCTGAAATGCGTCCTTTCCGCCAAGGCCGGCGACGGCGAGTTGAAAGTCCTGGACGGATTTGATTTTACCGAGCCCAAGACCAGGAAAATGGCCGAAGCTCTAGCGGCCCTTGGCATAGACTCTTCGACTCTCATCGTTACTCAGGAACCGGAGGAAAACGTTATAAAATCAGCCCGCAATTTGCCGCAAATCAAGACAACGCCAGCCAACGTGCTTAATATATTGGACATTCTTTCTTATAAGACGCTACTGATGACCGAGGCTGCGGTACGCGTAGCGGAAAAATTATGGGGTAATGGACTAACGCAAGGGGGAGATAATGCATCTGTACGAGGTGCTGCGCCGTCCGCTGATAACCGAAAAAAGCACCGAACTCCAAGTACAAAGTAAATATGCCTTTGAGATAGCCGCCGGGGCTAACAAGCCGATGATAAAGGAAGCTGTGGAAAAGGCATTCAAGGTAACAGTAACCGGGGTTAATGTCATCACCATGCCGGGTAAGACGCGCCGGGTGGGGCGGCGGCAGGCACAGACACGCCCCTGGAAAAAAGCGATTGTCACCCTCCAGCCGGGGGACAAGATAGAATTCTTTGAAGGTGTTTAGAATGAAGGGGGAAGCTGAGTGGCACTAAAGATATATCGTCCGACCTCCCCGGGCCGACGGGGCATGAGCGGCTATACCTTCGACGAGATAACCAAGAGCAAGCCAGAGAAATCGCTGCTTCTGCCCAAGAAGAAACAAGCGGGACGCAATTTCCGCGGCAAGATAACCGTGCGTCATCGGGGCGGCGGGGAGAAACGCCGACTGCGCATTATCGATTTTAAACGGGATAAAATAGATATTCCTGGCCGCGTGGCCTCAATTGAATACGACCCCAATCGCTCGGCGCGCATCGCCCTTATTTACTACGTCGACGGGGAAAAACGCTACATACTGGCCCCCGTGGGGTTGAACGTAGATGATATGATTATGTCCGGCAACAATGCCGAAATAAAGCCGGGGAACACCCTGCCCATGAAGCAGATGCCATCGGGTACGGAGATACATAATATCGAAATGGTGCCCGGCAAAGGCGGCCAGATGGTACGCAGCGCCGGGGCATCGGCACAGCTGATGGCCAAAGAAGGTAAATACGTCCTGCTTCGCCTTCCGTCCGGCGAGCTACGCCGCGTGCGCAGCGAATGCATGGCGACCATCGGCCAGATAGGGAATATCGAACACCAGAATATCAGCCTGGGTAAGGCAGGCCGCAAGCGACACATGGGGTGGCGGCCTACGGTGAGGGGCTCCGCCATGTCCCCGCGCGACCATCCTCACGGCGGCGGCGAGGGCCGTTCCCCGATTGGTATGCCCGGGCCAAAGACACCCTGGGGCAAACCGGCCCTGGGCTATAAAACGCGCAAGCCGAAGGCTTCCGACCGGATGATTGTTAAACGCAGAGTAAAATAGGCGGTTAGAGAGGTAATATGTCAAGGTCAACGAAAAAAGGACCAGCAGTTGACGTAAAGCTGGGAAAGAAAGTGGATGCCGTGATACGCTCTGGCCAGAAAACGGTGATAAAAACCTGGGCCCGGTCATCAACTATTCTACCGCAGATGGTGGGCCTTACCATCGGCGTCCACGATGGCCGGAGACACGTGCCCATCTATGTCAACGAGAATATGGTCGGTCATAAACTGGGTGAGTTTGCCAATACGCGCACCTTCAGAGGGCATGTCGCCAGGTCGGAAAAAGTTTCCCAGGTGAGAAGGAGATAATCAGGTACAGATTTACCTGAGACAGGTGTGAGAGAAAGTGGAAGTTAGAGCCGTAGCCAAAAACACGGGAATACCAGCCAGCAAGGTACGTCCGCTGGTGGATATGGTGCGGGGTAAAAAAGTAGACGAAGCGCTGACATTGCTCCAGTTTACGCCGACACCTAAAGCGAAGGTTGTCGCCAAGGTAGTGCAGTCAGCGGTGGCGAATGCCGAAAATAATTTTCAGATAGACCCCGCCGACTTAAAGGTTGTCAGCATCTATGTGGATGAAGCACGCAGTATGCGCCGGTTCCGGCCGCGGTCGAGGGGTCGGGTAAGCCCAATCCGGAAGCATTCCAGCCACATTACAGTTATCGTTGCTGAGCAGGAGGGTTAATTGGGTCATAAAGTTCACCCGTTAGGTTTCAGACTGGGGGTCATCAAAGACTGGCAGTCCAAGTGGTATAGTGACACGCACTATGCCGAGTTCGTCCAGGAAGACAAGAAGCTCCGGGAGGAGATTAAATCCAAATATCCCGAAGCCGCTATCTCCCTGATAGAGATTGACCGCCAGGCTAAAGATGTGACTATTAGTCTATATACTGCCCGACCCGGCATCGTCATCGGAAGAGGCGGCCAGAGGGTCGATGAAATGAGGCAGCACCTCGAGAAACTCGTCGGGAAGAGAATCCGGTTAAATATCCAGGAGATACGCCAGCCGGAACTGGATGCTTACCTGGTGGCCAGGTCGGTAGCCGAGCAGATTGAACGCCGCGTAGCCTACCGGCGGGCCATGAAACAGGCCATCTTCCGCACCATCCAGTCAGGAGCCAAAGGAATAAAGGTAAGTTGTGCCGGCAGACTGGGGAATGCCGAGATTGCCCGCCGCCAGACTTCACACCAGGGGCAGGTCCCCCTCCACACGCTGCGGGCCGACATTGATTACGGTTTCACCGAGGCGCGTACCACCCTGGGGCGCATCGGCGTGAAGGTCTGGATATACAAGGGGCAGATACTACCCGAACTCAAGGTAGTGGAGGTCGAAGAAGAACCGGCCGAGGCAGTAGCCGAAGCAGCTCCGGCTGAAAAGCCGGAAGAAAAACCCGCCGAGGCAGTAGCCGAAGAAGCTCCGGCTGAAAAGCCGGAAGAAAAACCCGCCGAGGCAGTAGCCGAAGAAGCTCCGGCTGAAAAGCCGGAAGAAAAATTGGCCGAGGCCGTAGTTGAGGAAGCTCCGGCTGAAAAGCCGGAAGAAAAATTGGCCGAGGCCGTAGTTGAGGAAGCTCCGGCTGAAAAGCCGGAAGAAAAATTGGCCAAGCCCAGGGCGAAGAAGGCAACCAAGTTAACCGAAGCCAAGACCGAAACCAAGGCAGCCGAAGCGAAAGCACCGGAAGAAGAAAAACCGGCTAAACCCAGGGCTAAAAAGACGTCCAAAACAACCGAAGCTAAGGTAACTGAAACCAAGGCAGCCGAAGCGAAAGCACCGGAAGAAGAAAAACCGGCTAAACCCAGGGCGAAGAAGACAACTAAGGCAAAAGCTGCCGAACCGGCACCAGATGTAACGCAGGATACCGAGCCAACCGGTACAGAGGAGGAAGAAACCAGGGATGCAGCAGCCTAAGCGTGTAAAATATCGAAAGGCGCAGAGGGGACGCCGCCGTGGTAAAGCCCAGTCGGGCAATATCATCGGCTTCGGTGATTTCGGTCTCCAGGCACTGGAATCAGCCTGGTTAACCAGCGCCCAGATTGAGGCGGCCCGGCGTGCCATTACCCGCCATATTCGACGTGGCGGTAAGGTCTGGATACGCATCTTCCCCGATAAACCGGTCAGTAAGAAGGCGGCGGAGACCCGTATGGGTAGCGGCAAAGGTGCCCCGGACCACTGGGTAGCCGTGGTCAGAACCGGAAGAATAATGTTTGAAATGGCGGGAGTCGGTGAAAAGGTAGCCCAGGAGGCGATACGCCTGGCCGCACACAAACTACCGCTGAAGACCAGATTCGTATTAAGAGAAAGCGTCACCGTGGGTGGTGAATCGGCAAAGTAGGGAGTGGGCACATTGAAACTAGAGGAATTCAGAAACCTCAGCACCAACGATTTGAAAAAGCAGCTGGAAGAAACTCACCAGGAGCTTTTTAACCTGCGTTTTCGCCTAGCCACCAAGCAACTGGTGAACCACCGCGAGGTGCGGAGGGTTAGGAAAAAAATTGCTCGACTGAAGACCCTGCTCACGGAAAGAGAACTGGGTATAAGGTAGGATAATATGGAAGAAAAACGCAAGACCAGGTTTGGCAGGGTCGTGAGCGATAAACAGGACAAGACCGTGGTCGTCGCCGTGGATACGCCCAAGCGTCATCCGCTGTACAAGAAGACCATCAGGAGAGTCGTTAAATACTACGCTCACGACGAAAAGAACCAGAGTAAAGTCGGCGATACGGTGAGGATTGAGGAAACCCGCCCTACCTCCAAGTTGAAGAGATGGCGGGTGGCGGAGATAGTAACCAAGGGAGAAGTAGCGGATATTAAACCACAGGAGATAACGAACTAGGATTTTGGTGAAACAGAAATGATTCAGATGCAGACCAGGCTTAAAGTAGCCGATAACACCGGTGCCCGCGAAATCATGTGCATCAATGTGCTCGGCGGCACCCGCCGTAAGTATGCTCGCGTGGGAGATATTATCGTAGCTTCCGTCAAACGTGCCATACCGAACGCCGGGACCAGGAAAGGCGACGTCGTCCGGGCCGTCATCATTCGCACGGCACATCCCTACCGGCGCCCCGACGGCTCTTATATCAGGTTCGATGAAAATGCGGCGGTAATTCTTACCGATAAGAATAATCCCAAAGGGACCCGCATCTTCGGTCCGGTAGCCAGAGAGCTGCGGGACAAGAACTATACCAAGATTATTTCTCTGGCGCCGGAGGTTTTATAAAGGCAGAAAGATTATGAAGATAAGGAAAAACGATACCGTACTGGTTATCAAGGGTAAGGACCGGGGCAAAAAGGGAAAGGTGCGTTTCGCCCATCCCAAGAAACAGCAGGTAATAGTCGAAGGTATCAACTTTATTAAAAAGCACTCCAAGGCCAAGGGTGCCGTCAGACAGGCCGGCATCATCGACCTGGAAGCGCCCGTTCATATCTCCAATGTCATACTACTCTGTGATAAATGCAATAAGCCGGGGCGTATCGGCTTCCAGAAGCTGGAAGACGGCCGGAGGGTGAGAATCTGCCGCGCCTGCGGCGAGGTGATTGAATAAATGGCGAGACTGAAAGAAAAATACCGCCAAGAGGTTGTGCCCCGCCTGATGGAGATTTGCGGGTACAAGAACGTCATGCAGGCGCCGCGCCTCGAGAAGGTGGTACTCAATATCGGCGCCGGCGAAGCTATTGCCAATGCCAAAGCGCTGGAAGCGGCCGAGCAGGACCTGACGGCCATCGCCGGACAACACGTCGTAACCACCCGCGCCAGAAAATCAATCGCCGCTTTCCGGTTGAGGACGGGGATGCCCATCGGCCTGAAGGTAACGCTACGGGGTGAACGCATGTATGACTTCTTCGACAAACTGGTAAATGCGGTACTCCCCCGCATGCACGAGTTCCAGGGGGTTAACCCGGACTCCTTTGACGGCCGCGGCAATTATACACTGGGGCTCAGGGAACAAATACTGTTCCCTGAAATAGATTATGACAAGATTGATAAGGTGAGAGGCATGGAAATATCCATTATCACCACGGCTGATAATGACGAGGACGGCAAACACCTGCTTGAATTGCTGGGGATGCCCTTCGCCAAGGATGGAGTGAGTTAGTTATGGCCAAGAAGTCAATGGTAGCTAAGGCCGGACGAACGTCCAAATACCCGGTGCGGCAGTATAACCGGTGCCAACTGTGCGGGCGGCCTCGCGCCTATATGCGCAAGTTCGGCGTGTGCCGGATATGCTTCCGGACACTGGCGTTGGAAGCCCATCTGCCGGGAGTAAGAAAATCTAGCTGGTAAATTAAAAAAGGAATTATTAGGTATGACAGTCACAGACCCAATCGCTGATATGCTAACCCGAATAAGAAACGCCGTTATGGTGCGGCATGATAGTGTGCTGGTACCTGCCTCCAAGATAAAACTTTCGATTGCCAGAATCCTCAAGGAGGAAGGCTTCATCACCGATTATGAGGTAGTCAAGGGCAAACCGCACCGGGTAATTAAAATACAACTCCGGTATCTGGATGATAACAAACCGGCCATTTCAGGATTAAAGCGTGTCAGCAAGCCGGGATTGAGGGTATACGTGCAGAAGAAGGAAATCACGCGCGTTTACGGCGGCCTGGGTATTGCCATTATCTCCACTTCCAGCGGTCTCAGAACGGGACAGCAAGCCTGGCACCAGGATTCTGGTGGCGAACTACTGTGTTATGTATGGTAAAACACTTCTGGAGTGATAGATGTCTAGAATAGGGAAAATGCCGATAGCTGTACCGTCAGGGGTGACGGTTGATATTAAGGGGGAGAACGTTACGGTAAAGGGCCCCAAAGGGGAGCTCAGCCGCTCTCTTCCCACTGAAATGCGCCTGAACCTGGAGGGAAATACCCTGACCGTGACCCGGCCGAGTGAAAGTAAGAAGGACCGCGCCTTCCACGGACTGACGCGGAGCCTTTTGGCGAACATGGTGGAGGGGGTGTCCAAAGGCTTTGAGAAGACGCTGGAAATAGTCGGCGTGGGATATCGTGCCGAGAAGGTCGGCGAAAAACTGGTCATCCGCATCGGCTTTTCTCACCCGGTTGAGGTAACGCCACTGCCGGGAATAACTCTAGCCGTGGAAGGAAACAACCGCATTAAGGTCAGCGGCATCAATAAAGAAGACGTCGGCGAAATGGCGGCTGAAATCAAGGCCATCCGCCCCCCCGATGCCTATAAGGGCAAGGGTATTAGATACGCCGGAGAAGTGGTGCATCTTAAACCGGGCAAGGCCGGCAAGGTCGTTGGCAGGTAGTAATTATGAGTAAATCAACCACCAGAAAAGCACGTAGCAGAAGACATTACAGAGTCAGGCAGAAGGTAAGCGGTAACGGTGCCAGGCCACGCCTGTGCGTTTTCCGCAGCCTGAACCATATATACGCCCAGGTGATTGACGATTCACAGGGGCATACCCTGGTCTCCGCCTCCACACTTGACGCGGAGATAATAAATGATTCGAAAGGTAAATCGAAGACCGGCCGGGCGGAAATAGTCGGTTTGCTGCTGGCCAAGCGCACCATAGATAAAGGAATCAAGCAGGTGGCCTTTGACCGCGGTGGCTTTAAGTATCACGGCCGGGTAAAAGCGCTGGCGGATGCCGCCCGGAAGGGTGGACTTAAGTTCTAAGAGAGGACGATGCAGGTCTGATGAAACAACCAATAAGCCGGATTGACCCGGTCGATTTAAACCTGAACGATAAACTTATTGACATTAACCGCGTTGCCAAGGTGATGAAAGGCGGTAAACGCCTGCGGTTCAGCGCCCTGGTGGTAACCGGCGACGGCGAGGGATATGTCGGCCTGGGCATCGGCAAGGCCAACGAAGTGCCCGCCGCCATAAGCAAAGGCGGGGCCAAGGCCAGGAAGAATTTAATCAAGGTGCCATTAGTCGGAAATACTATACCGCATGAAATCACGGCAAACTTCGGGGCTGCCAGGGTCCTGCTGAAACCTGCGGCGCCGGGCACGGGCGTGATAGCGGGCGGCAGCGTCCGGGCGGTACTTGAGGCCGCGGGAATTAAAGATATCCTGACGAAATCACTCGGCACATCCAACCATATCAACGTAGCCAAGGCGACCATGCAGGGTCTCAGCGAGTTGAAAATCCCGAAAGATGAGGTAGCCAAACGTAAGGCGACCGTCAGCACGAGAGAGGCGACAGCCAGTGAGTAAAATTAAAGTTACCTGGATTAAAAGCGGCATCGGCTATGAGGAGAGCCAGAAGAGAACCCTGAAGTCGCTGGGTTTTCACCGGCTGAATCAGAGCGTTGTCCATGAAGATACAAACTCCATTCGAGGCATGATTAACAAGGTAAGACACCTGGTTAAAGTGGAGGAAGAGATTGGTCAGACAAAATAATATCGCCCCAGCACCCGGTTCCAGACGAGCCAGCAGGCGGGTAGGCCGCGGCGACGGCAGCGGAAAAGGCACCTATTCCGGACGCGGCTGCAAGGGACAGAAGTCCCGTGCCGGCTACAAGATGCGTCCCGGCTTCGAGGGCGGTCAGCTGCCTTTAATCAAGCGCCTGCCCAGGAAGCGCGGCTTCACCAATATCTTCCGGACGGAGTACAGCACCGTCAAGGTCGGCGCGCTCAACGCGTTCGACACCGGCAGTGAGGTAACACCGGAGAAACTGGTTGAGGCCGGAATTGTTAAATCACTGAAGAACCCGATTAAGATACTGGCTGATGGCGATATTGACCGTTCCCTTACGGTCATGGCGAATAAATTCACGGCTTCAGCCAAGGCCAAGATAGAGGCAGCCGGCGGCACAGTTGAGGAGGTAAAGTATGCGGCAAAGGCCGAGTAGACCCAGACTACTGCAGGCTATGATCGATGCTTTCAGCCTGCCCGACCTCCGGCGCCGAATCCTGATTACCGTAGGCATTCTGGTAGTTTTCCGCTTCGTAGCTCACGTGCCCCTGCCGGGGGTTAACCTGGAGGCTCTACAGCGGCTGTTCGAGGGTAATGCCCTGCTGGGCATGCTCGACCTGTTCAGCGGCGGCGCCATGAAGCAGTTCAGCGTGGCGGCCATGGGTGTTTATCCCTACATTACGGCTTCCATTATCATGATACTCCTCGTGCCGACCATCCCGCGGCTGCAGGCACTATCCCAGGAAGGAGAAGCCGGTAGAAATAAGATTAATCTGATTACGCACTGGCTGATGATACCCCTGGCCGGCCTTTCCGGCTACGGGCAGCTGGTCCTGCTCCAGCGCGCCGGGGCTGTCAGCAGCACTGACCTTCTACCCACCATTACCATAGTTGTATCGCTGATAGCCGGCACCGTCTTTCTGGTCTGGCTGGGAGAGCTCATTACGGAGTACGGTATCGGCAACGGCATCTCTATAATAATCTTCGGAGGTATCGTCGCCGGCTACCCGCAGATGATTCAACAGGGTTTCCTGGCCAAGGGAAATCCCATGGGACTGTTAGTATATATCGTCATAGTTCTTATCACCGTGGTTCTTATCGTGATATTTACCGAGGCGCACCGACGGATTCCGGTGCAGTATGCCCGCAGTGTCTTTCGCGGCGGCCGCATGTACCGGCAATCGGGGACAACGCATATACCCATGCGGGTAAACAGCTCCGGCATGATACCGCTCATCTTCGCCATGTCGGTGGTGCTCTTCCCGGGCATCGTCGCCAGCTATTTCGCCAATCCGAACGAGCCGGGCTTTGCGGATACGATTGTACGCTGGTTCAGTCCCATGACCGCCCTGCCGGCAGGCGCATTTTACTGGATTTTCTACTTTCTTTTAGCGGTAGGTTTCACCTTCTTTTACACCATGGTAACCTATCAACAGCAGGACCTGCCGGGTACCCTGCAGAGGCAGGGAGGCTTTGTTCCCGGCATACGACCGGGGAAAAACACCGCCAGCTACCTCAGCGGAGTCATCAACCGCATCACCTGGGCAGGAGCGCTCTTCCTGGCCTTCGTGGCGGTGATGCCTTTCCTGGCGAGGACGGTAACCAATGTTCAACAGATACAGCTGTCCAGCCTGGGTATGCTCATCGTGGTCGGTGTTATCCTGGATACCATGAAGCAGCTTGAGGCGCAGCTGGTCATGCGGCGCTACGAAGGCTTTATTAAATAGGAGTAAAGGTGTATATTATTCTTTTGGGAGCCCCCGGGGCGGGGAAAGGTACACAGGCCGTGATGCTGGCAGAGAAACTGGAGCTGGTGCAGGTAGCCTCCGGCGACCTGTTCCGTCAGGCGCTGGCGCAGGAGACCGAACTGGGGAAAAAGGCCAAGGTGTACATGGAAAAGGGGCAGCTGGTTCCCGATGAGATAACGATACAGATGGTGCTGGAGAGGCTGGCGGCTCCGGACTGTAAAAACGGGGCAATTCTCGACGGCTTCCCCAGAAATATAGAACAGGCGAAGGCACTGGACAAGGCCCTGAAGGAGCAATCGAAAGCGATTGACAGGGTGGCATATATCAAAGTATCAGAAGGAGAGCTTTTAAAGAGGCTGGGCGGACGCTGGATTTGCCGAAAATGCCAGGCACCCTACCACGAGGTCAACTCACCGCCTAAAGTGAAAGGCAAGTGTGACCGCTGCGGCGGTGAGCTGTACCAGCGCCCCGATGATAACGTCGAGACGGTCAAGAATAGACTGAAGGTTTATTTCGCGGAGACGTCCCCGCTTATCGACTATTATAAACAGGCAGGGAAATTGCTGGAGATACACGGCGAGGGCGGTGCGGCCGACGTAAACAACAGGATAGCAGCCGCCCTGAGTTAGGAGAGTGTCACCGGATGGGTATCGTAATCAAATCTGAAAAAGAAATTGCCAAAATGCGACAGGCCGGTAACGTAGTCGCAAGGGTGTTGAAAATACTGAGTGAGCAGATAAAACCGGGTATGAAAACTAAAGAACTGGATATTATCGCCGAGAGGGAACTGAAAAGGTTGGGAGCCGAGTCTTCGTTTAATGGCTATCACGGCTTTCCGGCTAATCTCTGCGTGTCCGTAAATGACGAGATAGTACACGGGATTCCGGGGGATAGAGTCCTGAAAGACGGCGACATCGCTTCCCTCGACTTCGGCGCCATTTATAATGGTTTTCATGGTGATGCAGCGTTAACCGTGGGCGTTGGCAAAATAAGCCAGGATGCCAGGCGCCTTATAGAAACAACGCGGGCCTGCCTGGAAAACGGTATCGCCGCCGCCCGTGCCGGGGCGAAACTCGGTGACGTTTCGGCGGCCATCCAGGAATATGCGGAATCGAGAGGCTACTCGGTAGTGCGTGAATATACCGGTCACGGCATCGGCCGCGAAATGCACGAGGACCCGCAAATCCCGAACTGCACCGAACCGCCGTACGGCCTGCAGCCGGGAACAGGCCCGGTGTTAAAAAAAGGTATGACCATCGCCCTCGAACCCATGCTGAACGTCGGCGACTGGCATACGCGCGTAGCCGGTGACCGCTGGACAGTGCTCACCGCCGATGGTAGCCTGTCGGCGCACTTTGAAAATACAATTGCTATTGATAATAATGAACCGGAGGTGTTGACGAAGGTAATTTATGGCTAAGAAAGAGGCCATAGAGGTTGAGGGGACGGTAGTCGAGGCACTACCCAATGCCATGTTTCGCGTCGAACTCCCCAACGGGCATGAGGTGCTGGCTCATATTTCGGGCAAGATAAGGATGCATTATATCAGGGTCTTACCCGGCGACAAGGTTTTAATAGAGCTCTCCCCTTACGACCTGAAACGTGGTAGAATTACCTACCGGCTCAAGTAAGATAAAGGTTTGAATCATGAAAGTTAGAGCTTCAGTAAAAGTTAGATGTGAAAAATGCAAGGTTGTAAGGCGGCGGGGGGTGGTCAGGATTATTTGCACCAACCCGAAGCACAAGCAGCGGCAGGGGTAACACTCGGGGAGCAAGGAGGAAATAGATGCCACGTATCTCTGGAGTTGATATACCGGTAAACAAGCAGGCATGGGTCTCGCTGCAGTACATTTACGGCATCGGCCGCGCGCAGAGCCATAAAATTCTGACTCAGGCGGAAATCACGCCCGATGTAAAGGTAAAAGACCTTACCGAGGATGAGGTCAATAAGCTCCGTGAAATAATCGATAAGCAGTACCGCGTTGAGGGCGAACTCAGAAAAGAAATCAATTTCAATATCAAGCGCCTAGTTGAAATCGGCAGCTACCGCGGGGTCAGGCACCGCCACGGCCTGCCGGTAAGAGGCCAGAGAACGCGGACTAACGCCCGCACCAAGCGCGGTGTACGCAAGACAGTAGCCGGCCGGGGCCAGAAGCGCGGCATGTCTAAGAAATAATAAGTGAGCTGACAAGGAGGACAGGGTGGCACAGAAGAGAAAAACTAAAACAAGGAGGCGGGAACGGAAGGCAGTTCCTACCGGCCGGGCTTACGTTCAGTCCAGCTTTAACAATACCGTGGTAACCCTTACCGACCCGCAGGGGAATGCCCTGGCCTGGGGAAGCTCTGGAACGGCCGGTTTTAAGGGTTCCCGCAAAGGCACGCCTTACGCAGCTCAAATGGCGGCCCGCGATGCCGCCCGGAAAGCTATGGTACACGGCCTGCGTCAGGTCGAAGTATATATCAAGGGTCCCGGCAGCGGCCGCGAGGCGGCTATCCGCTCCCTGCAGGGTTCCGGACTTTACATTACCGGAATCAGGGATGTAACACCCATCCCGCACGCCGGCTGCCGCCCTCCCAAGAGGAGAAGGGTCTAAAAGGGGAAGAACATGGCCAGATATACAGGAGCAGTTTGCCGTTTATGTCGGCGCAGTGGTGAAAAGCTTTTGCTGAAGGGCAGCCGCTGCTTTACGCCCAAATGCGCTATTGATAAGCGACCGAAACCACCGGGGCAAGGGACCAGCCGGCGGAGGAGGAGATTCTCTGACCGCGCCCTGCAGCTTCGTGAGAAGCAGAAAGCCCGCTATACCTACGGAACCCTGGAGAGGCAGTTCCGGAAGACCTTCACCCTGGCCGAGAAACAGGCCGGCATCACCGGTGAAAATCTACTGGTGCTGCTGGAGAGACGTCTGGATAACGTGGTCTACCGCCTGGGCTTCGCCGACTCCCGTGCCCAGGCCCGTCAGCTGGTACGGCACGGGCATATCATGTTGAACGGACGCAAGACCGATATCCCCTCCGCCCTGGTTAAGGAAGGCGATACCATCAGCTGGCGAGAGGGCAGCCAGAAGACCGAGTATTATAAACAGCTCGTTCAGGAAATTGAATCCAAGACCGTACTGAACTGGCTGAGCCTGGACAGGCAGAACCTGGTCGGGCAGGTCTTAACCTTACCCACGCCCGAAGAGATTGATGCCAGGTTCGACGGCAAGGTAGTCATCGAGTACTACTCGCGGTAGTGTAACTGATAAGGAGGTAATTCATTGGCTGGACTATTAGTCCCAAAAATTGAATGTACCGAACAAGCGGATAATTTCGGGCGGTTCGTCGCCGAACCGTTGGAGAAGGGGTTCGGTATAACTCTGGGCAACTCCTTACGCCGCGTGTTGCTTGGCTATCTTCCCGGGGCAGCCGTAACTCAGGTAAGAATTGAAGGAGTCCAGCATGAGTTCACGGTTATCCCCAACGCCAAGGAAGATGTTATGGAGTTTCTACTCAATGTTAAAGAGTTGAGGTTGAAGCCCCTATCCGACCGTAACGGTACGCTGATACTGGAATACGAAGGCGAGGGCAGTATTTGTGCGTCCGACCTTAAACCATCGGCGGACTTTGAGATTACTAACCCGGAACTCTGCCTGATTACCATCAGTAACCCCGATAACAAGCTCTACGTAGAGTTCGACGTGGAACTGGGAACAGGCTTCAGGACCGCCGAATCTACCGATAACACACCGGTAGGAACGATTCCCGTTGACGCTATTTTCACCCCGATACGCAAGGTCAACTACACCGTCGAGCCGACTCACCTCGGGCGCGAGACCAGCCGTGAGCAGTTGCGGCTGGATGTCTGGACGGATGGGACCACGTCGCCGATAGATGCCGTGAGCCGTGCCGCCAGCATTTTGATAGAGCAATTCACGCCATTTGTCGAGTACGTCAAGATTTCGCAGATGAAGGCCGAAGAGCGGCTCATCCGCATGTCCATCCCTGACGAGAAATACAATATGCCCGTCGAGCAGTTGGACCTCTCGGTACGCACCATGAACTGCCTGAGACGCAGCAATATAACCACGGTAGGCGAGCTTATCGGCAAGGGAACCAAGGAACTGCTCAAGCTGCGGAATTTCGGGCAGAAGTCCTACCAGGAGATAGAGGACCGTCTCGCCTCGATAGGGCTATCGCTCAGCCCTAAAGTCGAAACCGATACAGAAGAGGCAGAAGAAGGTCAGCCCGAGGCGGAAGGCGAGGTAAAGGCAGCCGAAGAAGCCGCGAGTGAGGAAGCTGGTGATACTGCCGAAGAAGAAAAAACCGATGAAGAAGAATCTGAGCATGGAGAGCCGCAGGCATGAGGCATAAGATAGCTGGCAGACATCTGGGCAGGTCTTCCGGTCACCGACGGGCGCTGTACCGTAATCTGGTTACGGACCTGCTGAAACATGAGAAAATCGTTACCACCGAGGCCAAGGCCAAGGAAGTACGCGGTATGGCCGAGAAGATGATTACCCTAGGCAAGAAGAGTGGGCTTCACTCCTATCGCCAGGCACTGTCATTTGTCACGGATAAAAAAGTCACTGAGAAGATATTCGCCGATCTGGGACCGAGGTACAAAGAACGGCCCGGGGGCTATACCCGCATTATCAAGCTGGAGCCCAGGCTGGGCGACGGTGCTCCTATGGTCCAGCTGGAGCTGGTCAAATAGCGGTGCCCGGACGCTATCGGCTTGAGGGTAATGATGGTTGCAGACCTGCCGACGGGCACAGTTGCGCTGATTCTGGAATATGACGGCTCCAACTACCACGGTTCCCAGTGGCAGGCCAACGCACCGACGATTCAGGGGGAGATAGAGAAAGCATTGAAGAAGCTTACCGGAGAAAGGACAAGGATTAAGGCAGCCAGCCGTACCGATGCCGGCGTACATGCCAGGGGGCAGGTCGTCAGCTTCAGGACGGGGTCGGCTCTGCCTTTGAAATCCTTTGTCGATGGCTTGAACCACTATCTACCCCGGGATATTGCGGTGAAAGAAGCGCACCGGTTGGACGACTCTTTCGATGTCAGGCGCAGCGCTATCAGCCGGGAGTATAAATATTATATTTTAAACAGCCCGACGCGTTCACCGATGAGGCAGGGCTTTTCCTGCCGGGTTGACGGTAATCTGGATATCGAGTCGATGAACCGTGCCTGTCAGGCCCTCGTCGGCAAGCACGACTTCACCTCTTTCGTTTCCAGCGCCGAGACCGCCCGAAGAAAGAGAACGGTACGGAATGTATTTAAAGCGGAAATAACGCGAGATGGGGACATGATTGTTCTTGAGATAGTAGCCAATTCCTTTCTGCCCCATCAGGTACGCAATACGGCAGGCTCGCTAATCAAGGTCGGCCAGGGCAAGATGACAGTTGACGAGTTTTCCAGCCTGGTCGAAGCGAAGACCCCCGGCCTGGCCGGACCGACGGCACCGGCCGACGGATTGTGCCTGATGCGGGTGAACTATCCGGGTCCCTTCGAGGGAGACGCACGATGAAAACTTATACTGCCAAACCGGCTGATATCAAAAGAGACTGGCATGTGTTTGACGCCGCCGACAAGACCCTGGGCAGGCTGTCGATACAGATAGCCCGCCTGTTGATGGGAAAACACCGGCCGATATATACTCCCAGCCAGGACACGGGCGACTTTGTCGTGGTTATCAATGCCGGGAAGGTTCGTGTTACCGGCAAAAAAGCCCAGCAAAAGATGTATTACCGCCACTCGGGGTATCCCGGCGGGTTCAAGAGCATCAGCCTGGAGAAGATGATGCAGGAACACCCGACACGGGCTATGGAGCATGCCGTCAACGGGATGCTGCCTCACACGCGACTGGGTGCCAAGATGAGAAAAAGACTGCGGGTCTATGCCGGCGCGGAACACCCGCACGTGTCACAGATTAAGAACGATATGAATAAGGAAACGAAATAAGGGGACAGGGCCTATATGAGTAAACAGAGCTATTTTTACGGGACAGGCCGCAGGAAGACGGCGGTAGCGCAGGTAAAGCTAACGGCGGGGAACGGCGCCATTATCGTGGATGGTATGCCGTACGAAGAACGGTTCCCGTCTCTGGAGCACCAGAAGACGATAATCCAGCCGTTTATTACCACCGAAAGCACCGACAAGTATAATGCGGTCATCAAGGTGGAAGGCGGCGGCGTTACCGGCCAGAGCGGCGCCATCGCTCACGGCATCTCCCGCGCCCTGGCCAGGGCCGACGAGAGGTTTAAGCCGATACTGCGCCAGAACGGCCTCCTTACGCGTGACGCCCGAGCCAAAGAGCGTAAGAAACCCGGCCTCAAGAGGGCCCGCAAGGCACCTCAGTACACCAAGAGATAGAAGAATTTTAATAAAAATCCTTTACTTCTGCTTTTTCATATGATACTGTATTTACATAAATATAGTTCGGGGGCGAAAGAATGTCTAAAACACAACAGCAAGTAGCACAAGTTACTGCTTTATTGGTAGCTCAGGACGCATTCCAAGATAATCGTGGAAGAACGCACGTTATCGGCATTTTCGATACAATTGGAGCTCCTAAGTTCCCTTTCAATGTAAGCTTCATGGTCTACTGTGCGATAAAAGGTGAGGGAACTCACACTGCCCTACTTAAGATAGAAGATTCTTTAGGAGATAAAATTGCCGAAAGTCAGCCAATGATATCCGAGGTTACTATACAAAAGAGTAATCAAATTTTCTTCGGCTTTGGTTTGACTATTAAAGCTCCCGGCTTATATAAAATATTAGCTTACTTGGACGGAATAAAAGAGATAGAACACCCATTGTTTGTACGAGAGGGGCCTGAGCCACAGCCAGGACCTTCCGTTGAATAGGAGAACTGAAAATGGTTATGGCTACAATTTCTTCAAAAGATTTCAATTGGCTTCCTGAAGTTGTGGAAAGTGATGACCCGGAGGTTTTTAAGCCTACTTATATGATCTTAGCAACCACAAAACCTGAAGTGGGTTTTTCTAGAAGTGGGTTCGCTAAACTCCCAAGCGCTGGTATTTGGGCTGACCGAACTGAAAGTGATGACGAACTACTGAAGGAGCTAGGTAGTGGCTGGCGAGGTTTTGCTACCTAGTAGTTATTTCCTGCTTGACACAGGAATAGTCATACGTCATCTGCGAAATGATAAGCGTGCCCATGATCTACTGGACTTGCTTGAACAAGTAGGGGAAATAAGCACATCTGCAATAACATACATGGAAATTCTGGTAAAATGCCGCCCTCACGAAGAGTTAAGCACCAGACTCTTTTTTGATAGAGTTCCACCACTTGTCATTAACCGTGAAGTTTCAGAGAAAGCTGCCTTATTAATAATAAAATATCAGTCTGTTTTTAATAAAGATAATCCAAGGCAATTTCCAGATGCCCTTATTGCAGCGACAGCTTGGCAACAAGGAGTACCTTTGGTCACCTTAAACAAGAAACACTTTGGTAAAACCAAGATAAAAGAGTTAACAGTCAAAATTATTGATCAAGAGACAGAGGACTGGGTTAGCCAGTTGAGTCTTTAAATTTCCCCCTACCCTTTCGCCAGCTGGTCCTTGAGGTAGCTAATAACTTCTACCGGGGACGGGTCAACGCCATAGAGAATGGCCAGGTAGTAGCTGGTAAAGTCGCCCACCATTACCAGGCTCATCATCTGGCTCAGGGCGCTCTTACCCTCGCCATCCACGAACTCGTAGGCCACCCCGGCACGCTTGAGAAGCTCGCAGGTGACCTCGTAGCGGAGCTTGACGCGCTCGTTAAAAAGGGGCGACCGCAGCAGGATGACCCTGATTTTCTGCGCTATTTCCGGCGGGAACGGATAGCCCACCGTAGCATTGTGGTTAAGCTCCGGGAATACCTCAAAAAACCCCCAGGCCTTGCCATTCTCGTTAATCTGGGTCTTCCAGCGGTGCGCCGCCTCGGCGGCAATACCGGCGCCGTATATCACCGGCAGGCATCCGTAGAGTCGCTGGGCCAGCTGCTTGGCCGGATTACCGGTTAGCGGCGATTTTTCTTCCAGTCTTGCCGACAGCTTTTCTAAGACCTGGACTGTCTCGGCAACATCCGCCGACTTGTCTTTCAGGAAGCCAAGTTTCTGCAAAACGCCGAGGGTCGGCAGGAAGCTGAAGCCGAGGGCGGCGCGGGGCTGCGCTTTATACTCTATTTTAAAAACCGGTATATTGTTGGCCTCAGCCAGCTCCTGCAGCTTACCGCCGGTGGTCATGGCCAGCTTTTTGGCTTTCGTTTTCAAAGCCGACTCGAAGCCCGAGAGCGTTTCCTCGGTATTGCCGGAATAGCTGGAAGCAATCACCAGAGTCCTATCATCGACGAAGGCCGGCAGCCCATAATCGCGGTGGACAATGACAGGAATTCTGGACTCCGATTGCACCAGACTCCTGACCAGGTCGCCGCCGATGGCCGAGCCGCCCATGCCCAGAACGACTACTTTATCGACATCGGCATAACCAGCGGGCAGCTTAAAACTCATGGCGGCCTGCCACGCCTGCCGGCACTGCATGGAGAGTTCTTTAATACGCGCCAGCATGCCTTCGGGGTCGTTCTGCTGATAGATTTTAGCATCGTCGAGATTAATATTTTTCATTTCTACCTCTCACCCTGTGTCTCTCTCATTTTTTACTTATGTCATTGCGAGCCCTCACGCTACGCTCAGGATAAACTCCGCGAAGCAATCCCAAAGACCGATAACAGAGATTGCTTCGTCGCTATGCTCCTCGCAATGACAATAATCATTTCAGAAGAGGGGCTGCGCCCCTCTTAAACTCCCCTCTTAAACTCCGGCTATCTCCCGGCCGAGCTTGAGCATCCGTTCCACACGCTCCGGCGAATCGGTCTCGGTATAGACGCGCAGCAGGGGCTCGGTGCCGGAAAACCTGATAAGCAGCCAGGTATTATCCGCCAGGATAAACCGGAAACCGTCTGTGGCATCAATCTTCAATACTTTTACATTATCGATAGACTCGGGAGCCTGATTCCGGACACGTTCTATTATGGACTTACGCCTTTTTTCGTCAAACTTTATGTCAACACGCTGGTAATAGTGGGGCCCCACCTTGCTGTAGAGGTAGTCGATAAGCTCGGACGGTTTCTTGCCCGTCTTTACCATGAGGTCGAGGAAATAGAGATTGGCCAGGATACCGTCGCGCTCGGCGACATGCCCGCGAAACCCGTAGCCGCCGCTCTCCTCCCCACCGATAAGGGCGTTTTCCTTCATCATCAGCGGTGCCACGTACTTGAAGCCGACCGCCGTCTCGTACACCGGCACATTATACAGCTCGCCGAGCCGGTACGACATGCTGGTGGTGGTCAGCGTCTTGACGATGGGACCGCGCTCGCCGCGCACTTCCAGCAGATAAAGGCAGAGCAAGGCAAAGACCTGGAGCTGGGTAATGAAGTCACCCTTTTCATCCACGATACCCATACGGTCGGCATCGCCGTCGGTGGCCAGGCCGACGCTGGCCTTTTGCTCCCTGACGGTGGCCGATAACCTGTCCAGATTGGGAGGAATCGGCTCCGGGCGGATACCGGGGAAGAGCGGATTCCTCTCGTTGTTAATCTCGATAAACTCCGTAGTGCCTCCCCCCAGCGCCTTCGCCAGATAGCCGGCCCCGACGCCGTACATGGGGTCGATAACCAGTTTCAACCCTGTGTTGCGCAGACTGTCCAGGTCGATAAGCTTCTTAATCTGTTCAAAATAAACCGGCTCAAGGTCGGTATCCACCACCAGCCCCTGCTTTCCGGCATCGGCCAGGGGCAGCCGGCTGACCTTTCCGGCATCGTACGACTTCGAGATAAAGTCCACTATCTTCGAAGTAATCTCGTCAGAGGCGCTGGAGCCGTGCTCGTTTTTATACTTGAAGCCGTTCCAGGTGCCGGGGTTATGGCTGGCAGTGATGATGATAGCGCCGCCGGCCTTTTTAGCCAGGACGCCGTAGCTTATGACCGGTGTCGGCGTGGGTTTCGGGCAGAGGTAGACCTTGATGCCGTTGCCGGCAATTACCTCGGCGGCGGCGGCGGCGAAGTCCTCGGAGGCAAAGCGCGTGTCGTAGCCGATAACCAGTCCGCGCCCGGCAAGCTTAGCTTCTTTGAGGTAATCGGCCACACCCTGGGCGCAGAAACGGACATTTTCAAAGGTAAAGTCCTCGGCGATGATGGCCCGCCAGCCGTCGGTGCCGAATTTTATGGGGTTGGATTTTGTGTTAATCTACCTCACCCCCTTTGCCCTTCTCATTTTTTCCTTATGTCATTGCGAGCGAAGCGAAGCAATCCGTATCGCGGTGATAGAGATTGCTTCGTCACTCCGTTCCTCGCAATGACTTTTTTAGAAGAGGGGCTTCGCCCCTCTTTAACTCTCCCTACTTCCCCAGCCCCTCTTTCCTGAGTATATCAGCCTTGTCTGTCTTTTCCCAGGGGAGGTCGAGGTCGTCACGGCCGAAGTGCCCGTAGGCGGCGGTCTGGCGGTAGATGGGACGGCGCAGGTCGAAGTCCCGTATAATCGCCCCTGGGCGCAGGTCGAAGTGTTTATTAATGAGGTCTTTTATTACCTGGGTTTCCACTTTGCCGGTGCCGAAGGCCTCGATGGAGACGGAAAGCGGGTGGGCCTTGCCGATGACATAGGCTACTTGTATTTCGAGTCGTTCGGCGAGTCCGGCGGCGACCACGTTCTTGGTGATGTACCGCGCCATATAGGACGCCGAGCGGTCAACCTTGGTGCAGTCCTTGCCGGAGAAGGCCCCGCCGCCGTGACGGGCGACGCCCCCGTAGGTATCGACGATTATCTTGCGTCCGGTAAAACCCGTATCCGATACCGGCCCGCCGATGACGAAGCGCCCGGTGCCGTTGACGTAATATTTAGTATCGCTGTTTACTAAATCCTTCGGGAGTTCTGTTTTAATAACATGCTGGATGATATCCTTTTCAATCTGCTCGAGTGTGGCATCTTCATCGTGCTGGGCACCGATGACCACGTTGACGATGCGCTTCGGAACGCCCCTCGCATATTCCACGGTCACCTGCGATTTACCATCGGGGCGGAGGTATTCTAATATGCCCTCTTTCCTGACCTGCGCCAGCCGGCGGCACAGCTTGTGGGCCAGGGAGATGGGTAGGGGCATCAGCTCCGGGGTCTCGTTGCAGGCAAAACCGACCATCATGCCCTGGTCGCCGGCACCGATTTTATCGAGGTCGCCGGCGCCTTTGGTTTCTTTAGACTCCAGCGATTCACTGACACCCTGGTCAATATCAGCGGACTGCTCCTTGATGGATACCATTACGCCCGCAGACTCGCAGTCGAACCCGTATTCGGGTCGGGTATAGCCGATATCGCGGACCACGTTCCTTACTATCTGTGGTACGTCAACATAACAACCGGTGGTAATTTCCCCCATAACGATAACCAGGCCGGTGGTGGTGGCAACCTCACAGGCCACCCTGCCGAACGGGTCTTCTTTCATAATAGCGTCCAGGATGGCATCCGATATCTGGTCGCACATCTTGTCCGGGTGCCCTTCGGTAACCGATTCCGATGTCAACATATAATTTGGTGAAGTGGCAAAGCTATTGGACATCTTCTACCTCCATTTTCAACGTGTCATTACGAGAAGCATAGCGACGAAGCAATCTCCAATACCAGTGATAGAGATTGCTTCGCTTCGCTCGCAATGACAACTATTCTTAAACAGCTCCACAAAGCAACTCTAGAGTCTTACGTCCCTTCTTCCCAACTGGTCAGGTATTTCTGCTGTTCCTCCGTCAGAGTATCAATCGCCACGCCCATCGCCCGAAGCTTGAGCCGGGCTACCTCTTTATCGATTTCTTCGGGAACCGGGTGTACCTTGATTTCCAGCTTACCTTTATTCTTAACCATGTATTCCGCGCACAGCGCCTGGTTGGCGAAGCTCATATCCATAACGCTGGCCGGGTGTCCTTCCGCCGCCGCCAGGTTTATCAGTCTCCCTTCACCCAGCAGGTACAGGCAGCGTCCGTCCTTGAGGGAATACTCTTCGACGAAGCCACGGATGGCGCGTTTCTTCTGGCTCATGGCTTCCAGGGCCGGGATATCGATTTCAGTGTTGAAATGTCCGCTGTTGGCCAGAATAGCACCGTCCTTCATCGCCTGGAAATGAGGTTCGTCAATGACGCTCTTGTCCCCGGTAACGGTAATGAAGATGTCGCCCACTTTAGCGGCCTCCAGCAGAGGCATAACCTGAAAGCCGTCCATAACCGCCTCCAGGGCACGTACCGGCTCTACCTCCACGACGATAACGTGTGAACCCAGTCCCTTGGCCCGCATAGCAACACCATGCCCGCACCAGCCGTAGCCGCAGATCACCACCTTCTTGCCGGCCCAGAGTATATTGGTGGCGCGGGTAATACCGTCGATGGTGCTCTGACCGGTACCGTAGCGATTATCAAAGAGGTGCTTTGTCTGGGCATCGTTGACCGCAATCATGGGATACTTCAACTGCCCGTCGTTATGCATGCTGCGCAGGCGGATGATACCGGTGGTGGTCTCCTCGGCACCGCCGATAACATCGGCAATAAGGTCGCTGCGCTTGGTGTGAATCGTGGTGACCAGGTCGGCGCCGTCATCAATCGTGATATGGGGTTTACTGTCCAGCGCGGTATTAATATGCTGATAATAGGTGACCTCGTCCTCGCCCTTGATGGCATTCGCCGGAATGCCGTATTCCACCAGCGCCGCCGCCACATCATCCTGGGTGCTGAGCGGATTCGACGCGCATAGAGTCAGCTCGGCCCCGCCCGCCTTCAATGCCAGTCCCAGGTTGGCTGTCTCCGTGGTGATGTGGAGACACCCGGCGATGCGAATACCCTCTAAAGGCTTCTCGGCTGTAAACCTTTCCCTGATGAGATGAATCACCGGCATCTCTCGATAGGCCCATTCGATACGCAGCCTGCCGCCCGCGGCCAGAGACATATCTTTAACATCATAGTTACGAGAGGTCATGAGTTGCCCCCTTTGCATTGATTAAACATGATACATCATATTTGAGAGATAATTCAAACAGGCATTTTGGACATATGTCACGCCGTTCCTCTCCGGATGAGATATTGCAGGTTCAAAATTCTATATCAATCTTTCTATACATACTACACTACATGATACAACAGATGGTAGTATTACACAAGTCCATATTTTGGTCATTTGACATGGTATTTACAGAAAGCCAGCTAGACGATTCCCCAGTCCCGGTATCCCTGTCGAATGACCTCCCCGTATTCTTGCGAAGGTTTAGATTCTTCCATCTGCCCCGACTTGATATAGGTTACCGCCTGGTGCGGCTCGTTGTCTTCATCGAATACGGTGACATTCAGTCTGGTATAGCCGACCTCATGTCTATCCATCTGCCTGAGGCACGCCTCGCTTACCTCATAGATAGCACCCCGCACCTTCTCCCCCCGGAACGACTTAATGGTGGCTTTACCGCCCCGCCACTTACGAGACCAGTCGGTAAATACTATCCTGTAGTTGGGCAGGGTAGCTACAAACATAGGCTTGCCGCCCGGGCAGCGTGCCTGCATCTGCTTCTTACTAAGGTTGGTGGCATAGGCAAAATAGTACACTTTGATACCTCAGAATAGCTTCATTCCAATTATAGTACAACTGCACCGTCAATGAAACTTGAGCAGGACGTTGACATATTTACGGTTGACATCTTAAGGCAATCCGTATAACATGATTAGGCTGCTATATATGAATCTATCAAGAACAGGATATGAGTAACTGATAATAGGGGAAAGTAATGCACAAGTTGCTGGCTGTTATTCTGGCGGGTGGTATGGGGGAGCGCCTGAGCATCCTGTCTCAGGAACGCGCTAAACCGGCGGTTCCATTCGCTGGCAAATACCGCATCATGGACTTCTCTCTCAGCAATTGCGTGAACTCAGGTGTTTACAATGTCATTGTTCTTACCCAGTACCAGCCGGTCTCCCTTACCGAGCACATCGGCATTGGTGCGCCCTGGGGCCTGGTACCTCCGGACAGGAACGTACGGCTGCTGCAACCCTATCTGGCACGTGAAGAAGGCCGGGACTGGTATAAAGGAACGGCTGATGCCGTCCACCAGAACCTTGACCGCATCGAAGCCGAGGATTGCGATGAGGTACTGATTCTCAGTGGTGACCACGTTTATAAGATGGACTATTCCACCATGCTCGAATTTCACCGGGGAAACGATGCAGATGTTACTCTGGCCACCACCCGCATGCCCGAGGAAGAACTGTACCGGTTTGGCACGGTAATTACGGATGAAAAAGGGCAGATAACCCACTTCCGGGAAAAGGCCAAAAAACCGCAGAGCAATCTGGTCTCCATGGGTGTCTACCTGTTCAATATTAATATTCTTCGGGAGTGGTTGGACATCAGGGCGGGGCATGACTTCGGCAGAAACGTATTTCCCAAGATGGTAAACAAAGGCCGGATGTTCGCTTACACTTTCGACGGTTACTGGCGCGATATCGGTACCGTGGAAAGTCTCTGGCAGTCCAATATGGAGGTACTGGCGATGTCTCAGTCGTTCCTGTCCGATATCGACTGGCCTTTATATACGAAGGAAGCGGAGAACCCACCGACCAAGGTCGGCGATAACGCCACCGTTACCAATTGCCTGCTGTCCGGCGGCTGTAAAATAGAGGGACACATGGAGCACTCCGTCATATCACCGGGAGTCCGGGTGGCTGAAGGCGCCATCGTTAAAGATTCGATTATCATGGATAACACACATATCGGCCGGAACAGCATTATCGACCGTTCGATACTGGACAAGGAAATAACCATAGAGTCCGACTGCCACGTCGGCTTTGGCGACGACTACCATATTAACCGCAGTAATCCCAAGGTCTTGAATACCGGGCTGACTATCGTCGGCAAGCGGACCGTACTTCCTTCCGGCTATAAGATAGGCCGCAACTGTATCATCTACGATAGTGTCGTGGAAAGCGATTTCCCCGAGCCCGAGGTAAAGAGCGGCGAGACTATCAAACCGAAACGCAAGCCAATCCGGATGATAGCTTAAGCGCTCTAATGGGCTGGCCGGATTCACAGTCAATTTAACGGTACGAAGGAGCATATGTCCGAGCTAAGGCAGGATATTACCACCAAAGAGTGGGTGATAATCGCCCCGGAAAGGGGCAGGCGCCCGCAACAAAAACCGAAAACCAGGTCGGCTACGGCTGATAAGCTACCCAACTGGGATGCTACCTGTCCCTTCTGTCCCGGCAACGAAACGCAAACACCGAATGAAGTCTTCAGGATACCTGTCACGGACAAACCATCCGACTGGGCAGTGAGGGTGGTGCCGAACCGGTTCGCCGCGCTGACACCCGGGGGAGACATCACCAGGACAGAGGAAGGCCCCTTTTTCCGCAAGATGGGCGGTTACGGCATCCATGAGGTTATTATCGATAGCCCTTCCCACAACACGCCCCTGGCACTGATGCCTTACGAGCAGGTAGAGAAGGTGCTGACAGCCTACCAGGAAAGGTATAACGCCATAAAGGAAAACCGGAAAATCAGGCACATCACCATATTTAAAAACGTCGGCTGGGCGGCCGGGACATCCCTGGTACATCCCCATTCGCAGCTGGTGGCAACACCCATCATGGCTCCCTACTACCACCGCAAGTTCGATGTCGCTCTTGACTATTATGCCGACCTGGGCAAGTGCCTCTATTGTGACTTGATTGCCTGGGACCTGGACAAGGGAGACAGGCGGGTTGTGGCCGAGACCCGGGAGTTTCTCGTCGTCCATCCTTACGCCTCACATGTACCCTACGAGACCTGGATTCTTCCCAAGATGCACCACGCTTCCTTCGGCCTGTTTCCGGCTACCCACTTTAACGAGCTGGCCCAGGTGCTGAAGGACGTTCTCTTCTGCCTGTATCAGGGGCTGGATAATCCCGCCTACAACCTCGTTATCGACAGCACCACGACAGTGGATGAGAATGACCCGTACTACCACTGGCATATCAGGATACTGCCTAGGCTGACCACCATCGCCGGGTTTGAAATGGGCTCGGGTATCTATATAAGTACCGCCCTGCCGGAAGAGACGGCCGATTACATGCGAAAGATAGCCAGGTCCTGTCCCAATGATGTATGTATCGCCTTTAATAAATAGGCGCCGAAGTTAATAAACCAGCGAAAGAATAGATAAGATTAAGGTATTCATCTATCTCAATTCGAGCAGCCGGGACAGGAATTCCTCTACTTCCTCAACCGAATTCAGAAAATAGTCGGCGGCGGGTGACGGATTCTCCCGGCCTACGAAGACGCTCCACCCTTCCGGACGGTGAAGAACTTTAAAGGCATCTTCATCGGTGGTATCGTCACCCAGATAGACGGTCAGCACCCGTTCCAGCTTGAGGAGCGACATAATCTCGCGTCTGATTGACTCCACGGCCTTACCCTTATGCCAGTCAATCGGCGGCCTGACCTCCATAACTTTCTTGCCCGAGGTGATTTTTATTTTGCCTTCATCGGCTAAAGGCGACGTAACCCTTTGAAAGGTCCCGGCCACGACATCCTGTTCCTCTTCCTTCACCAGCCGATAGTGAACGCTCAGGCTCAGTCCCTTGTCCTCGATAATAACCCCGGCGATGCTATCCAGCGCCGCCGCCAGCTGCCCGGCCAGGTCTTTCATCACGGCCCGGGCGAGTTCGGCCTGCGGACTGACATAATTAAGGTCGGGGCCTTCTATTTCCAGTCCGTGGTTCCCGGCATAGTAAATACCTCCGATAGCTGCCATGGACTTTAAATCTGCCATGGAACGCCCGCTGATAATACCCACGCTGAAGTCGGGTTTCCGTGCCAGGTCCGAGAGCTTATCCCTGACCCCGGGCGGCAGTACCGCGTCCTCCGGCCGGCCGACAATAGGAGTCAGGGTGCCGTCGTAGTCGGAGAGGAGCAGGATATGAGACACCGCCCGACAATCGGCCGAGAAAGCCTGCCACGACTGAAAAAGGTGCTCCACTAGACCCCCGCTATCGAGATAAGTCTGGAGACCATAGAGCCACCCCAGCGGTAGATGTTATTGCTGGCGACGATTTCACGCATGTTCTTCATGCGGCGCCGCCTCTCGGCTTCCGGCATCTCGATAGCCTCTTTAATCTTCCCGGCGAACTCGCTGATGGCGTAGGGATTGATGAACAGGGCATCCTGCATCTCCACAGCCGCGCCGGTGAACCTGCTCAGGATTAAAACACCGTCGCCATCGACCCTGGCGGAGACGTATTCCTTGGCCACCAGGTTCATGCCGTCGTGGAGAGAACTGACCACGCAGAAGCGGGCCAGGCGGCGCAGGGCGTTCAGGGTCTCGCGTGAAAGCTGCCGCATCATCGGAATCACCGGCTGCCAGGAACCGGTGCCGTACTTCTCATTGATTCCGCTCATGAGGTCGTCAATCCTCTGCCCTATCTCCTGGTAGGTATCAATCTGGGTGCGGCTGGGCATGCCCGCCTGGATAAAGACCACCTTGCCGCGGTATTCGGGATTGTCTTCAAGGAATTTATCCAGCGCCATGAGCCGCTCCGGTATGCCCTTGGTATAGTCCATGCGGTCCATGCCGACGCCGAGGTATTTGCCCTCAAGATTGAATTCCCTGGTAAGGTTCTCCATTTCCTTTTCCACGGCTTTTGTCCCCGCCTGCCTGGAGAGGCTATCGAAGTCCACGCTGATGGGGAAAGGTTCCACGACGGTCGTGTTACCCTGGCGGACTATTGCCGAACTTTCCCGGTCGGTCCTGGCTTCCAGACTGCGCTCCACCGACTCTATGAAGTTATTGCAGAACGACCGGGTATGGAAGCCCATGAGGTCGTTGCCGAGCATACCGACGAGTATTTCCTCATGCCAGGGGCAGGTGCGCAATACCTCGTAGGCGGGCCAGGGGATATGCCAGAACTGGCCTACGGTCAGGTCAGGATTCTGCTCCTTGAGGTAGCCGGAGAGCAGGGCGAAGTGATAGTCCTGCACCAGCACCACCGCCTTGCGGCCGCCTATCTCATCCATAATGGCATCGGCGAAAATTTTATTAACCTTCTGATAAGTATGCCACCAATCCTCGCGGAAGTCGGGCGGCGTGAAGGTAACGTGGCACAGCGGCCAGAGTGCCTGATTGGCGAAGCCGAGATAGAATCCGGCGACCTCGTCTTCGGTCAGCCACACTCTGCGCAGGGTGTACTCCGGCTTTTCCGGCGGCACCGCTATCCGATTACGTTCGTCAACGACCTTTCTATCGGCGTCACCGGTGCCCTGGGCCACCCAGGTGCCCCCGGAGGCGCGCATAACGGGGTCGAGAGCCTCGGTGAGTCCGCCGACCGGGCGGGTGCATTTTATCTTGCCGCCGGACATTGAATGGACGTAGGGCTCGCGGTTGGAAACGACAATGAACAAACTGTCGCCCAGTTTAGATTGCACGAGTTTGTATAACCTGTCCTTGTTCCACTGAATCTCTGCCATTATTTCCACCTCCCTGATTCACGGCCTTTATCTATTGTTAGAGTAATTCAAGCGCCACTACCTGTCAAGGTATACTATATACGTGTCCTTCCACATTCAGTTGACGACTCAACCTCTCCCCTGACCCCTCTCCAGCCAGAATCATGGTAAAAAGCCTGAATTTTTATTGGCTGGAGAGGGGAGTAAAAGAGAGAGGGGGCTTCGCCCCCTCTCTAAAACCCTCCCCCTCTTCAATCAATTTATCTGCGGAGCTCGTTCTGTCTCGCTGATTGGAGAGGGGGATTAAGGGGGTGAGGTTAAGATTGTCAGAGTGAGTAAAAGTCCCTATATAATCGTGTGACTAAAGTCGCATACAGCAAGTTAAGAGTAACACTAAAACTAACTTGAAACTGGATTGTTAAGTTTAAAGGAGGTATACGGCGGTGGCCAGGGAGTCGGCAGTTATTCTCGGCTCCTTTTTTATTAAACGCGACTTCTCTTACGTCCACTCCGCAGGTGTATCATCAGCTTCTGGAGTCGGCGGTACTTCACCGGCCGCCACTTGCCGAGACTGAAGAACTCGGGGAACAGGGCTTTGCGAGTCTCTTCGATGATGAAGAGACTGCCGCCGGCGAGTATGGCGATACCCCACCTGTCAATACCTATAGGCACCGTCCGGAAAGCCGCCTGGAGGAACGGGACATACACAACGGCTAATTGAAGCATAATCGCCAGCGAGATGGCCCCCACCAGCCAGCGGTTGCTCAGGATGCCCAGCTTGAAGACGGTACGTTCATCCGAGCGGGCGTTGAAAGCACGGAACCACTCGAAGGTGACCATCGTGCAGAAAGCGATAGTCCGGGCTTCATCGATACTCATTCTCGCCTGAGCCCAGTTGAAAATCAGGGTAATACCAACGCCCATATATACCGCCATGGCAATGATGCGGAGTACCTGACCGGGGAAGAGAATACCCACGCTGGGGTGGCGGGGCGGCTGCTTGAGCTCATCGCCGGACTTCGGTTCCAGTCCCAGCGGGATGGCCGAGGCCGTATCCGTAACCAGGTTGACCCAGATAATCTGCACCGCCAGCAGCGGTGCTTTGCCGATGAAGAGAATGGACAGAATCAGAGCCAGTAACTCGCCGATGTTCGTACTGAGCATTAAAAAGATAACATTTCTTAACCGGTTAAAAATCGTCCTGCCCTCGTCAACCGCCGCCACCACCGAGGCGAAGTTATCGTCGGCCAGTATCATATCGCAGGCTTCCTTGGCGACATCCGTGCCGGTAATGCCCATGGCGATGCCGATATTGGCCGTCTTTAAGGCCGGGGCATCGTTAACGCCGTCGCCGGTCATGGCGACAACATGCCCCCGACTCTTCAGGGCATTGACTATCCTCAGCTTTTGTATCGGCTCGATTCGAGCGAAAACGGAGACGGTTTCCACCTGCGCCGACAGTTCCTCGTCGCTCATCTCGCGGAGCTCGTTCCCGGTTATCGCTTTACCCTCCGGCAGGTCAAGCTGGCGGGCTATGGACTCCGCCGTCACCTTGTTATCGCCGGTAATCATGATAACCTTGATGCCGGCCTGCTTGCAGACTCGCAGCGCTTCTTTCGCTTCCTCGCGCGGCGGGTCAGCCATCCCCGACAGGCCGACAAATACCAGATTACCCCTGAGGTGCTCATCCTCAAGGTCCTCCAGGTCACCGGGCAGGTTGACGCAGGCCGTGGCGATAACCCTCATCGCTTTCCGGGCCATAGTGTCGTTGGCCTGTAAGATAGCCTGAGTATCAGACTCTTTCAGAGGCACGATTTCACTCCCCCGGTAACGATACCTGCTCAGGGACAGGAGCTTTTCGGTGGCCCCCTTAACGTAGGCGACACGCCCGGCATCATGCGGGTGAAGGGTAGCCATGTAGAGTTTCTCACTCTGGAAAGGGATTTCATCGAGGCGGGGAAAGTTCCTGTCCAGTTTTTCCCGGTTCATCCCGACTTTCGCAGCGGCCACCACCAGAGCGCCCTCGGTAGGGTCGCCGAAGATGCTGTAGCACTGTTCGTCTTCCATAGTAAGTACGGCGTCGTTACAGATGGCGCCTATCCTGAGATGCAGCTCCAGGGCCGGTTCGTTATCTAAGGCCAGCTTCCGGCCATCGCTGTGGAATTCACCTTCGGGCGTATAGCCTTCGCCGGTGACATCAATCCAGCGGCCGCCGACGAAAATCCGCCGTACCGTCATCTGGTTTAAAGTCAGCGTTCCGGTCTTGTCCGAGCAGATAACCGTGGCCGACCCCAGCGTCTCCACCGCCACCAGTTTGCGGATAACAGCGTTACGGCGCGCCATAATCCTCATGCCCATAGCCAGGACCACGGTGACCACCGCCGGCAGTCCTTCCGGTATCGCCGAAACAGCCGCAGCGACCGCCAGCAGGAACACTTCCATCCACTCCATCCCCTTGATAAGCCCGACGGCTACCAGCAGGACGCAGATGCCGAGGAAAAGGCCGATAATATACCGGCTCAGCTTGCTGATGCTTTTTTGCAGCGGAGTTTTTTCCGGCTTGACTTCCTGGATGCCGATGGCAATCTTGCCTATCTCGGTAGTCATGCCGGTTTTCACGACCACGGCGATAGCCCGGCCATAGGTAACGACCGTCCCCATAAATACCATATTCTTCCGCTCGGACACGGATAGTTCTCCCGGAAGAGGCCGGGTATGTTTATCCACCGGCACCGACTCGCCGGTAAGCGTGGCTTCGTTTACTTTCAGGTTGGAGGCTTCGATGAGCCTGGCGTCGGCCGGCACTTTATCTCCGGACTCAAAGAGCAAAATATCGCCGGGCACGATTTCGCGGGCGGGTATGTTTCTGACACTGCCGTTGCGGCGTACCGTGGCCTGTGGCGCCGCCATCCGGATAAGGGCTTCCATAGCCTTCTCCGACCGCGTTTCCTGCATAAATCCGATGATGGCATTCAAAATAAGTACGCCGAGTATTACCCAGGCGTCCATGAAATGCCCGACGATAAACGAGATTGCCACGGCAACAAGGAGTACGTAGATAAGGGGACTGAGGAACTGCCTGAGGAAAACCAGCACCGGCGGGGTCTTCTTCCTGCCCTGGAGCTGATTAGGTCCGTACCGCAGCAGCCGCGAACCGGCCTCAGCCGCTTCCAGCCCGGCGCGTTTGGAGTTAAGCACCTGCAGAGCTTCGTCCGGGCTCAGGTTATACCACTGTTCATTCATACATTCAATATAGTAACATAACGATTTTGGGGGATACCAGTGTACCGTGGGGCAGGTATGATTGCGGCGTAACCATACCTGCGGGAAGCTTTACAGACCGGAGAGACCTTATCACCTGATGAGTTCTCTCACCGTCCTGTCACCGCTCTCGGCCGGGTAGTATTTCAGGTAGGCATCGAAGTACGGGTCGTACCCGAGGTCGTCCATTGTTCTGGAAATTCCCTGAGCCAGGGTCACGTTCCCGGTACACAGGTTGCCGAGGAGGTCCAGCATGACCATGTCCACATATTCCAGGCTGACCACGGTACTCCAGCCCAGGTACGCCGAAGCACCCTTCTCCACAAAGACCTCCGGCATATCATCATAGCAATAGCTCTCGCACCCCATCGCCAGGACGACGGTATTATTAAATTCACCTTTAGCATCTTCCATAAACGCGGAGTTGACCGCAAAAACCAGCGGAAAATTCTCCATCATCATAGCATTGGACACTTTATCGGTCAGCTGCTCGGTGACGTACCTGGTCGTGGTATAGTTTTCTGCCGTGAACAGGTAGGTTGTCGGCAGCGGCTTGACCTCCCCTTCCTCCAGACTCAGCAGCAGCCCCGAATGGACCCTGAGAATGATAAATTTATAGTCGAGCGAGGGTAGCCCCCGATAAAAATCGACGGTAATATCATTGCCCTGCCACAGGTCAACCGTAAAGCCGTAAGACTCCAGAAGGCGGGTCGCCTCGGTAATAAATGACGGATTCGACTCAAGGATATAGAGCTGGTCAACGATGGCTGCCCTGTCCCGGCCATCACTTTCCTGGCTAGGACTCCGGCAGCTTGCAGATACAGCCATTACCGCCAGTACCAGAACCAGCGCCAGTAACTTTAGATAACGCTTCATAACCCTTATATGAAGTATAGGGTACTTGCCGGCTATTACTCAATGGTGGGTATGCTCGTGAGAGGACTCTCCCGGTACCCATAAAAGGGGAAAGACGATGTCGCTGATGCAGCAGGGGAGCCACACTGAAAGGAAGAGGAACAGGAAAATAAAGGGAAGCAGAGGAATCCAGTCGGCAATCCCGAAGGCGATGAAGCAAAATAGAGATGCCCAGGTGCTCAGCAGCACATGACCCATGTGCGGGAACCTGGTATTGGGTTTCCAGATGGCAATGGCAATGCCGATAACAGCAGCAGCATTGACAATTATCCATTTTTGAATACCGACGAAGGGCATTTTCGCGGTCTCGATGAAAGGCAAATGGAACTCCATAGGGATATTCAGCATACCTCCACCCAGATACGGGATAACAACATCACTCAACGTGGCTATGCCGATGGAGCCCGTGTAGCCAATAAGAATTGTCGCCCAGAGCTTAACCTTCGTATTATGCATTCGGTACATGGAGGCAGTCACCAGCGCACTTAAGACGACGTGGAGCGGATGGAGGGTATAAAAAAGCGAGTTCGATATTTCTCTGGGGGCATTGGAAAAGTAAATTATAACCATGACGATAATGCCAGCCACAGCCCCCATGGCGGTAAAGGGGGCATGGTGCACCAGTTCCAGACCAATACGTTTAAGCATTACTATTTTACCTATATTTTATTTTTTATAAGGCCAAGCCGAAGGCAAGAGATAGACCAATCAAGTCGCGTGCCGGAGTCGATATCTCCGATAAACCATTAATAAAAGAGAGCCAATAATTGCTATGCCGGTTATCCACCGTGCGGTAGGAATGCCAGAAATAGTCCACACATCAATTTTAAGCCCTTCAAGGAAAAACCTCCCGACACTGTAATATACGATATAGGATAAGAATATATCACCATTAAAAAGCTTATGCTTGAGCTTCCGCCCCATAAGCATAAGGAGAAGGAAGCCGATGAAATTCCATATGGATTCATAAAGGAAAAGAGGGTGGAAGTGACTGTAGGCTTCATAACCAGGCAGACGTTGAGCAGGGTCTATATATATAGCCCAGGGAAGGTTAGTAGGATAACCGTATAGCTCTTGATTGAAGAAATTACCCCATCTGCCGATAGCCTGTGCCAGGATAAGACCTGGGGCAACTATATCCATCCAGCGCAGAGTACTAATTTTTCCCCACCTAGTATAGATAATGACACCAAGAGCGCCCCCGATAACAGCACCAAAAATCCCCAATCCACGACCACCAATTATCAAGGCAAGATTCTGGCTGTAATATTCCCACTTGTCGATAACGTGGTAGAGACGGGCGCCAATAACTCCGAGGGGAATAACGATAAGGGCCATGTTAAGGACATGCCCTGATAGCTCCCCCCGCCTTCTAGCCTCGATGGTGGCAACCACAAGCGTTGCAATAACACCCAGTATAATCATTAAGCCATATAGACCGATGGTCAAAGGCCCTACGTTAAAGAATGGTTCCATTACCCTGCCACAGTTTTTTCCCGGCATTTCCGGCATTGTCCCACAAACTCAAGGAGGTGGCTGTTTATCTTAAAGCTGGTCTCCTTCGAAAGCCGGCGTTCAAGTTCCCCGAGGTCGCAATCGGTAAAATCAATCACGGTACCGCAGTCGGAGCAAATCAGGTGATGGTGATGCCCCGAAGGCCGCCTCATCAAATAGCTGCGGCAGTTCCCCCCGGCGTGCATTTCACAGATGAGACCGAGTCTGGCAAGTATCTCAAGCGTGCGATAAATAGTCACCAGCCCGATGCCGGGGTGCTCCTGGCGTATCCTCTCATAAATTTCCGCCGGGGTGAGGTGCTCGCGACTATGCATAATGACGTTGATAATAGTGCGGCGCTGCGGGGTTATCTTATAGCCACGCTTTCTCAGTTCGTTTTCAATTTTCTTCTCGGTATAAACCATATCCAGACTACTAAATGAAAATCGTTTTCAGTTAGCAGTGTAACACAGTAGAAAATAGCTGTCAACAGGGCACCGGTAATTGTCCTCCGGCTACAATGTATGGTAAAATTGAAACATAGTTTATATTTAAAATATGGCGATGCGCACTTTTTCGCCAATGTTCTATTGTTTTTCATAAATTTTATGGTATAATGTTATTGTATTGCGTGTATAAAGATGGAAAAAACTTTGCAACTACTATCCGGCAATGAGGCACTGGCGCTGGGAGCCTACCATTCCGGCGTGCAGGTAGCCACCGCGTACCCCGGCACCCCCAGTACCGAGATACTGGAGAACCTGGCGCGCTTCAAGGACATCTACGCCGAGTGGTCCACCAACGAAAAGGTGGCCATGGAGGTGGCCATGGGGGCCGCCTACACGGGAGCCCGCGCCATGGCGTCCATGAAGCACGTTGGACTCAACGTGGCCAGCGACCCCTTCATGGCGGCATCCTACACCGGTATCATCGGCGGGCTGGTGGTGGTCTGCGCCGACGACCCACAGATACACAGCTCCCAGAACGAGCAGGACAACCGGCACTACGCCAGGATGGCCAAGATACCGATGCTGGAGCCGACCGATAGCCAGGACGCCTACGACCTCATGGGTTATGCCTTCGATATCAGCGAGGAGTTCGATACGCCGGTAATGCTGCGCACCACCACCCGCACCTCTCATTCCAAGTCGGTGGTGGACGTCAAGCGAAAACGCGTGGTCAAAAACCCGCAACCGACTTTTCATTTTAACCAGCAGAAATACATCATGCTGCCGGTCAATGCCCTGCCCCGGCACGCTCTGATGGAGAAACGACTGCTCAAGCTGAGGGAGTATACTGAAACGTTCCCCCTGAATCAAATAACGTGGGGCAAGCGCGACCTCGGCATCGTGACCGGCGGCGTCGCCTACCAGTACGCGCGCGAGGTCTTTCCGGAAGCATCCTTCCTCAAGCTGGGGATGAGCTATCCCCTCCCCGAGAAAATGATAAAAGCATTCGCCGACCAGGTTGACAAGCTCATCGTTGTCGAAGAGCTCGACCCGTTTCTCCAAGAGAATATCCAGGCAATGGGTATAGAGGTCACCGGCAAGGAGTTCATTCCCCTGGTGGGGGAACTGAATACACGAATCGTTACCGAAAGCAGCAAAGTTGCCGGGCTGCTGCCTGATTCCGAAACCGGGAAGGTCCTGCCTCCGGCTTCGGGACTACCCCGCCGCCCTCCCCTGCTCTGTCCGGGCTGTCCCCATACCGGCATTTACTTCGTCCTGAACAGTATCGGGCAGCGCTCCAAACTGGCGGCTTCGAAAAACAATGGGCCACAGGAGCCGAAACTGATTGTTACCGGCGATATCGGCTGCTACACACTGGGTGCTTACCCGCCGCTCAGTGTCCTGGATACTACCGCCTGCATGGGCGCCGGTATCGGGCAGGCGCTGGGCATGGAGAGGGCCGGCGTCAAGAGCAAGGTGGTGGCCGTCATCGGCGACTCAACCTTCATGCATTCCGGCATTACCGGGCTGGTGGACGCTGTATATAATGACGGCCATATCACTATATTAGTACTGGATAACCGCACCACGGCGATGACGGGTCACCAGGAGCACCCCGGCACGGGTATCTCCGCCCAGGGCAGGGAGACCTGCGCCGTGGATATCGAGAGCCTGGCCAGGGGTATCGGCGTCAGGGATGTCAAGGTAGTCGACGCCTTCGATTTGAAGGCTCTGAGGGCGGGAGTCAGGGACTCGCTGGAAAGGCCGGAGGTCTCCGTAATCATCGTGCGCGGCTCATGCGCCATGCTTATCAGGAAGCGCGCCAACCCCAGAAAGGTTGATATCGAAAAGTGCTCCCAGTGCAATTACTGCCTCGGCCTCGGCTGCCCGGCTATCCAGAGCGTCGACGGACAGGTATTCATCGAACCGACGCTCTGTGCCGGCGACATCTGTACTATCTGCGAACAATTATGCCCTCAGAAGGCGATTTCTGCATGAGTAACGGTAATAAAATGGAGAAAATAGACTTACTGGTAACCGGAGTGGGCGGCCAGGGGGTTGTCCTGGCCAGCGACATCATCGGCGAGACATCCCTGGCGGCCGGCTTCGATGTTAAGAAAACGGATACGCTGGGAATGGCCCAGCGCGGCGGCAGCGTCCTCAGCCACGTGCGCCTGGCGCCGAAAGTCTGGTCGCCGTTAATCAAAGACGGCAGCGTTGACCTGCTCCTTGCCTTCGAAAAGCTGGAGGCGGCCCGGTGGAGCCATTATCTCCGACCCGGCGGGATAGCCATCGTCAATAATTACGAACAGCCGCCGCTATCGGTCAGCCTGGGGCAGGAGAAGTACCCCACCAATGACGAGATTGCCGCGGCCCTGAAAAGGCAGACCGACCAGGTCTACCTGGTGGATGGTACCGGGCAGGCCAAGGAACTGGGCAATGTCAGAGTGCTCAATATATTCATGCTCGGGTGTTTTTCAGTGTTCGCACCGCTTGAGGTGGAGACCTGGAAGGAGAGCATAGCCCGGCGTTTGCCGGAGAACATCCGTGAAATCAATCTGACTGCCTTCGAAAAAGGCAGAAAGGAAATAGAAAGTGTCCGTATCGGCAAGAGTTAAAAAGGGTATGGAGCTGGGGTCGTGGATAAGGCGGATGTTCGAAGAAGGCATCGCCATGAAAAAGAAACACGGCGAGGAGAATGTCTTCGACCTTTCGCTGGGCAACCCTGTCATGGAGCCGCCGCCCGAGTTCAAACGTGAACTGAGACGCCTGGTGGAGAACCCGTTCCCAAGGATGCACGGCTACATGGAGAATGCCGGCTACCCCGCCACCAGGGCCGCCGTAGCCGAACAGCTGACGCGCGAAACGGGCATCAAGCTCACCGAGAAGGACGTTGTCATGGCCGTAGGGGCGGCGGGGGCCATTAACGTGGCATTCAAGACGATTCTCGACCCGGGAGACGAGGTGATACTTTTTCTCCCCTGGTTCGTCGACTACTTTAATTACGTGGAGAATCACGACGGCGTCGTTAAGCTCGTACCCACCGACGAAGGCTTCATGCCCCGACTGGATGAGCTTGAGAAGAGCATCGGCCCCCGAACGAAGGCGGTACTCATCAATTCGCCCAACAATCCCACCGGCGTTGTTTACGATGAGAATCTTATGCGCCGTATGGGCGAGATACTTCGGAAAAAAGAAGCCGAATTCGGAACGGAAATATTCATCGTCAGCGATGAGCCGTACAAGAAAATTATTTACGACGGGCTGAAATTTCCCTCGCCGTTGAACGCTCACCGGCACAGTATCATCGCCACCTCGCACTCCAAGGACCTGTCCATACCCGGTGAGCGCATCGGATATGTCGCCCTGCACCCGGAAAGCTCGCATCACGACGAGATGATAACGGGCTTCGTCTTCTGTACCCGCGTGCTCGGTTTCATCAATGCCCCGGCCTTCATGCAGAACGTGGTGCGGCGCCTCCAGGATGTGACCATCAACGTCTCCGAGTATCAGCGCCACCGGGATTTCATCTACGGTAACCTGGCGAGAATGGGCTATAAGGTAAATAAACCGCAGGGGGCTTTCTATATCTTCCCCAAGTGCCCCATTGAGGACGATGTCGCTTTCGTGCACGAGCTTCAGCAGGAGCACCGCGTGCTGTCGGTGCCCGGCGTGGCCTTCGGCACACCCGGCTACTTCCGGCTGGTGTACTGCGTCGACGACCGTACGCTGGAGTGCTCGATGCCCGGCCTGGAAGCGCTGGCGAAGAAGTACAAGCTCAAGTAATCTGTGGGCATAACCAATCGTGAAAAACACGGCTGTTGCGGTATTGCTTTTTATAAAAATTTTGTGGTATACTACCGAAGTGTCAAAATCCCTGTATCCTAGTATATAGTACTACGAGTACGCAAACGTTAAATGAGCGATACAGATAGTCAGGGGACCAGTTGCTAGCGAACTACGGATTAATCGGACTGTTTTTCATCATCGTCGTCCTTTTCTCCCTTGTAATGGTAGTTACTCCTATTGTCCTCAGATATCTTAAAATCGTGCCCAACAATCCCAACCCCATCAAGAATTCCATCTTCGAATGCGGCATGGAGACCATCGGGAAGACCTGGGTGCAGTTCAACTTCCACTATTATTTCTACGCCCTTGTCTTTTTAGCCCTCGATGTCCTGGTTGTTTTTCTCTACCCATGGGCGGCGCAACTCAGACAACTGGGACTTTTCAGCTTCTTTGTCGTGTTGATACTTGTTTTCATAGTGCTTATCGGCTACATCTACGCCTGGAAGAAGAAGGTCCTTGAATGGAAGTAAGCAGCGATAGAGAGTATATCTATACATCTTCGGAACTGGACCAGCAAGAAGGTCAGCTAATCGAAGAGGTGAAGGCGGGTGCCAGGGAGAGCATCCCCGACCCCGATGCCTGGCTGGACGAAGAAGTCAAGCGAAGTATCATGCTGTCTTCGGTAGATGCCCTACTGAACTGGGCGCGGCGTTCTTCACTGTGGACGGCGATATGCTTCCCCGCCTGCTGTGCCTTTGAGTTTATTGCCGCCGAAGGCCCCCGCTTTGACATGTCCCGCTTCGGCATGGAAATTCTGCGGGCTTCGCCCCGCCAGGCCGACCTGATGATTACCGCCGGCACCCTTACCTGGAAGATGGCACCCGTTGTCCGGCGGATTTATAACCAGATGCCCGAGCCGAAATGGGTCATTGCCATGGGTGCCTGCGCCATCAGCGGCGGCATTTTCCGCTCGTCTTACAACGTGGTGCCGGGATACAACAAGATAATCCCGGTCGATGTTTACGTACCCGGTTGCCCGCCTCGCCCCGAAGCCCTTATCTACGGCGTGCAGATGCTGCAGAAGAAGATAGCTAAAGAGCATCCGATACCGGACCTCCCGCAGATGCTACAGAGAGGTAAAAAGGAATGACGGTAGCCCTCTCCGGCAAAGACATTGCCAGCCAGCTCGAAGAAAAATTCCCGGGCAGTGTCGAAGAAACCGGCCAGGACAGCCTGGTGGTGAAGAGCGATTCTCTACTGGCGGTGGCCGGGTATCTTAAGGATACCGGGAGCCTCGCATTTGACTATCTTAATTACATTACCGCCGTCGATTACTACAGCTATTTTGAAGTCGTTTATCAGCTGACATCACTGAAACATAACCACTCCGTTATTATCAAATCTAGGTGCTACGGCCGGGAGAACCCGGCGGTACCTTCGGTGGTCGGCCTGTGGCAGTCGGCTGACTTCCAGGAACGCGAGATTTACGACCTCATGGGCATAAAATTTGAAGGCCATCCGAATCTGAAGCGCCTCTTCCTCTGGGAAGGGTTCCAGGGGCACCCCTTACGAAAGGATTATCTATAGTGACCACAACCGAAATGATGACACTCAAGACCGAGCCATTCGTGCTCAATTTCGGGCCGGTGCACCCGAGCACTCACGGCGTGTACCGCATGAGGGCTACCCTTGACGGCGAGGTCATACTTGACATCGAGCCGGTCGTGGGCTACCTGCACCGTGGCATCGAGAAACTGGCCGAGGAAAGGACTTATTCCGGCTTTATCCCGCTCACCGACCGACTGGACTATATCTCGCCGATGAGCAACAACCTGGGTTACTGCCTGGCCGTGGAGAAGCTGGCGGGGATAAAGGTGCCGGAGCGAGCCGAATACCTGCGTGTCATCATGGCAGAACTGCAGCGCCTGGCCAACCACTGTATTGCCGTCGGCTCTTTCCTCAACGATACCGGCGCTTACTATACCCCCTTCATGTACGCCTTCCGCGAGAGAGAAAAAATCGTAGACCTCTTCGACATGGCTTGCGGCCAGCGACTTACCTATAACTACATGAGAATCGGCGGCGTCAGCCAGGACATCCCCGATGAATTCCTGCCGGCGCTGAAGAGACTGGTTGAACAGCTGCCTCGCTGGGTTGACGAATATGACGTCCTGCTCAAGCAGAATGAGATACTGCTGGCGCGCACCAAGGGCGTCGGCGTCCTGCCCAGGGAAACAGCCATCAACTGCGGCATCAGCGGTCCGGTGGCCCGCGGCAGCGGCGTCAACTGGGACCTGCGCAAGGCCGACCCCTACTCTATCTATGACCGCTTCGAGTTCGATATCCCGCAGGGCGAGGCCGGTGACTGCTACGACCGCTATCGCGTGAGAATAGAGGAGATGCGCCAGAGCCTGCGTATTATCAAGCAGGCCATGAACGATATACCCGCCGGACCCGTCAGGGCTGACGTGCCTCACCTCATTCGTCCTCCCAAAGGTGAGGCGTATGCCCATATTGAGGCGCCCAAAGGCGAACTCGGCTATTATCTGGTATCGGACAACTCCATCGCCCCCTACCGATGCCACATACGGCCCACCAGCCTGATAAACCTGACCGCGTTACGCGAAATGGTCAAAGGATGGAAGGTGGCCGACCTTATTGCCATTTTCGGCAGTATTGATATTACTATGGGCGAGGTTGACAGATAGTGGCGACAGTTGATTTTATAGTTCAGAACCAGTTGCCCATGCAGGTAGTACCTCCGGACTGGCCCGGCGGCTACTGGTGGCACTGGCTGTTCTTTACCGTTGTTCTTATCACCTTCACTCTAATCATGGTTATGGGTGTTATTTATGTCGAGCGCCGGGGACTGGGCCGCATGCAGTCGCGACTCGGCCCCAACCGCGTCGGTCCCTTCGGCCTGCTCCAGCCGGTGGCAGATGCTATCAAGGTCTTGCTCAAAGAGAACATTGTGCCGGACAAAGCCGACAAAATAGTCCACTGGCTGGCGCCGGTGATTGCTTTTGCGCCGGTATTGATGATTTTCGCCGTGGTACCGTTCCAAAACGGAGCACTGCTGGCCGACCTTAATATCGGCATACTTTACGTGGTGGCTATCAGCTCCGTCGCCACGGTAGGCGTCTTCATGGCGGGGTGGGGCTCCAGCAACAAGTATTCGCTGCTTGGCGCCATGCGTAATGTCGCCGCCGTGGTCAGCTACGAGATGCCGCTGGTACTGGCCATTATTGGCGTGGTGCTGGTTGCCGGCTCGCTATCCATGAACCAGATTGTGCTGTCCCAGGACATCCCCTTCATCCTGTTCCAACCCCTGGGCTTTCTCATCTTCTTCGCTGCCGGCTGCGCCGAGATTAACCGTAGCCCCTTCGACCTTATGGAGGCTGACCAGGAGCTTGTCGCCGGCTTCCACACCGAGTATTCCGGCATGAAATTCGCCATGTTCTATCTGGTGGAGTACGCCGAGGCCATCGCCATCTCCGCTATTATCACCACGCTCTTCCTTGGCGGCTGGAGAGGCCCGTTACTGCCGCCGTGGCTGTGGGTTATAGTCAAGATATTCGTTGTCTTCTTTTTAATGGTCTGGACGAGGAGTACCTTCCCGCGTGTGCGCATCGACCAGCTAATGGCCCTGGCCTGGAAGTTCCTCTTCCCGCTGGCGCTGATAAACCTGTTCGTTACCGCCATTCAGGTCCTCGTCTGGCCGGATGCGTTACCCTGGGTATTAATCATTATCAATATTGCCATCATGGTGATACTGGTTGTTTCATGGTCGAAATTTTTTAAGTTAGGATGGGGCCGACTTGAAGTTTGAACGCTATGGCATCGGTTTAATCAAGGGCATGACGGTGACCATCCAGCACCTGCTGCGTCACCCGACGGTAAGCCAGTTCCCGGAGCAGCGGTTGAATATTTCGCGCCGGACACGCGGCAACGAGCTTATCTGGAATCGTGAGAAGTGCACCGGCTGCGCTACCTGTGCCAAGACCTGCCCCCAGGGCGCCATCGAAATCGTTACCTCCACCAACCTGGCGGACAATAAATACGAGGTGGAGACATACCGCGTCGACACCGGCTACTGCATCCAGTGCGGCCTGTGCGTTGAGGCCTGCCCCTACGATGCTCTGTTCATGGGCTACTCCTTCGAAAGAGCGAAATACCGGCGCGGCGACCTGGTCCAGGCCGACGACGAGCTGCTGGAGTCGCCAGAGAGGCCCGCCAGCGGGTATTTCCACCCTGAAGTTGCCGAAAAATTGCCCGAGCAGACCCTGCTCATAGATAAAATCGTGGAGAAGAGGAAATAATGGGACTGGCTGCTGCATTCTGGATAATGGCGGTGGTCGCCGTAATCGCGGCCCTGGGCGTGATATTCCTGCGCAACGTTTTCCGCGCCGCCCTGTCCCTCGTCCTCTGCTTCATCACGGTGGCCGGACTCTACATTACCTTGAGTGCCGACTTCCTGGCGGCGGTGCAGATACTGGTGTACGTCGGCGCCATATCGGTGCTGATTATACTGGCTATCATGATGACGAGAGAAGTCCAGCAGGGCAGCCCGTCCAATAAGATGAAAGTGCCCGCTTTTATCGTGGCGGCGGTACTACTGGGAATCATGATTTACACCGTTACCAAGACCTCATGGCAGATAGCCGCCGAGTCACCGCTGACACCCACGACAGCCCCGCTGGCCGCGAAGCTCTTCAGCGAGAGTGGGTTCATCCTGCCGGTGGAAATCGCGGCGATGCTGATACTGGCGGCTATCTTGGGCGCCATCGTTATCGCGAGGGAGAAATAATGACAATCGGTCTCGAGCATTATCTGGTACTGTCGGCGGTGCTTTTCTGCATCGGACTGTACGGGGCGCTGACCAAGCGCAATGCCGTGATTATCCTGATGTGTATCGAGTTAATGCTCAATTCGGTGAATATCAGCCTGGTGGCTTTCTCCAGCTATATCGTGCCGCTGCTGCTGACGGGACAGGTCTTCGCCATCTTCGTGATGGTGGTGGCCGCCGCCGAGGTAGCCGTCGGCCTGGCGATTATCCTGGCAATCTACCGCGGCCTGACGGACATTGACGCTAACAATATTAATTTAATGAAGTGGTAGGCTAAACAACATTATACCGGAAGAAAAAGGGATAAGAATATGAAGAACTCGGGTAGCTTTTTCGGGGCTTTCTGGTTCGCCGGCTGGCTGTTCACCATCGGGTTTGCCAACCTGGTATGGTGGAAAATTATACTGGGCATCGTGGTCTGGCCGTTTTATCTGGGCGATGCCGTCCTGGCTTTATAGTAAGATTTTAAAAGGAGTAAAACATACAATTTAAACGTCATTGCGAGGAGGCCTTCAATTAGCGGAGGACGACGCGGCAATCTCCAACACCGGTGATAAAGATTGCCACGCTTCGCTCGCAATGACATAAGGGGAATCCGAGAGGGGCGAAGCCCCTCTCCCAAAACCTTCCCCCTCCCTTGGCAAGGGAGGGGGACACAGGGGGTAGGTTGGGGGGTGGCACAAACATATGGATAGGAAACTTAAATGTGGGTAGAAGTTAAAAAAACGAAAACGATGGTTGTCGCCGAGATGTGGAAGGAATGTTTCGAAGGTGAGGGTATCCCCACCCGCATTATGCCCGTCTCCGGGCTGCCGACAGGTCAGGAGTTGACCGAGTACTCCATCCTGGTGCCCCAGGACAAAGAGCATGTTATTAAGGATGTGCTAAGGAAGCTATGATACCTTATCAGTTAATCTGGCTTATAATGCTGCTGCCGTTATTCTCGTTTATTATCAACGGACTGATTATCCGGCCATTCGTCAGGCCGAAGTCAGCAGCTTACGGCTACATCACCATCACCTCTATTGCCGTCTCGGCAATATTTTCCATCTGGGCGCTGATTTCGCTGATGTCGGCGGAACCCCATGAGCTGCCCGTCCCCGATGTCACCTGGGTGGTTATCGAGAACGGTGTCACCATCCACCTCGGCCTGATAGCCGACCAGCTTTCGATTGTCATGGCCGTCACCGTCTCCATCGTCAGTCTGATGGTGCAGATATACTCGCTGGGCTACATGGCGCATGACGAAGCGGGCTATTACCGCTACTATACCTTCATGTCCCTGTTCACCTTCTCCATGCTGGGACTGGTCCTTTCGGACAACCTGCTGTTCACCTTCGTTTTCTGGGAGATGGTCGGACTCTGCTCCTATCTCCTCATCGGCTTCTGGTATCATAAGAAATCGGCCGCCGATGCCGCCAAGAAAGCGTTTATCGTTACCAGAATCGGCGATTTCGGTTTCCTGGCGGGAATATTGATTCTGTTCTTTAATACCGGCACCTTCGATATTCACGGGCTGCACGAACTTGCGATTGCCGGTGTCCTGGGTGGCACGGTACTCACGTGGGCGGCCGTCGGTATATTTGCCGGGGCCGTGGGTAAGAGCGCCCAGTTCCCGCTCCATGTGTGGCTGCCGGATGCCATGGAGGGCCCGACACCGGTCAGCGCCCTCATCCATTCCGCCACCATGGTCTCCGCCGGAGTCTTCCTGGTGGCGCGCACCATGCCGCTCTTCGTTTGCTCGACTCAAGCAATCACTCTTGTCGCCGTTATCGGCGGCTTTACGGCTATTTTCGCCGCCACGATGGGGCTGACGGCCAACGATATCAAGCGCGTGCTGGCTTATTCCACCATCAGCCAGCTGGGCTACATGATGCTGGGGCTGGGGGCGGTCGGCATGGCTCTGGCGGAAGAGGGGCATATCAGCGTAGAAATCGCCAAGGCAGGCGTGGCGGTCGGCATGTTCCACCTCTTCACGCATGCCTTCTTCAAGTCCCTGCTCTTCCTGGGAGCAGGCAGCGTCAATCACCCCACCGGCACATTTGATATGCGGCTGATGGGCGGCCTGCGTAAGACGATGCCCTGGACGTATGCCACGTTCCTCATCGGCTCGCTGAGTCTGGCGGGCATCTGGCCCCTGGCTGGCTTCTGGAGCAAAGACGAGATACTGGTCAGCGCCATGGAGGCCCAGCCGGTGCTGTTCTGGCTGGCCATGATAACGGTGTTCCTGACGGCTTTCTACATGTTCCGCGCTATCTTCATGACCTTCCACGGCACGTACCGCGGCGGCGCTACCGGCGACGGCATCGACCACAGCCACACCCATGAGTCGCCCTGGGTAATGGTTGGGCCGCTGGTATTCCTGGCTATCCTGGCCGTAGGCGCCGGCTGGTGGAACCTTACCGGCGGCTTCAACGAGTTTCTGGGATATCACGGCGGACACGCGGCGGAGAGTTTCATCGCCGGGCTGTTTGCACCCTTCACCCATACCCTGCCAGTAACGGCACTGATAGTAGGTCTCTTCGGCATTTTCATGGCGTATGTCGTTTATTGCGGTAAATGGATAAAGGCCGAGACGCTGGGCAGGGTATTCGGTCCGCTTTATACGCTGGTCTACCGCAAGTACTTCTTCGACGAGCTTTATGAAAACATTATCGTGAAGCTGGTCCTGATGAAAGGACTGTTTACCGGCTTTACGCTGTTTGATAGCAAAGGCGTTGATGGCGCTGTCAACGGAGTGTCCGACGTCGTTATAAGCAGCGGCCAGGCTATCCGGCACGCCCAGACGGGGCAATTACAGCTCTATGGTCTGTTTATGGGCATCGGGGTGGCTATTATAGGAATTTGTGTGTTTATATTCGGATAATATTGACAGGAGTTAGCGTAGTTGGAATTTAATTACCTGACAACCATACTCTTCCTGCCGGCGGTGGGGGCGATAATTATTGCCCTCATATCCAGGAAAGATGAAGCGCTTATCAAGCGCGTGGCCGCTGTCTTTACCGGTATTCCGCTGATTATAGCAATATGCCTCTTTGCCGCTTTCGACCGCTCAACGGGTGCGGCAGGAGTAATGCAGTTCGAGGAGAAGTACCTGTGGATATCCCAGCTCAATGCCCACTACCACCTGGGCGTGGACGGACTGAGCATGCCCATGGTGCTGCTGACGGCCTTCCTGGGATTCCTGGCGGTACTCATCTCGTGGAAGGTACACGACCGACCGCGTGAGTTCTTCGCCTGGTTGCTGCTCCTCGAAACGAGCATTATCGGTGTCTTCGTCTCGCTCGACCTGCTGCTGTTCTTCATCATGTGGGAGATAGAGGTTATCCCGATGTACTTCCTAATATCCATCTGGGGCTCGGGACGCCGGGAGTACTCAGCCATCAAGTATGCCCTCTACACGCTCTTCGGCAGCGCCTTTATGCTGGCGGGTGTTCTCAGCCTGTACTTTACCACCGGCAGCCTGAACATGGTGGATATCGGCAACCAGGGTCTGGGCATGGTGCAGTCGATTATGCCGGCGGCGGCTATTTTCTGGCTGCTGTTCATCGGCTTCGCCGTGAAACTGCCGATGTTCCCGTTCCATACGTGGTTGCCCGACGCCCATACCGACGCGCCGACCGCCGTCAGCGTCATGCTGGCCGGCGTGCTTATTAAGATGGGTGGCTACGGGATGATTCGACTCTGTGTCGGCATGTTCCCGGGGCCCGCTCAGGAATACGCGCAGATATTGATAATACTGGCCTTAATCGGCATCATCTACGGCGCGGCGGTAACCCTGATGCAGACCGATATCAAGCGGATGATTGCGTACAGCAGTATCAGTCACATGGGCTACGTGCTTCTCGGTATCTTCGCCCTGAGTCAGGTAAGCCTGACCGGCGCCGCTCTGCAGATGTTCAGCCACGGCATTGTCACCGGACTACTCTTTGCTTTGGCCGGACTGGTAATCCATAACGTTGAAGTACGCGACCTGCGTAAGCTGGGAGGACTGGCGCGGCAGGTGCCGATTATCACGGCCGTCTTTTCCGTAGCGGGGCTGGCTTCCCTGGGGCTGCCCACTACCAGCGGCTTTGCCGCCGAGTTTCTCATCTTCCTGGGCAGCTTCAACAGCACCGCCGTTCCCTACACGCAGGTGTACACGATTATAGCTATTATCGGCGTTGTCCTGACGGCCGGCTACATACTATGGATGCTGCAACAGGCATTCTACGGTCCGGTGAAAGAGGAATTTAACGGCGTCAAGGACGCCGACGGACTGGAGAAGTTCTACACGTTCGTCATGGTGGCGGTGATTATGCTGGTGGGTATCTACCCGGCGATATTAACGGATGTCTTTAAACTCGGAATTACACCCATAGCGGCCTTGTTTGGCGGCTAGAAAAAATAAAGGAGAGTAGGATTTGAATCTGGCGCTGTTCATACCGGAGATTACTCTGGCGGTATTTACCGTACTGGTAATCCTGCTTGACCTGGTCGTGCGACAGAAGTCCGTGCTGAGGTCGGTGAGCCTGGCGGGACTGGTCATCGCCGGTGGGGTCACGGTGGCGATGTGGGGCGGCGACTACGCCCCGCTCTTCAATGACATGCTGGCCGTGGACAACTTCGCCCTGTTCTTCAAGCTGCTCTTCGCCGGCATCGCCTTCCTGGTTATCCTGGCTTCCACCGATTACGTCGATAAGTTCTCCCGCTTTCAGGGCGAGTACTACGCCCTGATTCTGCTCTCCACGCTGGGCATGATGCTCATGGCGGCCACCGCCGACCTGATTTCTCTCTACATCGCCCTGGAGCTGACCAGCATTTCCCTCTACGTACTGGTCGGCTTTCTCAAGGACCGGAAATCGACCGAGGCCTCGCTGAAGTACCTGCTGCTGGGGGCCATCGCCTCGGCGGTACTGCTCTACGGCATGGCGCTCGTTTTCGGCTTTACCGGACAGACGCAGCTGGGAGCGATTGCCCAGTCCATTCAATCGATGTCGCTGGACAACATCCTGGCCAGTCCGGCGCTGCTGATGGGTATCGTCATGCTGATAGCCGGATTCGGCTTTAAGATTGCCGCCGTCCCCTTCCAGATGTGGGTGCCGGATGTTTATGAGGGCGCGCCGACACCGGTAACCGCCTATCTCTCCGTGGCCAGCAAGGCCGCCGGATTCGCCCTTGTCCTGCGCGTCTTTTACTCCGCCTTCGGCATACCGGAGTGGTTGAGCATGAACTGGGGCACGGTATTCGCCGTGCTGGCGGTCATCAGCATGATTATCGGTAATGTCGTGGCCATTCCCCAGACCAATATCAAGCGTATGCTGGGGTACTCCAGCATCGCCCAGGCCGGTTACCTGATGGTAGGACTGGCCACCCTGGGCTTCGCTTCGTCGTCAAGTATTCAGGGGCAGAGCGGTATCCTTTTCTTCCTCGCCAGCTACTCCCTGACCAACCTGGGAGCCTTTATCGTCGTCATCACCATTTCCAACAAGATTGACAGCGACATGATTGCCGATTACTCCGGCATGGGCAAGCGGGCGCCGGTACTGGCACTGGCGATGACCTTATGCCTGATTTCGCTTATCGGTATGCCGCCGGCGGCCGGGTTCATGGCCAAGTTCTACATCTTCAGTGCCGCCGTGCAGAACGACCTGCTGTGGCTGGTGGTTATCGCCGTGCTCAACAGCGTTATCTCTGCCTACTACTACCTCCGCGTGGTCAAGGTTATGTGGCTCGGGGAAGCAGCCTCCGAGGAGAAGGTGCCGTCCTCCGGAGCACCACGACTGGCATTATCCCTCTGCTGCCTGGGCGTCCTGCTGCTCGGCATCATCCCCGGCCTGGTCATGAGACTGGCCGAGATTGCCGGTAACCTGTTCGCTTTCTAGCCAGAGAGCTTCTCAGCCTCAGCCGAGCAGATGACTCAGGAGAATCCTGAACGCAATAGCCCCTCGTGGAAAGCATGTGAGTTCTCTGCCCTCCTTTAAGATAATCCCCTGAATTGTTTAATATAATGAAATACAGCTAATACTGCCGGATGCTTCTCGACCGGCTGTAGGAGTTCATCGTGGCCTATAAAATTCTAGAAACCTGCGTCAATTGCGGAGCCTGCTTCTACGAATGCCCCAGCGGGGCCATCAGCGAAGGTGAAGACCGGTACGTCATCGACCCCGAGAAATGCACCGATTGCGGGGCCTGCGTGGAAAATATCTACTGCCCGGGCTGGGCCATCGTTAAGGCCGACGAACCGGACACAAACAGCCCCCAAGACAAAATTTCCTGACATGCCGGGCTACCCGGCTCTCACCGTTACGGAACGATAGTACTAATTTATCCATTATTCCCCTACTAAAGGACTATTGGTTCTTATCTTAGGTACTAATACAATAAGAAGGAACATACATCACGTTTAAACTGGAGGTTTCCTTCTTGTCCGTTCACCACGAAATCATTAAGAAAATTTTAACCAGAACCGCTATATTATTACTGGCTGTTATCCTGGGGGCTGCTGCTTCAGGCTTTAACTATACGGCGGCATCGGCGGATGACGGGCCGGACCTTATCGTGCAGGATATCACCCTGTCACCGCAGGAACCCGCAATAGATGACACGGTAACTATCACCGTAACCATCAAAAACCAGGGCACTGATGTGGCCGGCCTCAGCCACGTGGTCTGCTATGTGGACAGCACCATCCTGGCCACTCATTCTATTAACTCCCTCGTTGCCGGTACGATGACGACGACAGCATTTACCTGGACGGCCCAGGCAGGCTCGCATACCATCAAGGCCGTTGCCGACTCCAGCGAACTTGTCGTCGAGACTGACGAAACCAACAACACGAAGATGTTTACCCTGACGACGCTGGCGTCCGATTTAATTGTACAGTCGATATCATGGTCACCGGATAATCCGTCAAGAGGCGACAGCATCGTTTTCAGCATCACCATTAAAAACCAGGGCAGCAGCAGGTCTCGCTTTTGTAATGTAAATTTATATATCGATGGAAATTCCAGAGGTTATCAGGATGTTGCCGCTATCGACCCCGACAGCACCATCACGAGGACCTATAACTGGGTCGCGCTGTCAGGCCAGCATGCTATCAAAGCGGTTGTTGACGAAACCGACAGCGTCAACGAGGGCGATGAGACCAATAATGAACTTACGTCAACCTTCTCAACCCTGCCCCCCGACCTGATAATAGAGGGCATTACCTGGGAGCCGGAAAATCCCTCGAAGAACGACTTAGTTACCTTCATAGTGACCGTAAAGAACCAGGGAAGCGGCCGGGCCGATTCATGCCATCTGGCTTACTTCATTAATGAAGAATACCAGTCCTCGTTGCCAGTCAGCACGCTGGAGACCGATACCTCCGCTAATATCACCTTTACCTGGACGGCTTTATCTGACGCACACGAAGTAAAAGCAATTATCGATTTCTACAAGAATGTGATTGAAAGTGATGAGAACAATAACGAGAATACGGTAAGCTTCTTAACTCTGGCCCCTGACCTTATTGTTGAAGATATCACCTGGTCGCCGGTAGACGCCGCCGTCGGGGATACCGTTACCTTCGCCGTAACTATTAAAAATCAGGGCGGCGGTAGGGCTGAAGCCTCCCGCGCTGCTTTCTATGTAAGCGGAGGTTACCAGAGCTACCTGAATATCGGCGTAATAGAGGCTGACGCTGAAGCAACGGCAACCTTCCAGTGGCAGGCTACAAACGGTTCACACACCGTCAGTGTTGTTGTTGATAACGATAAGAAATTAATCGAGAATCATGAGGACAACAATAAACTGACCAAGACCATTCCCATTATTCCCCCGGACCTGATTATTCAGAGCATCTCGTGGACGCCGGAGAATCACGCCGTAGGGGACATCGTAACCTTTACGATAACCATAAAAAACCAGGGCGGCGGTAAGGCCGGGAACTTTCGTGTTGCCTATTATATAGATGACGTCCTGCTGACTTCAGACCCCATCATTAAAATAGAATCCGGCGTTTCCGCCAACAGGACCTGCACCTGGAAATCACAGAATGGCCGTCATACCTTCAGGGCATTTATCGACATCAATAAACGTGTTACCGAGAATAACGAAAATAATAATGAAAACTCGGTTACCATCATTCCGAATATACCCGACTTAGCCATCGGCACTATTACCTGGTCGCCGGCAGACATGCCCGCCGGCAAAGAAGTTACCTTTAACATCAATATAGAGAACCGGGGCAGTTTAAGCGCCAGTCCCTCGCGTGTTGCTTTCTATGTTGACGGTACCAATGTCGGTTACGCCGATATCGGGCGACTGGACGCCGGTGCCAAGCTTACGGAGCATTTCCTCTGGGTGGCCACGGCTGGTTACCATACCATTGAGATAGTTACCGATTCTACCAACCAGATTCTTGAACTTGACGAAGCCAACAACTCGAAGATGGTAACGCTACCCCCGCCCGACCTGGTAATTCAGGACTTCACATGGTCGCCTCCAGACGCTTCCATCGGTGATTCCGTGACTTTCACCGCTACTTTCAAAAACCAGGGCAGCAGTCAAACGCAAAACGCACAGGCGACCTGTTACGTCGATGACCTGCCTGTCGTTTCGTTGGACCTGCCGGAGATAGAGTCCGCCGCTGCCGTTACCCGGACTTTCGAGTGGGTCGCCGAGGCAGGCCTGCACGTTATCAAGATAACTGCCGATATCAATAACCGGGTTACCGAGATTGACGAGACCAATAACGATAAAGTGATGAACTTCGCGACGCTGACCCCCGATTTAATCATCCAGGATATCAGCTGGCTTATGGAAAACCCGCTGATAAACGACGACGTGACCTTTATCGTCACCATTAAGAACCAGGGCAGCGATACGGCCAGTGGCTCCCAACTGATGTACTCCATCGATGAGACCCCCGGTGTGTATCAGGACATAGAGCCAGTACCGGCGGGTGATACCGTTAAATTTACATTCATTTCAACCCTCGAAGCGGGGTCGCACACGATTAGTATGGCTATCGACGCTAACGATGACATCGTCGAGCTTGAAGAAACCAACAATGATAGTACTCTAACTTTCTCTACCATCGCCCCCGACCTTATCGTGAAAACAATTACCTGGGCGCCTCTAGATGCCATCCCCGGGGATACGATAACCGTTACGGTTAAAGCAGAGAACCGGGGCAGAGACAAGGCTGTTAACCCGCGCCTGACTTTATACATTGACGGTTCTCCTGCGGGCTATGTCGATATCGCCGAGATAGAGGCGGGCGCGATAGCAACCGGGGATATCTCCTGGACCGTCGAGGCAGGCTTACATGAAATCAGCGTGCTCGCCGATGTCGACGGTCTGGTCCTCGAAAGCAATGAGACGAATAATACGAAATCCCGAACATTAACTCTTGAAGAGCCTGAGGCACCGGTCAAGCAGGCTCCCAAGCTGACAACCGGCTCTTCAGCCAATGAAGGGTTCCTCGGAAGTTCTTGGTGGATAATCCTGCTGGCGGCCGCGCTACTTGGTGGCATAGCTTTTATAGCAGCGCTGAAATCTCTTAGAAATAAATAAGCTCTGGAAACCGGAACAACGATACCCGCCACAACAGGACACAGGTATTTCCACTGCCTCATCAACATCCCGGTAATCTCCCGCATCTCCTGATAATCATCTGCCCTTGTCAGCTTCCTCATCTTACCCTATAATGGGACTGATTGCCCCGGCTGGCACCCGGTAGCACGGTAAGGAATTTCCTTTGAAAAGAATCGCCGGTTTTATCTACGACCACGCCAAACTCATCATTGTCCTGGTTGTCGTCCTCAACCTCGTTTCCCTGGCATCCCTGTTTCGCTTCAACCTGGACACCGATTTCCTTTCCTTTTTCTCCAAGGGTAACCCGAAAGCGGAAGAATATCACCAGCTTAACGCCAAATACCAGAGCGGCGAGACTATCTCCGTGCTTATCGAACGGGACGGTTCTCTCCTCGAGAAAGAGAGCCTCCTGGAAGTCTTCCGTCTTCAGAAACAGATAGAAGCCATCGACAGTGTGGCTATGGTTCAGGGCTTTATCCCGCCGGAGTTGATAGCCGGAGCCGGCGTCACCAAAGTCGACGAGGCGTTCATAGAGGCGAATTACGATACCCTTAAAGACTTCGTCGAAAACAAATATTTCATGACCAGCCAGTTTTTAACCGAAGATGGCCGTAACGGCGTCCTTATCGCCAGCCTTGCGGTGGATGCTGACGCCGATAGTGTTATCGACCTGCTAAAAGGTCTCGTCGAGGATAGTCCCCTGAACCTTTCCCTGGCGGGCAACGAGGTGATAAAAGATACCATATGGGGATACCTCATAATGATACTCTGCATTATCCCACCCTGCGCCATCGTTCTGGTACTGCTGGTCTTCTACTATGTTCTCAAGAGCTTCCGCTTTACCATCCTGTCCATGATTCCAGCCTGGTTCGCCGCACTCTGGACTTTCGGCACGATATTCTGGAGCGGCCAGGACCTTAACCTGTTGACCGTACTGAGCCCGCTCTTTATCCTGGTGATGGGCTCCGCTTACGGCCTGCACTACACGAGCCATTTCCTGGACAATATGGGCAAGTACCCGGACCGCCGTGAATTGACGATAGCGACTTTGAGTATGGTGGGCACGCCCATATTCCTGGCAACGATAACCACCATGGCCGGTTTCGCCTCGCTGGCCTGGACGGAAGTAGTGCCGATGCGCCACATGGGTATTTTCGTTACCCTGGGCATCGGCTATGCCGGGTTCATAGCACTATTTTTCCTGCCGGCGGTGCTGTCCAGGTTAAAGCTGCCGGCGAAAGCCACACAGGCAAGAGGCACCTGGCTCAATAACTTTATCCTGAAAGCATCCGGGCGGAGGGTCCTGGTCCCCGTCATCTTTGCGGCTATCTTCGTGGTTTCCGCCGCCTATATACCCCGGCTCCACGTGGAATCGAACACTTTGACGTACTTTAAAGAGAGTTCAGAAATAAGGCAGACCTTTGCCCGCGTCGAAAAGAGCTTCGGCAGCGCCATACCCCTCACCGGGGAGATAGCCGCCCCGCAGGGGAAAGTAGCCCTGATGGATGCCGCGTTTGCCAACAAAGTTCTGGAAACCGAAAGAGAGCTGGAGAGTCTTCCGGGTATCAGGAACGCTTTCTCCGTATTCGACCTGCTCGTGGGAATCAACAACATGGCTACAGGGGAGAATGCCTATCCCTCTAATCCGACGCTCACCCGCATGATGCTCTCACAGATAAGCAGTCAGGAAATCGGCACCTGGGCATCCGAAGACGGCTTTAAAATGATAGTGAAAACCGAAGGGCTGAACTCCGAAAATATAGATACACTCGAAGAATTTGTCGCCGGGCATAGCGACACGATACGGATTATTACCGGCATACCGGTGCTCTTTAACGAGATGAATAAACTCGTCATCAGGAGTCAGATACAAAGCCTCGGCCTGGCGCTGGTACTGATTTTCATCATGCTCTGGTTGACGCTGCGGCGCATCACGGCCGCCCTGGCGGGCCTGCTGCCCATCGCCATCACCATCTGCGCTATCATGGGCATGCTGTCCATAACCGGCTTTAACCTCAACCTCATGACCGCCAACCTGTCCGCCATCGCCATCGGCGTCGGGGTGGACTACTCTATTCACCTGATATCGAGTATTTACTACTATCGAGGGCGCGGGATGAGTCGGGAGGAGTCTGTCAATGCGGCTTTATCCACGGTATCCCGTCCGGTGCTGGCCAACGCTTTCGGACTGGCCATCGGGCTTTCGGCCCTCTTCTTCTCACCGCTGCGTATTCACACTCAAGCGGCCTCGGTCATGTGGGTAGCCATGGTCGTCTCATCGCTGGCGGCTCTGCTGCTGGTGCCGCAGTTCTATGCGAGCCGAAAAAAGACGAAAAATGCATAGTAAACAGATGCAATAAAGCCCAGCCAAAACACGAGTCAGTATTACGGCGCCTGACCCGGCCAGCCGGGCTTTATATTTTATAAGCGAGACAGAAAAACCCTTATTCCACTTTGCCGAACTTTTCTTCCAGAGCGGCCTTGTCCCATATCTTGCCGGTTACCTCCTGGGGGTCGGACCCCGCCAGCATGGCCGGATACTTCTGCCAGATAATCGGCTCTTCAAAGTCGCTGGTGTCCCGGCCTTCCATAAAGCCCATGACTATATCGGTTTTAACGAAGTAAGGGCGGATGCAGGTAATGGCGATGCCCTCCTCCCGCCGCATCTCATGGGCCAGTCCGAGGGTTAACCTCTCCACGCCGGCCTTGGTGACGCCGTAACCGATGTTCATGCGTATCTGGTGGGCCAGTATCGACGATACATTAATAATCGTGCCGCTCTTCTTTTCCAGCATGTGCGGCAGGATCACCTTGCTACAGAGGAACGTCCCGTCCAGGTTTACGGAGAGAATCAGCCGCCACCGGCGGTAGGGCAAATTGAGGAAGGAGTCCTGAGCAGTGACGCCGGCATTATTCACCAGCACGTCAATCTTGCCGAACTTCTCCAGCGCTTTATCGACAATATTATTGACATCATCCTCGATGGTGATATCGCCACCCAGCGATAGAGTCTTACTACCGAGTTCCTCAATCTCCCCGGCGGTTTCCGTCAGCTTGCCGTCATCAACCACGCGGTCGCATACCACCAGGTCGGCTCCTTCCCCGGCCATACCGAGGGCGATGGACTTTCCCAGACCCTGTCTGGCTCCGGTAACAATGGCAACTTTACCCTTCAAAGACATCTCAGTGCCTCCTTCTTTTATAAGTCAGGTTATCGTTTAGGTAAGCATACCGTAATCGAGCGGGAAGATACCGGCCGTCTGATTGGCGGCGGCATCGGACGCCAGGTAGAGAGCAATCGCCGCCACGTCGTCAGGCTCGCCGAAGCGCCCGATAGCAGTCTGGCTCAGCATTCTATCGTTAACTCCGGGCATTTGCAGGAACGGGTCGGACAATCGACTGTGCACCCAGGCGGGGGCGATGGCGTTGACCCTGATGTTCCACTTGCCCCACTCCTTGGCCATGACACGGGTCATGTGCATCACGGCGGCCTTGCTGATACAGTAGGCGCCCAGTGATTCTTCCACCCTGACACCCATATAGGAAGTGATGTTGATAATACTGCCCCCGCCCTGCTCTTTCATAATGGGAGCAATCTCCTTGGACAGAAAGAACGGGCCCTTCACATTGACATTCATCACCGCGTCCCACTGCCATTCCTCCATCTCCACGAGAGGCACCATGAAGCTGGAGCCGGAGCTGTTCACCAGTATGTCAATCCGGCCGCATTCCTTCATCACCTGCTCGACGAAAGGTTTGGTCTGGTCTAACTTGGCGATATGGGAAGCAATCCCCAGGACTTTACCGCCCGTTATCGACTTGATTTCCTCGGCGGCCTTATCCAGATTCTCCTGCTTCCGGCTGCTGATAACCACATCGGCGCCGACCCCGGAATATGTCTCGGCGATAGCCTTGCCGATATCTCCGGCGCCCCCGATGACGATGGCTACCTTACCTTTCAGAGAAAATTTAGAAATGTCCATGCAACACTCCTTAAGGATTTATTTTATATTTTATCGCTCCCCTGTCATTGCGAGGGCGCCGCCCGAAGCAATCCGCCCCCCTGATTAAGGATTGCTTCACTAACGTTCGCGATGACAATAAAAAACAACCTCGTCTTATTCTACTTTTATGATGCAGGCGCTAGCCTGGGCCAGGCCGCCGCAAATGGCTCCCATGGCGTAACCGCCGCCCCGCCGCCGCATCTCATACATCAGGTTCATGATGAGTCTGGCACCGCTGGCGGTGTTGGGATGCCCGATGGCGATGGCACTGCCGTTGATGTTCATCTTTTTCTTTAGCTCTTGATACTTGCTGTCGTCATTATCGACGGCGAGTTTCATGGATACCAGCGGCACGCAGGCAAAGGCCTCGTTAATTTCCATGACTGCCATGTCGTCGAGGGTCATGTCGGCCTTCTTAAGGATTTTCTTCATGGCGTAGCCGGGTCCCTCGGGCATTCGGCTGGCATTAATAGCGACCGATACCGAAGCGACCACCGTGGCCAGCACTTCCAGCCCGAGCTCCTCGGCCTTCTTGCGCGTCATGACCAGCAGGGCCGTTGCTCCGTCGTTCAGTCCGGGCGCGTTGCCGGCGGTAATGGCGCGGGTCCCGTAGATGGCTTTCAGACCGGCCAGTCTCTCCAGAGTAGTATTGGCGCGGTACTGCTCGTCGATGTCCAGTATTTTGGATTCGCCTTTAGGCTGGGGTATTTCCAGGGGCATTATCTCGTCCTTGAACTTGCCGGCGTTCCAGGCTTCACCATAGTTCATGTGACTGCGAAACGCCCACTCATCCTGCTCCTGCCGGTCTATCTTATATTCATAGGCTACATTATCGCTATCAACGGATACGGGATTGAAGTCCTTATAGCCGAGGGCTACCAGCGGGTCTTCCATCTTGACATCGGCAAGCCGGTATCCGCCGAACCTGAGGCCCCTGACCACGAGCGGCGACTGTCCGAAGGAGGTGGCTCCGCCGCATATAGCCGTTTCAATCTCCCCGGCTTTCATTTCCAGGGCCGCCAGCCTGACGGCGTTCATCGCCGAAACACAGGCCATGTCGAAGGAAATCGATACCGTCTCGTGGGGAAGCCCGGCTTTTATAAGCGATTGCCGCCCGGCCACAGGGGTGTACGGGTCGCGGCAGGCCGAGGTGTCGCCGACACCCCAGAATACTTCGTCCACCTTATCCGGGCTTACATTCACTCTCTTGAGCACCTCCCGCATCGGGATAGCGCCCAGTTCGTAATAATCGAAGTCCCGCAGCGAACCGCCGAACCTGCCGAACGGTGTCCTTACCGCACTCACAATTACAACATCATTAGCATTTGCCATTTACATCTACCTTCCATTCGTTACTATTTCAGTCTCCCCACCCGAAAAGTTCCCACGGGTAAGCGTGTTATTTCTGCGTATAATCGTAGAAACCACGGCTGGTCTTGCGCCCCAGGTCGCCGGAACGAACCATGTTCTTCAACAGCGGAGCCGGCATGAGGCGCTCGCCGAAATCGGCGTACATCGTCTCCAGGCCGTGCAGGACGATATCGGCGCCGGCCAGGTCGCATAGCTCCAGCGGGCCCATGGGGTGGTTCAGGCACAGTTTGACGGCTTTATCGACCTCTTCGGGCTTATTGCCGTCCATGACACAGTAGAAGGCCTCGTTCATCAGGGCGTCTACCAGTCGCGAGACGATGAAGCCGGCGTAATCCCTGGCCTCGCAGGGCTCCTTGCCGATACTCTTGACGTATTCCTTGGAGGCTTCGAGGACATCGTCAGAAGTATGCCTGCCCGGTATTATCTCGACGCCTTTCATCACCGGCACCGGATTCATAAAGTGTATGCCGACGACCTTCTCCGGTCGCTTGGTAGCGGCGGCTATTTCCCCGACGGGGAGGGACGAGGTATTGGTAGCCAGGATAACGTCATCCTTGCATATCTCGTCTAGCTGCTTGAAGATGTTCTTCTTTAAATCGATAACTTCCGGCGCCGCCTCGATAACGAGGTCGGCGTCCCTGGCGTCGTTCATGTCCAGGGTGGTCTTGATGCGGGCCATTAGCTCGGTCTTTTCACTCTCCTGCATCGTGCCCTTTTTCACCCCGCGGTCGAGACTTTTCTCGATAGCGGCCATGCCCCGGCTGATAAATTCGTCCTTGACATCGGACATCGTCACGTTGTAGCCTGCCTGGGCGCCGACCTGGGCAATGCCATTGCCCATGGTTCCAGCACCAATAACAAACACGTTCTTAATTGCCACGGCTTCAAACCTCCTTATATTAATATTGAATCCACAATACTGCCATCCTGAGCGAAGCGAAGGATCTCGTCGGTGGGGAGGCATTTTATCTTTCTTGCCCTCCCTCCCCGAGATTCTTCAGTTGCTACGCTCCTTCAGAATGACATCTTTACCTATTTGTTTTTAAATTCCGCTTTCCTTTTCTCCAGGAATGCTTTCATGCCCTCCTTCTGGTCTTCGGTGGCGAAGCAGAGGGCGACACACCGCGCCTCTATATTGAGGCCGGAGGAAATATCGGTATCTATGCCGGTCTGGATAGCCATCTTGGCCATGGCCAGGACCGGGCTGCTCTTGCTCGCCAGCTTGGCGGCCCATTCCATAGCTTCGTCTATCAGTTTTTCCGGTGGGACGACCTTGTTGACAAGACCCAGGTTAAGAGCTTCATCGGCCTTTATCATATCACCGAGGAAAATCATCTCCTTGGCCTTGGGCATGCCGATGAGACGGGTGAGGCGCTGGGTACCGCAGGCGCCGGGGATCAGCCCCAGGTTTATCTCCGGCTGGCCGAACCTGGCTTTTTCCGAGCATATCCGCAGGTCGCAGCACATGGACAGCTCGCAGCCGCCGCCGAGGGCGTAACCGTTGATGGCGGCAATCGTCGGCTTGGTGAGGGTATAAATACGGTCGGACGCCTTCCTGATGGTAGCCACGAACTGTTGAATTTCCAGGGTGTTCATGTTCTGCATCTCGACGACGTCAGAACCGGCGGCAAAGGCCTTATCGCCGCTGCCGGTAATAACCACCACCCGCACTTCGGCGTCGTTTTCAATCGCCTCGAAAACATCGTAAAGCTCGGTGTAGACGGTGCTGTTGAGGGCGTTTAACGCTTCCGGGCGGTTGAGGGTAACCCTGGCGATGCCATCGGCCTTCTCATAGAGTAATGTTTTGTAAGTCACGGTCTTATCTCCTCTCTGCTCGTTTGGATGATTCGGATAACGCACCTGTTCTCATTAATTGAGATGAAAAGGACTCCTGTTGAGAAGAAAATTCCTATCATAGTTTAAGCTATCGGGCTGATACGTGTCAAGGCTGGACGCTCAACGGGCATGTCCTATTATCAAATTGACAATACACTTCGGCGTTCGGTAAACTTATTTAGTTGTAAGCCATCAAATTTTCCCCCACCGAGGATACTGAATATGCCGGAAATCGATGCTATCGCCCACAGTCTTGCCGAACAAATTAAGAAGCCCCGCGCCGATTACCTGGAGGCGCGCCTGGAGGAGAGCCAGACCAGCCACATTACCTATCGTGGCCAGGGCCTGGAATCAATCGGCCGGGCCACCGCCAGCGGCGGCAACGTGCGCGCCCTGGTGAAAGGGGGCTGGGGCTTCACCAGCTTTAACGACTTCGATAAGGTATCCGACCGTATTATGCTAGCGGTAGAGCAGGCACGGTCCGCCGGCAGCGGTGAGAGCAAGCTGGCCGAGGTGGAGCCAGCGGTCGATGAGGTGCCGAGTGGGGTGACTAAAAACCCCGTAGAAATACCTCTGGCGGAAAAGAAACGGCTGCTCGACGAATATAACAAGATTATCTGGAGCATCCCGCAGATACAGACTTCGACCATCGGTTACTCGGACAGTCATAAAAAGGTAGTTTTCCTGAACTCGGAGGGCAGCTACATCACGCAGGAAAGGGCCGATGTCAACCTGCGACTGACGGCCATCGCGGCTAAAGACGGCGAGGTACAGCAGGTAGGGCTGAGCCTGGGGAGTCGGGGTGACTTCGTTTCCATAGAAGGACTCCATGATAAGATAAGCGAGATGGCCCGGCACGCCGTGGAGCTGCTCTCGGCGCCGCAGGCAAAAGGTGACGAATATACGGTGGTGCTCGACCCCATCCTGGCGGGTGTCTTCGTGCACGAGGCCTTCGGCCACCTGTCCGAGTCCGACTTCGTTTACGAGAACGACCGCCTGCGCGATATTATGAAGCTGGGCAAGCAGTTCGGCGCGAAAGACCTTAACATCGTCGACTCTGCGGCGGAGCCGGGACTGCGCGGCAGCTATAAATATGATGACGAAGGCGTCCGTGCCGTCAAGACATATCTCATCCGGGAAGGCAAACTGGTCGGCAGGCTGCACTCGCGGGAGACCGCCGCCAAGATGAAGGAAAAACCCACGGGTAACGCCCGGGCCATCAACTACCGCTACCCGCCCATCGTCCGTATGACCAATACCTACATCGAGCCGGGCAATATGTCCTTCGAGGATATGATTGCGGACATTAAAGAGGGAATATACGCCAAGAACTGGTACGGCGGCATGACCAGCATGGAGATGTTCACCTTCTCCGCCGGCGAGGCGTACATGATTCGCCACGGTAAAATCGCCGAGGCGCTGCGGCCGGTTATGCTGACCGGCAACGTTTTCAGCACCCTGAAAAATACCGACGCCATCGGCAACGACCTTGACATGAACCAGGGCGGTGGCTGCGGCAAGGGAGGGCAGTCGCCCCTGCCGGTGTCCAACGGCAGTCCCCATATCCGCATCCAGCGCTGCCTGGTCGGAGGTAAGTAAATGGAACATATCCTGGCCCGGGCGAAAAAGGTCGCCGGGGAGGCGGAAATTTTTGAGGTCTCCTCCGAGGAGACACAGGTCAGGTTCGAAGCCAACCGCCTGAAGCAGCTCCAGACCAACCAGACCACGAGCGTAGCCCTGCGTATTATCAAGGACGGCAGGATTGGCTATGCCACGACTACCGGTACCGGCGACGTGCAGGAACTGGTCAGGAACGCCGTGGAGACCGCCGAGTTCGGCACGGTCGCCAGGTTTCAGCTACCCGATACGAAGGAATATCCCGGGGTGGACATTTACGACCCCGCCGTGGAGTCCGTATCCATCAAGAAAATGATTGGTCTCGGCGAGGAAATGATTGCCGCCATCACCGGCCATACGCCGGGCATTATGTGTGAGGCCGGGGCGAGCCGTGGTGTTATCTCGGTACGCATTATGAACTCCCGCGGCGGCCAGGCGGAATACCGCAAGAGCTTCTTCAGCCTCGATATCGAGGGCAACCTGATAGAAGAAACGGACATGCTCTTCGTCGGCGAGAGCGAGAGCTCCTGCCACCCCATATCCGACCCCAAAAAAGTAACGGATTTAGTGCTGCGACAGCTTGACCTGGCGAAGAACCGCGCCAAAGCGCCGACCCGGCAGCTGCCGGTGGTCTTCACCCCCAACGGCGTCGGCAGCGCCCTCATCCTGCCGCTGATGTCCGCCCTGAACGGCAAGATGGTCCTGGAAGGGGCCTCTCCGGTGGGCGATAAGATAGGCAGTAAGGTGTTCGATAAAACGTTCAGCCTGCACGACGACCCGATGGTCGGCTACCGTCCGGGGAGTCGACCCTGCGACGACGAGGGAGTCCCCTCCCAGCGCACCCCCCTTATAGAAAAGGGTGTCGTGAAGGGTTTCCTCTACGACCTGCAGACGGCGGCACTGGCCGGCACACGGAGCACCGGCAACGGCAGTCGCAATCGCGGCGGTCTGCCCGCCCCCGCCCCCAGCGCCTTCATCGTCACTCCGGGCAAGACCACCTTCGACGAGATGGTTAAAGATATTAAGGAAGGGTTGGTCGTCGAGCAGCTCATGGGGGCGGAGCAGGGCAATATCCTCGGCGGCGATTTCAGCGGCAATGTATTACTGGGCTACAAGGTAGAAAGTGGTAAAATAGTGGGCAGGGTGAAGGACACGATGGTATCGGGGAATATTTATAAGATACTTAAAGATATCGCCGCCATCGGCAGCGAGACCCGGTGGATAAGCAGCTTCCTCCGGACCCCGCCCATTTACTGTAAGGGACTTTCGGTATCCAGTAAGGGGTAGAGGCCAGGACTGAATTGAGGAAGAGGTTGAAATGAAACTACTCTTGGTTTCATATATAGCAATTATTATTGTGATAACTGCTTTGTTCGGTTGTACGCCCTCGGCAGAAGAAATTAGAGCTGAGGAAGACAGGATAGTAGTAGATTGTGCCGAGCCTATCCTTTGGGACTATTCCTACACCTATATCCCAGAGTGGGGGTTCAGGTCACGCGAAGATAGCCATAGAGCTTTCCAAATCCACCTAGCTTCTGCGGATAACATCTTTCTCTTTGAGGATGAGCACCCTTTCAAAGAATATGATAACTATATTGGATTCAAGGCAGATTTCTACAGAGGGTTCTTTGAATGGGGAAGGCTTCCACCAGAGGACATAATGCAAAAGTGCGGAGTTTCACCACCTGAGTCATAAACGGAAAGGAGGCAAGGTTATATGGTGGATAAAAAGGTTAAAATTGAGTGCCTTTTATGTGGTGGAGTTTTAAAAATACCTTCCCTTAGTAATACCGAACAATATGATGGGCTTGGGATTTGCCAAAAATGCAAATCTGAAATACATGTGAAATTATCAAAAGGCAAGGTGCTAAAATATAAAATTGAAAAGAGATTTTACCCTGCAAGAGAGCCTATAAAGATTACTGAAGTTGAAATTGTTAAGCCTTATGGATATGAGCAACGCAAACTACGTGAGGAGGATAAAAGTAAAGAGTAAAGGTAGACCTTAAACGGGAATTCAAGCGGGGTGCAGCCCCTCTTCCATAAGTCCTCTCTCCCCTTGCGGGAGAGAGTTAGAGTGAGGGGTAAAGAGGAGAACCAATATGAACAATATTATAAAAATAACCGCCCGGCCCAGGCTGCAAACGCCGAACCTCCTGGCGGCCTGGCCCGGCATCGGCAACGTCGCCATGATTATCGCCAACTACCTGAAAGCCAAACTCCCCTTCAAAGAACTGGGCTACCTCGAAGCCCCCTACTTCTTCGACCCCATCGGCGTGACCGTCAAGGATAACGTGGTCGAGGCCCCCAATTTCCCCCAGAGCCAGTTCTACTACTGGAAAAACGACGGTGACGGCAACGATTTGATACTGTTCATCGGCGACGACCAGCCTGCCGCCAAGGCCTACGAACTAGCTAACTGCATCCTCGACGTGGGTAACCGGTTCGGGGTCGAGCGCGTGTACACCTGCGCGGCGGCTATAACACGCATCCACCATACCGAGCCCCCCAAGGTCTGGGGCGTCGGAACCAGCCACCTCGTAACCTCTGATTTAAAGAAATACGACCTGGAGTATTCGAGCAACCTGCAAATCGCCGGACTCAACGGCCTGCTGCTGGGCGTGGCCAAGGAGAGGGAAATCGACGGCATCTGCCTGCTGGGAGAGGTGCCCGTTTACGCCAGTCGCGTGCCCAATCCCATGGCGGCATTGGCCGTGCTGAAAGTCCTGGCAACCATGCTGGAGGTTAAAATCGACTTCGCGGAGCTGGGCAAGATGGCCGTGGAGGCCGGAGAGAGAATCAAGCAGGTGGCCGCCCAGGCGATGGAAGAATACATCGACTACTTTACCGAGCCGATATGGGAACGCGGCGAGGAGGATGAGGAAGACGAGGATTAAAGGCATAAATCGCGTTTTTATTAGCTATGAAATTTCGTAAAAGTACTGCCCTGGCAGGGTTTACACCCCTCAAGGGCGACGTGATTACCGGGAGCAATGTCAAGCTCCGTGAGAAAAAGCTGGGCGATGTCCGCAACGACTATAAATGGCAATCGGACCCGGAGCTGGCCAAACTCGATGCAGCCCCCACGCTTATTATGTCCTTCGCCATATACCTGCTGGACTACGCCACCGAGATACACCGCCCGAAATTCAACAAATACCCGCTGGCCGTGGAAACCCTCGACGGCAGGCATATCGGCAACTGCACCTGCTATGATATCGATGAAAAGAAGTATGAGGCGCAACTGGGCATCATGATTGGCGACCGCGACTACTGGGACAAGGGATACGGAGCCGATGCTGTCAGCACGTTGGTCGACCATGTCTTCCTGACGACCAGTCTCCACCGCCTCTATCTGAAGACTCTGGAATGGAACCTGCGGGCGCAGCGGTGCTTCCAGAAATGCGGCTTCACGCCGTGTGGAGAACTCAGACGCAACGGTAATAATTTCCTGCTCATGGAACTGAAACGGGAACAGTGGGAGAAACAGCATAATAACAGCTAAAGGGGAGTCCAAGAGGGGCGAAGCCCATATGTCATTGCGAGGAGCGCAGCGACGAAGCAATCCGTTGTCATTCCCGCCCCGTATCGGCGTACGGGGTAAACTCCGGCGGGAATCCAGAACTCCCACTCTGTCATTCCAGCGCAAGCTGGAATCCAGCGGAGGGGATGAGGTGTTATCTGGATTCTCGGGTCAAGCCTTCAGGCTGAATCAGGCTGAAGGCCGAGAATGACAGGATGAGAATAATATACCGGGGACTGTGGGGGTGAGGTAGATAAATATAGATAACCTGCCCATAGAGTGGCTCGGCGACCGTGTCAGGCTCATCGACCAGACCCGGCTGCCACATAAGGAAGTCTACCTGGAGCTCGACGACTACCGGGGCATCGCCTCAGCCATCAGGGAACTGAAAATAAGGGGCGCCCCGGCCATCGGGATAGCGGGAGCCTACGCCGTGGCCCTGGGGGCAAGTAAAATCGACTCTACGGCCAGGGACGGGTTCCTGAAAAAGCTGCAAGGCGTTATCGATACTATCGCCGCCACCCGTCCCACCGCCCGCAACCTTTTCTCCGCCCTGGAACGCATGAAAAGGGTCGCTGATTCGGGCAAAAGCGTTACGTACATTAAGAAAGCTCTCGTCGACGAGGCCAGGAAGATACATCTCGAAGAAGCGGATGCCACCCGCCACCTGAGCCTGTTCGGCGCCGAGCTTATCAAGGACGACTGGACTGTCCTGACCCACTGTAACACGGGGCCTCTGGCCGCGTCCGGCTACGGTACAGCTCTGGGCGTTATCATCACGGCGCACCGGCAGGGGAAAAACGTTAAAGTCCTCGCCGGCGAGACCCGCCCTTTATTGCAGGGGGCGCGCCTGACCACCTGGGAGCTTCAAAAGGCCGGCGTGCCGGTTACTTTGATTACGGACAACATGGCCGGGTACTTCATGAGGACGGGAAAGGTCGACGGCGTTATTACCGGCGCCGACCGTATCGCCGCCAACGGGGATGCCGCCAACAAAATCGGCACTTACATGCTGGCGGTACTGGCTAAAGAGAATGGCATCCCGTTCTATATCGCCGCCCCCACCTCCACCATCGACACCTCCATAAAAACAGGTGCGGAAATTCCTATAGAAGAGCGGAATCCGCAAGAAGTGACCCATATCCAGGGCGTACCCATCGCCCCGGAGGGCGTTAGCGCCGCCAACCCCGCCTTCGACGTCACCCCCCATAAATATATTTCCGCCATCATCACCGAAAATGGCGTAATAACCGGGGATTATGGGAAGGGAATCAGAAGGATTTTATAGACCCCGAAAACTAAAAAACCCCTCGTCAGAGGGGTCAGCTTTTTTGATTGTGCATATATTATACCATACTTTAATGTGTGCTGTCAAATCTTTGTTCGTGAGGGGTTCTTTATCCTGTCATTGCGAGGAACACCTTCTACAACTGTCATTGCGAGGAGCGCAGCGACGTGCCTGCACGCCGAAGTGCGTTACGGCACGCAGGCGTGGCAATCTCTATCAACCGCCTGTCATTCCCGCAAAGCTTGTCCCGTACTTGATACGGGAGCGGGAATCCAGACTCCTCTCCCCCTCTGTGTTATCTATTCCCACCCAACCCCGCTTACGCTAAAGCTCTCGCCTGCCAAAGAATTTGTTCGGCGAGCAGGTCAGCGAAGGTAAACCGCCCAGTATCACCTGCGGCTTATCACGCGAGTTTATACCACCACCCCGCCATGAGAAGAAATAAAATCTATTAATACTCCTATTTTTACTATTCGGGTGGTATAATAGGGGCATCCAAGAGGTAGAAAAAAGGAGGTTAACATGAGTTCAGTATTGCCAGACTTATCTTTATTCGAGAAATTCGATTTTAAATTGAAACCTATCGGCATCAAGTTTCTCCTCTTCAAACCAGACGGAATAGCGAAACTTGAAAAAAATCTGTCTATTTGCGAGATGATGAGGGAAGCCCAGCAAGTAGAACCTTTTTACGCTACATTAGAAAACTTTACGTGTGTCGGGCCTATACTTACGGGTATGGCCGATAGCGACCCTGTTTTCGAAAGTGGCCATATCGGACCGGCCCTGCGTATATTTGAGGAAGCTCGTGCCAACCGGAGACTCTATCATTACGTCACAAAACTTGAGAGGAACAGCGTTAACTATGTTGCTTTTGCTTCTATAGATAAACTTACGTTCGACCCGGATGTGCTAATTCTGTCCGCCGACCCGACTCAATTGGAAATTATACTCAGGGCAATGTGCTATTCGACGGGAAAGATGTGGACCAGCCAGGGAACGCCGGTTATAGCCTGTTCCTGGTTAACCACTTACCCGTATATAAGCGGGGAATTGAACTATATCATTACCGATGTGTCCCACGGTATGAAAGCAAAGCAGGTATTCCCTCCGGGCACTATACTGATATCCATCCCCTTTGACAGGATTAACCCGGTAATCGAAGGCCTGCAGAAGATAGAATGGTACCCCGCGATGTATACCGAGGGCAGAGAAGCACACGACCGGAAATTTGTGGAGACAATAGAGTCACTCCATAAGAAACTCGAATCCCAGTAATAATAAAAAATAGAATAACCCATTGGAGTGTGAGGGGTGGTAAAGAGGGGGTAGTTGACCCCTCCCCCCTTATCCCCCCTCCCATACCTGTCATTGCGAGCGTAGCGAAGCAATCCGAGCTTCCCTGTCATTCCCGCGAAAGCGGGAATCCAGCCTCACACCCACCCCTTCTGTGTTATCTATTCCCACCCAGGCCACCCTCGTACCATCCGCGGCTTATCCCGCAAGTTCACACCGCCACCCCACGGCGATTAAAGGGAAGGGGGAAACCTAATTAGTTTACCAACTCTGTGGCTTACTTATTGGACCGACAAAATCGGTGAGAGTAGGAGGAAATTGAGAATCAGCAAGCACTCTATCGTTTATTGAACTAAGATAACTAGTTGCTACCCTTTTTAAATCTGCACTAATTTTACAATTTTTATCTTTTCTTGCTCGTGATGTTCGATTAGGATTAACAACTATCACAGTTTGATTAAGCTTTCTAGTAACAATTTCTATGGCAAGTGATAGGTCAGAATCATTCGATATTACAATTGATTCATTATTATTTTGTAATCTATTGTCATAGACTAACATTGCTGCTAAATTGACATCTGACCCCTTTTCTTCAGTTCTTTCAACCTGGACCATGACCGGAGTTTTCTTAGACGCAACATATTGAAGAGGGTATTTTGGCATCCACCTCGGCCAACGAACAAAGCGCCCCTTAATTATTTTAAGATTAGGTATAGTTTTAAGAGCCCGCCAATATATCTCCTGCCGTGTAGGTGCATCAGGGTCATGCCTTGGAGCTTTTATTTTCGCAGTAAAGTAATAAATTCTGTCTATATTCTTATTGGGGAATAAGTTGCTACATAATTTATTCAGGTCGAGCCACTTGAAGCTAGTTCCCTTTACAGCACAATAATATAGATTAAATCCATCAATATATACGTTTACCATCACTTACCGAATTTTTTATAATTTTTACACCCTATAAAAATGCTGAGGGTGCTCATTTCTGAACACCCTCGCGCCCATCGGCCGAAGCCTCAGGGGTATTAACATTTATCAGTCTTATATGATACATTATATATGTGTTATTGGCATTTGTCAACACATTATGTCATAAAATGTCACACTTTGTCACAATTTGGTACAATTCGACATATAGAGGAGGTAACACCCCATGCCATCAGCTAAACTGGCCGTAATCGGCGGGACAGGGCTTTATGATATCGAAGGTATCACCGATGTAGAGCAGGTCGACATAGACACCCCCTTTGGCCCCCCCAGCGACAGTATCGGCATCGGCAAGCTCGGCAGGGTGGGCATCGCCTTCCTGCCCCGGCACGGCAAGGGACACCACATCTCCCCTACGGAAGTCCCCTCCCGCGCCAACATCTACGCCCTCAAGTCGCTGGGCGTGGAATACATCATCTCCTCCAACTCCTGCGGCAGCTTCAAGGAAGACATCAAGCCCGGCCACCTGCTCGTGCCCGACCAGATAATCGACCGCACCCGGCAGCGCGTCAACACCTTCTTCGGCGACGGCATTGTCGCCCACATCCAGTTCGCCGACCCCTTCTGTCCCGTGCTCAGCCAGATTGTCTATCAATGCGCGCTGGAAGCCGGCGCCACCGTCCACCAGAGAGGCACCTTCATCGCCATGGAAGGCCCCGCCTTCTCCACCCGCGCCGAGTCGAGGTTATACAAAGCCTGGGGTGCCGATGTCATCGGCATGACGGTGCTCCCGGAAGCCCGGCTCGCCCGCGAGGCGGAAATCTGCTACGCCAGTATTGCCTGCGTTACCGACTACGATTCCTGGCATGAGACCAACGAAACGGTCACCGTCGAGGCCATCGTCACCACCATGCGCAATAATGTCGATTTCGCCAAAAAGACCATCAGGCTGGCGGCGGGCAGATTGCCCGAAAAACGGGAGTGCGCCTGCGCTTCGGCGTTGGGGCCCGCCATCGTTACCGACCCCGCACTGATACCCGCCGCGCAAAAGAAAAAATTCGATTTGCTTATCGGGAAATACATTAAAAAAGGTTAATGTTATGTCAAATACTGAATTCAACTGCCTGCCGACCATTATCGGCAGTATGCCCCAGACCGACCCCCATAAGGCGTGCTCGCTGGTGACCCGCTATCTCAAGGATATCCCCGCCTGGCCCCAGCTGCCCCGGCGGTCTTTCCTGGAAAATATGTACGTCCAGTACAGCCAGGGTTTCCCCGGAGTGGTCGTCGAGGGAGATAGAATTTATGTAGACACCGCCACAGACTTTACAAAACCTCTGGAAGAGCTTTACACGGCCTACCTGGACAATAACGCCTCCAAATTCCCTGTCGGCCCCGACTACGCGGCGGGGTTCTACGCCTTCCTGGAACAGCCCGGACTGTCGCCGCCGGTCGTTAAAGGGCATGTCACCGGGCCGCTTTCCTGGGGGCTGACCGTCGCCGACGAGAATAAGCGCGCCGTCCTCTACCACGAAGTCCTCGGCGATGCCGTTGCCAAACTGCTCAAGCTCAAGGCGACCTGGCAGGAAAAAGAGCTCAAGAAAATCTCTAAAAATACCATCATCTTCGTCGACGAGCCCTACATGGCTTCTTACGGGTCGTCGGTCGCCGCCGGCCCCTTCTCCTCGCCGGAGAAGATTGCTCAGATGATTGACGAGGTCTTTGCCGGCATCAGCGGACTCAAAGGCATCCACTGCTGCGGCAATACCGACTGGTCCGTACTGCTGAAAACCAGCCTCGATATCCTCAACTTCGATACGTACAACTTTGCCGAGTCGGTCAGCCTCTACCCCAATGAAATCAAGAGTTTTCTAGCGCGGGGCGGCTGTATCGCCTGGGGCATCGTCCCCAATGATGTAACATCGGCAGACAAAGAAACGGTTGCCAGCCTGCGAGACCGCCTCGAAGAGGCAATGGCCCCCTTTACCCGCAACGGCATCCGCTTCAAAGACCTGGCGGCGCAGAGCCTGCTCACGCCCAGTTGCACCCTGATACCACTCGGCGAGGAAGGAGCTGAAAAAGCCCTGGAACTGCTCACCGGCCTTTCCAGAGAGATGAGGAAAAGGTATTTGTAAATATGGAATGTAATATAGAAGCCAATAAAGCCGGGTGCAACTGCACCTACGAGCCCTGCCCCCGCAAGGGCAAGTGCTGCGAATGTATCAGCTATCACCTGAAGATGGATGAGCTTCCCGCCTGTGTCTTCCCGCCGGAGGTTGAACGCACCTTCGACCGCTCCTTCGCCCGCTTTGCCGGGCTCGTTCAGGCAGGGGGTGGTAAGAAAACCTGATTTAAGCTATATTATTAATGATGAATAAATCAAAGCGAGTTGCCTGGCATAAACACCTGAAAGCAGCGAAAAAGCATCAGGAAAAGAGAAAAGAACAGTCGAAGACTGCTAAATAGAGCGCTCTATCCCCTCGTTTCAGAGCAACGCAGGTGACCGACATCACCTGTGGTATTAACGTACAATTGGTGGGTGCCTATATGCCGGAGCTACCGGAACTGATTCAAGCCCTGCTCGAACCTGAAGCCTACCCCAGCCCTCCCCGGAATGTTGAGCTGATGCAGACCCAGATGTCCTATGTCTTCATCGCTGACGATTACGTCTATAAGGTAAAGAAGCCGGTAGATTTCGGCTTCTTGGACTATACCACGCTGGAGAAACGCCTCACCTTTTGCATCAAAGAACTCGAACTCAACCGGCGGCTCTGCCCCGATGCCTATCTGGAAGTGGTGCCGGTGACCGATGATGACGGCCGTATCGTCATGGACGGCAAAGGCGACGTTAAGGAATACGCCGTGAAGATGCGCCGCCTGCCCCGGGAAGCCATGATGGACGTCCTGCTGACTAAAAATGAAGTAATGCCGGAAATGTTAAACAGGGTGGCGAAAAGACTGGTAGAATTCCATCGGAAGGCGGCCACCGGCGAAGATATTAACGAATTCGGCGGTACCGACTCCGTTTTCCGGAACACCGATGAAAACTTCACCCAGACCGAGAAATATATCGGCATCACTGTCTCCGCAGAAACCCACCATCGACTCAAGACCTGGAACGAGAATTTTATTAAAACAAACGAGGCTCTGTTTCAAAAGCGGGTAGCTGAAAGCCGCATACGAGACTGCCACGGCGACCTTCACGCCGCCCATATCTGCTTCAGCAACGGCATCTGCATTTACGACTGTATCGAGTTCAACGACCGCTTTCGCTACTGCGATGTCGCCTCGGAGGTCGCCTTCCTGGCCATGGATTTAGACCACTACGGCCGGGCAGACCTTTCCGAAAGCTTTATCGATGCCTATATTAAAGAAAGCGGTGACGGGGAACTTAAAAAACTGCTCAATTTTTACAAATGCTATCGCGCCTGCGTGCGGGGAAAGGTGGGGTGCTTCCAGTACGCCGACCCGTATATCAACGCCGAAGAAAAGGCAAAAATACTGGAAAACACAAAGAGCTACTTCAAGCTGGCGGAATCTTATATAGAAGGCGATTAAGGAGGCATCGAAGTGAGAGAGTCATTCGCCAGATTCATCGAAGCCGAACTCCAGCCCGGCTTTCTGCTCATCGCCTGCGGACTCCCCGGCACCTGGAAAACGGAGACCACCGGGGAGGTCGCCAAAATCAAGGGCTGCAAGCTCCTGCGTACCGACCTTATCCGGCTGGAAGTACTGAAAAACGAGGACATTTTCGATGCAAAGGTAGCCGGCAACATGAATAAGCGGACGCAGGTCTACGACGAGATGTTCCGGCAGGCGGACGAAGCCCTGAACGGCGGCAACTGCGTCATCCTCGATGCCACCTTCGTCACGCAGTCGCTGCGGCAGCGGGCGGCGGCCATCGCCGCCAAACATGACAGGACCTTCGTTATCCTCCAGACCGACTGCCCCCAGGAGGTCTCCATCCGGCGGATACTGGCGCGTGACAAGGAAAACTACGTGTCCAACGCCCTGACCGAGGAAGCCTACCTCAACAATAAAAAGAAGTTCGAAGCTGTAGATTTAAACGACCTGAAAAGCCTGAATCCCGGTCTCAATATCGTCCACCTGACAGTCGATACCACCATAGACCCGCCGGAAGAATGGTATATAATCCGGCAGGAGAAAGGATAAGAAGGGCAACCGCATGAAGATAGATTTACACATCCACACCAGCACCGGTTCCGACGGTAATCTATCTGTTGAGGAGGTCCTCAGGGAAGCCCGGAAAAGAAACCTCGATTTAATATCAATTACCGACCACGATTCCATCGACGCTCAGGCAAAAGCCATCACCCTGGCTAAAGAGCACGGTATAGCCTATATTACCGGGATAGAATTAAATGTGACCTTCAGCTACCCCGGCGGCAAGTCCGTTTCGCTTGATTTCCTGGGATACGGATATGATTACGATAACCCTGCGCTCGAGGAATAACCTGCTCATGACCGGCGGCAGCGACTGCCATCAGAAGCCAATCATACTCGGTACGGTGTCTGTGCCCGACTTCGTGGCGGGGCAGTTCTAATCCCCTAGATATTCTCCCCCTGGTAGACCCCGTTATAGCCTTCCGAATCACCAGTCAATTCGAAGAAAACAAGCTGCGTTATCCGGGCGTTTCTCTGCACCCGGAAGCCACGGTAGTTATAGACCACCAGCAGAGACTGCGAGCGCCCCTCGTACCCGGCATCCCATACCGCCGTTCCCACGGTAACGCCGCAGCGCAGCAGGCTCGACCGCGGCCGACCCAGCGCCATGATATTCTTCGGCAGGTGCACAATCTCGTTATAGGTGATGATATAGATGCCGGGCACCAGCTCGATGGAACCCATCCCGTCGAACACCAGCGGGGATAAATCAGAAACTACCCTCTGGCTGTTGGCCGCCGTTATCCTCCCCGCCGACTGCGGTACGGCCATGTCGCGCAGGGTAAGGTCGAAGCCGTTGGCCTGCACCTGCTCGTCGAGGTCTATCCAGCCCTCAACCAGCGGGGGGTCCTGCTTTATCAAACGGATTATATCCTGTCCCGAAAGGACCGCCATTTACACTCCTTTTTACCGCTACTTGGTCAGCCGCCGCCGCATGGTCACCAGCGTGATAGAGAAGAATACGATAGCCCAGGCGACCATGATACCCAGAGCCATCAGCATTTCCGGGCGAAACTCTCCCTGAAACAGTCCCCTGGTAAGATGGGCGACCGGTGTCAAAGGCGCTATCCAGCTCAGCGTCTGCACTATCTCGGGAAACCGGGTGAGCGGAAAGAAGACGCCGCTTAACAGAAACATCGGTGTGATAAACAAAGTGAAAAAGAAGTTAAAGGTGTAAATGGAAGGCGCCACGGACGTAAAGAACAGGGCAATGGAGCCGAACATGACGCCCGACAGCGCCGCCACCAGCGGTATCAGCAGCGCCCAGAAAGAAGGCACCAGCTGAAAAGCCGCCGCGATGGCCAGGATGATACACCCGGTCATGAAAGCGCGGGTAGCACCCCAGAAGATTTCACCGGCGGTAATATCCTCCACGTTCAGCGGCGTGGCCAGAATGGCATCATAGGTATAGTGGTGCTCCATCCGGAAATAGCTGGCGTACGTGCATTCGAAGCTGGCGCTGAACATGGCATAGGCGGCTATGATTCCGGGAGCAAGAAATTCAATATATCTCTGGTCGCCTATATCGCCGACAAAAGCCCCCATTCCCAGACCGAAAGCCAGCAGGACGAGAATCGGCTCGATAATGGCACCGACTCCTTCCGAATGCCAGAGACGGAAGAAGACATCCCTGTTGCGCTGCCAGAGACGGAAAAAACGCCAGGAGAACGGCCTCATTCGACTAACGACCTCCCGGTAAGTTTGAAGAAGACATCCTCCAAGGTAGCTGCCCGGGCCACCCCGGGAAGGCCTTCTATCAGCCTGTCATCATTCGAGAAGACATGGATGATACCGGAAAACTCCTCGTATTCTAGCTGCCGCCTCTCCAGTTCGCTGATAATCGTATCCGGCTCGGCTGACGCCATATCAATCTCCCATACCTGAGTGCCCATATACCTGGAAACAAGCTCCTGAGGAGTACCGATGTCTATTATTCTCCCCTGATGGATTATCGCCACCCGGTCGCAGAGGCGAGCGGCCTCCTCCATATTCTGCGTGCACAATAGCTGGGTAATCCCCTGGTTTTTCAACTCCCGCAGTCTCCGCCAGACCATGTGCCTGGCCTGGGGGTCCAGACCTATCGACGGCTCATCCAGAATGATGATTTTGGGCGCATTAACCAGTCCCCGCCCGATTAACAGGCGTCGCTTCATGCCTCCGGACAGCTCATTAATACGACTGTTGCGCTTCTCTTCAAGCTGCATTGAATGCAGTATCTCCACGCTGCGCTGATACGCCACGTCCCTGGGTATGGCAAAGTACCGGGCAAACGTCAGCAGGTTCTGAATTACGGTCAGGTCTTCGTCAAGATTATCTATCTGCGAGATGACTCCCAGGATGGCCTTGACCTCACGGGGATACTTACTCAGGTCCTTACCGTCTACCCAGATTTCCCCGTGAGCCGGCGGTGAGACGGCGGTTATCATCCTGATGAGGGACGTTTTACCGGCGCCGTTAGGCCCCAGCAGGCCGAAGCACTCGCCCTCCTCTATCTCCAGGTTGACATCGTCCACGGCGACAAGGTCTTTGAATTTCTTGGTTAGATTGGTAGTTCTGATAATTGCCATAGTCACATAATTAAAGGGTTCCGGGGATTTACTCACCTATCATAGCAGTTTTGAGATTTTGCTACAACGAACGTAAGTTATGGTTCTGTTCGGTTTTGGTGGTAGAACAATTAGTATGTCATTGCGAGACCAATTTATTGGTCGTGGCAATCTCGATGACAGTAGTTTGGGATTGCTTCGCGGAGTTTATCCTGAGCGTAGCGTGAGGGCTCGCAATGACACTCTACAACCAAATGCAAATAATACCTAAGTTATATCTTGACCATTCCTTTACAGATGAAGCTACATTGATTACAATGGTACTGTCATTTCATAGAAGGGAGCTGTTGCCGTGATTAAAGCCGTCTTTTTTGACCTCTACAATACCCTGGTACACTATGAACCTCCCCAGGAAGAACTGGAGGCAGCCGCACTGAAGGAACTGGGCGTAGATGTCAGCCCGGAGGTCCTGCGCCGCCCCATAGTCGCTGCCGATGAATTTATATATAACGAGATTGCCAGCCGCCCTTTGAGCCACCGGTCGACGGAAGAAAAGATGGCTTTATATATCCAGTACCAGGAAACCATGCTCAGGGAAGCCGGTATAAAGTACGACCAGAAGCTCGTCCTTGGTCTGCTGGGCAAGATGCAGCAGACCAAAATGAACCTGGTTCTCTTCGACGATGTGGCGCCCGCCCTGACCGACCTTAAAAGTAAGGGGGTAATCCTGGGCCTGATTTCCAACGTAGAGCAGGATATGACCGAAACCATGACGAGGCTGGGACTGCCCTCGTGGCTGGAGGTAGTGGTAACCTCTCAGGATGCGGGCGCCGGTAAGCCACGACCGGAAATATTTCAGGAGGCGCTGCGGCGGGCCGGAGTCCAGCCCTCGGAGGCGATATACATCGGCGACCAGTACCGGGTTGATGTCATCGGCGCCAGCGGGGCCGGCATGAAGGGAATTCTCCTCGACCGAAATGATTATTACGGGGACATCACCGACTGCCCGAAGATAAGCAGTCTAAGTGAAGTAGTGGAATACCTGTAAAATCCGTCTATATCATTTTCTTCACCCGGTTAACAGCTATCGCGGCCTATCGGGCAGTCATGGCATTTGCCCTGTGAGCATAAATTCTTATAGATGTGGAGCAGCCCCTGCTGCCGCTGTGCCGAGTTTACCAGGTAGCGGCCTATTCCCAGCTGGTTTACCATATGTCTCTCCAGGGTATTTTGGGCCAGCACGGGGTAATGACGATAGATTTCTAAGGCCTTTCCGGCCAGCTCCGGACGTGAATTGGCCCGACCCCAGGCAGCAGCAAAGGGCAGGAGCACGTTGACGACGATATCCGCAGCCCGTCCCCTGCCCAGGAGGGCCGGCAGACCGGGTCCCAGGTGACTGCCCCGGTCAACTTCGGCCGTTACCAGTAAGGCTCTCTCCATTTCGCGGTAGCCTGTCTCAATCGCCGCCTCGCCAAGCCTGTCAATCAGCCCTGCCAGCATCCCCTCCCCCCTGAAGCGAAGCAGGAGATAGCACATCGCCGCGATACGGCAGGTGGGCAAGTTGCCCGGCCTGACCTTGAAAAAGTGCCAGTCATCTTCGGACATTGTTGCCGTCTCGTGGCAGGCAGCCCATACCTTCTCCAGCCTGTCGAACCACCCTTCGGCCCCGCTATACGCATGGTGCGGCCTGGTTCGCTGCGACGGCAACAGTCCCGCCATACCCACCAGCCGGGCCTGATACTGCGTCAGGCATTCGTCATCAGGTGTTTTCTCCGAAGCCGCCGCTTCCAGCCTGCGAAGCAGCATCCGACCGGCCAGCTCCACCATCGGGTGCTTGTTCTTGCTATAGCCCAGAGCCCCCATTATTCCCTGGTACAGGGACTGGCTCGCTTCCGTCCGGGCCAGTCCCGCCTGGAAGTCGGCAACCCTGGATAGAAACCGCTGTTCCCCGGCGGTGTCCAGAATTCCGCCTATGAAGCTCGCATCCCACCGGCGAACCGCGTTGCGGCATGGCAGCGAGTAATTTACGGAAGACTCGACAGCATCAATGCGCCCGCAGTTATCATCGCCGATGTATTTATTCAGCACCAGAGTCGGCACCTTCTTTCCATTCTGGAGAGTTACGGCCCTGGCGACGTTATCCCAGAAGACGACATGCAGAATCACCCCATTATAGACAGGGTCCAGGTGGTGCCGGTGCGCCCACCAGCCGCTGGATTTAACGTGAATTTCGACATCCCCCCTCATCACTCCCCGGCTGGTGGCGATAACCGCATCCCGGTAATCGGCGCCGCGGTCGCCATTGAGCCTGCCCGGATAGACTATCCTGACCGGCTCGTCATCTTCCGTCACCAGGTCGGTCCGGCCCGGCAGGCGGTCCCGCCACATCTTAACGACTCGACTCTCCGGAAAAGTCCCCGGCATAAACACCCCCTGGCTCGCTCGTTTCACCCTTTATCCTGAGACTAATCAGCGTGAAGAAGGTATTGTTGATAGCGCCATAACGCCGCCAGTGATGTTATGGCATCCTCGTCGCTGGTATAGCTGGGGATACCCATCTCCTGAAAGCCCTGGCACATCCGCTGGTATATCTTCCTGTCCCCCAGCGGGCTGACGGTAATGATGGGCTTGTGCGGAAACTCCTGCTTGATATCGGCGAACAGGGCGGGTACGTCTTTACCGGGTACCCAGTCATTGGCACCCATTATCACCACCACCGCGTCCACGCCGTCATCTTCCAGGACGGCCCTGGTTACCGTGGTATAGGCCACCTCGAAGCCACTGGCCTCGACGGCCGTCCAGACGTCTACCGGACTTCTTACCTGCCACCAGTCGGGATAGACGGTTTTTATTTCGGCCCTGGTGGCCGGCGATAGCCCGGCAATGCTCAATCCACTCCGGACACAGGCGTCGACGGCGGTAACACAACCGGAACCGGCCAGATTGATGATAGCCACCCGGTTCCCTCGCGGCAGCGGCGCGTAAACGAAGGCCCTGGCGACATTCCAGAGTTGTTCGAAACTGCCCACCCGGATGATTCCCGCCTGCCGGAAAGCGGCGTCATAGACCCGGTCCTCTCCGGCTATGGAACCGGTATGGGTGGCCGATGCCTTAGCGCCGTTTTCAGTGACGGCTGATTTCATGACGACTATCGGCTTTTGCCTGACGATGCGGCGACTCAGCCCGAGGAAACGCTGTCCGTCTTTGATGCTTTCCAGGTACATGACGATAATTTTTGTCCGGTTATCTTCGCCGAAATATTCCAGCATGTCGCTTTCATCGACATCGCACTTGTTGCCCAGGCAGGCGATTTTGCTGATGCCGAGTTCGCTGTTAATCAACGGCAGGAAGACGCCGGTAAACAGGCCGGTCTGGCCGATAAACCCCACCGAGCCCTGCCTGATATCACCCTCCGGCAGAAATATCTTGTTCAGCCGTCCGAGGCTGGTATCGAAATGACCCTCCGGGTTGATGGTGCCGACGCTGTTCGGCCCCATGATTCTTATCCCGGCCTGTTGGGCTACCTGAGTTATTTGCTTTTCCAGCCGGGCCCCGGACTCGCTCATCTCTCCAAAGCCGGCGGATTCGATAATGACCGCCTTTACCCCCCTGGCGACACATTCTTCGAGTGACTTCAATACCATCGCAGGCGGCAGCACGATAAGCGCCAGCTCCGGCGGTTCAGGGGTATTTTCCAGGTCGGGGTAAGCCACCTGCCCCAGGATTTTCTTCGCCCGGGGATTTATCGGGTACATCTCCCCCGGATAGCCGAGCCTCAGCAGGTTTTCGACGATGTTATAGCCACCTTTGCCCGGCATCCGGGAGGCGCCGATAACGGCGACGCTTTCCGGCTCGAAAAATGGCCTCAGACTATCCGTATTACGATGATTGCTCATAAAAACGCCTCTAAAGGAAAGACGCCGCAGCAATAGATAGCTACCGCGACTTTCTACTCATGAGCGGACTCCACAGCCCGTACCCGCGTATTACATCTATCTTACACGTTTCCGTGTACGCTGTCAAGGTCGCTTTTTCCCGGGACTAGCTTCATATTTAAACTTGGCCTGTTCGGCAACGATAGACAGGAGAGTAACCGAGGCACCTTTCGGTCGGTACATCCCGGTTTCCCACTCGCTGATGGTCTGCTGGCGCGTGCCTAACCTATCCGATAACTCACGCTGCGTCAGGCCCAGATGCCGGCGTAATGCCTGGATTCTCTGGCGGTCCCATTGTTTCTGGTTCATTCCCGAATTTTTGCTCACGACCAGATTTTACACGATGCAGTGTAAATCGTCAAAGTATCTCACTTTATTCATTTTTCATCTATTTCATATACACCTCACCCCCAATCCCCCTCTCGCTACGCACTCCCCTTGTGGGGGTGGGGATATCCTGCGGGATAAGCTGAGAATGATACCGGGCGGCTTGGGTGGGAATAGATATCAGCGAAAGGGGTGGGGTAAAGACATATAGAGACGTTATTTAGACGTGCTGCATCCAGTTTGATTTCTGGAGATAATAGGCGATTTCGCAAGCATTCTAACCCTAACATACTGTAAATGCCTGTAAATGCCTCTATTCAAAGTTGCGCTGCAACCAAATCTGCGGTATCATGTAAATGTTAGCACTCTCGCCCTGAGAGTGCTAATCAAATGTAACGGGATATGGGCTATTAAAAGAGAAAGGAGGAATGGTATGGCAGCTAAATTACAGCCGCTGGCTGACCGTGTTCTGGTTAAACCCATCGAAAAGGAAGGGAAGACGAAGTCCGGGATATATTTGCCGGATACAGCCAAAGAAAAACCCCAGGAGGGAAAGGTCCTGGCCGTGGGACCGGGGAAAATGTCCGATGAAGGCAAGCTGATACCGCTGGACCTCAAAGTCGGCGATACGGTGATTTACTCCAAATACGGCGGCACGGAAATCAAGGTTGACGATGAAGAGCTGATTATCCTTCGCGAGAGCGATATTCTGGCGAAGAAAGGCGAGCCTGAGAAAAAAACATCCAAAACAGCAATACACCGTTCCAAATAACAAGGGAAGCTAAGGAGGAAGCAAATGGCAAAACAGATAATTTTCGGTGAAGATGCGAGACATTCCCTGAAGAAGGGAATTGACGCTTTAGCGGACGCGGTAAAAGTCACCCTGGGACCCAAGGGGCACTGCGTGGCGCTGGATAAGAAATGGGGGGCACCATCGGTAATTGACGACGGCGTCACTATTGCCAAGGACATCGAGCTTCCCGACCCGTTTGAGAATATGGGCGCACAGCTCGTCAAGGAAGCCGCCAGCAAGACCAACGATGCCTGCGGCGACGGCACCACCACCTCGACACTCCTGGCGCACGCTATCATTTCCGGAGGCTTCAAGAACATAGCCGCGGGCGCCGATGCCATGGCTTTGAAGAGAGGCATCCAGAAGGCGACCAACGCTATCGTCGAAGAGCTTAAAAAGGCCTCCAAGGAGGTGAAAGACAAGGAGCAGATTGCTCAGGTCGGCACCATCACCGCCAAGGACACGGAAATCGGCGAACTGCTGGCTGATGTTATGGAGAAAGTCGGCAAGGACGGGGTTATCACCGTCGAGGAGTCCAAGGGTACGCAGTACGAAGTGGAGTATGTCGAGGGGATGCAGTTCGACCGCGGTTACATCAGCCCCTATTTCGTCACCAATGCGGAGCGCATGGAAACGGAAATCGATGACCCTTATATTCTGATTACCGATAAGAAAATATCGGCGGTATCCGACCTCCTGCCGGCCCTGGAGAAGATACTTCAAGTATCCAAGAACCTGCTTATCGTCGCCGAGGATGTCGATGGTGAAGCCCTGGCGACCCTGGTGGTCAACAAGCTGCGCGGCACCATCAACGTTCTGGCGATTAAAGCCCCCGGATTCGGTGACCGGCGTAAAGCCATGCTGGAAGACCTGGCCATTCTTACCGGTGGCACGGTTATCTCCGAAGACGTGGGGCGGAAACTGGATTCGGTTACCGTGGAAGACCTGGGCAGGTCCCGCCGCGTAACCGCCGACAAGGACAATACCACGATTGTCGAGGGCAAAGGGGTCGAGGAAGCCATTACGGGGCGAATCAAACAGATTAAAGCCCAGATGGAAGAGACCACCTCCGACTTCGACCGTGAGAAACTCGAAGAGAGACAGGCCAAGCTGGCCGGCGGCGTTGCCGTGGTTAAGGTAGGCGCCGCTACCGAGGTCGAGCTCAAGGAGAAGAAGCACCGGGTCGAGGATGCGTTACAGGCAACCAAGGCCGCCGTTGAAGAGGGCATTCTGCCCGGCGGTGGTGTCGGCCTGCTCAGCGCTCTCCCGGTCCTGGACAAGCTGAAGCTTCCCGGAGACGAAGCCACCGGTACCGATGTCGTCCGCAAGGCGTTAGTCGAGCCGCTTCGCTGGATTGCCGCCAATGCCGGCAAGGACGGGTCGGTAATCATCGATACCGTGAAAAAGAGCGCGAAAGGCATCGGCTACGATGCCGAGAGTGATGAATTTACCGACATGACGCAGAAGGGTATCATTGACCCGACCAAGGTGGTCAGGACCGGTCTGGAGAATGCTGCCAGTATCGCCATCATGGTACTGATAACCGAATCTCTGGTCGCCGACATTCCGGAGAAGGAGAAGGCGGCCGGTGGTATGCCTGCCGGTATGGATGGTATGGGCGGCATGGGCGGCATGATGTAGTCCGACCACAATCTCGTGTTCGAAATAGCCGTGGCCTCCGGGGCTGCGGCTATTTTTTACACCCGATATAATTGACCGCGATTACAAAATCCCTCTATACTTAAAATAGAGATATAACTCAAAGGCGGAATTGATATGGAGTCTACGGAAAACTGCGGGGTATGCGGTAAGCCCCTTGTATACGAAACTGGAGAAGTCCTGCGGCAGTGTGTCTTCTGCGGTAAAGAATTCAACACCCTGGTATCCTGTCCCAAAGGCCATTACGTCTGCGACTCCTGCCATTCACAAACGTCCCTGGATATTCTACGGGAAGTGCTGAATTCAACCACCAGCACCGACCCCGCCGAAATACTGGAAACGGTGATGTCCCATCCATCGGTGCCGATGCACGGGCCGGAGCACCATGCCATGGTGCCGGCTATTATCGTCGCAGCGGTGAAGAATACAGGCTACCCCGTACCTGAAGGCACCGTGGAGAAGGCTCTGGAACGGGGAGTAAAAGTACCCGGCGGCTGGTGCGGTTTTTACGGGGTCTGCGGCGCCGCGATAGGCGTCGGTATCGCCGTAAGCGTACTCACCGGGGCGACACCACTCACGGGAAAGACGCGGGGGCTGGCCAATGAAGCGACGACTTTCGCCCTGAATTATATGTTAGACGGAGGGCCGCGCTGCTGTAAAAGGGCCAGCCGCAAGGCGCTGGAAGCCGCCGTCGAGTTCCTGAAAACGAGGATGGGCATTACCCTGAGCCAGGCCCAGGAAATTAACTGCCAGTATGTGGGGCGCAATCGGGAATGTATCCGCCAGGATTGCGCCTATTACGATAATAGTTAAATTTAAAGCTTCAGTAAATCTTCCAGGGGCTCGTCCGGACTGATGGGCCCGACCACCGCCAGGCGGAGTTCTTCACCCACCAGCAATTCTCCGGCCAGCTTCCGGAGTTCCTCGGCGGTGATGGCATCAATGATGGCGATTACCTCATCGACGGTGAGGATATTCCCGGTGAGAAGCTCCTGCCCACCCATCCAGCCGGACACGCTGCGGCTGTCCTCCATGCGCAGCAAGAGACGACCCTTGGACAATTCTTTAGCCTTCAAAAGTTCTGCTTCCGGGATTAGTTCCTTAAGTCGGGACAGTTCTTCAAGGATAGCCCTGACGGCTACCGTCAGGTTCTTATTGTCCACTCCGGCCGAGACCGCGATGGACCCGGTATCAAGTAAGTGCTCAGCGTAGCTATGGATACTGTAGGCCAGTCCCAGCTTGTCGCGAATCTCCGTAAACAGGCGACTGCTCATACCCTCGCCGAGGATGACATTGAGCAGGTCAAGCTTGAAGCGTTCGGGGTGGGTAATTGACAGGCCCGGCATGGCCAGGCACAACTGGGTTTGCTCGGTATCGCGTTTCTCAATGAGCACACGGCGCCCTATTCCCCCACGGTAAGGCGTATAGTCGAGGCGGGGCTGCCTTTTGTCCCATCCGGCAACTACCCGACTGACGGCATCGACCACCTCCCGGTGCTCGACATCACCGGCAATAGCCAGCACAGCATTAGCGGGTTGATACTCTTTCGCCAGGTAGTCGAGCATCATGTCCCTGGTGATACCCGCCACCGATTCCTTGCTGCCGGCAATATCGCGTCCCAGGGCATGGCCGGGCCACAGCAACCCGTCAATCAGCATAGCCACCTGCTGTGAAGGAGAGTCCAGAGACATGTTAATTTCCTCTATAATAACCTGGCGTTCCTTTTCAATCTCCGCAGAGTCGAACGTAGAGTTGACGAGGATATCCACCAGCACATCGAGGGCGCTGGCAAAGTGCGGCTGCGCCACCTTGCACCAGTAGATGGTCAGCTCTTTATCAGTACCGGCATTGAGCATACCCCCCACCCCCTCGATAACCGTGCAGATTTCCGCGGATGTGGGACGCTTTTTCGTGCCTTTAAAACAGACGTGCTCGATAAAGTGTGAAATACCGGCCTGCTCATCAGTCTCGTACCTGGAACCGGCGCCGACGAAGAAGCTGATGGACACCGACCGCGTATGGGGCATGGCGGCGGTAACCAGGCGAAGTCCGTTATCCAGTGTAACTTTCTGATACAACAATTCTGCCCTCCAGCAAGTAACGAGAATAAGATATTCTACGGCTTCTGCTTTCCAGTGTCAATTCAGGACGGTTAGTCCAGCTTCCGCAGGCGGGATGAAAAGGCAATCATTCCCATGCTGACGACGGCCAGAGCTATAGCCAGCCCGCCGATAGACCACTCTATCCCCATTGTATCCGCCAGGATTCCGCCAAAGAAAACGCCGAGGCTGGACAGGCCGAACCCCAGCATCATAAAGCCCATGACACGTCCCCGATATCCGGGGTCGACGTAATACTGAACCAGGGTAAAGCCGATGGCTATCTGCCCCGTTTGCCCCAGCCCGATGAAAACAGCCAGTACCAGCGAGAGGTACCACCCCGTGTTAAAAGAGAAGGCTATCATCGCCAGACTCAGAATCAGGCCGCTGAACAGCATCAGAATGCCACGCTTTTTATTTGACATAGAGGCAAGCACGAACGAGACCACGATGGCACCTATTCCGGAGACGGCCATCAATATCCCGAGACCGGAGGCGCCAACCTTTAATATATTCTCGGTGAACATGGGGAGGAGCATGTTAAAGGGCATACCCAGTATGGTACAGCCGAGGGAGAACAGGAGGACAAGCATGATGGTAGTCTCGCTGCGCATGTAACGAAGCCCATCGACTACTTCCGTCATGGTGCTGTTCCCCTGGTGGACTACCGGGCGACTGGGCGGTATCTTGAACAGGAAAAAAACAGAGAATATATACAGCGCCGTCATGATATAGTACACAGCTTCAAAGTCCCAGGCGGCGATAATGAATCCCGTGGCCGCCGGGGCTACAATCCGGAAAACATTCATCCCCATATTGCTCAGGGCTATTGCGTTCATCAGGTCCTCCGGCCTGACGATTTCAGGGACCATGGACGCGCGCGACGGCATCATAATACCCATAATAATTCCCTGAACAACGCTCGAAACTATCAGAACCCACCAGGAGCCGGGCACATCCTGACTCAGGTAGTTCATGGTTAGTGCGAGAGCGACGCCCAGGGAAACCACCGCCGAGGCTGCCTGACTATAAATCAGTACCTTCCTCTTCTCCAACCTGTCGGCCAGGGTGCCGCCGTAGAGTGACAGGATGAGCATGGGGATAGCCCCAGCCAGAGCCATCAGCCCCAGGATAGCCCCCGAACCGGTGATGCGGTAAATAAGCAGAGTGCGCGTCACCATCTGCATCTGCATGGGGGCCCAGTGGCCTATCAGGGAATAGTAGTAGAGGCGATAGACAGGGTTTCTAAAGGAACTGAAAACCCTCCTGCCGTACCCCGCTATGCCTCCCTCGCCCGCCCCCGGCCCGGCCATGTTCAGGTCCTCGTTACGGTATTCGTCCAGATTTTTACTCACTTATTTAATCCGACACTTCCCATTTAATCGTTATTCGGGGGAAAACATCTTCCAAAAAAGAATAGAACTCTCCGGAGGGTACTTCTTTAATTTTAACACCGCTGCTCTCTTTCAGGCAAGGAGAGGCGAGAAACAGAGTGAACTTACATTGACTTCACGAACGGGCGCTGCTAACATGATGGTGAGAGGTGAAGATGACAGGCGAACAGGATATTCCGAGGCTGGTCCTATTCCCGCAGACGGCTGAAGTCAATCAAAAGGACCACCTGGTAATCGGCGGCTGCGACACCGTGGCGCTTGCCGAGGAGTTCGGCACGCCTCTGTACGTCTTTGACGAAGTCGGCCTGCGCCGCCGGTGCGCCGAGTTTACCGCGGAATTCAGGCAGCGTTACCCGGATACTACCGTATGCTACTCGGCTAAAGCTTTTACCGCCAGGGCCATGCTGCAGCTTGTCAAAGAAGAGGGGCTAGACCTGGACGTGGTCTCGGGCGGGGAGTTGGGCATCGCTCTCTCGGTGGATTTCTCCGCGGAGAGGATTCATTTCCCCGGCAATAACAAGTCGGCTGAAGAGCTCGAAATGGCCATTCAATACGGGATAGGCCACATCGTGGTGGACAACCCGTACGAACTCGATATGCTGCGGAAAATCGCCGGCAACCGGAAGGTCAATATCCTGTTGCGACTGTCGCCGGGCATCGACCCCCATACTCACCGGTACAATACGACCGGTTTAGTGGACTCCAAGTTCGGCTTTACGCGGTCCACCTGGGACGAGGCGGTCGCCACGGCCCTGGCCGCGCCCAATCTGAACGTCGATGGCCTGCACTTTCATATCGGCTCGGGAATCTTCGAGATGGAGCCGTACGAGAAGGCCATTGAGGTCGTGCTTAAGTACGCGGCGGCTATCAAGCAGAGGCACCACTTTGAAATCAGGGTGCTGAGTATCGGCGGGGGATTCGGTGTCCAGTACACGCTGGAGGAAACACCGCCCCCCATCGCCACCTGGGCCGAGGTGATAGCCAGTAAAATTACCAGCCAGTGCCGCGAGCTGGAGCTACCGTTGCCGAAGCTTATAGTTGAGCCGGGCAGGGCGATAGTCGCCCGGGCCGGGGTGGCGCTGTACCGGGTGGGGGTAATCAAGGACATACCGAACGTCAGGTGCTATGTCTGCGTGGACGGCGGCATGGGCGATAATATCCGCCAGCCGATGTACGGTGCCCGGCAGGAAGCACTGGTAGCCAACCGGGTTGCAGCCAGGGAAACCGGTAAGGTCACCGTTGCCGGCAAGTACTGTGAGCAGGGGGACATCCTGATTGAAGAAATCAGTCTCCCTGCCGTGAAAGCGGGTGATATCCTGGCGTTAGCCGGCAGCGGCGCCTATTGCATCCCGTTGCAGAGCAACTATAATGCCTCGTTCCGTCCGGCTATAGTCTTCGTCAGGGGAGGGAAAGCCCGCCTCATCCGGCGCCGGGAAACACTTCAAGACCTTACCCGGAACGACCTTATATAACGAGGAAACTTTTTATGTGGCAGGTAATCGGACAGACCCGGGCGGTCTCTCTGATACAGAATAGTCTTGATGCAGGTACGCTGGCCCACGCTTACCTGTTCGTCGGGCCGGCCCATGTCGGCAAGATGACCTTGGCTGTAAATCTGGCTCAGGCGCTCAACTGTGAAGCCGCCAAGCGCCCGTGCCTCGAGTGCGCTTCCTGTCAGAAGATAAACGCAAGCAGTCATGCCGATGTCCAGGTTATCGGCCTGGCCCATAACGAGGATGCGGCGGAAGCCAAGCTTATCGGCATCGACCAGATTAAGGAGATGCAGCATTCGGCCAACCTGCCGCCTTTCGAAGGGAAACATAAGGTATTCATTATCGATAACGCCGAACTGCTGTCGATAGAGGCCGCCAACTGCCTGCTGAAAACCCTCGAGGAACCGGCCGATAAAGTGGCCTTCATACTACTGACGGTAAACGACAGGTTACTGCCGGCTACCGTGGTCTCGCGCTGTCAGCGCCTGGAATTACCCCCGCTGCCAATCGCCGAGGAATCATCGGCTTTGATAGACAGGCTGGGTGTCGAACCGGAGCGGGCCAGGCTCCTCGCCGGGCTTTCCCACGGCTGTCCGGGGTGGGCGTTATCGGTAGCCGGCGACGACAGTCTGCTTCAGCAGCGCGACCAGGAACTGAACCGGCTGCTCGATATTATCAAGGCCGACTACGATGAGCGCTTCGCCTACGTGGCCCAGCTGGCCGCACGGTTCAACCAGAACCGGGGCGCGGTTTATGACATACTGGACCTGTGGCTTGATTACTGGCGGGACCTGATGTTGGTTAAACTGGGCAGTCATGATATTATAACTAATATCGACCGCAAGGATGAGCTCGTCGAGACGGCCAGGGGCTATCAACTGGCCCAGATAAAGTCTTTCATCGAAAGCATCAAGTCGGCCGCGGAACAGCTCAGGCAGAACGTTAATACGCGGCTGGCGCTGGAGGTGCTGATGCTCGATATACCGAGAAAAGAAGGAGGTGGCGAGTCCCGATTACATCGGGATGTGAAATATGGCTAATACCGTTGGAATACGTTTTAAAAGAGCCGGTAAAATCTATTACTTCGACGCCGGTGATATCGCGCTGGAACCCGGCGACTACGCCGTCGTGAAGACAAGCCGGGGTATGGAACTGGGGCACGTGGTTATTGCCCCCGGCCAGGTACTGGCCGGCGAGACCGAGGAAAACCTGAACCCGGTGGTACGCAAGGCGGAACCGGAGGACATCGCCAAGGCAGAGGAGCTTGATGCCAAGGCGGAGGAAGCCCTGACTGAGTGCGGCAAGATAATTGGCGAACTACAGCTGCCCATGAAGCTGCTATCCGCCGAATACAATCTCGACAGCAGCCGCCTGACTTTCCTGTTCAGCGCCGAGGAGAGGGTCGACTTCCGGGACCTGGTCCGGCGACTGACCGGTAAGCTTGAGGTAAGAGTGGAGCTGCGTCAGGTGGGCAGCCGGGACGAGGCTAAATTGCTGGGAAGCTTCGGCCGGTGCGGCCGCCCCCTGTGCTGCACGAGCTTCCTGACCGAGTTTACCCCGGTTTCCATCAAGATGGCTAAGGAGCAGAACCTGCCGCTTAACCCGATGAAAATTTCCGGGGCCTGCGGCCGCCTGATGTGCTGCCTGGCCTACGAGGGGGAGCAGTACCGCCATATGAAGGAGAAAATGCCCAAGGTGGGGCAGCGGGTATCCACGCGCATGGGCGAGGCTACCGTGGTGGGGAATAATCCGCTGAAGGAAACGGTGATGGTTGAGATGGATAGCGAAGCTATGGTAGAGCTGCCTCTCGACGATGTTTCTTACTGATTGATATCTACTGGTACAGGTACTTCCGCCACTCGTCCCGCTTGCTCACGTAATGAAAGGGGACGATATAGAAGGGGCCGCCGGTGGGGGCTAGAGGCCGTCTAATCAGCTTCATGTTGGCTTCCTTGGGCGTCCGGCCGGCTTTACGCCGATTACAGGCGACACAGGCACTGACGACGTTTTCCCAGGTATGCTGGCCGCCGCGATAGCGCGGTATGACGTGGTCCAGCGTGAGGTGCCGGCTCTGCTCACCGCAGTACTGGCAGGTATATCGGTCCCGATTGAATATCTCGTAGCGGGTCATCTTTCTCTTCCGGCGGGGCCGTTTAATCAACCGTGAAATACGTATGACCGACGGCAGCGGGACGGTTTGACTGATGGTGTGAATGTAGCCGAGTCCGTCCTCAAGCATCTCCGCCTTGCCCTGAAAGACGAGCACCACCGCCCGGCGGGCGCGGCACACCGTCAGCGGCTCGAAGCTCTGGTTCAAGACCAGTACCGGATGGTTAATCATCGGCTTTCCTCGACACAAAACTGCCCCTATTTTACTGCAAAGCTGCGCAAGGTGCAAGGCGAGACTAAATTAAGTTCTTTATCTACCTCACCCCCTGATTATTTAGCTGTGACCTATCCCCCTGACCCCCTTCCCTTGGGTATTTATGAAGGGAAGGGGGAATATTATTGAGAGGGGGCTGGCGCCCCCTCTCGCTGCGCACTCCCCTTTTGGGGGTGGGGGATGGGGCATTGACTTCATTTTTAGCAAATTTTTAGCTAATTATTTTCAATATATTAACTATATATTAAACATATTTTTAAATAATACTTGACATTTTGTAAATATTTTGTTATTTTATAATTATCAGTAATATATATGGAGTTATCAATGAATATTAATGAAACGCCAGAGGAAAAATTTATGAGAGTTGCTGAAGCTAGAACAAATGCTGTCATACACAAGCTAAGAGTATTAGGTAATTTATCCAACAAGCAAATATATAGCTATTCAGAAAAAGACATCAATAAAATTTTCACAGCAATAAATAAGCAAGCTAGAGAAATAAAAGCCAAATTTAATTCTCAAAAACAAGCCAAATTTAAGTTATAAAAATAAGGAGGATAAAATGCAAATAGTAATGGATGTTGCCTTAAATGAGTGGTTCAAAAAACAAACAAAATGGAAAAACAGGGCTGATTTCGCTAGAGCAATTGAGATTAACGACAGCACTTTGGGGGATTATTTTAAAGGGCGTCATCAACCTAGCAACGAAAATAGGAAGAAGCTGTTTAAGGCAACAGGACTAGAATGCTTTGAGCCCACAGAGGCAGAAGAAGCACCACAAGTTAAGCCACCTATTCCTCTGCCTGAAAAATGGGAGGTGCCGTGGAACGACGTAGGGCAACAGCTAGTAGTGATTGGGCAAGCAGTTGCTCAACTGGGGAAGCTTATCAGTTCCTCAGCCACTTCAGATGTAGTTTCAAAGGTGCAAGCTGTTGAGGACGCCCTCTATGCATTGAACGACCAACTTGAGTTCTTCAAAGAAGGCTCACCAAATTCCAGGAAAATATTGCGCCGGCAACTTGACGGACCCGATGTAGGCTACGTGACTACACTATTAAAAGCACTGTTTGATGAAGAAAGGTTCCAAGATTGGTTAGCAATGACAACACATCAGGTGAAGGGGTGAAATTATGAAGGAAGAAGTCACTCTCTCTATCGGAGATTTACAGTATGTTATTCAACTATTGGGCGAAGTGTACAGGGATTCACGAGATGCACTAGCAGAATTTATTACTAATGCTAGTGACGTAAATGCCACAAAGATTTATGTCTTTTTGCATAAGCGGGCTAAGGAGCCATATATTCGGGTATCCGATAATGGTGATGGGATGACCTACACTATCCTAAAGTACGTTGCCAAAAATATCGGCAAATCTCTTAAACGATATGACCCTAAAAGTGCGGGTGAAAAGGGTATTGGTATACTCGGTTTTCAAAAAATCGCAGAAAGATGCGATATTGTCTCAAGAGGTAACTCCAGCAAAGAGACTTTTTGCCTCTCACTTAAAGCAGGTACACTCAAAGGTAGCATCCAACAAGAAACGGAGCGTGCTCTTCAAATCCGCGGTACGGATGTTTACCTTTACGGGGTAGGCGCTGATACTTGGCGACTGTTCACCAGAGACAAGTGAGGTGGTCCCCAAAATTCGGACAGGTAGCTAAGAGCGGGTTCTGCTCCTATAATGAATACGGGATAGGAGGAGAACATGAAACAGAACCGAAGGAAACACAGCCCATCGTTCAAGGCGAGGG
>Ga0315541_1000021_pt1 | contig 147789 bp, 122 predicted proteins | sample SalMarSW160190MG_FD_203095 | JGI IMG/M metagenome (GOLD analysis project Ga0315541, IMG submission 203095) | Salt marsh sediment microbial communities from the Plum Island Ecosystem LTER, Massachusetts, United States - Salt Marsh Sediment SW1601-190 ... | reverse complement strand
TGGGAGCACGTCTACAATACCGTGCGCCCCCACCAGGCCCTGGGATATAAGACGCCTAAGCAGTTCCTGGAGGACTTCGCCCTTGCGCGCCCTCCTTAGTGTCACTAATGTACTGGACGAGTACACGGGGTTGCAAATTATCGTCACCGATACGATAATACAGTCCTGTCGCTTTGCTCTAACGTGGCCAGCTCACCATGCCTCACGTATCCACCAACGACATCGCCACCTTCTACGAGGCCACCGGCCGCGGCCCGCCGGTGGTGCTCATCCACGGCCACAGCCTCAACCTCCGCATGTGGGACGCCCAGGTTGCTCCCCTCGTGGACGCCGGCTACCGGGTCGTCCGCTACGACGTGCGCGGCCACGGCCAAAGCGAAGGCCCTGCCAGCGGCTACACCTGGCAGAACTACTCCCTCGACCTGCGCAACCTCCTCGACCGCCTGCACATCGACGCACCTGCGCACCTGGTGGGGCTGTCCATGGGCGGCGGCATCGCCCTTCAGTTCGCCGTCGACCACCCCCAGCGCGTCGCCTCCCTGGTGCTTGTCGACTCCACTGTGCCCGGCTTCGACTACTCGCCGGAGTACACCCAGGCCGTCGAGGAGTTGGTGCAGGCCGTGCGCACAGAGGGGCCCCGACCAGCCCTCGAGCGGGTTTGGCTAACGCATCCCCTCTTAGAAGGCATCCGCCGCTTCCCCGAGCGCTTCCAGTTCGTCAAGAGCATGGTCCTCGCCTACTCCGCCCGCGACTATCTCGACGAAACCGAGTACCCCCAGCCGCAGTGGCAGGTCACCGACCGCCTGTCGGAGGTCCGGGCGCCGACGCTGGTGCTGGTGGGCGAGGACGACCTGCCCGACTTCCGCCTCATCGCCGAGATCCTGGCCGCCAATATCTCGGCCGCCCGCCAGGAGGTCATCGCTGACGCCGGCCACCTGCTCAACCTGGAGCAGCCGGAAGCCTTCAACCGAGTGCTGCTGGCCTTCCTGGCCAGGCAGCCCCGCGACTGACCCCTAGCACTGGCGTTCGCAGCCCCAGCGAGCGATAATAGGGGCGAAATGCCAACCAAGAAGGGCAAAGGCAAACCTTCCGACATGTTCGCCACCCAGGCGCGGGCCCGCACCCAGCGAGAGGCCCCGCTGGCAGCCCGCATGCGCCCCCGCAGCTTCGACGAGTTCATGGGCCAGGAGCACCTGGTGGCCGAGGGCCGCATGCTGCGCAAGAGCATCGAGACCGACCAGGTGCCCTCGATGGTTTTCTGGGGACCGCCGGGCAGCGGCAAGACCACCCTCGCTCGCATCGTCGCCAGCCTCACCCAGTCCCACTTCGCCCCCATCTCCGCCGTCACCGCCGGCGTCGCCGACCTGCGCCAGATCGTCGACGAGGCCCAGGAGCGCCGCGGCATGCACGGCCAGCGCACCATTCTCTTCATCGACGAGATCCATCGCTTCAACAAGGCCCAGCAGGACGTGATCCTGCCTTATGTCGAGGACGGTGTGGTCACCCTCATCGGCGCCACCACCGAGAACCCCTCCTTCGAGGTCATCTCCCCTCTGCTCTCCCGCTGCCGCGTCTACACCCTCAACCCCCTCTCGCCCGAGCAGATCGAGGTCATCCTCCGCCGGGCGATGACCGACGACGAGCGCGGCCTCGCCCACCTGAAGCTCGACATCGACGGCGACGCCCTCAGCGGCCTCGCCCAGGCCTCCGGCGGCGACGCCCGCGTCGCCCTCAACGCCCTCGATCTCGCCGCCGCCACCGTCCAGCCCGACGACCGCGGCCTGCGCCCCATCGCCCTGTCCGACTTCGAGGAGGCCCTCCAGCGCCGCACCGCCGTCTACGACAAGGCCGGCGACTACCACTACGACACCATCTCCGCCTTCATCAAGTCCATGCGCGGCTCCGACCCCGATGCCGCCCTCTACTGGCTGGCCCGCATGCTGGAGGCCGGCGAGGACCCCCTGTTCGTCGCCCGGCGCATGGTCATCCTGGCCGCCGAGGACGTCGGCCTGGCCGACCCTCAGGCCCTGGTGGTGGCCATGGCCGCCCAGCAGGCGGTGCACTTCGTGGGCATGCCCGAGGGCTTCCTGCCCCTGGCCGAGGCGGTCATCTACCTGGCCTCCGCCCCCAAGAGCAACTCCGCTCTCGCCGCCTATCAGAAAGCCCGCAAGGACGTGCGCGAGACCCGCAACGAGCCGGTGCCCCTCCACCTGCGCAATCCGGTGACCGACATGATGAAGGAGATGGGCTACGGCAAGGACTACAGGTACGCCCACAAGTTCCCCGGCCACTACGTGCCCCAGCAGTTCCTCCCCGATAAGCTCCGCGGCCGCCGCTACTACCAGCCCTCCGACCAGGGCTTCGAGCGCACCATCCGCGAGCGCTTGCGCCGGCTGAGGGACGAAGGCGAGCCCCAGGAATAGCGCCTATGCCCGCCCAACTGCCCCAAGGCTCGACCTGGGAGGACCGAGAGCACGCCGTCCACCGCCAGGCCTGGCAGTACCACAGCGACGAGGTCGCCCTCGCCGACGATCTGCTCAGCCACCTGATGCGCGGCTTTCGCGAGCTGGAGGCGGTCAAGTCCCTGGATGATGCCCAGGAGCTGACCCTCACTCTGGTGGGGGGCGCCGCCAATTTCCTCCGCTCCGCCCACAACCTCGCCTTCGACGGCTACTATGTGCAGGGCCTCTCACTGGTCCGCAACGCATACGAGTACTGGCTGGCGGGGACGTGGCTGAACTCCAGCCCCCAGGACGCCGCCAAGCTCAAGCAGGAGAGCGCCGCCTGGCCGAGCCCATCCCGCATGGAGCAGGCCCTCGCCCAGGACGCGCGCGACGACGACAGCGTGGGGCCCGCCGAGGAGGGGATCTACGACCACCTTAGCAGCTTCACCTACCCGTCTTCCGCCTCCGTCTCCGGCGCCCTCGACAGCAAGGGCACCCTTCGCAGCGGGCCCTTCTACCAGCGCCGACGCCTGCTCACCTTCCTCGACCTGGCCTACAGGACGGCGACGCTGCTCCACCGTCTGCTGGAGCAGTCCTTCCCCTCCCTGCGCGAGAGCGAGTGGAGCCGCCGCAGCGCCGAGCTATCGACAAAGGTGGCCGCCTGGGCTGCCCGCCAGGCAGCGGCGGAGCCGGAGGGAGAGCAGTGAGCGAGGAGGCGTCACCCTCGAATACGTCATGGCCACGAGCCGGCTCGCCGCTTATTAGAACACCTATCCCAAAGTTACTGGCCTTGACGACCGCGAGCCATTATGCTATGTTTATCGAGAGATTGGAGCGCCAATCCCGTGGAGCACGAAGAGATCTTGAACAGTATCAATGACAAACTTGGCGACTTGCTCGGTCTTTATAAGCTGATGCACCGCGCGCAGATCGAGTCTGCGAAGGCGCGTTTCTTAGGTGAAGCCACGAGAAAGAAAGTCTATGACCTGTGTGACGGCGAGACCCGCGTCACCCAGATGGCCAAAACCCTCGGCGTCTCGCAGCCCGCTGTCTCCCAACATCTCGCGGTCTTGGCTGAGGCCGGACTTATAGGAGTCCAAACCTCTGGAGGAAAGCGATTCTACGTTAAGCGACTGGAGCGGTAACTATGAGAGATCCGGCGGAGATTCTTGAAGATATTCTCAACGAGCACCGCACTACCAATGTTCTGCTTCGCGCAGCATCAAGAACACAGCTGGACGATTTGCTCAAAGAAGTCAGCGCAGACAAGATAGACCTCGCCATAATTCGAACGCTCGTGGATCACCGAAAGCCCTCGCCCACGCTGATGAAAGCCGTCACCGAGCAGGCAAACGTGACGAGGAGAGCCGTCCAGATACACGTAGCGCAACTTATGGACAAGGGAGTCATCCAAAGATTGGGCAGCGGCAATCGCATCGACTACCGACTAACGCCCATCTTCTCATCATCACAACTCTCCAGGTTCAAGCGCAGCGTCCCGGAGAATGGCACAAGCAGGGAAGCGCTGCATGAGGAACAGACTCTGGAGTGACGCCGCATGGTCATTGATCGCGACTCGTGGGAGAAGCTTCAAAACGATGTCGAGATCGTTAAGACCCGCGTGAGTAGCCTGGACCGCATAGCCGTGCTGCAAAACCGCCAATTGATCATAGACGACCTGACAGAACTCGTTGGCAAGTCCACCTATCAAGCGGCGGTGCTGCACCTCACTAAGGACGAGATAGCCCGACAGGAGCTTGCTGAAGCGCTGGGCACAGACCCCAGAAACCTCAACAAGTTCACTAAGCCCCTCCTCGGGAACAAAGGCTACCTCAACGAATTCAGGCGAGCGGGCAGGATCTACTACAAGCGCGACGAGAAGATAGATCTCATTGATTTCGACAATATCGAGCCCTTCAAGACCTTGATACAACGATGGAAGGCCAAACCGGAGGGCGCGCAGTAGTGTTCATACCCTTCCTGTGGCTAATCGGGCTATTCATTTACGCTTCCGTGACGGTCTTGTTCCTAGCATACCCCTTCAACTTCGACCGCCTCGTCAAGCGCAACGCCATTCACGTGTTGCTGCGCGTCAATTTCACTCTCGCCTTCGTCCCGGCCACCGTCTTATGCATTTACCTTGTTTGGGGCCCGCCAGGCTATCACGTCTCCGGTGAGCCCATACAATATACATGGATGCTCCTAACGGTCATTGGAGGCCACATACTCTTCGTTCAAGTTCCTGGCGCGGTTATTTCAAACCTTAGGGATCGGGATACAGCGACGAGATTGTCGGTGCTCGCCGATGCCGTCGGCGATATGCTCTACGGCCCAGATAGGGCCGGAGCTCTACAAACACTAAGACGGGTTATCACTGACAATGAGGATTTGCTCAGGGACTACGGCCTCATCCAAATAGCGCGCCACTTCTCGGACGCATCGATTGACTATCCACTCGGTGAAGTCGCTGAATACCTGCTCCGGAGAATTGAAGCACGCCGCTCACAGTTGAGTGCTCTCCAATCCCCCTTCAGAGAACTCAACTTCATCTTCTCCGTCACGGGCGCATCCGCACTGGCCGGAATAGCTCTCGCCATCGCTGAAAGCTAAGGAGATGGAAATGACCACCGAAGACATCCTAGCCGAACTCCGAGAAATTAAGTTTCACTTGTCGCTACTTACGTATGAACTCCGCTGCAGGGCCTTTGCCCTCTTCGAGCGTGAGATCCTAGGCACGCAGCGCCGCATCGACATGTTCCGCGCGTTTGACGACAACCGTAGCCCGGCTCAGATCGCCAACATCGCCGGCGTTTCAGACCAGGCCGTCCGGAATGTTATTAGAGACCTTCAAGCCCAAGAATTCGTCTCCGTTCGCATCGTCAGTGGGGCCCAGGTGGCCTCCCGCAACATGGACAGAATCCTGGATTGGTACTTCTCCCGTCCAGAAAGCCACCCCCAGTAAGCCACACGCCCCGACTCCCATTGCCCGCTTCGCGTTTGCCCGCCCGCTCGCCTGAGCTAGACCTACCATGGAAGTCAGCCTGCCGTACACAGCCCTGGGGCCCGCGCCCCAGCGCCCAAAACAATCAAAGGCCCGCCTATCTGGCGGCCCACTCACCAAATACCAGCGCGAAGATTTTTCGCGAACACAATCAAATCGGCTCTACCCCTCGCCTTCCCCCTTCGGTAGCTCCATGCCGCAGTGGGGGCAGTAGCGGGCGCCCAGGGGCGGCAGGGGAGCGCCGCAGCCCGGGCAGGCCGTCGCCAGCCGCGCCCCGCACTCCGAGCAGTACTGCCAGTGCTGAGGGTTCTCCGCCTGGCACGCCTGGCACTCCACCACGAACTTCCCCAGAAGCTCCAGCCTGCGCACAAGCTCCTTCTCCGTCGGCCCCCGCTCTCGCCGCCTTCGTCTCGGCCGTCTTCCAGAAACGTTCGACACCCTTGCCTCACTCCCCTTCCTTCAGGTGACAGACGTCGTTCAGCGAGACCAGTACGCCGGGCGGAGCGCCCGGCCACCGCTGCGTCGCCGTCTCCACCACCGTAATCGAGCCGTTGTCCAGGATGAACGGCAGCCGCCGCCGATACGCCAGCCCCAGCACGTCCAGCAGGAACACCAATATGGCCGCAGCGTGGGTCACCACCGCCACCGTCTCCCTGTCGTGCCCCTCCTGCAGGCCCCACAGCGCGCCGCAGACCCGCTGGCGGAACCGCTCGCGGCCCTCCTCGCCCGGATAGTCGGGAAACTCCCCGCCGCGAGAGGCCATCGCCGCCGTCACCTCCGGCGCCCGCTGGTGAATCTCCGTCCAGGTCAGGCCGGACAGCTCCCCGAAGTCGTACTCCTCGACGCCCGGCAGGGCCCGCGCCGCCAGCCCCAGCCTCCGCGCGACGGCCTGCGCCGTCTCCCACGCCCGCCGAATCGGGCTGCTGTACACAGCGGCGACATCCATGCCGGCCAGCCGTCGCGCCAGCAGCTCGGCCTGGAGGCAGCCGCGCTCGCTCAGGGGGAACTCCTGCTGACCCTGGAGCCGCCACTCCAGGTTCCCCACCGACTCGCCATGCCGAATCAGCAGCCAGCGCATTTAGAACACCATACCATCAAGGGCGCCGCCGCCAGAGGCAACGCCCTCGCCCATGTCCGCCGCCATCGTCGATCACCCTTCGCTGGCGGCCAGACGGTCGAAGAAGCCCTTGAAGATGCGAGCAGTGGCCCCCCAGATGCGATAGTTGCCGTAGTGATAGGAGAGGAATGGCAGCCAGCGATCGCCATAGTGCCGCGCCCCTCGCTCCAGATTGCGCTCGTCCATCAGGTGGCCCAAGGGAACCTCCACCAGCTCCGCCACCTCCTCCGCACTCACAGCGAAGGGATATGACCACGTGCGCAGGAGCCCCACGAAGGGGCTCACCAAGAAGCCGGTGACGGTGACGATGTCGTCCAGTTGGCCCAGGACCTCGACGTCCTCTGGCCGAACGCCGATCTCCTCCTCCGTCTCCCGCAGGGCGGTGGTAAGCAGGTCGCCGTCACTGGGATCGAACGCCCCGCCGGGGAAGGAGGTCTCCCCCTTGTGGTGCTCCACGTCCTCGGTGCGCCTGGTCAGGACGATATAAGGCTCGTCTGCCTTCTCGTAGAGGAGGAGAAGAACCGCCGCCGGGGTCGCTTCATTCTGGCGAAGGCGTTGCGGCCGGTAGTCGGACAAGAAGTCCCGTATTTGCTGAAGCAGACTAGCCCCGCCCGCCATCATCCCTGAGCCTCCGATAGCATAATAACGTATCGGCGGCCCCCAGGGCCAGCCAATGGTGGGCCCGGGAGGATTCGAACCTCCGACCAACCGGTTATGAGCCGGTCGCTCTGCCGCTGAGCTACGAGCCCACCCTTGTCATGATAGCACCTCGGGCGGCGATTTCAACCGTGGACGCCCTGGATGTAACGGACTGCCCAAGACTAGCGTCCATTCATTGAGCACTCCAAAAGGTATCGATTCGCTGTTATGCGGCCTCCAAACCCCCTCTACGGCGGGCGGAGGGTGGCAGGCAGTTTGTTGTAGTCGGAGAAAGGTTAGCAGGCGAATGCCCGGTTTGCGATCGGTGCGCGTACGGATCGTCGCCACGTTCTCGCTTTTGACGTTACTCCTCATTGGCATCTCGCTGGTATCCGTCTTCCGCTTTGGGAACGATCAAGCCGACCAAGTCGACGTGGACGCCATAGAAAAGGCCTCCCGTACCGCCGCCGCCTTGGCCGACATCGATGCCGAATTCACCCTCCAGCTTGAGACCCTGCGGGCCTTTCCCGTCACCAAGGACTGGAGCTTTGCCGACGCGTTCCGTGACTCCATTGCCAGGGTTGAGGCAGACATCCAAGAGGCTCAAGCTCTGCAAAGCGACTCCGGCGACCCCCAAGCGCTGGCCGCACTAGACGACATCGCCAGCGAGGTTCGGCAGATCGCAATTCACGGCGAAGGCGCGTTCTTGTTCACGGATGTCGATGCTGCCGAACAGGCGACGGAGGCCCGCTCTCAGGTGGAAGGCTCGATCGCTAGCCTGAGCCCGGTGGTCGCCGAACTGATCAGCGAACAGCAACGCCAGATGGACCTCGCCCTCCCTTCGACGGCTGGCGATGGAGACCTGCTGCTTTGGGCCCTGCTAGGTTCCGCCGGCCTCGTCCTCATCGTGGGCGGCTGGTCGGCGCTGACCTTGACGCGAAGCATTCTTCGACCGCTGGCAGCCCTTCGAGCGAGCGCCAGGGCAATTGCCAGTGGGAATGTCGCCACCAGGCCCGAAGTATCGGGGTCGGCGGAGTTCGAGTCCCTAGCCAGGGATCTCGACCGGATGATCGTTGCCCTGCTCGCCAAAGAAACGGCCAAGACCGGCGTGGCCAAGGCTGAGGCAAGATATCGCCAACTGGCGGAACGTACCGCTGACCTGGTCTTCCGAGTAGACATCCAGAAGGGCCTTACCTACGCCAACCCGGCCTGGGAGAAGGTGACGGGCTTTACCCTGGAGGAGCTGGCCTCCGGCCCGGAGATCGTCGGTCGGCTTGTCCACCCCGACCACTGGCAGTCCTTCGTCGCCCTATGGAAAGCAATGCTTTCCGGCAGAATGCCCGAAGGTCCGCTAGCCCTGAAGTGCCTGCATAAGGATGGCCAGACAATATGGCTGACCTTTAGCTTCCTGCCCATCTATGCTGAGGACGGCCGCCTGGTAGCCATTGAAGGCGCTGGCCGAGATACCACAATGCTCAGTCACCTGGTCAAGGAGGTGCGGCAGCGCGACGACCAGCTTCGTCTCTTCCTCAACCTATCGAACGCTGCCGCCACAGCCATCGGGTTTGACGAAGCGGCTGACATAGCCCTGGAAGCCGTCCTCGACCTCTTGCCGCGAGCCGAGGCCGGGTTCCTCATGGCCTACAACCGGCATAGAGACCTGCTGGATGTTCGCGCTGTGCGCGGTCTGGATCAGAAAGTGATGTCCAGACTGGTAGCCAAGCCCGGCGAAGGCCTGATCGGCGAGGCCTTCCAGTCAGGCGAAACACAGCTGTATTCTTCGATAGAGGAACTTGTAGCGGCGGGAGGCCTCACCCCTGAGAATGAGGACCTTTTCAAACAGGCCACTGGAGAATCGGGCCTGCCCCAGAGCATCGTGTGTGCGCCGTTGGGCATCGGCGAAAGGCCCTTCGGCTGCCTCGTGCTTGTCACCTTTTCGGAGGGCTCCTCCTTCCAGGCGTCGGACCTGGATCTCCTACAGGCCGCTGCCGCTCAGGTCGCTCTGCCCCTGGAGAATGCTCACCTGCGGGCGGAGACAGAACTGAGAGCGATCACCGATGCTCTCACAGGTTTGTATAACCGCGCCTACTTCCACCAGCGCCTTGGCGAGGAGATCGAGCGTGCCAAGCGCTACGAGCACAGCCTTGTGGTGATGATCGCTGACATCGACAACTTCAAGAGCTATAACGATGCTCAGGGGCACGCAGCCGGTGATAAGGTGCTCTGCCTTGCTGCCGATTCCATCCGCTCGCAAATGCGCCGCTCAGACATCGCCTGTCGCTACAGCGGCGACGAGTTCGCCGCCATATTGATGCACACCGACTCAAGTCGGGTCCAGACCCTAGTCAACCGGATAGCCAAGTCCCTGGCCAGCAAGCTCAAGGAGCTGAATGATCCCGCCACGGCTGACCTGAGCCTGAACGCTGGGCTAGCTTGCTATCCCAATGATGCCACCACCGTCGACGACCTGGTGAGGTTAGCAGACATTTCCCTTTACAGCGGCAAACTAACCGATCCCAAGGCAGCCCACAAAGTGTAGCGACGCTACGAAACCGCTTGCCTTCCGAACACCCCCGTCAGTCCATCATCGCGATGGCTCTTTCGGCTTCGGCTGCTTGCGTCGCTCCCAGTTGTCCTGAAGCTTCATCCCTCTGCGGATACCCTGAACCACTGCGAACCGGATCGGCTCCGGCGGAAGTGGAATCAGCCGCCGGTTGACGAAGAACAGATCGGTGAGCTCCGTCTCCTGCTCTCTCACCAGATCGCGCAGGATCTGCCCGGCCATGTTGGCAAGCGCTACCCCATGGCCAACGCAGCCCAGGTTGTAGATCACCCGTCGGTCACCGCCCAGATAGCCCATCGCCGGGAAGAAGTCCAGTGGCACCGAGATCGGCCCGCCCCACCGATGGCTAATGCCAATGCCAGCCAGCCCGGGGAAGGTCCCGCTGATCGTGCGCTCCAGATTTTGGAAGGTGGGCCAATGCTGATCCGTATCCACCTTGCCGCCATAGTAGTACATGACGTCCTCTCCGCCCATGAGCAAGCGGTTGTCGGCGGTCAGCCGGTAGTAGTGGATCAGGTTGCGGGCGTCCTCGATACCCTGGCGGTTTCCCCAGCCAATGCTGGATAACTGCTGCTCGCTCAGGGGCTCCGTGAGGACGATGTAGGTGAAGACGGGGAAAGCCTTGGAATGAAGCTGAGGAAAACGCTGGGTGAAGGCGTTGGTAGCGAAGACCACTTTCTGGGCAGCGACGCTCCCCTGGGGCGTCTCCAGCCTGATGCGGGGCTTCAGGTGAGCCGCCTCCACGGGTGTGCGCTCGTAGATTTCGGCACCAGCGCCCTCGGCCAGGTTCTTCATCCCTCGTACCAGCTTGGCGGGGTTGACCAGAGCGCACTCCTCCTCCGCTCTCGCCCCCACGTAGAGGGGAGAGCTCACCTCCTCTCGCAACTCGCCGGCCTCCAGCCAGCGCACCCCCTCGATGCCCAGCTCGTGAGCCAGGCGGATCTCCGCCTGCAGCCGATTCACCTGGGCTGGATTGCTAGCCACCGTGAGCAGGCCGTTCTTCTCGTAATCGCACTCGATGCCCTGCTTCTCGACCAGCTCGCCAACGTGTCTCACAGCGCGCACCATGAAATCGTGGGCCTGGCGTGTCTTTTGCTTGCCGAAGCGCCTGGCCGTCAACGATAGAGTTAGCCCCATCAAGGTCATGGCGAACCCGCCGTTGCGGCCGCTGGCTCCATAGCCCACGACATCCGACTCCAAGACAACCACTCGCAGCGACGGGTCGGCCTGACGCAGATAGTAGGCCGTGGACAAGCCAGTGAAGCCCGCGCCCACGATGGCCACGTCGGCGCGGATATCCTCCTCCAGGGCCGGATTCTCTGTGTAGGGTGTCGCCCCCAGCCAGAAGCTCTTCGCTGCCCAGTCATTCATCTGCTCCACCTCCTGCAAAAGGTGGTGGGCCCATCAGATCGCAACAGCACCGGCCGCCAGGCCCCCCGAAGATCCGACTCGCCTTCTCACACTGTGCCGATTATGTCGTACTCCGCCCGACCTGGCGGGGACACGTTGGCTTCCTGGTCCACCACCACCTGGATCACGGCCGGCAGACCCGATTTCGCCGCCGCCTCCAGGGCGGGCCGTATCTCCGCCGGGTCCTCCACGTAGGCTCCAAAGCAGCCGAAAGCCTTGGCCACCTGATCGTAGCGCGGCCGCGAGTGGTCAACGCCCACCAGATTGCCGGCCCCGAAAGCACGAATCTGACCGGGTACCTCCATGCCCCAGCGGTAGTCGCAGCTGACAACGCAAATGAAGGGAAGCTTTTCGCGGTAGGCCGTCTCCAGCTCCTGAATGTTGAGGCCGAAGGCGGAGTCGCCTGCGACCAGAATCACCGGCCGGTCCGGGTTGGCTAGCTTGGCAGCCATGGCGTAGGGTATCCCTACGCCCAGGTGCCCGAACTCGGACGTCCAGAGGAAGCTGCGCGGCTCATAGACCCGCTGGTACTGGAAGCAGTAGAGGCCCGTGTTGCCGCCATCCATCACCAGGATGCCATTTCGGGGAAAGAAGTTGGCCACTTCCATCATCAGCTTGGCCGGATGCACGGGCTTGCCCTCGCGGGCCAGACCCGCCAGGTTGCGCTCCCAGGCCTGACTCTGGTGACGGAATTCGTCTAGCCGCTCGGATGGGGGTCGCGGCGCGGTGATGGCTTCGACTTCCTCAAGCAAGCTGGCCAGGGTGGCCCCGGCATCGCCCACCAGCCCCAGGTCGACGGGGCGGTTACGGCCGATAGCCTCAGGGTCCACGTCCACCTGGATGATCTTCTGCTGGTCCGGCAAGCCCCAGATGGGTGGCCTTCCATAGTTCTCGTGCTGGCCGAGCTGAGTCCCGACCAGCAGAATCACGTCCGCCTCGCGGCGCAGGGACATGGCTCCGGTAGACAGGGGGATGAAGCAGAGGGGATGGTCCTCGGGCAGGACACCTCGAGCCGATGTGCCGAGGAGGACCGGGCAGGCCAGATGCTCCGCCAGCCGTTGCACTTCCGTCGAGGCGCCCGAATGGCGAGCCCCACCACCGACGAAGACCGCTGGGAGAGCGGCCTCAGTCAGCATGGCCGCCGCTTCCCTAACCAGAGCCCTGTCCGCGGCCATGGGCCGGGTCATTCGATAGCGCTGCCGCGGCTCAACCACCACCCCCTCCTCCTCCACCTCGGCACCCAGGATATCTTCAGGAATGTCGAGCTGAACGGGGCCAGGCCTGTCGCTCATCGCCACCCGAAAAGCCTTCTGCACCAGTTCGGGAATCCGTTTCGGGTCAGACACATAGGCATTCCATTTGGTGGCCCCCTCGAATAGCCTCATCTGGTCGGCGTACTGAAAGACGCCACCGCGGTCGGGATAGATGGCGCCGCTGGGACATTGGGCAGTGATGGCGATGACCGGGCTGCCCTCCGACCTAGCAGTGATGATTCCCGATAGGAGGTTGGCGGTTCCCGGACCGGCACCCGCCATGCAGACGCCCGGCTCTCCCGTGGCCCGTGACCAGGCGTCGGCCATGTGGGCAGCGGCGGCCTCGTGGCGCGGCGGTATCAGCCGCACGCCGTATTCCTTGAGCTTCCCCAGAACCGAGTTGTAGGCGCCGTCGGGGACAGCGAAGATGACGCGAACGTTCTCCTGAACGAGGCACTTTAGGAGAAGTTCACCCCCTTTGATGCTGGACATTGGCAAACTCCTTTCAACGTCTCCAGGGCAGCACCATCGCCGCTAGCGAGCTTCGCCCCCCATGTTACTGGCCGAAGTGTAGCTGCGCAACGCTGCCAAGCCCCTGACCCTTCGCCAACTTCTAGGCGATTCGCTGGCCCGAAAGCGGCGGCGAGGCGCTATATACCTCCTCAACGGCCACCACCCCAGCCAACCGCCCGAGGCTCCGCTCTGCCTCCACGAATTGGCCCTTTATCTGATAGGCCAACGGCTCGAAGGTGAGCACCGAGGCCGCCACCTTTGCGCCGGGGCTCAGCCCTGCCAGGGCCGGCGCCGCCAGGCTGCTGCTGAAGACGAAGGTCTGCTCATCGGCCGGTATGAGGGAGAGAACAGGCACGATGTCCGGGTAGCCATCGTCATCCAGATAAGCCAGGAACTTGGCGGCCTGAAGGCGGGCGAACTTCTGACGCACCTGGATAGGGACTGTGACCGCGGCGCTACCCCGTCGGCGGGCGCGGCGGGCGAACCACCGGGCACGGGCCATGTCCAGCAGGACTGTGAGCCGAGATAAGGCGAAGGCCCGTACTACGCTCACCACCCGAATCACCCCGGCGTTGCGGATGCCAGCGTAGGCGTTGTAGCGGAACATGTCGCTGGCCATGATCCGGTCGAAGTAGGGCCCGCTCCGCTGGAACTCCTGGAAGTCTCCCTTGATGACCCAGCCCTGGCTGGCCGTCATTACTGCTAGGGACACGCGAGGATTGACCTCCAGATTGCGCCTTGTCTTCCAGATCATGAACTCGCCAAAGATGACGGTGCTTTCATCCACCGCCTGCAGCGACATGATGGGCACTACATTGGGCACGCCCTCGGAGTTGAGGGTGGCCAGGAACTTTGGTGTCCTCTCGCCCGCCAGGGCCTCGACGATGACTGGGCTCAGATTGGTGACAGCCACGTTTGCTCCCCGCTTACTAATCCCGCACCGCTCCCGACCACATGGCAACGTCCACTCCACCGCCGAGGGCCAGCGTCTGCAGCCGCTCCATCTTGGCCCGCGTTGGCAGCTCTGCGCCGTCCAGGGGATAGGGCCGGCCCAATCGATAATACTTGGGCTGGCCGAGGTTGGTGTAAGCCAAGAGTTCCCAGCGCTCGACGGTGCTCAGTTCGTCGCGGATGTAGACGGCCAGACGGACAATGTTGTCCTCGTCGTCAGTGTAGCCGGGGACGACTGGCGTGCGAACCCACATCGGGATTCCCTGCTGAGCGATGCGCCTGGCGTTCTCCAGAATGCGGTCCGGATAGACACCGGTAGCCTCCCGATGCCGCTCCCGGTCGATGATCTTCAGGTCGTAGAGGACGAGGTCGACGAAGGGGACAAGCCGCTCGTAGATCCCCCAGTCAGCGTGGCCGCAGGTGTCCAGGGCGGTATGTATTTCCCCCTCCCGACAAAGGCGCAAAAAGGCCTCAACGAATTCGGCCTGCATGACGGGCTCACCACCCGATACCGTGACTCCCCCGCCGGATGTCTCGTAGAAAGCGCTATCCTTGGCCACCTCGGCATAGAGCGCCTCGGCCGTCCACTCCCGGCCGATAACCTCCAGGGCACCCGCGGGGCAGGCTTCCTGGCACAGGCCGCACACCGTGCAGCGCTGCCTGTCCAGGCGCATCCCCTCCGGCATCAGCTCCAGGGCGTCCTCGGGGCAAACCTTGAGGCACTCGCGGGCACCGATGCAACGCACGTCGTACCATACCAGCTCCGGCTGGGGAGAGAGCCCCTCGGGGTTATGGCACCACTTGCAGCGCAGGGGGCAGCCCTTCATGAAGACGGTGGTACGAATGCCCGGCCCGTCCTCGGTGCTGAAGCGCTGGACGTTGAAAGTGATGCCGCTGGGCATAACTCACTCGTACACTTTCTCTTCAACTTGGTCGGCCTCAGGCGCATCGGCCTCTACGTCGCGGCCCTGCTGAGGGAAGCCCAGCTCTCGGTAGTACTCATGCTGGATGATGAGATCCATGATCTCGCTGGTGCCGGTCCAGATCATGGACAATCGCGCGTCACGGAGCAGTCGCTCAATGGGATAGACGTTGGTATAACCGATCCCGCCCATGATCTGCATAGCGTGGTTAATGATCTCCCAGGCTGCCTCGGTGGCGAACTTCTTCGCCTCGGACACTAGGCGGCGGAGGCGACCCGGCTCGTCGCCGGCGTCGATGCAGCGGGCGGTGAGGTCGACCAGCGCCCGGCTGGCGTCGAGGAGAGTGATGCTGTCGGCCACCTTGAAGCTAACCGCCTCGAAGGCCCGGATCTTCCGGCCGAAAGCCTTGCGCTGGTCGCTGTAGCGGCCGGCGATCTCCAGGGCAGCCTGCGCCCCACCCAGCGCGCCTGCCGCACTGGTCATCCGCTCGGGGATCATCATCTGATAGAAGATCTCGGCCCCGCCGTGCTCCCGGCCGATGAGGTTCTCCCTGGGCACGTAGACGTCCCGGAAGTAGACCCGTCCAGCCCCACCGCCGCGCGTGCCCAGCAGCCCATAGACGTGCTGAACCTCGACGCCGGGCCCCTTCTCGACGATGAAGGCGCTGAGCGCTTCGCGCGAGGAGCCGTCAGGGTTGGTACGCGCATACACCAGGAAGTAGTCAGCCCCTTCGGCACCCACGATGAATCGTTTCTGGCCGTTGAGCACGTAGACATCGCCATCGCGTCGCGCCGTGGTCGTCGCCCCGAAGAAGTCGGAGCCGCCCCGCGGCTCGGTGAGGGCCTCGGCCACGGTGAGCTTGCCCTCAAGGGCTGGGCGCAACCACCTGGCCTTCTGCTCCGGCGTGCCAAAGACGTGCAACGCCTCACCGACGATGCTGACGAGAGAGTAGAGACAGCTGAGCGAGCCTCCTACCACACCCACCTCCGCCAGGGCCACCACCTCGTCTGCCCAACCCAACCCCCGGCCGCCGTATTCCTCCGGGAAGCGCAGGCCCAGCAGCCGGCGGCGGGCAGCCGCTTCTATGAACTGGCGAGGATAGTGCACCCGCTCATCATCCATGTCCAGGATGAGCTGGCGCGGCACATCGTCGCGCACGAAAGCCCGCACCTCGTCCTGCAGCTTCTTCTGTTCCTCAGTCAGTAAAGCGTCCAGCATTATTGCACCTCCTTTGGCAGTTACAGCCGTCCCTTCGCTCTCCGGGCGCGCCAAGGCACCCCCGGCAACCACCTACACTCCGTGCGCCTCGCGGGCAATGATCTCGTCCTGGATCTCCTTCCCCAGCATGACGAAGTAGGCGTTATATCCGGTCACCCGCACCAGCAGATTGCGGTAGGTCTCCGGATCGGCTTGAGCCTCCCGCAGGGTGGCAGGGTCCACCATATTGATCTGCAAGCAGGTGCCGCCGACTCGGCCGTAGGCCCGCAGCAGGGCGACAAGCTTGGCCCGATGCTCGGCATCTCGAACCATAGACGGGCTGATGCTCAGGGTGTGAGAGGCACCGTTGGGGGCGGTCTCCATTCCCAGGTGGCCCACCGATTTGATGACCGCCGTAGGGCCCTGGCGGTCGCCGCCGTTGACCGGGCAAACGCCGTTGGAAAGAAAGGTGCCCCGCTTGCGCCCGTCCGGAGTAGCGGCCGTGGAGGGAGCGTAGGCAACCCAGTAGTTCCAAGAGAGATAGCCCCCCCGATAGCGCCGTCCGCTGGCCGGCGAGGTGTGCTTGAAAGCCTCCTTCGTCCAGAACTGGGACACCTCCCGAGCGATCTCATCCACATAGGGGTCGTCGTTACCGAACTTGGGCGCCTTGTTGACCAGCGTCTGGCGCAGCGCCTCGTACTCTTCGAAGTCGGCTCGGACGGCCGCCAGCAGCTCGTCCATGCTAACACTCTTGTCGTCATAGACCAGCTTCTTGACGGCTGCCAGAGAGTCCACCGCCGTGGCCAGGGCGATACCCTCCACAGTGATGTAGTTGTGTACCGCCCCGCCGGCGGTGATATCGCGGCCACTATCGGCGCAGCCGTCCACCAGGGCGCTCAGGTAGGGCGTGGGCTCCAGGGCAGCGCGGATGGCATCAGCTCCATTGTTACAGTCGATCAAGCTCTCCATGAGCGCTTTGAGCTGAGCCTTGAAGACAGCGAAGAAGGCAGGGAAGTCGGCGAAGCCCCTGGGGTCGCCGGTGGCTGGCCCAACCCGCTTGCCTGTCTGCATGTCCCTGCCGTCGTTCAGAGCCAGCTCCGCCGCCTTGGCGATGTTGAGGTTGACATCCACCGTGCCCGATCGATCGTTGCCCTGCAAGGTGTTCTCCAGGCAACCGACCGGCGCGTAGTCCCAGAGCTCGTCCCTGGGCAGCCCCTGCCATTCGAGCCCCCGTATGGAGGCCTCGTCAAAGTTAAGGAGAAAGGGAGCGCCCTGGACCTTGGAGATGATTCCCACCACTCGCTGGAGCAGGTCGTCCGGCGTGTCGTGGTGAAGGCGGATGTTGGGCTTCGGCTCCACAACGTTCATGTCCTCGATCACGTCCAGCATGAGCCAGGTGAGGGGATTGCTGGCGTCCTCACCGTGGGGGCCCAGACCGCCCAGGGTGATAAGCTGCCCGAAGCCGGAGTTGATCCCCTGGTTGGTTCCCACCCGGCCTTGGTAGTCGTAGGCATAGTTGTGCTTGAGCCAGTAGCACTGAAGGAGTTCCCGCGCCTCGTCGCGCGTCATCTGCCCCGAGTCGATGTCGCGCTGATAGTAAGGATAGAGATACTGGTCAATGCGACCGGGGGAAAGGCCGGCCCCCGGGTACGATTCGGCGGCCATCACCAGCATGTGGGTGAACCACAGGGCCTGGAGCGCCTCTCGGAACGACTGGGCCGGGTTCCAGGGCACCTTGCGGCAGATGGCAGCGATCTGTTGTAGCTCCTCACGGCGGCTCTCGTCAGGCTCCTCCGCCACCAGCCGCTCGGCCTCAGCGGCATAGCGGGAGGCAAAGACAGCCGCCGCCTGGCAGGAGATAATCAGCGCCCGCAAGAAGTTCTTCCTCTTCTTGCCTCGCGCTTGCCGAAGCTTCTCCTCCAGTTCAGCCACAATCCCTCGAAAGCCGAGCCGCAAGACCTTGGGGTAGTTGGGAATGATGTGGCCAGGCACAGCCCCGCAGTTGCCGACGCCCAAGCCATTGAGTTCCTCCGCCTTCCGACGCCAGCGCTCGACCTTCCTTTTCCAGCTTCGCCCCTCTCGCCGGCTGTGCGTCTTGGACAGGGCGGTGTTGAAGTGGGAGCCAACGATCAACTCACCATCCAGGATCCTGACCGGCAGGCCCCTCTCCAGAACCGTTCGGAAGAAGAGAGCCCGCCGCACCACCAGCGGTTCCCGCCAGAAGCCCGGCGGCAGTTCCACCCGCTCGGCAGCAGCCAGCAGGCTATCCTGGTAGGCGGACAGGAAAGGATACAGCTCGGGGGCCACTGTCCAGTTGTGGGGCGACCAAACCTGGTCCCAAGGCGTCCCACTGGTGTAAGAACGAACCTCGTTGCGGAAATAGTCCCGCGAGTAGAAGGAAAAGAACTCCTCCCGCAGGCGGCGGACGCGCGGCGAAAGAGAGGCAGAGGCAGACCAAACAGTGGAGCTAGCTATCACCATTCCTCCTCTGCCGCGACTTGAACCATGAGGCGCGGCTACCCAGGTAGATTATAGCAGCTTTGGGCGATTATTCTCCAATCACCTTGACCACCACCCGCTTCCGGCGCTGGCCGTCGAACTCGGCGTAGAAGACCTGCTCCCAGGGCCCCAGGTCCAGCTTGCCCGCGGTGACGGGCAGCACGACCTGATGGTGGATCAACGACCGCTTCAGGTGGGCGTCGCCGTTGTCCTCGCCAGCGCGATGGTGCTTATAGTCCTTCCGATAAGGGGCGAGTCTCTCCAGCCACTCCCAGAAGTCCTGCCACAGGCCCTCTTCGTGGTCGTTAACCCAGATGCCAGCGGTAATGTGCATGGCGCTCACCAGGCAAAAGCCCTCTCGAACGCCCGACTTGTGGAGCACGGCCTCCACCTCGCTGGTGATGTTCGCCAGATCGCGTCGGGCCCCGGTATTGAACCATAGGTATTCGGTATAACTCTTCATGCGTTACCCTCACTACATCAATGTGCCCTGATCGGCACCCTCTGCGGCCTTTCGGTCGATGTTCACCGCTGGCCCTGGCCGCTGTCAAGCCCGCCAGAGCGCTAGACTCGAAGCCCAGCCGGTCGCGGCCAAGCGTCGCCCCAATGATATGCTAGAGTAGAGCTTCTTGGTCTTGCCTGTCCGGCCCATCCCCAGTGCTGGCTTCGCCTGGTATAATGCTACAGGTACGCTAGAAGGGTTGCACATGGCGGGCCGTCGGCTGCAAAGGAGGCAACGGTGGACTTCCGGTTTAGTGAAGAGGAGGAAGCCTTCCGCAAGGAGGTAAGAGAGTTCCTTCGGAAGGAGTGGACTCTAACCGACTATGATCTGGACAATCCCGAGCACTGGGATGCAGCCAAGGAGTTGGAGAAGAAGCTTGGTGCCAAGGGATGGCTCTGCATAGCCTGGCCCAAGGAATACGGCGGCCTGGGCGCTGGCCACATTCACCAACTGGTGTTCCAAGAGGAAATGGCCTATGCCCGGGCACCCATCCTGAACGGTCAGGGTGTGTACATGGTAGGGCCCTGCCTGATGTTGCAGGGCACTGAAGAACAGAGGCAACGCTTCCTGCCGCCCATAGCCCGCAGTGAAGTTGTCTGGGTCCAAGGGTACAGCGAGCCCAATGCCGGCTCCGACCTGGCCAGCCTCCAGACCCGCGCGGTGCTCGATGGGGATGACTACGTGGTCAACGGACAGAAGACCTGGAGCACCAACGCCCATCGCGGCGACTGGATACACGTTATGGTCAGAACAGACCCCAATGCGCCAAAGCATCGCGGCATTTCCTACCTCCTAGCAGACATGCGCTCACCTGGCATCAGCATCAATCCCATCGTCCAAATGACGGGGCGATCTGACTACTACGAGGTCTACTTCGATAACGTGCGCGTGCCCAAGAGCAATCTAGTGGGCCAGGAGAACCAGGGTTGGTACGTGGCCCTTACCACCCTAGCCTTTGAACGGTCGGCCATTGGCGCCATTGTTATGCAAGCCCGTCACATTGTCGAGGACCTTGTGCAGTTCGCCAAAGAGACCAAGCGGGACGGCCAGCCCCTTATTGAAGACCCCATGATCGGCCGCAAGCTCGCCGAACTGACGATCGAGACGGAAGTTGCCCAACTCCTCAGCCATCGTGTGGTCTGGATGGCAAGCCGTGGCCTGATGCCCAATTATGAGGCCTCAGTAGCCAAAACCTTCACCACCGAACTCCAGCAGCGAATCGCCAACACAGGTATGCATCTCCTGGGGCTATATGGCCAGCTAGCAGAGGGGTCGAAGTGGGCCGCCTTGGAGGGCCGCATTCAGTACGAGTACCTGTGGACGGTGGGCGTGACCATTTACGCTGGCAGCAATGAGATCCAGCGGAACATCATCGCCACACGCGGTCTAGACCTGCCGCGCGGGTAGCCCCTCGTAGCAAGACAGCGGGTGACACAAAGGGCCGCCTTTTCTACTTCCATACCGAGGTGCCCGATAATGGAATCCTCCTGCCAACGCCTGGTAACAAAGCGGCGTTTCCTCGCGTCTTAGCTAATCGAAGGCCCTGCGAGGCTCCCAGACATCTCAGGAGGTGAAAGAGCCACGTCAAGCATCGGAGAGACGCGAGTGACGGCAAGCGAGGTTCGCTCCAGAGAGATACGGCACATCACCACGCAGGTCGAAACGCGGCTCGATGCTGCTAGCCCCCGCCTGCGCTGGTTGTGGATCATCGGCGCTCTGACGATAGGCGCCACAATAGCGGCCTTCCTGATGTGGCAGGAACCGAACCCTGCGAACTATGCCGCCAGTACAGCTCTCCTAGCACTCCTAGGTATCTTGGCTTTTACTGCTGCTGGCCGGGCGCTAACCCTCACCTCGCGCTTCCGCCAGAGCACCCTCTACATACAAGAGGTCGAGCAAAACTACGAGTCCCTCTGGCAGGTTATGTTCTCGGCTCTCGACCTGAGGGACGGGATTACCGGCGGCCACTCTGCGCGGGTCGCCGACCTCGCTGGCCACTTGGGACAGCGGCTGGGCATGTCAGATGACGAGATGGAGCACCTAAAGTGGGCTGCTCTTCTGCACGACGTGGGCAAACTGGGCGTGGCCGATGACATCCTTACGAAGCCAGGGCCCCTGTCTGCCACCGAGTGGGAACAGATGAGACGCCATCCAGCCTACGGATATTCGATAGTGAGCCGGGACGGCTTCCTTAGGCAAGTTGCCGAGATCATCTACTGCCATCACGAACGCTACGACGGCAAGGGCTACCCGCGCGGCCTTGCCGGCGATGAGATACCCCTTGCCGCACGGGTGTTCGCGGCGGCCGATGCCTACGATGCAATGACCTCCGACCGACCCTACCGCCCACCCCTCTCTCATGCCCAGGCGATAGAGGAAATCGAGCGCAACGCTGGCTCACAGTTCGACCCCATGGTGGTGGCAGCAGTGCTTGAGTGGGCCCGGGAAGCCCCCCGCTCCGGGCGTCGCCACTTCATTGCCCTCCCACCATCACTACCAGTCACTGCTAAGGCGTGAAAAGGCACGGCCCCAACCCGCATGGCCGCTGGACGCCCGCCTTGTGCCCTATTTCAGGCTGACCACTTCTCCCCTATTTGAACTCAACTAGCGGGCCGAAGTACTCGAACTTGCCCTTCCCATCCTCCACGACAGCCCTGAGCATCCTGCCGTTTTGAAAGGCTGTGTGGTCGGTGTCCGAGAAGGAGATATTCACTCCGTCTATGAACAAGTCGCTGCGAAAGTCCTTGATCGACTCCACTGCATCCATGAGCCCCTCTCGCGTCAGGTTATCGCAGGACCTAGTGAGCGCCTCCACCGCCACTTCTGCCAGCGTCTGGGCATAGACGGTGAAGTTGGTGGGGCTGGGCCCGCCGTACTCGCTCATGATCCGGTAGTGTTCGGCTACGGCCGGGTCGTCGGTCCAGGTCGCCAGCTTGAGGGCCTGGAAGCTAATGGCACCCTCCAGGAGCTCAGGCGAAACGAACTGAAACATCATGTCGTCGGAATTGATGTAGCTTATCATCCACTGGGGATGCCAGCCCAGGCGGCCAGCCTCCTTTATGGCCTGAGCGGTGAAGCCGGGAGTGGCAACGGTGGTGACCACCTCGGCGCCGGCGTTCTTCATGTTGATCACCTGGGAGCTGATGGAGACGTCCGAGACCTCGAAGCTCTGCTCGGAGACGATCTCGTTCTTGTCCGGGTCCAGGCCGTCCTTCACCCCTTGCAGGTGGTCAGTGCCCATCGTGATATTCGGTAAGAGCACGGCCACCTTCTTGCCAGGCAGGTTCTCGGAGATGTACTGGCCGAAGAACGTCCCCTCGATCCTGGTGCTGGGGATCATCTGGACGGTCCAGGGGTGCCCCTCGGGGTCGGCCCCGAACATGTGTGCCCCAGTGGAGCACAAGATGTCGGGCACGCCCTTCTCGTTCAGGTAGTCCCAAGTGGCGGGATGGGGAGAGTCGCCCAGGGCGCCAACAATGGCGAATACCTTGTCCTGCTCCACCAGCTTGCGCACCACCTCCATGGCCCTGGCCGGGTCGTCCTGGTTGTCCTCCAGCTTGTAGACGATCTTGCGCCCGCAGACGCCCCCCTGGGTGTCGTTGATGTAGTTGAAGTAGGCTTCCACGGTCTGGGGGATCGTGGCGTAGACCGCCGCCATGGCCCCGGCGAGGGGGCAATCGGCTCCCAGGAGTATCTCTGTGTCCGTGATGCCCGGCACCTCCACCGCGGCGGTAGGAGTGCCGGTCGCCGCCGCCGTAGGCGTGGCACCAGGGGTGGGAGTCGCCTCTTCTTCCTCTCCGCAGCCGCTCAGCAAGAGGATCGCCACCATGCAGGCTAGAAGCAGAACAACCAGCAGAACAGTGGTCCTACCTGGCAGCGGCAGGGCGTACTTGACCTTCATCTTGTGCCTCCCTTCATGGCGTTCCCTATCTGTAGAGGACATCGGCTACGTCTTCGAGGCACGACTCCTTTAGGGAGCAGCCTGCCCCTGTCTTGCCCTGGAAATAGGCGCAGCCGCGGCTGGCTACTTCCCTCCTACTCGAACACAAATAGCGGGCCGAAGTACTCGAACTTGCCCTTCCCATCCTCCACGACAGCCCGCAGCATCCTGGCGGTCTGAAAGGCCGTGTGGTCGGTGTCGGAGAAGGAGACATTCACTTCGTCTATGAACAAGTCGCTGTGAAAGTCCTTAATCGACTCCACTGCGTCCATCAGCCCCTCCCGTGTGAGGTTATCACAGGACCTGCTGAGCGCCTCCACCGCCACCTCTCCCAGCGCCTGGGCATAGACGGTGAAGTTGGTGGGGGTAGGCCCGCCGTACTGATCCATGATCTCATAGTGTCGAGCTATCGCCGGGTCGTCGGTCCAGGCCGCCAGCTTAAGGGCCTGCAGGCTAATGGTACCTTCCAGGAGATCGGGCGAGACGAACTGAAATGTCATTTCGTCTGAATTGATGTAGCTCAAGAACCACTGGGGATGCCAGCCCAGGCGGTCGGCCTGCTTCATGGCCTGAGCATTGTAGCCGGGAGTGGCAACGCTGGTGACCACCTCGGCGCCGGCATTCTTCATGTTGCTCACCTGGGAGCTAACGGAGACCGCCGCGACCTCGAAGCTCTGCTCGGAGACGATCTCGTTCTTGTCGGGGTCCAGGCCGTCCTTCACCCCTTGCAGGTGGTCGGCGCCCTGTTGGTTATTGGGGTAAAGGACGCCCACCTTCTTGCCAGGCAGGTTTTCGGAGATGTACTGGCCGAAGAACGTCCCCTCGATCCTGTAGCTGGGGATCATCTGGACGCCCCAGGGGTGCCCCTCGGGGTCGGCCCCGAACATGTGAGACCCCGCAGAGCACAAGAGGTCGGGTACTTCATTTTCGTTCAGGTACTCCCAGACGGCGGGATGGGGAGTATCGCCTAGGGAGCCGACGATGGCGAACACTTTGTCCTGTTCCACCAGCTTGCGCACCGCCTCGATGGCCTTAGCCGGGTCGTCCTGGTTGTCCTCCAGCTTGTAGACGATCTTGCGACCGCAGACACCGCCCTGAGTGTCGTTGATGTAGTTGAAGTAGGCCTCTGTGCTCTGGGGGATCGTGGCGTAGACCGCCGCCATGGCCCCGGCGAGGATGACATCCGCTCCCAGAATTATCTCTGTGTCCGTGATGCCCGGCGCCTCGGCCACGGTGGCAGGAGTGCCGGTCGCCACGGCTGTGGGCGTGCCGCCAGGGGCAGGAGTCTCCTCTTCTTCCTCTCCGCAGCCGCTCAGCAAGGGGATCGCCACCATGCAGGCTAGAAGCAGAACAACCAGCAGAGCAGCGGTTCTACCTAGCAGCGGCAGGGCGTACTTGATCTTCATCTTGTGCCTCCCTTCACGCTGTTCCCTATCTGTAGAGGGCATCGGCTACGTCTTCGAGGCCCAACTCCTCCAGCTTGGCACGGCTGGGCTTGCAGGTCTGCTGATCCCAATCGCAGGCGGCCAGGAACTCCCGCTGCAGGGTCTCCGCGTCCAGGCTTAGGCCCTTGTGCGGACCCCCTTCCAGGGGCGGGCTGCCGATGAGCCGACCAGGGATACGACGCTGGGCAGGGTTGTCCCCTTCGCGCACCTGAAAGGCCATCCGCAGATTAGCGATGCGTTCGCCCGTCTCAAGCAACTCCTGGTGGGTAGTATCCCAGCCAGTGACGGCGTTGATCCACTGGGGAATGCGCTGGTTTGGGCCGCCGAGGGTGATGAACATGCATATGCCGATGCTGTTGACGATGTGGTGAAACTCGGAGATGCCCTTGTGGTGCTGGGCGCGGCCGCTGGCCTGATTTCGGTCCCCCGGCACAAGCGGCACACCCCAGTCGGGTGCAATGGCACTCGGATACTGGGTATGGCGGGCGGGCGTCGGATCCAGCTTATAGGTGGTGAAATACTCTGGCTGGAGCCTGGCCTCGTGCATGGGGAGCTCCTCGCCACCCACCTCCATGGCGAAAGGCTCTGCCCTGGCGCCTAACTTCTCGGCGGCCTTGCGGATGCCATCGGCAAAGAGGTCGCCGATGCCCTCTCGCTTGCCGATGCGGTGGAGCATCTCCACGATGGCCTCGCCGTTGCCCCAGGTCAGCTCTAGACCACCCGTGTCCTCGTTGCTGATGACATCGTTCTCATAGCACTCGATGGCAAAGGCGACGGTAGCACCGGCGGAGATGGCGTCCAGGCCGTAGGCGTTGCAGAGGTGGTTGACGCACTGGAGGGAATCGATGTCGGCATTGAGGACCAAGGTGCCGAAGGCGCAGGCCGTCTCGTATTCCGCCCGATGAGTGCCCTTCGGGTAGGGAAACCTGGGGTTGTCAGATTCCTTGCTCTCAGCACCGCAGCCGATGGGGCAGTGCCAGCAGCCGTAGCGCTTCTCCATCTTGGCGTTGAACTTGTCGCCAGCGAGCTGAGGGGCCACCGGGAAGTCAACGGTGCCAACGCCGCCCCAGTTCTTCACCGGTGAGTCACCCGTGACGGCCGAAATGGCGGTGGCACCAGTGGTGCCAAAGCCGCGGAAGAAGGTGGCAATGGGCCCGAACTCGTCGATAGAGGTGCGCACCAGGCTGCGCACATTCTTGTCATCGCCAGCCAGGATGTTGCGCGAGGCCAGGACGACGACGGCCTTGAGCTTCTTGGAGCCCATGACAGCACCCAGTCCGCTGCGGGCGGCCAGACGGCCATACTCGTTGCAGATGCCGGCCATGTAGGACAGGTTCTCGCCTGCCTGGCCAATGCAAGCGACGCTAGCCTTCTTGCCGTGGCGCTCCTTAAGCGTGCCCTCGGTGGTGATGGCGTCCAGGCCCCAGAGGTCGTTGGCGTCCTTGATCTCGACCTTGTCGTCCTCAATGAGAAGGTAAACAGGCCTGTCAGATATGCCGCTGAACAGGAGGCCGTCCCAGCCGGCATGCTTCAAGAAGGGGCCGAAGTCGCCGCCGCTGTTGGCGTCGCCCCAGCCACCGGTCTTGGGGGACTTGGCGACAGCCTGATAACGACTCCCGAACAGGGGGGTGCCGGTGAGAAGGCCCGGGAAGAAGCCGAGGATGTTGTCTGGCCCCAACGCCTCAGCCCCCCGAGGGATGCGGTCGAAAAGCAAGCGGACACCCACGCCGTAGCCGCCAATATAGCGGCGGTACACCTCCTCCGGCAGCGGTTCGGGCTCGCTGGCACCTGAGCCGAGGTTCACGTTAAGGATCTTGCCATTAATGGCCTTGGTCAGCATCTCATCTACTCTCCTCCCAAAATCGGCGCCAGTGGCCACACTCTGAGCCGGACGAAACAAGACAAAATGGGGCGGTCTTGGTGAAGACGATCATAGGATTGACAGCAGCTATAGGTCAAGCCAGAGGTTCCTTTCCTTTGCTCTCCTTGTCGCCAGCCTGCCCTCCCCCCGCGACCCGTTAGCGGACGGCCAGGGGTTCCTCGACAAGCCAGCACGCATCTGCAGCGGCTCCGCCCGCAGGCTTGGCGTGTCGCCATCTGTGTGTTATATATGTCCCTGGAAGAAGCCAAGCCCGCGGGGAGGCCTAGGTCCACAGCGACGCCCCCTTCATCCACAGCAGACCGTTCCCTTAGGCGGGAGAGGAGGGATCAGGATGAAAGCTAGCTATCCAGCGCACCTGCCGCGCAAGGCCAGCCCCTGGCTGGTCGCACTGCTCCTGGCCTGCCTGGTGGCGATCCCCCTAGCGAGTGGCTGCGGAGAGGAAGAAGAGGCGACCCCCACCCCCGGCGGCACGCCCACGGCAGCGGTGACCGGCACTCCTACCGCCGTGGCAGAGGTACCAGGCATCACCGATACAGAGATAATCCTGGGAGCGGATTGCCCCCTCGCCGGGGCCATGGGAGCGGTCTACGCCATGATCCCTAAGGCCACAGAAGCCTACTTCAATTACATCAACGACACCCAGGGGGGCGTCTGCGGTCGGAAGATCGTCTACAAGCTGGAGGACAACCAGATGGACCCCGCCAAGGGTGCTGAGGCAGTGCGCAAGCTGGTGGAGCGCGACAAAGTGTTCGCCATTGTTGGCTCCTTGGGCGACCTGCCCCACTCCGGCGTCTGGGACTACCTCAATGAGAAGGGAGTGCCCGATATCCTGGTTTCCGCCGGGGCTCACAAGTATGGCTCCGACATCGAGGGGCACCCCTTGACGGTTCAGATGATCCCCGACTACACCGTCGAAGCAACCTTCTTCGGCGACTACATCTCCGAAAGCCTGCCAGGCAAGAAAGTGGGCATTCTGTATGAGAACCAGGTCTATGGCTACGACGGCCTCGCAGGCGTGAAGAGTAGCCTGGACCCCGACAAGAATGAAATCGTCTCCGAACAGAGCCATGAGAGCACGGCCGTCTCTGTTCGCTCCCAGGTGACCAACATGAAGAATGCCGGCGCGGAGGTGGTCGTGTTGTACACCACCCCCGGCTTCACCGCCCAGGCCATCAAGGAGGCCGACCAGCTTGGCTGGCATCCCCAGTGGCTCATGAGCTACGTCAATTCCGACCCCATAATCTTTCAGTTCGCCTCGGCCGAACTCATGGAGGGTGCCATAACCACTCAAATCTACAAGCTGGCGGACTGGACTGACGACCCGGCCATAGCTGAACACCACCGGATCATGCGAGACTACGGTGGGCCCTCCCCCACGAACTTCACCGTTTATGCCCAGTCGCTGGCAGAAGTGGCCGTGGAGGTGCTCAGCAGAACCTGCGACAACCTGACCCGCGAGGGGCTCATGGACTCCATCGAGTCCCTTACGGACTACCACAGCGACCTGCTCCTGGACGGCGTCAACATCACCTTCAGCCCCACTGACCACACGGCCCTCGGAAACGCCAAGCTGCTGAAGGTGGTCTTGCACGATGGCAAGGGCGAGTGGGAGTACTTCGGCCCGCTACTTTATTACGGGCAAGAGGAGTAGTTCAAGAGCATTAGGGCCCAATCACAGCGTGCAGTCTAACCTGCTAGGGCCTACCCTTGCAGGGTTCGATCCCGGCAGATGCTGGAAGAGTACTTTCATGGTAGTAGGAGGAACTAAGATGAGTGGCAAGCAGGCGATTCCTCTGTCAGGTAAGGCCGGCGCTCTGTTGGCCGTTCTGCTCCTGGCGTCCTTGCTGGCGATTCCCCTACTGAGCGGCTGCGCAGAGGAAGAAGAGGAGGCGACCCCCACCCCAGGCGGCACGCCCGCGGCCACGGTGACTGGCACCGCCACGCCAGCGGCGGAGGTGCCGGGCATCACCGATACAGAGATAGTCCTGGGAGCTCATCTCATCCTCGGTGGGGTTTTCGGCGCCGCCTTCCGCATGATCCCCGACGCTACACAAGCCTACTTCAATTACATCAACGATACCCAGGGGGGCGTCTGCGGTCGCAAGATCGTCTACAAGATGGAAGACAACCAGAACGACGCCGCCCAGGGCCTTGAGGCCGCACGCAAGCTGATAGAGCGAGACCAAGTCTTCGCCCTGGTCGGCTCTCTGGGGGACGACTCTGAGGCCGCCGCCTGGGACTATATCAACGAGAAGGGCGTGCCCGACATATTTTTCTCGGGAGGAACCCACCGATTCGCCACCGACCCCCAGGGTCATCCCTGGACCATCCCGCTGATCCCTAGCTACACCATCGAGGGGACCTTCCTGGGCGAGTACATCTCCGAGAACCTGCCCGGCGAGAAAGTTGCCGCTCTCTACGAGAATGGACAGCAGGGCTGGGACGAGCTAGCAGGCCTCAAGCTGGGCCTCGACCCTAACAAGAATGAACTGGTCACCGAGCAGAGCTTCGAGCTCACAGACATCTCTATCAGGTCCCAAGTGGCTAACATGAAGAAGTCTGGCGCCACCGTGGCCGTCTATCTCACCGGCCCCGGCCAGGTTGGTCAGGCCATCAAGGAGGCCAACCGCCTCGGCTGGCACCCGGATATCTTCATGAGCTACACTTCTGCAGACGATATCATGTTCCAGTTCGTCTCGCCCGAGCTTCTGGACGGAGCGATCACCCTCCAGGCCTTCAAGCTGGCGACAATGAGGGACGACCCGGCAGTGGCCAGACACTATGAGCTCATGAAAGAATACGGCGGGCCCAGCCCCTCCAACTTCACCATCTATGCCCAGTTGGTGGGGGAACTGACGGTGGAAGCCCTCAACAAAACCTGCGACAACCTGACCCGAGAGGGCTTGATGGACGCCGTTGAGTCTATTCAGGACTGGCACAGCGACCTGCTCCTAGACGAAGTCAATGTCACCTTGAGCGACACCGATCACACCGCCCTCCAGACCGCCAGGATGCTGCGGGTTATCGTGGAGGATGGGAAGGCCAGGTTCGAGTACTTCGGCCCGCTATACGTGTTCGAGGACTAAGAACCGACGCCTAGCGCTGGAGACCTGCTCAACCGCGCCTTGGCGGCGAGGCTAGTCTTCCTGTTCCCCTTCTCGCCTGCCTTTGAGAAACTCCTCCAGTTCCTCGATCAGAATGTCGCCGCCAGGAAGCTCGGCACCTTTCGCCCCTGGCGCCGCCTCTTCCTCCGACAGGGCGTCCGACCGGCGCTCCAGCTCCTGGACGTAGGCAGCGATCTCCGGATTGCTGGCGATTGCCCTAGCCACCTCCCTCTCGAAATCGGCCACGGCCCTCTCAAGCCGGCGAAGGTCAAGACCCAGATCGAAGAGAACGTTCAAGCTGTGCAGGAGCGCCGCGGCCCCCTTGGGGTTCTCCGTCGTCCCCAAGTAGTGCGGCATCCCTGCCCACAGGCTGACCGCCGGCACTCCCTGCCGCCGGCAGGCATCGTGTATTGTGCCGACAATGCCGGTGGGCCCCTCGTAACGGGTGGGCGCGATACTTAGTTGCTCCAGCCTCGCCGCCAGTTCTGGGTCGGTGGCGAAGCCGGTCAAAGGCACCGAACGAGAGTGCGGCGTCTCGCTCAGGAGTGCGCCAAGACTGATCGCCTGGGTCGCACCACACTGCCGGGCGACCTGAAGAACGGCCCCCGTAAATGCCCGCCACTTTAGGTGGGGCTCGCTGCCAAGGAGAAGGACGAAATCTCGCCTCAGGGCGGGGTCTGCCTTGTAGAAGAAGGCGTTGCTGGGCCACTCCAGTTCCCGCTGCGAGCCCGGGGCAAGGTGGATCGTGGGCCGCGCACTGGTGAAGTCGAAGAACTCCTCGGGGTCGATGCTGGCGAATCTTTCGGCCGACCAGCCGTCAATCAAAAAGCGCACCGCCGAGGTTGCTGCCTGACCGGCGTCATTCCAGCCGCTAAAGGCCATCACCAGAACGGGGCTGCGCAGGGAAGGTAGTTCACCCACTTCAAGATAGCTCATCTAAGGCACGCCTCGGCATTCATGTTAGCCCCACCCCAGGGAGCTCGCTCTCAATGACAGAGTAGCCCCGCAGCGGCCAGGGACGCAATACCCCCTAGTGCCGTTGCGTCCCTGTTCGCCAGGGAAGACAGGCACACTTGAAGCACCTGCCCTCCCGAGCCTAAGATTGGCTTACTTAGCGGTGACGGCGCAGGTATGACCGAGCCTCAAAGAAGACCAAACCGCCCGTTTCTGGCGGGAGCCCGCCCCCTGGCCTTTGCCCATCGAGGCGGCGGCAAGCTCTGGCCAGAGAACACGATGGTGGCCTTCCAGGGGGCCGTCCAACTGGGATGCCGCTACCTGGAAACGGACCTCCGCACCACCAGGGACGGGGTCATAGTCACCATCCACGACGAGACCGTGGACCGCATCAGCGATGGCTCCGGCCCTGTCCACGCTCTCACCCTGGCTGAACTGAAGCGCCTCGATGCCGGCTACCGCTTCTCCCCCGATGGAGGTCAGACCTTTCCCTTCCGCGGAAAGGGGGTCGCAGTCCCCACCTTGGCTGAAGTGACGGAGGCCTTCCCCGATATCTTCCTCAACCTCGACATCAAGCAGAAGGAGCCTCCCATGGTCGAGGCCCTGGTTACCTTCACCGAGGAGGAGGGCGCCCACGACCGTATCCTCGTGGGCTCCTTTCACGACCGTATGCTGAAGGAGTTTCGGCGACGTACGGGCGGCCGCGTAGCCACCTCCGCCGCCAGTCGGGAGGCACGCCTGTTCTGGCTAGCCAGCCGCCTGGGCTTGACGCGCTTCCTTCGCCCTCCCTACGATGCTCTCCAAGTCCCGGCCCGCCAGGGTTCCCTTTCCGTGGTGGACCATCGCTTCGTTCAGGCTGCCCATCGCCTCGGCATCCAGGTGCACGTGTGGACCGTGGACGAAAGCGAGGAAATGCACCGCTTGCTCAACCTTGGGGTGGACGGTCTAATGTCCGACAGGCCCGATCTCCTGCTCGATGTCCTGCGCCTCTCGCAGCCGCAAGCTTGAACGCACTCGTCCTGGCCGCGGAAAGTGCGTAGACACAAACATCTGGCCGTCTTACACTGAAGTCAAGAGACGATGGCTGCCTGGGACCATCTCCGTGCCACAACCCTGGGCCGGCTGCAAAGCCTCACACTCCAGCATGAAGCTCTTCTGCCCTATGGACTAGCTCTGCTGGTCGGCCTAGCCGCTGGCGGCGGGGCTATAATATTCCGCCATCTCATTTCGGCCTTCGACTGGGTCTTCTTTAACCGCCTGGGCGACGCCCTCAGCCCGCTAGGCGACCAACGTGTCATCCTTCTGCCCATCCTGGGTGGCCTGTTGGTAGGGCCCATTATCTATTTCCTGGCCCGCGAGGCTAAGGGCCACGGTGTGCCCGAGGTCATGCTGGCTGTGGAGACGCAGAGAGGGCGCATCCGGCCCCGCGTGGCCGTGGTCAAGTCCGTCGCCTCTGCCCTCTGCATCGGTAGCGGCGGCTCTGTGGGACGCGAGGGACCGATTGTCCAGATCGGCTCAGCCGTAGGCTCCACCATTGGCCAGCTCCTTCAGCTTTCCGAGGAGAACATCCGCCTGCTGGTGGCCAGCGGCGCCGCCGGCGGCATTTCCGCTACCTTCAACGCCCCTATTGCCGGCGTCTTTTTCGCCCTGGAGATCATCCTTCGCCGCTTCAATCTGCGGAACTTCAGCGTTGTCGTGCTGAGCTCGGTAGTCGCCGATGCCATCGCTCATACCTTCCTGGGTGATGACCCCGCCTTCGCCATCCCTCCCTATGCGCTAGAGAGCAACCTTGAACTCCCACTGTACGCCCTCCTCGGCCTTTTCGCCGCCCTGGCTGGACTTGCATTCATCACTGCCCTCTATAGAACTGAGGATATCTTCGACTCCCTGCGTCTGCCAGAGATGGTCAAACCGGCCATTGGCGGTCTAGGAATAGGTGTCCTCGGCCTCTGGTTCGTCGATCTGTTCGGAGTAGGCTACGGCGGCGGCCCAAGCGCTAACGCGATGACCAGTGCCCTGGCAGGCGAGAGGGCCCTGCAAGTTGTCATCGCCCTGGCGGGGCTCAAGATCCTGGCCACCTCCCTCACCATTGGCAGCGGTGGCAGTGGCGGCGTCTTCGCCCCCTCTCTGTTCATCGGAGCCATGCTGGGCGCTGCCTATGGCGATGTCGCCCACGATGTATTCCCCGACTTCACTGGGCCATCTGGGGCCTACGCCCTGGTAGGGATGGCAGCAGTTTTCGCCGCCGCTGCCCGCGCACCTATTACGTCCATCCTCATTCTCTTCGAGATGACCCGCGACTACAGTATCATCCTTCCTCTTATGATGGCCGTGGCCGTCAGTACAGTGGTGGCCCAGTTCATACGACGCGACACTATCTACACCCTGAAGCTGCGGCGGCGCGGCGTGGAGATTGAGGAAGGGCGGGAAGCGGCGCTGCTACAGACCATCACGGTAGGGCAAGCCATGGCCCGCAACTTCGATGTGGTATCGGCCGACACGAGCGTAGCGGAGCTGCTGGAGGGCATTTCTGCCAATGGCCAGCCGAGAGCATTCCCCGTGCTCGATCGTGACAGGAAGCTCGTAGGCATCCTCACCCCCTCCGATATCGAGCGCGTCCTTGATAAGGATCTCTCGGCTTTGACAGTTCAGGACATCGCTGCCAAGAACCCTGTCACTATTTTCCCTGACCAAACGCTTGAGGAGGCGGTGAGGCGGCTGGGTAGCCAAGGCCTGCGCCAGCTACCCGTGGTCAGCCGCCACGACCCCTCCGTATTGCTGGGCCTCTTGCGCCACAGCGACGTCATTAACGCCTCGGGGCGCGCTCTAGCCGCCCGCGGCCGTCCTGCTCAGCCTGCCCCTACTCCCGCCCAGGTCGAGCTCTACGGCACCGAAGAAATGGAGTTCAAGGTGGCCAGCCGCTCCCCGCTGGCAGGCAAGCGCATTCGAGACATAGACCTGCCCGCAGACAGCATCATCGTCTCCATTGTCCGCGACGGCTCCCCTATCATCCCCCGTGGTGACGTCTCTCTGGAGCCAGGTGATCGCGTTGTCCTTATTGCCCTCCCCTCAGCCATCCCGAAGCTATGGGAACGTTTCGGCTATCATCGCCGCCGGAGGCGCGGATGACCCAACCACGGACAAGGCGACTGGGTAGAACCGGCCTGCTGGTCAGCGAGCTCGGCTTCGGAGCAGCAAGCGTGGCTGACATCCCCGAGGGCGAGAGGACGCTGCTCAGGGCTTTCTCCCTGGGCATCAACTTCGTAGAGACGGGGCAATGCTACAGGGGCAGCGAGCACTGCATTGGAAGAGTGCTCCGGAGATTGGGCCAGAATGAAGGCCGCGTGCACGTGGCAAGTAAGACCCTCAGACGCTCAAGGGATGGTGCCTTGGGCGACCTAGAGAGGAGCCTTAGGCACCTCGGCCTGCCAAAGGTGGCCGTCTATCAGCTAAACAGCGTGGAGGAGGAAGACTGGGAGCAGGTTACAGCCAAGGGCGGAGCGCTGGATGGGCTCAAGGAGGCGCGAGACTGCGGGCTCGTGGCCTACGTAGGGATTTCCAGCCACACGGTGGAGGTCCTGCACCGGGCGATAGAGAGCGAGAAATTTGATACCATTCAGATAAAGTACAGCGCCTTCAACACGGCGGGAGAAGCCCTCACCCGTCTGGCGCAGGAGCGGGATATCGGCGTCATCGCCATGAAGCCCCTTGGCGGCTTTGGAATGCTCGGATGGCTCAAGTCCTCTCCTCACGCCAGGTTCTTGAATGCCAGAACGCTTCTCCGCTACGCCCTGTCTAATCAATACCTATCGGTGGTGATCCCGGGAATGCGCTTTCCCTGGGAAGCGGAGCAAAACGTAGCAGTCGCGACCTCTCACGATCGCATGACGCCCGCTCAGAGGGAGCGCCTTCGCAAGCGGGCGCAGGCGTTCATGGCGGAGGCGGCCAGGACAGTGTAGGCCGCCAGCATCAATCGCGCTCTCTTGCCGATGCCCCTGCGCTTTCTCTGGCTTGCCTGATCGTCTCGAAAGCACGCTCTATCAGTTCCAGCACGGCGGTCTTCTCTTCCGGGAACTTGTACCCTTCCCAGTCCTGTCTGAATATCGGTGGATTGGCATGGTGGTCGAAACAGACCCTGGAGGTCACGTCCAGACCCTCGATCAGGGCGCCGATTTCTGCCAGAACCTCGTAGCGCGACAGCGGTGCGAATTTCCCCGCAGCATACTCGTCCCACAGCGGCGTTCCGGGCACGAGCATGAGGGACCGCACCCTGATGTAGTGAGGATCGATGGCGTTCAGCACCCTTGCCGTTCCCTGCACGTGCTGTCGCGACGCGCCCTTGCCTCCCAGGCCGGGCATCACGTATTCGGACAGCTCAAATCCCGCTTCCTTGGCTTTGCTGCCCGCTCCTATCATCTCGGCCGCGGTTGCGCCCTTCTTCACCCGCCTCAGCACTTCATCGTCGCCAGTCTCCAGGCCCAGGTGCAACCTGGTGAGGCCCACCTCTCTCAATCGCCTCAGGTCCTCTGGATTCTTACTCAGAACGGTCTTCGCCCGCCCGTAGGACGTGACCCGCTCTAGCGATGGAAACGCTTGATACAAGTAGCGAACTATCTGAATCAAGTCCTCTGTCTTGATCACGATGGCGTTGGAGTCTGCCACGAACGCCGTCGTCGGCTCGCCCTGGTATCCCTGGAGATGCAGATGGTCTACGCTGGCCCTTAGCTCGTCTATGTCTTCTCTTACCTCAGCGACGGAGCGGATGGTGTTCTTGCGGGGGAAGCCCTTGTAGACCGGGCAGAACGTACAGTAGTTCCAAGGACATCCCCTCATGGCTCTTATGAGCAGAGAGTAGGCCTCGCTAGGAGGCCTAATGGGCGGCAGTTCATATGGCACGGTACTACCTCGCTCCTCGATTCATTCTAGAGCACCTCTCCCGGAAAAGCATCCCCGAAGCCACTGCTGGATGCTGGCCACCGCCACGAGTTGGAAGCTTTAGTGAGAATTCGTCGCATTTTCGGGGAGATTTCCTGGAAATTTGTCGCCTTTCCCCTATCGAGATCGCTTTGCCGGTGATAGGCTGGTACTAGAAGGACGCTGGGGCAAAGGCCCCCTGCGTGCCCAAGGGGCGGCATTCCTTTGAGATCATACCCTATCAATCTGGTTGGCCTGGCGGGCAGACGCTGCGTCGTGGTGGGAGGTGGCGAGGTGGCGCAGCGCAAGGTGGAGTCCCTCATGGAAGCGGGCGCAGACCGAGTAGCGGTGATCAGTCCTCGCCTCACCCATAGGCTAAGGGCGCTCTTGCAAGCGAAGCGGATTGAGCATCGCCCTCGAGGCTACCAACAAGGAGACCTGGAGGGCGCTTTCGTTGTCATCGCGGCAACGGGCGATCCGGATGTAAATGGAGAAGTCTGGCAGGAGGCCCAGGAGAGACGCCTTCTGATCAACGTGGTTGATGATCCTCAGCGGTGCAACTTCTTTGTGCCTTCGGTGGTGCGAAGGGGAGACCTGACGATCAGCATCTGCACCGGAGGGCAAGACCCAGCCCTTTCGGCTCGCCTGCGCCAGGAACTTGAGCCCCGCTTTGGCCGCGAATATGCCGCTTTCCTGGAGATAGCGGGGGCTCTGAGAGAGCGCGTCGGCAGAGAGCTTTCCGGCCGGGCCCGCTCTCGCTTCTGGAACGCCCTGGCCGATTCAGAAATGTTGGCCTCGCTCAAGGAAGGGAAACGGCAAGAGGCGGAACAACTGGCGAACGACATCCTCGCCACCTATGCCCTAAAGGCGAGAGGCCGCAGGGCGAGGACAATCGGCGCCCTTCCAGAGAGCCAGCAGTGAATATCTTAGCGATCGGCCTAAACCACAAAACGGCCCCGGTTGAGGTGCGAGAGAGGCTGGCCTTCACCGGCAGCCGCCTCCGCCAAGCCCTTTTCGCCCTGGCGGAATGTCGCGCTCGCCACGATGGTGTCCTTCGGGAGAGTGCCATCCTCTCCACCTGTAACCGCACCGAAATCTATGCCCTGGCCGAAGATGCAGTCAGAGGGCGTGAATATCTGGTGCGTTTCCTGAGCGAGCAGCAAGGCTTGCCCCCAGCCCAGTTCGAAAGCCCCCTCTACACCTGTGAGGACGAGGAGGCAGTGAACCATCTGTTCAGTGTGGCGGCAGGGATCGACTCCATGATCGTAGGGGAAAACGAGATCCTGGGCCAGGTACGAGAAGCCTATAGTCTTGCCAGCACCAGCAAGGCGATAGGGCCGGTGCTGGCGAGATTGTTTCGTAAGAGCATCACCGTGGGCAAGCGAGCCCGCACTGAGACAGCTATCGGTCGCGATGCTATCTCCATCAGCTACGCGGCGGTGGAGCTGGCTAAGAAGTTCTTCGAAGACCTTAGCAGTTGCCGAGCCCTGGTGGTGGGCGCCGGAGAAACCAGCGAGTTGACCCTCAAGAATCTCATGGAAAATGGCATCGGCGAGATCAGCGTCATCAACCGCACCCGGCGCAAGGCCGAGGCCATCGCCCGCCAGTGCGGGGGCCAGGCCCTGGGTTTCGGTCGTATCGCCCAGGCTCTCTGTTCGGCCGACATCGTCATCAGCTCCACAGCGGCTCCCCATCCGGTGATTCGCAGCCAGGCGGTAGAGCGGGCCATGGGCCTCCGCCAGCAGCGCCCCCTCTTGCTGGTGGATATTGCCGTCCCGCGTGACGTTGACCGCGAGGTCAGCCACATCGACAACGTCCACCTCTACGACATCGATGATCTGGAGAAGGTGGTGGAGACAAACCTGGAGCGACGCAGGCGTCAGATCCCCAAGGTGAGAGCCATCATCCATAAGGAGCAGACAGACTTCATGGCCTGGTTCAGGGCTCTGGAGGTGCTGCCCACCATCACCAGCCTGAGGGCGCGAGCCGAGGAGATCCGTCTGGCGGAACTGCAGAAGGCTCTGCGCAGGCTGGGTCCCCTCCCCGAGCGGCAGAGATCGATCGTCGAAGCTCTCTCACTGGGCATCGTAAACAAGCTGCTTCACTCCCCTATCGTTAACCTCAAAGGCCGAGCCAATGGTCAGCAGAGCCGCCTCTACGCCGCGGTACTTCAGGAGCTCTTCGCTCTGGAAGGCGGGGAGAGCCAGGACAGGCAGAGCGAGGCATAACGCTCGAGGAGGGATGGTGAGAGCCGACCAGCGCACCTTGCTCATCGGCACGCGCGGCAGCCGACTAGCCAGGGTACAGGCCGAACCAGTGCGAGAGATGCTCTCCTCCCTCCACCCGGAGAGGGCCTGGCTGCTGCGAGAAATACGAAGCGAGGGCGATGTCCAGCGACAGGCAAGCCTGACCAGCATCGGCGGCCGCGGGGTCTTTGTGAAGGCGCTCGAGGACAAGCTGCTGGCCGGCGAGATCGATCTGGCCGTCCACAGCCTGAAGGACATGCCGACACGACTGGCAGCGGGTCTGAAGATAGGGGCTGTCCTTCCCCGTGAGGACGCCAGAGACGCACTTGTCTCGCGCGGCGGCCCAACCCTGGACGATCTGCCGACAGGAGCCGTCGTCGGAACCGGAAGCGTCCGCCGGCGCGCTCAGCTTCTGGCCTATCGTAGCGATCTGGTAACTCAGGATGTCCGGGGCAACGTTGACACCCGCCTGAGGAAGCTGAACAGCGGAGGCTATGACGCCTTGATTGTAGCTGTGGCGGCGCTCATACGTCTCCACCGCAGCTCGGCCATCAGCCAGTATCTGCCCCTGGCGCTCATGCTGCCCGCCGTGGGGCAGGGAGCCCTGGCCGTCGAGGTGAGGGAGAGCGACGAAGAGGTGGGAGAGCTGGTCCAGCCGTTGAACAACCTCGCCACTGAGAGAGCCGTAAGCGCCGAGCGGGCCTTTCTCGCCGCCCTGGGCGGTGGCTGCACTGTACCCGTCGCCGCTCACGCGGCAGTATCCGACGAGCGGCTGAAGCTCCAGGGCATGGTGGCAGACCTAGACGGCAGGAAAGTGATCCGCGACAGCCTGAGCGGTTCCGCTGCTCAAGCCGAAGACATTGGTCGACGCCTGGCAGACAGGATCCTGAGCCAGGGCGCCGCCCAGATCCTGCGCGAGGCGGCAAGTGTGCAGTAAGGGGCTGGTCTACCTGGTGGGGGCTGGCCCAGGCGACCCGGGGCTGATCACGGTGAAGGGCCTGGCCTGCCTCCAGAAGGCGGATGTAATCGTCTACGACCGGCTGGTCAGCGCCAGCCTGCTCAGGCAAGCCCCACGGGGATGCGAGATGATCGATGTGGGGAAGAGCCCCCAGCGGCACACCCTCCCCCAGAAAGCGATCGACGCCCTCCTGGTAGAAAAGGCGCTCGCCGGGAAGGTGGTAGTGCGCCTGAAAGGGGGCGACCCCTTCCTCTTTGGCCGCGGTGGCGAGGAGGCGGAAGCCTTGGCGAAGGCGGGGGTGCCCTTCGAGGTAGTGCCGGGCGTGACCAGTGCCATCGCCGCACCGGCTTATGCTGGCATACCAGTCACCCATCGCCAACAGACTAGCGCTTTTGCCGTAATCACCGGCCACGAGGACCCCACCAAGGCCGATTCTAGCCTCGACTGGCAGAAGCTGGCCACGGGCGTGGGCACCCTGGTCTGCCTTATGGGCGTCGGCAACCTGCCCCAGATCGTGGCCAAGCTCATCGAGCACGGGCGAGACCCCCACACACCGGTAGCCATCGTCCAGCAAGGAACGGAGGCGCGGCAGAGGACGGTGACCGGCACCCTGGCCGATATCGTGCAAAAGGCGCGAGCGGCCGATATCAAACCGCCAGCGGTAACGATCGTTGGCGAGGTGGTGGCTCTGCGGGACAAGCTGCGCTGGTTCGATACAAAGCCCCTCTTCGGCAAGCGGGTCCTAGTCACCCGCTCGCGGCAGCAGGCCAGCGCCCTCTCGGAGCGATTGCGGCAACTGGGAGCGGAACCACTTGAGTACCCGGCCATCGAGATCGCCCCTCCCAAGGATATGGCCCCCCTGGATGAGGCCATCGCCAGGCTCTCCGCCTACGACTGGCTGATCTTGACGAGCACCAATGGTGTGCGGGCCTTTGTGGACAGAATGAGCGAAAAGGGAACGGATATCCAGGCCCTGGGGAGACTGAAAATCGCGGCCATCGGCCCGGCCACGGCCCAGGCCCTCGCGGGGCATGGCCTCCGGGTCGACTACGTGCCGGAGGTCTACACGACCAAAGAGATCGCCACCGGCCTCGGCGATGTCACCGGGGAGCGCATCCTGCTCCCCCGGGCCGAGCAGGCGCCGAAGCAATTGGCCCAGGCCTTGCGAGGCAAGGGGGCAGTGGTCGATGAGGTCGTCGCCTACCGGACGCTGGCCGTCGGCGCACCGGACGAACTGAAAGCCCTGCTGGAGGAGGGACAGATCGATATCGTCACCTTCACCAGCTCGTCGACGGTACGCAATCTAGCGAACAGCCTCCAAGGCCTGGAACCCGCTAAGGTCTTGTCATGCTGCCTGGTGGCCTGCATCGGGCCGGTCACCGCCAGGACGGCGCGGCGGCTGGGCATTCGGGTGGACGTGGTAGCCGGGGAGCACACCATCGCCGGGCTGGTGGAGGCCATTGTCACCGCTGTTGCTGAAAGAAGGCGAGATGATGAGCGCTAGGGAGACTGTTGATCGGCTACGGCTTCGCAGGGAGACGAGGGAGGTCGAGGAGATAGCGGCTGCACTTCTCCACCGCCCCCGCCGCCTGCGGCGGCTCGATAACCTGCGCCGCCTGGTGCGGGAGACCCGCCTCTCCGCCGGCGACCTCATCTATCCCCTGTTCGTCGTTCACGGCCAGGGGATCAGGGAGGAGATCGAATCCATGCCCGGCAGCTACCACTGGTCGCTTGACCTTCTCCCCGCCGAAGCGCAGGACGTCGCCGGCCTGAGCATCCCAGGGGTGATCCTCTTCGGCATCCCCGCCGTCAAGGACCCCATCGGCAGCGAGAACTTCGACGACCACGGCATCGTCCAGGAGGCTATCCGAACCATCAAGAAAGCTGTGCCGGAGCTGGTGGTGATCACCGATGTCTGCATGTGCCAGTACACCGACCACGGCCACTGCGGCATCGTGGAGGACGGCCGCGTGCTCAACGACGAGACGCTGGAGGTCCTGGCGCGGGTGGCGGCCTCCCACGCCGCCGCCGGAGCCGACGTTGTGGCCCCCAGCGGGATGATGGACGGCCAGGTGGCCGCCATCCGCTCCGCGCTGGATGTGGCGGGCTTCAGCCAGGTGGCCATTCTCTCCTACGCTGCCAAATACGCCTCCGCCTTCTACGGCCCCTTCCGCGAGGCGGCTGAGTCGGCCCCTCAGTTCGGCGACCGTCAGGGCTATCAGATGGACCCGGCCAACGCCCGCGAGGCCCTGCGGGAGGTAGCCCTGGACATCGAGGAAGGGGCGGACATGGTGATGGTTAAGCCTGCCCTGGCCTACCTGGACATCATCCGCCAGGTGCGCGAGGACTTCGACCACCCCCTGGCCGCCTTCAGCGTCAGCGGCGAGTACGCCATGGTCAAGGCAGCAGCCCAGCGCGGTTGGATCGACGAGAGGCGGGTGACTCTCGAGCTTCTCACCGCCATCAAACGGGCGGGGGCGGATATGATCCTGACCTACTTCGCCAAGGATGCTGCCCGCTGGCTGGGCGAGTAGAGGGAGGACTACGCTGGAATACCTGCCTCGCCTCATCTTCTGGGAGACAACGGCAGGGTGCAACCTGCGTTGCATCCACTGCCGCCGCATCGACGTGGCCGACCAGCTCGTGCCGGAGGACCTGACCACCGCCGAATCGAAACAGTTGATCGACCAAATCGTGGCCTTCTGCAATCCTATTCTTATCCTCTCCGGCGGTGAGCCTCTCATCCGGCCGGACATCTTCGAGATCGCTGAGCACGCCGTGGCCAAGGGACTACGCGTCGCCCTGGCGACCAACGGCACCCTCATCGATGGGCCCATGGCCCAGCGCATCGTGGATGCAGGCATTCGGCGGGTAGCGGTCAGCCTGGATGGGGCCACCGCAGAGACGCACGACAGCTTCCGCGCTGTCCCCGGCTCGTTTGCTCAGGCCCTCGAGGGCATCCGCCACCTGCGGGCACGGGGGATGAGCGTGCAGATCAATACCACCGTGGCCCGCCACAACGTTGATGAGCTGCCCCAGGTCCTGGACCTGGCCCTCTCCCTGGGGGCCGATGCCCTCCACATCTTCCTCCTGGTGCCCGTCGGCTGCGGCCTGGAGATCGCCGACGAGCAGATGATCTCCCCCCGCCGGTACGAGGAGGTGCTCAACTGGTTCTACGACAGGGATCAGGAAGGGCTGCTGGAGCTGAAGGCCACCTGCGCCCCCCACTACTTCCGCATCGTCCACCAGCGAATGGCGGCGGAAGAGCGGCAAGCCCCGCCCAGCCAGAAACGCCAGCGGGGCGTTGGTGCGGCTGCCTCCAGCGACCTCTATGCCATGACCAAGGGATGCCTGGCCGGAACCGGGGTCTGCTTCGTCTCCCACAAGGGCGAGGTCTTTCCCTGCGGCTACCTGCCGCTGGTGGCAGGGAGCGTGCGCAAGCAGCCGCTGCAACAGATCTGGCAGGACGCGCCCATCTTTAAAGAGCTACGAGACCCCGAGCTTCTTCAGGGCAAGTGCGGCCGCTGCCAGTTCAAGCGCATCTGCGGCGGCTGTCGAGCGAGGGCCTACGGCACGAGCGGCAACTATCTGGACGAGGAGCCCTTCTGCGTCTACGAGCCGCCGCCTTTGCCACGGGCAGCCCGCCTGAAGGAGAGTGGCTGATGCTCAGTGTCTCCCGTCTGCTGACCGGCACGCTCACCCCCGCCGACCCCCTGCGCTACGGCCGTCTCACCTCGGAGGTGCCGGCTCACCTCCTCCACTACTCGCTGGACAAGAAACCCATCGTGGTCTGGAACCTCACCCGCCGCTGCAACCTCCACTGTGTCCACTGCTATGCCGACGCCACGGACAAGCCTCAAGCGGGGGAGATGACCACGGCCGAGGGGAAGCGGCTGATCGACGACCTGGCCGACTTCGAGGTGCCCGTCCTCCTCTTCTCCGGCGGCGAGCCTCTCTTGCGGGAGGACCTGTTCGAACTGGCAGCCTACGCCGCGGGCAAGGGAATTCGCTGTGTCCTTTCTACTAACGGCACCCTGATCACCCCCGAGGTGGCAAAGCGGATCGAGGAGGCGCGCCTCTCGTACGTGGGGGTCAGCCTGGACGGCGTAGGGAAAGTGCACGACAAGATTCGCGGCAAGAAGGGGGCTTTCGAGCAGGCCTTGCAGGGCATCCGCTACTGCCGGGATGCCGGCATCCCCGTCGGCCTGCGTTTCACTGTCCACGCAATGAACGTCGACGAGCTGCCAGGCATATTTGACCTGACGGAGAAGGAGAGAATTCCCCGCCTCTGCGTCTATCACCTGGCCTACGCAGGGAGAGGAGACAAGATGCGCCGCTTCGACCTAGAGCCCCGCCGGACGCGGGCGGTGGTGGACTACATCTTCCAGCGGTCGCAGGACCTCCACGCCCGAGGCATCGAGAAGGACATCCTCACCGTGGACAACCACGCCGATAACGCCTACCTCTACATGCGGGTGCAGAAGGAGCAGCCCCAGCGGGCGGAGGAACTTTATCGCATGCTGCGCTGGAATGGCGGGAACCAGTCGGGGATCGCCGTCTCCAGCGTCGATCCGTTGGGACACCTGCACGTCGACCAGTTCTCCTGGCACTACTCCCTGGGGGACGTTCGCCAGCGGCCCTTCGCCGAGATGTGGAGCGATACCAGCGATCCGGTCATGCGGGTGCTGAAGGACCGCAAGCCCCACCTCAAGGGGCGCTGTCGGGTCTGCAAGTGGCTGGACGTCTGCAACGGTAACCTGCGGGTGCGGGCCGAGCGATACTTCGGCGATTCCCTGGCCCCTGACCCCGCCTGCTACCTGACCGACGAGGAGATCGGCATTGCGCCGGGGACGCCGGCAGCCGAGGAGGCGGCCAAGTGGCCGGTGCCAGTGCAAGATGAATCAGCGGAGTCGTCCCAATTGTTCACCACTCGCAGGAGGCGCTAACCATGGCAAAGGCCAAAGAGGCAGCCGCTCAGCAGCTAGACATCGTTGATCGCCGCCTGCTGGACCTCTTGCAGCGCGACTTCCCCCCAACGACGCAGCCCTTCGCAGCGATCGGCGAGAGGCTTGGGCTGCCCGAGGAAGAAGTGCTGGCGCGGGTACGGCGCCTTAAGAGCCCCGACGAGAAAGGGCTCATCCGCCAGATCAGCGCCATCTTCAACACGTCCGCCTTGGGTTACAAGAGCACCCTGGTGGCCATGCAGGTCCCCCAAGACGAGATCGAGCGGGCGGCGGCGGCGATCAATGGCCACCCAGGGGTCAGCCACAACTACCAGCGTGACCACGCCTGGAACCTGTGGTTCACCCTGGCCGTGCCCCCCGACGAGGACCTGGAGAGCACTGTCCAGGCGCTGGTTGAGAAGGCAGGTGGCTATCCTTATCGCCTATTTCCCGCACTGCGGGTCTTCAAGATCGCCGTGCAACTGGATATAGAGGGCGCCAGCGGCATTTCGGCCGTCGATAGCCCTCAAGGGAGCCGTCCCACCCCTGCCCTCACCGTCCGCGATAGGGCCTTCATCCGTGAACTGCAGAAGGATATCGAAATCGTCTCCCAGCCCTTCGCAGACGTGGCCGAGCGCTTAGGGGTGAGCCAGGAGGAAGTCGTCGCCTGGCTGCAGCAGGCCAAGGCTGCGGGCTGGTTGCGTCGCTTCGCCGCCATCCTGCGTCAGCGGCAGGCAGGTTATGTCGCCAACGGCATGGTAGCCTGGCGTGTGCCGCAGGACAGCATCGAGAGAGTAGCGACGGTTGCCGCCTCCCTGCCCCAGGTCAGCCACTGCTACCAGCGCCTCACCTACCCTGACTGGCCCTACAATCTCTTCACGATGATCCACGCTAAAAGCAAAGAGAACTGCCAGGCCGTCGCTCGAGAGATCTCTCAGGAGACGGGTGTCAGCGACTACGTCATCCTGTTCAGCACCAAGGAATACAAGAAGGCGCGCCTCAAGTACTTTGACCCGGCCCAGGAGGTCATGACAAGCAGGTCACAGAGCCTCTACACCGAGGCCCAGAGGTACATGCCTGGCGGCGTCAACAGCCCTGTCAGGGCTTTCCGCGCCGTGGGAGGAGAGCCGCTGTTCATCGCCAGAGGGGAGGGCCCCTATATCTACGACGTGGACGGCCAGCGCTACATTGACTACGTCCTGTCCTGGGGTCCTCTGATCCTGGGGCACGCCCATCCACAGGTGGTAGGCGCTCTGAAAGAGGCCGCGGAGCGAGGGATTAGCTACGGCGCCCCCACCGCGCTGGAGACCGAACTGGCCAAACGGGTGGTGGAAGCAGTGCCCTCCGTCGAAATGGTGCGCTTCGTCAACTCGGGCACCGAGGCCACCATGAGCGCCCTGCGCCTGGCCCGCGCCTACACAGGGAGGAGCAAGATCATCAAGTTCGAGGGCTGCTACCACGGACATGCCGACTTCCTCCTGGTTCGGGCGGGCTCGGGAGTGACCACCTTCGCTCTTCCCGACAGCCCTGGTGTGCCAGAGGGCACGGCCCAGGACACTCTAGTAGCTCCCTACAACGACCTGCAGGCGGTTGACAGGCTGTTCAGCGAGAACCGCGGCCAGATCGCCGCCGTGATCGTCGAGCCCGTGGCGGGGAACATGGGCGTGATACCTCCCGAGCCCGGCTTCCTGGAGGGCCTGCGAGGGGTGACAAAGGCGGAGGGAGCGCTCCTTATCTTCGACGAGGTGATCACCGGCTTCCGGGTGGCCTATGGCGGAGCCCAAGCCCTGTATGGCGTAACGCCCGACTTGACCTGCTTGGGCAAGGTCATCGGCGGCGGCCTTCCGGTCGGGGCCTACGGTGGCCGCAGGGAGATCATGGAGATGGTGGCACCCCTGGGCCCCATGTATCAGGCGGGCACCCTCTCCGGCAACCCCCTGGCTATGACCGCCGGCATCGAGACCCTCAAAGTGCTCACTCAGCCCGGGGCCTACCAGCGCCTGGAAGACAAGTCCGCGCAGCTCGCGGCTGGCCTGCGCGCGGCGGCCGAGGCTGCCAGGATACCGGTCTTTCAGACACGCGTTGGCTCCATGTTCTGCACCTTTTTCAGCGCCGAGAGGGTCGTCGACTGCGCTTCAGCGAAGAGGTCCGACAGCAATAAATACGCCCTCTTCTTCCGAGCGATGCTGGAGAACGGCGTCTATCTGGCGCCCTCGCAGTTCGAGGCGGGATTCCTCTCGCTGGCCCACAGCGAACAGGACATCGAACGAACCGTCCGGGCGGCAGAGGTAGCCTTCTCAGGGCTCAGCGGCTAGCGGCCCAATCGGACTGTGCCGCTCTCGCCTCATGGCCTATCGAACCACGAACACCCGCGTCTTCCAGATCTGGGCGGGGGCGTTGCGCAGGGCCTCGTACCTGGGCTTCCCCACGTTCAGGACTTTGGCCAGGGTTTTGCCGGCAAGCCCCTGCAGGTATTCGCATCTCTTGAGGAACGAGTGCAGGGTCAGCTTGTCGCCGCCCAGGAAAACGTAGTCCAGCCGCTTCTCATAGGCCGCGAACTTGGTCGTCACAACTGAGCACGCTTTGTCAAATAGCTCCCGGGCCTGCTCTTCCCTTCGCCGCTCGAAGCGCCGCTGAGACTGACCACCAGCCCGATGCCTCCCTTTCACGAACCTGGTGCCCGTCTTGGATGTCAGGAGCCGCTCGCCTTCAAAGACGCCGATCGAGTACCCTCCCAGCCTCAGAAGCACGACCCCCAGCAGGTATTTCTTATCCAGCAGCATCCGCAGATAAGAACTGTCCCAGGCCGGAGAGAACTGGTTTACGTCTACGGGAAAAGGCGGCAGAAGCGCATACTTACGGTCATCGCTCCAGAATAGAACGAGGCCTGTTTCGGACTCGACAAGGCTAGCGGGAAGACCCTTCATTTCTTGCAGCCAGTCGCCACATTCGTGCCCTATCGATTCCAGGTAGGGAAATAGATGGCCCGGCTTAACGTACAGGGCAATGCTTTCGCCCTCCGGCTGCTCCAGTTCGGCCAGCCAGCGCTCCAATCTGCCCCGCGTCATGTAGTAGCGTTCCGCAACCTCCACCATCTTCCCGATTTACCGCTCGCCAGCCTTATCCCTCCTCACACCGCCTTCTTCAACTCTTCGTACGCCGCCATCGCCTCGTCGACGGATGCGCCGTCTTCCAGGGTGCTGACGTCGCCGATGTCTACCTCGCTTGCCACCGCCTTGAGCACCCGGCGCATGATCTTGCCGCTTCGGGTCTTGGGCAGTTTTGCCACAAAGAACAGCCGCTCGGGAGTGGCGACGGGCCCCACCACCTTCCGGATGTGCTGCGCGAGTTCCTTACTCAAGGCATCAGAGGCCTCGTAACCGTCCTTCAAGATGACGAACAGCACGATGGCTTCGCCCTTTATGGGGTCGGGCTTGCTCGCTGCGGCGCCTTCGGCGACGGCCGGGTGCGAGACGACAGCATTTTCGATCTCGAGGGTGCCCAGGCGGTGTCCTGCCACCTTGATGACCTCGTCGGCTCTGCCGAAGAGCCAGAAGTAGCCTTCCTCGTCCTTCATTGCGTAGTCACCGGTGTAGTAGGAGCCTGGGAATCGCTCCCAATAGGTCTGCTTGTACCGCTCGGGGTCCCCGTGGAGGCCCACAAACATCCCCGGCCAGGGCTTCTTGATCACCAGCAGCCCTTTCTCGCCCGGCGCGACGGCCTCGCCCCTCTCGTTGACTATGGCGGCGTCGATGCCCGGCAGGGGAAAGCCCGCTGAGCCCGGCTTCAGGGGCAATTGCTCTATTCCTGGGGCATGGGAGATCATGATCCCGCCCGTCTCCGTTTGCCACCAAGTGTCGACAATTGGGCAGCGCTCCTTGCCGATGTGCTGGTAGTACCAGAGCCAGGCTTCAGGGTTGATGGGTTCTCCCACCGTCCCCAGCAACTCCAGGCTGCTCAGGTCGTGCCTTGCTGGCGCCTCCTCCCCGTGCTGCATAAACATCCGTATGGCGGTAGGCGAGGTGTAGAAGGTAGTGACCCCGTAGGTTTCGATAATGTTCCACCACCTGTCCAGGCTGGGATAATCGGGAGCCCCCTCATAGAGGACGATGGCAGCCCCGTGGGACAGGGGAGCATAGACAATCGAGCTGTGGCCGGTGACCCAGCCAACGTCTGCCGTGCACCAGTACACCGACTCCTCTCTGATGTTGAAGACCCACTGATAGTTTGAGTGGTTGAACACCAGATAACCACCCGTGCTGTGGACGATGCCCTTGGGCTTTCCCGTGGTGCCGGAGGTGTACAGGATATACAGGGGGTGAGAAGACTCGACTGGCACGGGCTCTACTGACGGGGCAGCATCCTCGAGGAGGTGATGGTACCAGAAGTCCCTCCCCCCTTGCATGGGGACGGACTTGCCCGCCCGATTGACGACCACTGCCTTCTCCACACAGGGCGAGAGGGCTAGCGCCTCGTCGGCTGTTTCCTTGAGGGGCACCGCCTTGCCCCTACGGAAACCGGCGTCGGCAGTAACGAGGAGCTTGGCCCCGATGTCGTTCATCCTATCGGCCAGGGACTGGGCACTGAATCCGGAGAAGATGACTGTGTGAGTAACCCCAATTCTCCCGCAGGCCAGCATGAAGATAGGCAACTCCGGAATCATTGGCAAATACAGGGCTACGGTGTCGCCTTTCTTCAGCCCCAGGTTCTTCAACACCGAGGCACACCTGTTGATCTCGCTATAGAGCGTCGAGTAGCTCAGAACACGGCTATCGCCGGGCTCTCCTTCCCAGTAGATGGCTACCTTGCTTTTTCTCCACGTCTTGACGTGTCGGCCAACGCACTCGTGGCAGGCATTGAGCTGGCCGCCGACAAACCATCGAGCGAACGGCGGCTTCCATTCCAGCACCTTGTCCCACGTCTTAAACCAATCCAGCTTGCGGGCCTCTTCCGCCCAGAACTCTTCCGGGTCGCGAAGAGATCTGTCGTAGACTTCGAAATACCTCTTCCGCGGCCAGTACTTGGGCTCCGGAGCAATAGAGCCAGTCATGCCAAATCACCTCCTACAGCCACAGTCTACCACGAGGAAGACCCAGTTCGACAACAGCCCTGGAGGAGTCCAATGTGCTAGACCATTTGGATGGCCTGAACGACGAGATGATAAGAACCATTCGACATCCAACGGCATTACCCGCGCTGTTCAAAAGCAGCGCCTCACAGGGTAAACTTGGCGATGAAGCTTGAGGAGGAGCAATGGACGCCTACAGCTGCATTCGTACCAAACGAGATACGAGGGCCTATCAGGACAGGCCTATTCCTGAGCAATCTCTACGGCGCATCCTCCAGGCTGGGCGAATGGCGGGCAGCGCCAAGAATCTGCAACCCTGCCGCTTCGTGGTCCTCCAGGATGCCCCGAAGAAAGAGGAACTCGCTGTCTGTGGCCAGTTCGCTCAGCACACAGCATCGGCGCCGGTCGTGGTGGCCATCGTGCTACCGCAGGGCGGGCGTGAATTCGACGCCGGCCGTTGTGCCCAGAACATGATGCTGGCTGCTTGGGCGGAGGATATCACGTCTTGTCCGGTTACGATGCACGACGGGGATTGCGCCCTGCACGTCCTAGGGGTTCCGAAGGGCTACCGGGTCTCCATCGTTCTCGCCTTCGGCTACCCGCCACCCTCAGGGCCCCAGCCCAGAGGCACGCCCCGCATCCCACTTGATGAACTCGTGCATTGGAGCGGTTGGTAATAACCAAATATCCGATGAGGGCCGAGAAGTGGAAGATACCTCGCCAACTCTAATCGGTCAGTTGCACGGGTGACAACCAGGGCGACAGGACAGGCCAATGCCTCGTTTCGCCCTTCGACTGTCCTAGGGATTGAGTCTTCCCCGCGCGATGAGCCCCTCAGCAATCTGAACCACGTTCAGCGCAGCGCCCTTCCGCAAGTTGTCTGACACGCACCAGAGGTTCAGCCCGTTTTCGATGGTTGGATCTTCCCGGATTCGCCCTACCAGCACCATGTCCCGATATTCGGGTTTCCGGACGTCAAGAGGCACGGGATAGGTGCGCTCAAACGGGTCATTTCGGGGGGTGTTGGTGTTCGGTTCATCGATGACGACGATGCCCGGCGATCTCGCTAGAATCTCCCGAGCCTCAGCAGCGGTCAGCTTCCTTTCCGTCTCGATGTTGATGCTTTCGCCATGCCCCACCAAGACCGCCACCCGCACGGTGGTAGGACTTATCTTGATGGTGTCATCCCCCATGATCTTTTGGGTCTCCCACACCATCTTCATCTCTTCCTTGGTGTAGCCGTCCTCCAAGAATTTGTCGATGTGAGGAAAGAGGTTGAACGCGATTGGACTAGCGAACACTGTCGGCTCGAAGGGAATATCGTCCAGAGACTTGAGGGCATGAGGAATCTGGTCCAGAAGCTCCTCCTGCGCCGCCACACCCCATCCCGAGACGCTCTGATAGGTGGATACGACCACCCTACGGATCCTGGTAACCTGGTGTATTGCATGAAGAACCAACACCATCTGGATGGTGGAGCAGTTGGGACTGGCGATGAACCTCTTGTCGGGCGTCACTGCGTCAAGGTTCACTTCCGGCACCACCAGCGGGACGGCGGGGTCCATACGGAAGTCGCCTCCGTTGTCCACGCAGATGGCTCCCGCTTCGACCGCCTTCTTGCCCCACTGGACGCTTGCCCCCTTGCCTCCCTCTTTGCCTGCGAAGAAAACAACCTCCGCACCCTCGAAAGCCCCTTCGTCGGTCTCCTCAACATGAAACCCCTCCCCGGCAAGCGTTTCGCTGCGCGCCCTTGTCGCACAGATCCGTGGGGGCCATTGCATAGGGAAGTTGCGCTCCCGCAAGATGGAAACGATTTGTTCCCCCACCATGCCCACGCCCACAACGGTGACCTTTAGCGCCATGCTGACCTCCCTGAACAGGCACAAGGAATCTCACTGCTCGTGAGAACCTGTCCTAAGACTTAGCCTAATTCTCCCTCATTGAACAACAAAAGCGCAACAGCCTTCGTTGCGCCCGCCGCGACTCCACGTACATAAAGCATCACAAACCGAGCGCCCACTTGTCAAGATGGCATGAGAAGACCGGTCTACCCGACACTGCGAGGGAGGAACGCAGGCTATGTCCGCAGATGCGCTTGCCAGCCTTTCCGTCTGCGCGTACAATAGGGCCGCCAACTTTTAGGTAAGGAGGTCAGTCATGCGTAACCGGGGAAGGAAACTCGCTCTCTCGCTTCTGGCGGGCACGCTTGCCCTGGGTCTGGTAGCCTTGATCTGGGCCATAGGGATCGGCTCGTCAGAAGCCCAGCAGGACGCCATGCAGAACTGCCCCCAGGCAGGCAAGTGGGCGATATCGGTCTGGAGCGGCGATGACGGCACCGATGCTGACCAGGCTTTCGCCACCTGCAATGAAGCCGGGGTGGCCGCCGCCTACAGCATCGACGCCCAGGAGAACTGGTTGGGGTGGTTCGCCGACCAACCCGACATCAGCGAACTAACTACCCTGGACGATATGCAGGGCGTCATAGCCCTCGGAGGCACAGAAGTTCCCGCCTCCCCAACGCCCAGCCCGACGGCTTCGCCGACCGTACCCGACCTCGCGGCGGGCTGGACGAAGATCGAGCCGGGCGGCGACACCATCTGCTCGCTCGGCACACCGTACGCCTACTACGTGCATCCGGGCACGGTCAACCGCCTGGTGGTCTACTTCCAGGGCGGTGGTGCCTGCTGGAACGACTTCACCTGCTCGAACCCGGACATATACTTCGACAACACCGTGGACGAGAGCGACAACCCGGAGAACTGGACGGAAGGGATCGGCGACCTGGACAACCCAGACAACCCCTTCAAGGACTGGTTCTTGGTTTTCGTCCCTTACTGCACGGCGGACATCCACTGGGGGGATAACACCCAGACCTACACGATAGGGGACGAGGACACCACCCTCTATCACAAAGGGTTCGTGAACGTCAGCGCAGTTCTGGACTGGATTCAGGCCAACTTCGAAAAGCCGGAAAAGATCTTCGTGTCCGGCTGCAGCGCGGGGAGCTACGGCTCCGTCATGGGCGCTCCCCACATTCACGCGCTCTACCCCGACGTGTCCCTCTACCAGCTCGGCGACGCGGGCGCCGGCGTGGTCACCGACGATTTCTTCGCAAACTGCTTCCCGAACTGGGGTGCGATAGAAAACCTCCCGGACTGGATTCCGGCGCTGGACATTCCCTGGACCGAGATTACGATGGCCAAACTCTACACCGCGCTGGCAAACTACTACTCTGACGACCGCTGGTCGCAGTACAACACGGCCTACGACGAAGCCCAGATCTTCTTCTACGCCGCTATGGGCGGCGACGCCGGCGACTGGAACGACCTCATGCTCGCCAGCATCCAGGAGATCCAGGACAGCGCTTCCAATTTCCACTCCTACACCGCCCCAGGCGCAATCCACTGCATCACCGGCGACGACATCTTCTACAGCCGCGAGGTGGAGGGCGTCAAGTTTCACGACTGGGTGGACGCCATGGTCAACGACGAGGCGTGGGACGACGTGATGTGCACGGACTGTGAGACCGACCCCGAGGCGCAATAAACTCGGCGTCTCTCGCTGGCAGGGTCCGTGCCCCTGAGCCAGTCTTGACAGCTACCAGCCCGCCCTTCCATTGAGGAAGGACTACGACGAGGGGTCTGCGGGCAGGGGCTCCGGCATGGCCAAGCCGAGTTCGTCCGCCAGTCGCTGTAGCGTACCCACCACCGGCGGATGGAGGGGGATGCCCTTGGCCAGCCGCTCCTCGCGGGCCTCGAATTCGCGCTGGCCGGCGACTAGCACGCGTTCGGCCCCGGCTACGGTCGGCGCGCTGCGAAACGTCCGGAGCATCTCGTCCATCATCGCCTTGAACTCCTCCACCGGACGAAAGCCGTCGACCCGCAGGGCGCCGAAGAAATGTCCCACCTCATGCTTGATGTAATCGATGTGGAGGCTGTAGCCGAGCCCGGGCAGAACACCGCTGAGGATATCCACCACCATGGCCAGGTCGTAACCTTTGTAGGAGGCGCCTTCAGGCGTCGAGCCCAGGGGCAGCAGCCAGCCTATCCTCATGATCCGGGTCATGTCGGTCGAGGGGTTGCCCTCCTCATCCGCCCCCCAGGTTGGGGGAATCGGCTTGCCCTCCTTCCTGGCCATCTCGAACTTTCCGTGGGCGGCGGCGCTGGTGGCCATATCCAGTAGGAAAGGGTAGCCGCTGCCGACAGGTACAGCCACGGCAATAGGGTTGGTACCGAGCATACGCCCTCGCCCGAAGGTGGGCGCCACGAAGGGAGGGCTGTTGGTGGAGGCCAGGCCGATCATGTCGTAGGGAACGGCCATCAGCGCATAATACCCAGCAGCCCCGTAGTGGCGACTCCTGGTCACAGCCACCATGCCCGTGCCGCACTCCTTCGCCTTCTCGATGGCGATGGACATCGCCCGATAGCCAACGACAGGGCCCAAGCCGCCATCGCCGTCCATCAAGGCCGTCGAAGGGGTCTCATGCACGACACGGATGTTGGGGCGGGGGTTGACCAGCCCCTGCCTAAATCCCAGCGCGTAACTGGGATGGGTCATGAGGTGAGCGACCCCGTGGGATTCGATACCCATCAGGTCGGCCTCCACTAGGATCTTCGCCGCCAGTCGGGCGTCGTCAGGCGGCACATCCATCCGCTGCAGGGCCTGGTCGACGAAGTCGCTCAGACTGGCGGCGGAGAATCGCTGCAAATCAGACATTGGGCTTGCTCCTTTGGCCGATGGCGGATGCCGCCCTACTGGTACGAGGGGCCGCCGGCGGCCCCGGCTTCGCCTCGACGAACCGCCCGTACGTCTTCCCCGACCGCTCGGGCCATGGCGCCGGAGTCGGAGGAGACCAGAACCATACGAAATCCCTCGGCGATGCGCTTGGGTGCGGTCGTAGCGCTGGAGTTGATGCCAGCCACAACGTTGTGGCGCCGGCACGCCTCCAGGATGCGCTGGCGCGCTTCGGCATAGGCGGGCAGGTCGCCGTCCATTTGCGGCGGCAGGCCGAGGGAGATGCTCAGGTCCATCGGCCCGATGTAGACTGCATCAACGCCGTCCACGCTGAGAATCTCGTCCAGGTTCTCGAGGGCGGCCCTCGTCTCTATCTGGGGTATGCAGGACAGCTCCTGGTTGGCGTAGGCAAAGTAGTCCAGGCCAGCGTAATAAACGGCGCGGATGGGGCCGAAGCTGCGAATGCCCTGAGGCGGATAGCGGCAGGCAGCGACCGCTGCCTCGGCCTCTGCCCGGCTGTTCACCATGGGCACTATAACTCCGTAGGCTCCTGCGTCCAGCATCTTCATGATGATAGCCGAATCGTTCCAGGGCACGCGCACGAAAGGGGTTGTCGCTGTGGTGGAGATGGCCTGGAGCATAGCCAAGGCCGTGTCGTAGTCGATGAGCCCGTGCTGCATGTCGATGCACAGCCAGTCGAGGTTCTGGTGAGCCATCACCTCGGCCGAGAAGCCGCCCGGGATCATGAGCCAGCCCCCGAGCGCCGGTCGGTCCTGCTGCCAGAGCCGCTTAACCGCGTTCTCGCGCATGTCTCCTGCCCCCAATGAACCGCAAATAGCTGTTCATTCCTTAGCACCCCAACGAACGGGTGTCAACTCTGTTCTGCGACGCCGCCAGAGCCAGCCCGTCCAGAGCGTGCGTCTTCCTGGGACGCGAGTGCCAGTGTATAATCGTCGACGTAGACTAGGCTAGACCGCTTCCCGCCGTCGGGCTTAGCCGGTACCGCCGGCATGGCGTAGTCGCCGTGTCAGTCCCGAGGAAACCCGGGGAGGCTGTTGAAAGACGCCTCGTTCGCCCTTCGACAGGCTCAGGGCGAGCGGCCCTGAGTTGGTGTATGCATCTCCGCTCGTGGTGAGCCCGTCGAACCATGAACGGAGACAATGGATATTTTCAACAGCCTGCGGGAGTCACAGGAGGAGGCCATGAAGATCAAGGTACCGCAGCTTCTCTGGTACGACAATAGCGAGCTGGAGCTGGATTTCCCTGACTCCTGGGACGTTCACTTCTTGCCCCCGAAGGGCCACGACCGGCCAAGGCTGAGCCGGCAGGAGATAGAGCGAGCCTTCGCCAATCCCATCGGCACGCAGCGCATTCGCGACCTGGCTCGGGGCAAGAGCGAGGCGGTCATCATCTTCGATGACATCACCCGCCCCACCCCGACAGGTGAGATCGCTCCCTTCATCCTAGAGGAACTGAAAGAGGCGGGCATCTCTGACGACCATATCCGTTTTGTTGTTGCCCTGGGCAGCCACGGCGCTCACGACAACCACGCCCTGCGCAAGAAGCTTGGCCAGGAGATTCTGGAACGCTTCCCCGTCTACAACCACAATCCCTGGGAGAACTGCACGCCGGTGGGCACCACCAGCCGTGGCACGCCCCTGGCGGTCAACCGAGAGGTCATGAACTGTGACCTCAAAATCGGCATCGGCTGCATCCTCCCCCACCCTCAGGTCGGCTTCGGTGGCGGAAGCAAGATCATCCTTCCGGGAGTGGCCCACATCGACAGCATCGCCCATTTTCACAGAGAGGTCATGGCCAGCGCTCCCCAGACCACGGGCATGGGAAACTATGACGACAACGTCATGCGCTTCGACGCCGAGGAGGCTGCCAGGATGGCCGGCCTCGACCTGACGGTCGACGCCCTGTTCAACATGCGGGGGGAGATCTCGGCCCTGTTCGTGGGGGATCCGCCGCTAGAGCATCAAGAGGGAGTGAAGCTGGCCAAGGAGGTCTACGCAACAGAGGGGCTCTCGGGCGCAGACATAGCGGTGACTAACGCCTTCCTCAAGTCTAGCGAGACGGCCATTTCCATCTTCGTTGCCATACGCTCCATCAAGCTCCCAGGGGGCACTATAGTGATGATCATGAACGCGCCGGAGGGCCAGATCATCCACTACCTGCTCGGCAGCTTCGGGAAAACCTACGGCGGCAGACAATACGTCCAGCGGACGATACCGTCCGCATTCAAGGTCATCGTGCTCAACCCTCTGAAGGACTTGACCTGTGTCGACCTTTTCGGCGACGCCCAGTCCGTCACCTGGGCCAAGGACTGGGGCGAGGTGGTGGACGAGCTGCGAGCCAGCTATCCCGATGGGGCCAAGGTGGCCGTGTACCCCGACGGCACCATGCAGTACCTAGTGGGCACCAAGCCCAGCTAGCGCCCTGGGTTGTTCTATCACCGAGTTGCAGCGACACCCGCGCGTAGTATGCCATCTGGAGTGAGACCCCCTTCGACAGCCTCAGGGCAGGCTTCGCTACGCTCAGGGTGACAGCATGGCCTGGCGTCATTCTGAGCGGAGCGAAGAATCTCAGCGGCGATGTGGGCAAAATGGCGGGAGCCTGTCCTGAGCGAAGCGAAGGGATGCGTCGCCACATCTTGGAGACAATACAGCCTGGATTTTCGCCCCCCGGCGGCGCTACCGTTGGCTCAGCGTCAATATCGCTGATCAAACCAATCGTAGACGACCCTCGATAACTGCGCGCCGAAGATATACGCCGCATACTCGGAGGGCATCGCCTGCGACAGGTAGGAGATTGCGTAGGCGATCTGCTTGCCTCCTCGTTCCATCGTCACGATTCCGACGTCATTGTAGACCCAGCCGTCCCAGTCGGGGTGGTAGCCGATCTTGTGAGCGACCCTTACCTCCGGCGGAAGAAAAAGGGGCAACACATAGTTCAACCCTGGCTTAATATCGAGGAGACGCTCAATGGTATAGGCGGTCCACTCGGCTGAGAACAGTTCCCCTCGATAGAGCTTGGCCAGTACCATGTTGGTTTCCCTGGCGGTCAGGATGTTCGGCCGCCAGTCTGGCCCCGGATAGAACGGCACATAGCCATAAACAGAGTCTCTCATCCCCCAGCTCTGCATCAGCTCGTTGGCTCTTCCCACGCCTTCCTCCAGCGATCCTTTGATGCCCCGGACAAAGACCGCCACCTCTGGCGGTGAGCTGTGGCCAATGCCAATCTTTATCCAGTAAGCCCAATCCTCGGGCTTCGCCCTCCCGGCTTCGAACTCCTCCACCGCCACGAACAAGGCAAACATGTTGATGGTGCAGCCCGTCCTGTGCAGCGCATCGCCGTTGACGCAGATCGCTTCGCCCGTCTGAAGGTCGCTTACACAAATGGCCACGTCGCCGTAGTAGTTGCGGATCCTGTCCTCCAGAACGGCCTGCAGGGCCAGGAATTCCTCCGATACCTCCACTTGGGGAGCTTCGGCCCCCGGCGCTTGCGGGGTTGGAATCAGAACGATCAGTGGCGAAAAGCCCCGCACGTAGGTCATAGTCGTAAGCTCAGGCCTTCCAGGGATAAACCGCTGCCAGGTGCCATCGACGGCCAAGCCATAAGCGACTGCGATCTGGTCACCCATTTCCCCTACAGCTACGGTGGCTTCCCTGCTCTCCCCCGAGTAGCATATGCTGTTCCACCCCGACGCCAGGACGAGATCACCGCCGGCCAGCGATGGCTCCTGCACCCAGGGGGCATAGTCGTCCGCCAAGACGAATAGCGCTTCATGGGGGCGAACAGTGCTAATGGTGCTCAAGCCCGGCCGGTCCGGGAACCAGCGGTCGTAGCGCCCATCAGGCCCCGGCCGGTAGACGGCCAAGACATTATCGGCGGCGCCTGCCAGGGCATCGGCCAGAGGCCGCTCATCGCCGAAGTAGCAAGCGTACGTCCAGCCAGGGACCAGCGTGACGCCGGGCATCCAGGAGACGATGGAGAGGCTGGCGCCGTCGGCGTGGGCCACGTAGACGCCGCCGCTGGCCAAGTCGACGTCAACCGCCGACAGGCCCCCGCCAAGGCCAACCGCCGAGGTCACTACGTTGGTACGACCGTCAATAACCCACATGCGGTCGTCAGAGCTGCTACCCCCATAGATGCGACCGCTCGCGGAGTCGACCGCCAGGGCCTCGACCGAGCGGGGAACAGCGACAGAGTTGATAAGCGAGTTGTTGCTGGCGTCGATTACCAGAATAGTGCCGCCATCAGCGTCGCTCGCCTCCACAGCAGAGGTGGCAACGTACACTCGATTGGAACCGCTATCCACCGCAACGTCCCAAGCCCCAACAGGCGAACCGCTAGCCAAGGGCAAGCTAGCAATCAGCAGGTTAGATACCCCATCCACCACCGCAAGATCGCCGCTTTCGCTACTGGCCACGTAGACGCGGCCCCGGTCGGGGTTCACCGCCACACCTGTCGGCAGATCGCCCACAGCCACGGTGCCGATGACAAGATTGTGACGGCCATCGATGACCGAGACAGTGCCGCTACTGCGATTAGTAACGAAAACGCGACCCGTATTAGGGTCGACTGCCAGGTCCCAGGGTTCCTCGCCTGCAGGGAGAGTGGCGACGACCTCATTGCTTTCGCCATCTATCACCGTCACCTCGTTGCTCCCGCTGTTGGCGACGTAGACCCTGTTCGCCCTCGCATCGGCGGCTACGCCACGAGGAGCGCTACCTACCGGAATAGTAGCGATGACACTGCCGCTCGCACCGTCAATGACCGATACGTTCTCGCTCTCGGCGTTCGCCACGTAGATGCGGTTGGTGCTGGAGTTCACCGCCAGGGCCACGGGCTGGGAGCCATCGGGCTCCAGAGTGAGCGTGGTCACCAGGGCTGCGTCCTCGGGATAGGCAGGCTCGGCGGGGATAGCGGCCCCTACCACCAACAGCGCGAGGCCGACCAGAGCTAGCGCCGCAAACCGTGCTGCGAGTGCCATAAGGCAGACTGCCTTTTCATATTTGAGCGAACCGAGAATAACCCCAGAGCCTTTCTTAACGAATTGACAACGGTTTTGAAACAGTCAGACAATAGCACGTCAATTTATCAGAAAGGAAGGAGACATGCTAGGATGCAATACAAGACTATCTTGGTAGAAAAGAAGAACCATATAGCGATTCTCACCCTTAATAGACCGGAGAAATTGAATGCCATGAATCTGGAGTTAAAGAACGAGCTCTACCACGCCCTGGATGAGTTGGAGGCTGATGATGATGTTCGAGTTGTAATTATGACCGGGGCTGGGAAAGCTTTTTCATCAGGCCATGATATGAGCGCCCCTCCTTCCGAACTACCGCAGTTCGTAAGTCTCAAGGAAGAAGAGAAGCTACTCAACCTTGATAAGCCTGTAATAGCAGCAATACACGGGTATACTCTGGGCGACGGACTTCAACAGGCATTGTTGTGCGATATTATTGTCGCCTCGGAGAATGCTGTCCTTGGTTTCATAGGGGCTCGGGTAGGGGGGCTGTGTTATGGCTCCTTCTCGGTTGTTCCCGCTGTCGTAGGCAGGAGTAAAGCCAACGAGCTGCTCTTTACCTGTGACCAGATAAGCGCCGAAGAGGCTCATAGAATCGGCCTGGTGAACAAAGTGGTACCCCACGAGCAACTTATGCCCGCAGTCTTAGAGATGGCCGAGAAAATCATGAAATCCCCACCGCTATCGATAAAGTATACCAAGCGTGCGCTGAGGACGGCGTTGGTTAATCATGCTCACCGCAGGGCCCTGGAGGACGGATGGCGTGCCATCCTAGAGGCCAGCAGATGAAAGAGATGGTTCAAGCCTCCAGCCTGATGTTGCCTACGTGCTCGGCGCTGTGGCCAATGACCAAGGTCAGGAGGAGCTTAGCGAGGGTGCCGGATACACCCCAGGGCATGGTCATATCCTTGGCCAGCAGCTCGTCTGAGCTGGGACTATCGTCCGGGGCGAAGTTGCTACTGCGTCGGCTGAGCAGCAGCCTACATCCCCGCGAACTGCTTGATGCAGACGATAGAGCAGTCGCGACCGTGGATTCGCTCTGCCTCGGCCACGGCCTCCTCGACGCTGGCGGTCGGGATGAAGCCCACGTGTCGTGGCACCGCCGGGTCCTCCGCTCCAGCCACGAATACGCGAGCCGCGTGTCGCAGGCGCTTCAGTGGATGCGTCGCCAGTATCCCATGCACCGGGTGGAAGGCATAGCCGTTGCGGTAGCGCTCGATATAGTCGGCCCGACTGGCGAACTCGTCCATGAAGCGAGCGGTAATCTCGTACGGGTCGAGGGTCTCCGGCAGCACTCGGTTCCACACCTCCGGGTACGAGGGATGATGCTCCATATCCCAGTCCTCTGGGCAAGGCGTGGCCATGATCACCGAGCAGCCTGGCTTGCCCAGAGCCTCGATGTAGCCCCCCAGGTAGCCAAGCCCGGAAGAGATCAGGGTTAGAATGGGGTTCATACGAGCGAAGGTGGCATATGGGCTCCAGGCTGGAAGCCCGTAGATCACCACGTCAGCGGGGTCGGTGGCGGCACGCCGTGGCTGGTACAGCGAAGCCTGTACCTCAAGCGCTGCGGCCCGCGTCTCGTCCACGCCGCCGGCAAACACACGTCCGATGGTCGCCGGGTTAGCCAGCAACGTCTCCACCTTAAACACTCGGCGGCCCAGCCTTGACTCCAGATGCCGGCCCATCTCATCGAAGACGGCGTGCATCCGGTTGCCCCGCACAGACATCGTCATGCCGTCCGGCGTATGCGTCCAGCGAATGGAGCGCCAGGTGGACAGCCCAACGCAGACCGATTTCCAGCCGCCATTGAAGCCCAGGTAGCAGGCGGCATTGATGTACACAGTCAAGTCCGACTCCGCTACCAGGCGATGAACCTCCACATCATATCCATTGGGCGTTTTGCCCATGTACACGAGGTTGTCCGGGTCTTCGGCATCCTGGCAGCTCAGACGCGATCCGAAGCGCTGCACCAGCTCCTGCCCCAGGATGGTCGCTAGCTCCTGGTGCGTCCACCTGCGGTGGAGTCCGTTGGCGCAAACGAGCGAGACGTTCTCCTCAGGCACACCGGCTTCCGCCAGCTCTTCCAGGATTGCTTCGATGGCCAATCGCCTGACGGGACCGAACGACGGCGCTGTCGGATCGTCGAAGGCAATAAGCACCCGAGCCCCGGGACGAACCAGTTGGCCGACGCGGGGCAGGCCCAGCGGCTCCGCCAGCGCAGCTCGAACGGCCGCCTCTTGATCTGCCACCGGCTCCAGACGGGGCCCCCGACGCTCGCCGCCTACCAGTCGGGTGCGGTCGGGAAGGCTCACGTCTATGTTCGTGTTACCAAAGACCAGCGACTGTTCGATCATCATCGCGCCTCCTCCCAGTCTGCACCTGATTCTAGCGGCCGACACCTGGTCAGGCAAGAAGTGCGGTTCGTCAGCGACTTCCGAACTCTGTATAAGCGGTTCCTAGTGAGCACCTGGGGGGGCCGCCTGCTTTTCCCTCAGGCCGTGGTGGGCTGCCGCTAGCCCCCACATTTCGGCCGTGCAAGGCAGCCCGTCCAGCAGGGCGCATCGTGCATCCCAGAAATTTCTGGCAACGATTTTCTATTGACACCAACTCGACCAGCGATAACATGTTGGCCAAGGAAGAAGAGGGGAGGCATTGCACAGGTAACTTAGCTTTTAACTGCTCGTCGCACGGATTGGGGCAGAGGCGGAAAGGGTTGGGTGCGTCCTTGGGTGGTGTAGAGGGAAAATCAGTCGCTATCGTTGTTGTGTTGTCGATGTAATCCCCGAAGTGCCTCCTAGAGACGCCCCGAGTTCTCCTTCCCCGTTGCCCGAACTCCTCGACCGTTGATGCCCGCCGTTCGACGGCGGGAGAAAGTATTGTTTGTGTCTGTCTGCCCGCCCACAAGGAGGCGACCGCTGGAACGGCAACCGGCGAACGCTCACACCACCGCTGAGGCGTTTATCTATTGTCAGCGGCTCGCTGTGAGCCACTACGAGAACTTCACCGTGGCCTCCTGGCTTCTTCCCAGGGCACTCCGCCAGCACGTCTATGCTGTCTACGCCTTCTGCCGCCACGTGGACGACCTGGGCGATGAAGCGCCGGGCGACCGGCTGAGCCTGCTGGACGACTGGCAGACGGAGCTGGAGCGTTGCTACCACTCGACGCCCCGCCATCCCATCCTCATGGCCCTTCGGGAGACCATTCGCTGTTTTGCTATCCCGCCAGAGCCCTTCCTCAAGCTCATCGAGGCCAACCGCATGGACCAGCGCACAAGCCGCTACCCCACCTTCGAGGAACTCCTCCACTACTGCGATCATTCCGCCAACCCCGTCGGCCACCTGTTCCTCTATCTCTTCAGCTATGCGGACGCTGAGCGCCAGGGTCTCGCCGATGCCACCTGCACCGCCTTACAGCTCACCAACTTCTGGCAGGACATCGCTGTCGATCTGGGCAAAGGCCGGGTGTACATACCGCTGGAAGATATGGCCCGCTTCGGCTACTCCGAGGAGGAGCTGGAGCGAGGCATCATAAACGATGGCTTCCGTGCTCTTATGGCCTTCGAGGTCGGCCGAACAAGGGAGTTGTTCGCCAAAGGGCTGGGGCTCCTGGACATGGTGGATGGCCGTCTGAAGGTGGACCTCAAGCTGTTCAGCCTGGGTGGCCTAGCTGTCCTGGAAGCCCTCGAGAGGAACGACTACGATGTCTTTCGTCGGCGGCCGCGGCTTTCGCGCTGGCAAAAGGCCGCCCTCTTCGTCCGCGGCCTCCTGCCCGGCCGGCCAGCAGTGAAAACCTGGAGGAGATGATCTGTGGAAGGCTCAGTGCAGGGAGCCTACCGATACTGCCAAGAGCTAGCTAAGCGGGAGGCAAGAAACTTCTACTACGGCTTTATCCTCTTGCCGCCTGCAAAGAGACAGGCTATCTACGCCGTCTACGCATTCGCCCGCCGCTGCGACGACATTGTGGACGACGACCTGGAGCCGGAGGAAAAGGTCCGACAACTGGCCGAATATCGTCGCCGGTTGGAGCAATGCCTGCACGGCCAGCCCTCCGGCCCCACCTTCCTGGCCCTGCAGGATACCATCCGCCGATACGGTATCCCACCTGAGTACTTCTGGCAGCTCATCGACGGTGTGGAGATGGACCTGACCGTACGCCGTTACCCCACCTTCGCTGAACTGCGCCGCTACTGCTACGGCGTTGCCTCCACTGTGGGCCTCATCAGCATCGAGATCTTCGGCTATCGCGACGGCCAGCAAGCCCGCCAGCACGCTGAAGACCTGGGTATTGCCTTGCAGCTTACAAACATCCTGCGGGATATCCGCGAGGACGCTCACAGGGGCCGCATCTACATCCCCCAGGACGAAATGGAGCGCTTCCGCTATTCGGAAGCCGACATCTTTAACGGCATCGTCAATGAACCGTCTCTGCACCTCATGCAGTTCCAGGTGGAGCGAGCGCGCGAGTACTTCGAGCGGGGGCGAAAGCTGCTGCCTCTCCTCCCTCGTCGCTCCCGCGCCTGCACAGCCGTCCTCCAGGGCATCTACAGCAGGATCTTGGAACGTATCGAGGCTCAGCCGTCCGCTGTGCTGCGAGAGCGCGTGAGTCTAAGTGGCAGCCAGAAGCTAGCCCTGGCTGGCCGGGAGCTTGTTCGGAGCCTGGTGACGTGACTGAGGGGAAGCCGCAGGTAATCATCATCGGCGGTGGCCTGGCTGGCCTGGCGGCGGCCTGTGAGCTAGCGGAGCACGGGTACAAAGCCGTCCTCGCTGAGCGGCGGCCCTCCCTGGGCGGTCGCGCCTACTCCTTTTCCGACCCTCAGGGGAAGGGAGAGGTAGACAATGGCCAGCACGTGTTCCTGAAATGCTGCACCTATTACATCCGCTTCCTCCAGAAGCTAGGTGTTTGGCACAAGGTCGACCTGCAGAAGCAATTGCGGGTGACCGTCATCGATCCCCACACGGGGGCCAGCACCCTGGCGAGCTCTTCTCTCCCCGCTCCCTTCCATCTCCTGCCCTCCTTCCTGCGCTTTCGCCACCTCTCCCCTCTGGACAAGGCGCGGGCGGCCTACGCCATGCTCTCCATCCTTTTCAGCGACCGGACGAGGAACAATAAGCTCGACTCCATCAGCTTCTATCGCTGGCTAAAGAACCACGGCCAGACCGAGGCAGCTATCGACCGCTTCTGGAACCTGATCGTTCTCGCTACCCTCAACGACGACATTCGAAGGGTCAGCGCCGACCTGGCGATGATGGTCTTTCAGGAGGGTTTCTTGAAGCGGGCAGACGGGGCCAACGTTGGCTACGCGGCGGTGGGGCTTACCAGCCTCGTCGGCAGGGAGGCCCGCCGCTACATTGAGGAGCGAGGCGGTCGTGTCATCCTGGGCCAAAAGACGGAAGAGCTCTTGCTGGAGAGAAAGCGCATAGGGGGCGCCAGGCTCGCCGACGGCAGCATCCTGCAGGGGGAATGGTACGTCTGCGCGGTGCCCCACGAGATGCTCCTGACCGTCATTCCGCCTAGCCTCCGCAGCGACCCCTTTTTCCGACGGGCGAACAAGCTCACTACAACCCCCATCGTCAACATCCACCTCTGGTACGACCGGCCGGTCATGGACCTCGACTTCGCCGCCTTCATCAATAGCGAGGCGCAATGGGTGTTCAACAAAAGCAAGATGTGGCATCTGGCCGGCGATGGCCAGTACTTGGACGTCTCCCTCAGCGGGGCGCGGCACTACATCGACCTACCCAAGGAAGAGCTCATCGAGCGCTTCACGGGCGAGCTTCGCAGGCTCTTCCCCAGGGCTCGCCAGGCACGGGTAGAGCGCTGCCTGGTGGTGAAGCAGCGACAGGCCACCTTCGCTGCCGTGGCAGGCTCCGGCAAGTACCGCCTGCCCTGTCGTACGCCCATCGAAAACCTCTTCCTGGCTGGCGATTGGACAGCCACGGGATGGCCGGCCACTATGGAGAGCGCTGTCCGGAGCGGCGTTGCCTGCGCCAGAGAGATACGTCGTCTCGCGCCTCAGGCCGCACAGAAAGGAGGTGATCAAGAGACTCTCGACACTTCCACCGAGACCCGATCAAGAAGCAATCTTCATCTGTCATCCGTTAGGAGCAAGTCATGAAGATCAAGAAAGCTAAAGCCCTAGGTTTTTGCTTCGGAGTGCGCCGAGCCATCGAGGTCGTAGAACGAGGGGCGGAAGAGTATGGGCCTATCGACAGCCTGGGCTCAATAGTGCACAATCCGGAAGTGGTCAAACGCCTGGCTGCCAAGGGCGTTGATGTAGTGAATGGGCTAGAGCATGTCCAGAACGGCACCGTCGCTATCACCGCCCATGGCGCCAGACCCGAAGTGACGCACGAGGCGGCGGCGCGAGGGCTACACCTGGTCGATGCCACCTGCCCCATCGTGCGCAGGTTGCAGAAGATGGCCCAGCGCCTGCAGGCCGGCGGCTTCCAGGTGTTGATCTACGGTGACGAGCATCACCCAGAGGTGCGAGCCGTCCTGGCCTGGACCAATGGCGATGGCTCTGCCTTGCAGGACCCGGAGGCGCCTCTGGCGATTCGCCGACGCAAGGTGGCTCTCCTCTCCCAGACCACCAAGAGCGCGGAATCCTTCACTGCTTTCGTGGCCAAGTTCATGACCAAACATATCGGCTGCATAAACGAACTGCGGGTCATCAACACCACCTGTCCCGAGACCGAGGAGCGTTACCAGGCGGCGCGCGAGCTGGCCAAGGAATGCGACCTCCTTATCGTTGTAGGCGGCAGGACCAGCGCTAACACCCGCAAGCTGGCCGATACCTGTATCGCTACGGGCGTGGAGACCCAACAGGTGGAGACGGCTGCCGAGATCGACCCTGCCTGGCTGGTGGGCAAAGACTCGGTTGGGGTGACCGCCGGCGCTTCCACCCCCGACGAGTCCATCGACCAGGTTGTGCAGCACCTTCAGGAGCTGGCCAGCCAGCGCCATAGAGCCGTGAGCGAACAGCGCGAGGGCTTGCCGGGTGTGAAGTTTTCCTTCCGCAGCCTTACGATTCGCACAGACAAGGGGCCGCAGTTCATCGACATCACCGACGGGGTCGCTAGCCTTGCCCAAGAGTCGACCATCCGCAACGGGTTTGCCATCGTCTTCACTCGCCACACGACGGCAGCCATTCGCATCAACGAGAACGAACCCCTGCTCTTACGTGACATGGAGGAGTTCCTAGGGAAGGTTGCTCCCGCCCATGTCTACTACAACCACAATGACTTCAGTCGTCGCACCGCCAACATGACCGATAACGAGCAGCCCAACGGCCATGCCCACTGCCAGCAACTCCTCCTGGGGGCAAGCGAGGCCATCCCTATCGTCGCTGGCCAGCTCCTCCTCGGGCAGTGGCAACGCCTCTTCCTGGTGGAGCTCGACCGGGGCCGGGAGCGGGAGGTCGTGGTTCAGTTGGTGGGAGAGTAGGATGGAACTGCCCAACCTTTTCGCCCGTTATCGCATCGAGCTGGAGGAGTATCTCCGATCGGCCCTGCCAGAGAGCAGCCCGGCGCTCCTCTATCGCATGATGCGCTACCACCTTGGCTGGGAGGACGAGCAGGGCCGCCCCCTGGCCGAGGGCGCGGGGAAGGCTCTCCGTCCCACCCTTTGTCTCTGGGCCTGTCAGGCAGCAGGCGGTGACTGGCGAACCGCCCTACCAGCGGCCGCTGCCCTGGAACTGGCGCACAACTTCTCCCTCGTACATGACGACATCCAGGATGCCGACAGAGAGCGGCGCCATCGACCGACCGTCTGGAGCCTGTGGGGCCAGCCCCAGGCGATCAATGCCGGCGATAGTCTGCTGATCTTGGGCCGTCTTGTCATGTTGCGATTGGAGGAGCGAGGCGTAGCCCCGGCTAAGGTCATCGAGGCCTGTCGCGTACTGGACGAGGCCTGCCTGGAGATGATCAAAGGACAATGCTTGGATATCAGCTTCGAAGATGAGCGAGAGGTGAGTGTGGAGGCCTACCTGGACATGATCGCCAGGAAGACGGGCGCCCTCCTGGGAGCTTCCCTGCATCTGGGTGCCCTCGTGGCCATCGATGACGAGCCGCAGGTGAAACGCTTCGCCCGCTGCGGCCACCTCCTCGGCCTAGCCTTCCAGATTCGCGATGATATCCTGGGCGTCTGGGGCGCTGCCGATGTCACCGGCAAGCCAGTCGCGGCCGATATTCGCCGCCGCAAGAAGTCACTGCCGGTAGTCTACGCCATGGCCGTGGCCCAGGCTGAGGAGCGCGAGCAGTTGCTCCGAGTCTACAGCCAGGGGACGCCAAGTGACGAGGAGGTAAGTATTGTCCTCCAACTGTTAGACAGCCACAGAGCCTACGACTACTGCCAGCAGATGGCTCAAGAGCGCATTGAGGAAGCCCTGGCGGAGCTGGCACAGGTGGACATGGAGCCGACAGCCCGGCGCGAGTTCGAGGCGGTGGCCAAGTTCCTGCTGGAGCGAGAATTCTAGGAGCATGGCGAATCCGCCGATGTCGAGGGGAGTTGCATGGCCGGACAACCTGTGGAGCTAGCTCTGAAGCTGACCCGCTACCTTATCGAGAACAAGATTCGAGGGCGCCGCCGCTTTCCCCTTACCATGATCCTCGAGCCCTTGGAGAAGTGCAATCTGGCCTGCGAGGGCTGCGGCCGCATTCGAGAGTACGCGCCGGTCATCGACCGGATGATGACAGTGGAAGAGTGCCTGACCGCGGTGGAGGAATGCGGGGCACCGGTGGTCTCTATCGCTGGAGGCGAGCCCCTAATGCACCCCGATATCGACCGGATCGTAGAAGGCATCGTCCGCCAGAAGCGCTTCGTCTACCTGTGCACCAACGCCCTCCTCATGAAGCGAGCGCTGACAACCCTAGACCCGTCTCCTTACCTCAGCTTTGTCGTCCATCTCGACGGCCTGCGCGAAACCCATGACCGCTCGGTGGGCCGCCGGGGCGTCTACGACGTGGCGGTCACCGCCATCCGGCTGGCTCGCCGGGCAGGCTTCCGAGTCTGCACCAACACCACCCTCTATAGCGGCGTCCAGCCGCGGGAGTTTCAGGCGCTGTTCGCCATGCTCACCAGAATGGGCGTCGAGGGGATCATGGTCTCGCCGGCGTTCCAATTTGAGGAGGTCGCTACGAAGGACATCTTCCTGGCCCGCCAGCAGGCCATCGAGTTCTTTCAGTCCATCTTTGAAGGATGCCGAAACGGTACCCGCTTCTACAACAACCCCCTCTATCTGGACTTTCTCCAGGGCAAGCGCCGCTACCAGTGCACGCCGTGGACGGTCCCCACCCGCACGCCCTTGGGCTGGCGCCAGCCCTGCTATCTCATCGCCGACCAGCACGTGGGCACCTTCGCTGAGCTTATGGAGAGCACCCCCTGGGAACGCTACGGCTTTGGCCGAGACCCCCGCTGTGCCAGTTGCATGATGCACTGCGGCTACGAGGGCTCGGCGATCCTGGAGGCCCTGGAGAAGCCAGCAGCGGCATGGGAAATGGCGAGGCGAGTGCTCTTCCCTTCTAGGTAAGAGCGAGACGATGATCGCCATCGTCGCCGCCCTGGACACAGAGCTATCGGCCCTGGAAAGAAGGGCGAGGGTCAGGCGCTGGCCTTCGCCTGCTTGGCCACTCATCGGCGAAGGGACGCTCGCCGGAAGGCAAGTCCTGCTGGTGCGGACGGGGATGGGCTCTGCCCGCGCGCAGGAGGCCACCGCCGTCCTGATACAGCGCCACAATCCAGAGGCTATCCTGTCGATTGGTTTCGCTGGCTCCCTGGTGGACGGACTTCGGGCGGGCCATCTAGTCATCGCCCGCCAGGTATATGTCCTCTCGGAACCCCTCCATGGGGGACCGCTGGCGGTGTCCAATGGGCTAGCCTGCGACCCTGCACTGGTGGCATTGGCCCTGGCGGCGGCTGGACAAAGGAGACTGGCCTTCCGCGAGGGCGCATCTCTCACCGTCCCCCAGGTGGTCAGCCAGCCCGAAGTCAAGGTGCGAATTGGAGACAGTTTGCCAGTCGAGGTGGTGGAGATGGAGAGCTATTGGGTGAGCCGCGTTGCCGCCGACCAGGGCATTCCCTTCTTGGTTGCGCGAGCCGTCCTGGATGAAGTTGGCGACCGTCTGCCTGACCTGCCCAACATAGTCGACGAGGCTGGAGCGGTCGCCAAGGGTCGAGCCTTGCGCCAACTCCTCTCGCGACCACGGGAGGCACCAGGCCTCATCCGCCTGGCCGCCAGCGCCCGTCGGGCAAGCCAGAGGCTAGCCGTCTTCGCTGAAGCCTTTGTGGACGTCCTCGCCGCTTCGCGTTCGCTCGGGAGGCACCAATGAAAGAGACTCAACCAGAAACTGCCTCCAACAAGACCACTGCCGATATCTCTGAAGCCGTAGACCTGGCCATCCAGCGTGCCCAGAACTATTTGCTGAGCATCCAATACCCCGAGGGCTACTGGTGGACCGAGCTGGAGACCAATGTCTGCATGGCCGCTGAATACCTGCTGCTGACCCACTTCCTCGGTGCAGCCGACCGCCGGCGCTGGGACAAGATCGTCAACTATCTGCGTCGCCAGCAACTCCCCGACGGCACCTGGAACATCTACCACGACGGCCCCAGCGATCTCAATGCCACCGTGGAAGCCTACTTCGCCCTCAAGCTGGCCGGCGTCTCCCCCGACGAGCCAGCCATGGACAAGGCCCGCCAGTTCGTCCTCTCGCGGGGTGGCGTCCCTAAGGTCCGCATCTTCACCAAGATCTGGTTGGCCCTCTTCGGCCAGTGGGACTGGCGGGGCGTGCCTGTCCTGCCACCAGAGCTTATGCTCCTACCCTCCTGGTTTCCCATCAACATCTACGAGTTCGCCTCCTGGGCACGGGCCACGATCGTCCCCATGCTCATCATCCTCACCCGACGCCCCGTTTGCCCTATCCCTGGCGAGGCCCGCATCGATGAGCTGTACCCTGCCCCTCGCGACCAAGTGGACTATTCCCTCTCCAAGAGCGCCAGACTCCTGAGCTGGAAGGCCTTCTTCCTCACTACCGACAAGTTCCTTCGTTTCTACGAACGCTGGGGCTGGAAGCCTTTCCGCCGACGGGCCACCCTCGCTGCCGAGAAGTGGATCGTCCAGCATCAGGAGGCCGACGGCAGCTGGGGCGGCATCCAGCCGCCGTGGGTCTATTCCCTCATCGCCCTCAAGCTCCTGGGCTACCCCCTGGACCACCCGGTGATGGCCAAAGGCCTTCGTGGTTTCGAAGGCTTTGCCATCGAGGATGAGGAGACCTTCAACCCTCAGGCCTGCCTATCCCCCCTATGGGACGCCTGCCTGGCTATGAACGCCCTGCTTGATTCGGGCCTGCCGCCGGATCATCCAGCCCTGGTCAAGGCCGCCCGCTGGCTGCTGAAGGAACAGATCCTCAGCGGCGGCGACTGGCAGGTGAAGAACGGCAAGGGCCCGCCCGGCGGCTGGGCCTTCGAGTTCGCCAACGACCTCTACCCCGACACCGACGACACGGCGGAGGTGATGATGGCCCTCCTCGGCACCCGAATCCCCGAAGAGGACGAGAAGGCTGAAGCCCTGGAGCGAGGCCTTCAGTGGCTCCTGAGCATGCAGAGCAAGAACGGCGGCTGGGGCTCCTTCGACGTCAACAATACCAGGCGTTTCATCACTCAGATCCCCTTCTGCGACTTCGGGGAGGTCATCGACCCTCCCAGCGAGGATGTCACCGCCCACATCGTGGAACTCCTGGGACGGCTCGGCTACGACAAGACCTTCCCGCCTGTCCGTCGCGCCCTTGCTTACCTGCGGCGTGAGCAGCAGCCCGACGGCTCCTGGTTCGGCCGCTGGGGGGTGAACTACGTCTACGGCACGGGAGCAGTCCTCCCAGCCCTGCAAGCCGTCGGCGAGGACATGGGGCAGGACTGCGTCCGCAGGGCCGTACGCTGGCTGATAGAGCACCAGAACGAGGACGGCGGCTGGGGCGAGACCTGCGCTTCCTACGCCGACCCAGCCCTGCGAGGCAAGGGCTCCAGCACCGCCTCCCAGACGGCATGGGCCCTGCTCGGTCTATTGGCTGGCGGTCAGGGAGCCAGTGAGGCTGCATTGCGAGGCGTCAACTACCTCTTGGAGACCCAAGCAGAGGACGGCTCCTGGGATGAACCGTACTTCACAGGCACAGGCTTCCCGCGCGATTTCTTCATCAACTACCACATGTACCGCAACTACTTTCCCCTCATGGCCCTGGGACGGCTATAGGAACCTTTCTCTTGCCAATCATCGCGCCTGGGAGTAGCATGGGGCTGCCCCGATTGTTAGGACTATCAACCTCCCGGCCATGGGAAACAGGCAGGAAATATCCAACTAAGGAGGCTGATGCAGCCGTGTGGAAGCTAAGTAAATTCTGGCCGATGTTCCTTGCCCTGGCAGCGCTCTTGCTGGTGATGCTAGCAGTGGCTTGCGAGGAGGAAGAAGAGGAGGGAGCTCCTACTGGCACACCTACCGCTACCGTGACCGGCACTCCTACCGCCGCAGCGGAGGCGCCGGGCATCACAGACACAGAGATAATCCTGGGAGCGGATGTCATCCTCGCCGGGGCCATGGGGGCGGTCTACGCCACGATCCCCCAGACCACGGAAGCCTACTTCAACTACATCAACGACACCCAGGGAGGCGTCTGCGGGCGCAAGATCGTCTATAAGCTGGAGGACAACCAGGACGACCCGGCCAAGGCCATCGAGGCGGTGCGCAAGCTGGTGGAGCAGCACAAGGTGTTCGCCATCGTCGGTTCCTTGGGCGACGCTCCCCACTCCGCCGTTTGGGAGTATCTGAACGAAAATGAGGTGCCCGACATCTTGTGCTCCGCCGGGTGTCACATGTACAGCGCCGACCCCGAGGGGCACCCCTGGACGGTCCAGATGATCCCCGGCTACCGGATGGAGGGGACGTTCTTCGCCCAGTACATCTCCGAAAACCTGCACGGCAAGAAGGTGGCCGTCCTCTACCCGAATCTCATGATGGGCACCGACCTCCTGCAAGGGGTGAAGGACGGCCTGGACCCCGACAAGAACGAGATCGTCTCCGAGCAGATCTACGAGATCACGGCGGTCTCCATTGCCTCCCAGGTGAGCAACATGAAGAACGACGGCGCTGAGGTGGTCGTCACCAATGCCACCCCCGGCTTCAGCGCTCAGGCCATTAAGCAGGCCGACCGCCTGGGCTGGCATCCCGAGTGGTTCCTGAGCTACATCAATGCCGACGAAATGATGTTTCAGTTCGTTTCGCCTGAGCTCCTGGAGGGTGCCATTACCCTCCAGGCCCTCAAGCTGGCGGCCTGGACCGACGACCCGGCTGTAGCTCGACACTATGAGATCATGGATCAGTACGGCGGGCCTACGCCCACCAACTTCACCATCTATGCCCAAGTGCTGGCGGAAGTGGCGGTGGAGGTGCTCAGCAGGTCCTGCGATAACCTCACGCGAGAGGGGCTCATGGATGCGCTGGAGTCGATTAAGGACTTTCACAGCGACTTGTTCATAGACGAAGTGAATGTCTCCTTCTCCGACACCGACCACGCGGCCTTTCAAACCGCCAGGATGCTGCGGGCCGCCGTAGAGGATGGGAAGGGTAAGTGGGAGTACTTCGGCCCGCTACTTGAGTTCGAAGAGAAAGCGCTGGAATAAGGTCAGCGGCGCCTGTGCGCGTGCTGCCAACCTTAGCTCGGCAGCACGTAGATCAGCACCAGAGAGTAGTGGAGGGTACTGCCGAGGACCACCAGCAGATGGAAGATCTCATGGTATCCCAACACCCGCGGCCATGGGTTCGGCCTCCTGACCGCGTACACCACGCCGCCCAGCGTATACAGCGCCCCGCCGAGCACCAGCAACACCAGAGGGCTGGCCGTGAACCAGGCCGCCAGCTCCCACGCCGAGATAAGGCCCAGCCAGCCGAGGACGACGTAAAATGTCACCCGGAGCCACCTCGGACTCGCCGGCCAGGCCAGGTTCATGAGGATTCCGGCACCTGCGACTCCCCAGATGACGGACAGCATGCTGATCCCCCACGCGTTGTTCAGCACAACGAGGCAGAAGGGCGTGTAGGTGCCGCCGATCAGCACCAGAACCATCGAGTGGTCCAGCCGGCTGATGATCGCCCGGAAGAGGGGCGTCCAGGTAATGCGGTGATAGCTCGCGCTCGTCCCGTACAGGAGCATCAGGCTCGCCGCGAAGATCGCCCCGCCGACATACGCCCGTGGGGAGTCCGCAGCGAGCAAAAGCAAGGGTGTCCCAAGCGTCGCGGCGATCGCCCCATAAACGTGAAACATGCCCCTTAGTGCAGGCCGTTGCCTGGGGGCGCTGTCAGCGATAGCGTGCATCTGCGGCTAACTACCTGCCGCCGACGGCCGGAGAGTCGGCGCTCGATCCCAACAAAGGCATGAATTATCCTGAGAGCCCTACATCGCCCGGGCTGGGGCGACTACCAGCGGCGGCCTCCCGTTCGACCACCACCACCACCACCACCGCCGCCGGGACGCCGGCCGCCCCCTCCCCTGTCCTGGGGCGGACGCGCCTCGTCCACGGTGATCATGCGCCCGTCCAGAGTCTTGCCGGTCAGCTCCCCGATCGCCTTACGAGCCTCGGCTGCCGTGGACATCTCCACGAACCCGAATCCCCGCGAGCGCCCGGAGAACCTGTCCACCACCACGGACGCCGAGTCCACCTTGCCAGCCTGCTCGAAGAAGGCACGGAGACTCTCATCGGTTGTATCAAATGAAAGGCCGCCTACGTACAGCTTTCTCGCCACAGTATCCTCCTGCTCCCCTCCGATCTGTCGTCGGGGGCAAATCTCCCACTCTTGGATTGCCTGCCTCTACGTCGGGAGATGATCCGCAGGAGGCAGCAACTGTTCAGAGTATATACCCTTCTCCTAGGATTAGGGAAGTAATTAACTAACCAAGCCCCCCGGCGTCCCTTTTCCAGGTTGTCGATTTGGGAGGTTGGAGCCATCGCCACTCCTAACCAACGAAGGGGGGGAGGGCGGAGGTTCCACCCTCCCCCCGGAGCAGATGTCCCTGGCAATCGAGCGCCGCTCCTAGTGTCCGAGGGTGAAGATCGCCTGCATGTCGCTGAGGGTCAGCAGGGTGTTGAAGTCCGACCCCGGGAAGTAACGCGACCAAGTGTTGCTTATGCGGTCAAGCGAGTAGGCGGCATCTATGGTGACGCCTGTGCAGGTGGCCAGGGCGGTGCCGGTCGCCGTGCTTGGGCCGTCCCACACGGACATCGCCCACCTCCCCGACAGCGGGCAGTCAAGGAGCTGGCCGGGAGCAGGCGTTGGCGTGGGTGTCGGTGTGGGTGTGGCCGTGGGTGTTGGCGTGGGCGTGACCGTTGGCGTCGGTGTCGGCGTGGGCGAAGGGGTTGGCGTGGGCGTAACGCCGGTGCAGTCCATGCCGACGGCGACGAGACCGTATACCGTGGTGTACGTGCTATCGAGAATGAGGTCCTCGTCCACGCTGCCGTCAGAATCCTGGTCCACGGTGTCCGCCTCGTTCTTGCCGGGGTCGTAGATGTCGGCGGCGGGCGCTCCGTCGTCCTTCACCACAATGGTGTCCAGACCCAGAGGGTAGATGCCAGGGGCAGCGCCGGTAACCACCTTCAAGGTGTAGCGGCCGAGCACGCCCTCGGTGTAGGTTGGAGGGCCCTCGGCTGCGTTCGTGCCCGTGTCATCTACCGTCGCCGCGTAGCTGCCGTCGGTGTCGGTGGGAGTGTCGCTGCCAGTGTCATCCGGAATGCTGTCGGTGTCCTCGGCGATCAGCACCACGCCGCTGGTCATGTGAACCGCGTCGGTGATCTGCATGGGAGCGAGAGCGCTGGCATCGGGATAGGTGAGGTTGTAGCTATAGCTGTCGAGGTTCCCGACGGTGGGGATATTCATCAGGAAAACGTCGATCTCGCGGCTCTGGCCGGCGTTGATACGCACGCACCTGTCAATATCGCCGAGCGAGTCCGCCGTGTTGCCGGTGGGGACCATATCGATGCCGACAGTGGTGACAGTGGCGACCGCAGACGCCTCGTCGCCGCGGAGCAGCCACACGCCGGCTAGCGCCAGCACCGCTGTGAGTCCAACTGCCAGGGCCAGGGCCAGCGCCCCACCCCGACGAAATGGCAATCCTTTCATGATTCTACCCTCCTACCACTAAAGGCCTCAAAGGAGAAGCCGAGCATACGATCGCTCAAATTTTACCCCAAACAATCAGAATGTCAATACGCACAAGCCCAACGCGAGCAAGGAAGCCCCCTGGTGGCGGATCATCCTGCCCGCGCAGCTAATCCGCCCACTTCCAGCGGGCCTGCTCCCCCGCCAACAGAAAGGGAGCTTTCAGGTGGGTGCGAGACTCCGAGATGGCGGCGGTATAATACGTACATCTTTCATCGGCCCTACGAGCCGCCATACCAAAGGAGCAAGAGGGAGGGCAGCGATGCTCAGACACGAGTACGCTGATCTGAACGGCATCCGACTGCACTACGTGACCGCGGGAAAGGGCGAGCTGATAGTGTTCCTCCACGGCTTTCCCGAGTTCTGGTACGAGTGGAAGAACCAGCTCGCCGAGTTCGAACGCGACCACCAAGCTGTGGCTCCCGACATGCGCGGCTACAACCTGTCATCAAAACCCGCAGACGTTGGTCAGTATCGGGTCGAGCACCTAATCGAAGACCTGCGCGCGCTCGTGGAGCACCTCGGCCACAAGAAGCTCGTCCTCGTCGGTCACGACTGGGGCGGCGCCATCGCCTGGGCATTCGCAATCTACCATCCCCATTATGTTGAGAAGCTCATCATCATAAACGCGCCGCATCCGGGCGTGTTCGAGCGCGAGCTGCGAGAGAACCCGGCTCAACAACGGGCCAGCCAGTACATGCTGGTGTTCCGCAGCCCGCAGGCCGAGCAGACTCTCTCGGCGAACAACTACGCTGCGCTGGTGGATGCCGTCCTGGGCGAGGGGCTCAAGCAGGGTTACTTCACCGAAGAGGACCGCAAGGCGTACATCGAAGCATGGTCGCAGCCAGGCGCTCTCAGCGGCGGCCTGAATTATTACCGAGCCGCGGGCATCGGCCCGCCCACGAGTGAAGGCGCTCATTGGCGAGCCACGCACAACACGGCCCCCGGTCTGTCCTCGCTGACGGTGAGGGTGCCGACGCTGGTGATCTGGGGCGAGAAGGACCAGGCTCTACTCATCGGCAACCTCGAAGGGCTTGGCAGGTTCGTGCCCGATTTGACAGTCAAGCGCATCCCCGACGGCTCGCACTGGGTCATCCACCAGAAGCCGGGGCTCGTTAACTCGCATATACGAGACTTCGTCGAGGGCAAGCGGTAGAATAAAGGCTCCCGCACCGCCGTTGCCCTACGGCTGGGCGGATGGTAGATTTGGGCTGCGGCGGAAGGCCGCCGGCAAACATCGTGGAAGCACCATCGTCCTAGCCCACAGCGGAGGAGCCCAATGGACCTTAGCATCCTCAAGCAGGCGCTCATAGAGGGCGACGACCAGACGGTCGCTGACCTGACCCAACGTGCTCTGAAGGAAGATCATTCAGCCGAGACGATCCTCAACGACGCCCTGATCAGCGGCATGGAGAAAGTGGGGGGGCTCTTCGAGCAGGGCGAGTACTTCGTGCCCGAACTGCTACTGGCAGCACGGGCTATGCAAGGTGCCATGGAGGTGCTGCGCCCTCTTCTCACCGCCAGCGACTATCAGCCAATGGGCAAGGTAGTCATGGGAACAGTCCAGGGTGACCTCCACGACATCGGCAAAAAGCTGGTGGCGATGATGCTGGAGGGCAGCGGCTTCGAGGTGATTGACCTGGGGGCGAACGTCCCGCCCGAGCGCTTCGTTGGGGCCGTGGAAGAGAGCGGAGCCCAGCTAGTGGGACTGTCGGCTCTCCTCACCACCACCATTCCCGCCATGCAGGCGACTGTAGGCGCGCTGCGAGAGGCAGAGCTGCCGACGCAGGTGAAAGTCATGATTGGGGGCGCCCCCGTTACCTCCGCGTTCGCCCAGGACGTCGGCGCCGACGGCTACGCCCCCGATGCCTCCAGCGCCGTGGCCCTGGCCCGCAGGCTTGTGGCCTCCGACTAACTGGCTTGAAGAGCAGGCCTCCGGTTCGCCCGTTTGAAGGCATCAGCTACAGGCTGTAGACGCGCTGCAAGCCCACAGTCAACGGATACGAGAGGTAGCATCGTGCGAGCAGACCCCGCTCCTCGCCAGGCGAAGCTCCTGAAGATCGGCGCATCCCCGAGGCCAGCCATCTACGATGGCGCCAAAGGCGTCTACCTGAGTCCCAGCCTGGCGCAGGTGGGCAAGCGACCTTCGGACCTCACTGAGTGGCTGAACCTCCTGGCCCCGGATATCGTCGGCCGAGCACATCGGGAGTATGTAGCTGCCGGTTCGCAGATCATTCAGACCAACTCCTTCAACGGAAATCGCTTCCGCCTGCAGGCCTGCGGCCTCGACTCCCGGGTGGAGGAAGTGAACGTCCTGGCGGCCCAGATCGCTCGCCAGGCCGCGGGGGACGACGTGCTTGTAGCGGGCGTCATCGGCCCCAGCGGGAAGCTGCCGACTGTGGGAGAAGTGGCAAAGGACGAGCTGGTGGCGGCCTTCGCTGAGCAAGCCAGGGCCCTGGACAAAGGAGGCGCGGACTTCTTCCACATCGAGACCATGTCCGATATGGACGAGGCAGTAGCGGCTGTAGAAGGCGTCCGAAGCGTCTCGGGCCTGGCGGTAGCGCTCACAATGTCCTTCGACGCCGGGAATGTGGAGCGAGGCCTGCGCACCATGATGGGCGTTCCCCCCAAGGCGCTGGTGGAGAAGGCGAATGAGCTCGAACTGTTCGCTGTGGGCGCCAACTGCGGCTTGGGCCTGGAGGGCTATCAGCCGCTCGTCCGCGACCTGATTGAGTCAGCGCCGACCGCCCTCGTTATCGCCAAGCTGAATGCGGGCAGGCCGAGGATTGAGGGCGGACGGGCAGTGTACGAGGCCTCGCCAGCCAGCATGGCAGACTATGCTGTCTGGTGCGCCCGCAACGGAGTTCGCATCGTCGGTGCTTGCTGCGGCAGCACGCCCGAGCACATCAAGGCGATAGCCAAAGCGCTGACCCGCGAGCTGTGAGGCCTACGGCTCCGGAAAGCCAAGGTAGGCCGCGAAGCGCGACGAAAAGTCGGGGCTTTCCGCCAGGGAGACGTGCCGGATGCGCCGGGCCAGGCGCCTCGCTTCTCGCAGTCGCTGGGGGAAGATGAGGGCAAGCTTGGCCCCCATGCCGGCCACGTTGCCGACGGGATGTATCCGCCCCTGCAGCGCCTGGGGGAGCATCCCCAGGGCGAGCAGACTCTCGGCTCGCATGGAACTGCCGAAGGCACCGCCAACGAACACGCGCTCGATGGACTCCGGCTCCACCCCCGCTTCCTCCAGAACGCTCTCGGCGCCCGTGCGGACGGCCGCCTTCGCCAACTGCACCTGGCGAATGTCCGCTTGGGTCAGCAGGATGGGCTTTGCCAACTGGTCCCCGTGAAGAACGAAGTAGCGCTGTCCTCCCTCCTCTCGCAGGCGGGCACGCAGGTCGGATGGCACGTCGGCTGGGACCTGGCCCGGCCCCAAGAGGCGCCCGCTGGGCAAGAGGAGACCGCGGCGCAGGAGAACAGTCACCGCATCCGCCAGCCCAGAGCCGCACAGGCCCTGCGGCGGCGCTCCGTCGATGGTGTCGAGCCGCAGCCGCCCGTCCTCCTCCTCCACCCACTCCACCGCGCCAGCGACGGCCGCCATCCCCGAGGAGATATGCACCCCCTCGAAGGCCGGCCCCGCGGCGCAGGAGCAGCCCACGGCCGTCCGGCGAGATAGCAGCACTATCTCGCCGTTGGTGCCTAGATCGATGAAGAGGCTTGGCTTCCGCCAGCCAGCGAGCCCCAGGGCGAGCAGCCCCGCCACGGCGTCCGAGCCGATTTGCCCACCCACGCCTGGCAGGAGCCTCACCCGGGCGTGAGCCAGTCGCTGAAAGCCGAGAACGCCAGCGGCCACCGGCGGCGTCTCGGTGAAGACCGGACGGTAGGGTGCTACACCAAGGGGCCAGGGGTCCACCCCTCGGAAGAGATGCATCATCGTCAGGTTCCCCACGGCTGTCAAGTTGGAAACCGCCTCAAGGGGAACGCTGTGGCGGGAGCACAGCTCCACCAGGTGCTCCTCTATAGCCCTGACGAGGCAGCTCTGAATCTCGGCCAGTCGCTCGCGGCCCTGGTGGGCATAGACGATGCGAGAGACGACATCGGCTCCGAAGGCCCGCTGCGGATTAGCGAAGGCGGTGGCCCCAATCTGACGCGCCCGGGCCAGGTCTACCAGATAGCAGACCACCGTAGTGGTACCGATGTCGATGGCCGCCCCGTAGCCAGTGGCCAGCCGCCGCCCGCCGCGCCGCTCTCTGGCTGACTCCGGTACGGCAGCCTCCGTAAGGATGCGAAGGGTAGCAGCAGGTGCCAGCGCCGGGATGACGATGCGGCAGTCGCGTTCGACCGATGCCTGGCAAGCCAGCCGCCAGCCAGCCTTTACAGCCGCGGCTCCCAGGAGGAGGTGATCTTCCGGAGCCGCTGGAGGAGCCCCCTCCAGGAAGCGGACGCGGCAGGCACCACACGTCCCTCGTCCGCCGCACTCGGAATCAATGCCCAGGCCGGCTGCCCTCACCGCTGCAAAGAGATTGTCGCCCCGCCGCACCTCGATCTCCGACTGAAAGCCGTGCAGAACGACGCGCACAAGATCCATATACGCTCCTCCAACCCACAGGGACCACAAGTGGCGTCCGAGGGACCACCTGCTCGCTTTCACAGGACATCCTGAATATACTATTGGCTTAGCTCTCAGGCAAAGCCGATGACTGCTGGAGGGCTGGGGGGAGTGACCGCCATGCTGGCCCGCGAGAGGGTGCTCACGGCCCTCAACCACGAGGAGCCGGACAGGGTGCCCATCGACCTTGGCAGCACCCCAGTGAGCGGCATCTGCCGCAATGCTTACGCCGACCTCCTCGCCTGCCTGGGCCTCTCACGACGGGAGATCCAGATAGCCGACATGGTCCAGCAGCTGGCGGGCGTCGACGAGGACGTCCTTCGGGCTCTGGAGGTGGACTTCCGGCCTATTAAGATGAACCCACCGGCCAGCTTTCGTCTTCAGATTCGTGACGAGGGGGACTACGAGACCTACTACGATCAGTGGGGGGCCAAGCTAAGCCGACCGAAAGTCGGCGGCTATTACTTCGACTATGTCGAATATCCAATCAAGGAATCCACCCTGCGGGCTCTGGAGCGCTACCCCTGGCCCGATCCCGACGATCCCAGCCGCTATGAGGGGCTGCGCGAGCGAGCGCGAGCCCTCCGTGAGCGAACGCCCTACGCACTGGTGGGCACCTGCGATTTGGGCACCGACATCCTGGCCAGGCCACAGTGGATCCGCGGCTACGCCGCGTCCATGCTTGACCTTGCGGCCAACCCCGACTTCGCTGAAGCCTTCCTGGAGCGGCTTACCGAGATCGCCGTGCGGGCCTGGAGCCACTTCCTCGACGAGGTGGGCGAATACCTGGACGTGGCGGCCTTCTACGACGACCTGGGGATGCAAGACCGTCCTCTCATCTCACCGGGCATGTACCGCCGCCTCGTCAAGCCGCGGCACGCCCGCATCATCGAGACCATCAAGGCCCGAACGAAGGCCAAGGTCTTCATGCATTCCTGCGGCGCCGTAAGCGAGTTCATCCCCGATATCATCGAGATCGGGGTGGACATCCTCAATCCCATCCAGGTATCGGCCGCCGGGATGGGCGACACGGCAGAACTGAAGCACCGCTACGGCCAGCGTCTGGCATTCTGGGGCGGCGCCTGCGACTCCCAACGGGTGCTTCCATTCGGCACGCTGGCAGAAATACAGGAGGAAACACGGCGGCGCATCGCCGATCTGGCGCCTGGCGGCGGCTTCGTCTTCGCCCCTGTCCACAACATCCAGGACGACGTGTCGGGCGAGAAAACGCTAGCGCTCTATCGCACGGCTCTGGAGCAGGGACGCTATCCCATCGGGCGAGCACCCACGGGACGCGAACGACAGTGGGGGCAGCAATGACCACGGGCCAGGTGAGGCGGGCGTCTATGCAGCCAGGTTTAGCTGGTGCCGAAATGCTCTCGGTTCCAGCGACGCCCCTCGTCCAGCATGGCTAAGTAGTTCTGCTTGGGGATGTAGTTGGCGGCGGTGTTGCCGCTGCCCAGGCAGTAGCCAGTGCCCTTGACGCCGCAGACCTCCAGGATCTCTCGGGTGCGGGCGCGCACCTGCTCCTCTGTGCCCCCGCCGAGTAAGTGCATGTCCACGCCGCCCAAGATGGCAATGCGGTCGCCCCAGCGCCGGTAGACCTCCTCCACCGGCATGATCTTGTCCTCGAAGGAGTGCTTGGCGTCGATGCCGATATCGTCGATGGCTTCGTCCATCATCTTGTAGACGTTGCCGCAGGAGTGGAAGATGAGCAGCCTGCCGGCCTGGTGGGTGATGTCGGTGATCTTCTTGTAGTGGGGAAAGATATAGCGACGGATGACGTCCGGCGAGACAAGGGTGCCGCTATAGAAGCCGAGGTCGTCGCTGAGGAGCATCATGGCCGCGTTGTCAATGGTGGCGGCCTGGGCGAAGGTGGCAGTCACGAGCTCTCCCACCCGCTGGCAAATGGCCTCTACCAGGTCTGGCTGATCGTGGAGGGCATAGGAGAAGGACTGCAGGCCCATGAGCCAGCTAGCGTTCTCGAAGATGCCGCCGTAGTGAAAGACAGCGACCTTCATCCCCTCCGGCACGCGGGCGCTGACGTACTCCAGGGCTATGTGCCTGATCTCTTCGGCCTTTGGCCACGGATAGGCCTCGAAGTCGGCCCAGCTCTGGATGGGGCCGCTGGCCTCGTCCTGCCAGTGGCGCTGGCCGTCGGGCCAGTTCTGGACCCCGGCGGTATCAGCGGCGGCCTTCAAGCTCCGTGGAAAGCTGAGACCCGTCACCATGAACACGTAATCGTAGCCCATCTCATAGCAGAAGCGGACGTACATATCGAGGGACTTCATCAAACCCGGGAGTTCATCCGCGGGAAGCTCAAGGGTAGGCTCCTCGACGTAGCGGTGCAGGTTGACGGGGAATTTCTCATCGAGGACGGCCTCGACCATGCCAGGGTCGGCGAACAGCTCGAAGAAGGGCACCGGGCCTGGTGGCCCCTGGCGCAGGATGGTGCGGCGCAGATTCTCGAAATCGGGCTGGCGCTGCACGGCAAATCGCGGTCCGGGAGACTGGGAATTCATCGTGACCCCTCCTGACAGGCGGCCGAACCTCACTGGCCCTTGAAGCCATTATAGCGATGCGCTGCCACCAGGCAACAGCCTGGCCGCTGACCCGCAGAACGAAGGGTTGATGGTGCCCAGCCGCCTCCCCGTCGCCACCCCGGCTAGGCCGAGAGGTGACCTGCCGACGAGGCGGCGAAGAGTCCGGCCCTCAGCGGAGGACGCAGCCCCTAGAGCACATCCTTTCGCTTCCGGGCGAGGAAAGGCGGCCTTTGCTTGCGACATGGCCTAGCCCTCGAAGAAGACGGTGAACAGCGCCTGCTGAGGAAGGGTCAGGCGCACCGATAGCAGGCCGTCGGGGCGGCGAGCCATGCTGGCTGCGGGCGCATCGCTCTCTAGCCTCTGCTCCTGGTAGGGCGGCGGCACGTGGATGATCACCTCGCCCTGCTTCTTGGCGGGCGGCGTCAGTCGCACTGTCAGAGCCCGCTGAGCGGCGTCAAAGCGGGCGTCTTCGATCTCGACGGCGCCCTGGCTGAAATGGAATGTGCTCGATACTATCTGAGGTTCGTTGGTGGCCGGGCGCAGGGAGAGGAGCTTGGCCGAGTGGGGCGGCATGACCGAGAGGCGAATCTCATGCTGGTGCACACCGAAGTAGCAGTCCTGCCACAAATCGAAGACGTGGACGGGCTCGGCGGGCAGGGGGACTGTCACCTCGCTGGGCTCATCCTCCCACTGGAACACGCCCAGGAGCCACCACCGCTGGAAGGAACGCTCGATGGCGAGGCGAAGGAAGCGAGGGAACGAGCGCTCGAAAAGGTCCAGGGGAATCGCCGAGGAGCCGTAGGGCGGCAGGAGGAGGCTGGCGATCTGCCACCGCTCGGGCGGCAGCTTGGGCATGGCATCGCTGAGGACGACCATTCCGCCGCTGAGGGCAATGGCAGTGGCCAGGGAGTGCACCTCGTCGAGGGAGAGGGCGGTCTCGCTGTCCCGAGCGAGCAGGCAGTCGGGGTCGTTGAGCCAGAGACGGCCGTGCGTCCAGAAGCGGTTGACGACGTTACGGATGGCGTTCTCGCAGGCGGGCAGCGACTCGACGGGTTGCCGATTCACAGCGGTGACCTCAAGCGGAACCAGCTCGCTGGATAGCCGCCAGTAGGGCGCCACGTCGGGCCCGATACGCTGGGCGTTGACCAGACCAACGGACGGGCCGAGGGGGGCACCGCAGCCCAGGATGAAGGCGTCGCTGGCCCCCCGGCGGATGGCTTCCAGGCCCCGCCGGTAGGCCTGGGCGCGAGTGGCCTGGCGGTCATAGCGCCTGCCCTCCACAGCGCCGGCGTAGATGAAGTCCAGCTTCAGATAGTCGAAGCGGCATTGGCCTACCAGCGTCTCGGCTACATGATCCAGCCAAGCCTGAGCGCCGGGATGGGTGCAGTCGAGGGCATAGCACTCCTTGCCCCAGTTGTGGATGGCCACCACCGGCCTGCCGGCGCCGTCGCCCACCATCCACTCGGGGTGCTCGCGGTAGAGAGCGGAGGTGGAGGCGGCCAGAAAGGGAGCCAGCCACAGGCCAGCCTTAAACCCTTTGTGGTGAATGCGTTCAGCGAGCCAAGGCAGGCCGTGGGGAAACTTGTCGTTGGTGGTGACCCAGTCGCCTATGTCCGCCTGGTAGCCATCGTCAACCTGGATGTACTCCACAGGCAGCTCATCACGATGAGCGTGCAGGAACTCCAGATTTTCCAGCACCGCCTGTTCGCTCACACCGCCGAAGTAGTAGTACCACGAGGACCAGCCGCTGGGCACGTGCTGCCAGCCCAGGGCACCCATCTGGCGGCCCAGAGCATCGCCGTAGCGAGCCAGGGCGTCCAGGGGCGGTCCCGTCACATCGACCAGCAGCTTCTCCGACGAGAGGCTCTGCCCAGGCGCGACGGTGAGGCCATCGGCGTAGGACACGGCAGATAGGGTGCGGGACGCCTGCCTGCCGCCGGGCAGCTCCAGGCGGACCTGGGAGAGCTGATCGGCGGCGGTGATGAAGCCGGCCAGGAGTGAGGCGCCGGTCGTCGGGTCGGCCACCAGGCCCACGAGGTCGCTGGTGAAGCATCCCTTTTGGGGGGTAGCCGAGGACGGCCCGATAATCGGCGAGGGAGCCGGCGGGTCATCCTGGGCGCAGCTCAGGCTAAGCGTGGGGCTCCAGGACTGCCAGCCGTGCTTGTAGAACTGCCAGCGGCGGCAGGAGCGGCCCAGGCCGAGGCGGCCGCGGCCAGCAGTCGGCGTGGCCAGCACCCGAAAGCTCGCCACGCCTATAGGCTGCGAGGAGCCGTTGACCAGTTCCATCTCCATGACGGCGAAGGGTTGGCCTTCGTACAGGGTCAGAAATAGGCGGAGCCCAGGGCGATCCCGGACGGCAAGGGTAGACAGGCGAACGGTGATGCCTTGGCCGTGGACGTCGCTGAGCGGCTGGACGTCGTACTCTTTGCGGAAGCCACTATCCAGGGTGCTGACGACATCGCCGCCCACCAGCTCCACGGCGGCATGGGCTCGACGGATGACCGTTCGGCCAGCGGAACGATCTCTGAAGGCCAAGCTGCCCCGGTCGAGCCGGCAGCGCACCTCCAGCCACCGATTGGCTATCAGCAGGCCATATCTAGTCTTGCGGACTACGACTTGCTCGGGCATTCGCTTTTGCAATGATTCGCAGACCGTCGACGGCCTGGCACACGTACATCTCAGCGGGAAGGCCTGTGCGGCTGCGATAGGTCTCGATCACCTGCCCTCGGAAGCTATCGATGGCCTCCTGGCGCACCAGGTTCACCGTGCAGCCACCAAAGCCAGCGCCGGTCATGCGGGCCCCCACCACTCCCTCCTGCCGACGGGCCAGCTCTACCATCAGGTCCAGCTCGGGCGAGCTGACCTCGTAATCGCGGGCTAGGCTTTGGTGAGAGGCGTAAAGGAGCTCGCCGAAGGTTAGCAGGTCGCCCCGCCCCAGGGCCTCCACGCTCTTGAGCACCCGCTCGTTCTCGCTTACCACGTGCCTGGCCCGTCGAGACAACGGCTCTGCCAGGCTACCTTCATGAACAACTAGCTGTTGAGGAGTTATGTCACGCAGTGTCCCCACCGGCCTGTCGCCGATGACGCGCGCCAGCACCTGAGCAGCGCGAGAGCACTCCTGCCGTCGCTGGTTATAGGCGGAATCGCTCAGCGCCCGCCTTATCCCCGTGTGGGCGACCACGATCTTCAGGCCGTGAGCGGCTAGGTCGAGGGGCACGGCCTCCGTCTCCAGGCTGCGGCAGTCGATGAGGAGAGCGTGATCGCGACGGCCCATGACTGCCGCCATCTGGTCCATGATGCCGCAACTGACCCCCACGAATTCGTTCTCCGCTCGCTGGGCCAGCAGGGCCAGGTCTCGGGGGGCTATGGCCAGTTCGGCGGCGCGCTGGAAAGCCCCCAAGACAGCCACCTCCAGGGCCGCCGAGGAGGCCAGGCCGGCCCCGATGGGTACGTCCCCCTGGATTGCCATGTCCAGGCCTGCCAGGCGATATCCCGCCTCCTGGAGCACAGCGGCCACGCCCCGCACGTAGTTGCTCCACACATCCCCTTTCAAGCGCTCGATATCGCCCAGAGGGAAGCTATCCTCTTGGTCGAACTCCAGGGAGTACACCCGCACCTGTCGGTCGGAGCGAGCAGCGAAGGCGGCGATCACCGTGCGGTCGATGGCCACGGGCAGTACAAAGCCCTCGTTGTAGTCGGTGTGCTCGCCGATGAGGTTCACCCGCCCCGGTGCTCTGGCCAGACCCTGGGGCTCCCTGGCGAAGCGACGGGCGAAGCTGCGGGCGAGGGCGCGGTCACGGCGGCCGGGTGCGGCGGTGTTCACCGGCTGGTAGCTCGTTACTCGCCCAGGCGGCGGTTGTAGTTCTCTATGATGTCATTGGCTTCGGCCGCCGCGTCAGCGAGGGCCTCGATGGGGTCTTTGGACCCGACCACCGTCTCCTCGATAGCGGTAGCGACAACCTCTCGCACGTCCCTGATGGGGCCGAGGAGCGGGCCGAGGGACTCCTGAGTCGATGGCGTCTCCAGGACAAGGTCGACGGGGACACGGAACTGCGGGTACTCGGCCACGACGTTCTGTGCCGCCGGCAGGTCGTAGGCAGAGATTCGCACCGGCAGGAGGCCAGTGCCAGCGTACCATTCGGCCTGCTGTTCCGGTTCCAAAAGCCACTTGATGAACTTCCAGGCTGCCTCCTGCTCCGCCTCGGGGCGTCCCTTCAGGATCCAGAGGCCCCGGCTGTACACCCCCGGCAAGCCTGTCCCGCCGGGAACGCCGGGCTGACCGACCACCCCCAATTCCACGTTCATGCCCCCGCGCTCCAGAACATCCACCACCGAACGCAGGGCTTGTGAGCTGGCGAAACTCATAGCGGCCCGGCCGACTCCCATCGACAGGAGAGCAGCGTCGCCGCCGGGGTTGCGACCAACGTTGAGGGCTGACCCGTCCTTGACCATTTCGTGCCACCAGCGGAAGAAGGCCTGCCCTGTCGGACTGTCGAAGAGGACCTCCGTGGCTCGTCCCTGGCGGCCGTTGCTGTTGTTCACATAGAAGTCGCCGTGCTCGGCCACGGTCAGTTCGACGTACCAGGGGTCGATGTCAAGGGCGATGCCGCTGCGGAGGAGGTTGCCGTGGGCGTCCCGCTTTACCAGCTTCTGGGAGAATTCTCGCACCTCCTCCAGATCCCTGGGTGGCTGCTCGGGATCGAGCCCCACCTCGCTGAAATCCAGCTTATTGTAGTAGAGCAAGGGGACGGCAATGGAGAAGGGCATCCCGTGGAGCTGGCCGTCCACGGTGTAATACTGTATGGCCTTCTCATCGAAGTCGGAAAGGTCGTAGTCCTCACCATCGATGAACTCCTGCACCGGCCTTGCGGCCCCGCTGTCCATGACTCTCTGGGCATCGACCTCGGCCAGATAGATGAGGGCTGGCACGTCCCCCGAACCGAGGGAGGCGATGAACTTGAGCATCGTTTCCTCGTCGTTTCCCTGGAAGGCCATCTTGACCTCAACCTCGTCCTGCTCGGAGTTGAAGCGGCGTGCCAGTCCCTGGATGGTGTCCAGGTTGCTGGCCACCTCCGAGTGCCAGAAGCTAATCTCCACCGTCCCCGCCGCCGGTGTCGCACTGCCTTCTGGCTCTCCTTCCTCCTCGCCACCACAGGCGGCCACGCTTACTCCAACAATGAGCAGCATCAGGAAGATCAGAGCCTTCTTCATGGCTATCCCTCCTCGTTAGCCTTTGAGAGCACCAGCGGTGAGGCCCCTCACCAGCTGGCGCTGGAACAGGACGAGCAAGATCAGTATTGGCAGCGCCGAGATCACTGTCGCTGCCATGGTTATATTGAACGTGTCGACCTCTCGGCCGCGCAGAGCGGCCAGACCGATCTGTACCGTGCGCATGCTGTCCTCGTTGGTCACCAGCAACGGCCACAGGTACTGGTTCCAGGCCTGAAGGAAGCCGAACACGGCCAGCGCGGCCAGCACCGGCCGTGAAAGGGGCAGCACCACGAAAGTGAGGAAGCGAATGTGACCGTAGCCGTCGATGGCGGCAGCGTCCCGCAGTTCTTGAGGGATGGTGAGGAAGTGCTGTCGCAGCAGGAATGTACCCAGGCCGGTGGCCAAGAAGGGCACGGTCAGCGCCTGGTAGGAATCCAGCCAGCCGAGCCACCGAATGGTCTGGAAATTGGGAACGATGGAGACCTCCCAGGGCACCATGAGGGTGGAGAGGAAGAGGACGAACAGGAAGGTTCGGCCGGGGAAGCGGAGGAAGGCAAAGGCGTAGGCGGCGAGGGCGGAGGTAACCAGCTGGCCAACCACGATGACGCCAGCCATGATAAGGCTGTTCAACATGTACCTCATGAGGGGCACTTCATCCAGCGCCTTTTTGAAGTTGCCCCACTGCGGATCGAAGGGGAACAGCTCGGGCGGCCAGGCAATGATGGTCGTTGACGATAGCAGGCTGTTGACCACCGTCATGTAAATGGGAAAGACGACTATGCCTCCCACCACTATCAGAACGGCATAACGCAAGGCGTAGCTCGCCCAGCGCCGATAGCGCTCGACCCCTCGTTTCCTTGCGGGCGTTGCTATGTCCACGCTCATGGCCTACTGATAGAACACTCGTCGCTCCAAGAAGCGAAGCTGAACTACGGTCAGGCCTAGCACCAGCAGGAAGAGGGCTACGGCCTGCACCGAGGCTACCCCGTAGTCGAAGCGCTGGAAGGCGTCCTGCCAGATGGAGTAGACGATAACGGTAGTGGCGTCCACGGGGCCACCTCGGGTCAGGATATGGATCTGGCCGAAGGACTGGAAGGCGAGGATGGTGCCCACCACCGACACGAAGAAAAGCGTTGGCGAAAGCATGGGCAGCGTCACGTGGCGGAAGAGGGACCAGTTGCTGGCCCCGTCGATACGGGCGCTCTCATAGAGCTCTTCGGGAATTGTCTGCAGGCCGGCGAGGATGACGATGAAGGCCAAGCCCAGATTGAGCCAGACGGTGGTCGCCGACACGGCGGGCAGAGCCCAGTCCAAGTCATTGAGCCAGTCGATCCTGGGCTGGCCAGCCTCGACCAGGAAGTAGTTCAGCAGGCCAACGCTGGGGTTGAGCAGCGTGAGCCACATCAACGATGCCACGGCCACCGACGTGGCCACTGTCGAGGAGAACATGAGACGGAAGATCGATATCCCCCGCAGCTTCTGGTTAGCCAGCAGGGCCAGGGCCAGGCCCAGCAGAATGCCCGGGGGCACCGTGTACAGGGCGAAGAGAAAGGTGACCCACAGGCTGTGGCGGAAGGACTCGGAGGAAAGGACAGTACGATACTGGTCGAGCCCAGCGAAGTCGCCTTGGTTGCCGAAGGGATCGGTCTCGTAGAAACCGAGGTAAAGGGCCTTGACCAGAGGGTAGAAGACGAAGGCGCCAAAGATGAGCAACGAGGGCGCGAGGAAGATGAGGGCGAACCCCAAGCGGTTGACACCCTTGAGCCGCTGAAGCAGGCGTCCTGCTGCGGCTATCAGTGGCAAGCGCTGGTTTGCGGTGACATCCGTCGCGTCCACGGGCAGACTCTGTGCTCGGGCCTAGCCTGTACTCACTCTATGCGCTGACCGGTGTCAGGGTCAAAGAAGTGCATATGCGCTCGGTCAATCCTCAAGCGGAGCCTTTCGCCCTCTCGCAGGCGTCGTCTGGCATCGAGACGAGCTACGATGGTGGTATCGCCAGCGGAAAAGGTGACGTGCTGCTCGTGCCCCATAGACTCCACGGTATCGACGACCACATCGAGGCAGGCTTCGGAATTCTCTTCTGCCTCCCAGTCCAGCAGGACGTGCTCAGGGCGCACACCAATGATCGCCTTTTCCCCGCCTAGAGCAGCCAACGCTCGAGCCTGCCCCTCGGTCAGAGGGAAGGAGGCACCGGCGCTGTGAGCTACTAGCTGGCCATCCTGCAGTCGGAGCTCGCTGTGGAAGAAGTTCATGGCCGGGCTGCCGATGAAGGAAGCCACAAACAGGTTAGCGGGGTGCTGGTAGACCTCCTGAGGGTCGCCGACCTGCTGAAGGGCGCCTTCGTGGATGATGGCTATGCGCGCCCCCATGGTCATCGCCTCCACCTGATCGTGGGTCACGAAGATCACCGTCGTCTCGAGTTGGCGGTGGAGCTTGATGAGCTCACGGCGCATCTGGACACGCAGCTTGGCGTCAAGGTTTGATAGGGGCTCATCCATGAGAAAGACCGAGGGGCTGCGAACGATGGCGCGGCCCAGGGCGACCCGCTGGCGCTGGCCGCCGGAGAGCTCTCCTGGCCTTCGCCGCAGCAGATCGTGCAAGCCGAGCATACGGGCGGCGTCCAGCACCTTCTGGTGACGCTCTCGCCTGGGGACGTGCCGCATTCGCAAACTGAAGCCCATGTTGTCCTGCACGGACATATGGGGATAAAGGGCGTAGCTCTGGAATACCATCGCCACGTCTCGGTTCTTCGCCTCCACGTTGTCGACGATGCGGTCGCCGATGATGATGCTGCCCTTGGTCGGCTCCTCCAGGCCGGCAACCAGTCGCAGGGCGGTAGACTTGCCGCAGCCGGAAGGTCCCAGAAGGACGAGGAACTCCTTGTCGTGCACCTCCAGGGAGAGGCCGTCTACGGCCACTACATCCCCGAAGTGCTTAGTGACTTGATCGAAAACAACACGACTCATCTTTGTCTAGAAGTCACTGCTCACTGGCCCCTGTCCTTGGGGCAGACACATCCCCCTCCACTGCCATCGTGGTAGGGCTACCGTAGCACGATTATATCATTGTATAGGCACTGCTAACGCCGAGAGTCTGACCGGCGACGAGGCTCGCGACGCCGAGGCCTGAGAAGAGGTCGGTGTTAGCGATGTGCTGGGCTGTGGGATCTGGAGGGCCGGGTGGGATTCGAACCCACGACTCCCAGCTTGTCAATCAGGACGTTGTTAGGCAATCAAGGCCGGCCCAAACAGCTCACCGCGTCAACCCTCCGGAGACGCACGACATTCTGGCACCCCACAGCCCTCGGCGGAACCGCCGACGGCTTAACCGGGCCGCAGGAACTGATTTCCGAGCGTCTCCAGCTCCACCCCCGGCCGCTCCCATGCTAAGAACACCCGGGAGAACCACGTCCTCCCCACGTACTGCACCTCGATGTCGTGCAGCCCCTCCTCCAGCCGCACACCCCCCTCCGCGACACCTGCTTTTTCCACACTCACCACCTTGCTCCCGTCGATGATCAATGTTGACTCGTCGATGGAGTCCAGCCGGAAGCGATACTGCCCACTGCTCGGCGCTAGCAGCTTCCCTGTCCAGCGAACGCTGAAGGGCTCGGGCAACGGCGGGTCATAAAAACGGTATGCCACAAATGGGTCGATCTGCTCCAGCACTGGCTGCCCCGACAGCCCCGCTCCCTGATAGTAGCGCCCGAGCAATCCTGCCGCTGTCACTGGTGGGCCGAACAGAGCCGAGGCCGGCACCGCTCCCCACGGCACCGACTGGCTGCTCCAGTATAACCGTACCCGTCCAAGCTCCTCGATTTGTGCCGCCACCTCCAAGTCATGGATGCCCCGCGCCAGACTGCCCCGCCATTCGGCCCGGCCCGTCCCCTCGGCTAGGAGCTGCCCGTCCAGCAGAAGTCGTGCCCTCCCTGGCGCCTCCACCCCCAGTGCGTACTCCTCGAACCCGGGCACCTTCAATACCCCTGACCACGTTGCCGAGAATGGAGGCTCCAGCGGCGCCTGTTCCGACCAGTCGAAGTCCACCGTCGCCGCCCGCTCCTCGACCTCTTCCCCTCGATCCGCCATCGACACGTACCTTGCGTCCAGCCCCTGCGCTCTCCGCACGGCGCCGGCTTCGATGATGGCTTCATACACCGTCGCCAATCCCTCCTGGGCCGACACCTTCGGCGGTCGAAACTCCTGAAGTTGCGCCGTCGGGTAGTACTGGCTCAGCAGACGGAACGTCTCCCAGGCTTCCCAGTCGAGCAGGAAGACGGTAGGCTGCTCCCCACCGATGGGCACATCCTTCACCAGCTCCAACGCCTTTGCCCGCTCCGGTTCGTCCGCCACGAACAGCAGCGTTGGGTGCCCCGTCATCATCGGCGATATTAAGAACTGATATGTGTCCCCCAGGCGGTTCATCTCCTTCGCTGCAATGGTCTGTTCAGGTGAGAAGCAGGCCCACACCGCCGTGTCCTCTAACTGCTTGTTGAAGAAGGTATCGTAATTCCGCTCCGCTACCAGCGAGAGCAGCGCCAGCAGCCCCACCACCGTCCCCCCCAGTAGGATCAGCCCCACTGACCGACTCCGCAGTGTTGTCAGCGCCAACCCTGGCAGACGCCAGCCATGTCCGTCCAGCGTCGCTGCCTCCTCCTGCGCCCGCTGCTCCGACGCCAGACGCCATGCCAGCCACAATGGCACCGCCGCCGCCAGCGCCACTCCCGGCGTCACCAACAGCGACCGCACCGCATGCGGTGCCTCGGTCTCGGCCGTCCCGATCCCAGCCCAGAGCGGGACCGCCACCCACAGCAGGATCAAGAAGTAGCCCGGCCGCCGGACATTGTACAGGCTGATGCCCAGCCCGAGCACAAAGGCGATCCCGGTGAACGTGTCTAACATCGGCGCCCACGGCAGATTGTGCCGACCGTTTCGGTCACCCTCTGCGTTGAACATGAGCGCGTGCCTCTTCGTGTTGCGCAGCAGCGCTTCGACGGTCTCGACGGTCGAATTCCCCTCGGTGATCGAGACCGCGCTCGCCCGCTCCGTGAACTCCGACGGATGCTGCGTCGCCCAGGCTGCGACGGGCGAAAAGGCCGCGAAGGCCGCCAGTGCCAGCAGCGCCATCCCGATGAAGGAACGGCGCAGCTTCACCGCCCGCTGGAAGATAGCTGTGTGCGCCCAATACAGCACCATGATGACGGGCACCAAGTACACCGCCCAATAGAATTGCAGCCCCAGCCCCAACAGGAGACCCGAAGCCAGGAAGTTCGGCCAACTGCCCCGCTTCAGCCCCCGCACAAGGAAGTACATGCTCGCGACCACGAACAGCGGTGAGAAGATGGGCTCCGTAGCGATGCGGCTGAAGTTGACGTGCCAGCGCATCACGGCAAACAGGAACGTGGCTATGCCAGCGAGCCGAGTATCGAAAAGCTCCCGCGCCAGCAAGAACACGAAGGGGATCGTCAGGATCGCTCCCACCGTCGTCGCCGCCCGCAGGGACAGGATGTGCCGCCCGAAGAACTGTATTGCCCCGGCGAAAACGTACAGTGGCAGCGCCGCCCGATTGGCTCCCCAGACTCCTGTGATGAATACCGGGCGATAGCTGCTGTCGTCCAGGATCCGCTCGGCAATGATCCCGTTCTCCGCCTCGTCTAGCCACACCCCGAAGGGATGGCTCGACAGCAGGTATGTCCGAAAGGCAATTCCGAGCCCCAGTGCCACGAAGAGCAGCCAGTATCGCCCGACGAGGCCCCACGCCCGCTCGACCAGCGGCAGCCTCGGATACAGATGCGAAACATGTGCGATAGGGCTTGCTCTCGGAGCCTCGGCCTCTGAGAAGTGGTGCCCCGCAATCGCTGCGATCGCCAACCCCGTCGCGATCGCGAATAGAATTAACCCCTGGCGCAAGTCCTCGGCGCCCTCTGTCGCCGCCTGCGCCAAGTACCCCACGCCGAAAGCCGACGCTAGCACCAGCAGCCGGACAGGAAAGCCCACAGGCGAACCCACCAGCCGTACGGCCGGGCCCCAGCTCTGACCCGAAAGACTGCCGCCTTGGCCGAAATAGCGAGGGCGTCTCATCGACTGTCCCGCTCCATGCTCGCCGCCCTCGACGTACCGTCCCTCCAAAATTCCGGCAGGGCCGCCGGGCGGCCCACTGGTTCTGGAATTTGTGCGCTTCGCAGTTTTCGTGACCACAGGAGAGGCAGAGCGACCGTCCCTCCCCCCCAGCCAAGCCAGAAGTCGCCCACGGAGATGGCTAAACAGTAACTGGCAGGGGGCAGGTTGTCAAAGGAGCGCTGCTGAACGGAAACGCCTCCCGAGGGGCCCTTTTCCGTATCTGGAGTCTGGAGGGTCGGGGGGGATTCGAACCGACGACTCCTGCATTGAGAGTCAGGAGTTCTTTCGCTGAGTTAGCAACTCAACGGCATCAACCGTCGCCAGTGGGGACACGAGATGATGTAGCACTCGACCAAGCGAGCCCCGACGACCTGCTTGGAGGGAAGAAGGTCACCCCGAAACGCAGGCCTAATTGTTAACCCCTTAGATTCAAAAATCGGGATGGATTTCGAGGGCATGCGGCCGGCGGCGGCCGAACCCTCACCCCAGGCGCTCGCCCATCCGGTCCGCCGGGCTTAACCGCACCATGCGCTGCTTATTCCCCTTGCCATGGCGAACCTGAATGCGCTGGCTCTCGAAGTCTACGTCCTTGAGTCGAAGGCTGTCGCCTACAGGGTAAGCTCAACGCCGCTGAGGGAGAGTTCCTCCTCTGTGACCATCCTCAATGGGGGGGCGGCGCTGACATCCATTCCGGGCTCGTACTTGAAGATGGGGGCGAGTTGCCTATTGAGCATGAAGATCAGGCGGGACAACGGGATCTCCACAGGACAGGCATCCTCGCACTGACCGCAGTTCACGCAGGAATCCATGACGTGTACGGCCCGGATCATGTGGAACATGGCGTCAGGCGGGATCTCGCCCCTGGGCACTACGCCTCTGTCTGCCTCCAGATAGCAGTCCTTGCAGTAGCAGATGGGGCAGGCGTCCCTACAGCCAAAGCACTTGGTGCACTGGCTGAACTGGCCGGAAGGTCCGAACCAGTAATCGAACCGCTCCTCAAGACTCATCGCCTGGAACTCGCCGAAATCTCTCTCCTGCCACTGCCGCGCCAGTTCGGTGGCCGCCCTGTCCTGTGCTCTCCTCGATTCGAGGGCCTCGGCGCTCGGCTGCTCCACTTTGATGTGGCCGCCTTCGACCGCCCTGTCGATGAAGTCGGCTCCTCTCTCGGAACAGACCTCTATGAACGTGGCCTCCCTACCCTCTGCTCCCCACTTCCCGCAGGCTATATCCGCCATGGTCGGGATGTTGATGTCGCATCTGCGGCAGTTCTCCCTCCGCCCGAGCCCTTTGGCCTCCAGCTCTGCCAAATCCCTTTCTTTCTCGCTGCCGTCCCGCAGCCTTATCTTCAGCTTGTCGTCCTCGATGTCCTCACTGGCAACATCGAAGGGATCCACGCCGAATTCCTCTTCCATCATCCGCTGGGCTACCACCGGACGCATGGTGCCGGTGCAGTTCAGGCCGATGAGGAGTACATTCTCAAGGTTGATCTGGTTGCGCTTGACCAGCTCGATGATCGCCTTGGCGTCGCACGGCTTGCAAGTCACGGCTACCCTCAAGTCGGAAGCACCGTCGAGGAATTCCTTGAGGCAGCGGGCCATGTTGGGGGAAACGCAGTGCAACGCTCCTGCCGTCGCCGCTACCTCTTCAGGATCATCGATCAGCACAGGGATGCCATCATACCTGTTGCCATCTCTTGCCTTGACGGCAAGCACGGCATCGACCTGGTTACTCTCCAGGGCAAACTTGAGGAGCGAGGTAACCGCACCCCCGCTTTCGGCCCTGTCCACTATTGCCGGGTCTGGGGACCAAGCCCAGTAGGTATCCCCCTTCATGCCTACACCTCTTCCTTGACGGCGCACACCTTGAACTCTGGCATCTTGCTTTTGGGATCAAGAGCGGGGTTGGTGAGGATGTTGGCGCATGACTCCGAGAAATGGAAGGGCACAAATATGGACCCTTGTGGCACACGGCCGGTCACCTTGGCGGTGACCTCTATCCTCCCTCGCCTTGTCTCCAGGGTGATCCGACTGCCGCTACTGATGCGCAACCTGGTGGCGTCCTCGGGGTTGATCTCGGCGTACGCTTCAGGCACCTCGCTGTTCAGCGTATCTGTCCTCCGGGTCATTGTCCCTGTGTGGTAATGAAAGAGATTCCTGCCGGTGATGAGCACGTCGGGATAGTCTGCGTCCGGCACTTCCGCCGGAGGCTTGTACTCCACCGCCTGAAAATGACCCAGCTTGTCAGGCGTGCCGAAGGCCTCAACGAACATGGTAGGAGTGCCTGGGTGGTCCTCGGAAGGGCAGGGCCACTGAATGCCCCCCGCCTTCTTCTCCAGTCTCTCGTAGGTGATCCCCTTGTATTGGGGGACGCAGCTCCTGATCTCTTCGAATATCTCTCCCGCCGAGGCATAGTTGAACTTGTCCTTGTAGCCCATCTTCTCCGCCACTCTGCAAATGATCCACCAGTCGGGCATGGCCTCGCCGGGAGGGTCGATGACCTTGTTGATCTTCTGCACCCTCCTGTCCACCCAGGCGTGGATGCCTTCTCTTTCTACCCAACAGGCAGCTGGCAGCACCACGTCGGCGTGCTTGGCTGTCTCGGTCAGGAATATGTCCTGAACCACGAAGAAGTCGAGGTTATCCAGAGCCCTCTTGACGTTCGTAGAGTCGGGGGCAGCCATGACGGGGTTTGTGCCCACTAGGTAGATAACTTTGCATTTGTGAATAATGTCCATGTAGGTAAGGCCGGGTTCAGTGGGTAGGTGCTCTACCCCCCAGGCGTTCTGGAAGAACTCGGCGGATTCCTGGCCTACTTGCTTGAATCCGGGGTAAAAGACATTGACGCAGCCCATGTCCCCTGCGCCCTCACCGTTGATCTGCCCTCTCATGGGGTTCACACCGGTCCCCGGCTTGCCGATGTGCCCGGTCAGAAGGGCCAGGTCGGCGAGGGCCGCCACATTGTCTGAGCCGGTGGTGTGCTGAGTGATGCCTTCATCAAAGAGGATGCAGCCCCTCTCTGCCTTGGCGTAGGCGATAGCCGCCTCTTTGATCTTTTCCGCTGCCACGCCGCTGATATCTGCGGCCTGCTCAGGGGAGGTGGCGGACAGAGCAGCGCGAAGCTCATCGAACCCCGCAGTCCTCGTCTCAATGAACTCTTTGTTCTCAAGGCCCTCGGCAAGGATAGCGCTCATCATGCCGTTGATGAGCGCTACATCCGTGCCCGCTTGCAGTTGCAGGTGGAGGTCGCCCAGGTAGCTCACGGTCACGGTCCTTCGGGGGTCTATGACGATGACCGTGGCCCCCTTCCTCTTGGCCCGAAGCACCTTCTTGGCGATCATGGGGAAGGTCTCTTTGATGTTGACGCCAGCGATGAGTATGCAGTCGGCCCGCTCGATGTCGAGCTGGGAGGTCTCCATGGTGCCCGAGCCCACCGTGGGCAGGAGGCCGGCCACCGACGCCGAGTGGCAGAACCTGGCGCAGTATTCGATGCTGTTGGTGCCCATGATGACCCGGGCGAACTTCTGCAGGACGTAAGCTTCCTCGTTGGTGCCCTTGCCGGAGGCGATGGCACCGAAGGACTCCGGCGGAACCCCCTTCAGCTTCTCGGCGACGAGGCTCAGCGCCTCTTCCCAAGAAGCCTCCCTGAACGTCCCATTCTTTCGAATCAAGGGCTTCTTGAGCCGATCGTCACTGTAGAGGAATTTGTAGGCATTTTTCCCCTTGGGACAGTTTGTCCCTTCGTTGACCGGGTGTTCCTTCCACGGTTCCTCGCCCACTATCCTCCCGTCTTTCAGTACGAGGTACATTCCGCAGCCGCAACCGCAGTAGGGACATATCGTCGGCACATATTGCAGATTCACGATGCTGCCCTCCTGAATGGGCTCGGCCCGAGCTGCTTGAGGGTCTCGACGAAGCTAGTGACGGTTTCCACCACCTTCGGCCCGTCGGAGGTTGAGATCCACTCCAGCCTGAGCCTGTCGCCGCCGATTCCTACGGCCTCGAGGAAGGGCTTCAAGCCTACCACTCTCCTCCTGGCGCTCAGATTGCCGCTATGATAGTGGCAATCTCCCGGGTGACAGCCGCAGACCAGGACGCCATCTGCGCCCAGTGCGAACGCCTTGAGCACCAGCCGTTCGTCTACCCTGCCAGAGCACATCACCCTGACTATTCTCAGATTCGGTGGGTACTGCAATCGCGCTGTGCCTGCTACATCGGCCCCCGCGTAGGAGCACCAGTTGCAGAAGAACCCCACTATGGTTGGCTCAAACCCGTTCGTTCTTGCCTCAACGTCATCCATGACTATGCCTTTCACATCGACGCTGCTTGGTCAGTCTGACCCGCGTATTCAGGCCCAGACTTATGGACGTATGCCCATAACATCCTAGGCAAGCAGGCGCTAAGGGTCAAGCCTCTTCTGGAGGTTGTCAGGAAGGTATTCGCCTAGAGCTCCGGCCTCCGTCGGCGTGTCTCTGCGACATCGATAGGCGTCACTTCGGGCCTGGGAGCGTCGTAGACGGTGACTACATTCGGAAGCCTGCCGAACTCCTCCCGTATCGCAGCCATCTCGTCCGCCGTCAAAGGCTTGACCGGGCAGGGGCGTAGCGGAGTGTTGATCTGCACCTCATCGGGGGACAATCTGCTGGCGATGGCGGCCAATCTGCCTGCGGCCTCTCGGTTGGCCTCAACGAACATGATCTGGAGCGCCAGCTTTCCCTTGTACGTTGCCCTGAAGAGCTCGATGGCCTCCACGATCTCCGCCAGGGAGAAGCGGGCCACCGGCCTGTTGATCCGCCGGAACAGTTGCTCATCGGGGGCGTCCAGCTTGGCAACGACCACGTCGGCACAGGCCAGGTCCCGCCGCACATCTTCCCGTGCCATGAGCGAAGAGTTCGTCAAGACCGCGCTAGGCAGACCTAGCACATCCCGAGCCAATCGTAGGGCGTCCCCCAGGTTGCTGGCCAGGGTGGGTTCGCCCATTCCTGAGAAGGTAACGTAATCAGCCGCTATGTTCCTGGCTGCCTCTAGCTCGCGAGCCAGAACACTCAGAGCGACGAAGTCGGCCCGCACCGTCAGCCGCCGCGCCGTCCTACCCAACTGGCAGTAGATGCAATCGAAGGAGCAAGTCGTCCCGCCAGCGGGCAAAAGATCGACGCCGAGCGACCTTCCCAGTCGCCAGGACGGGACAGGGCCGTAGAGGATCGAACCCATTTCCTTACTTTATGGTCGCCTCAGGGGCCCTGCCCGCCGAGCCCGCGTCTACCGCCCGGCCCTCGCAAGGCAGGGCCAGCAGGCCGAACGGGGAGCACGCTTGCGCTATCGCAACGCAGGCAAGAACCTCTGCCGGCTTGAAGTAGGCCACCTGCGGCATAAAAGCCACCCGTTGCCACTTGGTTGATCTTGGCGCGGCGTAGTATCAAGCAAGTTATGAAACTATGTCCATAATCACTTTACCACCAAGCACATGCGTTGTCACCGGGTTTGGAGGCCGGAGAAATTATCGCTGCCACGTTGAGGCAGCTCGCGGAGGCTCCCGCTCGTGGCAGACCCTGTCAACTCGTTCTGACTGACCGAGTCGACGTTCCCTGAAGTATAATGACCCGCAGGACATGGCTGTCTTAGTGGCAGAAGGGGAGACCTCATGCAGGCTCTCGACCTAGAGCAGGCCGAGCGCTATGAAGCTTGGTACACCACTCCTTTCGGTCGGCGAGCGGATCGAGTGGAGAAGGAGATGCTGCAAGGGCTCCTGGCAGACTTTGGTGAATCTCACTCCCTCCTTGAGGTGGGTTGCGGCACTGGGCACTTCACGGACTGGTTCGCTTCTCTGGGACTACCGGTGATGGGCCTCGACCGGCTTCCTTCTATGTTGACCTTCGCTCGAGACCGGCGGCCCGATCTCCCTTTCGTGCTGGCTGACGTCGCCCATCTCCCGTTCGGCGAGGCGGCCTTCGATGTCGTGGCCTTTGTCACGGTACTCGAGTTCTTGGACGCCCCTGAGGCAGCGTTGCGGGAAGCCGAGCGGGTGGCCCGCCACGGGCTGATCCTGGTGAGTCTCAATCGCCTCAGCCCGGTAGCTGTGTGGCGCCGGCTTCGGAGGGCGGCCTCCTATCGCCGCGCCCGCTTCCTCTCACCTGGCCAACTGGAGCGCCTGGTTCGCAATTCCCTGGCATCCCGACCGATGACGATCCGCTGGCGCACAGGCCTCTACCCTATGCACTGGCTGGATCAATGCACGGCTCTCCCCTTTGGTGCCTTGGTCGCCCTGAGCGTTCGATTTGAGGAAGGAGGCTGAAGCATGGAGGTGGCAGCACAGGTTAGCCTGTATCCCCTGCGCCAACCGGGGCTGTCCTCGGCGATCGAGCGCGCCCTTGCTGTCTTCAGGGAGCACGAACTGACAGTCAGCCCTGGCTCCATGAGCACTGTGGTGTCGGGGGACTATGACAGGCTGTTTGATGCCCTCAAACAGGCATTCCGGCAGGCGGCGGAGCAGGGAGAGACAGTGATGGTAGTCACCCTTTCCAACGCTTGTCCCATCCCCGGCAGTTGAGGCCGGCTTCCATCCAAGAGGTGTGTGCCATGCGACCCATCTGGGATTATCGGCCCTTGACCACTGGCCAGTTTACGGCTCGGCGATGGTTGGATAGCTTGGGGGGCCGCAGGTCTTGCGCGCTCGTGCTCACTCCAGCACCGCGCCCTTTGCGGCCGAGCTCACCAGCTTGACGTAGCGCCGCATGAAACCGGACGGGATCTCCCGTTCCACGGGCTTCCAGCCCTTCAGGCGGTTCCTGATTTCCTCGTCGTTCAGCTTCACCTCGAGCTTCCTGGCCGGGATATCAATGAAAATCTCGTCCCCGTCCCTCACGGCGGCAATGGGCCCGCCGACATAGGCCTCAGAGGAGACATGGCCAATGCAGGGACCGGCCGTGGCGCCTGAAAACCTACCGTCGGTGATCAGGGCCACGCGCCTGAAGCCAGCCAACTCCAATCCCAGAGTCACCGCCAGGGTCTCCGCCATCCCGGGGCCGCCCTTGGGCCCTTCGTTCCGGATCACGACTACCTCCCCCTCCTGGATAGTCCTTTCCCGGATGGCCTTCAGGCAGTCGTGCTCCGACTCGAAGACGCGCGCCTTCCCGGAGAAGACAAGCATATCCTTGGCGACAGCCGATTGCTTCACTACAGCGCCCTCCGGCGCCAGGTTCCCCGTTAGAATGACCGTACTCCCCTCCGGCATATGGGCATTCGCCTTGTCAGGAATGATCGTCTCATTCAGGATAACAGCCCCGTTGATGATATCACCGGTGGTCTTACCGGTGACGGTGAGGGCGTCGAGGTGGAGATCCTCTGCCAGCCGCCTCATTACCGCGGGAATGCCCCCGGCCATGTAGAGGTCGGTGACGCCATAAGGCCCGTTGGGCGATATGGCGCAGAGGGTGGGGATTCTCTTGTTGAAGTCGTTGAAGACCTTCAGCGGGAGGTCGAAGCCGACCTCATGAGCCAGAGCCGGCAAGTGAAGGGTGGAATTCGTCGAGCCGCCGATGGCCAGGTCTACCATGACCGCGTTCTCGATGGCCTTGGGAGTCAGAATCTTGTCCGCTGTGAGCTCCTCTTCCACCATCTCCACGATCCGCTTTCCCGCCATCCGAGCGAAAAGGAGCTTCTCCACATGATAGGCAGGGACGTTCGCCGAACGGGGCAGGGAGAGGCCCAACGCCTCGGTGAGGCACTGCATGGTGTTGGCGGTTCCCATCAGCTCACACGCACCGCAGGTTGCGGGCGTGGCCGTCGCGAGCTTGTCCCCCAGGTCCTCGTAAGAGTCGCGGTCGACGCTCCCCTTAAAGGTGTTCTTGAAGCGGATGCTCCATGCGCTGGGACCGCCCGTGATGAAGATGGCGGGGAGATTCAGCCGGGCCGCCGCCATCAGCATCCCAGGGACGATCTTGTCGCAGCCGGCAATGAACACGACACCGTCGTACATCATGCTTCGCACGTGGGTTTCGACGATATCCGCAATCAGGTCCCGCTGGGCCAGGACAAACCGCATCCCCTCATGCCCCTCGGTGATCCCGTCGCAGGGGGCTGGCACGCTGAACTCGAAGGGGATGCCCCCAGCAGCATGCACCCCTTCCCTCACCCGCTGGGCGATGGTGTCCAGGTGCATATGGCCCGGGTTGATTTCCGTCTGAGAATTGGCGCTGGCGATGATGGGCTTCTGCTTCCCCTCCTCGATATCGATCCCCGTACCCTGGAGAATGCACTTGCGGACTAAGCTGATAGGGAAGTCTTTGTCATCAAAAATAAGATTACTCTTGGGTTTCTTCACAACGGCCTCCTGCTCAAACGCTTATGAACACCTTCCCGTCGCCATTGACATCACCCACAGCCACTGACCGCCCAAAGTAGGCGTCTACCTGGGGGTTAGGGATATCCTAAGTGAAGATTGGGCTATGATTCCAATCCCAATGCATTGCTCCATGGACGTCTCTGTGAGATCTCCTCATCGGAAGAGAGCAAACCTAGCATGAAGGAATCGACACACTACGCTTTCACGTGGAGAGAGCGGCTGAGCGGTCTTATCAAGGCAGCGAGCCGGGCAAGATCGTTCATGGTCCTGGATTCGACTTATGAGTCATAGGCAAGAATAGCACATTAGGACAGAGGCCGGGTTTGCAGATGTCGACAACATTCGCTGCACGACATTAGCGCCGGAGCCAAACAGGTAGAGAGCCTGCCTCAGAAGCAGAAAATCATCGGTCGGCGATCAGTGCCGTCAGGCGACCCGGATTGTCAATCAGGACGTGCTGGCCAGATGGATCATGCGGGCGGGTACCCCACAGCCTCGTGGCTAGCCCAAATAGCTCAGCACGTCAACCCTCCAGATATGGCTAACATTTTGGCACCCCACAGGTATATGATCTGAAGATGGTAGCGAGGGGCCGGGGATGCATGCTTATTATCCAGAGTCGAAGGTTGAAGTCACCGGGTTTATAGCAAAACATTATGATCTAGTAATGGATATTATAACGTTGGGTAAGTATTCTTCTTTCATACGAAAAGCTGTTCGATTAATGGCAATTAGGCCAGATGATAAAATTCTTGATTTAGGGGCAGGGACAGGTAGGAATGCCTGTTTGATGATGAGATATCTTTCTGCAAGAGGAGAATTGGTAGCACTTGATATCTCTGAAGAGATGATTTCGCAATTCAAAAAGAATTGCGGCCATTTTTCCAATGCTGCAATCATCAATAAGAGGATCGACCAGGATCTAAGCTATGAAGGGTATTTTGAGAAGGTTTTTATTTCTTTTGTGTTGCATGGATTTCCTCAGGAGGCTAGGGACCAGATTATTAGGAATGCCTTTAAGGCATTAAAAAAGGATGGGACATTTTTTATCCTGGACTACAATGAATTTTCGCTAAAAGAAATGCCTTTCTATCTAAGGATTCCTTTTAAACTCATAGAGTGCCCTTACGCGTTTGATTTTATCGAAAAAGATTGGAAAGAGCTATTGTCCTCGCAAGGGTTCAGCAATTTTAGGGAGCATCCCTTCTTCGGCGGTTATGGACGATTGCTTAGCGGGGTAAAATCGATATGATAGAGCAACTGAGCTTTAAGTTGAAGCGGATTGGGGTCATTCGCACCCCGTATATAGACAACGCACCATATCAGCCGCTGGATGAAGCCAAAGGAGATTTCCGTGTAGTCGTTGATTCCCAATATGCGGACGGGCTTTATAAGCTTGCGAAATTCCATTATATCTACGTCATCTATTACATACACCACATTGTGCGAAGATTGTCAATGATTGTATCTCCTCCATGGGCCGGCGGTGCGAGGGTTGGCCTGTTTGCAAGCAGGTCACCAGTCCGCCCAAATCCCATTGGTCTTAGCGTTGTTCGCATAAAATCCATTGTAAATAACGAAATCCACACATCAGGCTTGGACGTGTTTGATGGAACCCCGCTTCTTGATATCAAACCCTACATAAACGATCTGGATTCCAAATGTGATGCCAATTATGGCTGGATTGAAGAGATGGATGACAAGGAACATCTCCTTTTACATATCAAGGGTATTCCTCATGACTACTGAGATAATGCAGATGAGAGCAACTTCATATAACGGCGAGTATGCGGTTCGCTTACGCTCGGTCAAGTCCCGGAAGTTGTTGAAATTGGTTGAAGGGCGGCTCCCCTCCAGATACGATTCATGTCCTGCGCGACAGCAGCAAAGATGCGCAGGACCGATGTGGGTGGTCAGCAACTTTCGGAATCTGTATAAGCAGTTCCTAATGGACACCTGGAGGCTTGCTCTTGCTCCCCAGGAGGCGATAGCGTATCGCCCAAGGGAAAGGAGCAGGCAATGCCACAGGAACGTCCTCCAGGGGATAGTCGGAGCCGGGCCACCAGAACTGAAGCTCATCGAGCGTATCGCCGAACTTCTCCGTTACGAAATCGAGATCAGGCCTGGGACCACAGAAATGGGTTGTAACCGGCACATCGCGGCCCATCACCTCTCTGACCCTCTCTTTGATCCTCTCCAGGCCCTCCATCTCCAGCCGGGCTATCTCCTCCTTGAACTCCGGGAGGGCGAGGTCCTTATCCAGGCTGGCGAAACCGTAGTTGATATTCGTTAGCCTGTCTTTCCAGGGCTCAAGGCTGCCCAAGTAATAATCTACGGTCCAATCCATCATCACTCTTTCTACCGCCCCGAAGACGGCTTCCGGAAAGAGGATCAGGTCCCTCAGGGCCTCTTTTACTCCCACTAGGAGGGCAAGGTTGGACACCGGCCCATAGCCTCCCTGCCTGAAGGCGACTTTGTCGCCGATTTCGTCGGAAACGATCTCGGAGGCCTTGGCCAGCACTTTGGCTCTCTCTCCTGCGAAGGGGTCGCGATATTCGAGCTCCTCGTAGACCTTCGGGTCGGGCCTCGTGCGGTCGGCGAGCGTCTTCTTGGGGTAGATGAGGCTGTCAGTGATGTAGACCTCCACCCCGTACGGCTCCAACGCCCACCACAGGTCGGAGTTCACCACGGACACGTCCGTCTTGTACTTCTGCACGTACCTGATGTGGCCAAGGGCTATCTTATCTGGATCGAAAGCAAACTGGCGCATGGAAACGCCCGACAGAGCCAGAGCCAGGTCAACCGACCAGTGCAGGAGCGGCACCTTGTCGGGCGTCTCTCCATGCAGATAGCACAGTAACCTTTCTGCCCCCGTCATCTCAGCCATTAGACTCCCTCCCTAAGTTCGCGCAGCAATCTGTTCGCCTCTTCCACCGCCTGGGGAGCGTTTGGGGCCCAGCCATCGGCTCCTATCTCCGCCGCCCATCTATCGGAGGTTACGGCGCCGCCGACGATGACCTTAAGGTTGTCTCTCAGGTCTCTGGCCTGCAGCATCCCTATCGTCGCTCTCTGCAAGGGGAGGCAGGCTATGATCATGCTGGCCAGAGCCCGCTTTGCTGCCGCCTCGGCCTCAAAGTAGTTGAAGGCCAAGAAACTCTCGACTATGTCTTCTAGATGTTGTTTCATATCCTGCTCCAGCTCTTGAACCTCCGCTGGTGCTCTTCGGCAGCCCATTCTAATCCCTCCACGCTCTCCTTGGGAAGGCCGCCTGCTGGAGAGAACTGCGAGAAGTCGAGCAGGCGGGGCCTGAATCCGGCATCATCAACGCTCTGGCTTCTGGCTCCTATGGCTAGGTGGTATTATCGGAGAGGCGGCTGGAATGGCTGGGGCAACACGAGCAAGCACGGCTGGTGGGAACTAAGTATGCTGTATTGCGAAGCGATCAAACGTCAGCCGGCCGATCTGTCACGTGTGCTTGAGGAGGCAAGACCAGTCGCGGCTCAGGCCGCGGAGCGGCTGGCGCAAGCGACTCGTCTCTATCTGTGTGGGGTAGGCACCAGTTTCCATGCCGCCCAAGTTGGGGAGGCACTCTTCAGGGCATTTGGAGTTGACGCCTGGGCAGTCCATTCCTTCGACTTTGCTGTCCACCCGCCGCCGCTCTCCACAGACCACGCGGTCTTGGTCATCAGCCACGAGGGAACCACGACCTATTCTGTGGAGGCGATGCATCTCGCCGAACGGCGTGCGGGGAAAGGAGATAAGTTGCCAGCGCAAGCTGCGGGTATTATTCTGAGCACATCCGGAGGAGATGTAGCACCATGCTTCTGACGGGCGGAGAGATCGTCGCCGAGCATCTTGTTGGTAGGGGCGTTCCCTATCTAGTGGGTATCCCCGGCCACGGCTGCCTGGGGCTCCTGGACGCCTTCAAATCGCGCGAGGGGCAGATAAGGGTCATCCAGGTTCGCCACGAGCAGAGCGCTGTCCACCTGGCCGACGGCTTCTATCGGGTGAGCGGGCAGCCCCTGGCGGTGTTCACCTCCATCGGCCCAGGGGCGGCCAACGCGGTGGTCGGGCTGGCTACTGCCTTCGTCGACTCCACGCCGGTCCTCGTCCTCTGCGGCGATGTACACACCTACATGTTCGGCCGTGGTGTCCTCCAGGAGGTGGAGCGCCAGCACTGGGCCGATTTGGCTCGCATCTTCCAGCCGGTTACCAAGCGCTACTGGCAGGTCACCCGGGTGGAACAGCTTCCCCAGGTGATGAACCGCGCCTTCAGCGAGATGCTGACTGGCCGCCGCGGTCCGGTGGTCGTCTCGCTGCCTATGGATGTCCAGGCGGAGGCGGCTGAGGTTGAGCTAACGTTAACGATGACGGAGCTGCCCCGTCCGACGGGCGCGGACCCAGCAGACGTGCGGCGGGCTGTCGAGCTGCTGCTCGCCGCCAAGCGGCCGCTGATCCTGGCCGGCGGCGGCGTTCTCGCTGCCGAGGCATCGGAGCCGTTGCAAGCCCTGGCCGAGCACCTGGGTGCGGCCGTTATTACCACCTTCGCTGGCAAGAGCTGCTTCCCCGAGGATCACCCCCTGTACGGCTGGCATGCCGGCTCCAAGGGCACTACCTGTGGCAACTATCTGGCCCGCTCGGCCGATGTTCTCCTGGCTGTGGGTTGCCGTTTTGCCGACCAGACTACCTCCTCCTTCCGCCAGGGCATCAGCTTCGCCATCCCGCCCACTCAGCTCATCCACGTGGACATCGACCCCGGCGAGATAGGGAAGAACTATGCGGCTGCCGTCGGGCTGGTCGGCGACGCCCGCGCCGTCCTCCAGCAACTGGTGGAAGAAGTACGGGCGCGCGCCCCCAAGCGGGAGTATGAGGGCAGTCCCTACTTCGAGGAGATCCAGCGGATTAAGGAGGACTGGCTTCGGGAGCTGAGCCCCTTCCGCGATTCCGAGCGGGTGCCAGTCACCATTTCTCGCTTCATCCGCGAGCTGCGGGCGTCCCTGAAGCGAGATGCTATCGTCGTCACCTCCGCCGGTCATCCCCAGGCCCAGGTCTTGCAGGAGTTTGCCTTCTATCAGCCGCGCAGCAACGTCACCGCCGCCGGTTTCTCCACCATGGGATTCACCCTGCCCGCCGCCATCGGCGCTAAACTGGCGGCGCCCGACCGCCAGGTGGTGGGCGTGGTGGGCGACGGCGACTTCATGATGACCATGCAGGAGCTGGCTACCGCCGTTCAGTACAAGGTGCCGGTGGTCATCGCCGTTCTCAACAACATCGGCTGGCAGTCCATCCGTGACCTCCAGATCGCCACCCTCGGGCCGGAGCGGGTGCTGGCCACCGAGTTCCTGCGGGAGGGCCAGCCCTACAGCCCCAACTTCGCCGATATCGCCGCCGCCTTCGGTTGCCACAGCGAGCGCATCCAGTCGGGAGAAGAGGTGGGCCTAGCTCTGGCCCGCGCCTTCCAGTCGGGTCGCCCCAGCCTTATCGAGGTGATGGTCAACCGCGAGTACCCCTACTCCGGCGGCCTGGTGACTGGCTGGTGGGATGTGCCCGTCCCCGCCTACCTCAAAGAGCGGCGACAGGCCTATGAGCAGGAGCGCAGGGAGGAGAGGCTGAGCTGAGGGGCGGAGGCAAGAAGGGGGGCAGCAGAGGCCTTCTGGAGGGCCTGACGGGCGCCTATCCGCGCGCCCTCTATCGGGCTGTGGGCTTCAGCGAGCGAGACTTCACCAGGCCTACGGTCGCCATCGTTAACTCCTGGAGCGAGACGACGCCCGGCCATCACCACCTGCGCGACCTGGCGATGGCGGTGAAGGAGGGCGTGCGGGAGGCGGGCGGCATGCCGGTCGAGTTCAACACCGTCGCCCCCTGCGACGGCATCGCCCAGGGGCCCGGCATGCGCTACGTCCTACCCTTGAGAGACGTGATCGCCGCCTCCATCGAGCTGATGATCGAGGCTCACCGCTTCGATGCCGTGGTCATGCTGGGCACCTGCGACAAGATCGTCCCCGCTATGCTGATGGCCGCCGCCCGAGTCAACCTGCCGACCATCTTCTTGACCGGCGGCCCTATGCTCCCCTGGTACAAGGAGGGGCGAGCGGTCGTTCTGAGCGATGTGAAGGAGGGGATGGGCCACCGCCAAGCCGGCAAGATGAGCGAGGAGGAGTTCTACTCGCTGGAGTGCAATGCCTGCGGCGGGCCCGGGGCTTGCGCCTTCATGGGGACGGCCAATACCATGAACTGCCTGGTGGAGGCCATGGGCCTGTCCCTGCCTGGCTGCGGCACCCTGCCCGCTGTAGCACCTGAGCGTCTCGAACTCGCTCGCGCCAGCGGCCGCCGCATCGTGGAGCTGTGGCAGAAGGATCTGCGGTTCAGCCAGGTCGCCAGCCTGGGCGCTCTGGCCAACGCGGTGAGGGTATTGCAGGCCATCGGTGGCTCCACCAATGCCGTGCTGCACCTGCTGGCCCTCGCGGAAGAATTGGACGTGGAGCTTGACCTCCAGACCTTCGACGATATCGGGCGGCAGGTTCCCCTGGTGGGGAAGTTCAAGCCGGCCTCGCCCCTGACGGTGGTCGACCTGCACGAAGCGGGCGGCGTGCCGGGGGTGCTGCGTCGGCTAGCACCCCTGCTGGATGGCGACCTGCCCAGCGTGAGCGGCCAGACCATTGGCCAGATCGCGGCGGCCGCCGCCGACTGTCATCCGGATGTCCTGCGGCCTTTGGATGACCCCCTGGCCCCAGAAGGCGGCATTGCCATCCTTCATGGCTCGCTGGCGCCGGCAGGGGCGGTGGTCAAGCAAAGCGGCGTAGAGCCGCGGATGATGCGTCACCGCGGCCCCGCTCGCGTCTTCGAGAGCGAGGAAGACCTGCGCGACGGGCTGCTCGCTCAGAAGGTGCAGGCCGGCGACGTGCTAGTCATTCGCAACGAGGGGCCCCGGGGTGGGCCGGGCATGAGGGAGCTGTCTATTCCCGCCGCCCTGCTGGTGGGCATGGGCCTGGCTGAAAGCGTGGCTATGGTCACCGATGGCCGCTTCTCGGGGGCTACTCGCGGCCCCTGCATCGGCCACGCAGCGCCGGAGGCCCACGACGGCGGGCCCATCGCCCTGGTCCACGACGGGGATCTCATCGAGATCAACATCCCCCAGCGCAGGCTCGACCTGCTGGTCGAGGCGGACACGCTGGCGCAGCGGCGGCGCCGCTGGCGACGGCGGCAATCGCCTCTCGCCGACGGTTTCCTCGCCCTCTATGCCCAGCGGGTGGGCCCAGCGGACCGAGGGGCCGTGCTCCGCTAGGGAGGCGTCATGGACAAACTACGGGTAGGATTCATTGGGGCAGGAAGAATAGCCGACCTGCACGCCCTCGTTTACCGGGACAACCCCGAGGCCGAGATCTATGCCGTCTGCGATAGCCAGGAGGAGGTGGCCCGTCAGCGAGCGCAGGAGTGGGGAGCGCAAAGGTGGCTCAATGACTACAGCGAGCTTCTCCGCGACGAGGCCCTGGATGCGGTGGAAATCCTCACGCCGCACCATCTCCACGCCGAGATGACCATCGCCGCCCTGGAGGCAGGCAAAGACGTCTCTCTCCAGAAGCCGCCAGCCGTCAACCTCGGTGAGGTCGACGCCATGATCGCCGCCGCCCAGCGCTCGGGTAAGCTGTTTCGGGTCTGCGAGAACTTCCGCTATTATCCCCCCTACGTCAAGGCGAAGAAGCTGCTGGACGAGGGGGCCATCGGCGAGCCCCTGTCCATCCGGGTGAAGGTCATCGACGGCTCGCCTCAGTTCGGCTGGCCTGTCCCTCCTGAGGCCTGGCGCTGGCGTCTGACTGAGGCCGAATGCGGCGGTGGGCCAGCCATCTTTGACCACGGCTACCACATTTTCTCTATAGTGATGTACTTCCTCGGGCCAGTGGAGAAGGTCTTCGCCTGGATCGAGTGGCGGGACGTGGGACAGGGGCTGGTGGCCGATATCCCAGCCATGATCGTCTGGAAGCACCGCCAGGGGATGCGCTACGGCTCCTGGGAGACCGTGGGCTCAGCCGAACTGATGGTGCGCTCTGAATTCTATGCTAACGACGAGTGGGTGGAGATCACGGGTAGCAAGGGCGTGATCTGGATCAACCGCTGTTCGGGGATGATGCTGGAAGGGCCGCCGCTGGTGCTCTATCGGGATGGCCAGACGAGGTCCTTCCACACGGTGGAGTCCGACTGGGGCGTGAGCTTTGTTCACGCCGGTCGAGACTTTCTGGCCGCTATCAGGGAGGGGCGCCAGTGCTCCCTCAGCGGCGGCGAGGCGCGAGAGATCCTTCAATTCTCCCTGGCTGCCCACCGCTCGGCGCGGGAGGGGCGGCAGGTGTGTCCGGAGGAGGTGACCGCCTAGCCCGACGGGGCGTGCTTGTGCCTGTCGGCGAGGGCCAGAGCGTCACGCCTCGGGGCAGGGTAACACGTGCGCTATCGCATAGGAAGGGAGAGCTGAGATGAAGGCCGCGTGTTTTGCTCGGTCATTCGGGAGGGTTTGGGCTGTGGGCGCGTCAGCCGTCTCTGCTCCCCGGGCGGGCGGTGTGCCCATCGTCCGGACCCACTGCGGCGACGTTCACGGGCTGGTGGCTCGCTACTCGCCCAGGCGGCGGTTGTAGTTCTCTATGATGTCGTTGGCTTCGGCGGCTGCATCGTCGAGGGCCTCGATGGGGTCTTTCGAACCCACCACCGTCTCCTCCATAGCGGTGGCGACGACCTCTCGCACGTCCCTCATAGGGCCAAGAAGCGGGCCGAGAGACTCTTGGGTCGATGGCGTCTCCAGGAAGAGGTCAACGGGGAGGCGAAAGAGCGGATACTCAGCTATGGCGTTCTCGGCCGCCGGCAGGTCGTAGGCAGAGACTCGCACTGGTAGGTACCCGCTGCCAGCGAACCATTCGGCCTGCTGCTCGGGTTCCAGAAGCCACTTGATGAACTCCCAGGCCGCCTCCTGCTCCCCCTCGGGACGGCCCTTCAGGATCCAGAGGCTCCGGCCGTATACTCCCGGCAAGCCTGTCCCGCCGGGGACGCCGGGCAGACCGACCACCCCCGGCTCCACGTTCAGTCCCCCGCGCTCCAGAACGTCCACCACCGAACGCAGGGCTGATGAGGCGCTCAAGCTCATAGTGGCTCGACCGGTTCCCATCGCCAGGAGGGCATCGGCATAACTGGGGTTACGACCGACGTTGATGGCTAGCCCCTCCTCAATCATTTCGTGCCACCAGCGGAAGAAGGCCTGCCCTGCTGGACCGTCGAAGAGAACCTCGGTGGCTCGTCCCTGGCGGCCGTTGCTGTTGTTCACATAGAAGTCGCCGTGCTCCGCCAGGGCCACGTCAAGGTACCAAGGGTTGATGTCGAGGGCAACGCCAGCGCGGAGGATGTTGCCGTGGCTGTCCTGCTTCACCAGCTTTCGGGAAAATTCTCGCACCTCCTCCAGATCCTTGGGTGGCTGCTCGGGATCGAGCCCTACCTCGCTGAAATCCAGCTTGTTGTAGTAGAGCAAAGGGACGACAATGCCGAAGGGCATCCCGTAGAGCTGACCGTCCACGGTGTAGTACTGTATCGACTTCTCATCGAAGTCGGAAAGGTCGTAGTCCTCACGGTCGATGAACTCCTGCACCGGCCTTGCGGCCCCGCTGTCGACGAGTTTCTGAGTGTCGACCTCGGCCAGATAGATGAGGGCTGGCACGTCCCCCGAGCTCAGAAAGGCCGTGAGCTTGAGCATCGTTTCCTCGTCGTTTCCCTGGAAAGCCATCTTGACCTTAACCTCGTCCTGCTCGGAGTTGAAACGGCGTGCCAGTCCCTGGATGGCATCCAGGTTGCTGGCCACCTCGGAGTGCCAGAAGCTGATCTCCACCGGCCCCGCCGCCGGTGTCGCACTGCCTTCTGGCTCTGCTTCCTCCTCACCACCACAGGTGGCCACGCTTGCTGCAACAATGAGCAGCATCAGGAAAATCAGAGCCTTCTTCATGGCTATCCCTCCGCTCTAGCCCTTGAGGGCACCAGCGGTGAAGCCCCTCACCAGCTGGCGCTGGAACAGGACGAGCAAGATCAGTATTGGCAGCGCCGAGATGACTGTCGCTGCCATGGTTATATTGAACGTGTCGACCTCGCGACCGCGCAGAGCGGCCAGACCGATCTGCACCGTGCGCATGTTGTCCTCGTTGGTCACTGCGCCCGCCTTATTCCAGTTCCTGCTCCTCGAACACAAGTAGTGGGCCGAAGTACTCCCACCTGCCCTTCCCGTCCTCCACGACAGCCCTCAGCATCCTGCCGTCCTCCAGGCCCCTGTGGTCAGTGTCGGAGAAGGAGACATTCACTTCGTCTATGAACAAGTCGCTGTGAAAGTCCTTAATCGACTCCAGGGCGTCCATGAGCCCCTCTCGCGTCAGGTTATCGCAGGTTCTGCTGAGGGCCTCCACTGCCACTTCTGCCACCGTCTGGGCATAGACGGTGAAGTTGGTGGGGCTGGGCCCGCCGTACTCGCGCATGAGCCGGTAGTGCTCGGCCACGGCCGGCTCGTCAGTCCAGGCCGCCAGCTTGAGGGCCTGGAGGCTAATGGTACCTTCCAGGAGCTCAGGCGAGACGAACTGAAACATCATTTCGTCGGAATTGTTGTAGCTCAGCATCCACTGGGGATGCCAGCCCAGGCGGTCGGCCTGTTTGATGGCCTGAGAGGTGAAGCCGGGAGTGGCGACGGTAGTGACCACCTCAGCGCCGGAGTTCTTCATGTTGGTGACTTGGGAGCTGATGGAGACCGCCGCGAACTCGAAGCTCTGCTCGGAGACGATCTCGTTCTTGTCCGGGTCCAGGCCGTCCTTCACACCTTGCAGGTGGTCGAAGCCCAGGGTGATGTTCGGATAGAGGACGGCCACCTTCTTACCAGGCAGGTTCTCAGAGATGTACTGGCCGAAGAATACCCCCTCGATCCCGCAACTGGGGATCATCTGGACCGTCCAGGGGTGCCCCTCGGGGTCGGTGCCGAACATGTGAGACCCGGCGGACAGCAGGATGTCGGGCACTTCATTTTCGTTCAGGTAGTCCCAAGTGGCGGGATGGGTTTCATCTCCCAAGGAGCCAACCATGGCGAACACCTTGTCCTGCTCCACCAGCTTCCGCACGACCTCCATGGCCTTAGCCGGGTCGTCGTTGTTGTCCTCCACCTTGTAGACGATCTTGCGCCCGCAGACGCCCCCCTGGGTGTCGTTGATGTAGTTGAAGTAGGCTCCTGTGGCCTTGGGAATCGTGGCGTAGACCGCCCCCATGGCACCGCTAAGGGGTACATCGGCTCCCAGGAGTATCTCTGTGTCCGTGATGCCCGGCACCTCTGCCACGGCGGTAGGAGTAGCGGCCGCCGTGGCTGTGAGCGTGCCGCCAGGGGTAGGTGTCGCCTCCTCTTCTTCATCTCCGCAGGCCACTGCCAGTACCAGCAGCAGCGCTGCTAGGGCTAGGAAGATCGGCCAGAATTTGCCTAGCCTCCGCACGGCTGCATCAGCCCCCTTTCTTCATCCCCTTGTTCTCAGCATGCTGGACAGTCGAGTTAGCCCCATCCTACTCACAGGCGCGAGGGTTGGCAAGGACGTAGGGATGTCCAGCTGCGCCGCTATTCGCCCTGGATCGACTGGCGGGACCGGCCTAGGCGTCTCGTTAGCAAACGGCAAGCAAATGATAAGGCCCCCAAGGAGGAACGCACCGTGAGGGGGCCTTTTCCGTATCTAGAGCCTGGAGAGCGGGATGGGTTTCGAACGCGTCACTGCCGAATTGTCAATCAGGGCGTGATGGCCGCAGGGACCCCGTGGGCGGTAGCCCGCAGCCTCAAGGCTGGCCCAGATACCTGAGCCTGTCAACTCTTCAGATACAGATGAGGTCTTGGCACGCGGCGGGTTAGAGGCCTATGCCTTACCCAAGGGCGCCCGCCTGGGTCGTGCGAAGGAAGTTCTCATAGAGGCGAAGGCCAGACTCGGCGCTCTTCTCCGGATGGAACTGGGTGGCCACGATATTGTCCTTGGCCACAACAGCGGGGAAGGTGACACCATAATCGGTCTCGCCTACCACAATCGAAGGGTCCTCAGGCTGGGCATAGTAGCTGTGAACGAAGTAGAAGAAGGCACCGTCAGAGATGCCCTCGAAGATGGGGTGGGAGCAACGCTGTCCCACACTATTCCAGCCCATGTGGGGCACCTTCAGACCGTCAGGGAGCCGCCGTACCCGTCCTGGCAGAATGCCCAGACAGGGGTGCTCACCGCCCTCCTCGCTCACCGAGAACAAGACCTGAAGCCCCATACAGACCCCCAGGAAGGGCCGACCGCTGGCGATGTACTCACGGATGGGCTCCACCAGGTGCCGCTGGGCCAGGTTGCTCATGGTGTCCGCGGCGGCTCCTACCCCGGGCACGATCACGGCGTCGGCACTGTCTACTGCCCTGGGCTCGGAGGTCACCAACGGGTCGAAGCCCAGCCGCGCCAGCGCTATGGCCACGCTGCGCAGATTGCCTGCTCCGTAGTCGACGACGATGAGCTTCATATTCATCCTTGTTCCAGAGTGTACTGTATCAGCCCAGCTATGCGACAGCCGAACACCCCCGCTCGCTATCGCACCAGCGGGCGGGTGCTCCGCTAGAGACTCGTCATTGCACTCTCACCAGGGAGCGCAGATTCTAAACATCGAAGTAAAGATAGAACTCCCACGGGTGGGGGCGCAGCCGCACGGGGTCCAGCTCGTGCTGTCGCTTGTACTCCAGCCAGACCTCCAGGACATCGCTGGTGAACACGCCGTCCTTCAGAAGGAACTCGTGGCCCTCTTCTAGGGCACGCAGGGCTTCCTCCAGCGAGCCGGGGACGGTGGCGATGGTGCACTTTGGACGCCTCCCTTGGGGGAAGTCAGCAACAGCAGCCGGGGTCGGTTTGGCCTAAGGGCGGGCGACAGGTATTATCTAGCGGGACTGAGAGTATGGAGCGGCGAACTGCTGCGCTGGTTCGGGCAGTGCCTTTCTTCTACGGCTGGTGGGTGGTCATCGCCGCGGGCACCATCATACTCATCGCCAGTGTCGCGCCGCTATACCTTTTCAGCACCCTAGTCGACCCCCTGGAAGACGAGTTTGGCTGGTCGCGAGCGGCTATCGGCGCCGGCCCCTCCATCGCCGCAGTCATGGCGGGACTGACTATGCCTGTCGCTGGCTATCTGGTGGACCGTGTCGGTGCGCGCCGTCTGCTGCTGGCGGGCGTGACGCTAGTGGGTGGTGGCTTTCTGGCCATGAGCCAGATTCAGGCGCTGTGGCAGTTCTACATCTCCGCCTCGATTATCGCCGTCGGCATGAGTCTGGGCGGCCTGCCCGTGTGCACAGTAGCCATCGCTCACTGGTTTGAGAAGAGGCGGGGACGCGCTCTGGGCATCGTGAGCGCCGGCGAGGGGGCAAGCGGGATCATGGTGCTGGTGGCGGTCTTGCTGATAGCTGTCTTCGAGTGGCGCACCGGCCTAATGATCCTGAGCATCGGCCAGTTGGCTATCTGCATTCCTCTGGCCTTGACGGTGCGCAACCGGCCGGAGGAGGTGGGCCTTCTGCCCGATGGTGAGCCTCCAGCCCCAGGTGAGCCCTCGGCAGGCCTGCCGCCGGAGCCGGCGGACGGAACAAGTCGAGGCAGCGGCATGAGACAGCCGGAGGGGCTCACCATAGGCCAAGCGCTGCGCACGCGCTCTTTCTGGCTGCTGGCCTTCGCCCAGGTTCTAGCCTGGGTGGGCAGCTTCGCGATCGTCATCCACGTGATAGCGTACCTTGACGAATCAGGGGGCTTCACAGAGGAAGGGGCTGCCGTGATCGCGATGAGCATCCCCCTCGGGAGCCTGCTAGGGAGGCTGAGCTTTGGCTGGCTGGCCGACTACCTAGGCAAGCGCCGGCTGCTGGCGGCGGCTTGGATCCTGCAGGGCCTGGGCACCCTTATCTTCGCTGGTATTCACAGCCCTTGGCAGGCCGTCATATTCCTGATCGTGTTCACCCCTGGCTGGGGCGGTGCCGCTCCCCTATTGCCCGCCGTCCTGGCGGAATACTTCGGGCTGCGGGCCTTTGGTGGCATTCAGGGGGTGCTCATGGCGACGGCTATGCTGGGAGCCATTGTTGGGCCGATCTTCGCTGGTGCAGTCTACGACGTGGTGGACAGCTATCGGCCTGCTTTTCTTGTACTGGCGCTGACGGCCTTCACTGCCGTCGTGCTGGTCCAGATGATGGGCCGACGGCCCGCGTGGGGAACAGAGACGGCTGACGTGCCCGTAGCCTAGAGGGGAGTCTGGCCCGTTATCGGCGCTCCTGTGGAGGGACAACAGGGGAGAGACCGCTACCGCCGCTAGGGCGACCCCGAGGGGACCGGTCTCTCGACGCTGCCTCGCAGGGTTAGGGCGCCGATACCGCCGAGGACGAGTGCTGCTCCAGCCCACTGAAGCAAGGAGAGGTGCTCGGCGAAGATTAGGGTCCCCCACAGCACCGTCGCCATCGGCTGCAGGAGCAGCATCACCGACGTCTCCAAGGCCGGCAACCGGGGGAGGGCGGCGCCGATGAGTAGCCAGCCTCCCACCTGGACTGCTAGCGCCAGGCCCAGCAGCCATCCGTGGGCTGGCCAGGAGAGGCCGAGATCGAAACCGGGGTCAACAAGGCCGGCGATGAGTGACCCGACGGCGACGCCTACGGTGGCATCTAGCAACGGACCCGCACTAGGAGCGAGACCGCGGTTGGAGGCTCGAAAGACCAACAGAAAGAGTGCATAGGCAACTCCGGAGAATATCCCGAAGATCACTCCTCCCAGTGGGTCGTCTCCGTAGGCGTCGGGGCGGCCCAGGCCTGACATAAGGGCGACACCCCCGAATATGATAGGGATGGTGAAAAGGGCCAGCCCAGTAGGGCGTTCGCGGTAGACTGCCCACGCCGCCAGGCCCACAAAGACTACCTGGATGTTGACAAGAACCGTGGCCAGTCCAGCCCCAATCAGGCGGATGGACTGATGCCACAAGGCCAGGTCCATCGCCAGAAAGAGCCCGCTCGCGAACGCCACCTGCCTGTCCCTGGTCGACCGGTAGTCCTGTCCGCGGACGAGCCTCCAGATGAGAAAGAGGACTGGGATCGCATAGCCAGCTCGGAAGAAGGCGGCTGTGGAGGGGGAAACGTCGGCGAGTCGGACGAAGATGGCTGAGAAAGAGATGCTCAGTACCCCCAGCAGGGCGGCCAATCGCGTCATTCCACGATCTCCGAGTACAGACCAGAGGGTGCGGCGGGGCAGCAGGGCGAGCACGGCGAAGCCACTTCGCGGGGCTGACCAGCCGGGCTTCCGACCACTAACTCTGATCCGGCCGGGTCATTCCCTCGATGAAGTCCAGGATTGCGCCATGCACTCTGGTTCGGTCGGGCAGCGTGCCGAGTACACCATACATAGCCGCGGTGCCGGTCGGGGCGGGCTTCTTGGAGCTCACCTCTTCCGCTGCCTCCCTGAGATCGGCGAGGAAGGGCCCGACAGCCTCCTTATGGGCCGGGGTCACCACCAGGTGCAGGTTGGGCGGCCTCTGCAGCAACTCGAGACTCCAGCCCCGGGCCTCCATGGCCTCGCCCAGGGCGTAGACGTTCAGGAGGTCGGAGCCGAAGGAGAGGACACTCATGTCCGGCTTGCCTCTGACCTGTAGGCCCGGTATGGCGTTGATGCCGTCAATCAGGGCCTGAGTGGTGTCCATGATAGTGCGTGCCAACCGCATGTAGCCCTCTTCCCCGAGGTAGTTCAGCAGGGCCCAGGAGGCGGCGATGGCTCCACCTGGCCGGCTCCCGGTCATCGTCGGGGAGCCGTACAGGCCGCCGGGCCAGTCTGCCTGGCTGAAGAACTGGTATCTGCGGATGTTCTTGTCGCGGTACAGTATGGTCGATGTGCCCCGCACGGAGAAGCCGTACTTGTGTAGGTCCGCCGATATGGAAGTGACGCCCGGAACGCTGAAGTCGAAGGGCGGCACCGGGTAGCCCAAGCGGCGAAGGAAGGGGAGGAGAAAGCCGCCTAGACAGGAGTCCACATGGCAGCAGATGCCCTTCTCCTTAGCTAGAGCCGCCAGCTCAGGGATGGGGTCGATGACCCCAAAGGGATAGCAGGGGGCCGATCCGACGACGAGGATGGTGCTGTCTGTCATCGCTGCTCGGACGGCATCCACATCGGCCCGCAAGTCATCCCGCACAGGGATGTGAACCGGCTCCACGCCCAGGTAGTGACCTGCCTTGTCATGGGCCGGGTGAGCGGTAACAGGGAGGATCATCTGCGGAGCGGTTATCTGCGGACGCTCGGCGCGAGCCCAATCCCTGGCTGCCTTAACGGCCATGATGATGCTCTCGGTGCCGCCCGACGTCATGTTGCCGACGGCCTCGCTGCAGCCCAGGAGACTAGCGGTCATGGCGATGACCTCCGACTCGAACTTCTTAAGACTGCGGAAGACCATGGGGCTGAGTCCGTTCGTGTAGAAGAATGTGGTGTAGGCGTCTTTGAGCACCTGGGCGACGTCATCGCCGGCGAAGTACACGAAACTCCAAAGCTTGCCGCTTCGCCAGTCGACGTCGAGGGATGTCAGGCCCTCCATCTCCTCTGCCAGTTGGTCGCGGGGTCTGCCGGTCACTGGAAATTCCATCACGTGCTCCTTCTCTGCGGCGGCGCTCGCAGCGCGCTCGCCAAGTCTCCCTTCATCCTATCACCCTCGGCCCGCTAAACCCACGATGAACTGCGACGAAGGGAGACCCGCATCCCAGCGCGACTTCCCGAGAGATCGAGACCCGGTCGCCTTGTGACTAGCCGCCGGTGCCGCATGATGATACTTCATTCTCTCCCCTCGAGACGACGGAGACAAGTGGCAAGGGCGTCGTCAGCTGGATGAGGGAGACGTCGCCCGTGGCCAGCATCATGGCCTCGCGCAGAGTGATGACCCCGTCGCGGCTGTCGTTGACGGTGATCGTAGCGTCAGGGCTGGCTTCTGCGCCTGGCCCTGCCAGCAGGGGAAGCGGTAGTCCTGCGCGCGTAGACGGGGCTACCTATTCTACTCCGCTTCGAACACGTATAGCGGGCCGAAGTACTCGAACCTACCCTTCCCATCCTCCATGACAACCCGCAGCATCCTGCCGGTCTGGAGGCCGATGTGATCAGTGTCGCTGAAGGTGACGTTGACCTCGTCCAGGAGCAGGTCGGTGTGCCAGTCCTCAATAGACTCAACAGCGTCCATCAAGCCCTCGCGGGTCAGGTTATCGCAGGTTCTGCTGAGGGCTTCCACCGCCAGTTCCCCCACCAACTGGGCATAGATGGTGAAGTTGGAGGGGCTGGGCCCGCCGTACTCTTTCATGAGCTCATAGTGTCTGGCCACTGCCGGGTCGTCCCTCATCGTTGCCAGCTTGAAGGCCTGGAAGGTGATCGCCCCCTCCAGAAGCTCGGACGAGACGAACTGGAACATGATATCGTCTGCAGAAGTGTAGCTCATGAAGACATCAGGGTGCCAGCCGAGGCGGTCGGCCTCCTTGATGCCCTGACCAACCCAGCCGGGGCCGCAGAGATAGACGGCCACGCTGGCGTCAGACTTCTTCATGTTGGCCACTTGGGACCTGATAGAGATGGCTGTGAGCTCGAAGCTCTGCTCGGTGACCAGTTCGTTCTCGTCAGGGTCGAGGCCCAGCTTGAGGCCTGCTAACTCGTCCCAGCCCTGAGGGCCATTCTCGTAGAGAGCGGCTACTTTCTCGCCGGGCAGGTTCTCGGAGATGTACTCGCCCAGGAAGGTTCCCTCGATGGTGTAGCTGGGGATCAGCGGGATGGTCCAGGGGTGACCCTGGGGGTCGGTGGCGAATTGGTGGACTCCTCCCGAGAAAAATATGTCGGGCACGCCCTTCTCGTTGATATAGTCCCAGGCGGCGGCCTCAGAGTCGTCCCCCAAAGAGCCGACCAGGGCGAAGACGTGGTCTCGCTCTATTAGCTTGCGTACGGCCTCAAGGCCCTGGGCCGCGTCGTTCTGGTTATCTTCCATCTTGTAGACGATCTTGCGACCGCAGACGCCCCCCTGGGTGTCATTGATGTAATTGAAGTAGGCTTGTGTAGCGTCGGGGATCATGCGGAAGGCGGCGCCGAAAACCCCACCGAGGATGAGATGAGCTCCCAGGACTATCTCTGTATCGGTGATGCCCGGCACCTCCGCCGCTGGCGTGGCGGTGCCAGTCACCGTGGCCGCGGGCGTGCCGCCTGGGGTGGGGGTCGCCTCCTCTTCTTCCTCTGCGCAGCCGCTCAGTAGGGGAATCGCCAGCAAGGACGCCAGGAGCAGAACGGCCAACAGAGCGCCGGCCTTACCTGACAGAGGAATCGCCTGCTTGCCACTCATCTTAGTTCCTCCTACTACCATGAAAGTACTCTTCCAGCATCTGCCGGGATCGAACCCTGCAAGGGTAGGCCCTAGCAGGTTAGACTGCACGCTGTGATTGGGCCCTAATGCTCTTGAACTACTCCTCTTGCCCGTAATAAAGTAGCGGGCCGAAGTACTCCCACTCGCCCTTGCCATCGTGCAAGACCACCTTCAGCAGCTTGGCGTTTCCGAGGGCCGTGTGGCCAGTGTCGCTGAAGGTGATGTTGACTTCGTCCAGGAGCAGGTCGCTGTGGAAGTCCTCGATGGGTTCCAGTGCATCCATGAGCCCCCCTCGCGTGAGGTTATCGCAGGATCCGCGAAGCGCCTCCACGGCCACCTCTGCCAGCGACTGGGCGTCAGGCGAGAAGTCGATCAGCTCGCGGTCGGACAGTCCGCTCCCTCTGCCATCGTAGCACACGACCTTTCTCTTCTCCGCCAGACGCTCATAGAAGCGGCGATAGTCAAGCCATTGCGACTCCAGCCCAGTGTGGCCCCAGGGAAGGTTTGGCATCTGCAGCAAGGGCACGCCTTCCCCCCGAGTCCAGAAGGCGATGTTCACCCCGTCGGCGGTCTGGGCGTACTGGATGCGCGGCTCCATGACGGCACTATCCTACTCGCAGCCGCGAGCGCTGGCAAGGGATGAGCCATGGCAACGCTCACAGAGCTAGATGAAAGCGTTACCCTTTTGGCTGAGGGAGGCCAGACTGTCTGGGAGGATGTTGCCTATTGCTGACGACCTAGGTGACCCCCATACCGGGGGGCCCCTTTGTCACCATGCTAGCCTGTGAATAGGAGCATGGCCCGACCCTTGCTACCCGCGATAGAGATCAGGCCTGCTCCTCTTCGGTCGGGAGTGTCTCTCCGGCGACCATCTGATAGAGCGGCCCGATGACCCCCAGGCTCGGACCCGCGGACATGCCGCCGTCGATCCGGATCGCTTGACCGGTGATGAAGGCGCTCTCGTCACTAGCCAGGAAGTGGAAAAGCGCCGCGACCTCCTCGGGGCGCCCCATCCGGCCGAGCGGGTGCAGGAGGCCCGCGAGGCGGTACTCCACGTCTACCTCCGCACCGCGTGCCATCGCTGTGTCAATTGTTCCCGGGCACACGCAGTTCACCCGGATCCCGCGGGGCGCGAGTTCCAGCGCTGCCGTCTTCGTGATCCCGATGATGGCCGCCTTGGAGGCGACGTAGGCCCCGTAGCTGGGCGTCCCGATCACCCCCGCCAGAGATGCCGTACTCATGATCGAGCCGCCGTTCGCGATGCGCGGCGCGGCGTGCTTGATGCCCCAGACGACGCCCTTGAGATTGACGCTCAGGTTCGCGTCCAACTCCTGCTCGGTCAGAGTGGCCAGGAAGCTATGCGCTCCCACACCCGCGTTGTTCACGACCACGTCGAGTCGGCCGAACTCCCGCAGCGCGGACTCGAGCAAGTTCTCGACGTCCCCTTCGCGGGAGACGTCGGCCCGCACGGCGAGACCCCCGATCTCCTCCGTCACCGGGCTGGCGTCCTCGAGGTCGCCGATCACGACCTTGGCGCCCGCCTGGGCGAAACGGCGCGCCGTGGCCTGACCGATGCCCGAGGCTCCGCCCGTTACCACGGCCACCTTGCCAGCGAGAGAGAACATTGGCGACTCGTTCATCCTCAATCCTTTCCGAAACGCCGCCCGACGGAAGGCGTCAGTAGGCGACCTCGTGCTAGGTCACAGATTGGTCCATCCTGCGCGCATCGTTCGCGTTGACCTTCGCTCCGAACCTCTGCGAGGCAACCCTCTTGCAGCACTGCTCGCTCCTTTCCCGCGGGCGATCCCCTACTGCCCCTGGGGGGCGAGGTCAAACCTCCAGGTGTCCACCAAGAATCGCTCATACAGATTCCGAAAGTTGTTGAGCACCCATACCCTTGGTGGCGTGCGGGAGGACAGGCGATCATTCCGGTGTTATCTCTAGCGCCTGTGGTGTCGTCGCCAGCCTCCGCACCAAGGCTGCATGTCGCTTGTTCATGCGCTGGAGATAGTCCTCGGGGTCCCCTTCGAGGAGGCGGAGACGAGCGTCCCGCCATTCGCCGCGAAGGTAGACGCGTAGCCGCCCGTCCCGCTCCAGCGCGTTCCGTACCCAGTGGGCAGCCGCGCCGCGTTCGGCGACTACCAGAAGCCTGCCGTCCTCGTCCACGTAGCCGACCGGGTTGCGCCAGCGCCTACCGGAGCGGCGGCCGATGGTTTCCACGATGAGGGCATTGCGCCGAGAATATGGCGGTAAGGGTACGCCCATCCGAATGCTCCACATCATGAGCGTATTAGAAATCGCCCGTATGACCTTTGACAAGCTCATTTGCCTGCTGGCGGCGCCTCCCCTACCTGGCGATCCACAGGTCGTGCGACAGGTGTCGCGTCAAGTTCTCGATGCCGTCCTCGGTGACGAGCACGATGTCCTCCGGCATGCCGCCGCAGACTTCCATCATCATATCGAAGGCCCCCACCTCCACGGCCAGCACCATGCCCGGCTGGATTACCGTCTGGTCGCCGGCGATAAGCCAGGGCGGCTCGTGGTTGATGAGCCCTTCGCCATGGCCGACGAAGCTGATGGTCAGCCACTGCTGTGGGTCGCGCTTTTTCTGGGCCCTTTGGGCCGCCGCGTTGATGTCGCCCGCCTGAATGCCAGGCTTAATGGACTCCAGGGTCTCCAGAAAGGTTTCCTTGGCAATGTTGTAGATCTTGCGCTGTTTCTCTGACGGGTCGCCGACGCAGAAGGTGCGCTGGAAGTCCATTTGATAGCCCTGGTAGGTGGGCCCGCAATCACTGATGCCCTGGTCACCCCACTCGATGACGCGATCTACCGGCTGGGTGATCCAGCGGTGGACGCCGCCGGCCTCTCTGGGGTTGCTAGAGAAGCAAAGCCATGTCCCCACGTTGGGCGTATCCCAGAGGCCATTCTTGAGGGCCGCCTCCCAGAAGACCCTGTGCACCTCCCGCTCGTTGACGCCGGGCTTTATGGCCCCGAAGGCAGTGCGTACGCAGTCGCAGGCTCTTCTGCACCCCTCGCGAATGGTCTCGATCTCCCAGGGTGTCTTGACCATCCGCTGCTCCCAGATGGCCTTGTCGGCGCTCACCACCTTGGCCCCCAGGCCGTGCAGCGCCTCGCGCAGGGCCTCAAACTCGTCGAAGGAGAGGTAGGTGTCGATCTCGGGCCCCGTCTCGAACCCGATCACTTTGCCGCTCAGGTCCAGATCCTTGATGGTGTCCAACAATAGCGGCATGAACTCCTGGTGGGATGTGCCCCACTCCCTCACCTCGCTCCAGATGCGCACGTCCTTGATGTGGGTGGTTGTTCGGAGGCACCACACGTACGCCCCGTGGACGACGGCCACAGGATCGCGATCCTGAAGGACGAGCATGCCGCTGCGCCAAACATCGGTGTGCATCTGGGCGACGTCCGTCCATCCACCGTAGTACCACCAGTTGGTGGGGGAGAACGAAAGCAAGGCATCGATCCCGTGCATGGCCAGAATCCGCTTCGCCGTGTCGATGCGCAGGCGGTATTCATCGTACGGGATGCGGGGCCACTTGGGTTTGTCCTGGAAGAAGCTCTCCACAACCTGCATCGCCATCGTAGTTACCCTCCTTTCCTTTCCGCAATCTCTTTCCGGACAGCGCGTGTCGAACTCCCGCTCTTTCCTTATCGGGCGAAAGAGCCCGCCAGTCAGGCTTAGCTCTCCTCTAGGTGTTCAGCCATCAACGTCCAAAAGAGTCGGGCGTACCGCTCGAAGTCTCGGTCAGGCAGTGCGTGCGATAGGAGGAACATGCCTTCGCCGGTGCACTCCCAGAGGACTGCAACGTCCTCGGCCGACAGCGGGGTAGGCGGGCCACCGGGACGCCGCGCCGGGTGAGCAGTGAGGATTTGCGCGTGCTGGCGGATGTACGTCTCCACCTTGTCCCTCAGCATTGCTTCAGCAATCGTAGGATCGTGGTTGACGACGAAGTCCATGATGAGCGCTATCAGTTTCTTGTACTCAGAGAAGCGGCCCAGAAACCGATCGCAGAGGAGGTTCATGGCGTCTTGTCTAGAGGCCAAGTGAGCGGAAATCTCACTACGCGCTCGTGTGTCTTCCTCTATGAAGCGGGCAACGGTGCTGGAGAACAGCTCCTCCTTATCGCGAAAATAGTGATAGAGGGTCCCCATCGAGATGCCGGCAGCGCGGCAGATCTCGCGGGTAGTGGTGGCGCGGTAGCCCTTGCAAACGAACAGCTCCAAAGCCGCGGTAGTGATTGTACGCCGCCTCTCTTCTTCGTCGACCACTCTCGGCATATGGCCTCCTCACGTTTATGATCCAGCGCTCGCTCAACGTCCTGCACTCCACCCTGGTTGTCGTCAAGCTCACAGTAACCATCCCCCGCCTGGGGTTGATCGCCATCGGCCCCTGCTTCGGCCTGAGTCTTACTCGACCTTGTATAGTGGGCCGAACCACTCAAACTTCCCCTTGCCGTCCTTGACAGTGGCCCGCAGCATCCTCATTGTGTCGAGGGCGGTGCGGTCGGTCTCGCTGAAGCTGATGGTCATACCCTCCAACATGAGGTCGCTGTGCCAGTCTTGGGTAGACAAGGTGGCATCCATCAGTCCCTCCCGCGTCAGGTTGTCGCAGGCTCGGTCCAGAATGTCGACCGCTAGTTCTGCCAGCACCTGACCATAGATGCTGAAGTTGGTGGGGCTGGGCCCGCCGTACTCTTGCATGAGGTCACGGTGTCGGGCTACGGCCGGGTCGTCACGCCCAACGGCCAGCTTGAAGGGGAAGAGGGTAATGGCACCCTCGAGGAGCTCGGGCGAGACGTACTGAAACATCATGTCGTCGGAACTGATGTAGGTCAGGATCAACGCGGGATCCCATCCCAGGCGGTCGGCGTCCTTGATAGCCTGGGAGGCGAAACCGGGCCCGGTGAAGATGACCAACACCTCGGCGTCAGAGTTGTGCATGTTGACCACCTGCGAGCGGACGGAGACTGCCTTGAGATCAACACCCTGCGTGGACACGAGCTCGTTCTTTTCGGGATCCAGGCCATCCCTGAGCCCTTGCAGGCTGTCCTCGCCCATAGGGGCGTCTACGCACATCGCGGCCACCTTCTTGCCGGGCAGGTTTTCCGAGATGTATCGACCGAAGATCTGTCCCTCCGTCCTGTAGCTGGGAAGCATTTGGACGGTCCAGGGATGCCCTTCGGGGTCGGCGCCGAACATGGAATGCCCGGCGGAGAGCAAGATATCGGGTACGCCCTGCTCGTTGATGTAGTCCCAAGAGGCGAAATGGGGGTTATCGCTCAAGGAGCCGACAAGGGCGAATACCTCATCCTGCTCCACCAGCTTGCGCGCCGCCTCGAGGCCCTTGGCCGGGTCGTCTAGGTTGTCCTCGATCTTGTAGACGATCTTGCGGCCGCACACGCCCCCCTGAGTGTCGTTGATGTAGTTGAAGTAGGCTTCCGTAGCCTTGGGGATCATGGAATAGACCGCTCCCGTGCCGCCGGTAAGAGGGCAATCTGATCCCAGGACTATCTCCGTGTCGGTGATACCCGGCACCTCCGCCGCTGGCGTAGCGCTGCCGGTCACTGTGGCTGTGGGCATGCCGCTAGGGGTAGGGCCCTCCGCCTCTTCGCAAGCCATTGTCAGGGGGATGGCGGCCAGGCAGGCTAGAAGCAGAACAGCCAGCAGAGGGATGGCTTTGCCTGGCAGCGACACAACATGCCTGACTTTCATCCTCGACCCCCTTCCATGACGTTCCCTACGGGTAGGAAACCTTCGCTGCGTCTTCGAGCCCCAATTCGTCGAGCTTAGGGTGGCCGGGCCTGACAACCGGAAACGGAGGTCGAAGACTGCGGTAGTGATTCCACGGTCCCCCGGGGATGGTGATCGAGCGCTCGCTCAAAACCCTACCCTTCAGCCTGGTAGTTGTCAAGGCCGCATACTCGTCCTGTCGGGTGCCAAAACTCCGTCGCGACGGTCGGTGCAGGCTGCCAATTCACATTCCTGGTGCAACCGTGGGAACCTCTAGCCGAAAAGCGGGAACTCGGCCTTTCGACCGAGCGGTCCGAATTGGTTCTGCTTGGAGTGGGAACAGGAAATCGAACCCCCAACAAGTTGCCTGGAAGGCAGCTGTTCTATCGGCTGTCAATCCTGGACTGCGGGTACCCGAATTGCAGACCTCGAGGGCCGGGGGGGATTCGAACCCACGACTCCTGGATCGAAAGTCCGGGATCCTTCAGGTGGCCACTAGGAGCTGCTCATGCAGATTCCGGAGGTTGCTCACGAGACAAGGGCCCTGCCACGTGCTGCGCCCTTGGTGAAGGTGATGCTGTCCACAATTGCCTGGCACTCAGCCTGTCGGCTGTCTGGGCGTACCGGGTGCGCGGCTCCATAGCGGCACTATCCTAATACCGTCGCTGCGGTATTGCGAGCGGCCTGCTCCCACACCACCTCGTACGTCCACTCATGGCCATGGTCTTTCGCTTCCCTCGATGAAGCGCAGGCTCCACAGCAGGGGCCGGGAGTATGGCGGCTGGCCGATCATGGCGCGCGCCAATTGGGCCAGTGCCTCCTCGATGTGGGCGTCCAGCATGCGGTGGCCTGCCTCAGCGGTAGCCAGCCGGGGCTCGCCTACGTAAGTGGGCTTGTTGCGAGCCGTGATCCACCCCAGAGCGAAGGCCAGGGCGGGCAGGTCGGCGGCCAGTTGGCGGGCTCCGAGCCGCCTCAGCAGGGGGCGGGCGGCCATTACCAGCCGGTAGACCAGTGACCGTCGGCCGATAGTCACCCAGCCCAGCGATTCCCGCTCCGAGGCCACCTGCTCGGGCGCCGTGGCCAGCATGAGAGACGTCTCGTTACGGCCGGCATGGGAGTCAGTGATGTCGCCGCAACTACCCGGCGCGGTACCCGTGGTCATGAGGAGGATCGGGTCGCACTCCACCATGCGGCGGTAGAAGTTCAGGAACGGCGCGACAATAAAGAACCGATGCTTGCGGTACACCCTGCGAACCGCCTTCTCGATGGCGATCTGATGGCGGGGGCCGCCGTGGTTGTCCGTGATGAGCAGGTAGCGGAACCCCTGCTCAGCGAGAGAGCGACCGGTGGAGACGAGCAGGTGGTATATAGCGCGACTGTCCACGTTGACTGAGCCTGGCACGGGGATGGTATCGCAGCCAGCATAGAAGGTGGGAAGCACCAGGCGGTCGTAGTCGGGGTGGTGCTCCTCCAGGCGGGCCAGGAGCCGGGCCTGGAGCTCCCTGGCCACGATGGCGTCGGTGGCGATAGGCAGATGGGGGCCGTGAACCTCCAGCGGGCTCAGGGCCATAAGGACGATGGTGTGGGCGTGATCCAGCCCGGCCACTTCTTGGGCGTTGAGATCAGCGTAGTGAAGGGTCCTCCCAGCCATCCCGCTCCCGCTCAGTGCCTGCATCTTAGAGCAAGGCCATGGTGCGTGAAAACGACGGCGTTGTCAACATGACTAGCTGTCCAGGCCAGCCTCGAGTTATGATGGCGTTCGGGAGATCCAGCCCCGCCAATACGAGTGGGCGGCAGCGCAAGGGGAAAGGACGGATGAATCATTGGCGCCCCACAAGTGGGAGCGGCGTACGCACCCGACTTCCGGCGCGCCTGGGAGATGGCGCTCGCTCACTGCGGCTGTTCCCCGCGGACGCTGGTGCTCCCATCTTATTTTAGCCGAGTGCCCATGATCTTCGACGTTGGCGCAACGCGGACGTAGAAAGCCGAGGCAAAGGGAGAGAGTGCGCCTACACATACACCCACCCCTAGCCCACCCCGAACCACACACGATGGCCTTGGCCAGCGGCACCGGCCTTAGTCCAGGTGCTCTTATCGGAACTCAAACAGCGGGCCGAAGTACTCCCACTTGCCCTTCCCATCCTCCACGGTAGCCCGCAGCATCCTGCCGGTCTGGAGGGCCGTGTGGTCCGTGTCGGAGAACGTGACATTCACCTCGTCCAGGAACAGGTCGCTGTGAAAGCCCTTGATGGACTCCAGGGCGTCCATGAGCCCCTCGCGCGTGAGGTTATCGCAGGACCTGCTCAGCACCTCCACCGCTACCTCTGCCAGCGTCTGGGCATAGACGGTGAAGTTGGCGGGGCTGGGCCCGCCGTACTCGCGCATCAGCCGGTAGTGTTCGGCTACGGCCAGATCGTCGGTCGAGGCCGCCAGCTTGAAGCCCTGGAAGCTAATGGCGCCCTCCAGGAGCTCGGGCGAGACGAACTGAAATATCATTTCGTCGGAATTGATGTAGCTCAGCATCCACTGGGGATGCCAGCCCAGGCGGTCGGCCTGTTTGATGGCCTGGGAGGTGAAGCCGGGATTGCCAATAGCAGTGACCACCTCGGCGCCAGCGTTCTTCATGTTGGTCACCTGGGAGCTGATGGAGACCGCCGTGAGCTCGTAGCTCTGCTCGGAGACGATCTCGTTCTTATCGGGGTCCAGGCCGTCCTTCACACCTTGCAGGTGATCATAGCCTTGCATGATATTCGAGTAGAGGATGGCCACCTTCTTGCCAGGCAGGTTCTCAGAGATGTACTGGCCGAAAAACGTCCCCTCGGTCCTGTTGCTGGGGATCATCTGGACGGTCCAGGGGTGCCCTTCGGGGTCGGCGCCGAACATGTGAGACCCGGCGGAGACCAGGATGTCGGGCACGCCGTTCTCGTTCAGGTAGTCCCAAGTGGCGGAGTGAGGAGCATCGCCCAGGGAGCCGACCACGGCGAACACCTTGTCCTGCTCCACCAGCTTGCGCACCGCCTCCATGGCCTTGGCCGGGTCATTGCCGTTGTCCTCCACCTTGTAGACGATCTTGCGACCGCAGACGCCCCCCTGGGTGTCGTTGATGTAGTTGAAGTAGGCTTCCGTAGCTTGGGGGATCGTAGCGTACACCGCCCCCAACGTCCCGGCGAGGGGGCAGTCGGCTCCCAGCAATATCTCCGTGTCGGTGATGCCCGGCACCTCCGCCACGGCGGTAGGAGTGCCAGTCACGGTAGCGGCAGGTGTGCCAGTGAGTGTTTCCTCCTCTTCTTCCTCTTCGCAGGCCACTGCCAGTACCAGCAGCAGCGCTGCTAGGGCTAGGAAGATCGGCCAGAATTTGCCTAGCTTTCGCACGGCTGCATCAGCCCCCTTTCTTCATCCCCTTGTTCTTGGCATGCTAGACAGTCGAGCTAGCCCTATCCTACCCACAGGCGCGAGGGTTGGCAAGGACGTAGGGACGCCTAGCTGCGCCGCTATTCGCGCTGGATCAACTGGTGGGACTGGCCGAGGCGTCTGGTTAGCAAACGGTCAGCAAATGATAAGGCCCCCAAACAGAAACGCACCGTGAGGGGGCCTTTTCCGTATCTGGAACCTGGAGGGCCGGGTGGGATTCGAACCCACGACTCCCGGATTAAAAGGCAGCGAGTGAGGGCCTAATTGCCAAGGCAGTAGATTCAGAAACTTCAGGGAAACCACAGGTTTAGCGGAGATCCCGGGGTCCAGCGCCACCATCATGGAGTCGCCCGTCGAGTCGGCCGGCGGGGCTGAAGAGGGCGTGGGCCTGGGCAGCCTTCTCAACGCCATAGGTGGTAGTGTAGCGCCGGGCTATGGCTGGGGGTCGAGTGTCCGTCAGGACTGGATGTCCATTTCCGGGTTTGCCGCTGCAGCCCAGGGTAGTCCTCCACCGCCTCCCTGGCCGTAGTTCCGAACCGCACCACCCGCTGCTTGTCCCCTCGCCGTGCAAGATCCTCAGCCGCTGCCCCTCCAGGTCCAGGTCGGCCAGGTCCAGGTTCACCAGCTCCGTCCGCCGCATCCCCGTGTCCAGAAGCATCAATATCATCGCCCGGTTGCGACTGCCCCAGTAGAAGCGGGTGTTGCAGCAGGCTAAGAGCCTCCCTATCTCCTCCGCCGTGTGGGGCTGTACGATCTTCTGCGGCAATCGATGGACGCTCTCTTCGGCCAGGAAGTCAAGTCGACACGGCGCGAATCTGCTAGATATCTGCAAACTCGGTCAGTTCGTGCCACGAGACCGTAGGCTGAGCCTCAAGCAGCCGATAGTTGTGTGTTGTCCCCGAATGAGCGACGATCTCAAGAGCCCCCGGTGCCTAAGACCCAAGGGAGCCAGCATGACCTGCGGAATCATTCTGTACGAAGCGCAGGGGTGGACGGGCAGAACTCCGACTGAGCCGCGTCATGAACGACGACTGGAGGGATATTATGAGTGATCTGGTCACGCGTACCGACAAAGATGGCCTGTGCACGCTGACCCTCAACCGACCGGACAAGGTCAACGCGCTCAATGTCCGGATGTTCCTGCAGCTTCGAGCTCACGTGGATGAGATTGCGGGGCTGACGGAGACGATCGGATGCGTGGTCCTCAGGGGTGCGGGCCGGGCCTTCTCCGCTGGCCACGACCTCAAGGACATCCAAGCAGGTGAGAGGCCACCCCATCCCCACTTTCAAGCGGAGACGGTGACGAGCCTCGCGAATCTGCCGCAGCCGGTCATCGTGGCGGTCCACGGTTACTGCTACACTGGCGCCCTCGAGTTGGCCCTAGCAGGAGATCTTATCATCGCGTCGGTGTCAGCGCGGTTTGCGGATACCCACAGCAGGTGGGGGCTGATGCCTATCTGGGGGATGAGCCAGCGTCTGCCGCGCCGCGTAGGAGTGGCGAAGGCGAAGGAGATGATGCTCACGGGGCGCGTCTATACTGGCGAGGAAGCCGCGGCGATGGGACTCGTTAACCTTTGTGTTCCTGACGAGCGCTTCGATGAAGAAGTCGAGGCGCTCGCGCGCTCCGTTCTCGAGAACTCGTGGTTCAGCAATCGGGTGAACAAACTCCTCGTTAACCAAACCGACGGCATGTCGCTGCCGGACGGCCTGCGCTACGAGATCGAGAAGAGCCCGGGCTGGGCACCAGATGCCTGGGAGCGCATGGCCCAGTTCGGGAGGAAGAAGTAGGTCGGCGCTTCACCCGTTATGCCCACGCCTCAGGCGGTACCCAAAAGAGCCAGCCACCAGGTCCGCCCCGGCCCGGTGGCTGGTTTGAGCGAGCACAGACGGGCTTACTGTTCGCTGCTCTCGGCGGGTCGCCAGAAGACCCAGCCGTTAGTGGAATGGCCGGTGACCGCTTTGGCGGCTGCGCTGAGGGAGGCGAAGAGCTGGTCCCCGTACTCGACCGCCCTTCCAACGGGACGATCCTTCGCCTCCACTATTACAGCAGTGTGCGGCTGGCCTTTGTGCCTCGCCGTGAGAGTGGTGCCCACGGGCGGTAGGTGGCGGGCGATCTTCTTGCGCTGACGCTTGGTGGTCATGATGCACCCCCTACTCCGAGCTAGCGTCTGCTGCCGACGGATCGACGTCTCTGGCCGCCCATGCACAAATCTGTTTAGCGTCGTGAACTCTCCGTTCACCTGTGCCTTCAATCCATACCGGCGATCATATGTCAGGATCCGGCCCTCACCCCGCAAGGTGCGCCATATCTCTTTCAATTTTGGATACTTCTCTGTCCTGCCGCTCTCCCATTCCCAATACTCGTTCGTGCTTCTTCCTCCCTCTCTCCACTTCCTCAGCTTGCCATTCTTGTCTAGGGCATCCCAGTATGACCTTGCCAGGAAGCCGTCGAGTAGGCCTCTGAGGAGAGCGCAGGCTTCTTCATAGAATCCGTGGGCAGCCAGGAAGCATGAGCCTTCTGCAAGCACACTAGATTCGAACAGCGCCGTTTCTCATATCGGCCTTGCCGGTACCGGGGCATGGTGTAACCATGAGTTGAAGGCTGTGACGTACCTCTCGGCACGATCGATAGGACAACCGGACTCCGTAAATCGCCTGACTTGGGTCGCTTTCGTCAGTAGTTGCTCTAGGTACTGCATTGGATCATCACTACGTTTGCTGGGCGACGCACTTGCGCATGATACGGCAGGGACAAGAGCCCGGCGCCGGCGGTGATGATGCCGTTCTCCCGCTTGGGGGTAGTCGGGCGTCCGAGTGGACCCTCAGCGCGTCCCAGGGTCGACTCCCAAGTTGATCATCGACTCCGAGCAGATGCACACCAGCGACAAGATTGTATCGCAGAATTCGCGGTACGTCCCTCACAGTCATATGGAATACCTGGAATGTCCTTGAGCGGACTCAGGATACAACATGTGCCAACTCTAGCAGGTCATCTCCAAGCGATACGGCCTCCAATCTTCGTTGGACGGCCGGTGATCCCCGGCATACCCACTAGGCAAGCCCTCCGCTTCGCAATAGAGGCATCTTGACAGCGGCGGCAATATACCTATAATGTAGGTACCCCCACAACGAGGTCTATTCTAGTCGAGCCCTGCTTGCGGCACTCTTCGGGTCTTGAAGGCCCCCGAAAACAGGGTCGACGCGCCAGGTATTTGCATTGTCTTTGAAGCACACGATCCTCGGCATCCTCATCGATAGGCCCATGCACGGCTACGAGCTGAAGCGCGCCGTGTCGCCCGCCCTGTCGCGGGACCGGCTGATGAATGACGGCGTGCTGTATCCGCTGCTTGCCAAGATGGAGAAGGAGGGTCTCGTCAGGAGCAAGGTGGAGAGAAACGACAAGGGGCCCAATCGCCGCGTATTCCATCCTACGGCGAGCGGGCGGCGGGTTTTCTTCGAGTGGCTGCAAGACTCGGCTTTCGAAGAGGATCTGGTCACCTATGATTTCTTCCTCGGCCATCCCTTCCTCAGCAAATGCGTCTTCTTCAAGCACCTGACCCGCGAGGAGATCCGCACCAAGCTGATGGCTCAGAGGGAGAGCGGTCTGGCTAAGCTGAAGGCGTTCAATCGAATCCGGGAAGGGATGGTCGAACGGGGTGTCGACCCGTTCCGCATTGCCATTCTGGACCTGGGCATCGCTCAGCACCGCGAAAAGATCCGGTGGCTGGAGAAGATGACGAAGGAGCTGCCCGAGGGCTCTTCTGTCGTGAGACTAAGGAGGACCACATGATTGAGAGCCTACTGACCGAAGACCAGAAGAAGCTGCGAGATGAAGTGCGGGCGTTCGTGCGCGATGACGTGCCCCGCCAACTCATCCTCGATATGGATACCGAGAAGGTCCACTATCCACGCCAGTTCGTGGAAGCGATTGCCAAGCGACGGTTGTTGGGGCTGCGCTTCGCGGAGGAATACGGCGGGCGGGGGCTTGGCTACCGCGACGAGATCGTGGCCGTGGCGGAGGTGGGAGTGCTGGGCGCACTGGCGTGCCTGTACTCCCTGCCCATTATTGTCGGCGAGGCGCTGAACGTCTTCGGCACGCCGGCCCAGAAGGAGAGATGGCTGCGGCCCACCCTCGAAGGGAAGCTGATGGTAGCTGTGGCCCTCACAGAGCCGCGCGGCGGCTCGGATGTCTTCGGAGCGACGACCACCGCCATTCGGGATGGCGATAGCTATGTTCTCAGGGGTGAGAAGCGGTTCATCGTCGGCGCCGAGGGGGCTGACTACTTCTTGGTGTACGCTCGCAGCGACCCCGATGCTCCATCGCATGAGGGGCTCACCGCCTTCATCGTCGAGCGCTGCCCAGAGGTAGAGGTGCAGCACGTCTACGGCCTGATGGGCGCGCGCGGCGGTGGTACGGGCCGTGTGTACTTCCGAGATGTCCGCGTGTCGGCGGAAAACGTGATCGGCCGCGAGAAGGGTGGGACCCTAGTGTTCTACCAGTCGATGGTTCCGGAGCGGATAACTAGCGCTGCCGGTTCAGTTGGGGGGGCGCGGGCCGCCCTCGAGATCGCTGCCCGCTACAGCGACCGCCGCAGAGCATTTGGCAAGAAGATCCGCGCCTTTCAGGGGATCAGCTTCATGGTGGCCGATAGCATCACCATGCTGGATGCGGCGCAGGCGCTGGTGTATGCTGCCGCCCACTCTGTCGACAACGGCGACGAGCCGAATCGCGCTCGCCGGCTAGTGTCGGAGGCCAAGAAGTTCGCCACCGAGACCGCATGGGAGGTCATCAACAAAGCCATGCAGATCATGGGCGGCATTGGCTATACCAACGTTTATCCCATCGAGCGGCTGTTGCGCGACGGACGGCTGGCACTGATCTGGACGGGCACCAGCGAGGTCATGAACCTAATCATTCAGCATGAATACTACCGCGAGCTGGGTATGGACCGCCGCATGCGAGACGTGGAGGCCGATGCCCCTGACGCCGACCTGACCGACGAGAAGGTGTATGGGTAAGCGGGGTTCCTTGAGGAGACGCTCGGTCACCTGTCTGACCTAACTCTGCCTGAAAGACGTCGCTCGTCAGGATCATTCGTCGAAGCCGCGTAGGGAACGGCTCCTCTGTACCGACGCGATTGCCCTCGATGCCTTGACGCCACCGAACGTCCGACAGATCTCCGCTCACTGGTCCCTCCGTGCCGTCCAACATTCGTTGGACGAGCTCGGCGCTCGGGCTAGATGGGTAGAGAGCCTGCCTGAGAAGCAGCAGATCATCGGCCGGCGACCAGTGCCCGCAGGCGGCCCGGATTGTCAATCAGGACGTCGTAGCCATAGCGGTCGGCTGGGCACCCCCGCCTTGAGGAGAGCGAGAGCAAGCCTTTAGGCGTCCATTAGGAACCGCCTAGGCAGATTCCGAAACTTGCTGACGAACCACAGTTGTCTGGTTCAAGCGTAGTGGCAGGCGACCCAGTGCTCCCGCCCAGCCGCCTGCAGATGGGGCGCGACAAGGTCACACTGCGGCCTCCTGTCTGGACAGCGATGGCGATAGGCACACCCATGAGGTGGCACCGAGCAGTCGGCAGGCTCCGCGAGGAAGGGTTTTGAGTCGCTGTCGAACCCTGCTCCGTCAGAGGACAAGGTGGAGGCGAGCAGTTTCGTGTAGGGGTGCATGGGTTTGCCAAAGATGGCATCCACTTCGCCGACCTCAACGAACTTCCCCAGATACATCACGGCTACCTTCTGGCTCATGCAAGCCACTACTTCCAGGTCGTGGGAAATGAATAGATAAGTCAGCCCGAATTCCTGCTGCAACTCTTTGAGTAGGCAAAGAACCTGAGCCTGAACCGATACGTCCAGGGAGGAGGTTGGCTCGTCCAGGACGACAAAGCGGGGCTCCACAGCCAGCACACGCGCGAGCACCGCCCTCTGAATCTCGCCTCCGCTCAATTCGGCGGGGTACCTGGCGAGATGCTCCGGCTGTAGGCGCACGAGTTCCAGAAGTTCCTCCACTCGCCGCTTTCTCTCGCCTTTCGTGCCTAGATTCCGCAGCTGGAGGGGCTCCAAGATACTGTCGCCCACTCTCATCCGCGGGTTCAGGGCGGAGTCCGGATCCTGAAAGACCATCTGGATTCTGGGTCTGATCGCGCGAAGAGTCCGACCATTGACACCAAACAAGTTGATGCCCTCGAAGAAAACCTGGCCGTGGGAGGGCCTCAAGATCCTCACCAAGACCTTCCCCACGGTGGTCTTGCCGCTGCCGCTCTCGCCGACGAGACCGAAGCTCTCCCCTTCCTCTATGTGGAACGACACGTTATCGACCGCCTTGAGGAACCGGTTACCAAGCAGGCCCTGCCTGAAGTACTTGCTAAGCTCAGCTACTTCCACTAGGCCCATGCCGAAGACACCTCACGAAGTGACCGGCCACGGCTTCGCACATGACTGGGTGGCTGCTATGACAGGCTGGCAAAGCAACGGGGCAACGGGGATGGAACCTGCAACCCGATGGTAGGTCTACAAGCGATGGACTGGCGCCAGCTATCGGCTTAAGTCCCCTTCGAGGAACGGATTCAAGCAGCCCCTGAGCATACGGATGTAGAGGATGCTGGGACAGCTCGCCCGGAGTTGCCAACTCAACGATTTCGCCTGCATACATCACCGCTATTCGGTGGCAGACAGTGAAGGCAGCGAGAAGGTCGTGGGTTATGAACAGGACAGAAGCCTTGGATTCTTGTTGCATTCTCTGGATGAGTGCCAAGATCTGGACCTTCCGGGGACCGTCTAGCATCTTGGTCGGTTCGTCGGCTATGACCAACGAGGGGCCGCAGGCCATCGCCATGGCGAGGGCTGCTCTTTGGCGCATGCCTCCGCTGAACTCGTGGGGGTAGTCCCTAACGCGATCTGCCGGAATTCCAACGAACCGGAGAAACTCCAGGCTCCTGGCTTTGGCCTCTCTCTTTCTCACCTTATTATGCGCCAGGACGGACTCAGTGACCTGATCCTGGATGCGCATGACGGGGTTCAAGGAGGTGGAGGGGTTCTGCAGCATCATGGCGATCTCCTTGCCGCGGATATTCCTCATCGCCTCCTCGTCCAGGTCGAACAGACTCAGCCCGTTGTAGTGGATTTCGCCCTCCATGGTTGCGTTTCTGGGCAGCAGCCGCATTATCGATAGGCCCAAGACCGTCTTGCCGCAGCCTGTCTCCCCCACCAAACCCAGTATCTCGTTGTCCCCCACGGTCAGGTCGACCCCATCCACCGCCCTGACGAGCCCTTCAGGAGTGGCGAAGCAAACTCTGAGTCCAGCAATATCAAGGCAGCTCATATTACATCCGCGCAGGTGCCCACTGCTTTAGTCTGGGATTTGCCCATTCCTCCCAGGCGTGGCCAAGAAACACCAGGGCGAGGACAGCCAGAGTAATACAAGCCCCCGGTGGAAGCATCCACCTCACCCATACGTCGGAGATGAAGATAGAGGGATACTCAAAGGCGTAGTGCAGCATGGCCCCCCAGCTCTTGGCAGCGGGGTCGCCTAGCCCTAGAAAGCTAAGCCCCGACTCGGCCAGAATCACATGGCTTGCCTCCAGGACGAGCTGAACGAGGGCTAGAGGCAGGACCTGAGGGAAGACGTAGCGGCGAATTATGTAGGGGTCGCGAGCGCCAAGCATGTGGACGCCATCCACGTACTCTCTGTTCCTCTGGCTCAGCACCTCTGAGCGAATTATGCGCGTCGTCCTGGGCCAGCCAAAGATGACGAAGATCAGGATGAGGTTCCAGACACTAGGTGTGAGCAACGTGGCAATAAGAATGATCAATGGGAATCGCGGAACCAGGAGGAATACGTCTACCACTCGCATGGCGACGAAGCCAAGCCTCGAATAGTATCCTGAAAGCAGGCCCAGGCTGACCCCGATCGCCGTGGAAGCGACGCTGGCGAAGAAGGCGATAAACAGCGAGGTTCTGGCTCCATAAAGAAGCTCGCTGAACAGGTCCTGGCCGATGTCGTTGGTACCCAGCAGATGGCTCCCGGAAGGTGGGAGCATAGGCGTTCCTCTCTCCCAGGGGTCGAATGGGGCCACATAGGGTGCCAGGATTGCCACCAGGCCAAACAAGGCCAGAATGCTCACCCCAACGAGGCTCAGGGGTTGCCGGACGAGCAGCTGCAAGAGTTGCCTCATTGCCTTCGTACCCTTGGGTCCAGGCGGCTATAGAGCATGTCCGCGCCGAAGTTGGCAGCGACGACCAGCACCGTTAGGACGAGAAGACTGCCCTGAATCAGGGGGTAGTCCCGTATCACAGTCGCATCGTAGAGCAGGCGTGCCATGCCCGGATATGCAAATACCGTCTCCACGAAGATGGCCCCCATCACGAGGAAGCCCAGGGTCAGGGCCACCATGGTGACTATGGGGAGCAGAGCGTTGCGCAGGACATGGCGAAGCATGACATCCCGCTCCGATATGCCCTTGGCCCTGGCCGCCAGGATGTAGTTCTCCCCCAAGACTCCGAGCACAGAGTTCCTGGTCAGAAGGTAGACGCCTGCCAGATGGGTGAGGACGAGGGCAGTGGCGGGCAGGACTAGGTGGCGTCCAATATCCAGGGGGCGCGCCAGGACACCCGAATGGTTCGCCCAGGGCGTCTCAGCGCCGGACATCGGCAGAATTCCCAGCTTGGCACTGAATAGAATGATCAGCAACATAGCGAGGAAGAAGGGCGGCCAGGAGCCCAAGGACAGGATGGAAACCAGGAGGGTGGTGTCCGTCTTGCTATTTCTTTTCCAGGCCGAGATGACGCCAAGAGCGACGCCTAGCGCAACATAGATGGCCGCCGATGTCCCCACGAGGAGCAGCGTCCACTTCAGGTGGCCCATGAGAACGTCGGAGACAGGGGCATTGAAGTAGATAGACCAACCCAGGTCACCGCGGACCAGGTTGTGCACGTACTCGCCGAACTGCTCTACCAGGGGCCTATCAAGGCCGTAGTAGTTCTCCAGCTCCTGGCGCGCTTCTTCGCTCATGACCACAGGCATATCTGCGCTTGGGTCGGCCGTGATGTACGCCAGGGGGTCTCCCGGCATGAATCGCGGCAGGAAGAAGTTCAGCGCTAGGACGACCGAGAACGCAACCAGATACTGGGCGCTCTTGCTGGCGATATTCATCTTCCACTGACGGTGTAGTCTGCAGCGCCCACCCTAGCGCTCAATGAAGACGAGCTTGTTTGCCTCCGTGGGTATCCCGGTGGCCACGCCATTCTTGGTGTAGAACCACGCGTCCAACTTGTCTGGGTTGAAGACGCACCAGATGAGGGGATGGTATACAGCGAAGACGGGCAAGTCATCGGCCACCATGGCTTGAAGCTGCTTGACCAGTTCGAGGCGCTCCGTAACGTCAATCGTCTGACTCTGCTCCCGGTACAGCGCGTCGTACTCCTCATTCTTGTAGGTCATCGAGGGCCAACCAGGGCTCTCCAGGATGCCAGGGGAGGCGATGCCACCATGGCCGCTGATGGCCAGGTGGAAGTCTCCCTCCCTGACGATCCCGTCGATGGTGCTCCAGTCGAGGGCTTTCACCGTCACGCTGATCCCCACGGCGGCTAGGTTGTCGTTAATGATCTCGGCCTCCCTGGTGAACTCAGCGGTCGTGAGCAGCACGAAGCTGAGCTTGTCTCCCTCGGGCGTCTCCCTGATGCCGTCCTTATCCCTATCGATGAAATCAAGCGAATCCAGTAGCTCACTCGCTTTTGCTGGGCCATAGGCGTAGGCGGTGACGTTGGGGTTGTACCAGTCGGTGTCAGGGTGAATGATCCCGGGGTTGGCCACTATGGCGCCCCCGTGCGTCACCTTCTCCACGATCTCCTCTCTATCTATGGCGTAGGCAACCGCCTTGCGGAAGTCCGCCTGGGCCGTGGGCGACTTCTGACAGTTGAAGATGACCTGGAGTACCCAGAAGCTGGGACCGGTGATGGTCGCAAACTTCTTGTCTTCCTCCAGCTCCTTCACAGCATCGATTTCTTTCCCCCAGAAGAAGGCAGCATCAACGGTGTCAGTCTTCAGGGCCAGGGCAGGGTCACTCACCCTGGTGGAGACCAGACGACCGACCAAAGGCTCGCCTTTGAAGAACTCCTCATTGGCGTCATAGATGTAGATGCCCTCCTCCTTATCGTATTCGGCCAGCTTGAAGGGGCCTGTGCCTACCACCGTTTCGCTGGCAGTGAACTTGGTGGGGTCTTCCACGTCTTTCCAAATGTGTTCGGGGATAATGGGCACATTCCCTGCTATCTCGTCCAGCAATGATGCCACAGGATCGGCCAGATATATGGCTACTTCGTGGTCGCTCTTCACTTCGACCCTGTCAACGTCCTCCAGTGCGGCGAACCAGCGAAGTCCGGCCAGGTTGGCCTTGAAGTAGTCGAAGGTGAACTTCACGTCGTCCGCGGTCAGGGGCTCGCCATCCTGCCACTTGACACCCTTATGCAGCTCAAAGGTCCACTCCTTGCCGTCTTGAGATGATGACCACCTGTCGGCCAGCCAGGGGATGGTGCCGGTTTCGTCTTTCCAGGTCAGGGTATCGAAGATCCAGGACATGCGGATGTAGCCCGGGCCTCGCGGGTAGAAGGCGAAGGGCGAGGGGTAGCCCCAGTCGTCGCCCGCGACGATAATAGTCTCGGTCTTGGCTTCCTCGCCCCCTGCACAAGCGCAGGCCGCAAGCAACCCGGCCAGAATGAAGCCGACAACAATTGCTCGTACGACTTCTCTCATACCGCTTTACCTCCAAGTGCTTAGGGACATACCCTTGCCGTCGAGGATGTACTGCTCCGCTTGGACACAGTCCATGCAAACCGGTTGTCCGTCCTTGACGCGCACTCTTGGTTCCATGACGCTTTCCCCACACAGCGAGCAAGTGGATGATGCGAAGATTGGGGCGTAAGGGGGAACGAGGGTGACCTTGCGCTCTACTTTGAATAGCTCCTCCGCGGGTTCCTGAAGCTGAACAAAGGACGCTTCGGCCCAGAGCTGCATCATCCTTTCGTTTTCCCCCGGACCAGGCTCTTCTCTTCGGCCAACTAGCTTGTCAAAGAGAGCTTCCGCTTCGGGAAATCTGCTGGCAAACCGTTCTTGGTAGTCGGGTTTGACAGCTACTCTGACCGACTGGCCATCGCGCTTGGCCAGGGTGAACGCTGTCTTTCCCACGTCTCTGAAGACCAGGGCATTGTTGCCGAAGGTGCAGCCGGTGACTATCTGGACGCCGTCGCTGAAACAACTGTTGGTCTCAACAATGGCTATCACTTCTTCCATGCCTGAACCCTTCGCCCCCAGCTCTCGCATGGCTATGTACCCAGCTCTAACGCCCAGCGCCAGGTAGGGGCAAAAGTGACCATGAAGCTCACCCGCCTTGTGGAGAAGGCTTTCGAGGTCACCCCGAGCGAGAATGCTCTCTATCTCCGCCCTGGGATTTGCTGGGAGTTTCATGGCATGGCCCTTTCCGTCCTCTTGTTCTCTAGCCCGTGCAGACTCCTTGCAGCGCTGGTGGCTGCCAGCTCATCGGAGGGCTACTGACGGCAGCTCTCACACTCTCCCTGGATGGCCAGATGGTTGAGGCTGGCTGTGAATCGATACTCTTTCAGAAGCACGTCCCTTAGGGGCTGAAGCAGCGAATCCTCGACCTCAATTGTGGCGCCGCACTTGCCGCAGACGAGATGGTGATGGCGGGCCTTGTCTCTGGGGTGGTAGCGAGCAAGACCATCACCGAGGTCGGTCTCGGTCGCCAGCCCGCCATCGCGGAGAAGCTCGAGCGTACGGTAGACGGTAGAGGGGTTCATCTGGACATAGGCCCCACGCACGTATTGCAACACTTCCTCGGCGGTCACATGCTCGTCGCTGTCCAGCAGCGCCGCCAGCACCCATACGCGTTGGGGCGTCAGCCGGTATCCCCGGCTGCGCAGCAGTTCTGCCGCCTCGTCGACATGCGCCCGTTTGTCCGCCACACCCATGTGTATCCCCTCCTCGCGAATCTGATGTAGCCTAGCACGCGCATGGAGCTGTTGCAACTGGTTGCATAGAAAAACCGCCGCATATAGGGCTGGTTGGAGAAGCTCCCGTAGTTCGCAGCGCCCGGCGTCCGTTAACGCCATTGACAGACACACATCGCTCAGATCGAGAAGGAAGTCAAGTCTTGGCGCGACAGTAGGTGCTTAGACGCGATGCGCGTCGGCTAGGAGGACGCGTCCGAGATGGCCTGGGCGAATACTGCCGTCAAATCACGCCCCTGAACCGGGTACCAGCAACGCCCCCATAAGCAGAGGTAATGGAAGGTGGTGGAATTGACCACCTTCGGCTACCAGACCCATAATGAGGGCGGGTCGCCCTGCCGTTGGGGACCCTCCGGCGCCGCCGGGTGCGGACCCTAGCCAGTGCCTACGACTTCCACGCGTTGGACAGCGCCCTCAAGATCCAGCGACAAATGGCTGCCCTCCTGCGCAACCTTGCTTGAAGGCTGACGGCTCACCAGGCCTATGCCGTTTGATGATCACCTGCCGACGGAGCAGGCTGTCGCGCGGCCGGGGAAGCTATGCTCTAGGAAAACGCGGAGAAGTCCCAAGGCCATCGAAGTCGTGGCCTAAAGGGATGCCACTTGTCAGAACCTGCTCTCGTCGTGTCTTCTGTCTGGGGAAAGGGCTTGACAAATTACACCGTAGTAGTGTATACGTTCACGCTGCGGACAGCGGTTTGTCCGCCGGGCCAGCGGGTGGGGGTGGCAGTGAGGTTTGCCAGCGGCGAAGCGCCGACAGCTGAAAAGGGAAAGGGATCGGCAGCGGTCCGCTGCCGATTTGTTTTTCTCGGCTGGTTCGGTGCCTGAGAAGGTGAACCGAAATACGGCCCCGAACGGTGGGGCGCACCGCCGGGGCCGGTGCACAAGGCGGGTCACCCCGTGCATTTGTATTATACCGTAGTCGATCTCAGTCCAGGCACTGGCTGGCATCTGGCCGAGGGAGTCGCGCTTACTGAGCATTCGCCCCCGTCAGTCGACGTCGACCCTGATGGCATGCAAGCAACGATGCAGCAAGTGACGGAGGTCCTCGAGCATGCCCCTGCCAGCACCCGGCCGGCTTTGCCTCAGGACGCTCGATCGAAGCTAGGCCAAGGCGAAACCGATGTCTGGACCCGTAGCAAGAGGTTGTGCCGGCAGTGAGTGCTCTGCGTTGCGTCAAAGAAGACGCCGACAACCTTATCTCCCTCGGACACTTTCCGTCTGATCTTTCAGTATTGTCGCAAGTTCCAGCACCGGCTCGCTGACCGTGGGCGTGCCCCAGGCCCCCGCGAGGATTGTTTCGTAGAGAGCGAGGTATCCTTCGGCCATCACGTGGACGTCGAAATGGTGCTCCACGTGGCGGCGACAGCACAGGGGGTCGATCCGGCCAATGTCTTGCACCGCGTCGACCATCGAATCAACGTCGTCCACCAGGTAGCCGGTCTGGCCATCGACAATAATCTCCGGAGCAGCACCCCGGGCGAAGGCGACCACCGGAGTGCCACAGGCCATGGCCTCTGTCATGACCAAGCCGAAGGGCTCCTCCCAAGAAATGGGCAGGACAAGACAGGATGCCTTCGAGTAGAGCTCTCGTTTCTCCTGGGCATTGGCCTCTCCGAAGAAGACGATCTGCTTCCCGTCGATTTCTGGCTCGACCATCGAGTGAAAGTACTGGCCGTCGAGGCGCTCCACCTTCCCGGCGATCACTAGCCGCCTATCGAGCTTCCTGGCCACCTCGATAGCTAGGTGAGCGCCCTTCTCAGGGGACAGTCGGCTGAGAAAGAGTAAGTAGTCTTCTTTGTCCGTGCGGCAGGGGAAGCTGGCGACGTCAATGGCGTTGCGGACGACGCCCGCGAATCGTGGTCCCTCGAAGGGTGGGAAGGTTCTAACCTGGGCCCAGCTGATAGTGTTAAAGAAGCCCTGGTAATTCTCCCATACCGCTCGTGCCTCCGGGGCGACGAGGCAATGCATCGTAGTGAGCATCGGAACATCCGTCAAACCCGCCAGCGCCACAGCGGGATCGCCGGCGTGGTTATGGATCAGGTCGAAGCCTCGGCTGTCCCTGAGAGCTTCCGCAACATGCACCAACTCGCAATGAAAGGCATCCTTCACGTCACCGGCAGAGCGCAAGCTGCGAGGGTAAACAGAGCGCAGTTCAGCCAGCGTCAGAGAATCGCCCGAGGCTCTCAGTGTGACGTCATGACCGAGGCGGACCAGGGCATCGGTCAGCAGCCCGACGACGGCCTCGGTGCCGCCGTAGGCGGGCGGCGGTACTCTTTCCCAGAGCGGCGCAACTTGGAGGATTCTCAATCGTGCCGCCTTACCTCGAGCGAACTGGGGGTCTCGAACTCATGCACAACCCCTATGAAGGCCTAGGATATGGCTTGGGTCAGTGCACTAATGGGCATGCAGCGCCGGTCCCTTTTGGCGCTCGGGGATCTTTGGGGGATATACCCAACAAGCCCGTCGCCAGGCTTTCTGTACGGTATTAGCGAGGCGACCTTTGCCGATTGTTCTACTATTAAGACGCCAATCAGGTTGATTCGTTACAGCGAACGCACCGCTGGTCCGGCTTGGCGCTTGGGGGTCTTCGGGGGATACCCAACAAGCCCGTCGCCAGGCTTTCTGTACGGTATTAGCGAAGCAGCCCTTGCCCGTGCTCCGAAGGGTAAGGCGCCCGCGAGAGGCACTTGTTAGCGGGCAGCAATCGACGCTAGCCGTAGCACAACGGCTCGTCACGCGTCTTACATTGTAGAACCGCCTCCGAAAGAAGGGAGCCACAGGTGACGCTCGGGCGGCCCTCTGGTGATGCAAAGGCCGCCGACCAGAGCGCACCGAACTTGTCCCCTCCCTCGTGAGTGACGTGACGCCGGGGTAGGAATCGTTCCAGGGGGAGGGGTCTTGTGCGAAGAAACGACTCGGCCACGGTAGCTGCCCGGCACGATCGACAGTCAGAGCAGGCTATCCTGGAGACGTTTTCGCAGAATCATGCTGGAGGCGTCGGCACGCTAAGGGTGGTAGTGATGGACCGCGCAGCCTATATCGATGGGTCCGTCGCCAGCTACTGCCAGAAGAAGGCCGTCACTGAGCTAGCCGCCTGTGCCGCTGCCTCATGCAGGGTGATCAACCGGGTGCGGGTCGTCCCCGCGCTGCCGTCCGGCGACGGGGCAAGGGCCCAGGGGGTCGCGCGGCCACTCGCGTAGGGTCAAGGCGAGGACAGAGTCCGCCCACGCTGACGACGTTGCAGTCACTATCCGTCGGGCTGCCCGCCTAGCATTGCTCCAAGTGGAGGGACAAGTATTCGATCGCCCGCTTTCCCCTTGCTCACCCCTGGCGTGACGCTCATCACGCTGCCACCCCAGCGCCCAGGGACAAGCGGTAGAAATATCTGAGTTCCTTTGATTGAGACGACCAGGAGAAGCCGCGAGACAGACTGTAGCCGTGCTGTGGGGTGCCAATATTCCATCCGTCTCTTTGCAGGTCAAGCGGCCACCCAATCGTATTCGTGGTGCAGACCAGCCAGCACTGGTCGAGCGATGATCCGGCCTGCCCGTGGCGGGGCAACCCGAAGAGGCGGTCCGATGGAGGTCTGGAGGCCGAGTGTGCAATGAGACCGCCCACCATTGTAGTGCGCCACGTACTTGAGCAGCACCGTTCGCAGGTGTTGCTCATTGATAAAATCACATGATCCAGTGATGCAGACATGTCTCAAGGCTGGTCCAGATACCTCAGCATGTCAACTCTGCAGATACAGACGAGGGTTTGGCGCCAGACACCCCGGGCCGCGCACGAATCCCCTGGCCGCCCTGCTGCTGGTCAACGCGATCGTGCAGCTCGTGATGACCATGGGGTGACCGTAATAGACACAGCGCGCTGAGGGCAGCGAGAAAGGGCTTCGACGACCGAAATGCGCTGCTCTACGAGCTAGATAGCCAGATGACCGCGGAAAACGCGGACGCCATCCTGAGGCGGGCCCACAGGACCATCGATGCGGTCCCAGAAGAGGAGCGGCCCGTTCTAAGTGAGTTTCTCCACGTGCTTTACATGTACCGCGAAGTCCTTAGGATCGAGGAAAGGAACCGAAGGGCCACCAGCGACGGCGGAGCTTCCTCTCCTCTCGGGGCTGAGCAGGTCTCACCTCCTGACGCGGAGCTGGCAGGGCAGCCATTGCCTATCGCAGCAGGACGTGCAGCTCCTGAACCTCCCGCGTCCTAGTCTCCAGCTACGTCTGTAAGGTAGCCACCAGAGGGCGCAGGACTGCCTTTCCAATAGATACGAGCGGCATGTCGTGGATCTCCTGCTATCTGTTTAGAACGCCCCAGAATCGACGGGAGAAACCTTCTCGCCCCTAGTCTAGCCGGGCGGCCCACTAGGGCGGCCGCTGTTGCCCCTGCGTCTCCTCTCCAACTCGTGCCTGGCCAGCGCCAGCACACATTCCTGAAGGGCGGCATCGAGATACAGAGGGAGATCATCGAGCACCGCCTCGAACTCTTCCTCGGTCAGTTCAACAGCCTTTTCTACCAGAACCTCCCGCGCATTCCTATCGGTCACGCGCCAGATCTCCTTCTCCACCTGCCGTTCCCCCTCCTCCTATAACTTGCTCGGTAGCGAGGAGCCCTCTACGCGCTGGCGTTTAGGTGCCGAGCAGCGCGGCCACCTTCCTCCAGCCTGGATCGTCCTCCCCTTCCAGCCGCCGGAGGTAGGTTGTGGTGACGGCCAGGGAGGAGTGGTCTAGGAACCGCGAGACCGCCTCCACGCTCTCGCCCACGTCCCGTCGGAGCTTTGCCGCCGAGTGTCGCAGGATGTGAATGCCGGCCGGCGGGAGCCCCGCCTTTCGCAGGTAGCGCCTCAGGTTCATGTAGAACCCGTGCGCCGACACGTCAAACAGCGGCTCCTCAGGCTCCATAGCCGCCAGGTCCTTCCCACGCGCCCTCAGAGCCTCCAGGATGGCTGAGAAGCAGGGCTCAGGAAGTTCCCGGCGGTACTGCCTGCCGCCCTTGGCGCGATAGGCGTAGTAGATAGTCCCGTTACGGGAGAGGTTGCCCGCTCTCAGGCCCATGACCTCAGACCGCCTGCGGCCCGTCAGGAGATACGTTAGGATGATGGCCCGGTCCCTGGTTCCGGCAGGCGTATCGGGAACGGCGGCCATCAGTCCCCTGATCTCCTCGGGGCTTAGCCCCTTCGCTGGCGGCGGCTCCTGCTGGGTCCGCTGGATCGGGTCAGCGGGATTCCCAGTGGCTAGGCCCATCCGGATCAGGAATTGGTAGAAGCTGGAGATCGCCGCCAACCGCAGATTCACCGTGGCCGGGGATGGATTCCGCTTCGATGGCCCCTCGCCGTAGGCAAAGCTGAATACCTCGTCGGGCGTTACTCGGTCGCGAGCCTTGCCAAAATCCCGAAAGAACCGGGAGAGGATCCGGACGTACTCCCCGGCGGTGCCGTTAGAGCCGGAACGCATCTGCTTCTCGGCCAGGAACGCCTTCATTGCTCCCTCCCAGTCCGGCCGCACATAGGGCACCACCGAGGGCCGTGCAATAGCATTCACCATAGGTTCTGCCATGGATAACACCTCCTAGGGTCTATGCTAATAGAAAGGGGAGTTTGTGTGTCATTTATCTAGGAGTAGGGCTCATCCATCAACGAACCGCCGTCGTTTTATCCCGTCGCCTCGCGACTGGAAGTAGCAGGAGGTGTATGTCATGAACGGCCAAAAGCTTGGTCCCTCGGGCGGGTCGCGGAATGGCACCTTCGTTGTGACAGGAATTGCAAGGCTGCGGCGCTGCATGGTGGAGGGCGACCGCAACGGAAGGCTTTCGCTCGAGCTTGAGGTCGAGCCCGATACTGGCAGCGTAACAAAGGTCGCAGTCGAGGGTGTGCCAAAGCTAGGTGGCAGCCTGGTGGAACAAATTCTACTGGGCTGGAACATCAACGACGAAGTAGGACCCGCGATCGCTGAGATCAGGGAGCGCTACCTCTGCCCCGGCTGTGATGCCATGTGCGCGGCTCTCGCCAACGCTCATTGGATCTGGGGTCAAGTTCAGCACTAGGGATGGCCGCTCGATACGGCCACCGAAGGTTAACCGTATAAGGCGAGAGAGGCCCTGAACGGGGCAGCGTTCTCCGAAATGGATCCCTCTTCGGCCGGTGTATGCCAGACCCGCCCCGCTCGCTGGCTCTCCCTGTCGTGAAGATTGCATGAATCCGTCAATGGGTAGCCGCCTGGGCGGCGGTGAGCTCCGTTGTGCCTTGGGGGCCGCCGCCATAGAATGCACATAACCATGCACTCGCTCAAAGCCTAGGAAGATGGCCAAGCCTAATAGTCCCCTTAGGCAGCTCGACACCCGCTGGCGCCCCATCTTCGCTGACCCCCGAGGGCGATTACCACTACTTGACAGCGATCTGCTCGCTACGCCGCACTCGTGGCGGCGCTCGCTTCATCTTGGCCGCCGGCGAAGGTGCCGTTAGCGTAGACAACAGCCCCTATGCCGATGCCTCCAACGTGGTGTTGAGACAAACTCCCCATTTGTTACAGTGGCCAGCTGCTTCAGCCATGGAGAATATTCCGCGATCTGGCGCAACCTGACGGCGAGGATAGGCTGGCAAGGCCCTGAGCGGCCCTACAACAGCCCTACTCCGGCCACCTCTGACGCCACGGCAGCCAAGCAGCTGGAAAGTTGAGAGGCCAGCGGACGAAAGCGGCCATGACCTTTTCGGGCGACAACCTGAGGACATACCTAAAAGAGTATTTGATTTCCCGCGATCGAGATCGCTGACGACCTGCCTGGAAAGCAGGAGGCCGCCTTTCGGCAGCCCTCGCCTTGCATGCGTTGTAACACTTTCAAGTGTGGGGTGCGTACTGTCACCCAAGAGAGGACTCCCCTCTGCTAAGGTGGTTGGGTTAAGAAGCCTCGCCAGCCAGAGCAGAGAGGAGCGACACAGTGAAGGATACCATAGCGCGACGGGCGGCAGAAGTCACC